>TARA_R110000850_G_scaffold7972_17_pt1 | contig 191215 bp, 182 predicted proteins | sample TARA_R110000850 | Tara Oceans TARA_R110000850 (sample SAMEA4397586) | marine metagenome | biome: Polar Biome; feature: [SRF] surface water layer (ENVO:00010504); material: water (ENVO:00002006), including particulate matter (ENVO:01000060) such as... | depth 5 m | reverse complement strand
CACCATCGGCGGGACGCTCCCCGCCAGCCAGCTTCCCGCCTTCGCCGAGGCCATCGCGAACGAAGGGCTGTCCACCGAATGGGACGGCGAACCCTTCGCGCTCGGCGATCTGCCCGAGGGCGAGCCCTTGGCGCTCATGGCGCACGAGGTCGCCTGGGGGCGGTTCGAGGGACTCGAAGCCTTCTGCATCGCGCATGGGCTTTTCTTCGCGCGCTGGTCGGGCGCCTATGCCTGCCAGTGGGGTGCGGAACGCACCGTGTTCACCGGCAGCGGCGAACCGCAAAGCTACGCTGCCGACGAGGACGACTATATCCTCATGGGGCGCTGCACCGCCGAGCGATTGGGCAGCTATGCGGCGATCATCGCGCATTTCGATGCGGCCGACTTCGCGGTGCCCCCGCTTGTCATCACGCCCGAACGGGAGGAGGCGAGCAATGGCTGACATCTGGATTCAGGGCAGCTTCGCCTTTCGCTGCACCGCCGCCGAGTGCGCGCTGATCGAGGAAGTCGCAAACGCTGGCTACGCGCTAGCGAATGACGACGCGCCCGATCCGCCGAGCGCGGCGCTGCTCGCAGCCTTTCCGCCGGACGATGCGAACGCGCGGTGGAGCGGGTTTCGCGAGGCGTTCAACGATCCCGAATTTCCCACCATCGGAGCCGATTTCATCGCTGAAACCTGCCCCGACGATCCATCCGCGCGGATCGTGTGTTTCGCCAGCATGGACGATTTCGATGCCGCTGCCATCGCGGTGGTGATCCAGCGATGTTGCCCCGAAACGCTCGCCAAGGGGCCGATCGGCTTTGAATGGGCCATGACCTGTTCCAAGCCCCGCATCGGGGAGTTCGGTGGCGGCTGGTGCGCGATTTTCGCAGACCGCATCGAGATCGACGCGACCAACGAGGCGCTGTCGCGCGCGCTCGCGGGCGACGGCAACTAGCCCAAATCGCGCCGCACTGCGCGCTCGCGTGCCGAAAACCCCTGCCGCCTGACCTACCGGGCGGTGCGGCGGATCACCGTCCGGGCGCTTCCGCATAACGTGCATTCGTCCTTCTGCCGCTCGAATCCGCGCGTGCCGCCGAGCGCGCAGGTGACGACATTGGCCTGTGCGGTAACCGACAGGTTGAGCCGGTCAGTCACGCAGGCATCGCACACCGCCGCGCCGTCCAGCCGCACGATCAGCCGTTCGATCTGCCCCGCAATCGTCGTTCCTTCGTTCATCGCCGTGAGGCTATAGCCGCGGCCTCGTGGCCGCGAAAGCAATCATGGCTTCCCGGAAAGACGCCGGACTGGGCTTCCTGTCCGCGCGCGCATCTCGTCCTTTCGTGTCTCACCAACCCGTCGCCGGCTCCTTGGGCGCATGACCTGGGACGGCCGCGCGCCTCGCGAAACCATCGCGCGGAACTGATTTCCCCGCGCCGCTTTGGCGGCGCTCCTCGCGGCCGCTTCGCTCCAAATCAGCCCCGCGCTTCCGGTCCTCCGCTTCGCTTCGGCCTGCGGTTCGCAGCGCGCTCAAGGGCCGTCCCTTCGGTCCGCCCATCGCCCGGCATCGGGTCGGGCGAATGTGCAAGGAGACGAGAAATGCCCTCAATCGGTCATGTCCAGCGCCAGAACGACGGTTCGTTCCGGGGCGCCTTGAAGACGCTTTCGGTCAATGCCGAGATCGCCATCATCCCCAACCGCAGTAAGACCGGGGACCAGCCCGACTACCGCGTGCTGTCGAACGGCGTCGAACTGGGCGGCGGCTGGATCCGCACCGGCGAGGTGAGCCAGCGCGAATATGTCCGCCTCGCCATGTCGGCCCCCGAACTTGGCGGCCGCACCCTCTACGCCAATCTCGGCCGCGCCGCCGGGCAGGACGACGACGACGCGTTCGCCGTTATCTGGAACCCCGGCGACTGAGCCGGATCGGCCCCGCGCCGGTCACCCGGCGCGGGGCTTTCCTCATGCCTTGAGGGCTTGGCGTGGGCCTTTTCCTGCACCGGAACGCGCTTGCGGGCCTGCAGAGAGGAAGAAATCCGCTCAGCAAGCACCGAGTATCCGGCGGCGAACGGACCGCCTCAACCATCGACGGTTCCCCCAATTTTCACGCCACCTGCGTTCCGCTTCGCTCCACTCCGGCGACGAGAAAATCGGCTCCCCCGTCGCCCGCTTCGCGGCCGCTGCGCGGTGGTTGACCCCGCCCGCTCCCCGCCGGGCGATGGCTCATCTTTCGCTTGTATCAGGAGGATGAGATGTCGGTTGAACAACAGATCGAGGAGCTTCGCGCGGAGCTTTCATGGTGCGATGACGCGGGAGAACGGCGGCAGATCGAAGCCGAATTAAGGGCCGCTGAGAAGAGGCTGAAGCGGTGCAATCGGGCGCTGCGTCAGGCCGAACAGGCAGGCTGGCAATAAGGCGATGCGCTGTTGAAGGGGCAGGTTCGCGGGAGTGGTGCCGCATGGCGCCGCTCCCCTTTTTTGATCGGGAAGGCGGGAAGGCAAAGCGGGCGTCTGGGGCGGCAGGTGGCAGTCGGGCTCGATGGCAAGATAGAGGCAAAATCTCGCGATTTTGTAAGTGTTTGTCTGCACATCGTTTTTTGAAGGCTTTTGCGAGACTCGCCCTTTGAGTGCGAGACAGGGTTACCAGGAGTGGCGGTTTTCTGGGCTTTTCCGATCCCAATCGCGAGACTCCTTGCGCTCTGGCGAGGACGCGCCATTCTTATCGGCGGGGAGCGTCATTCCGGCATGGAAGGACGCCGCTATGCGCGATGATGAGTTCGAACCGCAGCTGGGCCGGATGCGCGGCCGGGGCAAGGAGCAGCGCTACCTGAGCCGCGTCGTGAAAGCGGCAAAGCGGGCCGGCATGAAAACGGGCAGGCGCGGCCGTTTCGACGGCAGCCGGATCGGGCGCGGCGCGAGTGTTGCGCGGGTGCTCAGATCGCGCGACCGATTGGGCGCGTTCCGGTCGCGCCGCGTGATCGTCAAGATACGGCCTGTCGGCCTTGGCGGGAAAGGCATGGGCGGTGCGAAGGCGCACCTTCGCTATATTCAGCGCGACGGCGTGACCCGTGAGGGCGAGGCTGGTGCGCTCTACTCGCCCGACAGCGACGTCGCCGATGGCAAGGCGTTCCTCGAACGGTGTGACGGCGACCGCCGCCAGTTCCGGTTCATCGTGTCGGCCGAGGACGCCGACCAGTATCCCGACTTGAAGCCGTTCGTGCGCCGGCTGATGACGCAGATGGAGCAGGATCTTGGGACAAAGCTCGATTGGGTGGCGGTCGACCATTTCAATACCGGCCATCCGCACACGCATATCGTGGTGCGCGGCGTAAACGATCGGGGTGAGAATCTGCTGATCGCGCGCGAGTATATCTCGCACGGGAGCCGGCAGCGGGCGATCGAGATCGTCAACCTCGACCTGGGGCCGCGCACCGACCTTGAAATCGAAGAGCGGCTTCGCAGCGATACGGGTGCCGAGCGGCTGACCGCGATCGACAGACGGCTGATCCGCGACATGGATACCGCGCGGCTGGTCAGCGCGAGCGATGGCGATCCCTTCCAGCAATCGCTTCGCGTCGGTCGCCTGCAGAAACTCGGGCGCATGGGACTCGCCTCGCATGTCGGCAACGGCACCTGGCGGCTTGAGCCCGACCTTGCGAACACACTGCGCCAGATCGGCGAGCGCGGCGACATCATCCGCACCATGCAGCGCGAGCTGACCGCGCGGAAGCTCGATCGTGCTGCGGTCGATCGCGTCATCTACGACCCGGTCGCGAAGGAGGCGACGCCGATCATCGGCCGCGTCGTGATGCGCGGGCTCGCCGACGAACATGAAGACCGTCATTATCTGCTGGTCGACGGCATCGACGGGCGCACCCATTATGCCGAGATCGGCAAGGGCGAGCTGGTCGACACGATCCCCGAAAATGCCATCGTCCGGATCGCGCCACGCGAGGGCGGCATTCGCGCCGTCGATCGGACGATCGACGAGATCGCGGCGGCGAACGGCGGGCGCTATTCGATCGACGCCCATCTGAAGCACGATCCGACCGCCAGCGAACGCTTCGCCGAAACGCATGTCCGGCGGCTTGAAGCGATGCGAAAAATCTCGGGCGTCGTCGAGCGCGAGCCCGACGGAAGCTGGATCATCGCGCCGGACCATCTCGCCAGGGTCGAGAGGTTCGAAGCCATGCAGTTCCGCGACCACCCCGTTGCCATTGAAACCCTGTCGGCGATCCCGCTCGACAAATTACCGGGAACCGATGCCGCGACCTGGCTCGATCGCGAGCTGGTCGCCGAAGCGCCGGTGCCAGTGCGCGATGCTGGGTTCGGGCACGAGGTTCGTTCAGCGCAGGCGATGCGACGGCAATGGCTGATCACCGAACAGCTTGCAGACGAACAGGATGGGCAGACGGTCTATCGGCGAGGGATGCTCGCCGCGCTCCAGCGGCGAGAATTGCTGCGTGTCGCCCGCCAGCTCTCCGACAAGTTAGGCGTTCCGTTCGCCGAGGCCAGAGAGGGGGAGGCTGTTCAAGGCAGGCTCGTGCGCGCAGTCGAGATGACGAGTGGTCGCCATGCGCTCATCGAACGGTCGCGCGATTTCACGCTGGTGCCGTGGCGCTCTGTTCTCGATCGCCATGTCGGTAAATCGGTCTCGGGCATCATGCGCGACGGCGGGATCAACTGGACACTCGGGCGGCAGCGCAGCGGGCCGAGCGTCTCCTGATCCGGAGGATTCGGGCTTTCTATTTTCATGAAATTATGTTTTCATGGATTCATGAAAAATATCGCAGCGCAAACCGATGTCGGCGACGAGCATCTTCAGGTGCAGATTCCTGCCGTTACGAAACGCGATCTCGGTCAACGGTCGCTCGATTCCCGCGAGCCGATCCGGATGATCGTACTGCGGGCACTTGAAGCCTATGGCGTGAGCGTCCCCGCAGACGCGATATCGGATCGCCGGAAGGGCAGGCGATGAGCGAGGATTTCGAAGCTCTCACTGTTGCGGATTATGCGAAGCAGGCCGCGCGGACTGATCAACGCAGCGGTGGCCGCGCACTGGGCTTCTCGATGCTTGGCCTTTTCGGCGAAGTCGGCAGCTTGCTCAGTGAGGCCAAGAAAAAGCAGCGCGACGATGCCTCCTACCTGGGTTACGCTCACGCCGTCGCGGAAGAGCTTGGTGACGTCCTTTGGTATCTGGCGGCGATCGCACGGCGCAGCCGCATGGCGCTCAGCGACATCGCTGCCGCCGCGGCGACAAACGGCGGACAATGGCAGACGGGCGGCAACGAAACGCTCAGTTTCCATGCGCTGCAGCCGCAGCACATTCCGCTTGCCAAGGCACCGATGCCGCAGTTCGAGCATAGCCTGCTCGCGCTGGCAGGCGACGTTGGGCTGCTCATCAACGATTTCCAGGCGGGCGGTCTTGCGAAGGACCGCGAAGCACTCGCGGGCCGGCTGGTCGCGGTCATGCGCCGGTTGATCCAGGCGGCAAACGAATCCGGTGTTACCATCGAGGCTGCCGCCGTGAAGAATCTTCACAAGATCTTCGATCGCTGGCCGCGCGAGCGCATCTATCCGGCGCCGACCGATGCGGCGCTCGACCCAGAAGAGCAATTGCCGCGGCGGATGGCGATCGACGTCTATGAACGCACCGTTCGCGGGCAGACATTCGTGTATCAACGCTCAAGCGGTGTGTATGTCGGCGACCGGCTCACCGACAACGCGCTCGAACCCGACGACTATCGTTTCCACGATGTCTTTCACTACGCTTATGTCGCGGTGCTTGGCTGGTCGCCAGTGCTGCGTGCGCTGCTCCGTCTCAAGCGCAAGAGCGATCCGAAACTCGACGACGCCGAAGACGGTGCTCGGGCGATTCTCATCGAAGAGGGCATAACTTCCTGGATTTTCGGACAAGCGCAGCAACTCCGGTACTTTGAAAACGTGAAGCGCGGTGGCCTTCCGCTGGACATGCTGAAGCATGTCCGCCAGTTCGTCGCCGGCTACGAATCAGAACGCTGTCCGCTGTGGCTTTGGGAGGAAGCGATCCTCCAGGGCTATACGGCTTTCCGCTTCCTTCAGGAGCATCGGCGCGGCCGCGTCCTGATCGACTTCGCCAATCGCCGCCTGCGTATCAAGGAATTGCCGTCATGACCCCGAAATCCTTTGTGTCCACCCTGGCGGCGACCGAACTTCCCTCAGTGTTCAATCCCTGGCGCGATCGCTGCACGGTCCATGACCGCAGCGACGCCGCCGCCCGGCGCCGCGACAATCTCGAAATGCTGCTCACCGCGGCGCTTGATCATCGCGTCGAAACGATCTGGATCGCGCGTGATCTCGGCTATCGCGGGGGGCGGCGTACGGGCGTACCGCTGACCGACGAAATTCACCTCGGACATGCCGGCACGCTGATGGGCGGCATCGCATTTGAACGTGCGACGCAGGGACCCGCCGTGGCGGAGCGCACCGCGGCGATCGTCTGGCGTGTGCTAGAGCGGATCGGTCAGCCTGTCATGCTCTGGAACGTTTTCCCGTTCCATCCCCATGAAGCGGATGATCCGATGTCGAACCGATGCCACACGCGAAGCGAGCGCGAGGCGACCTGGCCGATATTGCAAGCCCTCGTGTCAATGATCCGGCCCCGCCAGATCGTCGCGATCGGGCGCGACGCTCACCTGGCGCTGGACGGTCTCGACATTCCGACCACCGCGGTCCGCCATCCGAGCTACGGCGGGCAGCGCGAGTTCATCGAGGGCATGTTCAGCCTGTACGGTGTCGCGGATGACAACGATGAGCCGCTAGAACTGCCGTTGGGCGCGCCTCACGCCGCAGCACGGAGATGTGCGCTCGCCTGATCGCAGCGTTCAAAGAGTTGCTTAAGATCGCCGCGGTTCCAGTTGGCGGTGTCGACCGTGGCGTTGGTCGAGACGATCGTGAGCGGACCCAGCGCGACCCCGCCTTCCTTGGCGATGAATTCGAGCAGACGGCCGAGGCCGATCAGATTGCCGAGCAGTTTTTCGATATAGTAGTGATTGCGGTAGAGCGCGGTCATGCCGAGGCGACGATCGTCGCCCTTGCCGATCAGCTTGAGACTGGCAAAGCTCAGGCACTGACCGCCGTAGGGCGAGTCATTCACGTCGCGGGCGGGGTCGAAGATCAGCAGTTCGAATTTGTTGAGCGCTCGGACGTTCGGGTTGCGCAGGCGCTCGACGATGCCCCAGATTTGATTGATTGGCTGGCCGTCGGCGCGGGGCAATTCCATCATCCGTTCGAAATAATAGCCCGACCAAGCGCCCGACCTCCGGACCTTCGGCAGCACGTTGTCGCGAAACCGGTCGAAGAATTGCGGCGCGCCGTAGCGCCTGTACAGCGCTGCCGGAAAAATCGTGTTGGCGACCGTCTCGATGGGCTTCTTGCCATGGCCCGAAAGGAAGGCATCGACTTCCGCCACGACGGGATCGGCGAGTGTTGCGCGCGCAGTCGGCTCGGCCACGGAGATGACGACATTCTGCGCCTGGTGTCCGGTGGCGAGGTCGACGAGCCGGACCGCCTCGCGCCAGCCAGCAACGCAGTCAGGCTGCGGCGGTATGGGAAGATACATCGACTTCCTCCGTCAAATTTGCCGTGGCGAAAAGGCGCGGCGCTAGAAAGCGCTCAGTAAGCCAGGCGTGGCCTTCCAAGCCCCAACCTGGTCCCCAGCTGTTGCGGATGAGAATGGCCGGGGTGCCGTCCACGGTTCCATGCCCGACCGCGACGACCGCGTGCCGTTGCGCTGGCTCGGGGAGTTCGTCGTTCGCCGGATCGACGACGCCATCACCGCGCGGCTGGAAGAAAGACCGTGACAGCATCGTCAGCATGAGCACCGGCGTGTCACGATCCAGCGCGGCAAGGATGGATGACAGGTCGGTTCCATCCCTCTGTCCGTTGCGGCCATAGAGCGGGCCAACGGTCGCCGGCGGCGTCCACAGTCGATGATCGGCTGGAACCGCTGCCAGATACGGCCAGCCTTTCTCGTCGGGTTGGCCATCGAGCCGTAGCGCGTCCAGCATTGTGGATAGCAGTGCGCCGCTCGTCGGCGGTCTGCCCGCCCGTTTCTGCGCGGCATAAAAGGCGAATTCACACGACAGCGGTGCCCAGCCGTCGCGAAGCCCGGCGTGGGTGTCGCTCGCGGCGAATGCGAGGCATGTCGGCCGCGCGCCTTGATCGCGCGCAGGCCCGAACAGCGGCCGAAGGTCACGGACGATATCGATCATGGGGCGTCAGGCGGCCTCGAGCAGGTGCCGCCGTTCGGCGCGCGACAGGCCCGTCTGTTCCGGGCCGGTGAGGTCGAAATCGAGCGTCAGGCTGGTGAGGGCCGGCGCAGGCTGCCACGGCCGCCGCTCGTCGAGCGACATGCGGCCGCGCCGCGGCGCATCGGGCGCCGCGGTGACACGGCGGACAACGGGACCACCGATGCCATCGCCGTCGATTGCCTCACGCTCGTCTCGAACGACGGCGAAGCCGCTGGCGATCAGTTGGTCGAGATCCCAGAGATACCCACCGCCGCTATGTTCTTCGAGCTGCAGCACGAAAAGATCATTGCGACTGCCATCGATCCGCGAGCCGGCATCGCGCTCGGTCAGCAGCCAGACGTCGCCGCGATAGTTGTCGGGCCGATAGTCCTTGAGGAGATCGACCTTCAGGCTGCGCGGCTGCGTCCGGAGCAGGTCGGTCATCACCGATGGCGAAATCAGATTGTAGCGAACCAGGGTGCGGCACGTCGCCTCATAGCTGGCGCCGATCCGCAGCGAGAGCTGATAGACGACATTGGGGCGCCGGAAATGATCGATCTGCCATCCTTGTCGCGCGCTGTGCGCGAGCACCAGCCATTTCGGCATCATGAAGGCGATCGCAAAGGCGTCGGCTTCGGTTTCCTCGAAGTTGTTTCCCGGTTCGGGCGACATCGGCATCCGGCGCAGGATGCTCTCATCGTCGAGGCTCGGCTCGTGTCGCATCGAAAAATGCCCGAGTTCGTGCGCGGCCGTGAAGCGCTGGATGCTCATCGGTCGTTCCGTCGTGACGAGAACGCCAGGAGCAGGTGCGCTGAGATAGGCGCCGAGCAGGCCTTTCAGAGGACGAAGCAGCAAGGGTAGACCCACGGCATGGATCGCGCCGAAGACATCGACGCTGCCGCCTTGGGTCTCGATCAGTGCGCGCGTATCGAGTTCGCGATGCAGGCGGCCCGCTGCCATCGTACCAGCGCGAACCGCGCTCGCATAATCCGACGCCATCGATCAGCTCCGTTCGCCGCCAGACCGCGAGCGGAGATATTCGGCAAACCGGCTCAGCTCGGCCCGGTCCTCAGTCGACAAGGCCGCAACGCGTCGCGCCAGATGGGCGACATCGGCGGGAAGGCTCGCGGAGGCCTCGTCTTCGCCGGTAAAATAGGCCACCGACTGGCGGTAAAGACGGGCAAGCCGCGTCAGTTCGATCGCTTCAACGCGGCGCTGGCCATTCTCGATATCGGTAAGCGCGGTCCGGGGAATCTTGAGATAGGCAGCAACTTCTTCCTGCTTGAGGCCGAGATATTTCCGTGCTTCGCGCAGACGGTCGCCCAAGCGCCGCCGCTCCTGCTCGTCGCCTTCCTGGCGGAGTGCGAGATTGGTCATGGCTTCGACCCTTTCTTCTTAACCCAGACGCGTTCGATCTTAGGGAGGAGGTCGTCAATCGCCTTCTCGATCGAATTGTAGCCGCCGGTGCGGACGATGCTGTCGCGAAGCTCGATGTCGAGGACCTGCTCCACCGCGCAAAGCGTGTCGACCACGGACAAGGAGTCGAGTGGCACGGGCGCCTGGATGATCTTCGGGTTTTCCGGAGGCAGGGCAATTCCGCGCACCTGTGCCTCAGCCCTGGCCACTTGCAGCAGTTCGTCGACCAACGCCCTAATGGCGTCGGCTTTGGGAAACGCGGTTGCCGCGGGCTGCGGAGGAGCGATTGTCGCCATGCATGCCTCGCACGATTTCACTACATTAAATGCGATATAATGTCTGATAATCCGACACGCAAGCCCGAATTTGCAGCTCGGATTTTTGCAGGGTGTAGCGGGTCATCGGCGGTGCGGTGTGGTGGTCAGTGCCACCTCGAGGGACAACGACAGGGCAGAATCATCAACTCGGGTCATAGCTCGATCAAAAGAACAGAGCTGGAATATTGAGTCAGTCGCCGACGAGTGATCTCCTTCGGTCACCCACCAGCCCCCAGCGGCTCCGTTCATTTCGGGCGGCCCATAGCCGAGTCTTGAAGCCGCGCCCCGACCGCATCCGGCGGTATGGGCGGGAGCTTCAACGTGACCCCGACCAAATTGCTCATCGGCCAGATCCTTGTCGTGTTCGCAATCGTGATCGCGGGCCTCTGGGCGGCGACCCAATGGGCGGCGGCGATGCTCGCCTACCAGCCCGAACTTGGTCCGGCCTGGTTCATGGCTGGAAGCACGCCGGTCTATCGTCCCTGGGCGCTCTTCCCCTGGTGGTATCACTACGATGCCTATGCGCCGCATGTTTTCGACAAGGCCGGCGCGCTCGCCGGCGCGAGCGGTTTCATCGGCTGCGGCGCGGCGATCGCAGGCTCGCTCTGGCGCGCGCGGCAGTCGCGTCACGTCACCACCTATGGTTCGGCGCGCTGGGCCAGGCCGAACGAGATCGAGCGGGCCGGCCTTTACGGTGATGCCGGCGTATTCCTGGGCCGCTCGCGCGGCCGCTATCTCCGGCATGACGGCCCCGAACATATCATGGCGTTCGCGCCAACCCGTTCGGGCAAGGGCGTCGGGCTGGTCATACCGACACTGCTTGGCTGGACCGGCAGCGCCGTGGTTCACGACATCAAGGGCGAGAACTGGCAGCTCACCGCCGGCTGGCGCGCGCGCTTCTCCCACGTCCTGCTGTTCAATCCGACCGATCCCGCTTCCGCCAAATACAACCCGCTGCTGGAGGTCCGGCGCGGCGAGCATGAGGTCCGCGACGTCCAGAACATCGCCGACATCCTGGTCGATCCCGAAGGCGCGCTCGAACGGCGCAACCACTGGGAGAAAACCTCCCATTCGCTCCTGGTCGGCGCGATCCTCCACGTCCTTTATGCGGAGGAAGAAAAGACGCTCGCACGGGTAGCCACATTCCTGTCGGACCCGCAGCGGCCGTTCACCGCCACGCTCCGGCGGATGATGACCACCAATCACCTCGGCACGAAGGATGCGCCGCAGATCCATCCCGTCGTCGCCTCGGCGGCGCGCGAGGTGCTCAACAAGAGCGAGAACGAGCGCAGCGGCGTCCTCTCCACCGCAATGTCGTTTCTCGGGCTCTATCGCGACCCGACCGTCGCCGCGGTGACATCGCGCTGCGACTGGCGGATCGCCGATCTCGTCGAGGCCGGCCATCCGGTCTCGCTCTACCTTGTCATCCCGCCATCGGACATCAGCCGCACCAAGCCGCTGGTGCGGTTGGTGCTCAACCAGATCGGCCGCCGCCTCACCGAAAAGCTCGATGCCGATCCCGCCAGGGCGGGCAAGCACAAGCTCCTGATGATGCTCGACGAGTTCCCGGCATTGGGGCGGCTCGACTTCTTCGAGACCAGTCTTGCCTTTCTCGCGGGCTATGGAGTGCGCGCCTTCCTGATCGCGCAGTCCTTGAACCAGATCGAGAAGGCTTATGGCGAGCACAACTCGATCCTCGACAACTGCCATGTCCGCGTCGCGTTTGCGACCAACGACGAGCGCACGGCGCGGCGGATTTCGGACGCGCTCGGCATCGCCACCGAACAGCGCGCGATGCGCAACTATGCCGGCCACCGGCTCGCGCCCTGGCTGGCGCACGTCATGGTCAGCCGGCAGGAGACCGCCCGGCCACTCCTGACCACCGGCGAGGTGATGCAGCTCCCGCCCAAGGATGAGCTTGTCCTTGTCTCCGGCATGGCCCCGATCCGCGCGAGGAAGCTGCGCTATTACGAGGACCGCAATTTCCGCGAGCGGATCGCACCGCCGCCGCAGCCCGCGCCCGGAGACTATCCCGACCGGCCGCAGGCACGCCCCAACGACTGGAGCGGACTGGTCCGCGCGCCCGATACCCGGCTCGGCAAGCCCGATGACGATGCGAAGGCGGATGAGGACGGCGGCTTGCAACAGCAGCGCCACCCCGGCCTCGGCGAAGAACCCGCCAAAAAACCCGAGCCGCCAAAGCAGCTCGACCTGCTCGGCCTGGACAGCGACGACACCGACACGATCGCCGACAAGCACGCGATGGACCGCGCCGGCGCCACCGGCACGCTGATCCGCGCTCACGCGATCAATCAGGGTCGCAGCGCCGACATGCTGCCGGACTTCTGACAATGGCCGCGATCAAACCCAACCGCGTCCGCTACCAGCTCTTCCTGCCCGAAGATCTGAGCCACCGCTTCGAGGCGCTGGCGAGCCAGCCCGGCGCGTCCAAATCGGCGATCCTCACCGACGCGCTCACCGCCTGGCTCAACCGGCAGGCGGCGAGCGAGCTGGAGAACAAGTTCAGCCAGCGGCTCGATCGCATGTCGCTCGCGCTGGGGCGTGTCGAGCGTGACGGGCATGTGCTGCTCGAGAGCCTGGCGCTGTTCATCCGCTATGAACTGATGGTGCAGGCCCCTTTGGCCGAAGCCGACGAAGCGGCGCGTGCGATCGGCCGAGACCGCTTCGAGGCGTTCATTGCCCGCGTCGGCGAAGCGCTCGCCAGCGGCCAGCGCACGCTTGCTGCCTCCGCGAAAGACAATGGAGGTGGGCGATGAGCGACACGCTTTTCGGCTCCGATAATTCCGCAGGGCGTCGGCGCGCGATGCTGCGCACCGCGATGGGGCCGACCATCGCCGCAGCGCTGGCCGATCCGGTGGTCATCGAGATCATGGTGAACCCGGACGGCGTGTTGCGCCTTGATCGACTCGGCGAAGGCCGGATCGATACCGGCACCAAATATGAGCCCGCGCAGGTCGAGCGGATCATCCGCCTGGTTGCCAGCCACGCACGGACAGAGGTTCATGGCAATGCGCCGATCGTGTCAGCCGAGCTGCCACCGCACGGCGAAGGCGCGGGCGAGCGGTTCGAGGGTATCCTGCCGCCGGTCAGCCTCGCGCCGTGCTTCTCGATCCGCAAGCCCGCGGCGCGCATCTACACTTTGCTCGACTATGTGCGGGACGGCATCATGCCCGCCGACACGGCGCGACTGCTGTCGATGGCCGTGGTCGAGCGCAAGAACATCCTGGTCGCGGGTGGCACCAGTTCGGGCAAGACGACGCTTGCCAACGCGCTGCTCGCCGAGATGGCGCACCTCGACGAACGCGTCATCATCATTGAAGACACGCGTGAGTTGCAATGCGCCGCGCCCGACGTGGTGGGGCTGCGCACGCGTACGATTGGCACTGCCGGAGCCGGCGGCGTCACGATGGCTGATCTTGTCCGCTCGACATTGCGGCTCCGCCCCGATCGCATCGTCGTTGGCGAGGTGCGCGGGCGCGAAGCGCTCGACATGCTCAAAGCCTGGAACACCGGGCATCCGGGCGGCATCGCAACCGTCCACGCCAATTCGGCAGTGTCGGCGCTCTACCGGCTCGAGCAGCTCGTGCAGGAAAGCGTCGTCACCGTTCCGCGCCGGCTGATCGCCGACGCCATCGACATGATCGTGTTCATCGCCGGGCGCGGCCTCGCGCGCCGCGTCGACACGATCGCGCGCGTCGCCGGCCTCGATCCCGACGGCGGCTACGCCGTCCTCGACCTTACTCCCGACCACGCCCTCGAACCCCAAGGAGAATGACCATGCGCTTGTCCCGTATTCCTGCCCGTATTCCCGATCGTCGGAGCATCTTCCTCACCGGCGCCGCCATCGGCCTCGGGCTTGCGCTCGCCGCCACCGCGCAGGCCGCCGGCTCGGGCATGCCGTGGGAGGAACCGCTTCAGCAGGTCCTCGAATCGGTCCAGGGTCCTGTCGCCAAGATCGTCGCGGTGATCATCATCATCGTCACCGGTTTGACGCTCGCGTTCGGCGAGACGGCAGGCGGGTTCCGGCGCCTCATCCAGATCATCTTCGGCCTGTCGATCGCGTTTGCGGCGTCGAGCTTCTTCCTCAGCTTCTTCAGCTTCGGCGGCGGGGCGCTCATCTCGTGAACGCGCCAAATTCCTATGGCGCCAGCCATATCGAGGGGTTCGAGGCGCCGATGCACCGCGCGCTTGCCGAGCCGATCCTGCTTGGCGGGGCGCCGCGAGCGATCGCGATCGTCAATGGTACGATCGCGGCCGCGCTCGGACTCGGTCTCCAGCAGTGGATCGCCGGGCTGGCCATGTGGGCGTTCGGGCACACTCTCGCGGTGTTCGCCGCCAAGCGCGATCCCGACTTCGCCCCGGTCCTTGTCCGCCACCTTCGCCAGAAGGGGCATCTGTCATGCTGAATCTGCGCGAATACCGTCAGAAGGCCGACCGGCTCGCCGATCATCTTCCATGGGCGGCGCTTGTCGCGCCCGGCGTGGTGCTCAACAAGGACGGCAGCTTTTTGCGCGTCCTCAGGTTCCGCGGCCCCGATCTAGAATCCGCCACCGAAGCCGAGCTTGTCGCCGCCTGCGCGCGGGCGAACAATGTCCTGAAGCGCTTCGGCTCGGGCTGGGCACTCCATTTCGAGGCCGAGCGGCGCGAAGCGCTGGGTTATCCCGACAGCAGCTTTCCCGATGCGGCGTCGTGGCTGGTCGATGAGGAACGGCGCGCGGCGTTCGAAAGCGCGGGCGCGCATTTCGAGAGCCGCTATTATCTGACGCTCACCCTCCTGCCTCCGCCCGATCAGGCGGACACGGCGGGCCGAGCGCTGATCGAGCGCAGCGACGACGCGAAGGGCCGCGACTGGCGACAAGCGCTTGCCGGCTTCATCGCCGAGACGGATCGTGCGCTTGACCTGTTCAGAGGCTTCATGCCCGAGGTGCGCGCGCTCGGCGACAGCGAAATGCTGACCTTTCTCCACGGTGCGATCTCCGCGCGCCGCCATGTCGTCGCCGTGCCCGAAACGTCCATCTATCTGGACGGGCTGCTCGCCGACACGCCGCTGACCGGCGGGCTCGAACCGATGCTCGGCGACGAGCATCTGCGGACGCTCACCATCCTCGGATTTCCGAACGCGAGCCGTCCCGGCATCCTCGACGGACTCAACCATGAGGATTTTGGCTATCGCTGGGTGACGCGCTTCATTGCGCTCGACAAGACCGACGCAACCAAAGCGCTCACTCGCCTGCGGCGGCAGTGGTTCAACAAGCGCAAGTCGATCACCGCGCTGCTGCGCGAAGTCATCTACAACCAGCCGGTCCAGCTTCTCGACAGCGATGCCGACAACAAGGTGGTCGATGCCGACCTCGCCTTGCAGGCGCTCGGCGGCGATCATGTCGCGTTCGGCTATCTGACGACGACGATCACCGTTGCCGATATCGACCGCGCCCGCGTCGAGGAAAAGGTCCGCGCGGTCGAGCGCATCGTCAACGGGCTCGGCTTCACCTGCATCCGCGAGGGCATGAATGTGGTCGAGGCGTGGCTGTCGAGCCTGCCGGGCCATGTCTATGCGAACGTCCGGCAACCGATCGTCCACACCCTGAATCTCGCGCATCTCATGCCGCTGTCCTCGGTATGGGCAGGACCGGCGCGTAATCCGCACCTCGACGGTCCGCCGCTGCTTTATGCGGAAACCAGCGGCTCGACGCCGTTCCGTCTCAGCACGCATGTCGGCGACGTCGGTCATATGCTGATCGTCGGACCCACCGGGGCCGGAAAGTCGGTGCTGCTCGCAATGCTCGCGCTTCAGTTCCGGCGATATCCAGACTCCCAGGTCTATGTCTTCGACAAGGGATTTTCGGCGCGCGCGGCCGTGCTGGCGATGGGCGGCGCGCATCACGCGCTCGGGCTTGGCGGTGAGAGCGGTCATGCCGATGACGTGGGCGGGCGAACGATCGCCTTCCAGCCGCTGCGCCACATCGATCGCTCCAACGCACGCGCCTGGGCGACCGAATGGATCGGCGCGCTGCTCGCCCATGAGAAAGTACTGGTCACACCCGAGATCAAGGAGGCCGTCTGGTCGGCGCTCACCAATCTCGCGACCGCCCCGATCGAGGAACGCACGCTCACCGGCCTGTCGCTGCTGCTGCAATCGGCACCGCTGCGATCGGCGCTCGCGCCCTATACGCTCGAAGGATCGTTCGGCCGCCTGCTCGACGCCGCCGAAGACGATCTAGCGATCGCCGACGTGCAGTGCTTCGAGACTGAAGCGCTGATGGGGCAGGCGGGCGTCGTTGCGCCCGTGCTGACCTACCTGTTCCATCGTCTCGAGGAGCGCTTCACCGGGCGGCCGACGCTTCTCGTACTGGATGAAGCCTGGGTGTTCCTCGACCACCCGCTGTTCGCCGCGCGCATCCGTGAGTGGCTGAAGGTGCTGCGCAAGAAGAACGTCAGCGTCGTGTTCGCGACACAGAGCCTAGCCGATATCGCCGACAGCACGATCGCGCCGGCCATCATCGAAAGCTGTCCGCAGCGCATCTTGCTGCCCAATGATCGGGCGATCGAGCCGCAGGGCCAGACGGTCTACGTCCGCTTCGGTCTCAACGCGCGCCAGATCGAACTGGTCAGCCGCGCGACGCCCAAGCGGCAATATTATCTGCAATCAGCGCGCGGCAACCGGCTGTTCGAGCTTGGGCTAGGCCCGATCGCGCTGGCGTTGTGCGGCGCGTCCGATCCCGACAGCCAGAAGCGCATAGACGCGGTGCTGGCCGAAAAGGGCCAGGCCGACTTCGCCGCGACCTTTCTCTCCCAAGCCGGCCTCGATTGGGCGGCCGACCTGCTTGGGCGTCACCCTGCCGCCCGCCCCCCAGAAGACAAGGAGTAATTTCCCGTGCCCCGTATCCCTATCCGCAAATATGCGTGCCTCTCCGCTCTCGCGCTCGGCGCCGTCGGCTCGCTCGGTATCGGCATCGCGTTGACCTCGACGCCCGTCGCGGCCCAGCTCAGTGTGTTCGATCCATCGAACTATTCGCAAAACCTGCTCACCGCCGCGCGCACGCTTGCCCAGATCAACAACCAGATCCAGAGTCTCCAGAACGAAGCGCAGATGCTGATCAACCAGGGCAAGAACCTGTCCCGGATCGATTTCCCGCAACTTCAGGAGCTTCGCCAGCGCCTCCAGCAGATCGACCAGCTCATGGGCCAGGCGCAGGGCGTCGACTTCCGCATCGATCAGCTCGACGAGCGCTTCCGCCAGCTCTACCCGCAGGAGTTCGATCAGGTGTTCCGCCGCGATCAGCGTGTGGCTCGCGCACGCGATCAACTCGATACCGCGATGTCCGCGTTTCGCCAGACGATGGGGGTCCAGAACCGCATCGTCGACAACGTACGGAGCGACACGCAGGCGCTCGCCGACATCGTCGCGCGCAGCCAGGGCGCGGAAGGCTCGCTTCAGGCGCAGCAGGCCACGAACCAGCTTCTCGCGCTCACCGCCAAGCAGCAGCTCCAGCTTCAGCAAATGATGGCGGCGCAGTTCCGGGCGGAATCGGTCGAGCAGGCGCAGCGGGGCCAGATCGCGCGCGAGGCACGCGAGTCGACGCGCCGCTTCCTCGGCGACGGCAAGGCTTACACGCCACGCCAATGAGCTGAGGCAGGCGAGGACCGCGCCCCCAGCTCCCCCCGGGTCCGAACCTGTCTCGTCGCGGGGGCCGTAGGGCTTGCCCCTCTCATGGCCGCCGGTCCCCGCGACACCTTTCAACTTCAAGCAGGAACCCGCCCATATGGATGACCTGAATGTCATCGATCAGTTCATGGAGGCCTTCGCCTCCTACATCGACAGCGGGTTCGGCCTGTTGGGCGGTGACGTCGGTTTCCTGACCACGATCCTGATCGGCATCGACATCACGCTCGCCGGGCTGTTCTGGGCGCTCGGCGGCGAAGACGACGTCATCGCCAAGTTCCTCAAAAAGATCCTCTATGTCGGCGTCTTCGCCCTGATCCTCAACAGCTTCTCGACACTGTCCGATATCATCTTTCGCAGCTTCGCCGGCCTCGGCCTCACCGCAGGGGGCAGCGCGATTACGGCTGACGATTTATTGCGACCCGGCAAGCTGGCCGGGACCGGCTTCGAGGCAGCATGGCCGCTCCTCGAGCAGGCGAAGGAGTTGGTTGGCCCGATCGCCTTCTTCGACAATTTCATCGAGATCGCCGTGCTGGTGATCGCCTGGGTCGTCGTCATCGCCGCCTTTTTCATCCTCGCGATCCAGCTTTTCATCACAATCCTCGAATTCAAGCTTACTTCGCTCGCCGGCTTCGTGCTCGTGCCCTTTGCGCTGTGGAACCGCACGTCGTTCCTCGCCGAACGGGTGCTCGGGAACGTCGTCAGTTCGGGCATCAAGGTCATGGTGCTCGCGGTCATCGTCGGCATCGGCTCTAACTATTTCGCCGACTTCACCAGTGCGATCACCGGCGACGAGGTGTCGATCGAACAGGCCGTGTCGCTGATGCTCGCGAGCCTCGCGATCTTTGGCCTCTCCATCTTCGGCCCGGGAATCGCATCCGGCCTCGTCGCCGGCGCGCCGCAGCTCGGCGCCGGATCGGTGATCGCCACTACCGTGCTTGCCGGCGGAGGTCTTGCGATGGCAGGCGCTGGCGCCGTCGGCGCGGCACGCGGTCTCGCGGGGGCCGGTCTCGGCGCGATCCGCGCCGGTACATCGATGGGGTCTGCCGCATCCACTGCCTACAAGCTCGGGCAGGAAACCTCGGGCTCGACCAGCGTCGGCGCGGGCCTCGGCGGCGTTGCGACCGCCATGCGCGGCGCGGCTGCCAACCGGATGAGCGGCGGTCTCGGCGTTAGCGCTGCCGCCGATCGTGGGCAGCGCGCCGCATGGGAAGCAGGAAGCACCCGTGCCGGCGGCGCCGCCCCCGCAGCCGCGCCGATAGGCGCAGCTGAAGGAACACCCGCCTGGGCGCAGAAGCTTCATGCCAGCCAGAATGCTCGCCACCGCCGCCAGATGGCGATCCACGCAATCCAGGGCGGCGACCGCGGCGGCGCTGGCGCCACTCCAGACATCAAGGAAAGGGACTGAGCGATGAAATTTCGACGCGCATTGCAGCGCTATGGGCGAACGCCCGAACCCGAGACACCCTACCAACGAGCGGGCCAGCTTTGGGATGAGCGTATCGGCTCGGCTCGCGCACAGGCGAAGAACTGGCGGCTGATGGCCTTCGGCGGCCTGTTCCTGACCACTGGTCTGTCGGGCGCGCTGGTCTGGCAATCGATGCAAAGCCGCGTCGTGCCCTATGTGGTCGAGGTCGATGCACTCGGGCAAGCACAGGCCGTCGCGCCTGCCGCCAAGGACTATCGGCCGACCGATCCGCAGATCGCATGGTTCCTCGGCCGGTTCATCACCGGCGTTCGAGCGCGCTCGCTCGATCCGGTATTGATGCGTGAAAACTGGCTATCAGCCTATGATTTCGCGACCGAACGTGCGTCACTGTTCCTCGGCGAATATGCCCGCACCTCCAATCCGTTCGCCGATGTCGGGCGCAAGACGGTTTCGGTGCAGGTGACGAGCGTCGTCCGCGCGTCGGATACGAGCTTCCAGGTCAAATGGACCGAGCAGCAATATGAGCGGGGAAGCCTCGCCAGCACGTCACGCTGGACGGCGATGCTCACGGTGAAGATCAAGCCGCCGCGCTTGGCCGATGTGCTCCGAAAAAACCCGCTCGGTCTCTATGTTGACGCGATCGACTGGAGCCGCGAACTGGAAACGCCTCAGGACCGGCCGCCTTCGCCGCAACCATCGGCCGTGCCCGATCCCGCACAATCACTCCCGGTCGCGCCGCCCACCGACATTCCGCTGGGCTCGCCGCTCGATCCGACCCTTGCTCAACCCGCAGCCGCACCATCCCCCGAAAGGACCGACCAATGATCCGTGCCCTCATCCTGGCGGCGAGCGCGATGGCGCTTGCCATGGGCGTCGCTGCGCAGAGCCGCGAACCCGCGTCACCCACCGCGCGCGTCACTGCCGCCAACCGGGCGGCACTGCGCGAGCCGTCGAGCGCGGGATATATATATGCCGTCCAGGTCTATCCCTGGGCGGAAGGCGTGCTCTACCGGCTCTATGCCGCGCCCGAGCGCATCACCGACATTGCCTTGCAGCCGGGCGAAACGATTGTGTCCGTCGCCGCCGGCGACACCGTGCGCTGGACTGTCGGCGATACCACCAGCGGCATCGGCGAAAGCAAGCGCGTGCACATCCTCGTCAAGCCGTTTTCGGCGGGCCTACGCACAAACCTTGTCATTGCTACCGATCGCCGGACCTACCATCTCCAGCTCGAAAGCACGCCCGCGACCGCGATGGCGGCGATCTCCTGGACCTATCCACATGACGAGCTGATCGCGCTCCGGCGTCAGCGCGATGCAGCCGTGGCGGCGACGCCGATCGCGTCGGGCCTCTCGGTCGAAAGCCTCAACTTCAACTATGCGATCTCGGGCGACAAGCCGGCCTGGCGGCCGCTGCGCGCGTTCGACGATGGGCGGCAGACCTACATCGAGTTCTCGCCTGCGATCGCCGTGGGTGAGGCGCCCCCGCTGTTCGTGATTGGCGAGGATGGCGAGGCCCAGCTCGTCAACTATCGCGTCGCCGGCCGCTATTATGTGGTCGACCGCCTGTTCGGTGTCGCCGAGCTGCGCCTTGGCGGCAAGAAACAGCAGATTGTCCGTATCACCGCCGCCCAGCCGAAGAGCCGGCAGCGCAAGGCCGGGAGGGGCGCGTGACCGATCCAACCGCTTCTTCCGCGCCGATCGCGGCGCCCAAAGCCGACCCCGAAACGCTCGTTCTGCGCGCGGCGCCGGGCCGCGTCACCCGTTTTCGCCGCGGTGCGATCGTCGCCATCGCTGCCGCCGGCTCGACCGCGATCATCGGCGTCGCCTGGCTGGCGCTCAAGCCCGCGACCCTGAGCCTGATCGCACGAAGCGATGAAAAGCTGGTTGGCGCGAAGGCGCCGCCTGATGCGCTCGCGGGCGCGCCGACGAGCTATGGCGACGTGCCGAAGCTCGGGCTACCGCTTCCCGGTGATCTCGGGCGGCCGATCCTCGAGCGCCAGCGGCAGCTTGGCGGGATGGTTCCCCCTGACCCCGCTGCCGATGCGGTGAGCCGGGCCGCGCAGGAAGCCGAAGCCGAGCGCCAGCGCATCGCCGCTGAGCAGAAGGCCGCACGCGAGTCTGGCGTCATGCTGCAATTGGCGGGCGGCGGTCGCGCCGCCGCCCCTGCACCGGTGACTACCGATGCAAGTGTTCCGCCAGCATCGGCCGAGACTGCCAAGCCGCTCCTCGACCCTGACCGAGATCCTAACGCCCAGGGGCGCAAGAACGAATTGGTCGGCCACGCCAATCGCGACGACGACATCAATCCGCACGCGCTGGCGCAGTCCGTATCGCCTTGGACCTTGCAGGCCGGCAGCATCATTGCCGCGAGCCTCATAACCGGGCTCAACTCGGATCTTCCCGGGCTCGTCACCGCGCAGATCACGGAGAACGTCTATGACAGTGTGACCGGGCGCGGTCTGCTCATTCCGCAAGGATCGCGGCTGATCGGCAGCTACGACAGCGTTGTAGCGTTTGGGCAGAGCCGTGCGCTGGTCGTCTGGCAGCGGATTATCCTGCCCGACGGCTCGTCGATTCGTATCGACAATGTGCCGGCGACCGATACGCAGGGCTATGCGGGTCTGTCCGACCGGATCGACCGGCATACTTGGCAACTTCTGAAGGGCGTCGCCCTGTCGACACTGCTGGGCGTCGGCACTGAATTGAGCTTCGGCAGCACCGAAAGCGACCTTGTCCGGGCGATCCGCGAGTCAGCGCAGCAGAGCGGCGCGCGCGCCGGCGATCAGCTCGTCACGCGCAATCTCAATATCCAGCCGACCTTGCGCGTGCGTCCCGGCTGGCCGCTACGGGTGGTCGTGCACAAAGACATCATATTGCCCGGACCCTGGGGAGGCCGTCATGGCTGATTTGAAGCTGCCAAGGCTGCCCGATCGGACGCCGGCTAAGATCACGATCAACGTCATGCCGGATCTCATCGAAGCGCTGAACGACTACGCCGAGGCCTATGAGGCGGCCTACGGCCGACGCGAGTCCGTACCGGACCTCATTCCATTCATGCTTAGCGGCTTCCTGGCGAGCGACCGCTCGTTCAGCCGGGCACGTAAGAAATAGTCCGATGTCGGCCCGGCAGCCTGCAACGAATGGCGACGACGCGCCCCCGATTGGGCCGATAAGCGTTCGCATTCCCGACGCAGTACGGATGACGGGGCTCAGCAAATCCAAGATCTACCAGCTCATCGCTTCCGGCGACATCGAGGCAGCCAAGGTCGGCCGTGCAACCGTGGTGTTTGTCGATAGTCTGCGGTCCTTTCTGCGATCACACTGTAAACAGCCGCGTTCTCGGGCGTAGCAGGGATCGCGCATGTCGGCCTGTCGATATTTCGGCACGGCCTGTCGCGAAGGGGTAAAATTGGGGGTGGATTGAGCGGAATTATCGGCACGACGATCAAGAACGTTGTTATAAATCAGTATCTTATGTTTTTCGTGTGAATCCCTCCTCCGCTACCATCCCTACAACCCATACGCTGCGGTTTGTCTGCCTTGCGATGTCGTGTCGTTGATGGCAGATTGGGAAAAATTTGTCCTGAAGAGAAAACTCATGACGCTCGGCTCGAAGATGTGGTTGTGGGCTCGCCGTGTCGCGATCGGGCTTTTCGTATTTCTGCTGCTCGCTGTGCTCGTCGGCGCGGTCTACGAGTTGTTCGCGCGGCGCAGCGCGGACTTTCAGTATTCAGCGCCGGGAACACTGGTCGATATCGGCGGACGCAGGATCCATCTGGACTGCCGGGGCGACGGATCGCCGACCGTGATCCTGGAATCCGGGCTCGACATCAATGGATCGCTGGCGTGGTACAAGGTGCACGATACGCTTGCGAAGACGACGCGCACCTGTGCTTACGATCGCGCCGGAATCATGTGGAGTGACCCGTCGCCGGATGTGCGCGACGGTGATCATGTCGCCCAGGACCTGCGCGCGACGCTGACCGCAGCAGGCGTCGACGGACCTCTCGTTCTCGTCGGCCATTCGCTCGGCGGCCCGTACATCATGAATTACACGCGCCAGTTCGACGCATCGGTCGCCGGGCTGGTGTTCGTGGATGCATCGCACCCCGATCAACTCGAGAAGCTGGCCAAGCCCGGCGAGAAAAAGCTGAAAGTGGAGCTGCCGCTTGTCGCCCGGGCAATGGGTGCGCTCGGTTGGACAGGACTGCCCCGCGTGCTTTCGGGTGCGCTGTTCCCCGAAGAGGACAGTCCCATCACGCCGATGCGCAAGGCTTATTCGCCCACCAGTATGCCCGGTATGCTCGATGAACTCGACTCGCTGGAAACGACGCTTCATCAAGGCGGCGCCCTCAGAAGCCTCGGCGATCGGCCGCTTGTCGTGCTCACGGGATCGAAGCCCTATCCGAAGGAAGCCCTCGCGGCACAGGGCATCACGGAAGCGGAAGGCCGTGTCCAAATGGCGAAGTGGGTTGATCTGCACCGTGACGAAGCGCGCTGGTCGACACAGTCCCGACATGAAATCCTTCCCGATGCGGGGCACTATATCCAGATCGATCGCCCGGATGCTGTTGTAAGCGCGGTGAACGAAGTGGTGAGCAAAGTCCGCAGCGGTACAAAAGGGTAGAAGTGTCGGAAATTTTGACACATCTTTTTCCGTTACTTAACGGTTAACCATTAGTTGACCTAATATTTCGGCCAATTTGAAAATTGGCACACAGGTTGCTTGTTGTTTGCGCAATACAAGAGATTTGGAGTTGTGTTGCGATGAACATCAAGATGATCGGTGGAGCAGCGCTTCTGTTTGCGGCGTCGACCGCACAGGCTGCGACGATGAGCGTTACTTACGAAGCGCCGGGCGCGACGAATACGACGGCGACCTTCGACTATTATGGCGTTGAGACGTTCAATGGGAAGGCCGGGGACACGAGTTTCACCTCGTCGTTCACCTATGACGGCAACACGATCGAACTGACCTACAACGACGTGAAGGTGATCGGCGCGAACCAGTATGGCGGCGACGGCGGTTCGGACTATGCGGTGGCGGGCCTCGGTTACGGCACGCTGAGCTACTCGATCGATATCACGCAGTCGGGCAGCGCCGGTGTGAACTACTTCGGCTACTGGTTGTCGGCGCTCGACGCGGGCAACACCGTGAAGTTCTACAGCGGCGGTTCGGAGGTTTTCGCCTTCGCCCCCGTGAACGTCCTCGCGCTTGTCAGCGGCCAGCCCGATTACTGGGGCCACCCGGTGACGGGGCAGAACGCGGGCGAACCCTACGTCTTCCTGAACTTCTTCTACGAAGGCGGTACGTTTGACCGTATCGAATTCATCCAGGCGCCGGGCGGTGCCGGGTATGAATCCGACAACCACACGGTCGGCTTCTTCAAGGACAAGGGCGACGGCACGCCGGTGACGGACGTTCCTGAACCGGGTGCGCTCGGCCTCCTCGGCCTTGGTCTGGCGCTTGCAGTGGTAGCGCGCCGCCGCAAGGCTTGAAGCACGCTTTGATCGCTGAAATTCGCGCCGGGGTGGCTGGTCCATCCCGGCGCGATGCTATTTGGCGAGCCAGTCTGTAATGGCCGTGAAGAGCGCTTGCCGTGCTTCAGGGCGGGTCAGCGTGTGATCGGCATTTTCAAGCCATACGGGATGGACGTGCGGGCCGAGCGCGGGGAGCAGCGCGGCGAACGCCTCTGCCGTCGCGTCGCCGCGTGAGAGCGGCACAAGGACGGGCCCCGGAAACGCGTTGATCGCGGCGATGAGACGCGCGGAGAGAGCGCTTTCCGCCACACCGCCCCTGCTGAACAGGGTTTTCAGCGCACCCTTCACATCGATCCCGCCAGACAGGATGCGCAGCCAGTTGCGCGGATCGAGAAGGCGTTTCAGCGTGCGGTCGCGCTGTGCGGCGGCCGGCATTTCGGCGACGTCGCTGTCGAAACTCCACGGATTGAGCAGGACAAGGCGCTGGATGCCGCTTGCAGCACCGAACAGCGCGAGCGCTGCCGCGCCGTCGCAAAGGCCGATGCCGACGATATCCGTGCCGCCTTCACTGCGAAGCACCGATGCGGCGGCGGCGATGTCCACCGCACTGCCGAGAAAGCCGGTGTTTTCGCCCTCGCTGTCTCCGACACCGCGTCGGTCGAAGCGCAGCGCGGCCATTCCTTGGCCGCCGAGCGCCTCCGCAAGCTGGGTGAACAGCCGGTGCGGCCCGACCCTTGTCTGTACGCCGCCCGAAACGATAAGCGCGGCGCGCGGCGCTTCGCCGGGGTGAAGTGTGGCGGCGAGGGGCGTTCCTCCGCAAGATATGGCGAGTGGGCGGATCATTGTATCCACGCGGCGATGTCGTCCGCGAGTGCGGCGGCGAACGTCGGAGCCGGGGCGGGCTCGGCCTGACGCCACACGGGCGGGCCTTCCACCGGTGATATGCGCAGCGGCACGGCGGCGTCCGGCAGCGTCAGGGTGGTGAGTTGCGCGGCAAGCGCCGGTGTAAAGTCATAGCCGGTCAGCGCGACCGTTTCGCCGCGCGCAAAGCGCGTTTCGTAAGCCGACGGCGAGACGCGGACGCCCTCGCGCTCCTGATCCGCGATCGCCTGCGCGCGCATCATTTCGCGCAGGAGGCTGGCCCCGGAGGCGGCCGGAGAGATGCGGTAGAGGCCTTGGCTTCCGGAACCGTCCGTAAGCAAGGCGCCGCCGCGCACGGGGACCACACGAAGCGGGCGCTGCGCGAGCGCTTCGATCAGATGCGCCGTCGCAGTTTGCCACGCTGCCACATCGGGCGTCCCCGCCGCGTCGCCCGTGCCCGGGAGATCCGGAAGGAGACTGCCGATCCCGCTCGCCGCGAGCGCGCGGCCGAGATCGGCGAGCAGTCGCCGTGTGCGATTCATCTCTTCGAACAGTGGCGGCAGGAACAGCACGCACGGCCCGGTATCGGGGCCGCGCAGGATCGTCGGCAGGTCGTATGGCCCGGCGCTGAGCAGCGTGAACCGGAAAGGATCCACCTAGGCGGCAGCCTTCCGTGCGATGAAATCGACGAGATTGCCGAACGTGGCAAAAAGATCGGCATCGACTTCATCGTCGTCGATCACGATGCCGAAACGGTCTTCCATCTCGGTAAGAAGGCCCGCAACCGCCATCGAATCGATCTCGGGCAGCGCGCCGAACAGCGGCGAGGACGCATCCAGACCGGCGGCGGTCGTTTCGGGAACGCCCAGCACTTCGATGAGAATGCGCCGCATCTGATCGGCGTGGGAAGCGGTGTCTGCTGTCATCTCAACCCTGTATGCACTGTCGTTGCCCGCGGGCGGTATACTGGTGCCGTCTGCAGAGGTAAATGCAGGCGAGACGGCAGAGCGTAGAGGGGCGGACAAAGAGGCGGATGTCGTTTCGTGAAACATGGCGGACGCTGGGTACGGCGACGACGCTATCCTACGCTTTCGGGCGCGTGGCGGCGCGGATTCCGAGCGTGTCCTGGCATCGCTATCGGCTGATCGCCGTGCCGCTTTCGGGTATGCCCAAGATGCCGCGCGGCCATGTGGTGCGTGAACTTTCCGCGGGTGAACTCAAGACTTTAGTCATTGATGCGCCCCTAGACGTACAGGCGGATCGGTTTGCGCGCGGGCTCATCTGCCTCGGCGCGTTCGATGGCGAAGTGCTGGTCGGGGTCAACTGGTTGGCGCGGGGTCAATATGACGAGGACGAGGTGGACGTGCGGTTTCTGCTCCCCGATGACGCGGCCTGGGATACGGGGCTCTGGATACGCGAAGACCGGCGGCTCGGCCGTGCATTCGCGGCGCTGTGGGCAGGAACCGGCACTTGGCTCGCGGCGCAGGGCCTCAAACGCTCGTTGAGCCGCATTGCGGACTACAATCTCGGCTCGCTGCGCCCGCATGAGCGCATGGGCGGCAGAACGCTGGGTATGCTCGCAGCGGCGCGGCTTGGGGCGCTGCAGATCGCGACGGGCGTGCGGCCGGCGGCTGTTCGTGCCGGGGCGGGGACGCCTGCGGTCTGCGACCTGAGGGGCTGCTGAACCATGCGGGTTGATGTGCTTCATCTCGGCCACGACGGTGCGCGCGCGGCGCTTATCGAAGGCGCGCACACCACCACCTACGCCGAACTCGAAGCGCTCGTCAGCCGAATGTCGAGCGGGCTTGCCGCGATCGGTGTTCGCCCCGGCGACCGGGTCGCGGTGTGGCTCAGCAAGACCACGGGCAACATCGCCGCACTGCTCGGCGCGATGCGGGCGGGTGCGGTCGCGATTCCTGTCAATCCGGTGCTGAAGGCGCCGCAGGTTGAGCACATCCTTGCCGACAGCGGCGCGACGGTACTGCTGACCAACAATGCGCGTGCGGAGACGCTGCGCGACACGCCGCGGACATGCCGTGTGCTGCGCGCGGAGAAGGACTGGGGTGCGCTGATGACGGGTGCGCCTGTGGCGGTGGACCGTACGCCGGACGACCTTGCCGCGATTCTCTATACCTCGGGCAGCACCGGGCGGCCCAAAGGCGTGATGCTCTCGCACGCCAATCTCGTGCTCGGTGCGGCAAGCGTGTCTGAATATCTCGGCATCACCGCTGAGGAGCGCATCCTGTGCGTGCTGCCGCTCGCGTTCGATTACGGCCTTAACCAGGTGCTGACGGCGCTGAAACAGGGCGGGGCGGCGATCCTGCTCGACTATCTTTTGCCGCGCGACGTCGTGAAGGCGGTGGCCCGCCACAAGGCAACCGCGCTAGCCGGCGTGCCGCCGCTCTGGATGCAGCTTGCCGAGGTGGAGTGGCCCGCAGAGGCGCGCGGTCTGCGCTACATCACGAACTCCGGCGGGCGAATGCCTGCAGCACTGACCAAACGCCTGCGCGCGCTTCTGCCCGACACGAAGATCTACCTGATGTACGGTCTCACCGAGGCTTTTCGTTCGACCTACCTCGATCCGGCGCTCGTCGATTCCCACCCTGATTCGATCGGCAGGGCGATTCCCCGCGCGGAACTGCACGTTCTGCGCGCCGATGGAACACCCGCAACGCCGGGCGAGCCGGGCGAGCTGGTCCACGCCGGGCCGCTGGTCGCGCAGGGCTATTGGAACGATCCCGAGCGGACTGCGGTGCGCTTTCGCCCTGCGCCTGCGTTCTTCGAGCATACGGGCATGGCCGTATGGTCAGGCGACACGGTGGTGCGGGACGAGGAGGGGCTGCTCTATTTCGTCGGCCGCGATGACGAGATGATGAAGATTTCAGGCAACCGTGTGAGCCCGACCGAGGTCGAGGAGGCGATCTTCGCGACCGGCGCCGTGAGCGCGGTCGCAGTGTTCGGTGTGGCGGACGACCGTTTGGGGCAGGCGATCGTGGCTGTCGGTGTGCGGGCCGCGGGGCTGGGCGAGGCGGAAGCGGAGACGCTTGCGCGCCGGGAGCTCGCGGGGCTAGTGCCTGCCTACATGGTGCCGCGCCACTTCATCTGGGAGACCGACTTGCCGCGCAATCCGAACGGCAAGATCGATCGCGCCGTGCTGCGCGCGAGGCACGTCCAGTGAGCCGCGACCCTCGAATCCACCCACTGTTTCGCGAGCGGGACGGCGAACTTGCGATCGCGGGGCGGCCTGCCGCCGAATGGATCGCGGCGGCAGGCGGGCAGACGCCGCTGTTCGTCTACGACCGCGCGATTATCGCCGCGAAAATCGCTGATCTGCGCGCGGCGCTGCCCGACGAGGTCGGCATCCACTACGCCATGAAGGCGAATCCGATGCCGCAGCTCGTCGCGTGGATGGCGGGGCAGGTGGATGGGCTCGATGTCGCCTCGGCGGGAGAACTGCGCGTCGCGCTCGCGGCCGGTGCCGATCCGGCGCACATCAGCTTCGCAGGGCCGGGGAAGCGCGATTTCGAGCTTGAGCTGGCGATCGGTGCGGGTGTCACGCTCAACATCGAATCCGCGCGGGAGTTCGCACGCGCCGCGGCGATCGGCGAAAGGCTCGGAAAGCGTGTGCGTGCCGCCGTGCGCGTCAATCCGCCGTTCGACCTCAAGGCCTCCGGGATGCGGATGGGCGGCGGGGCCAAGCCGTTTGGTGTCGATGCCGACAAGGTGCCGGCACTCCTCGCCCAGATCACGATCGAGGGTGCGGATTTCCGCGGGTTTCATGTCTTCGCCGGGTCGCAGAACCTCTCCGCGGAGGCGATCATCGAGGCGCAGAGAAAAACGCTCGACCTGGTGGCGGACCTCGCAGAGTACGCGGACGTGCCGCCGCCGCTCGTCAATCTCGGGGGCGGCTTCGGTCTGCCGTATTTTCCGGGCGATCAACCGCTTGATCTCGCCGCCGTAGGCCAAGCGCTCGGCAAGGCCCTCGCCACGCGCGATCCCATCTTGGCGGAAACACGGTTCGTCGTGGAACTCGGGCGGTATCTGGTGGGCGAAAGCGGCGTGTATCTGACGCGCGCCATCGACCGGAAGATGAGCCAGGACGAGGTGTTCATCATCACCGACGGCGGCCTGCATCATCAGCTCGCTGCAAGCGGCAACTTCGGCACGGTGATCCGGCGTAACTATCCCCTTGTGAACGCAAGCCGTTTCGGGGCGCCGGATGCAGAGAACGTGAACGTTGTCGGCTGCCTGTGCACACCGCTCGACAAGCTCGGCGACAAGGTCAATCTACCGGCCACTGAAGTCGGCGACATCATTGCGGTTTTCATGGCGGGCGCCTATGGCCTTACCGCCAGTCCAACAGCCTTCCTGAGCCACGACCCTCCCGCCGAAATGCTTGCGTAAATTGCAAAATTTGCTATTGGAAAGGTAGGGAAACGAACGATGCCGTAACCTTTAGACGGTATCGGTTCAGGGGCGGAAAGGCGGCCAGCCGGCACGCATAGGGCGTGTCGGCCTGATTTTGTCTCCCGCGGACGCGGGGGCGTTTGAAGAGGGGACTCATCTCAGATGGTGAAATCTTTTAATGCGGTCGTTCCGGTCCTGGCGGCGGCCCTGGCGCTTTCCGCCTGTGCCTCGAACGGTGGGCTGCCGAGCTTGCCGCCCGCGCAATTCCAGGCTTCGGAGGATGGTCCCGGCGCCGAATACGTCGTGGGGCCGCTCGATGCCCTCAGCATCTTCGTGTGGCGCAACCCGGAGCTTTCGACGTCTGTGACCGTGCGCCCCGACGGCCGCTTCACGACGCCGCTCATCGAGGACATGGTGGCGACGGGGAAGACCCCCTCGGCGCTCGCCCGCGAGATCGAACAGAAGCTTGCCACCTACATTCAGGAGCCGATCGTCTCGGTGATCGTGAACAACTTCAACGGGCCGCTTTCCCAGCAGGTCCGCGTCGTTGGCGAAGCGGCACGTCCCCAGGCGATCCCGTTCCGTTCGAACATGACGCTGCTCGACGTGATGATCGCAGTCGGCGGTCTCACCGAATATGCCGCCGGCGACAGCGCCCGCCTCATCCGCTACGACAAGGCGAGCAACACGCAGAAGGAATATGCGATCAAGATCGAAAGCCTGCTGAAAGGCGGCAAGACCAACGCGAACATCGCCGTGCAACCCGGTGACGTCATCATCATTCCGGAAAGCTTTTTCTAAGCTTTCCGGAATAGGTACGGAGATCGGCCCCAGGCCATTCATCCTTGTCAGGCAGGTGGTCCGCGAAAGCCATGAATTCGATCCAGGAAGAAGTGATGACGACCCTTTACGGGGTCTGGCGCAAGCGCTGGTACGGCCTTGCGCTGATGTGGGCCGTGTGCCTCGTCGGCTGGGTGTTCGTGGCGACGATCCCCAACACCTATGAATCACGCGCACGCGTCTATGTCGACTGGGCGTCGCTCATCCCCGAAAAGCTCGGCTATGAGGGCGCAAACCTGCTGCGGCAGGTGGACGTGGTTCGGCGTACGCTGACTTCGCGCGTGAACATGGAGAAGGTCGTTCGCCGCACCGAACTCGATGTCGGCCTTGACAACGACAAGGAGCTGGACGCGCTGATCGAGCGGATGACAAACAACATCTCCGTTCAGAGTCAGCAGGCTGACCTGTTCACGATCGTCTACAGGTCGGACGATCCGGAACGCAGCAACGCCCAGAACGCCAACCTTGCCCGGCGCGTCGTTGATAACCTCATCCAGATCTTCATGGAAGAGAACGTCGCCTCCGACCGCGACGACATCAACGAGGCGATCCGCTTCTTCGAGGACCAGCTCGCCGAGCGCGAGCGTCAGCTTGAAGAGGCTGAGCGTCGCAAGGCGGAATTCGAGGAGAAATACCTCGGAATGCTCCCCGGCGAGGGCAATATCTCGACGCGTCTGGCGCAGTCGCGCAACAATCTCGACAACGTCGAGATCGAACTTGCGCAGGCGCGGAACTCGCTTCAGGCCTTGCAGCGCCAGATCGGCGGAACGCCATCGACGATCAACGCCCCGTCGTTCGTGATCGAAAGCTCCTCGATGGGCGCCAGTCCGACGCAGCAGCAGATCGCGGCGCTGGGCCGCAGCCTCAGCGACATGTATGCGCGCGGCTGGACCGATCAGCACCCCGACGTCGTTGCCACGAAGGCACAGGTCCGCCGTCTCGAACAGCAGGCCTCGCGCGAGGCGAAAGACCCCGCGCTCCGCCAGCAGGCTGCGCAGGCGAACCCGGTCTACGTCAACCTCAGAAGCATGGTTTTCGAACGCCAGTCCGCCGTTGCGGCGCTGGAAGCGCGGCGTGCGCAGCTGCAGAACGCGATCTCCCAGATGTCGTCACGGCAGGTCCAGCAGCCCGGCATCGTCGCCGAGCAATCCAAGCTGAACCGCGATTACGAGGTGCTGCAATCGCAGTACAATCAGCTGCTGAAATCGCGTGAGGAAATCCGCCTCCGCAGCGATGTCGAGACCAAGACGCAGCAGGTGAAGTTCCGGGTCGTCGATCCGCCCTCGCAGCCGCGTGAGCCGATTGCGCCGAACCGTCCACTTTACCTCAGCCTGGTGCTGTTGGTCGGGCTCGGAGCGGGCGCCGCGGTGTCGTTTCTGCTGAGCCAGCTGCACACGACATACATCACGGCGGCACAGCTCGAAAAGCGCTTCGACTATCCGGTGCTGGGTTCGGTCACGGAGATCGTTTCGGACAACCAGCGCGCCCAGAACAGGGTATGGCTATGGGGGTTCGGCGTGCTCAGCCTTGGGCTCGTCGTGATCTATCTTGCCCTGCTGCTGTATGAACTCGTTTAACGCCCTGGCCTTGGCTGTGTGTGCGGAAGGTAATGAAGATGAGTGAAGAGAAACCGTCCGGAACGCCGCGCGCCTCTCTGCTTGAGCGGGCGGCCGGACGGCTTGATCAAGGTGCGCCTGCGAAACCCGCAGCCCCGCGTTCCACGGCGACGCCGGCAGCGGCAGCGCCGGCCCCTGCGCCGCGCGCGCCCGCACCGGCTGCTCCTGTCGCAGCGGCACCGACTCCGCAGCCGCAGTTCGCAACGCCGGAAACGCCCGTGGTGCATTTGCCCGCGGACGACAGCAACCGCATCAGCCGCCGCGGCGTTATCGATCTCGCCGAACTCCGCGATCTCGGCTACGTGGTGCCGGACGCGCCCGCGACCGCAACCGCGGAAGAGTTCCGCATCGTCAAGCGGCAGCTTCTTATCAACGCCATGGCGCGTGGCGAAAACGAGATCCGCAACGGAAATCTCATTCTGGTGTGCTCGGCGCAGCCGAACGAGGGCAAGACGTTCTGCGCAACGAACCTCGCGCTTTCGATTGCCTCGGAGCGCGATCTCACCGTTCTGCTCGTTGATGCCGACTTCGCAAAGCCCGAGATTCTGTCGACGCTCGGCCTTGAAGGCGGCAAAGGCCTGATCGACGTGATCGCCGACCCGACGCTCGACCTTTCGGATTGCCTCATTCGCACCAACATCGAGAACCTCTCGGTGCTGCCAGCAGGGCGCCAACACAACCTGACGACCGAACTGCTCGCGTCGGAACGCATGGGCGACATGGTCGAGGAAATCGCCAAGCGCTATGGCGACCGCATCGTGATCTTCGACTCCCCGCCCGCGCTGGCATCGTCCGCGGCCTCGGTGCTTGCCATGCACGTGGGTCAGGTGATGTTCGTGGTGGAAGCCGAGAACACGCGCGAGACCGAGCTTCGCGACGGTCTTTCGATGATGAATGGCTGTGAGCACGTGCAGATGCTGCTCAACAAGGTGCGCTATGCCGGTGTCGGCAGGCGCTTCGGGACGTATTACGGCTATGGAAGCTGACGTGGGTGCGACGATGAGCGATGGCAGGGAGGCAGGGTGCTGCCGCACACTGGCGGCAACCGGCGTAGTCGTGTCCATGCTGACGGCGATGGTTCCCTCGTCCGCTTACGCCGATGTCGAGGTCAATCCGTTCGTATCGCTCCGGCAGGTGGTGTCGGATGGCTCGACCCGTGATGCTCGGGGATGGCTGGAAGCCGGCGCGGGCTTTGCCGCCCTGCTCGATACCAACCGGGTCGATGGCAAGATCAGCTATCGCTATATGCGCCGGCTCGAAGAATTCGGGAATATCAGCCAGAAAAATCGCCATACCGCGAACGCCGACGTGCGCGCGGAGCTGATTGATGACTTCCTGCTGCTCAATGCCGGGGGCACGGCGTCGCAATACGCAACCGACGTGCGCGGCTTCAATGCGATCAATCCCGATGATGAGAGCGGCAACCAGACGCAGATATTTTCGGGCTTTGTTGAGCCGAGCGTCCAGCAGCGTATCGGTGACTTCGCAACGTTCCAGGGCCGCTATCGCTTGGGCGTCGTATCTGCTGACTCACCGCGCGAGGGGCTTACCAACCCCGGTAGCATAGGCCTGGATCCCAGCGATGGTATCGGATCGCGGCTCAGTGATTCCATTTCACAAACGGCGAGCGTTACGCTTGCGTCCACGCGGGCGACCAACACCATCAACTGGTCGCTGAACGCGCAGGGTACGCACGAGGATGTGGATCAGCTCAACCAGAAGTATCGTGGCTACAGCGCGGGCGGTGAGCTGAGCTTCCGCATTTCCCGCAAGCTCGAGCTCATTGGCAGCGGCGGCTACGAAGATATTGAAAATACACAGGACTCGATCCTTTTCGACGACGTGACAGGGTTGCCTGTTCTCGATGAGAACGATCACTTCCAGGTCGACCCTGCAATGCCGCGCCGTACGGCTTATGATTTCAGCGGCATCTACTGGAATGGAGGGTTCCGCTACACGCCATCACGTCGGACTTCGTTCGAATTCCGCGCCGGTGAGCGCTATGGGTCTGCGAACTTCTTTCTCGACTTCAATCACCGATCTCGCGGTGGTCTAAGCGTTCGCGCCAACTTCCAGCAGACGCTGAATAGCTTCAGTCGTTTGTTGACGCAGTCGCTCAACGGCGTTCCGATCAATGCGGTTCGTGTCGGTGGGCTTGACCAGCTTGGCGTTCCATTCTGCGTTTTGGGTATCGATCCGGAATCGGATGATGGCGGGTGCCTGGGTGGATGGACGCAGTCGCTGACGCCCGCAACCTTCAAATCTGACCGCGGTCTCGTGATGGTTTCGCGCAAGCTCGAGGCGCTGACCTGGTCGGCGTCGGCTTATTACGACAAGCGACGCTACGTGGATGCGCAGCAGTTGCAGGCGCCGAGCCAGGTGGCGCTTCCGACCAACCTCTTCGGCGATGACGAGTCCTTCGGTGTGCGCGGTCGCGTCGCGCTTCGGCTTGGCGAGTTGCAGTCACTGGGCTTCGATGCGCTTCTGGCGCGCAACAGCTATGCGCTCTCCTCCCAGCGCAAGGACACCCAGTTCACGGTCGGCACGCAGTACTCACGTCGGTTGAGCAAAAATCTGAGCGGCAATGCCTCACTTTACGGGACGCACCGCATCACGGAATCACGCAGGGATTCATCAACGTTCACGGCATCCGTGGGTGTGAGATACAATTTCTGACAGCGGATTGACTGAAACGTCATGACTTCGGGGTAAGTTGAGGGGCGTTTTCAAGGAACACAGGCAAGAGCATGTACACCGAGTTCTACAACCTGAACGGCCGCCCGTTCCAGCTGACGCCTGATCCGCGCTTCTACGTCGACACGCAGACGCACCGGAAGGCGATGGCCTATCTCACCTACGGCCTTGGCCAGGGCGAGGGCTTCATCATCATCACCGGCGATGTCGGCGCGGGCAAGACGACGCTCGTTGGACGCTTGCTGCAGACGATCGATCGTTCGAAGCTGGTCGTCGCGAACATCGTCACCTCGCTCGTCGATGCCGACAATCTCTTGAAGATGATCGCCACGGGGCTTGGCATCAATGCCGAGAACCTCGATGTGGCGACGCTGCTCACGCGTATCGAGAATTTCCTGCGCGTGCAGCACCAGCAAGGCCGACGCGTTCTGCTGATCGTCGACGAGGCGCAGAACCTGCCGATCGGCTCGCTCGAACAGTTGCGAATGCTCTCGAACTTCAGTGCGGGCGCGCAGCCGCTCAGCCAGACGATCCTGCTCGGTCAGCCAGAATTCCGCGAAAAACTCGCCAGTTCGTCCGAGCTTGAGCAGCTTCGCCAGCGTGTGATCGCCTCGCACCATCTGGAGCCGATGCGGCGCGACGAAATCCCCGCCTATGTCGAGAACCGGCTGGCGCTGTGCGGCTGGGCCGGGGATCCGGCCTTCACGGAGGACGCTTACGACGCGCTTTTCGATTATTCGGGTGGTGTTCCGCGCAAGCTGAACAACCTCTGCGCGCGCGTTTTGCTGTTCGGCGCGCTTGAAGAAAAGCACGAGATCGATGAATCGATCGTGCGCGAGGTGACCGATGACCTGCAGCGCGACAATGCGCCCCGCGACCGCGAAAAGATCATCCAGCCGAACAGCGGTTCGCTCGCTGCCGTGCCTGCGGCGCAGCAGATGCAGCCTGTGACCGGCACGGGCGGCGGCGCTGTCGCTGCGCTGGACGATCGCCTTCTCGCGCGCATCGATCGCCTTGAACATTATGCTTCAGAAAACGACCGTAACCTCCGGCAAGTTCTTCGGATTCTTTCCGATCTCGTCGAGCAGAACGAGGTCGAGCGCGGCCCCTACGGCGTTAGTCGAAGCGCATGAGCGGCGCGGTGGGAAACCGCGGCGTCTGCAATGCGATGTCGATCGATGTGGAGGAGCACTTTCAGGTCGGTGCATTCGAGGCGACCATCCGCCGGGATGACTGGCCGCGATGGGATAGCCGCGTCGTCCGCAACACCGAACGTGCGCTTCAGCTTTTCGCGGACAAGGGCGTCTCTGCGACGTTCTTCACGCTCGGGTGGGTCGCGGAGCGCGAGCCGGCTTTGATGCGCCGCATCGTCGAGAACGGCCACGAGATTGCCAATCATGGCTATGCGCACGACCGGGTGCACACATTCACGCCGGAGAGCTTCCGCGCTGACATCCGCAAGGCGCGCGCGCTGATCGAGGATGCCGCAGGTGCCGAGGTGAAGGGCTACCGCGCGCCGAGCTTCTCGATCGGCAGCGGCAACCGCTGGGCGCTCGAGGTCCTGGCCGAGGAGGGGTACGCCTACAGTTCGTCCGTCGCCCCGATCCGGCACGATCACTACGGCTGGCCGGAAGCGCCGCGCTTTCCGTACACGCCGGTTGCAGGTTCGGACATGGTCGAGGTGCCGGTAACGACGGTGGAGTATGCGGGGCGCCGCATGGCCTGCGGTGGTGGCGGGTTCTTCCGGCTGCTGCCTTATGGTCTTTCGGAATGGGCGATCGACCGCGTGAACCGGGTCGAAGGGCAAGCGACGGTGTTCTACTTCCATCCGTGGGAGATCGACCCCGATCAGCCCGTGGTGCCGGGCGCGCCGCTTAAATCGCGTATCCGCCACTATACGAACCTTGATGTGATGGAAGCGAAACTCGCACGCCTGCTGGACCGGTTCCGCTGGGACCGAATGGATCGGGTGTTCCTTGGCCGTGAGACGCTGAAGGCGGCGGCATGAACGCGGAAAGCCCAATCGCGCCGACGGTCACGGAAATTGATCTCGATGATGCCGCGGCAGCGGCTGCGTTCGACGCCGCAGTGCAGACGCATCCCGGCGCCACGCCATTCCACCGGACGGCATGGGGAAGGGCGGTCCGCGACGCGCTGGGGCATACGCCGCACTACCTGATGGCGGGAGACGCGGTGCTGCCGCTGATCGCGCTCAAGTCCGGTCTGTTCGGCTCCGCGCTGATCTCGAACGCTTTCGCCGTGCGCGGCGGGCCGCTGGCCGCCGATCCGCGCGCGCTTGCGGCGCTCGACAAGGCGGCGTGGGAGATTGCCGAGGTGGCGGGCATCGGCGTGCTCGAATATCGCGGCACTGAGGCGCTGCACCCGGACTGGGCCGTGAAGGGCGAAACCTACGCGAACTTCGCGCGCCCGCTTGCTGCAGACAGCGACGCGAACCTGAAGGCGATCCCGAGGAAGCAGCGCGCCGAGGTGCGCCGCTCGCTGACGATGGATCTCAGCGTGCGCGTCGCTTCCGACGAAAAGGCGCTTCGCGACCACTTTGCCGTGTATTCCGAAAGCGTGCGCAACCTCGGCACGCCGGTGTTTCCGGCGCGGCTGTTCGCCGAGATTATCCGCCATTTCGGCGATGATGCGGACATTCTCACCGTGTATCATCAGGACACGCCCGTCGCCTCGGTGCTGTCGCTCTACGACGCGGAGACGGTCTATCCCTATTACGGCGGCGGCACGGCGGCAGCGCGGGCGCTGCGCGCCAACGACCACATGTACTGGATGCTGATGGAGCACGCCGTCGCGCGCGGACGGCGGGCGTTCGATTTCGGGCGTTCGAAGTATGATACTGGCGCATTCTCCTTCAAGAAGAACTGGGGCTTCGAGCCGCAGCCGCTTGTGTACGAATATCGGCTGGCGGAAGGGCGCACGATGCCCGACGTCAATCCCAATAACCCCAAGTATAAACTGATGACCGATGTGTGGAGCCGCCTGCCGCTGTGGCTTGCGAACCGGATGGGGCCGCTCGTTTCGCGGTCGCTGGGGTAGGGCGATGGGTGATCTTTTGTTCCTTGCGCACCGTATCCCGTATCCGCCCGACAAGGGCGACAAGATCCGCTCGTGGAACATCCTGAAATATGTCGCGGAACGCGCACCGGTCCATCTCGGTGCGTTCGTGGATGATCCCGAGGACATGAAGCACGCCGATTTCCTGGCGAGCGTCTGCAAATCGGTGAAGCTCATCCCGATGGACCCGAAGGACAGGCTGAAGCGCGCGTGGGCTGGCTGGCGCAAGGGCGAGGCGCTCAGCATCTCGCTGTTCGACGACCGCGCGATGAAGCGCTGGGTGTGGGACCGCGTGAAGCAGCACGACATCGACCGCATGTTTGTGTTTTCGAGCCAGATGGCGCCCTATGCGCTCGGCCATACGTCGCAGGGGCGGCGTATGGTGATGGACTTCGTGGATATCGATTCGGACAAGTTCGCGCAGTACGCGAAGGAGAGCCGCTGGCCGAAATCCTGGCTCTATGCGCGTGAGGCGAAGCTGCTCCAGTCGTTCGAGAAGCAGGTGGCGCGCCATGTCGACGTCAGCCTGTTCGTCTCCGACGCGGAAACCGCGATGTTCAAGCGGATTGCCGGCTCTTACGCGCACACGGTCGATACGCTGCACAACGGCGTCGATCTCGATTACTTCTCGCCCAGCGCCGACTTCGCTCCGCTTGGCGATGAGGCCGGGATCGGGGCAGGTCCGAAGCTCGTATTCACCGGCGCAATGGACTACCGGCCCAATGCCGATGCCGTCTGCTGGTTCGCCGACGCCATCCTGCCGCTTATCCGTAAGCGCTATCCGCAAGCGCGGTTCTTCATCGTTGGCGGCAAGCCGACACCGGAGGTGCAGGCGCTCGGCAGCCGCGAAGGCATTATCGTGACTGGGCGCGTGCCCGATGTGCGGCCCTATGTTGCCGCGGCGGATGTGGCGGTCGCGCCGATCCGCATTGCGCGCGGCGTGCAGAACAAGGTGCTGGAAGCGATGGCAATGGCCCGGCCTGTGGTGGCTACCGACGCGGCATGGTCTGGCATCGACGCCGAACCGGAACGGGATCTCCTCGTGCGCGACGACGCGGCAGCCTTCGCTGCAGGTGTTTGCGCCGTGCTGGAAGACCCGGCGCTCGGGACACGCCTTTCCGAAAGCGGACGGCGACAGGTCGAAAGCCGCTACGCATGGTCCGCTCAGCTCGCGAAACTCGACGGGTGGCTGGGGCTCGGCGCGGCAGATCCGAAAGTAGAAGCGGCATGAACGATATGAGCGAGTTCGAAGCCCGCACAAGTGCGACCGGAAGAGGATGGCGCGCGGCGATCATCGCGTGGGCGGCGGTGGCCGTGGCGATCCTGCTGCTGCTTCGCAACGATGTCGCGCACATCTTCAACCTCTGGTGGAATACCGACACGTTCGGGCACTGCCTGCTGATCCCGCCGATCCTTGCCTATCTGGTGTGGCAGCGTCGCAGCGAGCTTTCCGCGCTGACACCCAAGCCCTGGTATCCGGCGGCGATCCTGATGGTGATCGGTGGCGCGGGCTGGCTGGTGGGCGAGGCTTCGGGCGTCGCTTTGCTTCGCCATATGGCGGTCGTGGGCCTCCTCATCGTCAGCGTGCCGCTCATTTTCGGGCTCACGGTGTCGCGCGGGCTCGCGTTCGTGCTGTTCTTCGCGCTGTTCATGATCCCGGCGGGCGAGCAGCTCGTGCCCATCCTGCAGACGGTTACGGCGGCGATCTGCATCAAGCTCCTCGAATGGTCGGGCATCCCGGCCTTCATCGACGGCGTGTTCATCGCCATCCCGAACGGCAATTTCGAAGTCGCCGAGGCGTGCTCGGGCGTGCGCTTCCTGATCGCGATGATCGCGTTCAGCGTGCTCGTTGCAAACCTGTGCTTCAAGAGCTGGACGCGGCGCATTCTGTTCGTGCTTTCGGCGATCGCGCTGTCGATCATCGCGAACGGTATCCGCGCTTTCGGCACGATCTACATCTCGCACCTGACGACACCGGGTTTCGCGGCGGGTGTGGACCACATTATCTACGGCTGGATATTCTTCGCGATCGTCATGTTCCTGCTGGTTGCGATCGGCTGGCGCTTCTTCGACCGCCCGGTCGACGACCCGGCGTTCGATCCGGCGCGGCTGCAGCCTGCGCCCCCGGCGCCGTCTGCGCCACGCGCAGCCTATGTGGCGGCGGCGATCGGTATCGCCGCGATGGCGGCGGGTCCCGTGTACGGACTTGTCGTTGCGAACCGTGCGCCCGATACCCAGACCGCCGCAATCGTTCTTCCCGAGGTGGCGGGCTGGCAGCGCATCGAAGGGCGCCCAGAATGGCAGCCGCACTACAACGGCGTTTCCGCGGAAGCCATTGCACGCTACGTCGACGCTGAAGGCCAGCCGATCGACCTCTACATCGGTGTGTTCGACCGTCAGAGCGAAGACGGCGAGCTCATCGGCTACAAGCAGGGCCTGCTTCCGCCCGAGACCCAATGGTCGTGGGCACGCAATGAAAAAGGGCCGCCGAACGGTCGCGCGCAGCAGATCAAGAATGGCGGAACGGTGCGCGACAACTGGCAGTTCTTCCTTGTGAACGGCAAACTGACCGGAAGTGACTACACAGCCAAAATCGAAGGGCTGAAATCGCGGCTGCTCGGCGGCGAGACGCTGGCGGGCACGCTCGTGATCTCTGCCGACCGGCGTGACGAGCTGGTAAGCGCGATGCCGACGATCGAACGTTTCGCGGCGGCGCTTGGCCCCGTCGACACCGTGATCGAGACCGCCACGGTGGAGCGCTAGCTTATGTGTGGCATCGCCGGATATTTCGACCAGCGCGAGCACCGCACGATCCCGGAGCCGGTGCTGCGCGCCATGACCGATGTGATCGCGCACCGAGGCCCCGACGGCAGCGGCTTTTACCGTGCGCCCGGCGTGGGGCTTGGGCACCGGCGCCTGTCGATCATCGATATCGCGGGCGGCGTTCAGCCGATGCCGAGCGAAGACGGCAAGATCCAGATCATCTTCAACGGGGAAATCTACAATTTCCGCGAGGTGCGGAAGGAACTGCAAGCGCTCGGCCACACCTTCAAGCGCGACAGCGACACCGAGGTGATCATTGAGGCGTGGCGCGCATGGGGCGAGGCTTGTGTCGACAAGCTGCGCGGCATGTTCGCCTTCGCGATCTGGGACGAGACCGCGCGTACGCTGTTCCTTGCGCGCGATCGGCTCGGCGTGAAGCCGCTTTACTACGCCGATCTCGGCGACGGGCGGTTCATCTTCGGGTCGGAGATGAAGGTGCTGCTGATGTGGCCGGGTCTTTCCCGCGCCATCGATCCGCGCGCCATCGAGGATTATTTCGCCTACGGCTACGTGCCGGACGACAAGTGCTTGCTGGGCGCCGTGAAGAAGCTCCCTGCCGGGCACACGCTGACACTGCGCTGGGGCGCCGCTGCACCGGCCCGCCCACGCCGCTACTGGGATATCGCATTCGACGGCCGCGTGAAGGGCTCGCCCGAGGCGCTGGCCGAGGAACTGACCGCGCGGATGCGCGAGGCGGTGGCGCTGCGGCTGGTCGCGGACGTGCCGGTGGGCGCGTTCCTTTCGGGCGGCGTCGATTCAAGCGCGGTCGTCGCGCTGATGGCGGGGCTGATCGATACGCCGGTCAACAGCTGCTCGATCGGCTTCGACGATCCGGCTTACGACGAGACAGGCCACGCCGAGGCGATTGCCAAACGCTACGCAACGCACCACCGCGCCCGCACGGTGACGACCGACGACTACGGCCTCATCGACACACTCGTGCGTGCGTTCGACGAGCCATTCGCCGACGCCTCTGCGCTGCCGACCTACCGCGTGAGCGAACTTGCGCGGGAGACGGTAACGGTGGCGCTTTCAGGCGACGGCGCTGACGAGGCGATGGCCGGCTATCGCCGTTACCGGCTCTACATGAACGAGGAGCGGGTGCGCGGGGCACTTTCGCCGGGGTTGCGGCAGACCGTCTTCGGGCGGCTCGGCCGCGCTTGGCCGAAGCTCGACTGGGCGCCGCGTGTGCTGCGCGCGAAATCGACGTTCGAAGCCATCGCGATGGACAGCGCAGAGGCCTATTTCCACGCCGTGAGCGTGACGCCGGACCGCATTCGCTCGCGTCTGTTCTCGGACGCGCTGAAACGCGAGATCGGCGGTTACTGGGCCGGGACACTCTATACCGACACGATGCGCAGCGCGCCCGCCGACGACATGCTCGGCCGCGCGCAATACGCCGACATGATGATCTGGTTGCCCGGTGACATCCTGACCAAGGTGGACCGCACCAGCATGGCGGTGAGCCTGGAGGCGCGCGAGCCTCTGCTCGACCACGAACTCGTCGGCTGGATGGCCGGACTGCCGAGTGACTTCCGGCTGCACGGTGGGGAGGGCAAGTGGCTGCTGAAGAAGGCGATGGAACCCTATCTGCCGAAGGATATCCTGTACCGGCGCAAGATGGGCTTTTCCGTGCCGATCGACCGTTGGTTCCGCGGCGCGCTGGCTGACCGTGTCGCTGCGCTGGCGAATGGCTCCCACGTCGCGGGCAGCGGCTGGTTCGACATGAACTATTTCGCTGCCTGCGCCGCAGCACACCGCAGCGGCCGCGCCGATCACAGCCGGCTCTTGTGGCAGATGCTGATGCTGGAAGGATCGCTCGCGGCGCTCACCGCAACGCCGGCGGCAGCGCTCGCCGCCTAAAGGCTTACTGAGCCGACGCTGCCGGTAAGGCGGAGGGCGCGGCTTCAACAGGCTGTTCAGCCGCTTCCGGTGCCGCGGCGCTTTTCGCCAAAGCGACCGCGCTCGAATGCGCGCGCGCTATATCGGCGGCCGCGTCGGTCTGGCGGACCTTCACGGCCTTCAATGTTGGGGCCGGGTGCGTCTGGTCGCGTTCCGACATCAGCGGTGTCGTCGAGCTTGCATAAACCGAACCATCGCGCAGCGCGTGATAGGTGAGCAGAAGCCCGATTCCAGCAAAGAGGATAACTCCGGCAAGCCAGAGCAGAATCGTGTTACGCGCAGCCGTGTGCCGTTCCGTGCGGACGTGAGACGCCATGTTCAACCCTTCATCCGGCGGCTGCCATGACTTCGTTTCCGAAGCTGCGACAGGCGCCACCGGCCTCTTTCCCTAAGACCCAGGACTTGAGAGTTTATTACTCTTCGAATCGTGTGCACGATAAATGCATAGACTGTGCCAAAATGGGAAAGGTGCGTGTTTCAAAGATGTTACGGCACTGCTTGTGACAGAACCGGAATGAAGCGCGCAAAAACGTAAAGGATTTCGACATTTACCCGTAGCGCGCGGAGGCGAAAAAAAGCCCGTCGGGCGGGGCATTGAGGCCGAGTGCGGTACGGTCTGCCGCGCCGAGGGCATGGCGTAAATCGTCCGCGCTCCAGCTGCCGTCGCCGACCAGTTTCAGGCAGCCGACCATGGAGCGGACCTGATGATGAAGGAATGAGCGGGCGGCGGCGTGGATCGCGATTCGGTCACCCGTCCGCACGACGTCGAGCTGGTCCAGTGTCTTGAGCGGGCTTGCCGATTGGCAGTGGACCGAGCGGAACGTGGTGAAGTCGTGGCGCCCCACAAGGATCTGTGCGGCGGTGTGCATCGCTTCCACGTCGAGCGGGCGCGCGACATGCCACGCGAGCCCGGACTGCCACGTGAGCGGGGCGCGGCGGTTGATGATGTCGTAGCGGTAGCGGCGGCCCGTGCAGTCGAAGCGTGCGTGGAAATCGGGCGCGGCGGGTTCGCACGCGACGACCGCGACCGGGGCGGGGCGGAGGTGCGCGTTCAGCGCCTCCTGCAGCCGGAACGCGGCGAGTGGCTTGGCGATGTCGACATGCGCGACCTGGCCTTCGGCGTGGACGCCCGCGTCGGTGCGGCCGCAGCCGTAGACGATGGTTTCCGCCTGTGTCACGGCGAAGACCGCCCGCTCCAGCGTCTGCTGGACGCTGGGGCCGTTATCCTGACGCTGCCAGCCAACAAAGGGCCGGCCGTCGTATTCGATGGTCAGCTTGAAGCGCTGCATCAACCGAGCCGGGTCCCCGCCGGAACCGGGAAGCCGCGCAGCACTTCGGTCACGTCCATCGCGCGCTTGCCGGGGCGCTGGACGAGCGTGGGGCGGATCGCGCCGGTGCCGCAGCCGATGGTGAGCTGGTTGTCGAGCGTGACGCCGGGTTCCCCGCTGCCGTCCACCACATCGCAGGCGAGGATGCGCAGGCGTTCTTGCCCAAGCAGCGTGAAGGCGCCGGGGGCGGGGTTGAAGGCGCGGACGGCGCGTTCGACCTCGGCGGCGCTTCTGGTGAAGTCGAGTGCGGCTTCGGCTTTGTCGATCTTGTGCGCGTAGGTGACGCCCTCGGCGGGCTGCGGCTTGGCGGAGAGCCTGTCGCGGGCCAGCGCTTCGACGATCAGGTCGGCGCCCATCGCAGCGAGTTCGTCGGTCAGCGCTCCAGCGGTCTTGGCGTCCACCGGGGTTTCGGCGGTGAGCAGCATCGGGCCGGTATCGAGCCCGCGTTCCATCTGCATGATGGTGACGCCGGTCAGTGCGTCCCCGGCGAGGATCGCGCGCTGTATCGGGGCGGCGCCGCGCCAGCGGGGAAGGAGCGACGCATGGATGTTGAGGCACCCGCGGCGCGGCGCATCCAGAATCGCTTGCGGCAGGATCAGGCCGTACGCGGCGACCACGGCAACATCCGTGCCGAGCGCCGCGAAGGCCTCCCGGTCCGCCGCGTCCTTGAAGTTCACCGGAAAGCGCACGGGCAGCCCCAGCCGCTCGGCCGCCTGTTGCACCGCCGAGGCCTGCGGCTGCTTGCCGCGCTGCGCGGGGCGGGGCGGCTGCGTGTAGACGGCGGCGACATCGTGCCCCGCCGCCACAAGCGCCTCGAGCGCCGGCACCGCGAAGGCCGGGGTTCCCATGAAGACAATCCGCATCCCCGATCCGCTAGCCCCCGCGCGGGGCACTTGCAAGACGCCCGCGCACGCCGATAGATGGGGGCCGTATGTCGTCCCCCGAAATCGACGCGCTCAGCCAAGCGCTCTCCCGGCTTCCCGGCCTCGGCCCCCGTTCGGCCCGCCGCGCCGTGCTACACCTGCTGAAACGCCGCGAGATCGCGCTGAAACCGCTGATCGCGGCGCTGCAGGCGGTGGAGGAAAACCTCGCAACCTGCGACATCTGCGGCAATGTGGACACGGCGAACCCCTGCGGCGTCTGCACCGATCCGCGCCGCGACGCGAAGCTGCTGTGCGTGGTGGAGGAAGTGGCGGACCTGTGGGCGATGGACCGCGCGCGGCTGTTTCCGGGCCGCTTTCACGTCCTCGGCGGGCGCCTCTCCGCGCTCGAAGGCGTCGGGCCGGGCGATCTCAGCATCGCGCCGCTGATGGCGCGCGTGAACGCGGGCGGCATCGAGGAGGTCGTGCTCGCGATGAACGCCACGATGGAAGGCGCGACGACGATGCACTACCTCGCCGAGCGGCTGGCGGACTGCGGCGTTTCGGTCACGCAGCTCGCGCACGGCGTGCCGGTGGGCGGGGAGCTGGATTATCTCGACGAAGGCACGATCGCGCAGGCGCTGCGTGCGCGGCGGCCGATCGGCTAGCGCACCCCGCGCCCGCGTGTGACACTCCGGCATCTTGACCCCGCGCACCCGCATACCTAGCTAGCATTCATGGCCATTCTACCCATTCTCGAGGCGCCGGACGCGCGGCTGCGGCAGATTTCCGAGCCCGTGGAGCGCGTGGACGACGACCTCCGCCGCCTGATGGACGATATGCTGGAGACGATGTACGAGGCGCCCGGCATCGGCCTTGCTGCCATTCAGGTGGGCGTGGCGAAGCGCGTTCTGGTGATCGATCTGCAGGAACCGGCTGAGGGCGCGGAAGACGTGCCCGCGAACCGCGTGAAAAAGCCGCTCTACTTCGTGAACCCCGAAATCACGTGGGAATCCGAGGAGGTGGCGACCTATAACGAGGGCTGCCTTTCGGTGCCCGAGCAATATGCGGATGTGGACCGCCCCGCGCGCATCCGCGCGACATGGCTGGATTACGACGGCAAGGCGCACGACGAAGAGTTGGGCGGCCTGCTCGCCACCTGCCTGCAGCACGAGATGGACCACCTCGAAGGCATCCTCTTCGTGGACCATCTTTCGAAGCTGAAACGCGACATGCTGCTGAAAAAGCTCGCGAAGCTCCGCAAGGGTGCAAAGGCCGCCTGATGACCATTGAAACTGCTGAAGACGCAAACCGGAGCTTCCGGAACTTCCTGCCGCGCGCACTCGCCGGCAAATGCCCCGCCTGCGGCGAGGCGAAGCTGTTCCGCAGCTTCCTGAAACCCGTGGACCACTGCCCGAAATGCGGCGTGGCATGGCACCACCACCAGGCCGACGACTTCCCGCCCTATATCGTCATCCTGCTCCTCGGCCACATCCTCGTGCCGACGATGTACGAGGTGAACACGGCGTTCGACGTGCCCTACGAATGGCAGATCCCCATCTGGATCACCCTCACCGCCGCGCTGGCGCTGGCGATGCTGCAACCCGTGAAGGGCGCGGTGATCGGGTATCAGTGGGCGAGGCGCCTGCACGGGTTTGGGGACGAGGTCGCGGAGTAGGGGGCGATCGAGGCGCTATGCGCCAAGGGATGCCGTAAGGTCGAACGCACCCCCACTTGCCTGTCATCGCTTAGCGGCCTTGCGACCACGCGATCGCGTCGGCTCCGGCGGGCAAGATCATCGGGCAATCAGGATCGGTCGCTGCAAGAAAAACGGCTTCTGCCACATCCTGCGCCGTGGTGATGTCGCCTGAAGAGGCGGCCTGTAGGCCGGCCATCGTTTGCTCGGCGAAACTCTCGTAGGCCGGTGGAAACCAGCCGCCGTCCGAAATCCTCTTCTGCACGTTTTCTGCGAAGCTGGTGCCGGGCGCCATGCCGGGCATTACCACCCGCGCGCGGATGCCGAATTGGGCGAGTTCTAGTGCCACCGATTCCGTCAGCGCCGTGAGGGCGGCCTTGCTGGCGCGATAGACGGATAGCAGCGGTATGGGCATCAACGTGGAGCTTGAGCTTACGTTTACGATCACGCCAGAGCGCCGTGCCCGCATATCCGGCAGCACGGCCTGCATGGTCGTTATGCTGCCGAAGAGGTTTGCCTCGAAGACGTCGCGAACCGTTTCCATCGGCGTGCCTTCCAGCGCATTGAGCCACCCAATGCCCGCGTTGTTAACCAGCACGTCGATCCTGCCCGCGCTGGCCACGGCGGCGGCGATGTTTTGCGCATCAGTGACATCGAGCGGCAGAACGCGCAGCCTGTCGGAAACCGGGAGGGTACTGGCCGCGGGATTCCGCATCGTGGCCAGAACAGCCCAGCCGCGTTCGAGGAAATGGATTGCGGTTTCGCGGCCGAACCCGGTCGAGCAACCGGTAATGAGTACGGTTTTCATGGATAACTCCTTGCGGGGGAAGATGTGTGTGTCCAAGATATGAAGGATTCTTCAGCTTTGGAATTCGCATATGAACCGACCCGCCCCAGCGCTTCTCCAGCCCCGGAAAACGCCGAGACAGGTGCGCTCGGCTGCGACGATCGACGCGATCCAAACCGCGACCATTCAGGTTTTACTGGCGGACGGAATCGGCCGCCTCACCACCACGCGTGTGGCCGAGCGGGCAGGCGTTTCCGTCGGGACGATGTACCAATATTATCCGCACAAGCAGGCGCTGCTGTTCGCCATCGTTGAACGGCAGCTTCAGATGATCATCGAAGACATGCTTGCAGTGGCAGCGCGCCTCAAAGGGCAGGATCTGGCGACCGTTGCAGAAGGCCTAGCCATGGCGTGGCTCGACGCAAAGACGGCAGACATGGTCGCATCGCGTGCCATTTACAGCATTGCGGCCGAGTTCGACCTGACCGAGGTGATGGGCCAAGCCATGAAACTGATGACGCAGGTTATCGGCGATCTGCTCTCGGAGGTTCCGGACGCGCGTTTTTCCGACATCGAATCCGTTTCTTTCATGCTGGCCGCTCTGCTTGGAGGTTCAGTACGCGTGGTGATGGATGCCGAGCCTTCTGAAAACGATCTTGCACGCCTGCGCCGGGAGCTGCCGCGCGCTTGCTATGCCTATCTCTTGATGGCCGAATGAGGCTGGCTGGCCCGGTCCAGCGGCGACTGTCGATCGGCTCAGGTCCTTTGCTCATTTCGCCAGCATGGACGCTGGACACTTAAGATGATGCTTTAAATCGGTATGGTATCGCGCACCCTATCGTCTGCATGCGTGGGCGCTGTCTAAATCTGCACCTGGCTGCCCAGTTCGACGACGCGGTTGGTGGGGATCTTGAAGAACTCCATCGCGCTTTCGGAGCTCTTGCTTATCCACGCGAACAGACGCTCGCGCCACAGGGCCATGCCCGGCTTGTCCGCTGAGGCGACCAGCTTTTGCCGCCCGAGGAAGAAGCTTGCGGTCATCATGTCGAACGGGCCGCCGATGCAATCGAGCGCCGCGAGTTCGCGCGGGATGTCGACGTCTTCCATGAAGCCGTAATGCAGGATCACGCGGTAGAAGCCGTCGCCTGCGCCATGCACCTCCAGCCGCTTGTCCGGATCGGCATAAGGCACTTCCTCGACCTTCACGGTGAGGATCAGCACACGCTCGTGCAGAACCTGATTGTGCTTCAGATTGTGCAGCAGGGCAGAGGGGACGCCCTCGGACGATGCTGACATGAACACCGCCGTGTTGCGCACGCGGTGGGCCGACGCGATGGCCGACTTGATGAAGACCGGCAGCGGAATGTCCGCTTCCTCCAGCCGCGTGTTCATCAGGCGCCGCCCAGTCGCCCAGGTGGTCAGCACGGTGAACAGCACGCCCGCCACCGCGAGCGGGAACCAGCCGCCATCGGGGATTTTGGTGATGTTGGAAGCGAAGTAGATGCCGTCCACCGCCAGGAACAGGCCGATCGTGCCCGCCGCCAGCCAGCGGTTCCAGCGCCACACCTTGAACACCAGGAAACCCAGCATCACCGTGGTGATGAGCATCGTGCCGATAACCGAGATGCCGTAGGCCGAAGCGAGCCGGGTCGATTCCCCGAAGCCGAGCACGAGCACGAGCACCATCACCAGCAGGCCCCAGTTGATCGCCGGGATGTAGATCTGCCCGGCGGCCTTCTCGCTCGTGTGCAGCGTGCGCAGGCGCGGCAGGAAGCCGAGCTGGACCGCCTGATGCGTCACGGAAAAGGCGCCCGAGATCACCGCCTGACTGGCGATGATCGTGGCGGCTGTCGAGATGAACACCAGCGGCAGCCGCGCCCATTCGGGGGCCATCAGGTAGAATGGGTTCGCGACCGCTTCGGGGGTGCCGATCAGCAGCGCGCCCTGGCCCATGTAGTTCAGCATCAGGCACGGGTAGGCGAGCGTCAGCCAGCTGAGGCCCACCGCCTTGCGCCCGAAGTGGCCCATATCGGCATAAAGCGTCTCGGCGCCCGTGACCGCGAGGAACACCGATCCCATCGCCAGGAACGCCAGGCGGGTATCGTAGAAGAAGAACTCGAACGCCCACCAGGGGTTGAGGATGCCCAGGATTTCCGGGTGCGCGGCGATGTTGACGACGCCAAGCGTCGCCAGCGTCGCGAAGTAGACGAGCACGATCGGCCCGAACAGCGCCCCCACGCGCGCTGTGCCGCGCGACTGGATCATGAACAGCGCCACCAGGATCACCACCGCGATCGGCAACACCAGCGGCTGGAGGCTCGCCTCGACCACGGTCAGCCCCTCGACCGCCGAAAGCACCGAGATCGCCGGGGTCAGCATCGCGTCGCCGTAGAACATCGACGCCGCGAGCACGCCCAGAACGATAAGCGCCCCGCTCCAGCGGCTGCCGCCCAGATGGCGGGAGACGAGCGCGAGCAGCGCGAACGATCCGCCTTCGCCGCGATTGTCCGCGCGCATCGCGACAAGCACGTACTTCACCGTCACGATCAGCATCAGTGACCAGAAGATGAGGCTGAGCACGCCGAAGATGTGCAGCCCGTCCATTTCCAGCGGGTGCGGGCCGATGAAGCTCTCCTTCAGCGCATAAAGCGGCGACGTGCCGATATCGCCGAACACGACGCCAATGGCGCCGAGCATCAGCACGGGCAGGCGGTCTTTCGGGCTGTGGGCGGGCGAAGCGTCTGTATGTGTTGTCATGCCCCGGATGTGGGCCTTGGCGGCATAAAGATTCCATGTGGATTCAGTGGCAGCCTCTCGACGCAAGCGCGCGGCGAGCGCATTTTCTGGCGCATGGAAAACGAAACGACCAGACGCGTGGGCGGATATGCGGTCACGCTGCTGCTGATCGCCGGCGCGACGCTCGCCGGCCTGCTGATCGCCCCGCGCTGGGGGAGCGGGCCGGTGGCACTACTCTACATCCCCCCGGTCCTCGTCGCCGCCACTACGTGCGGATTGGGGCCGGCGCTCGCCACCGCCATTGTCTCCACGCTCGGCTACAACTTCTACTTCACCGAACCGTACGGCACGTTCATCATCAACAGCCCGGCGGATATCGTAACCGTGGCGGTGCTGTTCCTCGTAGCCGCAGTCACCAGCCGCCTCGCCGCCTCGCTCCGCGAACAGAGCCGTCGCGCCGACGCGAACGCCGCGCGCAACGCCACGATCGCCGGCCTCGCGCGGCGGCTACTCTCATGCACAGGCGAACAGGACATCGCCGACGTGGCGGTTCGCGAACTGGCGCGCCTGTTCGGCAGCCACGCGGTGCTCCTTACCGGGCGCGAGGTGCCCCGCATCGCCGCGGCGGCTTCCGCCGGCATCGCGCTCTCCCCGAGCGAGCTTGCCGCCGCCGCGCTGACGCTCGAAACCGGAGAACCCTCCGGGCGGGGCGTGGACCGTGTCCATCTCGCCGATTGGCAGTTTCATCCCGTCGCTTCGGATCATGCCGTCCTCGCCGCAATCGGTCTCGCACGCGAGGATGGCGTGCCGCCGGTGCCAGAGGACAAGCGCCAGCTGCTCGATAACCTGCTCGACCAGATCGCTCTCGCGCTTGAACGCGCCCGGCTGGAAGGTGAGGCGCGCGAGGTTGCAGCGCTTCGCGAGCGAGACCGGCTGCGTTCGGCCCTGCTGACCTCGATCGGAGAAGACGTAAAGCCGCGCCTCAACGCCATTGCCGCAGCCGCCCGCGCGCTGCGTCGCGCCGAGGGCGGAGACAAGGGTCTTGTCGCGACAGTCGCCACCGAAACCACGCACCTTGATCGCTACATCGACGGCCTCGTCGATCTCAGCCCCGGCGCCACGCAGGAACCGCTGGCCATCGGATCCCTGTCGATAGATTTTCATCGCCGCACTGTCCGCCGGGAGGGTGATGAGGTGCACCTTACGCCCAAGGAATATGCCGTTCTGGCGGAACTGGCCAAGCACACGGGGCGTGTGCTCACCCACGCGCATCTTCTGCGCTCCGTGTGGGGGCCGGCGCAGCAGAACAATATCGACTATCTGCGCGTCGCGGTGCGCGCCCTGCGGCAAAAGCTGGAGCGAGACCCCGCCCGGCCCGAGTTGATCATCAACGAACCTGCCGTCGGTTATCGCCTCGTTGCGCCGTGATCGAGGCTGCGCCCTTGCCGACTTTGCCGAAATATTGCGTCGCGAAGACGATGTCGGATGCGAAGATTTTTTAGATCGCGGGCAGAGAGGGAAACTCGCCTGATCGCATCTGCTTCATAAAACCGTGGCGCTTGAGAAACCTTTGGTTCAGGTTTTGGTTCTTACTCATCGGTTCGGCGTGATGTAAAAAAGGGCGGACGTGCGTTGCTTGGTTTTCCTGTGGTTTTGATTGCGGCTTCGTTTCGTAAGCCAGCGTGTGCCTGAAGCTCTGCCGGGCTTGTCCGCACTGTGCGCGCTGATCGCTTTGGCCTGGCCTTCCCAGGTTTTGGCGCAGTCGGACGTTGCCGAGCCGTCTCCTCAGCAAGAGCCGGCGCCGCAATCGATGGAGCTTTCCGCCGCGCAGCTGTTTGACTTTGCCAAGCAGGCGGACGCTGCCGACGATTTCGAGGCGGCTGAGACGGCGTATCGTGCGCTCGCTGAAAACCCTGACATCGAAGTGCGGACGGAGGCCCGGTTTCGTCTCGCCATGATGCTGGCGGACAAGCAGAAGCGGTATCGCGAGGCGGCCGTTCTTTTTCGCGAAATTCTGGACGAAAAGCCGAATGTAGCGCGCGTGCGCGTGGAGCTGGCGCGGGTGCAGGCGCTGATGGGCAACCTCGGCGCGGCGGAACGCGAATTGCGGGCGGCGGAGGCGGCAGGCTTGCCGCCGGAAATCGAACGGCTGGTACGCTTTTACGCGCAGGCGCTCGGCGCGCGAAAGCCCTTTGGCGGCAGTATCGAGGTCGCGTTCGCGCCGGACAGCAACGTCAATCGCGCCACGCGCTCCGAAACGCTGGGGACGGTGATCGGGGACTTCGACCTGAGCCGCGATGCGCGCGAAACATCGGGGCTAGGGTTGTCTCTGCGCGGGCAGGCCTATGCGCGTGCGCCGATCGACCGCAATATCGATATCCTGCTGCGCGCTTCCGGCGCAGCGCGGGTGTATCGCGACGGCGAGTTTGATGATTATGCGGCGTCCTTTCAGGCCGGGCCGCAGGTGCTTTCCGGAACGGACAGGATCAGCCTTTCAGGGCTGGTGGCCTGGCGGTGGTATGGCCGCAAGCCCTACGAATTTTCCTACGGCCTGACCGGCAATATCCAGCATCCGCTGGGGCGGCGCGGGCAAATGCGCGTGGACGGCGCGGTGACGCGAGCCAAGGATCGCCGCTCTTCGCTGCGCGACGCGGACCGCTACAGCCTGTCCGTCGGCGTCGACCGCGCCTTCACATCCAGCTTCGGGGGCGGCGTGCACGTCTCGGGCCTGCGACAGGCCGCGCGCGACCCCGGCTATTCCACGGCGAGCGGGGGCATCGGCGGGTATGTTTTTGTTGAAATGGGCAAGGTCACGACAGTGCTCAGCGCGAAATACGAGCATCTGGAGGCCGACCGCAGGCTGTTTCTCTATCCGAAGCGGCGCGTGGACGACCGCTATGAGGTCGGTATTTCAGCAACGTTAAGAAAGTTCAGGATAGGTTCATTCGCGCCCATATTGAAACTTTCGCGTGAGCGGAATGCATCGACAATAGAACTATATGATTACACGCGCGTTTCAGGTGAAGTCGGGGTCACGGCAGCGTTCTAGTGGGCTGGGAGTAGCGTTATGAATTCGATGGTAAAATGGGCGCCTCTCGGCGCGATTTCCCTTCTGCTTGTGGCCTGTGGAGGCGGAGGCGGCGGAGGCGTGAACACCACGCCGCCAGCGCCCACACCAACCCCTACGCCGACACCCACACCGACGCCGACCCCAACACCGACACCGACGCCCGAACCCGATATCGCGGACCTCGTCGAAAGCCAGACCTTCACCGGCCCTTCGAGCCGGAACACCGTCTCGCTTCGGATGCCCGAGGGGATCGTTGAAAATACGTCGGTGAACATGGGGGAGATCAGCATCTCCTTCAACGCGGCGACCGCCACCTACACGATGACCCGCGACGGCATCACCCAAAGCTTCTCGCCCGCCGATCGCGTGGCGACGAGCAGCGATGCGGACCGCCGGTATATCGTAGGGGCACCCGGGTCTTCCGAAGCGCTCACGCTGATCGACACGTCGTACACATCCGATCTTCGGACACGCTATGTCGGGCTCGGGTTCTGGCAATCGAACACGCGCAGCGACGCCCTTCAGAACACGGCGTTCGACGTCTTCGTCTACGGCTTCCCGACCGATAACGCCGCAGTGCCAAGAATGGGATCGGCGCAGTACACGACGGACGTGTTCGGGCTCACCACGCAGGTTGGCCGCGATCCGCTGACCTTTGCGGGCACAGGGCCGACCGTGTTCGACTTCGATCGCAGCACGTTCACGATCGATACGAACCTCCAGGAATACTACTTCGTGACCGGCGCCGGGGTGACGGGCGCCTTGTCCTTCCGCGCGGCGGGTACGCTCAATTCCGGCGATGGCGGGTTCTCAGGGACATTCCGCTATGAAGGATCGCTCGATCCCGTCGCGGGGCAGTTGAGCGGGCGCTTTTACGGCCCCGACGCGCAAGAGGCCGGCGGCGTGTTCACTGGCGACAACGGCACGGGCGGTACGGTCGTGGGCGGGTTCACCGCCGCCAATCCCGCAGCGCTCGACCGGAACATCACGCTGACGGACCTCGACCACAACATGGGCCTTTACGCGCTGGGAGGCGAATACAGTGGGCTTCAACTCAAGGACGGCACGGACGACGGCACGTCCGAAGCCCGGCTGCTAACCAAGGGCCTGTTTTATTACACCGACGGCCGCTACGCGATTTCCGGCGCGGATGGTCCCGAAGTGGAATTCGCCGCAACGGACCGCGTGGACGGCAGCGCCGATGCCTACACGGTTTACCGGAAAACGGTGGCCGGCGAGACGATCGAGATGTCGCTCTACAAGCCGAATGGCCCGGGCGAGATCGAGCTGACCTACGCGAGCTTTGGTGAATATGCCCGCTTCAAGGAAACCGCAGACGCGAACGAGATCACCCGGACCTTCCTGAGCTACGGGCTGGAGACGGCACCGGGGGTTCTTCTCGGTCGGACGGGTAGTGCGACATACAACGGCGTCGCCATCGGTACGGCGGCCAGCGGGGGCGGGCAGCAGCAACTCGCCGTGACCGGCACCTCGCAATTCCAGATCGATTTCGGCACGCAGGCTTACGGTGGCTGGCTGAGACTTCAGGGCGCGGACCGCGTCAGTGGCTCAACCGTCGATTTCGGCCAGTTCGATCTCGTGGCAGGCACGGGGCTGGCGCAGAGTGAGTTCCTCACCGGACTGACGAAGGCCGGGAGTTCCGTGGGCGATATTTACATGCGCTTCTTCGGCCCGAACGGGGAAGAAATGGCCGGCTCCTTCGGTCTCATCTCCGGCGGACGCGTGATCACCGGGGCAACCGCCGCCGTTCGCGACTAGCGCGCGCGGCGGCCTTGCCGTCCTGCCGGTTTATTCGACGACGGGGAGTTCGATCCGGCTCGGGTACTGCGCGGAGGTGTAAATCCGCTGTGTTGCCTTCTTGTAGTCCTCCGGCTTCGCGAAGAAGATGTTGGGGACGAAGGTCTGCGGATTGCGGTCGTAGAGCGGGAACCAGCTCGACTGGATCTGCACCATGATGCGGTGGCCCTTCAGGAATCTGTGGCTGACGTTCGGCAGGTTGATTTCGTAGGGGACGACCTTGTTGGCGGGGATCGCCGAAGGCTTTGACGGGTCGTCGCGGTAACGGCCGCGCAGGATGTCCATCGAGATCGCAAGCTCGTAGCCGCCCATCTCGGGCGCGGGTGCGTATTCCGCCGGGTAGACGTCGATGAGCTTCACCACCCAGTCGCTGTCCGTGCCGCTCGTGGAGGCGAAGAACTTGGCGATCGGCTGGCCTGCGAGGCGCACGTCCTCGGTCAGCACCTCGCTGACGAAGGTGACGACGTCGGGTCGCGCCTCGGCGAAGCGCTGGTCGTCCACGAGCCAGCGGCCCCACGAAGTGTTGGGATTGTAGGTGGAGAGGATCGGGCGCTCGCGGTACGTCACCGGGCGTGCGGGATCGGAGACATATTCGGCGAAGGCCGCGCGGGCGGCGGGCGCCTTCCAACCAAGCGCGCCGTTCGCCTGCAGGTAGATCGGCTTCGACTGCGAGGGGCAGCCGCTCGCGCAGGAGATCGGCCAGCGATCATAGCGGTGCCAGACGTTGGCGCCGGTTTCAAACGCGGTGACGGGCGCGAGATCGGCCTTCGGCGCGTCGTTCTTGAGGTGCGCGTCGAAGAAGGGGATCAGAACCTCGCTGCGATACCAGGCGGAGGTGTTGCTGCCGAAATCGATGGCGCCCAGCTTCGTGCCGCTCGCCATGTTGCTCTGGCCGTGCTGCCACGGGCCGATGATCATGTAGTTGCCGGTGTCGCCCGCGTCCTTCGGCTCCATCGCCTTGTAGACGGCGGGGGCGCCGTAGATGTCTTCCTGATCCCACAGGCTGTGGACGTGGAGCGTCGGAACCTTCAGCGGTTCCTTCGCGAGGATCTTGTCGAGCGCCTGACCCTGCCAATATTCGTCGTAAGTCGGGTGCGCGGCCGCCTTCTTGAAGATCGGGAAATCCTGGATCCCAAGGACTTTCGCCATGCCGCTCGCGGAGCCGGCACTGAGCCAGCTTTCATAGGTGTCGTAACGATCGAACTGGAGCCCGTACTTCGACGATCTGTCGGCGGTCATCCGGTAGACCCAGTCGAGGAAGCTCTGGCGATAGGCGCCGTTGTGGAACCAGTCGTCGCCGACCCAGCCATCCACCAGCGGATTGATCGGAACCGCGGCGCCGAGCGCGGGATGCGGGTTCACGAGGCTCATGAGCGTGGTGAAGCCGCCGTAACTGACACCGATGGTGCCGACCTTGCCGTTCGTCTCCGGTACGTTCTTCACGAGCCAGTCGATGCTGTCCCACGTGTCGGTCGAATGATCCGTGTTCGCGGGATTGAGCGGGCCGACGAGCGGGCGGGCGACGACGTAGTCCCCTTCAGAGCGATAACGCCCACGCACGTCCTGCACGGCGATGATGTAGCCAGCGGCGGCAAGCTCGGCATAAGTGACAGGCAACGCAAGCTTGTAGGTGTTGGAGGCAAGGCCGGTGATCGCCTTGTCCGCCGAATAGGGCGTGCGCGAGAAGATGATCGGAGCGTTCTTCGCGCCCTTGGGGATGACGAGATTAACGTGAAGCTTCACGCCGTCGCGCATTGGAATCTGCACCTCGCGGATCGTGAAATCCTTCACCTCGTCCGAAGGTTTGAAATCGGCGGGGATGTCGCTGATCGGCAAAGGCTCGGCAGCGGCGGGAAGGGCGGCGGCAAATGTTGTGACGAGCAGGGCGGCGAGACAGCGGCGTGCGAGCATGTGAGTTCCCCTATGATCTTGCCATAATCATAGGCCCCATTCCTGTTCGGGCAAGTAATTCTCTAGTCAGAAAATATGGGCCTGATCCATTCTCTGGCTGGCGCATGCGCTAGCCGTCGTTGTACTGAGAACAAGGGGAAATGAAGCGCGCAGGCAAAGCAGGCGCGCTTTCAGGCGAAGAAGAACGCTTTCAGGCCTTGAGCAGACCGGCGATCTCTGCCGCGGCGGTTTCGGGGGTCTTCAGCGTGACCGGGTCTTCGCCGGGGAAGGCCTTCGCGCGCATCGCCGTGGCTGTGCCGCCGGGGTTGTAGACGTGCGTTTTGATCTTGCTGATCGTGGCAACCTCGAGCCCGTAGGTTTCAATGAGGTTCGCAAGCGCGGCCTTGCTGGCGGCATAGGCGCCCCAATAGGCGCGCGGCGTTGCCGCGACGCCCGAGGTTACCGCCACCACATGGGCGTCCTTGCTGGCCCGCAGGAGCGGATCGAAGGCGCGGATAAGGCGATAGTTCGCCGTGACGTTCGTCTTGAAGAGCTTCTCGAAGTCCTTCGGCTCCATGTGGCTGACGGGCATGAGATCGCCGAGGATCGCGGCGTTCAGCACCAGCGCATCAAGTCTGCCCCAGCGTCCGCCGACTGCCTGCGCGAGCCGATCAACCACATCGCCATCGGTGATGTCGAACGGGGCGATGGTGGCGGTGCCGCCGGCATCGTGGATCGCGGTTTCGGTTGCTTCGAGCCCGCCTTCGGTGCGTGCGGTGAGCAGCACGTGGTAGCCATTGGCGGCCAGCGCCTTCGCGGTTTCAGCGCCAATGCCGCGGCTGGCGCCCGTGACGAGCGCGACGGGTTTTTCGATATCAGTCATGTCAGCCCGCGCGTTCCGTCAGCAAGGTGAGCTGGTCGTCGGCGCCAGCTTCTTCATAGTCGGTAAGGCGCGTCGGATACTCGCCGGTGAAGCACGCGTCGCAATATTGCGGGGTTTCCTCAACGCGCATGTCTTCGCCGAGCGCCTTGTAGAGGCCGTCGATCGAGAGGAAGGCGAGGCTATCAACCTTGATGTAGTCGCGCATCCGCTGCACGTCCATCTGCGCTGCGAGGAGCTTCGCCCGCTCCGGCGTGTCGACGCCGTAAAAGCAGCTGTGCCGCGTGGGCGGGGATGCGACGCGCATGTGCACCTCCGCAGCGCCGGCCTCGCGCATCATCTGCACGATCTTCACCGACGTGGTGCCGCGCACGATCGAATCGTCGATCAGCACGATGCGCTTGCCCTGAATCACCGGCCGGTTGGCATTGTGCTTCAGCTTGACGCCGAGGTTGCGGATGGCGTCGCCCGGCTGGATGAAGGTGCGGCCCACATAGTGCGAGCGGATGATGCCAAGCTCAAACGGGAGACCCGATTGCTGCGCATAGCCGATGGCGGCGGGGTTGCCGCTATCGGGCACCGGGATCACCACGTCGGCATCGACCGGGCTTTCCATGGCGAGCTGCGCGCCGATGTTCTTGCGGACCTGATAGACCGAGAGGCCGTCGAGCAGCGAATCGGGGCGCGAGAAGTAAACGTGCTCGAAGATGCAGGGGCGGGGGCGCATCGCCTGGAAGGGGCGCAGCGAACGCAGCCCCTTGTCATTGATGACGACCATCTCGCCGGGCTCGATCTGGCGCAGGTACGTGGCGCCGCAGACATCGAGTGCGACGGTTTCGGAGGCGAGGATATACGAATCCTCGCGGCGGCCGATCACGAGCGGGCGGATGCCGAGCGGATCGCGACAAGCAATGAGGCCCTCGTCCGTCAACATCACGAGGCTGTAAGCGCCCTCCACCTGCTTCAGCGCGTCGATGACGCGGTCCAGCAGGGGGCGGTAGGTGGACGTGGCGACGAGGTGGATGATGACCTCGGTATCGCTCGTCGACTGGAAGATCGAGCCGCGGCGGTTGAGTTCGCGGCGCACGTGCGTGGCGTTCGAGATGTTGCCGTTGTGCGCGACCGCGAAGCCGCCGGTGGAGAGTTCGGCGAACAGCGGCTGCACGTTCCTGAGCGCCGAGGCGCCGGTGGTGGAGTAGCGGACGTGGCCGATGGCGGCCTCGCCCGGCAGCTCCCGGATCACCTCATCGCGGTCGAAATTGCCGGCGACGTGGCCCATGGCGCGGTGGCTGTGAAAGGTCTTGCCGTCGTAGCTGGTGATGCCCGCGGCCTCCTGGCCCCGGTGCTGCAGGGCGTGAAGGCCGAGCGCGGCGAGCGCGGCGGCACCCTCAGCGCCCCAGACGCCGAAAACGCCGCATTCCTCCTTCAGCTTGTCGTCGTCGAAGGGGTGCGAAATCATGTCAAACATTGGGCGCTCCGTGGCGGGCGGGCGAGTCGTTGGCCCATATAGGGCGCCTTGCCCGGTTTGTCGCGGGGTTGTCATAAATGCATGGCTGCCAGACCCTCAGCGCATGTCACGCGGCCCGCCTGAAGCTGCCCGCGAAATCGTGTCCCGCCGGTTCCTGGAACAGGCAAAGGCCGAACTCGGGCAGAATCGCAATCAAATGATCGAAGATGTCGGACTGGATTGCCTCGTACTCCGTCCACGCTGTCGTATTCGTGAAACAGTAAAGCTCCAGCGGTAGGCCCCTGGGCGTCGGATCGAGCTGGCGGACCATGGTGGTCTGCCCTTCGGCAATACCCGAATGCGCATGGAGATACGCCTCCACATAATGGCGGAAGGTGCCAAGGTTGGTGAGGCGACGGGCGTTCACGGCACCCGACGCGTTACGCTCCCGGTTCCAGCGATCGATTTCTCCGGTTTTCTCCGCAAGATAAGGCGCGATGAGCGCCGTGCGTTTCAGCCGGTCGCTTTGTTCGGCGGTGAGAAAGCCCACGCTGGTCTGATCGATGAGCAGCGCGCGCTTGATGCGGCGCACACCGGATTCGGACATGCCGCGCCAGTTCTTGAAGGATTCCTTGATGAGGCGGCTTGTCGGAATGGTGGTGATCGTTTTGTCCCAGTTGCGGACCTTCACGGTGTGCAGGGCGATGTCGATGACGTCGCCATCGGCGCTCTGTCCGGGCATCTCGATCCAGTCGCCGACGCGCAGCATGTCGTTGGACGTGATCTGGATGGAGGCGACGAGCGACAGGATCGTATCCTGAAACACCAGCATCAGTACGGCAGCGAGCGCGCCAAGGCCTGAAAGCAAGATGAGCGGGGAGCGATCCATCAGTGCGGAGATGACGAGCACGGCGGCGGCGCAGTAAACGAGGATCTTGCCGACCTGCACATAGCCCTTGATCGGGCGCTCCGCGGCATCCTCCCGGCGCTGGTAAACGTCGTTCAGAAGGCTGAGCCCGCTGCTGATGGCCATCGCGATGGTGACGATGGAAAACGCGGCGGCGACATTGCGGACAAGCGTAACAGCCACGTCCGAAAGGTGCGGGACCGCCACGATGCCCACCTGCACAATGATTGTCGGAACGAGGTAAGACAGGCGCCACGCGATGCGTGAAAGCGTCTGTTTTTCCTCACCGAAGCGGGTGAGCGCGAGGGCGCGATTGAGACCCTTGAGAAGAATGACCTTGGAAAGCCAGTTGGCAACAAAGGCGACCGTCACGAGGACTGCGAGCGCGATGAGGGTCTGGAGCCACGGCTGGTCGGCGAATGCGAAATCGAACCCGAAAATCATGTCCTCCTGTCGATTGAACCATCATTATTTCACAGCGCAGGCGCTCTGGCCACCCGCGGCATCCCGCGCTAAGCCGGGCGCATGGACCTGAAATTCGACGAGAAGGGGCTGGTGACAGCCATTGTGACCGACAGCCGCACCGCAGAGCTGTTGATGGTCGCGCATATGAATGCCGAAGCCTATGCGAAGACGCTGGAGACGCGCGAGGCGCACTTCTGGTCCCGCTCTCGGCAGGAGCTTTGGCACAAGGGTGCGACCAGCGGCAACACGATGAAGGTCGTGGAGGTGCATGTCGATTGCGACAAGGACGCCGTGTGGCTGAAAGTCGAGCCCGCAGGGCCTGCCTGCCATACCGGCGCGCGGAGTTGTTTCTTCACGCAGGTAGGTTGACGTTTACGTAAACGTCAACTAAACAGGCGCTCATGCCGCAGCGCCCGATGGAAGCCGTTCCCGAGGACGAAACCTTCACCATCACCGATCTCGCAGCCGAGTTCGGGGTTACGCCGCGCGCTATACGATTTTACGAAGGCGAGGGTCTGATCGAGCCGATGCGGCAGGGGCAGAACCGCGTGTATTCGCGACGCGACCGTGCCCGGCTGGCGTGGATCCTGCGCGGCAAGAATGTCGGCTTCAGCCTTGCTGAGATCAAAGAAATCCTTGACCTCTACCACGCTGGGGACGGGCGCGTCCGCCAGCGCGAACGCACGCTGGAGCTTTGTCGCCGCCAGATCGGCGTTTTGACCAAACAGCGTAACGATATCGATGCTACGATCGCCGAACTTCAGGAGTTTGTAGCTGTCGTGGAGGGCCTTTTGCCCTCGAACACCAAATCCGGGGAGTCCTGATATGCCCACCTACCGCGCGCCCGTTCGCGACACCAAGTTCATCCTCGATGAGGTGATCGGCCTCGACCGCTATTCGAACCTACCGACCTTCTCCGAAGCGACACCCGAAATGATCGCGGCCATCCTGGAGGAAGGCGCGAAGTTCGTGGAAGGCGTCGTGCAGCCGATCAACTTTTCGGGTGACCGCGAAGGCTGCAAGCGCCACGAGGATGGATCGGTAACGACGCCCAAGGGCTACAAGGAAGCTTATCAGGCGTTCTGCGAAGGCGGCTGGGGCACGCTGCACATGAGCCCGGAGTTCGGCGGGCAGGGGCTTCCCTACACGGTGAGCGTGGCGTTCGAGGAGTTTCTGAGCTCGGCCGGCATGGCCTTCGCCATGTATCCGGGCCTCACGGCGGGCGCGATCGCTTCCATCGAGGTGAAAGGATCCGACGAGCAGAAGGCGAAATATCTGCCGAACATGGTTTCCGGCAAATGGACCGGCACCATGAACCTCACCGAGCCGCACTGCGGCACCGACCTTGGCCTGATCCGCACCAAGGCGGTGGAGGCAGGGGATGGAAGCTACCGGATCACCGGTACCAAGATCTTCATTTCGGCGGGTGAGCACGACCTTTCGGAGAACATCATCCACCTCGTGCTCGCAAAGCGCGAAGGCGCGCCGGACAATGTGAAGGGCATCTCCCTGTTCATCGTGCCGAAGGTCCTGGTGAACGAGGATGGCAGCCTCGGCGCGCGAAACGGCGTCTCCTGCGGTGCGATCGAGCACAAGATGGGCATCCACGGCAACGCGACTTGCGTGCTCAATTATGACGAGGCGACCGGCTATCTGGTCGGCGAGCCCGAGCGGGGCCTCGAGGCCATGTTCATCATGATGAATGTCGCGCGGCTCGGCGTGGGCTTGCAGGGGCTCGCGCAGGGGGAGGTCGCTTATCAGAACGCCGTGACCTACGCGACCGAGCGGCGGCAGGGCCGCGCGCTGACCGGTGCCGCGGACCCAGGCGAGAAGGCGGACCCGATCATCGTCCACCCCGACGTGCGGCGGATGCTGATGGACGGCAAGGCGTTCACCGAAGGCGCCCGGGCGCTGATGCTGTGGGGCGCTTTGCAGGTCGACCTTTCGAAGAAGGCGCAGACCGAGGAAGAGCGGACGAACGCCGACGAACTCATCAGCCTGCTGACGCCGGTCATCAAGGGCTACATGACCGACAAGGGCTTCGAAACGGCAGTGGGGGCGCAGCAGGTTTACGGTGGCCACGGCTACGTCGGCGAATGGGGTGTCGAGCAGTTCGTTCGCGACGCCCGCATCGCGCAGATTTACGAAGGCACCAACGGCGTGCAGGCCATGGACCTTGTCGGCCGCAAGCTTGGGCGTCATGGCGGCAAGGGGCTGATGTTGCTTGCCTCCACGATCGGCGAAGAGGTCGCCGCCGCGAAGGCCGACGAGACGCTGAAGCCGATGGCTGAGGCCCTGGAAAAGGCTGGAAACGAGCTTCAGACCGCGACGATGTGGCTGATGCAGAACGGCATGGCGAACCCGAACAACGCAGGCGCGGGCGCGACGCCATTCCTGCATCTGATGGGCATCGTTGTCACCGGCTGGATGTGGCTGAAGATGGCGCGCGCCGCGCAGGCTGCTCTCGCGGCGGGCGCGTCTGACTCTTCATTCTACGAGGCGAAGCTGGCGACCGCCCGATACTATACTGCCCGCTACCTGCCGGATGCGGGCGCGCTGCGCCGCAAGATCGAAACCGGCGCAGAGACACTGATGGCACTTCCGGCGGACGCATTCGCGCGCGCCTGACATTCAAGGAGCAAACCCATGGCTGAAGCCTATATCTACGATGCCGTCAGGACACCGCGCGGACGCGGCAAGGCAAACGGTAGCCTGCACGAGATTACCCCGATCCAGCTTGCTACGCAGGTGTTGCAGGCAGTGCGCGACCGCACCGCGATCGATACCGCCGACGTTGACGACGTCGTGCTCGGCTGCGTCGCGCCGATCGGCGAGCAGGGATCGGATATCGCGCGCGTTGCCGTGCTGAACGCGGACTATGCTCAGACGACCGCGGGCGTGCAGATCAACCGCTTCTGCGCCTCCGGCCTCGAAGCGACGAACATGGCCGCTGCCAAGGTAATGGCGGGCGAGGCGGAATTCGCGATCGGCGGCGGCGTCGAATCCATGTCGCGCATCCCGATGGGCGCGGACGGCGGCGCGTGGGCGATGGACCCGGCCGTTGCGCACAAGCTTTACTTCGCGCCGCAAGGCATCGGCGCCGACCTCATTGCCACCAAGTACGGCTTTTCGCGCGACGACGTGGACGCCTATGCGGTGGAGAGCCAGAAGCGGGCCAAGCGCTCGTGGGACGAGGGCCGTTTCGCGCGCTCCATCGTGCCGGTGCGGGATGTGATCGGCGAGGTCGTGCTCGACCGCGACGAACATATGCGGCCCGAAGCCGACATGCAGTCGCTCGGCAGCCTCAAGGCGAGCTTCACCGACATGGGCGAAACGATGCCGGGCTTCGACGCCATCGCGCTGATGAAGTACCCGGAGGTCGAGCGCATCAACCACGTGCACCACGCCGGCAACAGCTCCGGCATCGTTGACGGCGCAGCCGCCGTACTCGTCGGCAGCAAGGCGATGGGCGAGAAGTACGGCCTCAAGCCGCGTGCGCGCATCCGCGCCATGGGCTCGGTCGGCTCCGAGCCGACGATCATGCTCACCGGCCCCGAGTTCGTTGCGCAGAAGGTGTTGAAGCGCGCGGGCATGACGACGGACGACATCGACCTCTTCGAGCTGAATGAGGCGTTCGCCAGCGTCGTGCTGCGCTACATGCAGGCACTGAACATCCCGCACGACAAGATCAACGTGAACGGCGGCGCTATCGCCATGGGCCATCCGCTGGGTGCCACCGGCGCCATGATCCTCGGCACCGTGCTCGATGAGCTGGAACGCACGGGCAAGGGCACCGCGCTCATCAACCTGTGCGTCGGCGCAGGCATGGGCACCGGCACGATCATCGAGCGTATCTGAGCGGAGGGGACGAGAATGACCATGGAAACCATCAAGTACGACCTCGACGCCGACGGCATCGCACTGTTCACGATCGACGTGCCCGGCCAATCGATGAACGTCATCACCGCCGAGCTGACGCGCGACTTCGACACGATGATCGCGATGATCGAGACCGACGAAGCCATCAAGGGCGCCGTCATCACCAGCGGCAAGCCGAGCGGCTTCATGGCCGGCGCCGACCTCAAAGGGATGGGCGGCGCGCTCTCGTCCGGCAGCGAAGGTGTGGGCGGCAAATCGAAAATGGCGAAGCTGTTCGATGGCGTGTTCACGCTGAACCGCCTGTACCGCCGTCTGGAAACGAGCGGCAAGCCGGTGGCAGCGGCGATCAATGGCATCGCGCTCGGCGGCGGTCTCGAGCTTTGTCTCGCCTGCCACTACCGCGTCGTTGCCGACAATCCGAAGCTTCAACTGGGCCTTCCTGAAGTGATGGTCGGCCTGTTTCCCGGTGCGGGCGGTACGCAGCGCCTGCCGCGCCTGATGGGGATTCAGGCAGCTTCGATGTACCTGCTGCAAGGCAAGTCGATGTCTCCGCAGGAAGCGCTGGGCTTCGGCGTGGCGAACGAGGTTGTCCCCGCCGAAGATGTCGTCGCCAAGGCGAAGGCGTGGGTGAAGGCGAACCCCACCAAGGGTGTGCAGCCGTGGGACCAGAAAGGCTTCAAGTTCCCGGGTGGTGTCGGCCAGTTCAACCCGGCCTTCATCCAGACGTTCGTGGGCGGCAACGCCATGGTGCTCAAGATGACCAACGGCAACATGAACGCGCCGCGCGCGATCATGTCGGCGGTCTATGAAGGGTCGCAGGTGCCGATGGACCTCGCGATCCGCATCGAGAGCAAGTATTTCGCCAAGGTCGCCGCCGATCCGCAGGCGATGAACATGGTGCGGAGCCTGTTCGTCAACAAGCAGGCGGCTGAGAAGGGCGCGCGGCGTCCAAAAGATGTCGCGAAGATGCCGACGAAGAAGCTCGGTATGCTCGGCGCAGGCATGATGGGGGCGGGCATCGCGCTTGTTTCGGCGCGCGCAGGGATCGAGGTCGTGCTGCTCGACCGCAGCGTCGAGGCGGCGGAGAAGGGCAAAGCCTACACCGCCGACAAGCTGAAGCGGCTGCCGAAGGAGAAGCTGGACGAGATACTCGCCCGCATCCACCCGACGACCGACTTCGCGGACCTGAAGGGCTGCGATTTCATCATCGAGGCGGTGTTCGAGGACCGCGCCATCAAGGCGGAGACGACGCAGAAAACGGAAGCCGTCGTCGGTGCCGACACGATCTTCGGATCAAACACATCGACGCTGCCGATCACCAGTCTCGCCAAGGCGTGGACCAAACAAGAGAACTTCATCGGCGTGCATTTCTTCTCGCCCGTTGAGAAGATGCCGCTCGTGGAGATAATCGTCGGTGAGAAGACTGGTCCGGAGGCCATTGCAAAGGCGCTGGATTACGTCGCCCAGATCAAGAAGACGCCGATCGTCGTCAACGACAGCCGCGGCTTTTACACGTCGCGCTGCTTCGGCACTTACACCGCTGAAGGTTCGGTGATGGTGGGCGAGGGCGTGAACCCCGCGCTCGTCGAAAATATCGGCAAGCAGATGGGTATGCCTGTGGGACCGCTTGCGGTGTTCGACGAGGTTTCGATCGAGCTTGGCCACAAGGTGATGCTGCAGACGAAGAAGGATCTGGGTGACGCCTACAAGGCAACCGCAGCCGATGACGTGATCGAGAAGATGGTCGCGCTCGGCCGCCTCGGCCGCAAGGCGGGCAAGGGCTATTACGACTATCCCGAAGATGGCAAGAAAGCCCTGTGGCCAGATCTCGGCAATACCTTCGGGCAGAAGGCCGATGGGGAGCAGCCCGCACCGGAAGAGGTCAAGACCCGGCTCACCTACCGCCAGCTCGTGGAATGCGCGCGCTGCTTCGCCGAAGGTGTGCTGGAGACGCCCGAAGACGGCGATCTCGGCGCGATCTTCGGCTGGGGCTTCATGCCGCACACCGGAGGTCCGTTCAGCATGATGGACACGATCGGCCTCGACGAGGTCGTCCGGACGCTCGACCGCCTGACGCAGCAATACGGCGAACGTTTTGCGCCGCCGCAATTGCTCCGGGACATGGCGGCGAAGGGCGAGACCTTTTACGGCAATGCGAAGCTGAAACAGGCCGCCTGATCATCGCTTGAGACAGGGAAAAGGGGCTGTCGGAAACGGCGGCCCCTTTTTCGCGTGGGGCAGACGTTCAGCGCATCTTAACGTTGAATCCGCACTATGACGTCAAAGGCGTTTCACGGGATTCGGAACGGCGCAGAATTGACTCAGGTCGTCGCACGTTTCGGTTCCGTTCGTCTAAAGGGCTTTTCAGAATGGTGCATTTGCCTCATTCTGGCACGGTAGTGGAGTTTGAGTAGCCTGCGCGGGGATGCAGGCGGCGGGTGGGAGACTAGCGATCATGCGATTGCATTTGATCGTCGCGTTTGTTGTTTCCATTCTTGTGGGTGCGCCGATTGCGCCCCAGCCGGCCACGGCCGCAAGCCTTGTTTCCGTTCCCAAATATGCCGCGATCCTTGTCGATGTGGACAGCGGGGAGGTGCTGTACGCGCGCAATCCCGACGAAGCGCGCCATCCCGCCTCGATCACCAAGGTGATGACGCTCTACCTGACGTTCGACGCGCTCGAGCGCAAAGAGCTGAACATGAGCGACAAGGTCTATTTCTCGGCCAATGCCGCCGCGCAGCCGCCGTCCAAGCTCGGTGTGCCGCGCGGCGGATGGATCACCGTGGAGCAGGCGGTCCGCGCACTCACCACGAAATCCGCAAACGATGTTGCCGTGGCACTCGCCGAGCGGCTCGATGGCTCGGAGGTCGTCTTTGCGCGCGCCATGACCGAGAAGGCGAAGGCGCTCGGCATGAACAGCAGCGCGTTCTTCAACGCTTCGGGCCTGCCGAACGCCGCGCACCATACGACCGCGCGCGACCTCGCCACGCTTTCGAAGGCGCTGATCCGCGATTTTCCGCAGTATTATCCGTATTTTTCAGAGCAGCAGTTCAACTTCCAGGGCACGGTGATGCCCAACCACAACAAGCTGCTCGGCAAATTCGTCGGCCTTGATGGGATCAAGACCGGCTATACCAATGCTTCGGGCTTCACGCTCGCCGCGTCAGCGGTGCGGGATGGGCGCCGGCTGATCGCGGTCGTGCTCGGCGCGCCGACGTCGGCCGCGCGGAACAACAATATCGAGGCGCTGCTCGCTTCGGGCTTCGACGTGCTGAAGAAACGGCGCCAGGGCGAGCATCTGACGGTCGCCATGTCCATGAACGAAGTGCCGCAGATGCTGGACTTCCAGCAGGCTGTGACGGAGCAGGGCTCGTCCGACGACGTCAGCGTCTGGCGCAGCGCGATCCGCAGCGACCAGACACCGACTCCGCCAGCTCACTCCGGCAAGAAATCCGGCACCGACAAGTAGCGCTCGCCCGTATCGTAGTTGAAGCCGAGGACACGGTGCTTCGGGTTCTTTTCGAGGTGCTGTCGGATCGCGGCGAGCGTCGCGCCTGATGAGATTCCCACAAGCGTGCCTTCCTCGCGCGCGGAGCGGCGGGCCATTTCCTTGGCGTCGTCCGGCGCGACCTGAATGATGCCGTCGAGCAGCGCCGTATCCATCACGCCCGGCACGAAACCGGCGCCGATGCCCTGAATCGGGTGCGGGCCCGGTTGGCCGCCCGAGAGCACGGGGGAAAGCGTCGGCTCCACGGCATAGACCTTGAGGCCGGGCATCTTCGGCTTAAGCACTTTCGCGCAGGCGGTGATGTGCCCGCCGGTGCCGACGCCGGTGATGATCGCGTCGAGCCCGTCCGGGAAATCGGCGAGGATTTCCTGCGTCGTCGTCTTCACGTGCGCGGTCACGTTCGCGGGGTTTTCGAACTGCTGCGGCATCCATGCGTCGGGGGTCGAGCCGACGATCTCCACGGCGCGCTCGATGGCGCCCTTCATGCCCTTCTCGCGCGGTGTGAGATCAAAGGTCGCGCCGTAGGCGAGCATCAGCCGGCGGCGTTCCAGCGACATCGATTCGGGCATTACGAGTACGAGACGGTAGCCTTTGACGGCGGCGACCATGGCAAGCCCGATGCCGGTGTTGCCCGAGGTCGGCTCCACGATCGTGCCGCCTGGCTTCAACGCGCCGGAGGCTTCGGCGTCCTCGATCATCGCGAGCGCGATGCGGTCCTTGATCGAACCGCCCGGGTTTGCCCGCTCCGACTTCACCCACACAGAGGCGTCCGGCCCGAACAGGCGGTTCACCCGGATGTGCGGCGTTCCGCCGATCGTTTCCAGTATGCTTGCTGCCTTCATGTCGATCTCTCCTTGAGTGCGCCCGGAACATCAAAACTATCGGCTCGGCGAAGCTCTGGAAAGCGCCAAGCCCAGAGTGCGGTGACGACGATCGTGCCGACACCGCCGATCACCACGGCTTCAACGGGGCCGAACCACGCGGCGGTAAGGCCGGATCGCGCTTCACCCAGTTCGTTCGAAGCCGAGATGAACAGCATCGAGACCGACGATACCCGGCCGCGCATCGCGTCCGGCGTGTAAATCTGGATAAGCGAGGAGCGCACGTAGACGCTTACCATATCCGCCGCGCCGAGCACGCTGAGTGCGCCGAGCGACAGCCAGAGATCGCGCGACAGGCCGAAGACGACGATGGCGACCCCGAAGATCGCGACGCACACGAACATCTTGATGCCGACGTGCCGCGCGAGCGGCCTTCGCGAGAGCCAGAGCGCAACGATTGCGGCGCCCACGGCAGGTGCGGCGCGCAGGTGGCCGAGGCCTTCGGGGCCGACGGCGAGAATGTCGCGCGCATAAACGGGCAGCAGCGCGGTGACGCCGCCGAGCAGCACGGCAAAGAGATCGAGCGAAATCGCGCCCAGCACCACCTTGTTGTCGCGCACATAGCGCAGCCCGTTCATCACCGACTCAAGCGGGTTCGCCGTGACTTCCGACTCCGGGAGCGGCACGCGCGAAATGAGGAACATGGCGATGAGGCTGATCGTGAGCATCGCCGCCGAGACGACGAGCGGCGCGGCGGGGTTCGCTGCGTACAGATAGCCGCCCATCGCCGGGCCCCCGATCGCGCCGATCTGCCAGCCGATCGAGTTCCAGGCGATCGCGGTCGGCAGCATCCGCACGGGCACGAGGTTGGGTGCAAGCGCCGAGAGCGCCGGCGAAGCGAATGCGCGTCCGACGCCAAGCAGCGCCGCCACCACGAACAGTGCGGGTATGGTGATGCCGCCCGTCAGCTCCAGCGCGCCGAGCCCGGCGGCGCATAGCATTTCGAGCGCCAATGCACCGCGCACGATATAGCGCCGGTCCACCTTATCGGCGATGTAGCCGACGACGAGCGACAGCACGAACAGCGGCAGGAACTGTGCGAGACCGACCATGCCGAGCAGGAACGCAGCCTCGCGCTCCGGCATCGTCTCGCGCGCGATATCATAGACCATCCAGCCGATCACGATGACGAGGATCATCTGCGACGTCGTGGAGGCGAGCTTGGTGATCCAGAAATAGCGATAATCGGGTATCGCGAAAACGGACGTTTTATCCTCGGCGTCGGCGGCGGTCATGGCGATGCGCTTAGACGGCTGCAGGGCTTTGTGCAAAGCAGAGAAACTGCTGCAGCCACGGGAAAAACTTCATTCGGCGCTTAACCCGAAATTATCCATGATCCGGCGAGGATGGGGTATGAGCGAGCGGGGCCCATCTCTTGCGGAAATCATCGGCGCGCAGCTGGCAGGCGTGTTTCGTGCCCATCCGCCGCATCGTGCATCGCCACATGTTCCGCATGTCCTGCGCAGCGTCGTTGTCGCGCGCCCCTGTGCCGCCGACGACAAGCTGGTTGCGGCCTACCGCGACCTGCTGCGGATGCCCGCCTGACGTGCCCATCAGCTGGCCGCCGCCGCGCAGCATCCGTTCCGCGCGAGCGGGCTTGACCGGGAGCGGGCTTGCGCGGATGACCACCTCACGATGACGACGCACCCCGACTCCCGGTTTCCGGCCAACACTGAGGAACTTCCTGATCCGATCGAGTGGCCGCGCCTACCGGGCGCCCAGCGCCACATGGCCCTGGTGATCGCGGGGGCGGTGCTGCTCGGTCTCGCGTCCACCGTGCTGGTGGGATGGGCAATGGACTCGTGGGAGATCGCCTCACTTTACGGTGCGATGATCCTCGCGTCGGCGGTCGTCGCCTATTTCTCGGCGCTCGGCAGGGCGCGGCGCGGGGTGGGCGGCATCGACTGGACGATGATGCGCACCGCGCTCGATTCGCGCAGCGACGCGCTTGCCGTAACCGACGCGGAGGGCAAGCTCGTATGCGCGAATGCCGCCTATGGCACGCGGTGCGACGGCTACCCCTCGCCCTTCGATCTCGCGGGCGAGGACGAGGCGAGCCGCGGCCGCATTGCCAACATCGCCGAGCAGGCACGGCGCGACGGCAACGGCTTTTTAGAAATCGACCAAACCGTAGGCGGCGCGCGGCGCAAACTGCGCGTATCGGTGCGGCCTGCCGATACGGCGCGGAACTATCTTCTGTGGACGCTTCGTCGGGGCGCCGCCGAGAAGGCGATGGACGACACGGTCGCTCTGCTTGAAGGCCCGGCGGGCATATGGCTTGGCAGCGCCGGGCTGATGATCGTGATGGCCAACCCCTCCGGCGAGATCATTGCGGCGAACGGCGCCTTCAAGAACGCCATCACCGGCACCGCAGGGCGCGTGCCGACCAACCTCGTCGATATTCTGGAGGCGGGGGAAGACGGCGCGCGGCGCATGAAGACCGGCAGCGGCGCGGACATTCCCGTGCGCCTTATCGAACTTCCGCTCGGCAACCAGAAAGAGGCGGGCACAAGCGCTTACGTATTCCTGATTCTGCGCGAAGGCAGCGCGGCGGCAGAGACCGGGACCCCTGTGCCCGACAGCCTGCCCGCGCTGCTTTCGGTGTTGCCGATCGGGCTTGCGCTCGCCGATCGCGACGGCCGCTTCACGTTCATGAACGAAAGCTTCGCCGCCATCGCGGGGGTCGAGGAGGGGAGCGAACTGCGCTACCCGAGCGACCTCGTCGTTGATGAGGACAAGACGATGGTGTCGGACGCGGTGCGTCGTGCTGCGGCCTCCATCGAACGCGCGCGCGATCTGCGTGTTCGCCTGAAACACAAGCCCGAAGAGCCTGTGGCGCTCACCGTCGGCAAGGCGCCGGGCGCAGGCGGCCCCGCCGTTGTCCTGTCGCTCAAGGACAATCAGGAGCAGCTGAAACTCGAAAAGCAGATCGCGCAGGCGACCAAGATGCAGGCGGTCGGCCAGCTCGCGGGCGGCGTGGCGCACGACTTCAACAACATCCTCACCGCCGTGATCGGCTATTGCGACCTCATGCTGCTCCGCCACACGCCGGGCGACAGCGATTTCGACGACATCAACCAGATCCGCCAGAACGCGAACCGTGCAGCCAACCTCGTGCGCCAGCTCCTCGCGTTCTCGCGACAGCAGACACTGCGCCCGCAGCTCATTCACGTGTCGGACATCGTCGGCGAACTCAGCCACCTGTTGAAGCGCCTGCTCGGTGAGACGGTGACGCTGACCGTGAAGCATGGCCGCAGCCTCGCGCCGGTGCGCGCAGACCCCGGCCAGATGGAGCAGGTGATCGTCAACCTCGCGGTGAACGCGCGCGATGCGATGCCCGAAGGCGGCGAACTCACGATTTCGACCTTCGCGGTTTCGGCGCGCGAGGCGAAGAAGCTCGACCGCGAGGGAATGCCTTCTGGGGAATATGTCGCGATCGCCGTGAAGGATACGGGCACCGGCATTTCTCCTGAGATTCTGGGCAAGATTTTCGAGCCGTTCTTCACCACCAAGGAGATCGGGCGCGGTACAGGCCTTGGGCTTTCGACGGTGTACGGCATCGTCAAGCAGTCGGGCGGCTTCATCTTTGCCGACAGCACCGTCGGGGGTGGCACCACCTTCACCATCTACCTGCCCGCGCAGGAAGCGTTGCCGGAGGCCGCGACGGTCGCAGCGGGCGAGGACGGCGGTGATCCCTGGGGGCAGGGGAAGATCCTGCTCGTGGAGGACGAGGCGATGGTCCGCGCCGTCGCCGAGCGCGCGCTGACGCGAAAGGGCTATGAGGTGCTGACCGCCGGCCACGGCGAAGAGGCGCTGGAGATTCTGGAGCGGCTGCCGGAAGGCGTCGATTTGCTGATTTCCGACGTGGTGATGCCCACGATGGATGGGCCGACGCTTGTTCAGCACGCACGAAAAACGTTTCCCGATCTCAAGATCATCTTCATGTCGGGATACGCCGAGGAACAGCTTCGGAAGTCGATCGATGTGCCCGACGTGGCGTTCCTCGCCAAGCCGTTCTCCGTGCAGGAACTTTCCGACAAGGTGCGGCACGAGATTGCCCGCGGCAAGGTGCGCGGGAAGGCTGAGCCCGCCGCAGCCAAATAAAGAACGAAAATAGAACAAAAGCGCTTGCGTGTGCGGAACAAACTGCGTACACGATCCCTCATTGAAACGGCTTCGTCAGCCCACTAGGAGGGACCAGACAATGGCATCAGCGCTTCGGGTGGTGGAATCAGGCATGGACAAGCAAAAGGCTCTCGACGCGGCTCTGGCGCAGATCGACCGGGCATTCGGCAAGGGCTCGGCAATGAAACTCGGCCAGCGCGATGCCATGGAAATCGATTCCATCTCGACCGGTTCGCTCGGTCTTGATCTTGCGCTCGGTGTCGGCGGTTTTCCGCGCGGTCGCGTCATCGAGATTTACGGCCCGGAAAGCTCGGGCAAGACGACGCTGGCGCTTCATGCCATCGCCGAAGCGCAGAAGGGCGGCGGCACGGCGGCGTTCATCGACGCTGAACATGCGCTTGATCCCGTTTACGCCAAGAAGCTCGGTGTCGATATCGAGAATCTTATCGTCTCGCAGCCCGACACGGGTGAGCAGGCACTGGAGATCACCGACACGCTGGTGCGTTCGAACGCGATCGACATTCTCGTCGTCGACTCGGTCGCCGCGCTGGTACCGCGGGCCGAAATCGAAGGCGAGATGGGCGACAGCCACGTCGGCCTGCAGGCACGCTTGATGAGCCAGGCGCTCAGAAAGCTCACGGGTTCGATCAGCCGTTCGCGCTGCATCGTCATCTTCATTAACCAGGTGCGCATGAAGATCGGCGTCATGTACGGCAACCCGGAGACGACGACGGGCGGCAATGCGCTCAAGTTTTACGCGAGTGTTCGTCTCGACATCCGCCGCACCGGCCAGATCAAGGACCGCGACGAAATCGTCGGCAATGCGACGCGCGTGAAGGTGGTGAAGAACAAGGTGGCGCCGCCGTTCAAGCAGGTCGAATTCGACATCATGTACGGTGAAGGCGTCTCCAAGGTTGGCGAAATTCTCGATCTTGGCGTCAAGATCGGCATCGTCGAGAAGTCGGGTGCATGGTTCAGCCACGATTCGACACGCATCGGGCAAGGCCGCGAGAACGCCAAGCAGTTCCTGCGCGACAATCCCGAGATGCGTGACAAGATTGAGAAGGCCATCCGCGACAATGCCGCCGGGCTTTCCGAAGCCCTGCTGGTCGGCCCGGAGAGCGACAGCGAAGAATAGGCTTTCGTCGAACCCTGTCCCCCCGAGGCAGCCTCACCCCCGGAGGCTGCCTCTTTCGTTTTTGGGAGGTACAACGTTCAAGCCGCGAGTGCCTGCTTCACCACCACCTCCGCGAGCGTGCCGTTCAGCTCGGCGAGATGATCGAACGCCGCCGTGAAGCTCGCCAGCCCCTGGCTGAGCGAGCGCAGCTCGGCGCCGAAGCCTTGCAACTCGGCTTCGGGCATCAGCGCCTCGACGACATCCCAGCGCGACCAGCCTTCGCGCGGCACGATGCCGAGCATCTGGCCGCGATGGCTGGCAATCGCCGAGGTCACACGCGAGGTTGCCGTGCCAGGCGTCTTGATCGTCACCTTCGCGACCGGTTCCAGAAGATGCGGACTGCACGCCGCGAGCGCCTCACTCATGGCGATGCGTCCGGCGGTGCGGAAGGCAAGCTCCGAACTGTCCACCGTATGGTAGGAACCGTCGGTTAGCGTCACCGCTACGTCGACCACAGGAAAGCCGAGCGGGCCTCGCTCTATCGCATCGCGAACGCCTGTCTCCACCGCCGGAATCCATTGCTTCGGGATCGTGCCGCCGCTGATGCGGTCGATGAAAAGGAAGCCTTCACCCCGGCCGCGCGGGGCGACCTCGATGACCACGTCGCCGAACTGGCCGTGTCCGCCCGACTGCTTCTTGTGCCGCCCGCGCTGCGTTGCGCTCCGCCGGATCGATTCGCGGTAGGGAATGCGCGGCGGCTGTGCATCTACGGCCACCGAATAACGCCGCTTGAGGCGCGCGAGCACCATGTTCAGATGCTCGTCGCTAAGTCCGCGCAGCAGCATTTCGTGCGTCGCCGCGTCCTGATCCCAGGCGAGGCTGATGTCTTCCTCGACGAGTTTGTGGAGCGCAGTGGAAAGTCGCACGTCGTCCTTCCGTTCGCGCGTTGTGATCGCCAGCGCATGGCCGGGCACTGGGTGCGCGATCTCCGCGCGCCGCGCATGGCCTGCCGGAAAAACAATGTCGCCGGCCGTAATCGTATCGACCTTCGCGATGGCCGCCACCGCGCCCGGCGGCACGCTCGCGGTCTTGCCGAGCTTGTCGCCGAGTACGCTGAACAGTGCGCCCGCGCGCACCGGATTGCCATCCCGGTCACGAAGCTCGGTACCTTCGGCAAGCCCGCCGAAGGCGCGTGTATAGACGAGCCGACCCGCAGCGTTGCCGTGCGCGACCTTGAAGACAAACGCGCCGCCATCCGCGCCGAGTCGCGCGGCGGCGGCGGCGGGCGAGGGTGTTTCATGGCGCAGCATCTTCAAAAGCCGCCTCACGCCGTGATCGGCCTGCGCCGAACCGAACAGCAGCGGCACGACAAGGTTCTCGCCCGTCTCGCGCGAGAGGTCGCCGAACACCATCGCCGCGTCCGGCTCTTCGTCCATCAGCAGCTTTTCCAGAAGCGCGTCGTCGTGGTCTGCAAGCTGTTCGAGCATGTGAAAGCGTTCTGCCGTTTCCCGATCGGCGAGCGCAGATGGCATTTCGATGCGCTCGGACGCCTTGCCGGGCCGGTAGTGGAAGGCGCGTTCGAGCGCGAGGTCGACGAAGCCGGTGATCGCCTCGCCCTCGCGTATGGGGATCTGCCGCGCAAGGATGGGTTTCGCGCTCATCGGCTGCAACGCTTCGAGGAGATCGCGGATGCGCCCACGCGCGGACTCGATCTTGTTGACGAAAATCGCGTGCGGGAGGCCAAGCGTTTCAAGCTGGCGCAGGGCGGGCTCGGCGAGCGCAGCGCGCGCGGGATCGGGGTCGATCACTACGATCGCAAGATCGGCGGCGGCTACGGCAAGCAGCGCATCGGGCGCAAAGCCGGACGCGCCGGGCGCGTCCACGATCGCGAATGCATCGCCGAGGTAATCGAAGCGGGCGAGATTGAGTTCGGTGGAGCCGCGCCGCGCGCGCGCTTCCGGCGACGCATCGCCGATGCTCGTTCCGGCCTCCACGCTGCCCTGCCGCGGGATCGCACCCGCCGTGAACAACATCGCTTCTACAAGGCTCGTCTTGCCCGCGCCCGCCGGGCCGACGAGCGCCACCACCCTGACAGGTTTGCCGGTCTCCTGTAACAAAGCCGCCATGTCACGATCTCCCCATAGTGGATGATCGCCGCCTGGCTTCGGCCTCGTGCATTGGGCCGGCACTCAAAGCGGCACAACAGGAGCAAGGTCTGCCTGTTGCGCCGCGAGCGCAAGGGGGAATGGTCCCGCGCGCCTGTCATTCTGTCACCTTGAGTAGCGCGCAGTCCTCGACTACATGCTCGCCATGACCTCCACGAACGACATACGCCGCTCATTTCTCGACTTTTTCGCGGGCGAGGGGCATATGCGCGTGCCGTCGGCGCCGCTGGTGCCGCAGAACGATCCGACGCTGATGTTCGTGAACGCCGGCATGGTGCCGTTCAAGAACGTGTTCACCGGCCTCGAAACGCGCCCGTACACAACGGCGGTGTCCAGCCAGAAGTGCGTGCGCGCCGGCGGCAAGCACAACGATCTCGATAATGTCGGCTATACGGCGCGGCACCATACGTTCTTCGAAATGCTGGGAAATTTCTCTTTCGGCGACTATTTCAAGGAACGCGCGATCGGCCTCGCGTGGAACCTTATTACGAAGGAATGGGGCATCTCGCCCGAGCGGCTGACGGTGACGGTGTACCATACCGATGACGACGCCTTCGCGCTGTGGAAGAAGATCGCCGGCCTGCCCGACAGCCGCATCATCCGCATCGCCACCAAGGACAATTTCTGGGCGATGGGCGACAATGGCCCGTGCGGGCCGTGTTCGGAGATATTCTTCGACCATGGCGACCATATCCCCGGCGGCCCTCCCGGAAGCCCGGACGAGGACGGCGACCGCTTCGTCGAGATCTGGAACCTCGTGTTCATGCAGTATGAACAGGAGGCGGGCGAGATCGTGCGCGACCTTCCGCGTCCGTCGATCGACACCGGCATGGGGCTGGAGCGCGTCGCAGCCGTGCTGCAGGGAACGCACGACAATTACGAAATCGACCTTTTCCAGGCGCTGATCGGCGAGGCCGCCGAGATGACGAAGACCGATGCGAAGGGGCCGATGTCGGCCTCGCACCGCGTTATCGCCGATCACCTGCGCGCCAGCGGCTTCCTGGTGGCCGATGGTGTGCTGCCGTCGAACGAGGGCAGGGGCTACGTGCTCCGCCGCATCATGCGCCGCGCGATGCGCCACGCGCACCTGCTCGGCGCGAAAGACCCGCTGATGTACCGGCTGGTGCCGTCACTCGTCAGCCAGATGGGCGGCGCGTTCCCGGAACTGACGCGCGCGCAGCCGCTCATTGAGGAGACGCTAAAGCTGGAGGAAACACGCTTCCGGCAGACGCTGGAAACGGGGCTTCGCCTGCTCGACGAGGCGACGGCGGGCATGGGCGAAGGTGCCGTGCTTCCCGGCGAGACGGCGTTCAAGCTCTATGACACCTACGGCTTCCCACTCGATCTCACCGAGGATGCGCTGCGCCGGCAGGGTCTGTCGGTCGACAAGAGCGGTTTCGACACGGCGATGGCCGCGCAGAAGGCCGCCGCGCGCGCCGCCTGGGCGGGCTCCGGCGCGCAGGCCGACGAAGGCGTGTGGTTCGACGTTGCCGAGGAATTCGGCGCGACCGAATTCACGGGCTACACCTCAGACACCGCACAGGGCGAGGTGATCGCCATCGTCAAGGACGGCGCGCGCGTGGAAACGGCGGGCGCGGGCGACACCGTCGTCATCCTCACCAACCAAACGCCGTTCTACGGCGAATCCGGCGGCCAGACCGGAGACGCGGGAACGATTACGGCTGGCGGTCTCAAGGCCGTTGTCGAAACGACGTCCAAGCCGCTCGGCAAGCTGCATGCGCATCAGGCGCGCATTGCCGAGGGCAGCGTCCGCGTCGGCGATGTCGTGCAGCTCGACGTCGATGCCGCGCGCCGTGGCCGCATCCGCGCCAACCATTCGGCGACCCACCTGCTCCACGCCGCGCTTCGCAATCGGCTCGGTGCGCACGTCACGCAGAAGGGCTCGCTCGTTGCGGAAGATCGCTTCCGTTTCGATTTCAGCCATCCGAAGGCGCTCACCGCCGAAGAGATCGCGCTCGTCGAGGCGGACGTGAACGCGCAGGTGCGCGGCAACGCGGACGTTACGACGCGCCTGATGAGCCATGCTGATGCGATCGAGGCCGGGGCGATGGCGCTGTTCGGCGAGAAGTACGGCGACGAGGTCCGTGTGCTTTCGATGGGCCGTGATGTGGACGCGGATTACTCTGTTGAACTGTGCGGCGGCACGCATGTGCGCGCGCTCGGCGATATCGGCCTCGTCAAGATCATCAGCGAAAGCGCCGTGTCTTCCGGCGTGCGCCGGGTCGAGGCGCTGACCGGCGAGGCGGCGCGGCTTTACCTGCAGGGTCAGGAAGACCAGCTGCGCGAGGCGGCTGCGGCGTTGAAAGTGGCACCCGCCGAGCTTCCGGCGCGCGTGCAGGCGCTCGTCGAAGAACGTCGCCGGCTCGAGCGCGAGCTGGCCGACGCCAAGAAGGCGCTGGCGCTTGGCGGCGGTGCGGGCGCCGTTCCAGCGGCGGAGGCCGAGGAGGTTGCGGGCACGAAGTTCGTTGCGCGCGTCGCCGAAGGGCTCGATCCGAAGGATCTGCGCGGTGCGGTTGATGAGGCAAAAAAGCAGGTCGGCTCGGGCGTTGCTGCGATCGTGGCTGTGAACGAAGGCCGCGCGAGTATTGCCGTCGGCGTCACGGACGACCTCACCGCGCGCTTCAACGCAGTGTTGCTGGTGCAGGCGGGCGTCGCGGCGCTCGGCGGCAAGGGCGGCGGCGGGCGCCCGGACATGGCGCAGGGCGGTGGCCCCGAAGGTGCGAAGGCGGCGGATGCCATCGCGGCGGTGAAGGGCGCGCTCGCGGCTTAACCTATTCGACCGACTCCTCGTCACTGCGGCGCAGGCGCGACGCGGCTTTCAGCGGTTCACGTGGCAGATCCGGCACCATGGCCTTGATCTTCTCGCGCTTGATTTCGCGCATCTCGTGGATCGAGGCGATCACCAGCCCCATTGGCCGCCCGATATCGACGAGTACGGCCTCAGCAAGCTGGAGAGAAGATTCGAGCGTTTCCGGCACGGCATCGGTCGCCCCCGCCCGGTAAAGCTGGGCGGCGTGTTCGGCATCCTTGGCGCGCGCGATGATGCAGAGATCGGGGTGGGCAGCGCGCACGGCGCGGGTCGTTGCGATCAGTTGTACCGGATCGTCCATCGTAAGCACGATCGAGCGCGCCTGTGCGATACCGAGATGGTCGAGCAGACCCGGCCGCCCGACGTCGCCGAAGACGATTTCGTGGCCCCGTTTGCGTCCGAGATCCACCATGTCGATATCGGCATCGACGATCACGAACGGCTGATCGTGCCGCACGAGCATGTCCGTCACCATCTGGCCCACCCGGCCATAGCCGGCGACGATCGTTCGCCCGCCGTTTTCGGAAGGGTCCCGAGGCGGTTCGGGCGTCGCCGGGTCCACGCGCCGCGCCGTGTCGCTGCCGATCCGCGCCAGCAGCGGCGTCGCGGTAAGGCCGACAGCGGTGACGATCTGCCAGAAGGCCGCAGTATCGGTGTCGATCACGCGCGCCTGCACTGCGGCCGCAAGCACGATCAGTGTGGTTTCCGAAGGCGACGCCATCAGCACGCCGACATTCGCGGCAACCCCGCGCGGAACGCCGGAGAGGCGCAGAAGACTGCCAGTCACGAACGCCTTCACCACAATGATGCCGACGATTGCGAGCATCAGGAACGGCCACATGCGGGCGATGAGTTCAAAATCGAGGCTCATGCCCACGGTCATCAGGAAGATGCCGAGCGCCAGATTCTTGAAAGGTTCGACAGTGACTTCGACCTGCATACGATACTCGGTCTCGGCGATCACCAATCCGGCGAGGAGCGCACCGACGATCGGCGAGAGGCCAACGGCGCTCGTTGCAAGGCTGGCGCCCATCACGACGACGAGCGACACCGCGAGGAAGAGCTCGGGACTCTTGGTGCGGGCGGCTTGGCGGAACAGGCGCGGCAGCAGCAGCCGACCCAGCACCAGCAATGCGATGACGACAATCGCGCCCAGAAATACCGTGCGTGTGAGATCACCCGCATCATCGCCGCCCGGCAGCGGGCTGATGACACCCATCACGAAGATGATCGGCACGATGGCCAGATCTTCGAACAGCAGCATGGCGAAGGCGGGCTTGCCGATCGGGCTTTTCGTTCCGGTCATCGGCAGCACGAGCGCAGTCGAGGACATCGCCAGGGCGATGCCGAGCATCAGCGACACGACGGCACCGAGGTCGGTGAACTGGTGGAGAAGGAACCCGATGACACCGCCGGATATGGCAAGTTCGGCGGGTCCGATGAGGAAAACCAGCTGCCTGAGGTCCCACAGGCGGCGGAACGAGAGCTCAAGCCCGATCGAGAACAGCAGCAGAATGATGCCAATCTCGGCGAACGGTTCGATGACCTCGCGGTCGTTGATTGAAATGTGCCGGACCCAGGGCAGGGCGTCTCCCAACCGGCCAAGCCCCGACGGGCCGATCAGCAGCCCGACAACGATGAAGCCGATGACCGGGCTGATCCGAAGTCGATGGAACGCGGGTATGACGAGGCCGGTCGCGCCCAGGATGACAAGCGCGTCGCGAAAACCAGGAGAAAAGAGCGGATCTGCAGCCACGGCGGTATCCTAACGGGGAGGCCGCCGCGGCGTCAGCAGAAAAGCGCCTAAAGCGCTAGAATTCCTTGCTCATCGCGGCTTCGAGGTTGTCCACGATCTTCTCGAAGAACTGCTCGGTCGTCATCCAAGCCTGATCCGGGCCGATGAGGAGCGCGAGATCCTTCGTCATGTGACCCTCTTCGACGGTGTCGACGCAGACGCGCTCGAGCAGTTCGCCGAATTTGGTGACCTGCGGCGTATTGTCGAGCTTGCCGCGGTGCTTGAGACCGCCGGTCCACGCGAAGATCGATGCGATCGGGTTCGTGGAGGTCGCCTTGCCCTGCTGGTGCATCCGGTAGTGGCGGGTGACAGTGCCGTGGGCGGCCTCGGCTTCCACGGTCTTGCCGTCCGGCGTCATCAGCACCGAGGTCATCAGGCCGAGCGAGCCGAATCCCTGCGCAACGGTGTCGGATTGCACGTCGCCGTCGTAGTTCTTGCAGGCCCACACGAACTTGCCGCTCCACTTCAGCGCGGAGGCGACCATGTCATCGATCAGGCGGTGTTCGTAAACGATGCCAGCCTTGTCGAATTGCGCCTTGAATTCCTTGTCGAAAATCTCCTGGAACAGATCCTTGAAGCGGCCGTCATAGGCCTTCAGAATGGTGTTCTTGGTGGAGAGATACACGGGCCACTGCCGCGCGAGACCGTAGTTGAGCGAGGCGCGGGCGAAATCGCGGATCGAATCGTCCAGGTTGTACATGCCCATGGCGACGCCCGAGGTCGGGAACTCGAACACTTCGTGCTCGATCGTTTCGCCGTTCTCGCCGGTCCACTTCATGGTCAGCTTGCCGGCGCCCGGGACCAGGAAATCGGTCGCCTTGTACTGATCGCCGAACGCATGGCGGCCGATGACGATGGGGTCTGTCCAGCCCGGCACGAGGCGTGGCACGGACTTGATGACGATGGGCTCGCGGAACACGACACCGCCGAGGATGTTGCGGATCGTGCCGTTCGGCGACTTCCACATCTTCTTCAGGCCGAATTCCTCGACGCGCGCCTCGTCAGGCGTGATCGTCGCGCACTTCACGCCGACGCCATATTGCTTGATGGCGTTCGCGGATTGCACCGTCACCTTGTCGTCGGTGGCGTCGCGGTTCTCGATGCTGAGATCGTAGTATTTCAGGTCGACGTCGAGATAGGGGAGGATCAGGCGTTCACGGATCCACTGCCAGATGATCCGCGTCATCTCATCGCCGTCAATCTCGACGATGGGGTTTGCCACCTTGATCTTCGCCATCGATACCTCTTGGTGCGTGTATGGATTTTTACTCGCGCACGCTCTTGGCGGAAACGAAGGCCAAGATCAACAGGCGCGGGGGCGGCAAAGGCGCACTCCTCCTGCTTTCTCTGAAGCTGCGCGTTGTCATCGTGCGCACGCAGGGGCTAAAGATGGCATATGAACGACACAACACCCCCCGAGCCGCCAGTGACGCCACCCGTAACGCCGCCTGCGCCCGCCGCCGCGGCGCCCGCGCCCGCTGAACCGGCGGCGACTTACAAGTTTCCGCCCTCGATCCACCCGGACGGCAACAAGTTCGTCGTGCTCGCGGCGGTGCTCACCGGCTTCTTCTGGTTCATTGCGGACTGGAATATTCTCGGCTGGCTTTCGGCGGCTCTCACATTCTGGACGTTCGCCTTCTTCCGCGACCCCCAGCGTGTCACGCCCGAAGGGACGGGACTCGTCGTTTCGCCGGCCGATGGCCTCGTGTCACAGATCATGGAGGTTCCTGCGCCGCGCGAGATTTCCGGCAGTGAGCGCGGCATCGGCGATGGAACCTTCACGCGCGTTTCGATTTTCATGAGTGTGTTCGATGTCCATGTAAATCGCTCCCCGATCGCGGGTACGCTCCGCGACATCGTCTATGTGCCCGGCAAGTTCCTGAACGCCGAGCTCGACAAGGCGAGCGAGCACAATGAACGCCAGTATTTCGTCGTTGAGGGTGCCGATGGGCGCCGCATCGGCTTCACGCAGATCGCCGGCCTCGTTGCGCGGCGGATCATCAAGTTCGTGAACACCGGCGAAAGCGTCGGCGCGGGTCAGCGCGTCGGCCTGATACGTTTCGGTAGCCGTGTCGATGTCTATTTACCTGCAGGCACCGTTCCCGCCGTCGCGGTCGGCCAGCGCGCCGTCGCCGGCGAAACCGTAATCGGCCGTCCTGGCGGCCCCGGTGATCGCCTGCGCGGCGTCCGCCAGTGAAGGTCGACCACCAGCCGCCGCGAAGGCTGAAAAGGGTCATCCCGATTCGGGTGCTGATCCCGAACGCAATCACGATCGCCGCGCTCTGCGCCGGGCTCACCTCGGTACGTCTCGCCATTGCGGGCGATTTCGAACGGGCGATCCTCGCGATCGTCGTGGCAGGCGTGCTCGATGGCATCGACGGGCGCGTTGCGCGCCTGCTGAAAGGCGCGAGCCGCTTTGGCGCCGAGCTTGATTCGCTGTCTGACGTCACCGCCTTCGGCGTGGCGCCCGCGCTCGTCATCTATTTGTGGACGCTGGAGCAGCTTCCGGGTGCGGGGTGGATCGTCGCACTCGCTCACGCTGTCTGCTGCGCACTGAGGCTAGCGCGCTTCAACGCCAACCTCGACGTCACAGACCAGCCGCACAAGAAGCACGGCTTCCTCACCGGCATTCCCGCACCGGTAGGGGCGGGCATGACACTGAGCCCCATGTTCCTTTACTATTGGCTGGAGCCGACCCGTTTCGCGCATTATTCCGAGGTCGGCACGGTCGCCACCGCCGTCGTCGTCGGTACGGTTGCGTTCCTGATGGTCTCGAACCTGCCGACCTATTCGTGGAAATCGGTCCGCATCCGCCCCGAATACCGAATTATGGCCCTTGTCGGCGTGGCGCTGTTCGCCGGGGCGCTGCTTTCCGCGCCGTACATGACACTATCGCTGATCTCGGTGGTCTATGCCGCCACAATCCCGATGGCGATCCTGTCGTACCGCAAGGTCAGGCGGCAAGTGGCAGCGGCTGCCATTCCCGATAACGGGACGGAGCCGGGCACGGACGCGGCATCGGCTCAACCGCCGTTACAAGACGCTCCGTAATCACGACATCGATTTCGCCGCGAAGCGCCCGCGCGATGGCGGCGCGTGCATCTGCGAACATGTGAGCAACCACCGCGAGGCTTACGAAAAGCAACAGGCTTGAAAGCGTGGCAGAGAGCATGAAGGCCATGTTTGAACCCCTTTTGTTCTTCTCATGTTCGCTTGTTCCATATTTGTTCTTTCGTTGTCAAGTGGACGATCGATATCGGCGGATTGATCGGCGACGGTCGTCCGGCTAGCGTCCCTCCGCTCTTTGGGAGGAGTCACCATGTTAGGCGGAATGCAGGACTGGCCTTTGCTGGTCTGGAAACTTATCGACCACGCGGCGCTCAACCACGGCACGCGCGAAATCGTCACCGCGCTGGTCGAAGGCGGCGAAGGCCGTTCCAACTGGCGCGAGGTGCGTGCACGCGCGCTCAAGATCGCGCAGTCCCTGAGCCGCCTCGGCATCCGGCTCGGCGACCGCGTGGCGACGCTCGCGTGGAACACACAGCGCCATGTGGAATGCTGGTACGGCATCTCGGGGATGGGCGCGGTCGCGCACACCGTGAACCCGCGCCTTTTCGAAGAGCAGATCATCTACATCATGAATCATGCGGGCGACCGTGTGCTGTTCTTCGATCTGACCTTCGTACCGCTCATCGAACGAATCGCGCCCAAGCTGAACACGGTCGAGCACTATGTTCTGATGACGGGGCGCGAACATCTGCCCAAGACGAGCATCCCGAACCTGCTTGCCTACGAAGACCTGATTGCCGAGAGCGATGGCGATTTCGAATGGGCCAATATCGACGAACAGACGCCCGCGGGGCTCTGCTACACGTCGGGGACGACCGGAAATCCCAAGGGCGTGCTCTATACGCACCGTTCGAACGTGCTGCATACGCTCGGCGCCAACTCGGCGGATGCGCTTGGCGTCACGTCCGCAACAGCGATTCTGCCGGTGGTGCCGATGTACCACGCGAATGCATGGGGTGTGCCCTATGCCGCGGCCGCCGCGGGCGCCAAGCTCGTGATGGGCGGTGCCCATTTCGACGCGCCGACGCTGCACGGCCTTATCCTGCGCGAGAAGGTGACGCTTACCGCAGCCGTGCCGACGGTGTGGCTCGCCATGCTCCAGCACCTCGAAAAGACAGGGGATACGCTTGGAGAACTGAAACGGGTCGTCATCGGCGGCTCGGCCGTGCCGCGCTCCATGATCGTTGATTTCAAGGAGAAGTACGACGTCACCGTCTGCCACGCCTGGGGCATGACCGAGATGTCGCCGCTCGGCACGCTCGGCTCACTTTCCGCCGAAGCGCTCGAAAAGCCGCAGGAAGAACAGTACGACATCCAGACCAAGCAGGGCCGTTCGATCTTCGGTGTCGAGATGAAGATCGTGGACGACGACGGCAGCGAGATGCCGCGCGACGGCAAGGCCTTCGGCCACCTGATGGTACGCGGGCCTTGGGTCGTGCGCGAATATTACGCGGGCGATGGCGGCCACGTGCTCGATGCCGACGGCTGGTTCGATACCGGCGACGTCGCGACGATCGACGTGTCCGGCTACATGCAGATCACCGACCGCGCCAAAGACGTGATCAAGTCCGGTGGCGAGTGGATCAGCTCGATCGAGCTGGAAAACGAGGCTGTCGGCCATGCCGGCGTGGCGGAAGCTGCTGTGATCGGCCTGCCGCACCCGAAGTGGGACGAGCGGCCGCTGCTGATCGTCGTGCCCAAGGCGGGCGCGAACCCGAGCAAGCAGGAGCTTCTGGATCACCTTGCTGGCCGCGTCGCCAAGTGGTGGATGCCGAACGACGTCGTCTTCGTGGAGGAGATCCCGCACACGGCGACGGGCAAGATCCAGAAGCTTACGCTCCGCCAGCAGTTCAAGGACTATCGCTTCCCCGACGCCGCCTAAAACAGCGAAAGCTGCTTTCCGCGCGGACTGAACATGTCGGTGCGGAGCGATATGTCGCGGCGGTTGAGGCCGAAGCGGCGGCATCCGGCCTGGAAACGCGCGCGGATCATCGCCGCATAGGCGCCCTGCGGCTTGAAGCGCGCGTGGAAGCTGCCCTCATTGTCCTTGCCGCCACGCATCTCCTGGATGTGCGCCATCACGCGCGCGGCGCGGTCCGGCATGTGAGCATCGAGCCATGCCCGGAAGATGGGCGAGACCTCGTGCGGCAGGCGGACGAGGATCATCGAGGCCATGTCTGCGCCCACCTTCGCGGCGGCTTCCAGGATTGCTTCAATCTCGTGGTCGTTGATCGCCGGGATGAGCGGCGCAAGCGATACGGAGACGGGCACGCGCGCTTCAGCGAGCGCCTTCACTGCTGCGATTCGCCTGCGGGGAGCGGTCGCGCGCGGTTCCAGCGTCTTCGCGGTTTCCAGGTCGAGCGTTGTGACCGAGACCATCACCGCGGCGAGCCCGCGCTCTGCCATCGGGGCGAGGATATCGATGTCACGTACCACGCGTGCGGATTTGGTCGTGATCATCACCGGATGATTTGTTTCAGACAGGATTTCCAGGATTTTCCGAGTCGTACGGTATTTCCCTTCCACGGGTTGGTAGGGGTCCGTGTTGGTGCCGAGCGCCATCGGGCGGCATTCGTAGCGCGGCTTTTCAAGCTCCTTCCTGAGCAGCTCGGGAATGCCCTTCTTTACCGTCAGCTTGCGCTCGAAATCGAGGCCCGGCGAGAGGCCAAGGTACGCATGTGTCGGCCGCGCGAAGCAATAGACACAGCCGTGCTCGCAGCCGCGATAAGCGTTGATCGAGCGGTCGAAGGGCAGATCGGGCGACGTGTTGCGCGTGATCGCCGTTCGCGGCGTTTCGTAGCTGATCTCGGTGCGGAAGGGCGGAAGGTCGTCCTCGCCGCGCGAATCGAGCCAATCGCCGTCCGCCTCGCGTGCCAGATCATCGAAGCGGTTGCTGGTTGTGTTCAGGGTTGCGCCGCGCGCGGCGTTGACGCGTCTCGACATTGACAAATCATGCACGCCATTTAAGAACAAATCAAGAACATTGAAAGGAACGGAGATGGCGCGCTTCAACTATTTGGAACTGCCGACGCGCGATATCGCAAAGGCCAAACGCTTCTATGCGGACGTATTCGGATTCGAGATCAACGACTTCGGGCCCGGTTATGCCGCGACGGTGACGGGTGACACGGACATCGGCTTCAACGCCACGGGCGAGCACGTGACGGCGCATGTCCTGCCAGTGATCGAGGTGGAAGACCTGGAGGCGGCGAAGGACGCGGTGATCGCGGCAGGCGGGACAATCAGCCTCGACATTTTCCCGTTTCCCGGCGGCCGCCGCTTCCACTTCGTCGACCTGGAAGGGCACGAGCTTGCGGCAGTGAAGGGCGACTAGCGCTCCCGCAGCCTCGGCATCAATTCCACGAAGTTGCAGGGGCGGTGGCGGCTGTCTAGCTGCGCCGCAAGGATGCCGTCCCAGCCGTCCTTCACTGCGCCGGTCGAGCCGGGCAGGGCGAAGATGTAGGTACCGCGCGCGACACCTGCGGTGGCGCGGGACTGCACCGTGGACGTGCCGATCGACTGGAAGCTGAGCCAGCGGAACAGTTCGCCGAAACCGGGGATTTCCTTTTCGCAGACCTCGGCGAGGGCTTCGGGGGTGACGTCACGCCCGGTCACGCCGGTGCCCCCGGTTGTGATCACGCAGTCCACCTCCGCATCTTCGATCCATGCTGCGAGGTGTTCGACGATGGTACCGACGTCGTCCTTCACGATCGCGCGTGCCGCGAGGATATGCCCGGCGCCCTCCAGCCGTTCGACCAGCGTGTTGCCAGATCGATCGTCGGCGAGCCCGCGCGTATCGGAAACAGTCAGCACGGCGATGCGGACGGGAATGAAGGGCAGGCTTTCGTCAATCGGCATCGAGCTTCGCTTTCACGGCGAGAAGGTCTGCCCATGCAAGGCGTTTCGCATCGGGCTGGCGGAGCAGGAACGCCGGGTGCAGCGTCGGCATCAACGGGTAATCTGTGCCTTCGACGGCAAGAGGCCGCCACTGGCCGCGCAGCCGCATGATGCCGGTGACGTCACCCGTGAGTGCGCGCGCAGCGCAGGCGCCGAGCGCAATGATCACCTTCGGCCGGACCAGCGCGATGTGGCGGCGCACGAACGGCATTGTCGTTTCCACCTCTGCCGGTGTCGGCGTGCGGTTGCCCGGCGGGCGCCAGAAGGTGACGTTCGTGATGTAGGCGCTGGTGCGATTGCGGCCAATTGCCGCGAGCATCCGGTCGAGAAGCTGGCCCGCGGGCCCAACGAAGGGCAGGCCCATGCGGTCTTCCTGTGCGCCGGGCGCCTCGCCGATCAGCATCAGATCAGCCTCCGGGTTGCCATCCGCGAACACTGTGCTGACGTTGCCTGTGCGCAGCGGGCAGCCTTCGAAGACCTCGACCGCGTGGCGGAGTTCGGCGATCGTCGTGGCCGAGACGGTCGCCGGCGGGCTCGCGGTGCCGGTACGCAAAACAAGCTCCGGCTCCGGCGCGGAGACAGGGATTTCACGTGTCGCAGCGCGCGGAGGCGGGGTGCGCCAATCACGCGGCGCGGCTTCGACGAGCGCGTCCACGCCCGCCTCGACCCACCAGCCGAGTGTGGCAAGCAGTTCGTCGCGCTCGCTCGCTTCCATCACTCGCATGTTCCTCAAGTCTTCAATCCGCACTGGTAAAGGCGGGCCTTGCGACCTATCAAACCCGCCAAAACCATTATTGTGTCGTCTGCAATAAGGCGCACAGCTAGAGTTGCAAACGGGGGAAAGGGAAGGAAGCCATGAGCGAACGCGAATCGATGGCCTATGACGTCGTCATCGTCGGCGGCGGACCGGCAGGCCTCGCGTCGGCGATCCGGCTGAAGCAGCGCGCTGCGGCAGAGGGCAAGGAGATTTCGGTCTGTCTGCTCGAAAAGGGCTCGGAGATCGGGGCGCACATCCTTTCGGGTGCTGTCATCGACCCGCGCGGGCTCGACGAGCTGCTGCCGAACTGGCGCGAGATGGATGGGCACCCGCTCACTGTCGAGGTGTCGTCGAACCACCACTGGATCCTGACGAAGAACCGCAAGTTCGATTTCCCGCATATCCTGCTGCCGCCGTTCATGGACAATGACGACTGCTACACGGGCAGCCTTGGCAATCTCTGCCGCTGGCTGGGATCGCAGGCTGAGGCGCTAGGCGTCGAGATATTCCCCGGCTTCCCTGCGGCTGAAGTGCTGTTTGATGAAAACGGCGCGGTGAGGGGTGTCGCGACCGGCGACTTCGGTGTTGCGCGCGATGGCAGCCACAAGCCGTCGTACCAGCCGGGGCTGGAGCTCCATGCCAAGTATACGATGTTTGCCGAGGGGGTGCGTGGTCATCTCAGCAAGCAGCTGAAGAAACGCTTCGCACTGGATGCGAACAGTCAGCCACAAGTCTATGGAATCGGGATCAAAGAACTTTGGGATGTGAAGCCCGAGAATCATGACGAGGGCTGCGTCATCCACACACAGGGCTGGCCGCTCGACGATGCGAACGGCGGCGGCTTCATCTACCATCAGGCGAACAACCAGATCGCGCTCGGCTTCGTCACCTGGCTCAACTACCGCAACCCGCACCTCTCCCCATTCGAGGAGATGCAGCGCTGGAAGACGCATCCGGCGATCGCGAAGATGCTCAAGGGCGCCCGCCGCGTGTCCTATGGCGCGCGGGCGATCAACGATGGCGGCTACCAGGCCGTGCCGAAGCTGGTATTTCCCGGCGGCGCGCTCGTCGGCTGCGCGGCGGGCTTCGTCAACGTGCCGCGCATCAAAGGCTCGCACACCGCGATCAAGACCGGGATCATGGCGGCGGACGCCGCCTTCGATGCAGTGACCGCCGGCCGCGCGAACGACGAGCTTTCCGCTTATGCCGCTGCCTACGACGAGAGCTGGGTGAAGAAAGAGCTCTTCATCGTCCGCAACACCCTGCCGCTGGTCGAAAAATACGGCAATTTCGTCGGGACGCTGCTTGCGGGCGCGAGCATGTGGCTCGAACAATACGGCATCCACCTGCCGTTCACGATGAAGCACCACCCGGATAACGAGCAGCTCTGGCGCAAGGAGCACTGCAAGAAGCCGGATTATCCGAAGCCGGACGGCGTGCTGACCTTCGATCGCCTCTCCTCGGTGTTCCTGTCGAACACCAACCACGAGGAGGACCAGCCGGTCCACCTGCAGCTGAAAGACCCGTCGATCCCGATCGCGTATAACCTGCCGCTCTACGACGAGCCCGCGCAGCGTTATTGCCCGGCGGGCGTTTACGAGGTCGTGGGCGAGGAAGAAGGCAATCCGCGCTTCCAGATCAACGCGCAGAACTGCGTCCACTGCAAGACGTGCGACATCAAGGATCCGACGCAGAACATCAACTGGGTGACGCCCGAAGGCGGCGGCGGGCCCAATTATCCCAACATGTAGCGAGATTCCCATGCGTGCAGCCGTAGCCTTCCTCCTCGCATCCGCGCTCGCGGCGCCCTCCGCCCAGGCGACCATGATGCCGGTGCAGGAGGCGGATTACGGTAGCTACGTGCAGGGCCACCTCGCGCTCGCGAACGGTGAGCTCGGGCGGGCCGCCGACTATTTCGCCGGCGCGCTCACCTATGCGCCGGACGATCCGCAACTGCTGCGGCAGACCTTCGACCTTGCCATCGCGGCGGGCGATGAGGCGCTTGCCGTCGGTGTCGGCGAGCGGCTGGCGCGGCAGGACCGCTTCGACAGCGGCGTCACGCTGCTGCTCGTCGCGAACGCGATCAAGACACGGAAATGGTCCGAAGCGCGTGAGGCGACGGCGCGGCTGACCGATGCAGGCTTCGGCAGCTTCATCGTGCCGATCATCGACGCATGGATCGCCGAGGCGCGCGGCAAGACCGCCGCCGGCATCCGCACGCTCGACGCCCAACAGCTCGATGGCTTCGCGCGCACCTATGTTCTCGAACACCGTGCACACCTGCTGTTCCGCGCGAAGCGCTATGCGGAAGCCGCTGAAATCTATGACCAGCTGACCACGGATGATGGTGGCCGCAACATTCGGATGCGGATTGCCGCAGCGCGCGCGCTGCAGGCCGAAAAGCAGCCCGAGGAGGCGCTGAAGCGACTGACGGAGTCGGCTGCGCACACCGATGTCGAGACGGCGAAGGCCGCACTTGCAGCTGGCACGCCGATCGTCGGCATCCCGTCGAACGCCAGCGAGGGGGTCGCGCTGCTCGCATTGCGTATGGCGGCCGACCTTTCGCGCGAACGGCCGATCCCGGTCGCGCTCACGCTGGCGCGCATCGCCACGATGCTCGCCCCCGATCAGGCCTCGGGCTGGCTGCTGACGACCGAACTTCTCGCAGCTTCAGAGCGTTACGAAGCGGCGCTCGCTGCCGTTCGCAACGTGCGCGGCAGCGATGATGAAAAGGCGATGGCGCTGGGGCAGGAGGCTGCGATCCTCGCGCGGCTCGATCGCGAGCCCGAAGCGATGCAGCTGCTGGAGACCGCCGCGAACGCACCGGGCGCCCGCGCCGAGGATCTCGCGCGCTATGGCGACGCGCTGCAATCGGCCAAGCGTTTCCTCGATGCGGCCGCGGCCTACGACAAGGCGCTCGCGCTCGGCCCCGCAGACCCGGCGATCGTGTGGCGGCTGCATTTCCTGAAAGGTTCGGCGCTTGAACAGGGCGGTAAGTGGCCCGAGGCGGAGGCTTCGCTGCGCGAGGCGATCCGGCTGCAACCTGCAGATGCGACGCTGCTGAACTATCTCGGCTACGCCCTCCTCGATCGCGGGCTTTCGAAGCCGGAAGCGCGCCTCCTCATCGAAAAGGCGCACGGTCTCGCGCCGGAAGACGGCTACATCACCGATTCGCTCGGCTGGGCGCAGTATCAGGCGGGCGAATATGCCGCTGCTGCCGCCACGCTGGAGCAGGCGGTCGCGGCGGTTGCCGACGATCCTGTCATCACTGAACATCTTGGCGATGCCTACTGGATGGTGGGCCGCCGTATCGAGGCGCGCCACCGCTGGAAGGCCGCGCTCGATGCCGATCCGACGCCTGAGCGCAAGGGAACGCTTGAGGCCAAGTACGACTACGGCCTCGATCTCGCGCTGAGGGATACGGCGAAGAAGTGACGGGCGAAGCGGCCGCCGAGACCGGCTGGGCGAAGATCAACCTCGCGCTCCACGTGAGGCGGCGCCGCGCGGACGGCTATCACGACATTGAAACAATCTTCGCATTCGCGGATTTCGGCGACATTCTCTCCGTGCGCGGGGCGGATGACGTCACGCTGGCCATCGGCGGCCCGTTCGGCGCAGGCCTGCCCGCGGACGAGAACAACCTGGTGATGCGCGCGGCGCGCGCGCTTGCCGGCGCTTACGGGGTGGGGGCGGGCGCGGCGCTTACGCTCGACAAGCGCCTGCCGGTCGCCTCGGGCATCGGCGGCGGCTCGGCGGACGCGGCAGCGGCGCTGCGCCTCCTCAACCGCTTTTGGGGAATCGATGCCGACGAGACGGCACTCTGCGCGATTGCTGCCGCACTGGGCGCAGACGTGCCCGCGTGCGTCCGCAGCCGCACACAGCGGGGCGACGGAGTAGGGGAGCAGCTTTGCACGCTCGCCGACGGCGACGTGCGCGGCAAGGCCGTGCTGCTCGTCAATCCCGGCGTACCGCTTGCGACCGGTCCCGTGTTCGCGGCGTGGGAGGGCATCGACAAGGGCGCGCTCGCAGACGGTCCACCGCTCGCCGCCGCGCTGGCGGGGCGCAATGACCTCGAGGCACCCGCGGTTTCGCTGTGCCCGGTGATCGGCGCGGTTCTTGGTGCGCTCGATCAGCGCGGTGCCGCGCTTACGCGTATGTCGGGATCGGGCGCGACCTGCTTCGCCCTGTTTGATGCCGCTGCGGACGCAGACGCTGCACGCGCTGAGATAGCGGCCGCGTATCCGGGCTGGTGGGCGGCGGCGGGCAGACTGCGTTGACTGTCCCGAAACGGGGCGGGCGGCACAGAATCGTCAAAGTGACGTCATTCACAAGCCATTGATTTCAAACAATTGATGTTCTGGCATCGCCCTTGCTGAAGCGAGGCTGGCAGCGCGAGGATGTCTGTATGGACAGGCCCCGCAGCTTTCGGTCTGGGTCGATTGCCTGAGCTGACCCACACCGAGAAACTGACGGCGGAACGCATTGAGTTTGCGTCCGCCGTTTTTTTTTGTGCGCCAAGCGCCTATAGCAACGTGCTGAAACAAAGGCGGAGCGACATCGATCTATGGCCTATCGTTTCGCGCGGGGCGATGCTGGCATCGAAGCCGCGCTGCGGCGGATCGCGGCCGAGCAGCTTGACGGCGCGCTTGCCGCGCTGGAGGGGGCGGACGCCGATCTTGAACGCAGCGTCCACGGCGTCCGCACGGCAACCAAGCGGATACGCGCACTGCTGCGGCTGCTGCGCGCGGTCTTCCCCGGCTATTCCGAAGCGAACGCAGCCCTGCGCACGCTCGCGGCAAGGCTTGCCGACGTGCGCGAGGCGCAAGTGCTGCTCGCAACGTTCGACAGCGTCGCGGGCGAAAGCGGCGGCAAGACGCTCGCCGCCTTCCGCAAAGAGCTGGAGGCGGATGAGGCAGCGGCGGCTTTGCGCGTGCGCGGCGATGTGCTTGAGGACGCGCGTGCGCGGCTTCTCGCGTTGCGGGCCGCAGCCGTAGGCTGGCGGATCGAACGCGATGGGTTCGGTGCGCTTCGCAAGGGGCTGCGGCGCACGTGCCGCAAGGCGGTGAAGCTGATGGGCGAGGCAGGCGGCGCGGCGGGCGACGACATCGAGGCCTTCCACGAGTGGCGCAAGCACATCAAGGACCACGGCTTTCAGGTGCGCCTGCTTCACGACATCGATCCCGGGCTCACCGCGCGCGGCGAGATGCTGGGGCGGCTCGGCAATCTTCTCGGCGAGCAGCACGACCTTTGCGCGCTCGAGGCGCGGCTCCACGACCGCAAGGAGAAGGCACTCAGGCGTCTCGAAAAGGCGGCGATCGAACGGCGTCACGTGCTCGAAAAAGAAGCGCTGAAGCTCGGCGCCGTGCTGTTCGAAGAGCCCTGCAAGGCGCGCCTCCGCCGCTGGGAGCGCGCGTGGGACGACTGGCGCGACGCCGCCTGATGGGGACAGAGATTGAACGCAAGTTCCTGGTGACGGGAGACGGCTGGCGCGTGAACGTCGTGCGCAGCCGGGCGATGGCGCAGGCCTATATCGCGCGCGGCGAGCAAGCCTCTGTGCGCGTTCGGGTTATCGACGACAATGCCGGCAGGCTTACCATCAAGGGCCGCGTCTCCGGCCTTTCGCGCGACGAGTTCGAATATGATGTGCCGCTCGAAGATGCGCGCGCGCTGATCGCGTTGCGCAGCGGGCGGCTGCTCGCCAAGCGGCGATATGACGTCATCGAAGACGGAAGGCTGTGGGAAGTCGATGTTTTCGAAGGCGAGTTTTCAGGCCTCGTGATCGCGGAATGCGAGCTGGAGCGCGAGGATGAGGCCGTGATCCGCCCGGCGTGGCTGGGCCGCGAAGTGACTTCCGATCCGCGCTACTACAATGCGGCACTCGCCGTACACGGGCTCCCGAACGATCAGTAGACCGCGAACACCGGTTTGCCGCGCCGCGCGGACGATGCTTTCGGCGCCTCGAAGGGGCAGGCGCGCGCACCTGTATTGACCTGGAGCGTAGGAATGCCGCCGCTGAACAGCACGAATGCGCTATTCCGGTCAGCCTTTCCCGTATCAGACGCCCCCGATCCCGCTGCTGTTGCAGCCATACCGAGAATGAGCGCGGACTTGAGCATGTCGTCCTCCCAAGACGATCTTTGCACCTGATACGCAATACGCCGCTTTCGTCCCCCGGACAATCAGGCGCCCCCTTGCATTTGCCGCCGCGCGGCGCTAAAGGCCGCCGCATTCCACAGATGCGGGAACATATCCGGTGGGCAGCCTGCTGCCTTCCTCCTGCATCGAGGTCAAACCGGAAGGAGAAACGATTATGGCGGCACCCGTCGTCACGATGGCGCAGCTTTTGGAAGCCGGCGCCCACTTTGGTCACCAGACGCACCGTTGGAACCCGAAGATGAAGCCTTACATCTTCGGCGATCGCAATGGCGTGCACATCATCGATCTGTCGCAGTCCGTTCCGCAGTTCGCGCGCGCGCTTGAATTCGTTCGCGCCACGGTTGCGGCCGGCGGCAAGGTGCTGTTCGTCGGCACCAAGCGCCAGGCGCAGGAGCCGATCGCGGAGGCCGCGCGCCGTTCGCGTCAGCATTTCGTGAACCACCGCTGGCTGGGCGGTATGCTCACCAACTGGAAGACGATTTCGCAGTCGATCCGCAAGTTCAAGCAGCTCGAAGAGCAGCTTGCCGGGGACACGCACGGCCTCACCAAGAAGGAAGTGCTGAAGATGACGCGTGAGCGCGACAAGTTCGAAGCCTCGCTCGGCGGTATCCGCGACATGGGCGGCCTGCCCGACGTCATGTTCGTGATCGACACGAACAAGGAAGACCTCGCCGTGAAGGAAGCCAACGTGCTCGGCATTCCGGTGATCGCGATCCTCGACACGAACAGCGATCCGAGCGGAATCGCTTTCCCGATCCCGGGCAACGATGACGCCTCGCGCGCCATCCGCCTCTACTGTGACGCGATTGCGGACGCAGTGCTCGGCGGCAACCAGAACCGTCAGCGCGATCTGGGCGCGGACCTCGGCGCAGCGGCCGAACCGCAGGCCGAAGTCGCCGCCTGACGCCCCACGCGCCGCTTTTCGAGCGGTGTGTCACAAAACGGAAGGGGCGGCGCCGTAACGGGCAGCCGCCCCGCCTCATTCAAAGACAGAAGGGATTAAGCACATGGCCGAGATCACGGCACAGCTTGTGAAGGATCTGCGCGAGCGCACCGGCGCCGGCATGATGGACAGCAAGAAGGCGCTCACCGAAACCGGCGGCGACTTCGAAGCCGCGGTCGATTGGCTGCGCGCCAAGGGCCTCGCCACCGCCGCCAAGAAGGCGGGCCGCACGGCCGCCGAGGGCCTCGTGGGCGTCGCCACCAGCGGCACGAAGGGCACGGCGGTCGAGGTGAACTCGGAAACCGACTTCGTCGCGAAGAACGAGATCTTCCAGGGCTTCGTGCGCGAAGTGACCGACCTCGCGCTTGCCAGCGGTACGACGGACGTCGCGGCGCTCGGTGCGCAGAACACCGCCGCCGGCAAGCCGGTTTCGGAAGCGCTGACCGACAATATCGCCAAGATCGGCGAGAACCAGTCGCTGCGCCGCATTGCGCAGGTTTCGGTGCCCGCGGGTGTCGTGTCGTCCTACGTGCACAACGCCGCTGCGCCGGGCCTCGGCAAGATCGGCGTACTCGTCGCGATCGAATCGACGGGCGACGCCGCCCAGCTCGAAGCGCTCGGCAAGCAGATCGCCATGCACATCGCCGCCGCGAATCCGCTGGCGCTCGACGAGACGGGCGTTGACCCGGTGGTTGTCGAGCGCGAACGCTCGATCGCGCGCGAGAAGGCCGCGCAGTCGGGCAAGCCCGCCGACATCGTCGAGAAGATGGTCGAAGGCGGCGTCCGCAAGTTCCTCGGCGAATCGACGCTGCTCGGCCAGATCTTCGTGATCGACGGCAAGAGCAAGGTCTCGGACGTGGTCGCCAAGGCCGCGAAAGACCTCGGTACGCCGGTAAAGATCGCCGAGTTCGTGCGCTTCCAGCTCGGCGAGGGCATCGAGAAGGAAGAGACCGATTTCGCGGCTGAAGTCGCTGCCGCCGTCGGTCGTTAAAATTCAGCCGAAAGCGGGGCGGCGGCGCTTGTCCGCCCCCCGCCGGCCAACTAAGGTGCGCCCCGCGTATCGGGAGGCGCGACAAAACGTATGTCATCGAAGCCGTTCAAGCGCATTCTTCTGAAACTGTCGGGCGAGGCGCTTATGGGCGACCAGACGTTCGGCATCGATACCGTCACCGTCAACCGCGTCGCCGATGAAGTCCGCATCGCCAAGGAAGCGGGCTTCGAGCTTTGCCTCGTCGTCGGCGGCGGCAACATCTTCCGCGGCCTCGCAGCGGCGGAGCAGGGCTTCGACCGTGCGAGCGCCGACTACATGGGGATGCTCGCGACCGTGATGAACGCGCTCGCGGTGCAGAACAGCCTCGAACGCATGGGCGTCGATACGCGCGTCCAGTCCGCAATCCCGATGGCGAGTGTCTGCGAGCCCTACATCCGCCGCCGCGCTGTGCGGCACATGGAAAAGGGCCGGATCGTCATTTTCGCGGCGGGCACCGGAAACCCTTATTTCACCACCGATACCGCCGCTGCGCTGCGTGCGGCGGAAATGCAGTGCGACGCACTGTTCAAGGGCACCAGCGTCGACGGCGTCTACAACGCCGATCCGAAGAAGGACAACAGCGCGACGCGCTATGAGTCGCTCAGCTACGACAAGGTGCTCGCCGACAATCTCAAGGTGATGGACGCGTCCGCCGTCGCGATCTGTCGCGAGAACGCCATTCCGATCGTCGTCTTCAATATCCGGGAACACGGCAACCTTGCGCGGGTTCTTGCGGGCGAAGGCGTCTCCACGATCGTGCGCAACCAATAGACCCGAGGGGACTGAGCATGAGCTATAACAAGGCTGATATCGAACGCCGCATGGCAGGCGCGCTCGACGCGCTGAAGCACGATCTCGGCGGCCTGCGCACGGGCCGCGCCTCCACGTCGCTGCTCGATCCGGTGAATGTCGAGGTTTACGGCGCACACATGCCGCTCAATCAGGTCGCGACGGTGACGGCGCCCGAGGCACGAATGCTCGCCGTGCAGGTGTGGGACCGCAGCAATGTGCAGCCGGTCGAAAAGGCGATCCGCGCTGCCGGGCTCGGGCTCAACCCGATCGTCGATGGGCAGACGCTGCGCCTGCCGATCCCTGACCTCACCGAGGAGCGCCGTAAGGAACTCGCCAAGCTCGCCTCGCAGTACGGCGAGAAGGCGAAGATCGCCGTCCGCAACGTCCGCCGCGACGGCATGGACGCGCTGAAGGCCTCTGAAAAGAAGGGCGAGATCGGCAAGGACGAGGAAAAGCGCCTCGAAACCGAAGTCCAGAAGCTGACCGACAAGGCGATCGCCGATGTGGACAGCATCTGCGCCGCCAAGGAAAAGGAAATCCTCGGCCAGTGACGTCGCCTGCCGTTCCGCCAGCCGCGCTTGCAGGCAGCGGGCAGGAGTCCGCCGGGCCGCGCCATGTCGGCATCATTATGGACGGCAACGGCCGCTGGGCAAAGGCGCGCCGCCTGCCGCGCATCGCCGGGCACAAGTCCGGCGTCGAAGCGGTACGCAAGGTCGTCGAGGCGGCGCCCGATCTCGGTGTCGAGGTGCTGACGCTCTACGCCTTCTCCTCGGAGAACTGGAAGCGTCCGGAGGACGAGGTCGGCTATCTGATGGGTCTGCTCAAGCAGTATCTGCTGAGCGAGATCGCAGAGCTGGACCGGAACGGCGTTCGGCTCAGCTTCATCGGTGATTACAGCCGCTTGTCCCCGGATATTCTCGCGCTGCTTGAAGGCGCGAAGACGCGAACGGCGGGCAATCGCAAGCTACGCCTCGTGATCGCACTCAACTACGGCTCGCAGGACGAGATCACGCGCGCCGTGCGCAGCATCGCCCGCGACGTCGCCGCCGGACGCATGGCGCCGGATGACGTGACGCCTGCGGACATAACGGCCCGCCTCGATACCGCTGAACTCCCGCAGCTCGACCTCGTGATCCGCACGTCTGGCGAGCAGCGCCTCTCGAACTTCCTGATGTGGCAGGCGGCTTACGCGGAACTGGTGTTCACCGAGCAATACTGGCCAGACTTCGACGGCGAGTCGCTGCGCCGTGCCGTCGAAGCGTTCGGCGTGCGCGAACGGCGTTATGGCGGGCTCTGAGCCTGCCATGAAGCCGGGGTCGCGCTACGGCGACCTCTTGCCGCGCATCCTTGTCGGTATCGCGCTTATCGCGCTTGCGCTCGGCGCCGTGTGGTTTGGCGGCATCGCCTTCGCGCTGCTCGTCGCCGTCGTCGTCCTGCTCATCTACGGCGAATGGTGCGCGATGCACCACGTCGGCCGCACGGCTCGGCTGGCAGGCATGTTTGCACTCGCCGGGGCTGTGCTGTTCACGCACCTTGGCTACCTCGCCTACGCGCTGGTTCTGGTTGGCATAACCACGGCGAGCCTTTTCTTCCTCGCCCGCCTCGCCGCTTGGGGCCTGATCTATGCGGCGTTTCCTGGGATCGCCCTCGTCTGGCTGCGCGCGGAGCCGCTTGGCGCTCAGCTCGTGATCTGGACGCTGGCGATCGTCTGGGCCACCGACATCGCCGCCTATTTTTCTGGCCGCACCATCGGCGGGCCCAAGATCGCCCCGCGCATCAGCCCCTCGAAGACGTGGGCCGGGCTCGGCGGCGGCATGGTTGCAGCGGCGCTGACCGCGTGGCTGCTTTCCCGCCAGTTCGGTCTCGCGCTCGAACCCATGTTCGCGGTAGCGCTCGGCGCGGTGCTTGCCGTTGCGGCGCAGGTGGGGGACTTTTTCGAAAGCCACCTCAAACGCCGCGCGGGTGTGAAGGATTCCGGCAATATCCTCCCCGGGCACGGCGGCATGATGGACAGGCTGGACGGCGTGGTGCCGGTGAGCGTGCTCGTTGCCGTCGCGATCGGCCTTATGCGATGACCGCGCGCACGATCAGCATCTTCGGCGCCACCGGCTCAGTCGGCAGCTCGACGATCGACCTTGTGGCGCGCGAGCCCGAGCGCTGGTCCGTCGATGTGCTGACCGCCAACCGCGACGTTCGCAGCCTTGCGGCGCAGGCGCGTCGCCTCGGTGCTCGCATGGCGGTTGTCGCGGACGATAGCGCGTATGCCGATCTCAAGGACGCGCTCGCAGGAACAGGCATTGAAACGGCGGCGGGCGCGCAGGCGCTGAGCGATGCCGCCGACGTGCCGAGCGACATCGTGATGGCCGCGATCGTGGGTGCGGCGGGTCTCCCGCCCACGCTCCGTGCAGTGGAGCGGGGCGCGCGCGTGGCGTTCGCCAACAAGGAGACGCTCGTTTGCGCAGGCGAACTGGTGAATGCGCGCGCAAAGCTGAGCGGCGCGCATCTTCTGCCCGTCGATTCCGAGCACAACGCTATCCACCAGGTGTTCGACTTCGAGAACCCCGAACGCGTCGCGCGCATCATTCTGACGGCGAGCGGCGGCCCGTTCCGTTCGCGCAGTCTCTCTGAAATGGCCGCTATGACGCCGTCGCAGGCCGTCGCGCACCCGGTGTGGTCGATGGGCGCGAAGATTTCCGTCGATTCCGCCACGCTGATGAACAAGGGATTGGAGCTTATTGAAGCGTATCACCTGTTCCCCGTGGAGGAGAGGCAGCTGGACGTCATCGTGCACCCACAATCGGTGGTTCACAGCTTTGTCGAGTATGTGGATGGCTCGATGCTCGCGCAGCTCGGGTCGCCCGATATGCGGATTCCCATCGCTTATGCGCTTTCCTGGCCGGACCGGATGGCAACGCCGTGCGCGCGGCTCGATCTGGCGCAGGTCGCTCGGCTCGATTTCGAAGCGCCCGATCCCGCACGTTTTCCCGCGCTGCGCCTCGCCCGCGAGGCGCTTGTCAGCGGCGGTTCATCTCCCACAGTGTTAAACGCCGCCAATGAAGTGGCGGTCGCGGCATTTTTGGGGGGGCGAATCGGCTTCCTCGATATTGCCGCGATTGTGGAGCAAACGATGGAAGCCGTTGGCGGTCACGCCGTCGAATCACTCGATGATGTGCTGGTCTGCGACAGCGAGGCGCGGCGCGTCGGCGAGATGAACATAAGAGGTCGCGCACACTGATGGAAATCCTGCCGTCCCCGGGAATCCTGTTCACGATCCTGATGTTCGTGGCGATGATCAGCCCGCTCGTGTTCATCCACGAGATGGGCCATTACCTCGCCGGGCGCATGTTCAACACGGCGGTGGACAGCTTCTCGATCGGCTTCGGCCGCGAGATCTTCGGCTGGACGAACCGGCGCGGCGAGCGCTGGAAGGTCGGCTGGCTGCCGCTCGGCGGCTATGTGAAGTTCACCGGCGACGCCAACGCCGCGAGTATGCCGCAGGAGGCTGCGCGCGTTGATCCGGCCGAAAAGCCGTTCCTGTTCGCTTTCAAGCCGTTCTGGCAGCGCGCGATCATCGTCGCGGCGGGGCCGTTCGTGAACTTCGCGGCGGCGATCCTGATCTTCGCAACGTTCATCGCCATCTACGGCCAGAGCTACACCTCGCCGGTGGTTTCAAACATCGTGACGGGTTCGGCAGCAGACAGGGCAGGGCTCGCGCCCGGCGACCGTATCCTCAAGGTGGACGGCAAGGCGATCGAGCGGTTCGAGGACATCATCGGCATCGTGATGATCAATCCCGGCACGCCGGTTTCGGTCGATTTCGAGCGCGCCGGCGCGGTGCGCAACATCGTGTTGACGCCCCACCTCATCGAGGAGAAGGACCGCTTCGGCAAGACCTTCACGATCCCCCGCATCGGCCTCATCGGTCAGGAGCGCGGCGTTATTGAGCGCGGCCCCGTGGAATCGCTGTGGTACGGCACCGAGGCGGTGTTCGACACCACCGGCATGATGGTGGAGGGCCTCGTGCAGATCGTCACCGGCCGGCGCTCGATGAAGGAGCTCGGCGGGCCGCTCAAGATCGCCGAGGTCTCGGGGCAGGCAGGCACCATGGGCATAGAGGCCTTCGTGAACCTGATGGCGCTCGTCTCGATCAACCTTGGTTTCATAAACCTGCTTCCCATCCCGATGCTGGATGGGGGGCACCTTGCGATTTACGCAGCGGAGGCCGTGCGCCGGAAACCGATTCCGCCACGGGTGCAGGAGTGGGCTTTCATGACCGGCTTTGCACTTCTCATCTCCTTCATGCTGATCGTAACCTGGAACGACCTTGCATCTTTTGGCGTGTTCAAGCATGTCGCCGGGCTAATCGGCTGAGATGCGGCCATAAGATTTGAACGAGAGTGGGGAACCTGTGGGCCAACAGACGCTGATGCCGGCCACCATGCATCGTAACTGGGTCTCCGCGCTGCTCCTCGGCAGCGCGCTCGGCCTGTCGCAGCCCGCGCTGGCGCAGGACACGCAGCCTGCGGACGCCGCGCCTTCGGCGGCGCCTGCGCCCACGGCTGTTGCCGAGCAAGAGAGTGTCGTGCGTTCGATCACGATCCGCGGCGCGGAGCGTCTGGAGCCGGAAACCGTGCGCTCGTATGTGGGCCTGTCAGCGGGCGACAGCTACGACCGCAACCGACTCGACCGCGCGCTGAAGGACCTTTACGCGACCGAACTGTTCGCCGACGTGACAATCCGCGACCGTCAGGGCGAGCTGATCGTTGACGTGCGCGAGAACCCCGTCGTCAACCGCATCGTGCTTGAAGGCAACAAGCGCGTGAAGGACGAGAAGTTCAAGGACGAGATCAAGCTCGCGCCGCGCCAGATCTTCACGCGTTCCAAGGCGCGCGCCGACGTCGCGCGCATCCTTGAGCTTTATCGCCGTCAGGGCCGTTTCGCGGCCGCGGTGGAGCCGAAGATTGTCCAGCTCGACCAGAACCGCGTCGACGTGGTGTTCGAGATCGAGGAGGGGCCGAAGTCCAAGGTCCGCCGGATCAACATCGTCGGCAACACCAAGTTCTCGGACGGCGACCTGCGCGGCGAAATGGCCACCAAGGAGGCCAAGTGGTACAAGTTCTTCACATCGAACGACACCTACGATCCTGATCGCTCGGCCTATGACCAGCAGAAGCTGCGCCAGTTCTATCTGACCGAAGGTTATGCGGATTTCCGCGTGGTTTCGTCGGTCGCCGAGCTGACGCCGGACCGCAAGGATTTCATCATCACCTACGTGGTGGATGAAGGCGAGCGCTACAAGTTCGGCGAAGTCGATCTCGAAAGCCAGATTCGCGACATCAAGGAAGAGAACTTCAAGCGCATGCTTCCGATGAAGCAGGGCGATTGGTACAATGCCAAGCAGATCGAGGACACGGTGACGAGCCTGTCGGAATCGGTCGGCCTCCTCGGCTACGCGTTTGCCGACATCAACCCCCGCTTCAATCGCGACAAGGAAAAGCGCGAGATGGGGGTGACGTTCGTCATCAACGAAACGCCGCGCGTTTACGTGGAGCGGGTCGAGATCAACGGCAACACGATCACAAAGGATCATGTGATCCGCCGCGAGTTCCGCCTCGCGGAAGGCGACGCGTTCAACAGCTTCCGCGTCAAGCGTTCGCGCGACCGTATCCAGAGCCTCGGCTATTTCCAGGAAAACCTCGAAATCCAGCAGAAGCAGGGCTCGGGGCCGGACAAGGTCATCCTGGAAACCAACCTGCAGGAGCAGGCGACCGGCGAGCTTCAGGTCTCAGCGGGCTATTCGAGCCTCGAGAACTTCCTCGTCAACCTGTCGATCCGGCAGCGCAACTTCCGCGGCATGGGCCAGGAGCTGCGCGCCTCGGTCAACTGGTCCAAATATTCGCAGTCGGTAGAGCTGGGCTTTACGGAGCCCTACCTGTTCGGACGCAACCTCGCGCTTGGCGGCGACATCTTCCGCCGCGACTACAACAGCTTCCGCTTCCTTGGAAACGGCGACCGCGATACCACCTACGAACAGTCGACGACCGGTTTCCAGATCCGCACGGGCTTCCCGATCACAGAGTTCTGGTCGGCGTCGTTCCGCTACGGGCTCAGCTACGACGACGTGTCGCTCGACGAGCGTACCTTCTACACGAACGGCGTCTGCGACCCGCTGCTCGCAGGACGCTTCCTCTGCGATGCGGTCGGCAAGCGTACGACCTCGTCGCTCGGCTACTCGATCGCTTACGATACGCGCAACAATGCGATCCGGCCGAGCGCAGGCCACCGCTTCATGATCAGCCAGGATATCGCGGGCGTCGGCGGCAGCGTGCAATACGTGCGTTCGCGCCTCAACGCCGACAAATACTGGCGCCTGTTCGGCAGCGGCTTCATCCTGAACCTCGGGCTCGAAGCGGGCTACATCTTCGGCTGGGGCGGCGACAACATCCGCCTAACCGACCGCTTCTTCCTTGGCGAACCGCGTATGCGCGGCTTCGACATCCGCGGCATCGGCCCGCGCGTGATCCGCCAGCGCTACACGAACCCGACGAACTCGAGCGATCCGTTGGATTATATTCTCAGCAACGAGAGCAACCAGAGGCAGGATGACTCGATCGGCGGCGAGACCTATTATCAGGTACGTGCCGAGGTCCAGATTCCCCTGAGCGCAGGCGCTGCCGAGATGGGTCTGCGTCCGTCGGTGTTCGTTGATGTTGGCGCGCTCTGGAATACGGATTTCAATCCGTCTACAGACTTGCAGGATATCCGCCAGATTGCGAATGGCGTAAATTCTAGCACCGGTGAAACCGATTACGTACCGGGTTTCAAGGAGTTCTACCTGGGCGACACATGGAAACCGCGCGTCGCCGTCGGCTTCGGTATCAACTGGAACTCTCCATTTGGCCCGTTCCGCATTGACATCGCGAAAGCGCTCGTCAAGCAGGAGGGGGATGACACCAAACTGTTCCAATTCAACGTAGGGACCCAATTCTGATGAAAATGCTTACCCGCGTCGCCATTGCCGGCGCTCTCGCGTTCACGGCGCTTCCGAGCGTTGCGCTTGCACAGGCTGCGCCGCCGATCGTCGTCGTCGACATGGGCCGCATCGCCGCTGAATCCGCCGCTTCGAGGAGCGCTGAGCCGCAGCTGAAGGCGAAGTTCGAAAGCGTTCAGGCGCGCGCGAAGACGCTCGGCGACCAGTTCCGCGGCGAGTACGAGAACCTGCAGAAGGCGCAGCCTTCGATGGCGAAGGAAGCGTTCCAGGCGAAGGCCAAGGAGCTTCAGCAGCGCCAGGTGACCGCCGAGAACGAAGTGCGCGGCAAGGAACAGGATTACGCCCGCTCCGTGCAGTACGTGCGCCAGCAGATCCTGGAAGCCGTGAACCCCATCATCACCGCCGTGATGCGCGAAAAGGGCGCGAGCCTTGCGCTCGACCGCGACGTGACGCTCGCCACCGCGCAGTCGCTTGATGTCACGAACGAGGTGATGACGCGCCTCAACGCAGCGCTGCCGCGCGTCAACGTGAACCCGCCGGCCGCTCCGGCCGCTGCGCCCAAGAAGTAAGCGGCGCGCATCTTGTCAGGGGGCGAAGCCTTCGACGCGCTTGAGGTGGGAGCAGTGATGGCACTGCTCCCGCACCGCTATCCCATGCTGCTCGTCGACCGCGTGGTCGATTTCGTGCCGAATGAGCGGGCGCGCGGCATCAAGGCGGTAACGATCAACGAACCGTTCTTCCAGGGCCACTTCCCACAGCGTCCGATCATGCCGGGCGTGCTGATCGTCGAGGCGCTCGCGCAGACCGCGGGCGTGCTCGCTATGAAGTCACTCGGCGACGAGGCGCTCGGCAAGCTCGTCTATTTCATGGCAATCGAAAACGCCAAGTTCCGTCAGCCGGTCGAGCCGGGCTGCCTGCTGAACCTCGACGTCGAGTTCGTGCAGCGCCGTTCGAGGGTCTGCAAGTTCAACGGCGTCGCCAGCATTGTCGGCGGCAAGGTGGCGGCGGAATGCAGCTTCACCGCCATGATCGCGGACCCGCCCTCAGCGTAGATCATCTGGCCAGTTGATGTTCCGGATCGGATCCGGCCACGCCAGCATCTCCGCATCGACCGCCTCGCACCACGCCCGCATCGCGCGCGGCGATCCGCTCTCCAGATAGGCGGCAAGCCGGGCCGCGAGCGTCGTTGGCCACACGCCGACGACCGGCACGCTTTCGGCCGCGGCGGGCGTTGACACTACAAGCGCCGACAGCAGCGCTTCGGGCAGGTCCGGCACATCGCACGCCGTCGTCAGCACGGCATCGAAGCCATGTTCGGCGCCATAAGCAAGCGCGCCGCACAGCCCGCCAAGCGGACCGAGGCCGGGGGCAGGGTGGTCCGGCACGCCGCCCGGGCGGCCCACGATCACCACGATTTCGCAGAAAGGCGCGATGCTGGCGGCGGCGTGGTCAATCAGGCGCTTGCCATCGAGCAGCGCCTCGGCCTTGTCGCTGCCGAAGCGGCGGCTTTCACCGCCTGCGAGCACGGCGCCCAGGATGCGCATCAGCGCGCGATTTCGATCGTGGCCTCGATCTCGACCGCATAGCTCGCCGGGAGCGAGGCGACGCCCACGGCTGAGCGCGCGGCGAGCCCCGCGTCGCCGAACGCCGTTGTCATCAGCTCCGAAAAGCCGTTGATGACTTGCGGCTGCTGCGTGAAGTCGGGCGCGCTGTTGACCATACCGAGAATGCGCACGAAGCGCTTCACGCGCGACAGGTCGCCGCCGAGCGCGTCCTTGATCGTCGCGAGCATACAGAGGCCGACGCGCTGCGCTTCGGCTTTGCCCTCGTCAAGCGTGACGTCGGCGCCCACCTTGCCGCGCTTGCCGCCACCGATGCAGTCGATATGGCCGGAGAGGAACAGCAGGTTCCCGGTTTCCACCGACGTCACATAAGTCGCTGCGGGCTTCGGCGCGGGCGGCAGGCTATGTCCCGCCGCCGTAAGCCGTTCTTCGGGCATCTCCGCCAGCGCCGGTGCCGCGATCATCATCAGGAGAAACGGCAGCAGTCGGCGCATCGGCGGTCCTTTCAGGTCAGGCGGTTTCCTCGAACAGCTCGCGGCCGATGAGGTAGCGGCGGATTTCGCTCGTGCCCGCGCCGATCTCATAGAGCTTAGCGTCGCGCAGCAGGCGTCCGGTCGGATATTCGTTGATATAGCCGTTGCCGCCAAGCGCCTGAAGTGCTTCGAGCGCCATCCATGTCGCCTTCTCGGCGGAATAGAGGATGCAGCCCGCCGCGTCCTTGCGCGTCGTCTCGCCCCGGTCGCACGCCTGCGCGACCGCATAGACGTAGGACCGCGCAGTGGAGAACGTCACGTACATGTCGGCGATCTTGCCCTGCATCAGCTGGAAGGTGCCGATCGGCTGGCCGAACTGCTTGCGTTCGTGAACATAAGGCACGGTCACGTCCATGCACGCCGCCATGATCCCGAGCGGGCCGCCCGAGAGCACGACGCGCTCATAGTCGAGGCCGGACATGAGGACGTTCACGCCCTTGCCCTCCTGCCCAAGCACATTCTCGTAAGGCACTTCGCAGTCTTCAAACACCAGCTCGCACGTGTCCGAACCGCGCATCCCCAGCTTGTCCAGCTTCTGCGCGGTCGAGAAACCCTTGAAGCCGCGCTCGATGAGGAACGCCGTGATGCCGCGCGGGCCCGCGTCCATGTCGGTCTTGGCGTAGACGATCAGCGTGTCAGCTTCCGGCCCGTTGGTGATCCACATCTTGTTGCCGTTGAGCACATAGCAGTCGTTCCTGCGCTCGGCCTTCAGGCGCATCGACACGACGTCGGAGCCCGATCCCGGCTCGGACATGGCAAGGCTGCCGACATGCTCGCCCGAGATGAGCTTGGGCAGGTACTTCGCCTTTTGCTCGGCCGTGCCCCAGCGCTGCAGCTGATTGATGCAGAGGTTGGAGTGCGCGCCGTAGCTGAGGCCCACGGATGCCGACGCGCGGCTGATCTCTTCCATCGCCACCACGTGCGCGAGGTAGCCGAGCCCAGCGCCGCCGTCCTCCTCCGACACGGTGATGCCGTGGAGGCCGAGCGCACCAAGCTCAGGCCAGAGGTCGCGCGGAAACTTGTTCTCGGCGTCGATGGCGGCGGCGCGCGGCGCGATCTTGTCCTGCGCGAACGCGCGCACGCTCTCTCGCAGCATGTCGATGGTTTCGCCGTGGGCGAAGTTCATAAGGGACAGGCTCATTGGTCCTCGCTTTCGATTTCAACCAGCAGCGTGCCTTCGGCGACCTGGTCGCCCTCCGCCACGCCCACCTTCGCGACCGTGCCCGAAACCGGCGCGGTCATGCGGTTTTCCATTTTCATCGCTTCCAGCACGAGCAGGCGCGCGCCGGCTTCAACCTTGTCTCCCGGCTTCACGAACACGGCGAGCACGCGGCCCGGCATCGGCGCGGTGATATGCCCGCTGCCGCCTTCGGCCGCTTCGGCATCGGGCGCCGAGGTTCCGATGACGAACACGCGGCCGCCGATACGCAGTTCGAAGCTGCCGTCGCGTTCCACGATGGTTGCGCGCACGAGTTCACCGCCGAGGTCGGCTTCCACGCTTTGCGGCCCCGTCCAAAACAGTGCGCCGATGACGGGCTCATCGAGGCCGTCGATGCGGTACGCCGCGCCTTCGGGTGTCAGGCTCAGCGCACGCTTCTCGGCACCTTCGGGGAACAGGTCGACGTGGCGGCGGCTCGGCAGGTTCATGCGCCAGGCGCCTGCGCGCTCGAACATCGTCTGTGCGCTTGGCGGATTATAGCCGCCAACGCGCGTGAGCGCGGCGAGCGCCAGCACGCGGTCCGGGATATCGGTGGGCGGTTTCAGGCTTTCGGCATGGCGCGCGATGAAGCCGGTATCGACGTCACCGTCGCGAAACGAGGCATGATCGACGAGCCGCGCGAGGAACGCGCGGTTGGTGCGCACGCCTTCCACAATAGTGGCGTCGAGCGCGCCGACCAGCCGGTCGATGGCGCTCTGCCGGTCGGCGCCGTGCGCGATCACCTTGGCGATCATCGGGTCGTAGTGGATGCTGATCTCGCCGCCCTCGACAACGCCGCTGTCGATGCGCACGCCGGGGCGGCCTTCGGGGAACACGAGCTGCCGCAGGCGTCCGGTGGAGGGCAGGAAGCCGCTCTCGGGATCTTCGGCATAGAGCCGTGCCTCGACCGCGTGCCCCTCGATCCGAAGCTCATCCTGCTTCATCGGCAGCTTCTCACCGCGCGCGACGCGGATCTGCCACTCGACCAGATCGGTGCCGGTGATGAACTCAGTCACCGGGTGCTCGACTTGCAGCCGGGTGTTCATCTCCATGAAGTAGAACTTCGGATCGCCGGTGGTGTCGACATCATCGCAATCAAGGATGAATTCGATCGTTCCCGCACCTTCATAGCCGATCGCGGTCGCGGCCTTCACGGCGGCGGCGCCGAGCGCCTTCCTGAGCGATGCCGAAAGGCCGGGGGCGGGAGCCTCCTCGATCACCTTCTGGTGGCGCCGCTGCAGCGAGCAATCGCGCTCGAACAGGTGGACGGCATTGCCATGCCGGTCCGCGAACACCTGCACCTCGACGTGGCGGGGTCGGAGGATCAGTTTCTCGATCATCACGCCGTCGTTGCCGAAGGACTTTTCGCCTTCGCGCTTCGCCGCAATGAGCGCGTCGGCGAACTCGGACGGATCATCGACCCGCCGCATCCCCTTGCCGCCGCCGCCCGCCACCGCCTTGATAAGCAGTGGGTAGCCGACTGCCTTCGAAGCGGCTTCGAGGCGCGCGAGGCTCTGGTCGTCGCCCTGATAGCCGGGTGTGACGGGCACGCCGGCGGTCTTCATCAGCTTCTTGGCGGTGTCCTTCAGGCCCATCGCGTCGATGGCCTTCACCGGCGGGCCGACGAATGTCAGACCCGCGTCGCGCACCGCGAGTGCGAACTTCGCGTTCTCCGAAAGAAAGCCATAGCCCGGGTGGACCGCGTCCGCGTTCGTCCGCGCGGCGGCATCGAGGATGCGGTCGACGAGCAGGTACGATTCCGAGGCCGGCGCCGGGCCGATCAGCACGGCCTGTCCTGCCTCGTGCACGTGCGGCGCATCCGCATCCGCTTCCGAATAGACGGCAACAGTTTCGATGCCCATCCGGTGCGCGGTGCGGATGATGCGGCGGGCGATCTCGCCCCGGTTGGCAATCAGCAGCTTACGCATCGGTCTTCATCCAATATGGCCGGCGTTTCTCAAGAAAGGCGGTCAGGCCCTCGGCGGCTTCCTCGGTCGCGCGCCGTGCGGCAATGCGGCGGGCGCTGTCGGTGCGGAGATCGTCAGTGATCTCGCGCCCAGCGAAATCGGTCACGAGAGCCTTGGCGTCGATCACGGCGCCCGGCGCGGCTTCGAGGATGGCATCCACCCAGGCATCCACCTGCGCGTCTGCGTCGTGAAGATCGGCAACACCGACATGCACCAGCCCCATCTCGCGCGCTTCGGGAAGGCCGAACAGCTCGGCGGTGGTGAACCAGCGCTTCGCCTGCCGCGCGCCGATGGCGGCGATCACGAACGGAGAGATCGTCGCTGGCGTGAGGCCGAGGCGCACTTCGGAAAGGCGGAACTTCACGCCGTCTATGCCGACGACCATGTCCGCGCACGCAATGAGCCCGACGCCGCCGCCGAAGATATTGCCCTTGGCGATGGCGATCACGGGCACGGGGCAGGCGGCGATGCTCGCGAGCATGTCCGAAAGCCGCTGCCCGTCGGCAATGTTCTCTGCTTCGCTCCAGCTTCCGGCAGCGCGCATATATTCAAGGTCGGCCCCCGCCGAGAAGCTCTTGCCTTCGCCCGCAAGCACCACGGCGCGCACGCCATCCATCTGTGCGATGCTGTCGAAGGTTTCCTTGAGCGCGCCGATCAGCTCGGCGTTGAAGGCATTGTGGCGTTCGGGACGATTGAGCGTGACGCGCGCGACATTGTGCTCGTCGAGCGTGAAGTAGAGCGTATCGGAGACGGTGTTGTCGTTCATCGCCGCCTCACATCCGGAACGTGCCGAAGCGCGTCTCGGGCACCGGCGCGTTCAGCGATGCGGCGAGCCCGAGCGCGACGACCGTACGCGTGTCGGCGGGGTCGATGATGCCGTCGTCCCACAGGCGGGCGCTGGCGTAATAGGGATGGCCCTGTTTCTCGTACTGGTCGCGGATGGGCGCCTTGAACGCCTCTTCCTCGGCCTTGGTCTTGAAGCCACCGCGTTTCACGGTGGCGAGCACTGACGCCGCCTGCTCGCCGCCCATCACGGAAATGCGCGCGTTCGGCCACATCCACAGGAAGCGGGGCGAATAGGCGCGGCCGCACATGCCGTAGTTTCCCGCGCCGAAGCTGCCGCCGATCACCACGGTGAACTTCGGCACCGCAGCGCAGGCGACCGCCGTCACCATCTTCGCGCCGTGCCGCGCGATGCCTTCGTTCTCGTAGCGCCTGCCGACCATGAAGCCGGAGATGTTCTGCAGGAACAGGAGCGGCACCTTGCGCTGGCAGCACAACTCAATGAAGTGCGCGCCTTTCTGTGCGCTTTCCGAAAACAGGATGCCGTTGTTGGCGACGATACCGACGGGATAGCCTTCGATATGCGCGAAGCCGGTGACGAGCGTTTCGCCATACAGCGCCTTGAACTCGTCGAGCACGCTGTCGTCGACGATGCGCGCGATGATCTCGCGCACGTCCACCGGATGCCGCGTGTCGGCGGGGATCAGGCCGTAAATCTGCGAAGGGTCGTGGCGCGGCGGCTTTGGTGCCCGCACGGCGATTTCCGGTACGCGCGGCGCGGGCAGGGTGGCGACGATGTTCCGCGCGATCGAAAGCGCGTGCGCGTCGTCGTTCGCGAGGTGGTCGACCACGCCGGAGATGCGCGCGTGCACATCGCCGCCGCCAAGGTCCTCCGCCGTCACTTCCTCGCCGGTCGCAGCTTTCACCAGCGGCGGGCCGCCGAGGAAGATCGTGCCTTGGTTACGCACGATGATGCTCTCGTCGGACATGGCGGGCACATAGGCGCCGCCAGCCGTGCAGCTGCCCATCACCACCGCGATCTGGGCGATGCCTTCAGCGGACATGGTCGCCTGATTGTAGAAGATGCGCCCGAAGTGGTCGCGGTCGGGGAACACTTCGTCCTGGTTCGGGAGGTTCGCGCCGCCGGAATCGACGAGGTACACACAGGGCAGCCGGTTCTGCCGCGCCACTTCCTGCGCGCGCAGGTGCTTCTTCACGGTCAGCGGATAATACGTGCCGCCCTTCACCGTGGCGTCGTTGCACACGATCACGCAGGTGCGTCCGGCGATCTGGCCGACGCCTGCGATCACGCCCGCGGCGGGAATGTCGTCCTCGTAGACGTCATGACCGGCGAACAGCGAGAGTTCGAGAAAGGCGGTGCCGGGGTCGAGCAGGCGCTCCACGCGCTCACGGGGCAGCAGCTTGCCGCGCGACGTGTGCCGCTCACGCGAGTCCGCATTGCCGCCGAGCGCGATCTGCGCCGAGCGTTCGCGCAGATCCGCGACGAGCGCCTGCATTGCCTCTGCGTTTGCCTTGAATTCCGGGTCGATAGTATTCGCCTGCGTGCCGACTACGGCCATCGGTCGATCATCCCCTCAGCTTCGTTCAGAGGGGCAATAGCACGCGGGAGGGATTCGGTCTTAATTGAATGCGCCTTCGGTTTCGCATAGATGGCATCTATGATTGACGGCTATCTCTTGCGTTACTTCCTCGCGATCGTCGAGACCGGCAGCTTCACTGCGGCGGCGGCGCGCGTGAACGTCACACAGCCGACGCTTTCCGCCGGTGTCGCCAAGCTGGAACGCGAGCTCGGCGTCTCGCTGTTCCTGCGCTCCGCCCGGCGTGTCGAGCTGACCGAGGCTGGAGCACGCTTTCTTCAGCGCGCGCGCAACATCATGCAGGAATATAACGCCGCGCTTGGCGAAATCGGTGAACCGGCGCGACGCCGGGCGCTGCGTCTCGGCCTGCTGCACACCGTTCCCGCCAGCATCGGCGAACGGCTGGTGCGCGACTGGCAATCCATCGACGGCGCCAATGGTCTTGAGATCGTCGAGGGCAGTGATGCTGAACTGGTCACCCGCCTCGACCAAGGCCGCGTCGACATGGCGCTGACCCTGATGCGCGCGGGCACGGAGAAATATTCGCCGGTCGTGGTGGGGGAGGAGCCCTATCTGCTGATGATGCCCGAAGGCCATCCGCTCGCAGGCCAGGATCCGGTGCCGTCGGACGCCTTGCACAGCACGCCGATGGTCATCCGCCGCCGCTGCGAGGTGCTCAGCGAGGTCAGTCGGCACTTCACCGGGCACGGCGTCCGGCCGCCGCTTGCCTACCGCACGGTGCAGGAGGAACGGGCGCTCGCCATGGTCGCCGCCGGCCTCGGCGTCACAGTGATGCCCGCGTCCTATGCTGCGCCTGGCATCGTCAAGCGGCGCTTGTCCGGCTTCGACCGCACGCGGACGCTCGCCGTCCTGCAAAGCCCCGTCGCCATGGCGCTGAGGAGCGATGTCGCCCGCATGACGTCACTCGTTCAGGATGCGTTTCGTCGCCAGCCTGCCCCGTCGCGCGCGATCCCGTAGACAGCGGCAAGGTTCGTTTCGGTCAGCACGGCTGAGGGCACGCCTTCTGCCACGATCCGCCCGTCCGCCATCAGCACGCACCGGTCGCAGTGCGCCTCCGCAAGCGTGAGATTGTGGAACGACGCCAGCACACCCGCACCATGTGTCGCCTCCGCGCGCAGCAGCGCCAGCACGTCCAGCTCATGCCCCGGATCGAGGTTTGCCGTCGGCTCGTCGAGTAGAAGCCAGTCCGCACGGCTCGCCAGCACGCGCGCCAGCAGCACGCGCGCGCGTTCACCGGTCGAGAGCGTATCCACTTGGCGCGATGCGAACGCCTGCATGCCGACCCGCGCGAGCGCTTCCGCCACATCGGCCTCGCCCGCGCCTGAAAGCGCCACGATATCGTCCGCGCGCATCGGCCAGTCGACGCGCCGACCGGAGGGCATATAGGCGATATGACGCGCCCGTTCGCGTGACGTCATGGCGTCAAACGATCGCCCGTCGGCAGTGATCGTCCCGTACCCGGCGGTCAGCCCCGCGAGCGCGCGCAGCAGCGTCGTCTTGCCCGATCCGTTCGGCCCGACAAGGCCGACGACCTCGCCGCGGGCAACGGCAAGATCGATCACGCCTGTCAGGTGCGGACGCGCGATTGCGGTTGCGACGAGACCGCTCATGACGGCACTCCGCGCCGCGACAGGATCAACCACAGGAAGAACGGGGCTCCGAGCATCGCTGTCACCACGCCGATCGGCAGCGTCTTTCCGTTCAGCGGAAAGCGCGTGACGATATCCGCCGCCACCAGCAGCGCCGCGCCGCCGAGAGCGCTCGGCAGCAAGGCCGGGCCGGGGCGATTCCGCACCAGCGGTCGCACCAGATGCGGCACGATCAGCCCGACGAAGCCGATGATCCCCGCCACCGCGACCGCCCCGCCCACGGCGACGGCGCTGCCGCCCACGATCCGCCAGCGCATCGCGCGGACGTCGTAGCCCAGCGTTGCAGCGACATCCTCGCCGAGCGCCAGAGCGTCGAGCCCGCGCGCCGCCGAAAGCACGAGCAGGCTTCCCGCGAGCATGGCGGGAAGGCCGACGCTCACGTGGCCGAGATTGCGGTCGGCGAACGAGCCGAGCAGCCAGAACATGATGTCGTAGAAGGCGAACGGCGAAGGCGCGAGCGCGAGCGCCAGGTTCATCATCGCCCCGCCGAGTGCCGAGATCGCGACCCCGGCAAGGATCAAGGTTGCCGAGGATGCCCCGCGCCCGGCTAGCGCCAGTAGCAGAAGAAGCGCGATGAGCGCCCCGGCAATGCCGCCGCCTGCCATCGCGAGCGTTCCCGCAAGCCCGAGGAAATAGGCCGAAATGACTGCGCCAAGCGCCGCGCCCGCCGAGGTGCCGAGAATGTCGGGAGAGGCGAGGGGATTGCGCAGAAGTCCCTGGAGCGCCGCACCTGAGAGCCCCAGCGCCGCGCCCGCCGAAGCCGCAAGGACCAGCCGCGGCAATCGAAGCTCGACGATGAGCATCTGGGCAAGCGCCGGGTCGCGCTTCATGAGACTGAGGATCGGCACGTCGCCGATCAGCAGCGACGCGGCGGCCACGACGACCAGCACCACGCCGAGGATCAGGCAAAGACGCCCCGCGTTCATTGTGCGATCTCCGCGCGAAGCCGTGCGACATCAGCCGCGGCAAGCGGACCGGGGCAGGCCCAGAACCGCCCGTCGACATAGGCAGGCTTCCGGCCCGAAAGATGTGTCGCGGTTCCGAGCCAATCCTGCGGAAGCGAAAATTGGTCGGCGCGGTAACGGCTGAGGATGAGGAGGGGAGGTGGCGCGGCCACAAGCCCTTCGAGCGTGACGCGGCTGGACGGCATCACCATCTGCCGAATGCCCGCGTGTGCGAGAAGTTCGGCGGCGATCGAATGCACGTCGGGCGTCAGCCCGCCTGCAACGACCATCAGCGCGTCGTGGGCATTGGCAGGGGCGGCGCCCAGTTTTGTTTCCATCCAGCCGATCAGCGCCGCGCCGCGTGCCGGATGCCCGAGCACGGCGGCGACCGTTCGAATATTGTTCCGAAGCTCGGCAAGCGTCAGCGGCGGCGGCACATCGACCACGCGCGTTCCGGTCCGCTCGGCGAGTTCGCGCGCGAAGCGGTTCACTGCGCCGCCGGTGATGACAAGATCGGGCTTCAGGTGCGCGACTGAGCTGAAGCGGCCATCATTGCTGTGCAGCCCGCGCGCCTTGGGGGCGAGCGGCGTCTCGCGACGGTCGTGCCCCAGGAACGAAACGGACACGAGCTGATCCGGCTCGGCCAGCAGCAGCACCAGTTCATCCGTGCAAAGCCCGAGAGAGGCGACGCGCGCAGGTGTTCCCGCCTCCGCCGCCGTGGCGGCGAAGGCGAGCACAGCAAGAAGGGCGATCAACCGCCCCATTTCACGCGGATACCGCCGAACGCGGAGATGCCCTGCGTCCGGTATCCGTAGGCGTCTTCATAGGTCGCATCGAACAGGTTCTCGATGCGCCCCGTCAGCTCGAAGTCGCCGCCCAGCTTCACGCGGCCAGAAAGCGAGGCGAGCACATAGTCCTTCAGCGTCACGACACGTGCTGGGAAGCTGTCGAAGTCCGTATCCTTGCGGTTGCCGACATAGTTTGCCGCGAACGTGACCGAGGCGGCGCCCAGATCGGCGGTCGCCAGCAGGCTGCCGCTGTGCCGGGGACGCCGGGCCTCGCGCAGCTTTGCCGCGCCTGCGACCTTCGCTTCCTTCGCGTCGAGCCAGGTATAGCTGCCGCCGAGCGTCAGCCAGGCGAGGGGCTTCGCATCAAATGACGCCTCGATGCCCTTGCGCTTGCTCTTTCCGCTCGCGTTGGCGACGCTGGAGAGGAAGGTCACGGAATCGAAGGTCGAGACGATCTCGTCCTCCAGGTTGGCCTGGAACCACGTCACGTCCGCCGAAAACGCGTCCTTGCGATATCCGACACCCGCATCCCAGCCGATCGAGCGTTCGGGTGTCAGGTTCGGATTGCCGACGAAGCTGCCGGGGAAAAAGCCGAACATCTCCGTGAAGGTCGGATCCGTCACGCCCTTGCCCGCGCTCGCGTGGACGGTGAAGCCGTTTTCGAGCGTGTATCGGCCGGACGCGCGCCACGTCGTTGCGTCCTTGAATGCGTCGTTCTCGTCCTGGCGGACGCTGGCGCCCAGGGTGAGGCCGCCCGCCGTGAGTCCGTAGTCGAGCACGAAGCTGGTGCGATCGCGCGAGACGCGCTGGTTGGTGCCGCCGAAATACGCGTCGTCGTCAGCCCGGAAACGCTGCGTGCGATACTCGATGGCGCCGGTCACCCGGTGGCGAAGGGCTTCGCTGCCGAAGTCGATGCCTGTCTGGTAGCCGGTCTCGAACACGTCCGCGTCGGTGCGGTTGAGATACGAGTCGTCGTCACGGTTGATGTTGTCGGTCGTCACGAAGCTGCCGAAGATCTCGTGCCGCCAGCGGCCATCCAGCGTGTCGACGCGACCGAAGCCGCGCATCGCGGTCGCCCGTATGCGCGTGTTGTCGAGCGTGTCGTCGCGCACGAAAAAGCTGTTGGAGCCGTCGAATTCGCTCAGCGAATTGGTGTGGCGAACGACGAGGCCGAGTTCGCCGTTCTCGGTCGGCCGGACGGAGGCTTTCGCGGACAGCATCAGCGATTCATAACCGTCGCGTTCCTTGATCCCGCCGCCGAAGCTGTCGGTGCCCTTGGTATCGTACCAGCTCGATTGAACGAGGATACCGCCTTTCTCGTTGCCGATCCCGGCGCCGCCGGCGGCGTGGAGCGTCCCGAACGAGCCATATTCGGCGCGGCCGAAAATCCGCGTGCCATCGGTCGGTTCCGCCGATGTCACGGAGACGACACCGCCGATCGCTTCTGATCCCCACAGCGCCGATTGCGGTCCGCGCAGCACTTCAGCGCGCGCAATTCCGTCGGATCCGAGCGTTTCCCAGCGGAACTCGCCGGAGGTGGCCGGGTCATTCATGGCGATCCCGTCGATGAAGACGAGCGTATGGTTGGCTTCCGAACCGCGGACGCGCACCTGAGTTTGCGCACCCGTGGGACCGGAACGCGCGACGGACACGCCCGGCGACAGGCGCAGGACGTCAACGAGCTGCGGCACGGCGACAGCCTCGATCGTCGCGCCGTCAATCACCGTCAGCGCGCCGCCGGTTTCGCCGTAGGCAACCGGTTCCCGCGCGGCGGAAACGACCAGCGTTCCGTCATCGACAATCGCAGCAGCGGAAAGAAGAAATACAGCAATCATAATAACCTCCATGACTATGTTCACACATCGTCACAGCGGGCATGACTGCTCGCACGCGATCGGCTGGACCCGGCCGGGCGTGGACGACAGACATGGCAGGTTTCCTGGCTTGCGGGTCATCGCCTTGCATGTCGCCTTCCCGGTCGGGCTTTCGGGCCTTCCCAGTGGCATTTCGACATGCAGGCTATCCGCCTACAGTTGCGGGCACAGCGCCGGTTTTCGACCGGCTTCCCTTTTATCCCCGTTTCCGGGGCACCACATCACGGGGCGGGCCTTAGTCCCTTGCGGTCCGGCTTGCAAGTGGCGCGCGTGTCGGTTATTGGCGCCGCTTTCCCGGCTGCTGGTCGGAAACCAGCGGCAGACATCGGAGCAGTCCAGTGAAGCAGAACATCCATCCCGACTATCACACCATCACGGTGCAGATGACCGACGGGACGACCTATCAGTCGCGTTCGACGTGGGGCAAGGAGGGCGACACGCTCCTCCTCGAAATCGATCCGACGACGCACCCGGCCTGGACCGGCGGTAACTCGAAGATGCTCGATACCGGCGGCCGCGTCGCGCGCTTCAACAAGCGCTTCGGCGGGCTCACGCTCGGCAAGAAGTAAGCCCTGCGCGGCGGCGGCTCCACTAGGGACACGCCGCCGTGAACGGGCTCATTCATCACATCGATTTGAACGCGAGCGATCTCGCGGCGTCGAAACGCGTCTACGGCCTGCTGCTGGATGCGCTCGGCTACATGTGCGTGCGCGATGATGGCGAGTGCGAGTGGGATATCCGCACGCCGCAGGGTTTCGCTTCGGTTGGGCTCAAGCAGGCGCGCGTTTCCGGCGCGCACGAACGCTATGCCCCCGGGATCCATCATCTTGCATGGTCGGTGGATAACCGGGTGGAGGTGGACCGCATCCACGCGCTGCTCCACGATGCAGGCGTGCGTATCCTTGATGCGCCCGCGCTCTATCCCGAATATTCGGCGGATTATTACGCGGTGTTCTTCGAGGACCCCGACGGCATCAAGCTGGAGGTGCTGAACGCGCCGAGCTTCTCCCAGCGCTGAAACCATTTCGAACTTCCCCCGCGCCGTCATCCGGGGCAAGCCATCAAGTCGAAGGGATGGAGCGGGATGAAGGCGTGGGTTTGCCATCAACTGAGCAACGATCGTTCAGGATTGCGATTCGAGGCTGCGTGGCCTGATGCGCCGCCTCCCGCGCCGGGTGAGGTGCGCGTTGCGCTGTCCGCGGCGGCGCTCAATTTCCCCGATCTCCTTATGCTGGCCGGCGGATATCAGTTCAAGCCGGCGCTTCCGTTCGTCCCGGGCATCGAAGCTGTCGGCATCGTCACCACCACGGGCGCCGGCGTCGATGAAGCGCGGGTGGGGCAGCGTGTTGTCGTCGGGGCGCGTTCCGGGTGTCTTGCCGAAGCGATCACGCTCGGCGCAGAAAGCGTGCCCCTCGCGCCCCGTGGATGCTCGGATGCGGAAGCGGCGTCCTACGCGGTCGGCGCGCTCACCGCATGGGTCGGGCTCAGGGAGCGCGGACGCATCGCCAGCGGCGAGACTCTGTTGGTGACGGGCGCGGGCGGCGGCATGGGGCTTGCGGCGGTCGCGATGGGGAGGGCGCTCGGCGTGCATGTGATCGCCGCCGCGTCCGATGAACGGAAATGCGCAGCCGCCCGTGCTGCGGGCGCCGATGAAACTCTCCTGATCGACCGCACCGCGCCCGACTTTTCGGTGCTGAAGGACCGCGTCGATGTCGTGTTTGATCCGGTCGGCGGCGCACTGTTCACGTCCGCGGTGCGCACGCTGCGCTGGAACGGGCGTTATCTGCTGATCGGCTTTGCGGGCGGTATCCCTCAACCGTTCGCACTCAACTTCGCGCTCATCAAGGGGATCGAGATCGTCGGCGTGCGCGCCGGGGAGTTCGGTCGCCGCGATCCGGCCGGCGGTGTAAGGGTCCGCGCGGAGATCGATGCCCTCGTCGAATCCGGTCGTTACCGGCCGCTCATCGGTATGGAGGTGCCGCTTGGGCGCGCCGATGAGGCGTTCGCTGCGATGGCGGCCGGGACGCTCATCGGCAAGGCCGTTGTCAGGATCCGCTGAGCGTCGTTTTGACGGGCACGCCGTTCTTGATCGCGAGCGTCACCGGCGTGCGCTCGGCGATGTCCGCGAGCCGCGCGCGCTGCTCTTCTGAAAGGTCGCCGGTCAGCGTCAGCACACGCTCGATCCGCGCGGTATCGCCATCCTTCAGGTGCCGCATCGCGACCTCGGCGCGTTCGAGCGGCCAGTCCTTGCGCTTGGCATACATGCGCAGCGTGATCGCCGTGCACGATCCGAGCGCGGCGAGCAGAAGCTGGAACGGTGCCGGCCCCGCGTCCTTGCCACCCATTTTCTCGGGCTCGTCGGACACGAACGTATGATGCCCGGCACGCACATCGACCCTGTAGTCGTCCGTGCCGATGTCGGCGGTGACGCGCGCAATCGTGATTTCGGCCATGTCGCCTCCTGAAGCGGGAAAAGGGAGGCAGACGGTGCGCGCCTGCCTCCCTTCCACTATGCCGCAGCCATCCGGCCGAAGCGACCGCTGTTGAAGTCGTCGATGGCGGTGCGGATATCCGCCTCGCTGTTCATCACGAACGGACCGTAGCCGACGATCGGTTCATCGATCGGCTCGCCGGTGAGCACGAGCAGCGTGGTTTCGGCCTCCGCCGTGAACCGCGCGGTGGTTCCCGTCCGGCTCAGCTCCAGCACTTCAGCGCTTGCCGCATCCTCGCCGTTCACCAGCACCCGGCCGGACAGCACGACGACAAGCGTCGTGTGGCCTTCGGGCAGGTCGAGCGTCACGTCCGCGCCATCATCCAGCCGCACGTCCCAGACGTTGACCGGGGTAAACGTCCGCGCCGGGCCGGTCTTGCCGCCGAGCGTGCCCGCAATGATCCGCGCCTTGCCGCCGTCGAGGTCGACGACCGGAATGTCCGCGTCCACGATCGACTGGTAGCCGGGGGCCGCCATCTTGTCCTTCGCAGGCAGGTTCACCCACAGCTGAACCATGCGGAACGGCCCGCCCGCGCGCGTGAAGCCCTTCGAGTGGAACTCCTCGTGGAGCACGCCGCCGGCCGCCGTCATCCACTGCACGTCGCCGGGGCCGATGACGCCGCCGTTCCCGGCGGAATCCTTGTGCTCAACCTCGCCGTCGTAGACGATTGTGACCGTCTCGAAGCCGCGGTGCGGGTGGGTGCCCACGCCGCGCGGGGTTTCGGCAGGTTCGAACACGTGCGGGCCTGCGTAGTCGAGCAGCAGGAACGGGCTGATCGCGCTGCCCTGCGCGTGGTAGGAGATCAGCGAGCGCACCGGAAAGCCGTCGCCCACCCAGTGGGGCTGTTCGTTGGTGTGGCGCGTTGTGATCGTCTTCATGTCTCATGCTCCTGTGCGCGGAAGAGGCAAACCTTCCGCCTTCGGGTTCCCATGTAGGAACGCGGAAGCGGGCGGGGAGGGGGCGCGCTTGCAACGCGGGGTTTCCCGCAGCGGAACGGCCTTGGAGAATCGCCGCGTCCTTTGTAGGCCGCTTGCATGTCCGATCCCACTTCAGGCGCATCGTCGCCTCTCCGCCCGCTTCCGCTTCTCATCTTCAGCTCACGCTGGCTGCAGCTGCCGCTCTACCTGGGCCTCATCGTCGCGCAGGGCGTCTATGTGCTCCTGTTCCTGAAGGAGCTGTACCACCTCGTCATGCACAGCTGGGAGTTCACCGAGCAGCAGATCATGCTTTTGGTTCTCGGCCTCATCGACGTGGTGATGATCTCGAACCTGCTCGTGATGGTCATTGTCGGCGGTTATGAGACCTTTGTCTCTCGCCTGGGCCTCAAGGGCCATCCCGACCAACCAGAATGGCTGAGCCACGTGAACGCGGGCGTGCTCAAGGTGAAGCTCGCGATGGCGATTATCGGCATCTCGTCGATCCACCTGCTGCGCACCTTCATCGAGGCAAGCAACATCGGGATGCCGAACGCACGCATCACCGAGGCCGGCGTGCTGTGGCAGACGATCATCCACACCGTCTTCATCATCTCGGCGATCGGCATCGCCTGGGTGGACCGGATGACACAGCAAAAGCACTGAGAGTCTGCGCGAGAAATTGGCGGACAGGGTGTCCGCCGTATGGCCTGTTTCACGAGGGTTCGATTTCTACCAAGAGATTTCACTAAACATATATATATCAATATATTGAGTGCAACGCGGTTCCCTGAGCGTCTCTCGACATCCCGCTTAATCCCGGTCATAAAGTGGGGCCGAAAGTAGGGCCCAAAGTGGGGCCGGGAGGCGAAAGTGTCGCGAACGCTAAACAGGCTGACAGCAGTGCAGGTGGCGAAGCTGAAGACGGATGGCCGTCATGCCGACGGTGGCGGCCTTTACCTGTCGATCGATGGCAGCCGGCGGCGCTGGATTTTCCTCTATACGCGCTTCGGAAAGCGCGCTGAGCTTGGGCTCGGTAGCGCCCGCGACCTTTCGCTAGCCGACGCGCGGGCGAAGGCGGCCGAGCTGCGGGCAACCATCGCGTCGGGCAAGGATCCGAAGGCCGAGCGCATCCGCCACAACGAGATCCCGAGCTTCGGCGAATGGGCGGACCGTTATGTCGAGACGATGCGGCCCTCTTGGAGAAATGCCAAGCACGCCGCGCAGTGGACGATGACGCTGACAGTCTATGCCAAACCAATCCGGAGCCTGCCGGTCAACGAGGTCAGTACCGAGGATGTGCTCTCAGTGCTGCGACCACTCTGGGCACGGACGCCCGAGACTGCCGAGCGGCTGCGCGGCCGCATCGAGAACGTGCTCGATGCTGCGCGGGCCAAGGGCTTCCGAGGCGGAGAAAACCCGGCGCGTTGGCGCGGGCATCTCGACCAGCTGCTGCCCAAGCGGCAGCGCCTGTCGCGCGGGCATCATACGGCGCTGGCGTATGACGCGATCCCTACGTTCATGGTGTCACTCGACGAGCGACCGGCGATGGCGGCACGCGCACTCGCATTCACGATCCTGACGGCGGGGCGTTCGGGCGAAGTGCTGGGCGCTCGCTGGCCTGAGATCGATCTCGACAAGGCGGTGTGGACCGTGCCGGCCAGACGCATGAAGGCGGGGCGTGAACACCGCGTTCCATTGTCGCCGCAAGCGATGGCGATCGTCTCGGCGCTTCATGAAGATGGCAAGACGGGGTTCGTGTTCTCCGGCACGTCTCCCGACAAGCCGCTGTCGATCATGGCGATGTCGATGCTGCTGCGGCGCATGAAGGCCGGAGTCACGGTGCATGGCTTCCGGTCGAGCTTTCGGGACTGGGCTTCGGAGACAACCGGCTTCCCGCATGAGGTCTGCGAGATGGCACTTGCGCATACCATCCCCAACAAGGCAGAGGCCGCTTATCGGCGCGGCGATCTCTTCGAGAAACGCCGTAAGCTTATGGAAGCCTGGGGGGGCTACTGCGCAGGGGAGCCGGACGCGGCCACGCAAGCTGCCGCCTGATTACGCTTATTCCGCCGGCAGGTCGTCGACATCGAAGAACATCGGGTTCTTCATCCAGGGGATTCCCGCAAATGTCATAGCGCCGTATAGGTCATGCCCGCGGCAAGGGGCTGTCGGGCTCCCGTGTCTGCTTCGTGGCCGGGTCCTCATCATCCTCCTCTTGGTCATCGGGTGTCTGAAAGGTCGGTGCTGCGGGAACCGTGTCGTCGATCGGCGCGGCATCGGGGAACATGTCGAACTCGTTGTCCATCGTCTGATCGCCCACCAGCATGAGCCCGAAGATCACGGCAGCGGCCAGTTCTGGCCTGATCGACCACCGGCGCGCAGATACTGCGCGTGCCGGGCGAACCGCCGGCTGCGGCTCGCGGAGGGGCTGTGGCTGCGCGCGATTGAGCCTATCGGCCACGGCATCCCCCGTGCGCTTGGCGAGCGCGACGATCGTGAGTGTCGGATTTGCCCAGCCCGAGGTGGGGAACAGCGAACTGCCGGCGACGTAGAGATTTGCATGGCCATGCACGCGGCCTTCGGCGTCGCACACGCCCTGCGCCGGGCTGTCTGCCATGCGCGTGGTGCCGATATGGTGATAGCCGCCGATGGGGTGCGAACTGATGAGCGGGTCTGTCCTCCAGCGGCGCCCGCTGCCGAGCAGCCACTCCGCCATCTCGACACGTCCCATGCCGAGGCGTTCGAGTTCATGCCCGAAATCCTGCGCGAGCACGGCGACGCTTTCGATGTCGAGCTCGGTGAGGCGCCAATCGAGCGTGATGCGCGGGACGCCAAGCGGGTCCGTTTCCGTATCAAGCTGAACGCGGCTGTCCGGGTTCGGCGCCTGCTCGGCGCGGACGAGGAGCGCAAGATCGAGACCGCCCATCTTGTGAAGCAGCCAGGGGCGCAGGGGGTCCGCGCGCTCCTGCACGAACGAGGCTGCGCGCTTGGTGAGCATCCAGAGCCCGCGCCCGGCGCGCGTCGGCGGCGTTTTGTGCTTGAGGCCCGAATAGGCGCGCATCCCGATGAACTGGTGGGCGCTCGCCGGTTGGCGGCCGGCGACGATCATCGAGGTGTTGAGGATGCGGCGTTCCGCCTGCCGTGCAGCGCTCGGCGTGATGAGCGCGGCAACCTTTCGGCCATCGACGCGGTGTGGGCGCGCGAAGGCCTTCAGCAGTGCCCATGTGTCGCCGTCCACAACGCGCCCGCCGCGTGCGTGCGGGTGTTCCATGAAGAAGCGGCCGACGAGATCGCGATCGTTGCCGAGGCGGTTGGCAAGCAGCAGGCGCGGGTTTTCCAGGCCGCCCGCCGCGAGGACGAAGTGGCGGGCGTGCACGCGGATGCCGCGGCCGGAAAGGCTTTTCGCCTCGACATGGGTGATGGCGCGACCTTCGCTTGCCGCGATGCGGGTGACGGTGGCGTGGGTGATGATGGTGCAGCGCGGATGCGCGCGGAGATCCGCGCAGGCATCGAAGGTGAAGCGGTTGAAACGCTCATCGAACTGCCACGTGCCGAGCGAAAGTCGAGCGGGATCAAGGTCCGGGAGCGGCACGCCTGCGGCCTTCATGGCCTGAGCGCCATCCGGGCCTTGCGGAAAGCCCAGTTCCGACCATGCCTCGCGGTAATAGGGCTCCAGCGTTTCGCGGGAGATCGGCCAGCCCGAGTGAGGCACCCAGTCGCGGCGCTCGAAATCGATGGGATCGAGCTCAGCGCAGCGGCCGCCCCAGATCGCCGTTGTGCCGCCGAAGAAGCGCAGGCGCGAATCCTCGAGGTCGTAATAGTCTTCGCCGACATTGCGCCCGGCACCGAGGTCCGCCGTGTCCGGCTCGTAGTCGAGGCCGCCGCTTTCGAGGAGGACGACGCTGCGTCCCTGCGCGAGCAGGCGGCGGGCAACACCAATGCCCGCCGCGCCTGCGCCGATGATGCACACTTCCGTCAGCCGCGTGGCGGGAAGGTCGTCAAATTGAAGATCAAGATGCATGGCCGTTGCTGCTGTGGCAGGCCATAAGATCGACGCGACCGCCGGAGACAAGCTCGTTCAGAAGCCGTTCCGGCTCTCCCGGCTCGATAAGGCGCGTGGCGCGCGCGGCAAACACTTCAGGCAGTTTCGCTTCCGACAGGAATCTGTCGCATGCCTTCTGACCCCATTCATCAAACTCATCGCGGACGTTCCACGCGTCGAGTATGCCTGAAAATGGTATGGAGTAGCCGTTGAAGAGCGTGAAATCCGCCATGGGAAAGAAAGCGACCGCGTGGCTGAGCGCGACGCCGGAGGCAGGCGAAAAATCGGTCGCTACGACAATTTTGCCGTACATCCGCTTCGGGCGGTTGCGAACAATGAGGAGCGGTGCCGGAGCCTTCTGGACAAGTTTGTGTACCGTATCGCCGAGGAGCTTGCGCCCGAGCGCCTCATCGCGCGCAATGCCGATCACAATCAGATCTGCGCCGATACGTTCCGCTGTCCGAACAATGACCTCGGAAGGCTCTCCGCTTTTAGCAATGACATCCAGAGGAATGTCGAGATCGAAAAGGTCGGCCTGAATGCGTCCCATCGCCGCCTTGACCGGGTCAGGCGGCCGACGCCAGGAAGGGGAGTTCCACTCCCTGCGGAGGTCGCGGACGTGGTAATTTGGATCGACGGCGTGGACGACGGTGAGCTTCGCATTCCATTCCCGCGCGAGCATCACCGCCCTGTCGAGCGCACGATCGCTTCGAGCGCCGAGGTCGGTGGCAAGCAGCAGATGCCGCAACTGCGCGGCGGATTCGCCGGTCGTCATTTCCGCTCTCCCTTTATAGTTTGTGTCTCGTTTTCCTGCTCATTCGGTTCGCCTTGTACGATTGCAGCACTGCACGCATCCGCTCGACTGCCTCGCGCCGCGCCGCCGCACTTTCGATTTCAGAAAGTTCGCGCTTCAGATTGACGGCGAAGTCCGCGTAGGCGTTCTGCCAGTCGCGGCCCACGACGGATTCCATATCCATCCGCCCGCACGAAAGGCGCCGCGCCTTCGCCCGTGGCGGCAAGGCGTAGCGTTCGCCCAGTTCCGGCGTGATGATCGAGGCCGCCGCATCCTCTTGCTGCAACAGCCGACGCAGGCTTTCCATCGCGTCCGCCTCTCCATGTGTCAGGAAGATGCTACCGACGATCGGCCGGCGATCATTGATCCAGCGCAAGATGTCTGTCTGGTCGGCGTGGGCGGAGTAGCTGTCGAGACGCCGGATCTGCGCTCGCACCGCCACGTCATGGCCGGAAATGCGGACACGGGCGGCGCCGTCCATGATCGTGCGCCCGAGCGTTCCCACTGCCTGGAAGCCAACGAACAGAACGGTTGAGTCCCGGCGCCCCAGATTATGTCGGAGGTGATGTCGGACGCGGCCACTTTCGCACATGCCTGAAGCCGCCATGATGATGGCGCCGGACACGCTGTTTAACCTCATCGATTGGGAAGCGCTGCCGACGTAGTGAAACGCCGCGTGCCGGAATATCTCGCCCGATCCCATGTCTTCGAGTTCGGCCGCATGACGTGCAAATACACCGGTGGTCTTGCTGGCGAGCGGCGAATCGATGAAGACCTGTGTGTGGGGCAGTTGGCCGGTGTTGATAAGCATGGCTACATCGAGCAGAAGTTCCTGGGTCCGTTCCAGGGCGAATACGGGAATGACAAGGTTGCCACCGCGGGTCATTGCGGCCTTGATCTCGGCGAGGAGCAACCGGCGGCGCTCATCAATCATCACGTGTTCACGGCTACGGTTGCCGTATGTGCTTTCACAGATGACGTGGTCGAAGTTCTGCGGGGCCTCCGGGTCGGGGTGGAAGGCCTTGTGTTCGGGGCCGATGTCGCCGGAGAACAGCAGGCGCGTCCCGCCAGCTTCGATCTCGACGGAAGCCGAACCAAGGATATGGCCTGCGTTCCACAGTCGGGCGCGGACGCCCGGCATGGGTTCGAACCACTGTTCGAGGGCGACGGGCCTTGCAAGCGCGCAGGCCTGTTTCGCATCCTCCTCGGTATAGATCGGCTCGGCCTGAGGCTCATCGGCGCGGTCCGCGCGGCGGTTGCGCCGTTCCGTTTCGCTTTCCTGAATGCGGCCCGCGTCGGGCAACATGCAGCCGAGGAGGTCACGGGTGGGCGCTGTGCACCATAGGGGTCCTGTATATCCCTCGCGCGCCAGGCGAGGCAGAAGACCACTGTGGTCGATGTGGGCGTGGGTGACAATGACAGCGTCGAGGCGTGCCGCATCGAACCCGAAGGTCTCGGCATTCAGTGCCTCTAGCGTGCGTGATCCTTGAAACAAGCCGCAATCGATCAGCATTCGACTTTTGCCGACGCGAAGTTCCATGCAGGAGCCCGTCACGGTGCGTGCCGCGCCGTGGAGAGTGATCTCTGGCGTATCGCTCATCTTTCAGGCCTTCAGTTTTTTAACTCCAAGCCGGCGCAGAACCGTCTTTGTATCCCGCACGGAATACCGCATCCTCTTACAGATCCCCATAGATCACGAAATGGATTGAAAATTCGCACCTTCAGCTTACAGTTGACGCGTACGGAACCGGGCCCCTCTGACGGCCGACTATGCCGTGATGTCGGACCGTAACGAGCGTACTCGATTGGGCTTGACCCAGATCAGGCGGCGCCAGCATCGCTCGTTGTAAAAATCAAGGTGCCTCGGCAAGCTTATCATCTTTCTTGCCAGCGCCTTACAGAAGGGCATGACCATGATGTCACTACAAATCCTGCTTCCGTTGAATACCTTTCCTGGCAGCAATGGTGAGACTTTTCTGGATAATGCTTTGTCGGTGGCGGCCTTTCTGGAAGGTGAGCTTGAGGCGCTTGTTCTGGCGGCCGATTTTCGTCAGGTCTCAAATGCGTTGGGCAATCTGGTCCTTGACGTTCCATCACTCGTGGCCGGCGCACGAGAACAATGCCGGGAAAAGGGTGCCGCCTTGCTCCGGTCGTTGAAAGACCAGGCCAACGTCAGCGGTGTTCGGGTTCGATCCAGCGAAATCGAATGCCACCCGGCTGTATTTAGCGATCGGGCTACTGTCGCCTCTCGCTATCATGATCTTGTCCTGATGGGTCTTGCTTCCAGTGATGACTCGCTACGATCAACTGCGGAAGCGGTCATTTTCGGATCAGGCCGACCGGTGATGTTGCTGCCCGAACAGCATGCAATAGGAAGACTGGATCATGTGATGGTCGCATGGGACGGCAGCCGCGTCGCCGCCCGGGCTGTCAACGACGCGCGCATCGTTCTTGAGCGGGCAGAAAAAGTGACCATTACCGTGGTCGTCGACGAAAAGACGCTGCCAGATCAATCGTTGGGCGCCAGACTGGCGGCATATCTGACTTCTCATGGACTGAATGTCGAGCATTCCGAAATTCGTGGCGCAGGGCGGCCCATCGCAGGCGTTCTACAGGACGAGGCCGCGAGGATCGGCGCAGGTATTCTCGTCATGGGCGGTTTCGGTCACTCGCGCATGCGAGACTTCGTGCTCGGTGGCGCTACGCGCGGAATCCTCGCGGATTTGCGAATGCCTGTACTCTTGTCCCATTGAATACCCAAATCCGACCAGGGAGGCGCGATCGATAATGGGGCCCAAATAGGGGCCGAAGATGAGAGCTTAAAAAAATTTGTTATATTAAAGATGGTTATACGATTTTTTGGCGGACAGGGTGGGATTCGAACCCACGGTACGGTTGCCCGCACGGCGGTTTTCAAGACCGCTGCCTTAAACCACTCGGCCACCTGTCCGCTGCGGGCGTCTCATCGCCTATTGGGATTGTGGTTTCAAGCATGTAGGTTGGGCTGCCCGGCTGAAGGAGAGAAATCTTGATCCTGCGCTTTGCGGCAATTGCGCTCGCCCTACTCGCCCCGGCGGCGTCATCGGCCCAAACGCCGGTGGATGCGGCGCCTGCCGCAGAAGCGCCGCCCGAGCCTTCCACGGAGATGCGTTTCCAGAAGTGGCTGGCCGACTTCCGCGCCCGCGCGGCCGGGGAGGGGATCAGCGCCGGAACGCTTTCGAGCGCGCTCGACCGTCTCACCTACAGCCCGCGCGTCGTGGAACTGGACCGCGCGCAACCCGACGATAGCCGGCCGCAGAGCGTGCCGCTGTTCAGCGATTACCTCGCCGCGCGGCTCGTCCCGGCGCGCATCAACCCCGGTAAGCGCCTCGCCGCCGAGCTGAACCCCACGCTCCGCGCCGTCCAGGCCCGCTACGGCGTGCCGCCCGAAATCATGCTCGGCATCTGGGGCATGGAGACGAGCTACGGCGGCTACACGGGCAATTTCGATCTCGTCCGTTCGCTCGCCAGCCTCGCGTTCGATGGCCGCCGCGAGGCACTGTTCACGCGCGAGCTGATCGCGGCGCTGCGCATGATCGACAGCGGTGTGCCGCGCAGCCGGCTTGTCGGCTCGTGGGCAGGTGCCACCGGAAACCCGCAGTTCCTGCCGTCGTCGTACCTGACGCACGCGGTCGACTTCGACGGAGACGGTACCGCCGACATCTGGCAGAGCCGCGCCGACACGGCCGCTTCCATCGCCAATTACCTCAAGAACAACGGCTGGGTGACGGGCGGCGACTGGGCGATGCGCGTGTCCGTGCCCGCCGCGCTGGACCGGATGCGCGTCGTCAACACGGTCGAGCCCAAAAGCTGCACGCGCGTGCTTGCCAAGCACAGCCGCTGGATTCCGGTGAAGGAATGGCGCGAACTCGGCCTGCAGCCGCTCGATGGCCGCACCTGGCCCGCCGACGACACGCTCGCAACGCTCGTCGAGCCCGATGGCCCCGGCAAGGGTGCATACCTCGCCTACGGCAATTTCCGCGCGCTCCTCGCCTACAATTGCTCGAACTTCTACGCGCTCTCGGTCGGGTTGCTCGCGGACCAGCTGCGCAGCGGAGGCTGAGAGTAGCCGCTTGACTGCGTCGCTATTCGGTGATTCCAGTTCCCGCACTATTTGTTCTGCGGGGAGGGGTTTGATGAGCGGTCTTCGGTCTGTCGGGTCTGGCCTTGTGCCGATCCTGCTCCTGCCGCTGCTCGCCGCGTGCGCGGGGAGCGTGCAGGCGCCCAGGAGCGCGGGCACCTACAAGGTCGGCAATCCCTATCAGATCGCGGGCAAGTGGTATTACCCGTCCGACGATCCGCATTATCAGGAAACCGGTACCGCCTCGTGGTACGGCCCGACGTTCCACGGCAAGTCCACCGCGAACGGCGAGCAGTTTAACGAGAACGACGTCACTGCCGCCCACCGCACGCTGCCCATGCCGAGCTATGTGGAGGTCACGAACCTCGAAAACGGCCGCAAGCTTATCGTGCGCGTCAACGATCGCGGGCCGTTCGCGAAGGACCGCATCATCGATCTGTCGCGCCGCTCCGCGCAGCTACTCGGCGTCGAGCAGGCGGGCACGGCGCGCGTGCATGTGAAGCGCATCTATCCGAAGGGCCAGCCGCCTGCGGTGGTCGCCGCGGCTCCACCGGCACCGGTCACAATCGTGCCTGTCGGCGACATCTTCGTGCAGGTCGCCGCGCTTTCCGATCGCGGCCGCGCTTCCAGCCTTGCCGCGGAACTCAGCCGCTTCGGCGTCAGCAACATCAGCTCCACCGGCACGGGCTTCTACCGCGTCCGCGTCGGCCCCTTCGCTGACGAGACCAGCGCAGCAGCGGTGCTGGCGCAGCTTCAGGCGGCGGGCTATGCGGAGGCGCGCGTCGTCGGATCGAAGCCGACGGCCTGAGTTTCAAAGCAATCAAGGCAGGATACCCTATGCGGCTCTTTATTTCCGCCGACATCGAAGGCGTGGCGGGGGTCGTGTCGCGCGATCAGGCGGGGCCGGAGGGCTTCGAGTATGCCGCCGCGCGCGCGCTGATGACGAACGAGGTGCTTGCCGTCGTGCGCGGGGCGCAGGCGGCGGGCGTCACCGAATGCGTCGTCTGCGATTCGCACGGCAACGGGCTTTCGATCCTCGCGGACAGGATGCCGCCGGGCACGTGGCTCGTCCGCTCGTGGCCGCGCCCGCTCTTGATGATGCAGGGGATCGAGGTCGGCGACTACGTTGGAGCCATGCTGATCGGCTATCACGCAGGCGCGGCGGACAGTGCCGGCACGATGGCGCACACCATGTCGAGCCGCGGCATCCGCAGCGTGAAGCTGAATGGCCGCGAGGCCGACGAGGCCTTCATCAGCGCCGCGACCGCAGGCCAGTTCGGCGTGCCGCTGCTGATGATCTCGGGCGACGACGTGTTCATCGAAAAGAACGGCCCTGCGCTCGGCCCTGTCGAGCAGGTCGTCACCAAGCGCTCCCTCGGGATGTTCTCGGGCATGTCGCCGTCTCCTGACACGGTCTGCGCCGCGCTCGAAGCGGCCGCATCGCGCGCGGTCGAAGCGCGGCAGAAGGCGCTGCTCGTGAAGCAGGACGGTCCCATCGAGGTGGAACTGACGCTCGTCGACCGGCTCGCGGTAGAAGTGCTCGACTTCCTGCCCATGTTCCGCCGTCTCGGCGCGAACACGATCGGCTTCCGCGCGGACGACATGGCGGCGCTGAACCGTGTGTTCGCGTTCCTGCTGTTCTTCAAGCTGTCGTAAGCCGCCTGCCTCCGCGCTGGCGAAGCGATGGGGCGCGGGTTATAGCTGCGTGAGACTCGTGCGGGCGTCCGATCCCGCCGAAGCCGATCTAAAGGAGTGAATTCAAGCGATGCGTCTTGCCGCGCCGATCTCGGCCTTCATGCTGGCTTTCGCCGTCCCCGCCGCCGCCGATTACCAGAGCCTCGCGCCCTTCGCTTACCTGAAGGACATGAGCACCGGCGCCGTGCTCTTTTCGCAGGCCGCCGATCAGCAGATGCCGCCGGCTTCGATGGCGAAGATGATGACGACGCACGTCGCCTTCGATCTGGTGAAGCAGGGCAAGCTGAAGCTCGACCAGAAGTTCCGCGTGCGCGCGGAAACGTGGGAAAAATGGCATGGGCCGAAGGCGGGCTCCACGATGTTCCTGTCGGTCGATCAGGAGGTCTCGGTCGAGGATCTCTTGCACGGCATCGTCACGCTTTCGGGGAACGACGCCTGCGTGGTGCTCGCCGAGGGGATTTCGGGCACCGAGGAAGCCTTCGCCGATCTGATGAATGCCGAAGCAAAGAAGCTCGGCCTAAAGGGATCGCACTTCACCAATTCGAACGGCTGGCCGGACGACCGCCAGGTGGTGACACCGCACGACCTCGCGATCATCGCCGAGCGGACGATCAAGGACTATCCGGACCTCTACAAGAAGTTCTACGCGGTCGACAGCTTCACCTGGGGCCAGACGATGGGCGGCGCACCGATCACGCAGCCGAACCGCAACCCCATTCTCGGCAAGGTGCGCGGCGCGGACGGCCTCAAGACCGGCCACACCGAGGCTGCGGGTTTCGGCTTCACCGGATCGGCCGAGCAGGACGGGCGGCGCCTTGTCATGGTCGTTTCGGGCCTCACCTCGTGGGACGAGCGCGTCAAGGAATCGATCCGCCTGATGGAATGGGGCTTCGGCGCGTGGGATGCGAAGCCGATCCTCGCGAACGGCAAAGTGGCGCTGCGCGCGCCCGTGTTCCTCGGCGATGCGCCGGACGTGGGCATCACCGCAGCGCCGGGCACGCGCGTTTCCACGCCAAAGGCGATCGTGTCAGGCCTCAATGCGAAGATCGTCTATGATGGCCCGATCGAAGCACCGATTGCCAAGGGCCAGAAGATCGCCGAACTCGTGCTCACCGTGCCCGGCCTTGCGGAGCAGCGCGTGCCGCTGGTCGCTGCCGAAGCGGTCGAGAAGGCGGGGCCGCTCGGCCGCATTATGGCGGCGTTCAGGCACGTGTTCGGCGGCTGAGGCCGCGTGGGCGGGCGCTTCATCAGCTTCGAAGGCGGGGAGGGGAGCGGCAAGAGCACCCAGCTCCGCCGCCTCGCCGCGCGTCTCTCCGCGCAGGACGTCATTGTCATCACCACACGCGAACCGGGCGGCACGCCCGGCGCGGAGGATATCCGCCAGCTGCTCGTCGAAGGTGAGCCGGGGCGCTGGGACGGGCGCGTCGAGGCGCTGCTGGTGAATGCCGCGCGCGCCGATCATGTCGCGCGCCTCATCCGTCCCGCGCTCGCCGAGGGCAAATGGGTGCTCTGCGACCGCTACGTGCACTCGACGCTTGCCTATCAAGGCGCGGCGCGCGGGCTTGATGATGCCGAACTGCGGCAGCTTCATGCGTTCGCGACCGGCGACCTCTGGCCCGATCTCACCATCGTTCTCGATGTCGATCCCACGCTCGGTCTTGCCCGCGCGGCCGGGCGGGCAGGGGGCGAGGCCCGCTTTGAAGGCGAACCGCCCGCCTTCCACAAGGCAGTGCGCGATCGTTTCCTGTCGTTCTCCGATGTTGCCGTGGTCCCGAGCGACGCACCCATCGATGACGTCACCGACGCGGTCTGGTCCGTTGTCGCGGAGCGTTTCGGCCTGTGAGCATCATGGGTCATCAGGTCCAGCAGGAAGCCTTCCGCGCGGCGTGGGATCAGGGCAAGGTGCACCATGCGTGGTTGCTCACCGGCCCGCCCGGCATCGGCAAGGCGAGCGTGGCGCAGGCGCTCGCGCGCTTCGTGCTCACCGATGGCAAGGGTGCGCCGCATCCCGCGCTCGCGCTCATCGAGGCGGGGAGCCATCCCGATCTGCGCATCCTTCAGCGCGGCCTCAATGACCGCGGGGCGCTTCGCGCCGAGATCGTCGTCGATCAGATCCGCGATCTGCAGTCGCTGTTTCAGTCGAAGCCCAGCTACGGGGGCTGGCGTGTTGTCGTTGTCGATGCCGCCGACGAGATGAATCGTAGCGCTGCCAACGCCTTCCTGAAGAATCTTGAGGAACCACCGGAAAAGACGTTGTTCCTGCTTGTCAGCCACAGCCCGATCCGTCTCCTGCCGACCATTCGCTCGCGCTGCCGCACGCTCCGCTTTCAGCCGCTCGGCGAGGCTGATGTTCGCGCCGTGCTCACGCGCGCGCTTGAAGACAGCAGCCCGCCGGAAATCGAGGCGCTGGCGGCTCTTGCGGAGGGTTCGCCGGGCCGCGCGCTGCGTTTCGCGGGGCTTGACGTCGAGAAGCTCACGCGCGCGCTTGCCGACCTTGCGAACGGGCAGGGTGACGCGATGGCGCTGGCCAAATCGCTCGGCGGCAAGACCGCGCAGGCGCGCTACGAGGCATTCGTCGAGCTCGTCCCCGCGTTCATCGCCGGCGCAGCACGCGAGCGCACGGGCGCATCGCTTGCACGCGCGCTCCAGCTGTGGGAGAAGGCCCACGCCCTCGCCGCCGAGGCCGTGCCGCTTGCTTACGATCCGCAGGTTGTCGCGTTCGAACTGGCGGGATACGTGGGCGAACTCGATAACCCCCGGTAGCAAAGCAAGCGCCCCCGCATGAGTGCCAAGCGGAAATTCTACATCACGACCGCCATCTCGTACCCCAACGGCCGCCCGCACATGGGCCACGCCTACGAGGACATCGCGACTGACGTCATCGCGCGTTATCATCGGCTTGCGGGTGACGACGTGTTCTTCATGACCGGCACCGACGAGCATGGGCTGAAGATCGCGCAGGCAGCGCGCAACGCGGACATCGATCCGCGTACCTTCGTCGATGGAATGGTCCAGCATTTCAAAGATATGTGCGCGCGTCTCAACATCAGTCATGATCGTTTCATCCGCACCACCGAACCCGCGCACTACGCCTGCGTGCAGGAGCTCTGGCGCCGGATGGAAGCGAACGGCGACATCTATCTCGGGCGCTACGAAGGCTGGTACTCGGTCCGCGACGAGGCCTATTATGACGAGAGCGAGCTGGTGCCGGGCGAGGGCGGCGAAAAGCTCTCGCCGCAGGGCACGCCGGTCGAGTGGACCGTCGAGGAGAGCTATTTCTTCCGTCTCTCGAAATACCAGCAGCCGCTACTCGACCTCTACGAGCAGAATCCGGACTTCATTCAGCCCGCAACGCGCCGCAACGAGATGCTGCAGTTCGTCCGCGGCGGGCTCAGCGACCTCTCCGTCTCGCGCACCAGTTTCGATTGGGGCATTCCGGTGCCGGATGCGCCCGGCCACGTCATGTACGTGTGGCTCGATGCGCTCAGCAATTATCTCACTGGCGCGGGCTATCCCGATGCGTCCTATACGAAATGGTGGCCCGCGGACGTCCACATCATCGGCAAGGACGTGGTTCGCTTCCACACCGTCTACTGGCCCGCGTTCCTGATGTCCGCAGGCGTCGAACTGCCGCGCAAGGTGTTCGGCCACGGCTTCGTGCTCAACAAGGGTGAGAAAATGTCGAAGTCGCTCGGCAACGTCGTCGAACCGCTGGCGATGGCGGAGGAATACGGCGTCGATCAGCTCCGCTATTTCCTGATCCGCGACGTCCCCTTCGGGCAGGACGGCAGCTACAGCCACGAGGCGATCGTCACGCGCACGAATGCTGATCTCGCGAACAGCTTCGGCAACCTCGCTCAGCGGACTTTGTCCCAGATTTTCAAGAATCTGGATGGTGTTCTTCCCGCATCGCTCGATCAGAACGAGGCGGACGCCGCATTGCTCGCTGCAGTCGACGCGGGCTGCAAGGGTCTTACCGCCGCGTTCGAAACGTTCGACCTGTCGCGCGGCGTCGAAGCCTGGCTGCACGCCGTCTTCGCCTGTAACGCCTATATCGACGCGCAGGAGCCGTGGAAGCTGAAGAAGACGGACCCGGAACGCATGAAGGTCGTGCTCGGCACGCTGTTCGTCGCGATCCACGATCTGGCCGTTGCGATCTCCCCCGTGATCCCGGCGTCCGCCGCAAAGCTGCTCGATCAGATGGGCGTGCCTGAAGCCGACCGCGACTTCGCGAGCCTCGGTAGTGATTGGTACGCGCGTCTCGCCGCGTCCGGTTTCCGCCTCGAAGCCCCGCAGGGCGTTTTCCCGCGCTATGTCGATGCTGAGCCCGATGCCGATTGATAGCCACTGCCACCTGAATTACCCCGGCCTCGTCGAGGATCAGGCGGGCGTGATCGCGCGCGCCCGCGAGGCGGGTGTCTCGGCGATGCTGGCGATCTCGACGCGCAGCAGCGAATGGGATGACGTCATCCGCATCGCCGAGGGAACATCCGATATCTGGGCAAGCGTCGGCGTTCACCCGCACGAGGCGGACAGCGAGGATATTGAGAAAACGCGCCTCGTCGCGGCGACACAGCACCCGCGTGTCGTCGGCATCGGCGAGACAGGGCTCGACTATTATTATGACAAGAGCGATCGCGAGCGTCAGCGCGAGAGCTTTCGCCGCCACATCGCCGCCGCGCGTGAAACCGGCCTTCCGGTGATCGTCCACACGCGCGAGGCGGAAGCCGACACGCTGGAGATCATGGAGAGCGAGCTGGGGAAGGGGGGGTACACCGCCGTTATCCACTGCTTCACCGCCAGCGCCGCGTTTGGCCGCAAGATGCTCGATCTCGGCTTCTACATCTCGATATCCGGCATCGTCACGTTCAAGAATGCCGCCGACCTTTCTGAATTCGCTGCAGAAATTCCGGAAGATCGCCTGCTCGTGGAAACCGATGCCCCGTTCCTCGCGCCCGTGCCGAAGCGCGGCAAGACCTGCGAACCCGCCTTCGTGACGCACACCACCGCCTTCCTCGCCGAGAAGCGCGGCGTCCGCTTCGAAGACATCGACCGAACGACGAGCGAGAACTTCTACCGGCTGTTCGCGAAGGCGCGCGCGTGAAGGTCACCGTCCTTGGAAGTGGCACGTCGAGCGGCGTGCCCCGCATCGGCAACGATTGGGGCGCCTGCGATCCGAATGAGCCGAAGAACCGCCGCCGCCGCGTCTCCGTGATGGTCGAAGCCGAGCGCCACGTCATCATCATGGATACGAGCCCCGACCTTCGCGAACAGCTCCTCAGCGCCAACGTCGCGCGCATCGATGCCGTGCTCTACACGCACGATCATGCCGATCATGCCCATGGTATCGATGACTTGCGCCAGATCTTTCACATCATGCGCAAACCCGTCGACTGCTATGCGACGGCTGACACATGGCGTGTCCTCAAGGCGCGCTTCGACTATATATTCTCGGGCGGCCTCGGTTATCCGCCGAGCTGCGTGGCGCACGAACTCGGCGCGAAGTTCACTGTCGGCCCGATGACGGTGACACCGTTCGAGCAGGTCCACGGCCCCATCCGCTCCACGGGCTACCGCGTCGATCACGCTGGTCATTCGATGGCCTATTCCACCGATATCAGCGACCTGACGCTGTCTGCCGACAATGCCGTGAAGGGCGTCGACCTCTGGATCGTCGATGCGCTCCGTCGCAAGCCGCACCCCACGCACAGTCACCTGGATCGCACATTGTCGTGGATCGCGCGCCTGCGTCCGCGCCGGGCGATCCTCACGCACATGGATAATTCCATGGATTATGCCACCCTTGCCAAGAGCATGCCTCCTGGTGTTGAGCCCGGATACGATATGCTGACGGTGGAGCTTTAGGCATATGTTCGAAGCGCTGAGCTCGAGCGAGAAGGCTGCGCTCATCAGCTCGGTGGGCTTTGCCGTCCTCATCCTGATGAGCCTCGTCCCGCGCCTCCGCGAAGTGGGCGCGGCCAGAACGCTGAAAATGGCGCTGTCGTGGGTGCTGATCTTCGGCGGCCTCATCTTCCTTGTCACGCAGTGGCCCGCGATCCGCGGCGCGCTCGATCCCGCCAGCCCGCGCACGGAAGGCGAGGAGATGCTGCTCACCGCGCGCGAAGACGGGCACTTCTATGTGCGCGGTACGATCAATGGCGAGAGTGCACTCTTCATGGTGGATACCGGCGCCACCGATATCGTGCTCACCATGGAAACCGCCGCGCGCGCCGGTTTCAGCCCCGATACGCTCCGCTTCGACGGCATGGCCCAAACTGCGAACGGCAGCGTCCGCACCGCGGGTGTCCGGCTTGGCGAACTGACGATCGGTGACGTCACGCTGCGCGACATGCCGGCCAGTGTGAACGAAGGCGTACTTGGCACGAACCTCCTCGGGATGCGCTTCCTGCGCACGCTGAAGAGCTGGCGCGTAGAGGGCGACACGCTGATCCTGCGGCCCTGAAGCGCGCCGTCACCTTCTGCGCCGACGCCCGCGTCTGCGCGCCCTCAACCGCGCCATGCCTTCCCGCCAGCGTATCCTCAGGCCACGTCTGTTCAGTGGCTCGAAGAAGCCCTCGGCCTTCTCGGGATCGAGCAATTCGTTTTCGGCAATGAACTGCTCGAACGGTCCCGGCTTTTCGAGGTCGAGCAGATCCAGCGTCTTGCCCGGCCCGCGCAGCGATTCGATCGTATCCACCAGCGATCCCATTTCGGCGAAACGCGCCGCGAAAACCTCCGGTGTCACGTCGAGATGCTCGGCCAGCAGCCGTGTGCGCAGTGCCGCGATCGTGGGTGGCGTGGTGGCATTGGCGGGGAGGGCGGCATCGATGATGACGTCACATTCGCTGTCGAGCCCCATCGAGCGGTTGTTGAGGTTCGCAGAGCCGATCTTGAGCAGCCGATCGTCAACGATCGCAACCTTCGCGTGCACATAGATGTCCGTACCGCCGCGGGTCATGGGAACGTAAATGCGGAAACGGTTACGCCGGTCCACCTTGCTGATGGCGCGTGCGAGCTGAACGCGCGCGGCATCCATGGCTTTCTGTTCCAGCCAGCCATCGGCGCTGCGCGGCATCACGACAACGATTTCAAGCGCATCTGTCTCCTTCATGCGTGCCGCAATGGCGGCGGCGATCCTGCCGGAAGTCAGATACTGGTTCTCGATATAGATGAAGCGCTGTGCCGCTGCGATCATGTCCAGCCACAGCGCCTCGATCTCGCGGACTTCGTCGCAGTCGCGCCAGGCTGAGCGCGTGCGTGCGATTGCGATGTCCACGTCGCGAAAATCGACAGGCGCGTCCGCGGGCCAGTGGTCATGGTCGTCCTCCACCGGCGGCAGGGCGTGTCGCGTCGCGTGCTGCCAGCGGTCGCGGCCGAGGTCGGCGAGCGCGTGCGCCGCGTCACCATCCAGCATCATGGTGACGTCATGCCACGGGCCGTAAGGCTTGCCATCCGGCAGCTTGCGCCGGGCGTCGTCGTCCTCATGGGCATTGGTGTCCCAGCGCGCGCACGAAATGTCGATGCCGCCGCACACCGCGAAACGCTCGTCGATCACCACGATCTTCTGGTGGTGGCTGCAGCCGACCGGGTGGAAGCTGTCGAAGCGGAAATCGATGGCGCGGGTCAGCTGCCAGCGCAGCAGCGTCCACGCCGCGCGCGGCCGCAAGAACTGCTTCAGCGCGCCGAAGCTCCATTTCAGGATGTCGATCTGGCGCGCCGGGTTCTCGCGCGCCAGCCGCAGGAAGAAATGGCCCAGGCTTTCGCCCTGGCCGTTCTCGTCGGGTTCCAGCGTGATGCGCGTATCGAAATCCCAGCCGATGATGAGGATGCGCCGCCGCGCCGCGATCATCGCCTCGCGCACGTAATGATAGTAGTCGGCGGCGTCCACGACCGCGGACGCGCGCGCCGACCGTTCGATACGCCAGCAATTGCGCCCCGCCTCAAGGATCGGGGTGAGGGGAGCGTCACCGCCCTGCTCTTCGTTTACCATTTGTTCTCCGGCTGCGTTCCGGTCGCCCCGTACATTCGTGGAACCGCATCGTTAACGCAAAGCCGGGCGTTCGGCTCCCGCATTCGTCGCGGCAAACGCAGGAACTTGATCTGGATCAAGGAAGGTTCGTCAAAGGCCCGGTTGATCGGTTTCATGAGCGAATCCGGCACGAGCACGACACCATACGACAGCCTTGGCGGAGAAGTTGCCGTCAGGCGCTTCGTCGATCGTTTCTACGATCTCATGGAAAGCGAGCCAGAGTATGCCGCGCTGCGCGGGATGCACGCGTCGGATCTGGCGCCAATGCGGCGATCGCTTGCAGGCTTCCTCACGGGCTGGCTCGGCGGACCGCGCAACTGGTTCGAGGAGAACGTCGGCGTCTGCGTGATGTCGGCGCACGCCGCGCTGCCGATCAGCGCAGAGACATCGCAACAGTGGACGGACGCAATGGCACGCGCGCTGTCCGAAAGCGATATCGACGCCGACCTCGCGACCCGCATGAACGACGCATTCGGGAAAATGGCCGGGGGGATGACCCGAATGGCGGCAAATCGCGATCGTTGATTTAACATAATATATATTATCGTTTTATAAGACGCGTGATCAGGTAGGCGCCCTGCACATCCCCTCACTGTCGTGATCTTTTACAGTTTGAGATTGCTTTGATAGACGCAACTCCTGATCGCGACGGATATCCGCCAATATCCCGAAAACGGCACATGTTTTGCTTATGTCTCTGGCATTACAGCCAGGGAGGGCCACGATGAAATCCTTGAAACTCACGCTTGCTGCGTCAGCCTTGGCACTGGCCGCCGGCAGTGCGCACGCAGATGTAATTCTTCGTACAGGCGTTGATGGCGGCGATGCTGTTCTTGCGGCAGGCGCGCTCGATCCGTTCTGGGATATTTCCGTGGATGGCGGCACGACGTACAGCGACGCCAAGGTGGCCTATCCGGCGCAAATCTGCTGCGGCATGGCGACGGCCGGACCGAACGCCGCCTGGATCACCGATCCGAGCGTTACGGCAGGAAGCTCCAGCACAAGCTGGGGCGTCGGCAATACGGTCTTTCTGACACGCACGTTCGATCTTAGCGGTTATGACATCGACAGTGTTGCCATGAGCGGCATCTGGCGTGTTGCCGACAATTCGGTCGGCATCTACATCAACGGGAATCTGGTCCCCGGCACGACGATCAACACCACCTGGGGTAGTGATTTCGCTATCTCGGTACTTGCGGGAAGCGGCTATTTCACCAACGGCATCAACACGATCGAGATGCGCGGCTCCTCCATCAACAGCACATGGGATGCCTTCTGGCTCGATGCGCTGGTTACCGGCGATTCCGGCGAGGTGCCCGAGCCTGCTGCGCTTGGCCTTTTCGGCCTCGGAATGCTGGGCCTTCTGGCCGCCCGTCGGCGGCGCCGTAAATAGAGCCTCGCTATCTCAAGGTGCATCAAAATGGCCGGTCCTCAGGATCGGCCATTTCTTTATGACCGTGCCAGCGCCCTTCCCTGAATCCGTCGATGCCGCTAGCGATCGGAGCATGAACCACGAAACCGCACCGGACGCTTTCGCCCGCCTTGCTGACATCATGAGGGCGCTGCGCGACCCGGATGGTGGCTGTCCTTGGGATCTTGCGCAGGACTTCGGCACCATCGCGCCGTACACGATCGAGGAAGCCTATGAGGTAGCCGACGCCATTGCGCGCGGCGACATGGTCGATCTCAAGGGCGAGCTTGGCGACCTCTTGCTTCAGGTCGTTTATCATTCCCAGATGGCCGCAGAGGCTGGGCATTTCGCGCTGGCTGACGTCACCTCAGCGATTGCGGATAAGATGGTCCGCCGCCACCCGCACGTTTTCGGCGATGCCAGCGTTGCGGATGCGGACGCCCAAACTATGGCGTGGGAAGATCAGAAGGCCCGCGAGCGCGGCGATCAGGGCGCGCTTGCCGGTGTAGCGCTCGGCCTTCCCGCTTTGATGCGTGCGCAGAAGCTGCAGCGCCGCGCCGCACGCGTCGGCTTCGACTGGCCCGACGCCTCAGGCCCGCGTGCCAAGATCGACGAGGAACTGGCCGAGGTCGAGGCGGCCGACGATGCCGCGCGCGCCGGTGAAATCGGCGATCTTTTGTTCGCGGTGGTCAATTACGCGCGGCACCTCGGCATTGACGCCGAAGAGGCGCTGCGTACGGCGAATGCCAAGTTCGAACGCCGCTTCAATGCCGTGGAAGCGATGGCTGGCAAGTCTTTGCCCGGTATGGATATCGATGCACTCGAAGCGCTGTGGCAGCGCGTGAAAGCGTCGGAGCGTTAGGGAAGTGCCAGAAAGCGCGATCTGTCTTCGTCGCTGATCCGCACCTGCAGCTCCACGGACTCGCCCTTCGCGCGCCGCTTCAGCACCAGACCATTGTTTTCCAGCCACGCGAGCCGCTTTCCGTCGCCTGCGCCGACGACGAAGCTGTGAACGCGTGCATCGCGTAGCAGCGTATCGGAAATGAGCCTCCGGAGGTCGTCCACCCCTTCCCCGCTCACCGCAGAGAGAAGCACATTGTTCGGTGCGGCCGCCTGTTCGAGCGCAGCCTTGCGCGCCTCCGCATCCAGAAGATCGGCCTTGTTGAGCGCCTCGATGATCGGCCTACCACCGTCTGGATCCACCCCCAGTTCGGTGAGCACATCGATGACGTCACGCTTCTGCGCTTCGGTTTCCGGGTGCGCGATGTCGCGGACGTGCACGATGATATCGGCGTCGAGCACCTCTTCCAGCGTGGCGCGGAACGCCGCGACGAGCATCGTCGGCAGTTCTGAGACGAAACCGACGGTGTCGGAGAGGATTGCCTTGTCGATGCCCGGCAGCGCGATCGCCCGCATCGTTGGGTCGAGCGTTGCGAACAGCAGGTCTTTCGCCATCACAGAAGCGCCGGTCAAGCGATTGAAAAGCGTTGATTTTCCTGCGTTCGTATAGCCGACGAGCGCGATCACCGGATAGGGCGCCTTCTTGCGCTGGCGGCGTTGCAGCCCGCGCGTGCGGGTGACCTCGCCGAGGTCCTTGCGCAGCCGCGCCATGCGTTCGCGGATGAGGCGACGGTCGGTTTCGATCTGTGTTTCGCCCGGCCCCCCGAGGAAGCCGAAGCCGCCGCGCTGGCGTTCGAGGTGTGTCCACGAGCGCACGAGACGGCTCGCCTGATAGCCGAGGTGAGCAAGCTCCACCTGCAGCCGCCCCTCGCGGGTGGCTGCCCTCTCCCCGAAGATTTCGAGGATAAGGCCCGTGCGGTCGATCACCTTGGTGCCCGTGCCGGTTTCCAGGTTGCGCTGCTGCAGCGGCGAGAGCGCGCCGTCCACCACGGTCAGCGCCGCGCCGGTTTCCTTGGCGAGTTCCGCAATGGCCTCCACCTGCCCCGCGCCGATCAGCGTTGCGGGGCGCAGATCGCGGACACGCAGGATGCGCGTGGCGACCACGTCGAGCGAGATCGCGCCGGCAAGGCTCTTTGCTTCCTGAAGCCGCGCTTCGGCATCGCGGCGCATGGCTGCGTCGCGGCGTACAATATCGGGCACGATGACGAGCGCCTTCGTGCCCACGCTGACGCCGCGCACGTCATCATGCGCTCCGAAACTGTGGAACTGCTTACGCCGTCTGCCCCCGGATTGTGGCGGGGTTCCGGCGTCAGGGTCGGTCAATCGTCGTCGCCGTCTTTCTCGGGCTCAAACAATTGAACGGGGCTTGCCGGCATGATCGTGGAAATCGCGTGCTTGTAAACAAGCTGCGAATGACCATCACGGCGAAGCAGAACCGAAAAATTATCGAACCAGGTGATGACACCCTGCAGTTTTACGCCGTTTACGAGAAACATCGTCACCGGCGTCTTGCTCTTACGGACCGCGTTCAGGAACACGTCCTGCAAGTTATTGGCCTTGTCTGCCATGTCCCCCTCGAATCCTTTTACACTGCGCCCGATTGCCGTAGGCGCGGGCACACTATTTGGGGGTCAGGCGCTTCCCGTCAAGTGTCGGAATTTACTTCCTCGTCTGCTTTTCCGGGATCGGAGAGACCAAGCGCCTTCAGCTTTCGGTGCAGCGCCGAGCGTTCCATGCCGATAAATACAGCTGTTCGCGAGATGTTTCCCGAAAAACGACGAATTTGAACGCGCAAATACTCGCGTTCGAACGATTCTCGCGCCTCGCGCAGCGGTGTGCCCATAATCGATCGCACCGCCTCGTTCGGCATCAATTTTGCCGGTTCGGCGATGATCTCCGACGGCAGCATGTCCACCTCGACACGCTGCGCCCGCTCGGGCGGTGTCAGGATCAGCGTGCGCTCGATGATGTTCCGGAGTTGGCGGACATTGCCCGGCCAGTCGTAAGTCTGCAGTGCGGCCATGGCATCGTCGCTGAGTCGGGGGGTCGGAATCCGACGCTCCGCCGAAAGCTTGGCAAGGAAGTACTCGGCGAGCTCGCCGATGTCCTCGCGGCGCTCCGAAAGCGGCGGCAGGTGCACGGGGACGACGCTGAGGCGGTAGAACAGGTCTTCGCGGAAGCGCCCGGCTGCGATTTCCCCGGCGAGATCGCGCGACGTGCTGCTGACGACGCGAACATCGACCTTCACGCTGCGCGCGCCGCCCACACGCTGGAACATCTGCTCGGTGAGCACGCGCAGGATACGCGCCTGTGTCGCAAGCGGCATGTCCGCGACCTCGTCGAGGAACAGCGTGCCGCCGTGTGCCTGCTCGAAGAGGCCGATGCGCACGGGCTGGCCGTCCTCCTCGACGCCGAACAGTTCCTCCTCGAAGCGGTCGGGGTGGAGGCGCGCGGCGGCGACGACCACGAATGCGCTGTTCGCACGCGGCGACCACTGGTGGAGCAAGCGTGCGGCCACTTCCTTGCCGGAGCCCGGAGGGCCGTCGATCAGCACGCGGCTACCCGTTGCCGCAACACGCTTCAGCGTCGCGCGAACGCCGTTGATCATCGCAGACGAGCCGGTGATCTCGTCTTCAATGCCGGCGCGCGAGCGCAGTTCCTCGTTCTCGCGGCGCAACCGCTCTGCCTCGGTCGCGCGCTCCACCGTGTGGATCAGCTGGTCCGCCTGAAATGGCTTCTCGATGAAGTCATAAGCCCCGCGCTTGATCGCCGCGACCGCCGTCTCGACGTTGCCGTGGCCCGAGATCATGATCACGGGAAGCCCCGGATTGCGCTGCTTAACGACCTCCAGAAGCTCGATGCCGTCAAGCTTCGATCCCTGCAGCCAGATATCGAGCACGAGCAGGCTCGGCAGTCGCTCGCTAAGCGCAGCGAGGGCGCTGTCGCTGTCTCCCGCGGTGCGCGTTTCATAGCCCTCGTCATCGAGGACACCTGCGATCAGTTCCCGGATATCGGCTTCATCGTCGACGATCAGAATATCAAGCGCCACACATCTACCTTTGCTGAACTGCGACTTTTTCCGGAACGCCCGGTTCCTGCGAGACATGGGCCTGCAGGGCGGCCAGATCGAAACTCATCACCGCGGAGGCGCCGCCGCCTTCCGCGTCACGCAGATCGAGCACGCCGTCGTGCTCCTCCACAATCTTCTTGACGATCGCAAGGCCAAGGCCGGTGCCCTTCACGCGCGTCGTCACATAGGGTTCGGTCAGCCGGTCGCGCTGGTTTGCGGGAAGGCCGATGCCGTTGTCCGTCACCGTCACCACCAGCGTTTCCGGTTCGGCGAGGCGCGCGGTGAGCCTGATGCTGCCCTGCACATCCCCGTCCTTGCAGCGCGCCGCGACCGACTCGGCTGCGTTCTTGAGGAGGTTGGTAAGCGCCTGCGCGATCTGGCGGCGGTCGCAAATAAACGCCGGCAGCTCAGACGCGACATCCATCTCATAGTCGAAATCGCTGTGCGCGACCTCCTGCAGGAAGATGGCCTGCCGCGCGATATCGAGCAGTGATTCCGGTCTGAACACGGGTTTCGGCATCCGCGCGAAGGACGAGAATTCGTCCACCATCTGGCGAAGGTCGCCCACCTGCCGCACGATCGTCTCGGTGAGGCTGCGGAACGTATCCGCCCCCTCCTCGATCTTGTTGCCATAGCGCCGCTGCAGTCGCTCTGCGGAAAGCTGGATCGGCGTCAGCGGGTTCTTGATCTCGTGCGCGATACGCCGTGCCACGTCCGCCCACGCTGCACGCCGCTGGTCGGCGAGCTGCTGCGTGATGTCGTCGAAGGTGATCACATAACCCTGGCTGCCGCCCGAAACCCCGCCCATGCGCACGAGCAGCGTCTGCACGTCGTTGCCGCGCGCGATGCGGACTTGGCCGGATGCTTGGCCCGACGCGCGCGTCTCCTCCAAAAGCGCTGAAAACTCCGGCACCGCCTCTTCGATGGTCATGCCGCCGAGCGCATCTTCGCTCATTTCGAGGAGATCCGCCGCGGAATGGCTGACGAGGCGGATATGCCCATCTTCATCAATGGAGATGACGCCTGCGGACACGCTGGAGAGCACCGCCTCGGTGAACTGGCGACGGGCATTGAGCTGTTCGTTCGCCGAAACAAGCGCGCTCGTCTGCGCCTGCAATTGCCGCGTCATGCGGTTGAAGGTGCGCGCCAGCGTGCCGACCTCGTCCGGGCTATTGCGAACGGGTACGCGCGCGGCCAGATCGCCCGCCCCCACCCTCTCGGCGGCGCGCACAAGCCGTCCGATCGGCGCCACCAGCCGGTTGGCGAGCCACAGCGCCGAAAGGATGGCGGCGGCAAGGATCAGCAGGGCGATCACGAACAGCGCGAGATTGAACTGCCATTGCAGGCTCTTGGAGCGCGCGAGCAGCGCGTCATACTCGTTCATTGCCCCCTCCGCCCGCTGCGCGGACTGGAGCACGGCAGGGTCGACGCTGCGGCTGACATAAACGTAGCGTTCGAGCAGCGGATCGATGCGGACGATCGCCTCCACGCGGTCCGAAGCGGTCGCGAGCACGCTCGCCCGGCCTGATCGGGCCCGCGCGATGTCCGTAGGCAGGATGCGCTGCGCAAGCGGCGTGCCGGTCATGCCGACCGATGCATAGATATGATAATCCTCACCGTTCAGCGTGAAGACGCTCGCCTCGGTCAGGTTGCGCGCAGCGACCTGAAACGCGAGCCCTTCTGCGAAGCCGGCGGAATCGACGCCATAACTGTTCGCATACTCGTAAACGTCCGTGCCCATCGCCTCGATGTCGGCCACGATGCGCTGTCGGTTCTCGGCGACGTAGGAATGCGCGACCTGCTCGGCGTTCTCAAGGACGGTGCGGGCGTTGTCTGAGAACCAGAACTGCGTGCCGAACTGGAAAAGCAGCGAAGCGAACACCACGACAAGCAGCGTCGGGATCGCCGCGATTGCCGAGAACAGCGCCACCATGCGTACGTGCATCCGCGCGCCGGCAAGCCCGCGCCGCCGGTTCACGCGCAGGATCACGAAGCGGCGGCCGATCAGCACGAGCAGCGCCATCAGCGGCACCAGGTTCGCGACGAGCAGGATCGTGCGCCCCGAAGGCGTATTGGCAGCGGTGAGGAACGTGTCGGTAAGCGCGAAATAACTCGCGCAGCCTACAGCGACAGCGATCAATCCGAGCGCGATTTCGAGGCGCGGATAGAGATCGACGCGCGACACCCACCGGCTTATGCGGCGACGCAGCCTGCGATGCGGCGTTGCTGGCTTCACGGATATGGTCGCAGACATACGGATGAAGCTTTAACCACTTTGCCTGTTGCCGCAAATACACAGTAGCGGCGGGGCGGTAACAATTTTTGGATGACTTCAGCCTGAACGGCCGACCGGCGGGCCGGCGGGACGCAGCGCCACGGCATCGATGCCGCGATCGTTCAGCTTTTTTCGCAGCGTGTTGCGGTTGATGCCCAGCAGTTTCGCTGCTCGGATCTGGTTGCCGCGCGTCGCCGCAAGGCTCAGCAACAGCAGCGGCTTTTCGAGTTCCGCGAGGACCCGCTCATAAAGCCCATCCGGGGGTAGATCGTCCCCGAACGTATCGAAATAGCGAGCCAGGTGCGCTTCGACCGAACCTGCAAGGCCGCGATTGTCGCTCTCCGCACGTCCGGCGGGAACACGCTCGCTGCGGAGCGCCTCTTCCACGCTCGACGCGGAAATGACGTCAGAGCGTTCAAGCGCCGCGAAGCGCCGCATGAGGTTTTCAAGCTCGCGGACGTTTCCTGGCCAATCGTGCGCCTGAAGGCGCAGGATCGCCTCGGGTTCGAGTGTTTTCGCCGGCAGCCCTTCCGCCTCGGCGCGGCGCAGGAAATGTGTTGCCAGCTCGGCGATGTCGTCGACGCGGCTCCTGAGCGGCGGTAGGTGCAGCGGCACCACATTCAGCCGGTAGAACAGGTCTTCGCGAAACAGCCCGGCATCGACAAGGCGGCGCAGATCCTTGTTCGTCGCGGAAACGATGCGGATGTCGGCCTTAATCGGCCTCATGCCGCCAACGGTTGTGAACTCGCCGGATTGGAGCACGCGTAGTAGCCGCGTTTGCGCCTCCATCGGCATGTCGCCGATCTCGTCGAGGAACAATGTGCCGCCCTGTGCCTGCTCGAAGCGCCCGATCGCGCGGGCCTGCGCGCCTGTGAAGGCACCGCGTTCGTGCCCGAAGAGTTCGGATTCGATGAGTTCGCGCGGGATCGCCGCCATGTTGACGGCCACGAACGGCCCCGTCCGCCGGGAACCGAGGTCGTGCAGCGCCTTCGCCACCAGCTCCTTGCCGGTGCCGGATTCGCCGAGGATGAGCACGGTGAGGTCGGTGGGCACGACACGCGCGATCGTGCGGTACACCTCCTGCATTGCGGAAGAACGCCCGATGAGCGGCAGGCCGTCCCCTTCCTCTTTCGCCGCCGCCTTGCGTGCGGGCGCTTGAGACTGTTCGAGTGCAGCGGAAACAACGGCTGACAGCTTATTGATATCGAAGGGCTTCGGCAGGTATTCGAACGCACCGTTTTCTGTTGCGCGCACCGCCGTCGCCAACGTGTTCTGCGCGCTCATCACGATCACGGGGAGGCCGGGGCGGCGCGCGAGGATGCGCGGCACGGCATCGAGCCCGTCGGCGTCGGGCAGCACGACGTCGGTGATCACCGCGTCCCCCACCCCCGCTTCGATCAGCTGCCAGAGGCCTGCAACCGTGTCCGTCGTGCGGACCTCATGGCCCGCACGCACCAGGACCTGCCGCACGACAGTGCGGATCGCGGCGTCGTCGTCGGCGACGATGATCGTACCCGTGCGGCTCACTGGGTGCCCGCCGTCGGCAGCAGCACGCGGAAGATCGTGCGCGGCGGATTGTTGTGCCGGTCGTACTCGATGAGCCCGCCGTGGTCGCCGACAAGCTTCGCGACGAGCGCGAGGCCGAGCCCTGTGCCGCCGGGCTTCGACGAGACGAACGGATCGAACAGGTGCTCGGCGACGTCGGCAGGGGCGCCGGGGCCATCGTCGATCACGCAGACCTCTATGGGCACCGACATGCGCCGCTTGGAGCCCTTCACCGCGACCTTGAGGCCGTGTCTATAGGCACTGCGCAGGCGTATCTTGCCTTTATTCCCAGTCGCTTCACTCGCATTCTTCACAAGATTGACGAATATTTGAATGAGCGCATCGCGGTCGCCGTCCACGTCCGGCAGCGAAGGATCATAGTCTTCTTCGAACTCTACATCACGCGCGAAGCCGTGCTCGGCGAGGCGGCGGACGTGGCCGAGGATCAGGTGGATATTTTCCGGCTGCCGCTTCAGCGGTCGCGTGTCGGTGAATTCCTCCATCGAGTCGATCAGCGTGCTGATGCGATCGACTTCGGTGCAGATAAGATCGGTAAGTTCGGGGTCGCCGTCCTGGGCCAGAAGCTGCGCGGCGCCGCGAATGCCCGAAAGCGGATTCTTGATTTCGTGCGCCAGCATTGCCGCGACGCCCACCGCAGTCTTCGCCGCGCCCACTTGCTCACGCTGGCGGTTCACCATCGTCGCCGCCGCGCGCCGCTGGAAGACCAGCGTCGACCAGCCGGGCGAATCCGGCACGGGCGAAACCAGCAGGTCGGCGGTCACGCGGCGCCCACCGATGAATGCGATTTCGAGGTCGTAGGCCGCGAACTCGCCGCCGGTGACGACCGCCTCGAACAGCACGGCGCGCACGGCGCTGTCTTCCGGGAAGATCGCACCCCAGCCGCGGTCGACGAGCGCAGGCTCGCTGAGGTTGAACATGTCCTCGGCAGCCGTATTCATCCGCGCGGGCGCACCGTTTGCGTCAATGAGGACGATCGGGATCGGCAGGCTGGCGAGCAGGTCTTCGGCCGATGGCGGGAGCACCAGTGGAACCGCTGGCACTGTGACCATGTCAAGCGGCCGCCCGGGCAAGCCAGGGCGCGTAGAAATCGCGCAGCATGGCCTTGACCCGCGCGGGATCGCCGACTTGATTGACGCTGTTCCGGAATTCGGCCGAGCCGTGCATTCCTTTGGTATACCAGCCGATGTGCTTGCGCGCGAGGTTGACGCCGGTATCGGTGCCGTAAAGCTCCAGCATCATCTCGTACTGATCGAGGATCAGGTGATACTGCTCCTCGATCGTCGGCGCCTTGAAGCGGTGGTCGCAGAGATCGGCCATCACTTCGCCGAGCAGCCACGGGCGGCCATAAGCCCCCCGCCCCACCATCACCGCATCCGCGCCGGACTGTTCGAGCGCCGTGCGCGCATCTTCCACCGAGCAGATGTCGCCATTCACGACAACCGGCAGCGACACGGCGTTCTTCACGTTGCGAACGAATGCCCAGTCGGCGCTCCCCGAATACATCTGGTTGCGCGTGCGGCCGTGCACCGTGATCATCTTCACGCCGAGGTCTTCGGCGATGCGCGCGAGTTCGGGCGCGTTGAGGCTGCCATGGTCCCAGCCCATGCGCATCTTCAGCGTCACCGGCAGGTCGACGGCCTTCACTGTCGCCTCGATGAGCGAGGCCGCGAGCTTCAGGTCGCGCATCAGCGAGGAGCCGGCGTGCCCGTTCACGATCTTCTTCACCGGGCAGCCCATGTTGATGTCGATGATCGCCGCGCCGCGATCGGCGTTCAGCTTCGCCGCTTCCGCCATGATGCCGGGTTCGCAGCCCGCAAGCTGCATCGAGATCGGCTCTTCGGAAGGATCCCACGCCGCCTTCTGCAGCGACTGGCGCGTTTCGCGCACCATCGCCTGGCTCGCGATCATCTCCGTCACGGTGAGTCCCGCGCCGAAACGCTTCACCACCTTGCGGAACGGCAGGTCCGTGACGCCGGTCATCGGCGCCAGGATCACCGGCTGTTCGATGCGCACGGGTCCGATCGAGATTGGCTTCAGTTTCGGCACGGTCATTGGCTGCCCAAAAATAAGGCACGGCGCATAGCCCAAGCAGGGCTGTTCGGCAAGCACAGCCTGCGCTAAAGCCGCCGCCCATGAGTGAACCACGGGTCGCCGCCATCGTCGTTGCCGCAGGAAGAGGTTCCCGCGCGGGCGAAGGCGTACCCAAACAATACAGGATGCTCGCTGGTCAGCCGGTGCTCCGCCATTCGCTTGCTGCGCTCGCGAGCCATCTGCGGATTGCGCACATAGTCGCCGTCATCCACCCCGAAGACACCGCCGCCTTTGCCGAGTCCGCGCAGGGACTCGGCGCCCTGCCCGTCCCCGGCGGCGCGACGCGGCAGGACTCGGTGCGCCGCGGTCTCGAAGCGCTTGCGGATTTTGCGCCCGATCTCGTCCTGATCCACGACGCCGCCCGCCCCCTGCTCCCGCATGACGTCATCGACCGCCTGCTGGGTGCACTCGCCGAAAACGACGGCGCCGTCCCCGCTCTCCCCGTCGTCGACAGTCTCCGCACCGGCGAAACCCACGCCGACGGCGAGGTGGACCGCAGCCGCCTGAAGCGCGTCCAGACCCCGCAGGCATTTCGCTACGCTGCCATCCGCGCGGCACAAGCCAATGCCGCGCCCGACGCGACCGATGACGTTGCGGTCGCGCTCGCTGCGGGGCTGAGGGTTGCGTTCGTGGAGGGTGATGAACGCTTGGCCAAGCTCACCTACCCTACTGATTTCGCCCGCGCCGAGGCTATCCTCACCACCAGCCTCGTCACCCGCGTCGGCCAGGGCTTCGACGTCCACCGCTTCGGCCCCGGCGACCATGTCTGGCTCTGCGGCGTGAAGGTGCCCCACGACCACGCCCTCATCGGCCACAGCGACGCCGACGTCGGCCTCCACGCCCTCACCGACGCCCTGCTCGGCGCCGCGGCGATGGGCGACATCGGCGACCATTTCCCACCGAGCGATCCCAAGTGGCGCGGCGCGCCGTCGGACCAGTTTCTCGTCCACGCCCGCGACCTCATCCTCGCGCGCGGCGGCATCATCGATCACGTGGACGTCACGCTGATCTGCGAAACGCCGAAAGTCGCTCCGCATCGGGATACCATGCGACAGCGGGTCGCCGCCCTGTTGCGGCTCTCGGTCGAGGGGGTTAGCATCAAGGCAACAACGACGGAAAAGCTTGGCTTCACGGGACGCAAGGAAGGCATTGCGGCCCAGGCCATGGCTTCGATTCGACTCAGCACGGTGGAGATGAAGTGAAACGTCCGGTCCTGATTCTGGCCTTGGCGAGTCTTGCGGTTTCCAGTGCTCATGCTGAAACCGCCAAGGATTGCATGAACGAAAAGCAGGCCCTCGCCTTTTCCGATTTCCTGCTCGCCACCGTCGCGCCCATCGTGGCGGAGCAATGCGGCACCGGGCACGCCGCCGTCTCCCCGGCGATCCTTGCAGCGCAGCCGCAGCTCCGCACACGTTTCAAAGCGCGCGGCGATGCCGCCTGGCCGGTGGTGCTCGACCATTTTCTGGGTCAGCAGGAAGACAAGGCTGTCGCCGATGAGATGCGCAAGCAGAGCGACGCCATGCGCCCCCTCGTCGCGAGCGTGACGGCGAGCGCGATCATCAAGGACATGTCGGCCAGCGACTGCGCTATGGCCAACGACCTCGTGGACGCCTTGCTGCCCCTGCAGGATGCGCAGATCGCGCGCCTGATCACAGCCTTCATGCGTATCGGTGCCGGCAAGACCCCGTCCGGCCCGCAACTTTGCCCGCTGGGAGCAAAAGAGTGACATTGTTTGACGAAGACATCCTCGCGCTGGCACGCCGCGTGGTGGAACTGAACGCGGCGGCCGGGCGCAAGGTCGTGCTTGCCGAGTCCTGCACCGGCGGCCTCGTCTGCGGTGCGATCACCGAGATACCGGGCTCCTCGGCCGTGCTGGAGCGCGGCTTCGTCACCTATTCGAACGAGTCGAAAACAGCGCAGCTCGACGTGCATGGCGATGTGCTCGAAACCTTCGGCGCGGTCTCGATCGCCACGGCCTGGGCAATGGCGCAGGGCGCGCTCGCGCACAGCGAGGCGGATGTCGCCGTGGCGATCACCGGCATCGCCGGGCCGGATGGCGGATCGGAATCAAAGCCCGTCGGCACCGTCGTCTTCGCCCGCGCGATCCGTGATGCGGACCCGGAAGACGTGGTTGCGGACATGAGGCAGTTCGGCGACCTCGGCCGCACGGGCATCCGGCTTCAGGCCGTGCGCTGCGCGCTCGAACTGTTGCTCACGGAAGAGGCGCCCGTAGCCGCATAGACCTTGGCGGCGCGCGTTTCGAACGCCGTCACCATCTTGCGGAAGGCTTCGTGAAAATACGCGCCGGCAAGCGTGTTCAGGATCGACTGCCGGAACGCGAAATCGACATGGAAATCGACCTCGGTCCCTTCCCCGACGGGCTTGAAGCGCCAGTCGTTGTAAAGAAATTTCAGCGGGCCGGAGATGTAGTCGATGTGGATATGGCGGGGCCTGTCCAGCACCACGCGGCTGGTGAAGGTCTCCCGGAACACCTTGAAGCCGACGACCATGTCGGCGACCATGTCCGTATCGCTCCGCGACTTCACCCGCGTCGCGATCACCCAAGGCAGGAACTCGCCGTAACGGCCGACATCGGCGACGAGATCGAAGAGCTGCTCCGGTGTGTACGGAAGAACCCGGACCTCGCGATGTTCAGGCATCGGCGCGTTGATGCTTCGCGAGGCGCGCGGCCTTCAGCTTCGCGAAGTCGTCGCCTGCATGGTACGACGAGCGCGTCAGCGGTGAGGCTGCAACGAGCGCGAAACCCTTGGCGCGGCCAAGTGAGGCGTACGACTTGAACGTGTCCGGCGTCACGAAATCGATCACCTTCGCATGGCGCGGTGTCGGCTGCAGATACTGGCCGATGGTGAGGAAATCGATGTCGGCGGAGCGCATGTCGTCCATCACCTGGTGGATCTCCAGCCGTTCCTCGCCGAGCCCGACCATCAGGCCGGATTTGGTGAAAATCGTCGGATCGAGCGTCTTCACGCGTTCGAGCAGGCGCAGCGAGTGGTAGTAGCGCGCGCCCGGGCGAATCGTGGGATAGAGCCTCGGCACGGTTTCCAGGTTGTGGTTGTAAACGTCCGGCCGGGCATCGACGATGCGCTTCACCGCCTCGTCCGCCTTGTTGCGGAAGTCCGGCGTCAGGATTTCGATCGTGGTGCTTGGTGTGCGGCGGCGCAGCGCCTCGATCACGCGCACGAACTGCGTCGCGCCGCCGTCGGCAAGGTCGTCGCGGTCGACGCTGGTGATGACGATGTGTTCAAGGCCAAGCTCGGCGGCGGCCGTCGCGACATGCTCGGGCTCCAGTGGATCGACCGGGTTCGGCATCCCCGTCTTCACGTTGCAGAAGGCGCAGGCGCGCGTGCACGTGTCGCCGAGGATCATCACGGTCGCGTGCTTCTGCGTCCAGCACTCGCCGATGTTCGGGCACGCGGCTTCCTCGCACACCGTGTTGAGGCCGAGGCTGCGCATCAGCTTGCGTGTCTGCGCGAAACCGACGCTCGTCGGCGCTTTCACGCGCAGCCAGTCCGGCTTGCGGGTGCGGATCGGGGGAACGGGTGTGGGATCAACGTCTGCCATGCGCGCCTAGATAGCGGCGGACGCCCGATAATCCAACCGTGAGTTCTTGCATGACAGCCATGATCGGGCTAGCCGCTTTCCCATGTCAGGCTTCGATGAATTGATCGACGGCTACCGACGCTTTCGCGGCGGTGCCTATCTCGCCCAGAAGGCCCGCTACGACGCATTGCGGTCGAGCCAGAGCCCAAAAACGATGATCATCTCCTGTTCCGACAGCCGCGTTGATCCCGCCATGATCTTCGACGTGGGTCCGGGCGAGATTTTCACGGTCCGCAACATCGCGAACCTCGTGCCGCCCTTCGAGATCGGCGGCGGCCGCCACGGCGTTTCCGCCGCGCTGGAGTTCGCGGTGACGCAGCTTGAGGTGGAAAACGTCGTCGTGATGGGCCACGGCGGCTGCGGCGGCGTGCAAGCCGCGCTCACCAGCAAGTTCAAAGGCGCGCCGGCCGGTGCGGGAGGCTTCATCGCCCACTGGATCGACCTCCTCGACGAGGCGCGCGACCGCATCCTTCACGACCACGGCGGCCGCATGGACCGCGATGTGGAACATGCGCTGGAGCTGGAGGCGGTAAAGGTCTCGCTCAAGAACCTCCGCACCTTCCCCTGCATCCCGGAACGCGAGGCCACAGGCAAGCTGAAGCTGATCGGCGCCTATTTCGCCATTCGCGACGGCGTGCTGCATGTGCTCGATGAGGCTGCCGGCACGTTCGCACCGGCAGCCTAAGTCTTTCAATCAGATGTGCAGCGGGCGCCCGTAAGCGGCGAGCACGCTTTCGTGCATCATTTCCGAAAGCGTCGGGTGCGGGAAGGTCGTGCCCATCAGCTCGGCCTCGGTCGTCTCCAGCTCGCGCGCGACGACATAGCCCTGGATCAGCTCAGTGACTTCCGCGCCGACCATATGCGCGCCCAGAAGCTCGCCGGTCGCCTCGTCGAACACGGTCTTCACGAAGCCCTCGGTCTCGCCGAGTGCGATCGCCTTGCCATTGCCGATGGCGGGGAACTTGCCAACCTTCACCTTGTAGCCGGCTTCCTTCGCCTTCGCCTCGGTGAGGCCCACGGAGGCAACCTGCGGGCGTGAGTAGGTGCAGCCGGGGATGTTGGCCGTGCTCATCGCATGAACGTCCTTCACGCCTGCCATCTTCTCGACGCAGATCACCGCCTCATGCATCGCCTTGTGCGCGAGCCACGGCCCGCTGGTGACGTCGCCGATCGCCCAGATGCCCTCCACGTTGGTGCGGCCGTAGCCGTCCGTCTCGATGTGCTTGTTGGAAAGCTGCTTCACACCGAGCTTTTCCAGCCCGATATCCTCGATGTTCGGCACGATGCCGACTGCGACGATGACATGGCTGAACTCCTGCGTTTCAACCTTGCCGTCCGCGAACTTGATCTCGGCCTTCACACCCTTCGCAGTCGCGTCCAGTTTCTGGACACCGGTCTTCGTGTGGATCGCCATGCCCTGCTTCGTGAGCGCCTTTTCCATGAAGGCGCTGACTTCGGCGTCTTCTACGGGAAGGATACGCTCCAGCATCTCGACGACCGTCACCTTGGCACCGAGGTCCGAATAGAAGCTCGCGAACTCGATGCCGATCGCGCCCGATCCGATCACCAGCAGCTTTTCCGGCACCGCTTCGGGCACCAGAGCATGGCGATACGTCCAGATGCGCTTGCCGTCGGCCTTCGCGAACGGAAGCTCGCGGGCGCGGGCGCCCGTGGCGACGATGATGTTCTTCGCCGAAAGCTCCGTGGTCTTGCCGTCCTTCGAAACGGAGAGTTTCCCCTTCCCCGTCAGCGTGCCGACGCCCTCGTGGACATCGATCTTGTGCTTCTTCATCAGCCCTTTGACGCCGCCGTTCAGCTGATCGGCCACCTTGCGGCTGCGCGCCACGACGGCCTTGATGTCAAACGATGGCTTCTCGGCGCTGAGGCCATAAGCCGAAGCGTGCGTCAGATAATGGAAGATCTCCGACGAGCGCAGCAGGGCCTTCGTGGGGATACACCCCCAGTTGAGGCAGATGCCCCCCAGCCGCTCGCGCTCGACAATGGCCGTCTTCATTCCAAGCTGCGCTGCGCGGATCGCCGCAACATAGCCCCCCGGCCCGGAGCCGAGGACGATAAGATCATAGGTATCAGCCATAAAATCTTCCTATCCTTTGAGGTTCCATGAGAACCCAACCGATATAACCTGTAAGAACGCCAAACATGGCGCCAACCCATGGCGAGTAATTCCCTATTGGCTCAACAATATTCGGAAAACTTAAAGAGCGATCCAAGTAAACCAGTGCTGCTCCTAAGATGGCTCCGATGATGGAAATCAAGAAGAGATCGCTTTTGCGCTTTCTTCCGAAAAACACACACGATGGCCAAAAGCCAATCAACGCTCCTAAAAAAGTATAAGGCAATACGTTTGCAATTATCGGCAGCCCTAAAACCAAACTGGCCAGAATAAATAACGGGGCCTCCAACAACGCTAACATATCCCCCTCTTTGAGAGCGCGTGCAGCTTCAGCGATCGGTAGAAATAAAAATCCTCCAATCGCTGCGCCGCCGATCGCAGTCGCGGGAACCTTCCAGAGCTGGTTCGCGACAATCACGCCAGCAGGCTGAGCGGGTTTTCGACGAGGCGCTTGAACGCCTGCATCAGGCGTGCACCGTCTGCACCGTCGATGGCGCGATGGTCGAAGCTGCCGGTCGCCGACATCACCGTTGCGATGGCGAGCGCATCGTTCACGATGTACGGCCGCTTCTCGCCCGCACCGATCGCCATGATCATGCCCTGCGGCGGGTTAATGACCGCGTCGAACTGCGTGATACCGTACATCCCCATGTTGGAGATGGAGGCCGTGCCGCCCTGATATTCGTTAGGCTGCAGCTTGCCTTCCTTGGCGCGGGCGGCGAGTTCCTTCATCTCCGTCGCGATCGCCGACAGGCTCTTGGCGTCCGCGCCCGTGATGATGGGCGTGATCAGGCCGTTCGGGATCGACACTGCCACCGAGATATCAGCGCGACTGTATTTGAAGAGCTGGTCGCCCGAAATCGAGACGTTGCACTCCGGCACCTCGATGAGCGCGGCGGCGAGCGCCTTGATCAGCAGATCGTTGACGCTGAGCTTCACGCCGCGCGGCTCCAGCGCCGTGTTCAACTCGCCGCGCAGCTTCAGGAGCGCATCGAGCTGGATATCCACCGTGAGGTAGATGTGCGGAATCGTCTGCTTCGCCTCGGTAAGGCGCCGCGCGATGGTTTTGCGCATGTTCGAAAGCTTCACCGCCTCGTGCGGAATCTCGGTATCGAACGCTGCAGGCGCCGCAGGTGCAGCGACCTTGGCTGAGGGCGCGGCCGCAGCCGGTTTTCCGCCATCGAGGTCCGCCTTCACGACGCGTCCGCCGGGGCCGCTGCCCTGAACGTCGCCAAGGTCGATGCCCTTGGCCTCGGCGATACGGCGCGCAAGCGGGCTCGCCTTCACGCGATCTTCCGAATCCGTCGCCACCGGGGCGGGCGCCGCCGACTTCGGAGCTTCAGCCTTCACCGGTTCGGGTGCTGGCTGCGGCTTCTCTTCGGCCTTGGGGGCCTTCGGCGCCTCTTTCGGTTCCGCTTTTGCAGCCTTCGGCGCGGAGACCTCTTCGCCCTCTTCGGCGAGCACGGCAATGAGCTGGCCGACCGGAACGTCCTCCGTTCCCGCGGCAACGACGATCTTCGCCACAACACCCTCGTCGATGGATTCAACCTCCATCGTCGCCTTGTCGGTTTCGATCTCGGCGATGACGTCGCCCGGCGAGACCTTGTCGCCTTCCTTCACCAGCCATTTCGCGAGCGTCCCCACCTCCATCGTGGGCGACAGCGCGGGCATCGTAATGTCAATCGGCATGTTCAGTCCTTGTAAGTGACGCGCTTGGCGGCGGCGACAACGTCGGCAGCCTTCACGAGGGCGGCTTTTTCCAGGTTCGCGGCGTAGGGCAGCGGAACATCTTCATTGGTGACGCGGAGAACGGGCGCATCAAGATCGTCGAAGCCGTCCTCCATCGCGATCGCCATGATTTCAGAGGCGATCGAGCATTGCGGCCAGCCTTCCTCGACGACGACCATGCGGTTCGTCTTCTTGAGGCTTGCGAGGACAGTGCTGCGGTCGAGCGGACGCAAGGTGCGGAGATCGACGACCTCCGCCTCGATCCCCTCGTCCGCCAGCGCCTTCGCGGCTTCGAGCGCGACGCCGACGCCGATCGAGTAAGACACGATGGTGACATCGCTCCCCTCGCGCGCGATCCGTGCCTTGCCGATGGGGAGCACATAATCCTCAACCTCGGGCACATCGAAGCTCTGGCCGTAAAGCAGCTCGTTTTCGAGGAACACGACGGGGTCGGGCGAACGGATCGCCGCCTTCAGAAGGCCTTTCGCGTCCGCCGCGCTGTAGGGCGCGATCACGATAAGGCCGGGTACGCTCGCATACCACGGGCCGTAGTTCTGGCTGTGCTGTGCCGCAACGCGCGACGCTGCGCCGTTCGGGCCGCGGAACACCATGGGGCAGCGCATCTGGCCGCCCGACATGTAGTTGGTCTTGGCGGCTGAGTTCACGATATGGTCGATCGCCTGCATGGCGAAGTTGAACGTCATGAACTCGACGATTGGGCGAAGACCGCCCATCGCGGCACCGGTGCCGACGCCCGCAAACCCGTATTCGGTGATCGGCGTATCGATGACGCGCTGCGGACCGAACTCTTCGAGCAGGCCCTGTGTCACCTTATAGGCACCCTGATACTCCGCGACCTCTTCGCCCATCACGAAGACGCGGTTGTCGGTGCGCATTTCTTCGGCCATCGCATCGCGCAACGCCTCGCGTACCGTCATGCGGCGCAGATTGGTGCCCGAAGGGATTTCGGGATCGTTCGCGATCGCCGGCTGCGGCGTTGGAATCGCCTTGGCGCCGGAAGGTGCTTCGGTCTTCTGTTCGGGATGTCTTTCAGCCGGTGCCTTTTTGGCGACCGGGGGCTCGGTCTTTTCCGGCGGCGCCTCGGCGTCGCGATCCCCTTCCCCGTCATCGATCACGGCAATCAGCGTGCCGACGGCAACGCTGTCCGATCCGGCCTCAACCAGGATCTTCGAAACAGTGCCGCCTTCGTCCGATTCCAGTTCCATCGTGGCCTTGTCGGTCTCGATCTCGGCGATCACGTCGCCGGGCTTCACCGTGTCGCCTTCCTTCACCAGCCACTTGGCGAGCGTCCCCTCTTCCATCGTGGGGGACATGGCGGGCAGCTTTATCTCGATCGCCATCAGTAGCTCCCCACCAGAACGTCGGTGTAAAGTTCGGAAAGTTCCGGTTCGGGCGTCTGCTCGGCGAAGTCGGCAGAATCGTTGACGATGGCCCGCACCTCCTTTTCGATGTCCTTGAGCTTGGCCTCATCGACACCCGCGGCGAGCAGGTGCTTCTTCGCCGCCTCGATCGGATCGGACTTTTCGCGCATCGCCTGCACTTCCTCACGCGAGCGGTATTTCGCGGGGTCGGACATGGAATGGCCGCGATATCGGTATGTCTTCAGCTCAAGAAGCAGCGGCCCCTTGCCCGAGCGAACCCATTCGATCGCCATCTGCGCTGCGCCGCGCACTTCGAGCACGTCCATGCCGTTCACCTGGATGCCTTCGATGCGGAAACTCTCGCCGCGGCGGTAAAGCTGGTCTTCCGCGCTCGCGCGATTGACGCTCGTACCCATGGCGTATTGATTGTTTTCGACCACGTAGACGACGGGGAGCTTCCACAGCTCCGCCATGTTGAAGCTTTCGTACACCTGCCCCTGGTTCGCCGCGCCGTCACCGAAATAGGTGAGGCAGATATTGCCGTCGCCCTTGTATTTGTGTGCGAAGGCAAGCCCGGTACCAAGTGGCACCTGTGCGGCGACGATGCCGTGCCCGCCGTAAAAACCGTGCTCGACACTGAACATGTGCATCGAGCCGCCCTTGCCTTTGGATATGCCGGCGGCACGGCCGGTCAATTCCGCCATCACCGCGCGCGATTCGATGCCGCAGGCAAGCATGTGGCCGTGGTCGCGGTAACCGGTGATAACGCTGTCGCCGGCCTTCAATGCGGACTGAAGGCCGACAACGACGGCCTCCTGCCCGATATAGAGGTGGCAGAAACCGCCGATCAGCCCCATGCCGTAAAGCTGGCCCGCCTTTTCCTCGAAACGGCGGATGAGCAGCATCTGGCGGTAGAAATCGAGGAGTTCGTCGACGCTGGCCTTGTAGGGCGAATAGTCGGGCAACCGGTCCAGTCCCTCGCGAACTTCAGACTGCCGCTGCGACGTCGCAGCCTTTGTTTTACGAGCCGCAGGTTTGGGCTTGGGCGATGTTTTCGCCTCTTTGGTTCGCTCGACGATGATCCCCTCCTCTGGTTCGCAAGGTAAAGTTTTTTACTTCACCGACGCTATACGTGCGACCGTGTGTAAAGTTCAAGCGCGAGCGAGACGCTTGATGGCTTATTTGTCGAGACGGATGACGAACTCGTCCTCACGGACGAGGCCCAGATTCTCACGTACGAGTTCGTCTGCAAGGTCGGGATCGACCTTCGAGGGATTGAGGAGCGTCACCTTGCGCTCAAGATCCGCCTTGCGCTGGGCGACAACGGCCGCTTCCTTCGCAAGGCGCGTCTCTTCGGCCTTATAGCCGCCGAGCGCGAGAATGCCCGTGTCGCCCGCAACCGCGTGCCATCCGAAGAACGCGACGAGGCCGATGCACAGCGCGGGAAGCCACGCTGAGCGGATATAGGAGACAAGGCGGACGGGTTCGCTCACGTCCGCCTTTGAATCACGCGAATCCTAATGATTCAAGCGTTATTTTGCGCGGAGAATCGATCGGCCTGCATATGTGGCGACATCGCCCAGCTCCTCGGCGATGCGGATCAGCTGATTGTATTTCGCGAGCCGGTCCGAACGCGCCATGCTGCCGGTCTTGATCTGACCGCAGTTCGTCGCGACGGCGAGGTCAGCAATCGTCGCATCCTCGGTCTCGCCCGAACGGTGTGACATCACGGCGGTGTACCGCGCACGGTGCGCCATGTTGACGGCTTCGAGCGTTTCGGACAGCGTACCGATCTGGTTAACTTTTACCAGAATGGAGTTCGCGGTACCCTTGGCAATGCCGTCGCGGAGGCGTGCAGGGTTGGTCACGAAGAGGTCGTCGCCGACAAGCTGGACGCGATCTCCGACGCGGTCGGTGAGCAGCTTCCAGCCGTCCCAGTCGTCCTCACCCATGCCGTCCTCGATCGAGATGATCGGGTAGCGATCGCAAAGGCTTGCAAGGAAGTCCACCATCTCGGCCGACGACAGCGACTTGCCTTCGCCCGTCATCTCGTAATTGCCGTCCTTGTGGAATTCGGTGGCGGCGCAGTCGAGCGCCAGCATCACCTCATCGCCTACCTTGAAGCCCGCCTTTTCCACGGCGCCCATTATGAAGTCGAGCGCAGCCTCGGCGCTCGCGAGGTTCGGTGCGAAGCCGCCTTCGTCGCCCACCGCGGTCGCGAGGCCCTTGTCGTGTAGTGACTTTTTCAGCGTGTGGAAGATTTCCGCGCCCCAGCGCAGCCCCTCGCCGAAGCTCTCGGCACCGACCGGCATGATCATGAATTCCTGGAAGTCGATCGGATTGTCGGCGTGCGCACCACCGTTCAGGATGTTCATCATCGGCACCGGCAGCACGCTTGCCGAGACGCCGCCAACGTACCGATAGAGCGGCAGCCCCCGCGAATCCGCAGCCGCCTTTGCTGCCGCCAGGCTGACCCCGAGAATGGCGTTGGCGCCAAGCCGCGCCTTGTTCGGTGTGCCGTCCAGCGAGATCAGCGTGTTGTCGAGCTCAAGCTGGTCCTCGGCATCCATGCCGAGCAGCGCGTCCTGGATTTCGCCGTCAACGGCGGCGCACGCTTTCTCGACACCCTTGCCGAGCCAGCGGCTCGTGTCGCCGTCGCGAAGCTCAACGGCCTCATAGGCGCCCGTCGAGGCGCCCGAGGGCACGGCGGCGCGGCCGAAGGCGCCATCTTCCAGCGTCACCTCGACCTCCACGGTCGGATTGCCGCGGCTGTCGAGAATCTGTCTGGCGTGGATGTCGATGATCGCGGTCATGGCGTCGCTCCGGCTTGTGAAAATATCGTTCGTGCGCGCTCTTAATCAGCCTCGGCGCGTGGGGCAACGCCGCTTGTTCTGCCAGTGTCGCAATGCGGCCTTGTTTTTGCCCACGACGGAACCAACATCCTGTTCTATTGTTGTACTACAGCCCCCGTAAGCCTGAAAGGAATTGGCATGTCCGACACTCTTCCCGCGCCTCCTACTGCCGATCCCGTTGCCGCGAAAACGGACCGGCTGGCCACGATCAAGGCTGAAGCCAGCAAGTTCAAGACCGAAGCCTCGACAAAGGCGCGCAGCGCCGCCGAGGAAGGCAAGACCCGCGCCGCCGAAACGCTCGGCAGCGTCTCGCACGTCACGCGCGAAGCCGCCGACAAGCTGAAAGGCACGCAGGCGGAGCCGCTCGCGAACATCATCAATTCGGCCGCAGATTCGGTGGAATCCTTCGCGCAGCGGATGCGTGAGAAGACAGTCGATGACATTATCGACGACACGCGCGAAATGGTCCGCCGTTCGCCGGTGCTGGTGATCGCCGCCGCAGCGGCCGCCGGTTTCATTATCTCGCGCTTCTTCAAGGCCAGCCGCAACGACGACGCTGAAGTCTGAGAGGACCAACAGGGGTGGCCGATCAGGACGTAAAAATCTCCGATCTCTTCGAGCGCCTCGTCGACGAAGGCGGAGACTTTCTGCAGGCGGAAGTCCGCATTGCCGAGGCGAAGATCGCCCGGCGACTTCAATTGGCGCGGCTGCCGCTTGCGTTTCTCAGCGCTTCGGTTGCTTTGGCGTTCGTGGCACTGATGGGGATTGCGACGGCGCTCGTCGTGCTGCTCGGGCCCTATGTCGGATTCTTCTTGGCGGTGGTGATCGTCACCGTGATCGCTGCCGGAGCGTCGTGCCTTTTGTTTGTTGAAGGGCGCAAACGCCTTGAGATCGTGATTGAGCCCCCATCCTTGCTGCGCCACCGGAGCGAAACGTGAAAGACGACCCCGTCAATACGGCCCTTTATGAAGCGGAAGCCGCTGAGGCGCGGCGGCGGATCGCGCTGACCGTCGGCGAGATCCGGCACCGGCTCGATCCCCGTACGATCGCGAACGAGGCGATTGATGCAGCGGCTGAACGGGGGGCAGAACTCGTTGCACGCGGCCGTAAGGCAGCGAGCGACAATCTTGGCGCGATCTCCATCGTCGGCGCGCTTGCCGGTCTGATGGCGGGCGCGCGGCACCATCGGAAGAGCAGAAAGGCACCCGCCATGAGCCAGTACGAAGATGATTTCGGCAACGAAGCGCCGGGCAAGGACCGGCTGGAAGGTGTGAAACAGACCGCGCAGCAAGTGCGCGAGACGGTGACACACAAGGCGCAGGCCGCGCGCGAGGCCGCCGGCGAAACGTTCGCTTCCGCACGCCAGCACGCGAATGACGCCTGGGAAACGGCGCGTGAGCGTGCCGCGGATTATTCGGAGCGCGCGAAAGTGCAGGCGGCGAAGGCGCGCGAGCGCACGGCCGAAAGCGTCGACGAGAATCCACTCGTCGCCGTGCTTGCGGGCGCGGCGCTCGGTGCGATCATCGGCGCGCTCCTGCCGCGCAGCAGCGGTGAGAACCGCGCCCTCGGCCCGGTTCGCGACAAGCTCGCGTCGACGGCGCGTACGGCGGCCCGGGTTGCGCGCACGGCCGGCGAAGCGAAGCTTGCCGAACTTGGCATCAAGGAAGCCGCCAAGCTGCGCTTCAGCGAGATCAAGGAAGGTGCGGCCGAGGTCGCGAAGTCTGCGACATCCGCCGTTCGCGGCAAGGGCAAAGCCGTTAACGGCACCCCTGCCGAGGATGAAAGCCCGGCCGAACTCGCCTAGGCGGCGGCGGGGACAACCTCGTCGATTTCCGATGGAACAAGGCCGACTTCGCGCAGCATCCGCCGCGCCGAGTCCGGCTGATCGAAGGCTTCCACCACAAGGCCGTACCGAAGCCCGGTGAGCCTTGAGACAACCGCCTGCATCAGCTCGCGATCGCCGAGCCGCCCGGCGCGGATGACGAGCGAGGGTTGCAGTTTTCCGGCCGCGTGCAGTTGGTCGACCATGGCGATGAGATCGAGCACGTCGGTTTCGCCGCCCCCGAGTATGAACGCCGCACCTTCGGAAACCTGCGAAAGCCCCTTCGCGAACTGCTGAAACCTGTCCCCTTCCCCCGCCATCCGGGCTCTGATCCGGCTCGAAACCAGCGCAACGAGCCGCTCCGCGATGGCAAGCGGCAGCGATGGGCGATCGGCGAGCGGCATCGCCACGGCTTCTTCATCGCCGAAGCGTTCGACTGCACGCGCCATCGCGGCTTCCGCGATGTCTGCGCCGGCATTGGCGGCAAGCGTCGACACCGCCCGCACTTCGGCATGTTCGACAATCGCCGCGGAAACCGGCTCCCGCACCACGGGCCGCGCGGCGATGGCGACGCGGTGTTCCTCGCTCCGCGATTTCACGATCTCCACGAGCATGTCGTCGTCGAGGAGGTCGCTCGCCTTCAAAATCGGCTCGGCGACCTCAATAACGTCGTGCGCCATGCGAAGCGCCACGTCCTGCGGAATGTCGGCGCTTGAAGCGATGGTTTGCGCCAGCGCCTTGCGCACCTCAACCTCAACGTCACGGGCGATCGCGCGCACAATATCGTCCGCGATTCCGCGTTCGCGGTTGTCGAACAGGCGCTGCGTATAGCTGTGCCCAAGCTTCAGCGCGATCGCGCGGCGGGCATCCGCGTTCGCGTTCTCCTGTAGCCGCTCGACGTCGGCAAGAGAGGGCAGAAGCGGGTCCATCTCTTTACAATAGCCCGAAAAACATTACCGATTAATCGCCGATTCACAGGGGATCGTGCATTCCAGCATTATGGAAAAGAAAGCTACGCACATGAAAACGCGCGCTGCCCGTTTGGTTGCCCTTTCCGCTCTTGCCGTGTTGATCGCCGGTCCGGCGGCAGCGGCAGACGGAGCGCAATTGTTCAAGAGCCGCTGCGGCATCTGCCACTGGGACCCTGCCCAGGCTGGCGAAAAGCCGCGCCAGGGCCCATCGCTCAAAAAGCTGATCGGGCGCACTGCGGGCACTGAAAAGAGCTTTCCGCGCTATTCCCCGGCGATGAAGAAAGCCGGCTTCACGTGGACTGCGGACAAGCTCGACACGTATCTCGACAATCCCCGGAAGGTGGTTCCGGGAACTTCCATGGCCTTTGTCGGGTTGAAGAAGCCTGACGAGCGCAAGGCGGTCGTCGATTATCTCTTAAAGGCGTCTCGCTAAGCGAACGCCAAGCGGACGGAGTTCTGATAAATGTTCATTCGCGCACTCGCGATTCTTCTCGCCTCGGCGGCCGTTGCCACGCCCGCTGCCAGCCTTGCGGCGCAAACGACTGCGCCGGCCGACAACGGCAAGGCTGCCGGCACCTTCATTACCGAGCTCTCTCAGCGCGCTTATGCCGTGCTGCGCGACAAGTCGAACGACAAGAATGAAGTCCGCGCCCAGTTCCGGAGGTTGCTCAAGGAGAACTTCGCGGTCACCGACATCGGCAACCGCCTGATCCGCCGCCATGTGCGGACGATCAACAAGCAGCAGTATCAGGCCTATCAGGCCGCCTTCCCGGACTATGTCGTCGATACCTATACCGACAACCTGTTCGAGTTTGCCGACAGTGAACTCAAGGTTGTCCGCACCGTGCCCCGGGGCACGCGCGGAACCATAGACGTCTACGCCCGCGTCACCCGCAACAACGGCGCGCAGCCGATCGATTCGATCTGGACCGTGAAGAAGAACCAGAGCGGCAAGTATGTCGTCGACAATCTCACGGTGGCCGGCGTGAACCTGTCGCTGACGCAGGAAGCCGACTTCACCGCCTATATCCAGAAGAACGGCTTCGATGCGCTCGTCCAGTTCATGAGGGATCGCAAGTCCGCATGACATCCGTCATCGACCGCGAAGCTGCGGCGTTCATCCATCCTTCGGCGCAGCTTTACGGCCATATCCGTTTCGAGGAAGGGTCCTCGGTCTGGTGCAACGTGGTCATGCGTTCGGAAGCGGAACATATCCGGATCGGGCGTTTCACGAATATCCAGGACTTCGTGATGGTTCACGCAGAGCCGGGCCGTGCGGTGGAAATCGGCGATTACTGCTCGATCACGCACCATGCGACGATCCATGCCTGCAAGCTCGGTAACAATGTCCTCGTCGGCGTGAACGCCACGATCTTCAACGATGCGGTGATCGGCGACAACAGCATCGTCGGCCAGCACGCCTTCGTGCGCGACGGCACGGAAGTGCCGCCGAACAGCATCGTCGTCGGCTCCCCCGCCAAGGTGATCCGCACCCACAACAGCTGGATCGCGAACCGAATGAACGCGCTCATCTACCACCGCAACGCGCTCGCGTATGCAAAGGGCGACCACAGGGCATGGGCAGCCCCGGAGTTCGAGCGTTGGGCCGGTGCGACGCTCGAACGCTTGCAGCGCGAGTTCGAGGCGCTATAGCGCACGTGCATGGACCAGACTGAAAAACAGAAACTCCACCTCGTGTTCGGCGGACGCGTCGCGGACCCGCGCGGGCTCGAGTTCGAAGACCTCGCCGCGCTCGACATCGTCGGCATTTTTCCAGACTTCAAGAGCGCGGAAAACGCGTGGCGCGCCAATGCGCAGCGCACGGTGGACGATGCGGCGATGAAGTATGTCGTGGTGCACCTGCACCGGCTGCTGGAGCCCGACGCGGACCCCTCCGCCTAACGGAACCGTCGCGCGATCGCAGCGCGGGCGAGCGGCAGGGCGACGATCAGGCCCGCCACGAAGCCGCCAACGTGCGCGCCGATCGCGATGCCGCCGCCATCCGTGTTGAGCACGAGTCCCGTCGCGACCTGGAGGCCGATCCAGAGCGCGGCGAGCTGAAGCGCGCGCGCGAACTCGCCCTTCCCGCCTGAACGCCCGAAGATCATCGCGTGCGCGGCAAATACGCCGGAAATGGCGCCACTCGCGCCCACGACCGGGATCGGCGAGCCGGGATCGAGCGCGACCTGAACGAGCCCGCCCGCGATGCCCGAGACGAAGAACAGCAGCAGATAGCGCCAGCGGCCGAGCACCGCCTCGACGAAACGGCCGATCCACGCGAGGAACAGCATGTTGAAGCCGAGGTGTGCCCAGCTTCCATGCAGGAAAATCGAGGATACGAGCGTTGCGGGTGCCGGGATCGCATGATCGAGGACGAGGCTGCCCCCGATCCGCGCCGGGATCAGACCCCCGCCCATGCTGATCGCCATCTCGAAACCGGGGCCGCCAAGCGTCACCGCGAGCTGGATCAGAACGCAGGCGATAATGATCGCGCGGGTCGCGAGATCCACGCGTTCAGCTTCCACCGGCTTTCCGCCTTTCAGATGAAGTTGAGTTTGACGATCTCGTAATATTTGTCGCCGGACGGGGTCGAAACTTCGACCTCCTCACCGACGCGGCGCCCGATGAGCGCGCGGCCGAGCGGGGACGTGTACGAGATGCGGCCCTGCTTGGCATCGGCCTCGTAGGGGCCAACGATCTGGTAAACGACGGGCTTATCGTCTTCATCCAGAAGGTCGACCGTGGCGCCGAACACCACCTTGTCGCCCGAAAGCGTTGTCGGATCGATCACCTGCGCGCGGGCGAGCTGATCTTCCAGCTCGATGATCTGCGCTTCGATCTGGCCTTGCCGCTCTTTCGCGGCATGATACTCGGCGTTTTCGGAAAGGTCGCCGTGCGCACGTGCTTCCTCGATGGCCTGCACCACCTCGGGACGGTCAACCGTCTTCAGCTTTTGCAGTTCGGTCTGCATTTTCGCATGACCGGACGGCAGGATCGGAAGCTTTTCAAGCGTCGCCATGTTCGTAACCCACTCCTAGCCTACTCCCCCGGCAAACCGACCCTCCGCCGGAAAATCCGCCGTCTCTTAGCCAGAACTGTCGGGGATCAGGTATCGAGATCAGAATAGTAAGATTGCAGCGACCGGACTGCAAGGGGTTGTTGACGCATTGCGCGGATGGCCATCACTGTCGCCAGCGATTCCGCCGCCGTCGTATAATACGGAATCTTGCCGTAAAGCGCCGAAGCGCGGATCGATTGCGAGTCCTTCAGGCTCTGTGCGCCCTCGGTGGTGTTGAAGATAAGGTCGATGTCGCCGTCCTTGATCCGGTCGACGATATGCGGCCGTCCTTCCAGCACCTTGTTGACCGGCTCCACCGCGATCCCCTGCTCCGCAAGGTAACTCGCCGTGCCCGAAGTCGCGACTATGCGGAAACCGAGCTCTATCAGCCCCCTGGCAGCGGCAAGGATCACCGGCTTGTCGGTATCCTTCACCGAAACGAAGACCGTGCCGGTATCGGGCAGCGTCGTCCCCGCGCCGAGCTGGCTCTTCGCGAAGGCCGTGGGGAAATCGACATCGATGCCCATCACCTCGCCTGTCGACTTCATCTCCGGCCCGAGGATCGGGTCCACGCCCGGGAAGCGCGCGAACGGGAACACGGCCTCTTTCACTGCGATATAGGGAATATCGCGGTTGATCGGGCCGAACGAGGCGAGCGCCTCGCCCGCCATCACGCGCGCGGCGATCTTCGCGATCGGCCGCCCGATGGCCTTCGCCACGAACGGCACCGTGCGGCTGGCGCGCGGGTTCACCTCGATGAGGTAAACCTCGCCGTCCTTCACGGCATACTGCACGTTCATCAGGCCCTTGACCTTCAGCGCGATCGCAAGCGCCACGGTTTGCCGCTCGATCTCGGCGATCATGTCTGCGGCCAGGCTGTAGGGCGGCAGCGAGCAGGCACTGTCGCCCGAATGGACGCCCGCTTCCTCGATGTGCTGAAGCACGCCCGCGACAACCACATCCTTGCCGTCCGACAGCGCATCGACGTCGACCTCGACCGCATCGCGCAGATACTGGTCGACAAGCACGGGCGAGGTGCCGGACACCTTCACTGCGGTCGCGATGTAGGTTTCGAGCTGCGTCTGGTTCTCCACGACCTCCATCGCGCGGCCGCCGAGCACGTAGGACGGGCGCAGCAGCACTGGATAGCCGATCCGGTCGGCCTCGCGGATCGCCTCTTCGAGGCTGCGCGCAAGACCGTTCGAGGGCTGCTTGAGACCAAGATCGCCCACCAGCTTCGCGAAGCGCTCGCGGTCTTCCGCAAGGTCGATCGCGTCGGGTGAGGTGCCGAGGATCGGGATGCCCGCGTCCTCAAGCCCCTGCGCGAGCTTCAGCGGCGTCTGCCCCCCGAACTGTACGATGACGCCGACGAGCGTACCCTTCGACATCTCGACATGCAGGATTTCAAGCACATCCTCGGTGGTGAGCGGCTCGAAATACAGGCGGTCCGACGTGTCGTAGTCGGTGGAGACCGTCTCCGGGTTGCAGTTGATCATGATGGTTTCGTAACCCGCCTCGTCGAGCGCGAAGCAGGCGTGGCAGCAGCAATAGTCGAACTCGATGCCCTGCCCGATCCGGTTTGGCCCGCCGCCGAGGATGACGACCTTTTTCGCGTCCGTAGGCTGGCTCTCGTCCTCGGGCACGCCAAAGCTCGGCGCCTCGTAGGTCGAATACATATAGGGCGTCTTCGCCTCGAACTCGGCGGCGCAGGTATCGATGCGCTTGAACACCGGGCGGACATTGAGCCCGCGCCGCTGTTCGGCGACCGCAGCCTCGTGCCAGCCGACGAGCGTTGCGAGCCGCGCATCCGAAAAGCCCATCGCCTTCAGCGCGCGGAAACCCTCAGCGTCCCTCGGCAGGCCGTTCTCGCGAACCTTTTCCTCGGCGTCCACGATCTCGCGGATACGCGCGATGAACCACGGGTCGTAAGCGGACAGGCGGTGAATATCGGCATCCGAAATCCCGCGCCGGATCGCGTCGGCGACGACCAGCAGCCGGTCGGGCGTCGGAAGCGCGAGCGCGGCTTCCACCTCGTCGTTTCCGGCGCCCATCAGCGCCTCGACCTCGTCGAAGCCGGTGAGTCCGGTTTCGAGGCCGCGCAGCGCCTTCTGCATACTTTCGTGAATCGAGCGGCCGATCGCCATAACCTCGCCCACGGACTTCATCGCCGTGGTGAGCGTATTCGAAGCCCCCTTGAACTTCTCGAACGCGAAGCGCGGGATCTTGGTGACGACGTAATCGATGGTGGGCTCGAAGCTCGCGGGCGTCGCGCCCGTGATGTCGTTCTCGATCTCGTCGAGCGTGTAGCCGACGGCAAGCTTCGCCGCGACCTTCGCAATCGGGAACCCCGTCGCCTTCGAAGCGAGCGCCGAAGAGCGCGAGACGCGCGGGTTCATCTCGATGACGACGAGGCGGCCGTCCTTCGGATTGACTGCGAACTGGACGTTCGAACCGCCCGTTTCCACGCCGATTTCACGCAGGACCGCGATGCTCGCGTTCCGCATGATCTGGTATTCCTTGTCGGTCAGCGTCAGCGCCGGGGCGACGGTGATGCTGTCGCCGGTGTGGACGCCCATCGGGTCGACGTTCTCGATCGAGCAGATGATGATGGCGTTGTCGTTCCTGTCGCGGACGACTTCCATCTCATACTCTTTCCAGCCGAGCAGCGATTCCTCGATCAGCACCTCGGTGGTGGGGCTGGCGTCGAGCCCGCCGCGCACGATCTCCTCGAACTCCTGCCGGTTGTAGGCGACGCCGCCGCCGGTGCCGCCCATCGTGAAGCTGGGGCGGATGATCGAGGGAAGCCCTGTGCGCTCCAGCACCTCGAACGCCTCGTCGAGCGAATGGGCGATGCCGGACCGCGCGCTTTCCAGCCCGATCTTGTCCATCGCCTGCCGGAATTTCAGCCGATCCTCGGCCTTGTCGATGGCCTCGGCATCCGCACCGATCAGCTCGACGCCGTATTTTTCAAGCGTACCGTCGCGCGCCAGCGCCAGCGCCGTATTCAGCGCCGTCTGCCCGCCCATCGTCGGCAGCACCGCGTCGGGCCGCTCCTTCTCGATGATCTTGGCGACGATCTCCGGCGTGATCGGCTCGATATAGGTCGCGTCCGCCATGTCCGGATCGGTCATGATCGTCGCGGGGTTCGAGTTCACCAGAATGATCCGGTACCCCTCCTCGCGCAGCGCCTTGCACGCCTGCGTACCCGAATAATCGAACTCGCACGCTTGCCCGATGACGATGGGGCCTGCGCCGATGATGAGGATGGAGGAGATGTCCGTGCGTTTGGGCATGGTTTTACTGCAGTCCCTTCACGAACTTCTCGAAGAGGTAGAAACTGTCCTGCGGACCGGGGCTCGCCTCGGGGTGATACTGGACGGAAAACGCCGTCTTGTCGGTGAGTTCGAGCCCGCAGTTGGAACCATCGAACAACGAGACATGCGTCGCCCGTGCGTTCGCGGGAAGCGTGTCGGCGTCCACCGCGAAGCCGTGGTTCATGCTGGTGATCTCGACGAGACCATCAGAGAGCCGCTTCACCGGGTGGTTCGCGCCGCGATGGCCCTGATGCATCTTCGCGGTTTTCGCGCCCACGGCGAGGCCGAGGAGCTGGTGGCCGAGGCAGATGCCGAAGATCGGCACGTTCGCGTCGAGCAGCTTCTTGATGACTGGCACAGCATATTCGCCGGTCGCGGCAGGGTCGCCGGGGCCGTTCGACAGGAACACGCCGTCCGGGCGCAGCGCCATTACCTCTTCGAAGGTCGCGCTCGCGGGCATCACGGTCACGCTCGCGCCTGCCGCCGTCAGGTTGCGCAGGATGTTGTTCTTGGCGCCGTAATCGATGGCGACCACATGCGGCCTGCCTTCACCGGCGCTTTCGCCGTAGCCCTTTCCGAGATGCCACGGCCCGCCGGACCAATCCTGCCGCGCGCTCCGCGTCACGTCCTTGGCAAGGTCCATGCCTTCGAGGCCCGGCCACGCCTTTGCCTCGGCGAGCAGCGCGTCGATGTCGAACGTGCCCGAGGGGCTGTGCGCGATCACCGCGTTCGGCGCGCCGAGTTCACGAATGCGGCGCGTCAGCGCGCGCGTATCGACGCCTGAGAGGCCCACGCGCCCCTTGCGCTTCATCCACGCGTCGAAGCCTTCGGCGCTGCGGAAGTTGCTGGGCGCCGTCACGTTCTGCCGCACCACGCAGCCTACGGCAGCGGGCGTATCGGCCTCCACATCCTCGGCATTCGTGCCGACATTGCCGATGTGCGGGAAGGTGAAGGTAACGATCTGCCCGGCGTAGGAGGGATCGGTCATCACCTCCTGATAGCCCGTCATCGCGGTGTTGAAGCAAACCTCGCCGACCGCGTGACCCTCGGCGCCGAAACCGTGCCCCCAGATCACTGTGCCGTCCGCGAGAATCAATACCCCCGTGGCTCCTTTGGGTGCGCGCGCGGGTTTGGCGTCGGACACGTGGTCTGGCCCCTTCGACTCTGGTTTCGTGCTTTGTGGCTAAGGCGCCTAGCTATTGGCGAGGGTCCGGAGCGTCAATCTATTCTTTTGCCTTTTTGGCGGCTAGACGGACCGCTTGCTCTTAAAGGGAAGAAAAGCATGATTCGCGACGACATCAAGGCGGCGCAGGTGGCGGCCATGAAGGCGGGCGAGAAGGAACGGCTGGCAGCCGTGCGCCTGATCCTCGCGAAGCTGAAGGACCGCGACATCGAGCTGCGCACGGCGAAATCCGTGCCGGACGATGACGTTATTGTCGTCGATGTCCTGCAGAAGATGGGCAAACAGCGCCGCGAATCCATCACCATGTTCGAACAGGGCGGCCGCGAAGAGCTCGCCGCGCAGGAAAAAGCGGAGCTTGCGGTCATCGAATCCTTCCTCCCCGCCATGATGGGCCCGGACGAGGTGAAAGCCGCCGTCGCCGCCATCGTTGCCGAGATCGGCGCCGCCGGCCCCAAGGACATGGGCCGCGTGATGGCCGAGGTGAAGGCGCGCCACGCCGGGCAGATCGACATGAGCACGGTCAGCGGAATCGTCAAAGCCGCGCTGGCGGGATAGCCCTGCCCGCATGAGCATCCCCCCGCAATTCCTCGACGAGATCAGGAGCCGGGTGAGCCTGTCGTCCGTGGTGGCGCGTCGGGTGAAGCTGCTCAAGGCCGGGCGCGAGATGAAGGGCTGCTGCCCCTTCCATAACGAGAAGACGCCGAGCTTCTACGTCAACGACGACAAGGCTTTCTATCACTGCTTCGGCTGCGGCGCCCATGGCGACGTCATCCGCTTCGTGGTGGAGCAGGAAGGCCTCAGCTTCCGCGATGCCGTGGCGGGCCTCGCGGCGGAAGCCGGGCTGGAGATGCCCGAGGAAAACCCGGAGGCGCGTGCGAAGGCGAAGGCTGCGGCGGGACTTCATGACGTCACCGGTGCCGCAAGCGACTGGTTCCGCAAGCAGCTTTCCGGCCTCGGCGGTGCGGACGCGCGCGCCTACATCGAAAAGCGCAGCCTGAAACCAGGCACCGTGGAAGCCTTCGGCCTCGGCTTCGCGCCCGACAGCCGCGGCGCGCTCAAGGCCGCGCTCGGCGATATAGACGTTCGCAAACTCATCGAAGTCGGCCTCGTCATCGAAGCCGAAGGCCGCGAGCCATACGATCGCTTCCGGGGCCGCCTGATGTTCCCGATCCGCGATCCGCGCGGGCGTGTCGTGGGCTTCGGCGGGCGCATCATCGGCGCGGGCGAGCCCAAGTACCTGAACTCCCCCGACACGCCGCTCTTCGACAAGGGCCGCCTGCTCTACAACCTCGACAAGGCCGGCCCGGCCGCGCGCAAGTCGGGCCGCATCGTCGTCGTCGAAGGCTATATGGACGTCATCGGCCTCGCGCAGGTCGGCTTCGCGGAGGCTGTTGCGCCGATGGGCACCGCGCTCACCGAGGATCAGATGAAGCTGCTGTGGCGTGTCGCGCCCGAGCCGGTGCTCTGCTTCGACGGGGATGCCGCCGGGCGCCGCGCGGCGATCCGCGCCGCGATGCGCGCCCTCCCCCTGCTCGAACCCGGCAAGTCGCTGCGTTTCATCACCATGCCGCAGGGGCAGGACCCCGACGATTTCGCCAAGGCACGCGGACTTTCCGCGTTCACGGACCTCGTGAACGGCGCGGCGAGCCTGATCGATACGCTCTGGAGGGCGGAGACAGAGGGCGTCGACACCGCCACGCCCGAACGCCGCGCCGCCGTCCGCCAGCGCCTGTTCGAGCACGCACACGCGATTCAGAACCAGACCGTCGCCTCGCTCTACCAAAGCGAGTTCCGCGAACGCTTCGATGCGATGTTTCAGGCGCGGCGGCAAAACCGCTTCATGCCCGTCGTTCGCGGCGCGTCGAGCGCGTTCAAAGAGCGCGCAGGGGTCGAAGGCACGCAAAAGCAGATGTACGCGATTTTTCGCGGCCTGCTCGACAGGCCTGAACTCGCAGAGGCGCACGCGGAAGACATTGCGAGCCTTTATATCGCCGATCCTCAGCTCACGGCGCTGAGAACTGCAATTTTTGCCGCAGTTTCGCGTAATCCCGATCTTGACAAAGATGCGCTGGCACACGACCTAGCGGCACAAGGGCTCGGTCAGTACGCGGAACACATCAGGCAACAGCGATATGCTCGCAACCGCCTCGATTTCAGCTTCACGCGACCCCGGACGCCCGCCGCGATTGCGGATCAGGACTTGGCATGTGTTGTGGGCCACCTTATGGCGCTGCAACGCATCGATGAGGATTTGGCGGATCTGCGTGCGCGCTACGATTCCCTGGTCCAGTCGGAATTCGAGGAACAACAACGGCTTCGCGCTGAAAAGGCGCGTGTCGAACGAGAACTTATCGATTTGGCAGAGGCGCGACGCGGGGATGATACGTCGGCGCCCATGAAGGAACGGAACCTGGATGGCGACCAAAGCACCGGCGAAGCCCAAGGGTAAGGACGAGAACGGCGAAGCCGACGGCGCGCCGCTCATCGACATGAACGATGCGTCGATCAAGAAATTGGTCGCGAAGGCGAAGAAGCGCGGCTGGCTGACGTATGACGAGCTGAACGCGGCGCTGCCGCAGGATCAGATGTCGTCCGAGCAGATCGAGGACGTGATGTCCGCGCTCTCTGAGATGGGCATCAACCTCACCGAGAACGAGGACACCGGCGACGATGAGCCGGAGGCCGAAGCGGAGGAGGAGGCCGAGGCCGAGGAGATCGACGGCGACGAGAAGCCGGCGCTGCACGTCATCGAGAAGAAGAAAGAGGTGCTGGACCGCACCGACGATCCGGTGCGCATGTACCTGCGCGAAATGGGCGCGGTGGAGCTGCTGTCGCGCGAAGGCGAAATCGCCATCGCCAAGCGCATCGAAGCGGGCCGCAACACGATGATCGAGGGGCTTTGCGAAAGCCCCCTCACCTTCACGTCGATGATCGCGTGGTCCGAAGCGCTGAACGCGGGCGAGATGCAGCTTCGCGAAATCCTCGACCTCGACGCCATGCTGAACAGCGGGCCGTCCGACGAGCAGGTGGAGAACGACAGCGATTCCGATCTGCCGAGCGGCGTTGAGCTGAAGGACGACGACGAGCCCGAAGCTGAGCCGGAGAAGAACGCCGACGAGGAAGACGAATACACCGAGAAGCGCGCCAAGCCGCAGCAGGAAGAAGAAGACGAGGAAAACACGCTCTCCCTCGCGCAGATGGAAGAGCAGCTGAAGCCGCAGGCGCTTGAGCAGTTCGCCGAGATCACCTCTCTCTACAAGCGCTTCCTGAAACTCCAGGAAGGCCGCCTCGAAGCGCTCAACTCCGGTGAGGAGTTCCCGCAGGCGCAGGAGAAGAAGTATCAGGGGCTGCGCGAGGAGCTGACCCTGAAGGTCGCGGCCGTGCACTTCCACAACGCCAAGATCGAGTTCCTCGTCGATCAGCTCTACAGCTACAACCGCCAGCTCATGACGCTTGGCGGCAACATGCTGCGTCTCGCCGAGCGTTACCGCATCAACCGCAAGTCGTTCCTCGACGAGTATATGGGCAGCGAGCTCGACGAGAGCTGGCTCGACCGCGTTTCGCGCATGGACGACAAGTGGGCCAATTTCGCACAGAGCGAGCGCGGCACGGTCGAGAAGATCCGCACCGATATCGCCGATATCGCACAGCAGACGGGCGTGGAGCTCGGTGAGTTCCGCCGCATCGTCAATATGGTGCAGAAGGGCGAGCGCGAGGCGCGGATCGCCAAGAAGGAAATGGTGGAGGCGAACCTTCGCCTCGTCATCTCCATCGCCAAGAAGTACACGAACCGCGGTCTGCAATTCCTTGATCTCATTCAGGAAGGCAACATCGGCCTGATGAAGGCGGTGGACAAGTTCGAGTACCGGCGCGGCTACAAGTTCTCCACGTACGCCACGTGGTGGATCCGGCAGGCGATCACGCGTTCGATCGCCGACCAGGCGCGCACGATCCGCATCCCCGTCCACATGATCGAAACGATCAACAAGCTCGTCCGCACCAGCCGCCAGATTCTGCACGAGATCGGCCGTGAGCCGACGCCGGAAGAACTGGCCGAGCGTCTCTCGATGCCGCTCGACAAGGTGCGCAAGGTCATGAAGATCGCGAAGGAGCCGATCTCCCTCGAAACGCCGATCGGCGACGAGGAAGACAGCCACCTTGGCGACTTCATCGAAGACAAGAACGCCGTGATCCCCGTGGACGCGGCGATCCACGCCAACCTCAAGGAAACGGTGACGCGGGTTCTCGCCAGCCTCACCCCGCGCGAGGAGCGCGTGCTTCGTATGCGCTTCGGCATCGGCATGAACACCGATCACACGCTCGAAGAGGTCGGGCAGCAGTTCTCGGTGACGCGCGAACGCATCCGTCAGATCGAGGCGAAGGCGCTTCGGAAGCTCAAGCACCCGACGCGCAGCCGCAAGATGCGGAGCTTCCTCGACACCTAGGGCGGATCGACATTCAGCCCTAAGACATTTGGTTCATGTCACTTTAATCAAATCACGGTTAGACGGCGGGCGCAGCGGTGTCCGCCGTTTTGCCATGAAGAACGAACAAGGGTCTGCGATCATGAAATCCGGTTTTGGCAGCGCGGTTGTTGCAGCGCTCCTGTTTGCGTCGTCCAGTGCTCTCGCGAGCCCGATCCAGGCTCTCAAAGACTATAATCTCATCGCTTTCAGCGACGTCACGCTCTCCAGCGACATCGAAGGCGCGGTTTACGTCGACGGCAACTACAACGCGGGCGCGGTTCAGATCGCCTCCAAGGGGACCAATGCCCAGAAGGCGAGCCTCGTTGTCACGGGCAATGTCTCGAACAACGCCAAGGTGAAGCGCGGGGACGCCTATGTGGGCGGCAGCGTTTCGCCCGCGATCGATTTTCAGGGCGGCGGCGGCAGCACGAAAGCGCTCGGCGATCTGCCGGGCGGCACGCTCAAGAAGTCCGATTTCATCCAGTTCTCAGCCGATCTCGCCGCGCTCGACGCCGGCGTCGGCTATGATCGCTACAGTCCCGGCGATCACATGAACGGATTTTTGATCACGCCGAGCCTTCCCAATGAAAGCGGCGTTTCGGTCATCTCGCTCTCCGCCGACTTCTTCCCGAACACGGGCAAGATCAAGTTCTCCTCATCGGCGAAGCTTCGCGGCGAGCTTCACCATGCGCCTTACGGCGGAAACTTCGAATTCCCGGACAACGGCACCGACATTCCCGAGCCGGCAAGCCTTGGACTCGTCGCGGCGGGTCTCGGTTTCCTCGCATGGCGGCGGCGCGCTGTAAAAAAGGGCAGCACGGATTAAGGCTCCCTTTACGTTGAGCACTCTACGCTTCGCGCCGGCGGTAAGAACCGCGGGGCAGCGGATGCGGAGACGACGGCAAATGGCGCCAGCGGTGGTCCCAACCTTCATGGACCAACTTCAGAAGACCCTGCGGGCTGCGGGTAGCGTAGCCGATTCGCGCAGCTTCGCTGCGGCGGTGATCGGCGCGCTACGAGATGGCGGCGCCGGCGGCAGCGCGCATTTACGTGCGCTTTCCGAAGGCGCGGTCGCGCGGCCGCTGCAGGCTGTTGCCGACGCGGCACATTTTCTTGTTATCCTGCACGGGCAGCTTCCGAGCGTGCTCGAAATCGCGCGGCTCAATGCCGATGAACCCGCTGCCTCGTGGCTGCGCAGCGCGGGCGTGGCGTTCGATCAAGACCGCCGCTGGATGGCCGGGCTTGCCGCGATGACCGGCGGCGCGCTCGATCTCCAGGGCATCAGCACCGCAGAACAGGTGGTGCGCGACCAGCGCGATGCCATGCTGACGCTCGCCAAATCGAACCGCATGGGCTGCGCGCTCGGCGCGGCGGTAACGCTCGTGCTCGATTGGCAGACCGTGCGCAGCCGCTTGCCCCGCGCGGCACAGCACCTCGGCTACGATCGCCACGAGCGGCTTTCAGACCCGTGGCCCGTGGATGGCGCGTTCGACGCGCTCGCCTGCCATGCAGACGATGTGCGCGTGCGTCGTGCCATCGAGTTCGGCGCGCTGCAGCTTGCCAGCCTCCACGCGCAGCTTTTCGACCTCCTCGAAGCGCGCCACGCCCAGCGCCTCGGCTGAGCCTCCTATCGCAAACAGGCGGTTGCCCGTTCGGCTTTCTCGCTTTAGGCCGAACGCGAACGGGCATCAGCGGAGAATTTCATGCGTTTCGAAGGCACCAGCGGCTATGTCGCAACCGACGACCTCAAGGTTGCCGTGAATGCGGCGGCGACGCTCCGGCGTCCACTGCTGGTGAAGGGCGAGCCCGGAACGGGCAAGACCGTGCTCGCGGCCGAAGTTGCCGCGGCGATGGGCGCTCCGCTCATCGAATGGCACGTCAAGTCCACCACCAAGGCGCAGCAGGGTCTCTACGAGTACGACGCCGTCAGCCGTCTGCGCGACAGCCAACTCGGCGACGAGCGCGTGCACGACATCCGCAACTACATCCGCAAGGGCAAGCTGTGGGAAGCGTTCACCTCCCCTGTCCTCCCCGTGCTGCTGATCGACGAGATCGACAAGGCCGACATCGAGTTTCCGAACGACCTCCTGCAGGAACTCGATCGCATGGAGTTCCACGTCTACGAGACCGGCGAGACGGTGAAGGCCGCCGAGCGTCCCATCGTCATCATCACCTCGAACAACGAGAAGGAACTGCCGGACGCGTTCCTGCGCCGCTGCTTCTTCCACTACATCAAGTTCCCGGACCGCGAGACGATGCAGGCGATCGTCGACGTGCATTTCCCTGACATCCAGAAGGAGCTGGTGCGCGAGGCGCTCTCCGTCTTCTACGATATCCGCGACGTACCGGGCCTCAAGAAGAAGCCGTCCACCTCCGAGCTGCTCGATTGGCTGAAGCTCCTCATGCACGAGGATTTGCCGCTTGAGGTACTGCGCTCGCGCGATCCCAAGAAGCTGATCCCGCCCCTCCACGGCGCGCTCCTCAAGAACGAGCAGGACGTCATGCTGTTCGAACGCCTGGCGTTCATCTCGCGGCGCGACGGCAAGCCGGGATAGGCGCCCCCCCATGAACTGGCTGGCCGACAGACGCACGACCGTGGTTCTGTTCGGCCTTGTCATCCTGATGTTCGCCATCCTGCAGGTGGTGTTTCCGAAGACGCTCGCCGCGCCGCTTCCAGAGGCGCGCGTGCAAAGCCCGGTGCTCGTCTTCGAGTTCGCGCGGACACCGGCGCATCTCGATCACATCTTCGGCGTCCCGACTGACCCGGCGCGGATCGCTGCGATGGACCGCGGTAACCGGCTCGATTTTCTGTTCATGCCGATCTACGGCCTCTTCGTCTTCAGTGTCTTCGCTGGTATCGCGCAGGATCGGAAACGCCCCATCTGGCTAGTTTTCGGCGCGTTCGGCCTCGTCGCGGCGGCAAGCGATGCGGTGGAAAATCTTCTGCTTCTCCACATCACCGCGAACCTCTCCGCCCCCGGCAATGCCCTTGCCCTGCTCGCTTGGCCCGTGTGGATCAAGTTTGGGCTGCTTGCGCTTGCTTCGGGCGGCAGCGCGATCGCGCTCATTCGGTCGGGACGCCGGGTGCTCGGCGCGTTGTGTCTTCCTGCGCCGTTCGTGATCCTCCCCGCGCTGCTTCAGCCCCTCCAGTTCGGCGGCCTTGTGGCTGGGGCGATCGGTCTGGGCTGGCTCGCCATGGGTCTTCACGTGATCACGCGCTCGCGCTGATTGCGCGCTGTCGGTAAAATTTACAAAATGAAAATCAAGCTGTTGGCCTGATTTCTGTCGATCCGCTCGAATCCTTTCGTTTTGAAAATATGGCATGTCGCTTGCATTGCCTCTTCCCGACGGTGCCGACAGGCAATTGTAATGAGGAGGGCCAAGTGAAATCGTTTTGGATCGAGCATGTGATGCGGGCGACGGTGTTTACCGCGCTGACGACGCTACCGATGGCGGCAATGGCTGCCCCTGTTTACCTCAATGCCGCATCGGGCGTTACGGTTTCGCTGGGTGACAGCCATGACGCGGACGTTCTTGCGAACCCGACGAATGGCCCGTTCCAGAACCTGAACATCGCCGCCTCGCTCGCGAACGTCATCGATGCCCCGACGGCGACTTCGCCGGAGTTTCACCGGTCGCCCTCAACCCATGTGTGGGTGAGCGGTGGACACCTCGAACTCGTGTTCGATTTCGGCGCGGAATACGACCTCTCGACCATGCACTTCTGGAACTACCACAGCGAAAGCTACGACGTGGACGAGATCGTGTTCACGTTCTACGACGACGCATGGGCACTCGTCGGCTCCCTCACCGAGGAGCCGCGTCTCGGCAACACCGACGGCAGCGACGGCACGCCCATCACGCCGGAGGACTACGCGCTCGATTTCCCGACGAACGTCCGCTACGTCAACGCGTGGCTCACCGGCTCGAACGGCCAGGTTGATTTCAACAACATCGGCTTCACCGCCGTCCTTTCGGACCCCGACCCCGATCCCGAACCCCCGCTCGACGTCCCGGAGCCTGCGAGCCTCGCGCTCCTCGGTCTCGGCCTGGCGGGTGTCGGCATCGTGCGCCGTCGGCGCTGAACGGACGCAAACCTGGCAAGGGTGGTGGGGCGATTGTTCCGCCACCCTTTTTTTATTCGACATAAGTCTGCCGCGTCGCGAATGTGACAGCCCTAGCGGAACCGGGTAATGCGTCGGCGCGCGGATTGCTCTATGCCTTCCGCGGACTGGACCAGCGAAAGGCCCCGCAGCGCATGTTTCTCGATTTCCTTGACGCCCTCCGCGCCGCGAAGATCCCGGCGAGCCTCAAGGAGCACCTGACGCTCCTGGAAGCGCTGAAGGCGGGCGTGATCGATCGGAACGTCGAGAGCTTCTACTATCTCTCGCGCGCAGCCTATGTGAAGGACGAGGCGCTGCTCGATCGCTTCGATCAGGTGTTCGGCAAGGTCTTCCACGGCCTTGAAACCAGTTTCGAGGCGGAAACCGCCGAAATCCCCGAAGAGTGGCTGAAGAAGCTCGCCGAGCTTTACCTCACCGACGAGGAGAAGGCCGAGATCGAGAAGCTCGGCTCGTGGGACGAGATCATGGAGACGCTGAAAAAGCGCCTCGAGGAGCAGAAGGAACGCCACGAAGGCGGCAACAAGTGGATCGGCACCGCCGGAAAATCCCCCTTCGGCGCCTATGGCTACAACCCAGAGGGCGTCCGCATCGGCCAGAAAGAAGGCCGCCAGGGCCGCGCCATCAAGGTGTGGGACAAGCGCGAGTTCAAGAACCTCGACAACGAGGTCGAGCTCGGCACCCGCAACATCAAGGTCGCGCTCCGCCGCCTGCGCCGCTTTGCGCGCACCGGCGCGGCGGACGAGCTGGACCTCGACGCCACGATCAAGGGCACGGCGCGCAAGGCCTACCTCGACATCGTGATGCGCCCCGAACGGCACAATGCCGTGAAGGTGCTGCTGTTCCTCGATGTCGGCGGCTCGATGGACCCGCATATCAAGCTCTGCGAGGAGCTGTTCTCCGCCGCGAGCAGCGAGTTCAAGCACCTCGAATTCTTCTACTTCCACAACTTCGTCTACGAAGGCGTGTGGAAGGACAACCGCCGCCGCTTCACCGAGCGGACGCCGACATTGGACCTGCTCCACAAATTCCCGGCGGACTATAAGCTCATCTTCGTCGGCGATGCTTCGATGAGCCCTTACGAGATCAACTATCCGGGCGGCTCGGTCGAACACTGGAACGAGGAAGCGGGCGAAGTGTGGATGCGGCGGTTGACCGATATCTACCACAGCGCCGTGTGGCTGAACCCGATCCCGGAGAAGAACTGGCAGTACGGCCAATCGATTCAGATGGTGAAGACCTTGATGGAAGACCGCATGTTTCCGCTGACTCTGGAAGGGCTCGACGACGCCATGCGCGCGTTGACCCGAACGCATTGATCGTCCGCTACGGAAGCGAGGCCGATCTTCCGGCGCTGGGGGTGGTCGAACTGTCCGCCGCCACGCTGTTTGCTGGAACGCACATGGCTTGGGCCGTCGGCCAGACATCGGCGCCCGAACATTTCCATCCCGCGCTGTCGCAAAACAAGCTGTGGATTGCGGACGCCGGCGGAATGCCGGTCGGCTTCCTTCGGGCCGAACGGCTGGGAAACAGCTTCTATATCGATGAAATTTCGGTCTCCGCTTCGCACCAGCGACGCGGCATCGGGCGGTTGCTCATCCAGGCGGCGCTGGGGGAGGCGGCAGCTCGCAAATTCAAGGCCGCGAGTCTAACGACAGATCGCACGATCCCCTGGAATGCGCCGTATTACGCGCGGATGGGTTTCCGGGTGCTCTCTGCCGATCAAACCCCGTCCGTACTCGCCCGCCGACTGGCCCCGCAACGGAATCCGGCGCGGCGCTGCGTGATGTGGCGCGATCTCCGTTAGGGCGGATCGACATTCAGCCCTAGTTCCCGCGCGCTTCCGCTGCCGCCAGCAGCCTCGCCTTGCCGGCGACATAGGCGCGGATCGCCTCGGCATCGTCGGCCGACATCCACGGGGCAAAGCTCACCATGCCGCGACCCTTCAGCGCACCGCCGATAACGACCGTGTTCCAGCTGTCCCTGTCGGCAAGAATGCCCGAACGCCGCAGATCGGGCAGCACGCCCGAAGAAATGCCTGCCGTACCGTGGCAGACGCCGCACGTGCTCTCATAAAGCGTGGCGCCGTGCGTAACGGTTTCGGCACTCCATGCCGCATCGACCACCGTTGCGGGCGCATTCTCGATACGCTCGATCGTGTAGGGGGTTCGCCCGCCGAGCTTGAAGACGAGCAGGCGACCGTTCGGCATCGGACGCGGGTTATCGACGAACGAGGACGACAGCGGATAGACGCCGCCGTAGCCCGCCATCACCGCCACATATTGTTCGCCGTCCACCGCGTAGCTGATCGGTGCGGCGATCACGCCGGTGCCCGCATCAAAGCCCCAGAGCTTCTTGCCGCTGTCTGCGGTGAAAGCCGCGAATTCGCCGTGGGCGTTGCCCTGAAACACGAGATTTCCAGACGTCGCGAGCACGCCGCCGTTCCACGGCCCATCGTACTGAACGCGCCAGACCTCCTTCTGCTTCACGGGATCCCAGGCGATAAGCTGTCCCTTCAGCAGCGCGCGCAGCGCACGGAACTGGGTCGTATCGTCCGGCGCAACGTTCGCGAGGAAGTCGATCGCGACATTCCATCCGCCTTCCCGCCCTTTGAAACTCGCGTCGGCGATATAGGCGAACGGCACCTCCTGCGCGGGAAGATACACGAGCCCGGTCTTCGGGCTGAACGCCATCGGGTGCCAGTTGTGCGCGCCGAACGCGGACGGCAGCGCCACGAACGCACCCTTCGTAAAGCGGGCGTTTTCCGCCTCGATCGGACGCCCGGTCGCCATGTCGACGCCGGTCGTCCACGTCTGCGGCACAAAGCCCTTTGCCGAGACGAGTTTTCCGTCCTTGCGGTCGATCACATAGAAATAACCGTTCTTCGGCGCCTGCATCATCACCTTGCGCGGCGCGCCATCCAGCGTGAGGTCGGCAAGGATGATCGGCTGCGTCTGTGTGAAATCCCACGTTTCGCCGGGCGTCCCCTGATAGTGCCACTTGTAGGCGCCGGTATCGGCATCGAGCGCGACGACCGACGAGACGAACAGGTTGTCGCCCTTCCCTTCGGAGCGAACCTTGTGGTTCCAGGGGCTGCCGTTGCCCACGCCGATCAGGATCTGGTTGAAGTCACGATCATAAACGATCGCGTCCCACACCGTCCCGCCGCCGCCGAACTTCGACCAGTCGCCCGCCCAGGTTGCGCGCATCTTCTCGATCATCGGGTCCGAAACCGCGCCGTCCGCGGGCGCGCCGGGGCCGGGCGGCACGGTGTAGAAGCGCCATGCGAGCTTGCCAGTCTTGGCGTCATAAGCGGAAACATAGCCGCGAACACCGTATTCGGCGCCGCCGTTGCCGATCAGCACCCTGCCCTTCACGATACGCGGCGCGCCGGTGATCGTGTAGGGCTTCGACTGATCAACCGTGACCTCGCTCCACACGAGCTTGCCGGTTTTCGCGTCGAGCGCGATCAATCGCCCGTCGAGCGTCCCTGAATAGACCTTGCCGTCATACAGCGCGACGCCGCGGTTCACGACGTCGCAGCAGGCCTTGAAGCCCGTTTCGCCGGGCACCTCCGGGTCATGCTCCCACAGGAGCGCTCCGGTTTTCGCGTTGAACGCGTAGACTTTGGACCAGGCCGAGGTCGTGTAGAGCACGCCGTCGGCCACGATCGGCGTCGCCTCCTGCCCCCGGTTGGTATCGAACGTATAACTCCACGCGAGACCGAGCTTGTCGACGTTTCCATCGTTGATGGTGTCGAGCTTGCTGTATCGCTGTTCCTCGTAGGTGCCGCCGTGCGTCAGCCAGCTTTCGGACTCGGCAGTTGCTGCGGATAGCCGCGCATCGTCCACCAGCCCCGGTGTTTTGTCCGTACTGCCACATCCGGCCGCCAAAAGGCAGGCAGCGATCACTCCCCATTGGCGCACGCGCGTCTCCCGTCGCTGTTGCGGCGACAAGTCTAGCTGGAGCCGTGCTCACGGCAACTGAAGCAAAATGTCAGGTTACGGGAGCTGCGAGCAGCCAGACGTTCACGAGTGTGACGATGGCGACACCCACCATCAGCAGGCCTTTTTTGAGCTCCGCAGGGCGTTTCAGCATGATCCACACGCCGCCGCCGCCGATGACGAAGGCGGCGATCACCGCAAACGACAGGATGATCGCAAGCATGTTCGTCATCGTTGAAGCCCCGACATCACCTGCCCCACGGCTGTTGCCCAATTCGTTTTGCGCACGCTGCGCGTCTCCTCATCGAGGGCCGGCTCGAACCTGCGCTCGGCGTGCCACATCACACTGGCCGACTCCAGATCGGCGAACAGTCCGTAACCCACCGCCGCCAGCATGGCCGCGCCAAGTGCTGTCGTTTCCACGACCCTCGGGCGCTCGACGGTAACGCCGAGCACATCGGCAAGGTCCTGACACAGCCAGTCGTTGGCCACCATGCCCCCATCGACGCGCAGAAGGGAAGGCGACACGCCGTCGCGGCGCATCGCGTCCAGCAGATCAGACGTTTGCAGGCTCATCGCTTCGAGGCAGGCACGCACGATGTGCGCGCGCGTCGTGCCGCCGCTGATCCCGGTGATGATGCCGCGTGCATTGGGCTCCCACCAAGGCGCGCCGAGGCCATTGAAGGCGGGCACGAACGTAACGCCGCCGCTGTCGGGTACCGAAGCGGCAAGTTCGGCGGTTTCGGATGCGCTCGCGATGATGCCGATCTGGTCGCGCATCCATTTGATCGCGCTTCCTGCAACGAAGATGCTGCCTTCAAGCGCATAGGCGGGGCGTCCGCCGAGCCGCCACGCCACCGTGGAAAGCAATCGGTTCGACGACACCGGCGCGGTGCCCCCGGCGTGCGCCAGCACGAACGCGCCCGTACCGTAGGTCGATTTGACCGCGCCGGGTTCAAGGCACACTTGCCCGATCGCGGCCGCCTGCTGGTCGCCTGCGCACCCGGTGATCGGAATCGTGCGCCCGCCGATCAGCCGCGTTTCGCCGATGCGCCCCGCGCAATCGACGATCTCGGGAAGCGCCTCCATCGGCACGTCGAACAGCGCGGCGAGCCCGGCGTCCCAAGTGCAGCGTTCAAGGTCCATCAGCAGCGTGCGCGCGGCGTTCGTGGCGTCGGTGACGTGGAGCCCGCCGGTCAGACGCCAGATCAGCCACGAATCGATCGTGCCGATGGCCAGCCGTTTCGCCTTCGCTGCCGCGCGGACCTCCGGCCAGTTTTCGAGCGCCCAGCGGATCTTGCTCGCCGAAAAATAGGGGTCGAGCAGAAGCCCGGTGCGGCCCTGCACATCATCCTCCAGCCCGCGCGCCTTCAGGTCCGCGCAGATCGCCGCGCCGCGTCGGTCCTGCCAGACGATCGCGGGCGCCAGCGGATCGCCGGTCCTCCGGTCCCAGAACACGATTGTTTCGCGCTGGTTGGTGATGCCGATCGCCGCGATCGATTGTGCGCCGACGTCCTCGACGACCCGATTCGCGGCGCGTAGCGTCTTCTCCCAGATCTCGGCGGGATCGTGCTCCACCCACCCGCTCTGCGGGAAATGCTGGACGATTTCCTCGCCATGTACGGCGCCGATGCGCCCTTCCGGCCTGAAGGCCACCGCGCGCGTCGAGGTCGTGCCCTCGTCGATGCTGAGGATGTGCGTCATTACCCGCTTTCCTAGCGCGCGCAGCGGCTTTAGGTAAACGCCCGTGAACAGGGGCCATTTCGATCTTCTCATCATCGGCGCGGGCGTCAATGGTGCCGGGCTTGCGCGCGACGCTGCCGGGCGCGGCCTCAAGGTCGCGCTCGTCGATGCCGCTGACATCGGCGGCGCGACCTCGTCGTCGTCCACCAAGCTCATCCACGGCGGGCTGCGCTATCTGGAATTCTACGCGTTCCGGCTGGTCCGCAAGGCGCTCGCGGAGCGCGAGGTGCTGCTCGATATCGCCGCGCACCTCACGCGCCCGATGCCCTTCATCCTGCCGCTCGGCCCCGATACGCGCCCCAGCTGGATGATCCGCGCCGGGCTCTTCCTCTACGATCATCTCGCGCGGCGCGAGCAGGTGCCCGGTTCCTCGAAGGTGGTGCTACGCGATGATCACGCCGGCCAGCCGCTCGACAAGCGCTATACACAGGCGTTTCGGTACTGGGACGGCTGGGTGGACGACGCCCGGCTCGTCATCGCGAACGCACAGGATGCGTCGTATCGGTCCGCCCTCGTCCTTCCCCGCACCCCCGTCACCCGCGCAACCCGAACAAGCGCGGGCTGGACCGCAGAACTCGGCGACGGCACGAGCCTCTCCGCCGCCCGCGTCATCAACTGCGCCGGACCATGGGCAAGCGAAGTCGCCGCCAATGTCCTCGGCCTCCCCGACGCCCCCCGCCTCCGCCTCGTGCAGGGCGCGCACCTCGTCACGCGCCGCATCGGTCGCGGGCAGGACAGCTACATCCTCCAGCAGCCCGACGGCCGCATCGTCTTCATCATCCCCTACGAAAACGACTTCTCTCTGATCGGCACCACCGAAACGACGATCGACTCGCCGGAAGCGCCGCGGATCACCGAGGCGGAAACCGACTACCTGCTCGACGCCGCGAATCGCTATCTCTCCCGCCCGCTCGAACGCGCCGACATCATCTCCACCTACGCCGGCATCCGTCCGCTGGTGGCGGAGGAAGGCAAAGGCGCGCGCGAAACGACTCGCGACTGGAAGATCTTCGCGCACGAAGGCGGTGACGCCGTCACCGTCGTCGGCGGCAAGATCACCACGTACCGGCTGCTCGCCGAAGACGTGCTCGGCCGCCTCTACCCCGAAAGTAAGCGCTGGACGGCGGGACAGCCGCTCCCGGGCAGCGATTTCCCGCGCCTTCCCGGCCTCACCGGCCAGCAGGCGTGGACGAAGTGGCGCGAGAACCTGCGCGTGAAGCACGCCGACTACGACCCGCGAATCGTCGATCGGCTGGCAAGGCTCTACGGCACGCACGCGGACACGATGCTGGAGAACGGCCTTGGCGAAAACCTCGGCGGCGTGTTCACCGCCGAGCTTGAGCACATGGTCGCCGAGGAGTGGGCGCAAAGCGCCGACGATGCGCTCTGGCGTCGCAGCAAGCTCGGCCTCCACCTCTCCGAAGACGCCAGGGCGGCGGTCGCGCAGTGGTTCGCCGCACGATTTACCAAGAGTTAGGAAGCCGGTCGTAGATTCCTTGCAACGCACAAGGAAAACGCCCGATGGTCGCTCACAATCACAACTTCGCCGCCGACTACGCCACCAGCACGTCTGTCAGCCTGCTCGACGCGCTGATCGACGCCATGACGCTGGCACGCCCCGGCAAGGACGCAAGCGCGTTCGCGACCGACATCAAGCGCCTCGGCGACGGTGCCGCGCGCGCCGCCTATGAACTCGACGGCCTGCTCGAAGCGCCCGCGACGGCGAAGGTTCGCACGATCCGCAAGACGGACGCCGCCTAAATCCCGAGGCACACCCGGTAGGTTTCCGCGTCGACATTGCCGCCCGACAGGGTGATCGCGACAGTCTTGCCCTTGAGGTCGAGCTTTCCAGAGAGCGCCGCCGCCAGTGCCGCCGCGCCGCCGGGCTCCACCACCAGCTTCAGCGTGCGGAACGCGAACGCCACCGCGGCCTTCACTTCGGCCTCCGAAACAGCGACGCCGCGTGCGCCCCGCGCCTGCAAGATGCCGAAGGTGAGCGGCGACGTCACCAGCGTCTGGAGCGCGTCGCACAGCGTCGGCCCCGGATCGCGAACCGGCTCGATAACGCCACTTGCAAGCGAGCGGATGACGTCGTCATAGCCTTCCGGCTCCACCACGACGATCTCGCTGCCGGGCAGCGCAAGCGCGATGCCGCTCGCAAGCCCCCCGCCCCCGCAGCACACGAGCGCGATGTCGGGCTGGCCGATCTCTTCGGCGATCTCGAGGCCTGCCGTGCCCTGCCCCGCCACCACATAGGGATCGTTGAACGGCGCCACGATCACGCCGCCGCGCTCGGCCACGATCTTCGCTGCGATCGCATCGCGGGGTTCGGTCAGCCGATCGTAGCTGACGACCTCCGCGCCGTGCCCGCGTGTCGCCTCCACCTTGATGCGCGGCGCGTCGGACGGCATGATGATCGTCGCGCGGATGCCGAGCAGCTTCGCCGCCAGCGCGACACCCTGCGCATGATTCCCCGACGAGAAGGCGACCACGCCTGCACCGCGTTCTTCCGGCGTCAACGCCGACAGGCGGTTCCATGCGCCGCGGAACTTGAACGAACCGGTGCGCTGCAGACATTCGGCCTTCAGCCAGACCTTCGCGCCGGTGATCGTATCGAGCGTATCCGACCGTAAAAGCGGGGTTCTTACGGCTACACCGGCAAGTCGCGCGGCGGCGGCTTGGACGTCTTCAAGGGTGGGCGTGTTCATCTTCTGTTAACTCGCTGATTTCACTTGGGGAAACAATAAAAACGCTTCAGCGATTTTTTCTTTACATCGAGACCCCCCGACCCTAAACAGCGCGTCCGCTGCCCCATGGGACTTCCACCGCAAGGCAGTGCAATGTCAACTGTCTCCCGGAGGTCCCTTGAGTTGCGAGAATTTCATAGCGCGTTGGGGGTAGCGTCGGTTCTTCGACCCGATGCACCCGTCACCCTTATTCGTCCTCACGCTGCAAATCGTGCGGCCCGATTCTTCGTCGAGAAGTTTCCGGGTCTCTCGATGTATGCCGTGAAGGCCAATCCTTCGCCAGAGATCATCAAGACGCTCTGGGAAGGCGGAATCACGCATTTCGACGTCGCCTCGATCAACGAGGTGCGCCTGGTGCGCGGCCTGCTGCCTGAAGCGACCTTGTGCTTCATGCACCCGGTGAAATCGCCCGAAGCGATCACCGAGGCGTATTTCGAGCACGGCGTCCGCACCTTCTCGCTGGACAGCGAGGAAGAGCTCGCGAAGATCGTCGAGGCGACGGGCGGCGCTGCCGACCTGACGCTCTGCGTCCGGCTGCGCGTCTCTTCGGCGCATTCGAAGCTCAGCCTCGCCTCCAAGTTCGGCGCCTCGATCGAGGAGGCTCCGGCGCTGCTGCTCGCCGCGCGGCAGGCAGCGGACGCGCTCGGCGTCTGCTTCCACGTCGGCAGCCAGGCGATGAGCCCGCAGGCTTATGTGGAGGCGATGACCCTGGTCCGCGCCGCGATCGTCCACGCGGGCGTCACGGTTGACGTCGTCGATGTCGGCGGCGGTTTCCCGTCGATCTATCCGGGTATGGACCCGGCGCCGATGCAGATGTTCTTCGATGCGATCCACCGCGCCTTCGAAGCGATGCCGATCAGCTATTCGGCAGAGCTTTGGTGCGAGCCGGGCCGCGCGCTCTGCGCCGAGTACGCGAGCGTCCTCGTCCGCGTGGAGCGGCGCAAGGGCGACGTCATCTACATCAACGACGGTGCCTACGGCTCGCTGTTCGATGCGGCGCATGTCGCATGGCGCTTCCCCGTGAAGCTGCTGCGCGGCAGCATCGGCGCGGAAGAGGCGTTCAGCTTCTACGGCCCCACCTGCGACGACATGGACTACATGGCCGGCCCGTTCATGCTGCCCGCCGATGTCAAGGCCGGCGACTATATCGAGGTCGGTATGCTCGGCGCCTATGGCGCGGCGATGCGCACGGCGTT
>TARA_R110000850_G_scaffold277058_1_pt1 | contig 194961 bp, 157 predicted proteins | sample TARA_R110000850 | Tara Oceans TARA_R110000850 (sample SAMEA4397586) | marine metagenome | biome: Polar Biome; feature: [SRF] surface water layer (ENVO:00010504); material: water (ENVO:00002006), including particulate matter (ENVO:01000060) such as... | depth 5 m | reverse complement strand
AAATAACAGCAAATCAATTTGGATTTAACCATAGTATCTAAAGGGCGGCGAAGTTACATTCGTTCGCCTGATGAAAGCTTTGGACACGGCTCTCCATTGGGGTGACAAAAAAAAGGGAGTGCTCAACGGTGCGGGCTTACTCGGATGAGACTCCTCCTTCGTCGGAGTGACAAAAAACACGGGGGTGGAAAAGGAAAGGAAGTTGCTCAGCGGTGCGTGCTTACTCTGATGGGATTAGCTTCGCTGAATCTTCGATTTCTCGCTTCGCTTCGGGATGACAAATTAATAGAAAAAAGAGGGGGACAAAAAAGGCTATTTATAAATGGCAATCGTTTCCTCTCCCTTTGAGGTCTTAAACCCCCTGTACATCCCCTCCGTATTAAAAGGCATGGCCACATGGCCATGGGAATCCACAGCGATGAGTCCGCCATCGCCGCCTATTTTCAGGATGCGGTTTAAAATGACCTCATCAGCGGCTTGCTGTAACGTGTAGCCTTTATATTCCATCAGGCAGGAAACATCATAAGCCACAACACCACGAATAAAAAACTCACCACTCCCCGTGCAGCTCACGGCGCAGGTGTTGTTGTTTGCATAGGTTCCGGCGCCAATCATCGGGCTATCCCCCACCCGGCCCCATTTTTTATTGGTCATTCCGCCGGTGGATGTTGCTGCGGCCAGGTTTCCGTTTTGGTCGCAGGCTACGGCTCCTACTGTTCCAAATTTAGAGTCTTTTTTATCACTATGATCCAGTTGGAATGAATCACTATCCTTTATTTTTTGCCATTGTTCATAACGATACTGGTCATAAAAATAGTCAGGATTTTCTATTCCAAAACCGTTTTCTTTCGCAAAACGCATTGCGCCTTCTCCTGCGAGAAAAACGTGTTCGCTTTTTAACATGACTTGCTTTGCCAGGGAAATGGGGTTTTTTATACCGGTAATTAAGGAAACAGCACCTGCTTTTAAGTTCTTGCCTTCCATAATGGAGGCATCCATTTCGTGGGTGCCGGCGTTGGTAAACACACTGCCTTTCCCGGCATTGAAAAGGGGGGTGTTTTCCAGTGATACAACAGCTTGTTCGACTACATCAATAGCAGAAGCGCCGTTTTCAAGTAATGAGTAGCCAATATCCAAAGCTTGTTGCAAAGCATTTCTGTAGGCTGTTTCTTTTTCGGGGGTCATGGCGCCTTTGATCAAGGTGCCTGCCCCACCGTGTATGGCAATAGCGTATTTTTTCATATCCCACATTCCCGCACAGGCGGGAAACCTTTAGGTTCAACGAAGTTAATCTCGTTAATAATTATACAAAATTTTCAAAACTTAACTGTTCTACAGTCATTTCTCAATTATTATCCCAAAAAACATCAGGATTAATATAGAAAACAGTATCTATAAAAAAAAGGATGCTGTTTTGGGTTAAAACATTTTCATCGTGCAAATCTTCTAAAATAATGCCCAAAGCAGGATGATAATAATCGTGATTTTTTATATTTTCAAAGCCATTTGAGGAGAGAAAACTTTTAATGTCTGAAGGTTTAGTTATGCTATCTGCTTTGACAAAAGATTGTCTTACAACAGCAAAAAGAGTATCCTGATTTTGATAAAACCCTAACAATTGGTAATGCGTATCTGCAAAGAAATAATTATGCAACAAAAGATTGTAAAAATAATCTTCCCAAGAGGCATAATAGATGGCATCATTGAGTTTTATAACATATTGGCTATCTTGAATATAAACCTTTTGTTCTGCTCCTTGAGAAATAAATTTAGATTCATCGATAGCATCAATAAATAAGTTATGTTTTGAAGCAAATTCAATTAACTTCTTTGCTTCTTCTTTTTTGTTTTGGTGCTTTGCTTCAGCCATTGGGCTTGCTCTTTGGCTTGTTCTAAGCTGACCGGCAACTGCTTGGATAATAGCATCATAGCTAGAGACACTCTTTCCTGAAAGGATATTTTGTAATTCATTTTTTAACTTTTTTAGGTACATTAACGATTTTTTTAAACTAAAAACCTGTAATCAACGCGATTACAAAGGTAAACTAATTTTACTTACATTACTTTGGAAGCACGCTGCCGTTTGGATAGTCATTTCTCGCAATCCCGATAGCTATCGGGAGCAGGGGCGCAAAGTTATTAACCCAAACTTTAGTATATTTTTCAACCCGCTAAGACTTCGACTTCGCTCAGCCACCGCTCCTTGCTATTAAGTCTGAAAAATACAATTTCCATTTTAATTGCACGCATAAGTTTTGTAGTTTTATAAGCTAAAATTCAATCACCCATGGCCGAACAAAAACGACTTTTCCTGCTGGATGCTTATGCGCTTATTTTCAGGGGGTATTATGCTTTTATCAAGAATCCGCGTATCAATTCCAAAGGCTTGGACACCTCGGCGATTATGGGGTTTATGAATTCGTTGCTCGACGTCATCAGAAGGGAAAAGCCGGACCATCTTGCCGTGTGTTTTGATAAAGGCGGAAGTGATGTGCGCAATGAATTGTACAGCGAATACAAAGCCAACCGTGATGCCACGCCCGAGCCCATCATGATTGCCATTCCTTATATCCAAGATATACTTAAGGCGATGCACATTCCCGTGGTGGTGCTTCCGGGTTGTGAAGCAGATGATGTGATTGGAACTTTAGCCAAACAAGCCGAAAAAGAAGGCTATAAAGTTTATATGGTCACGCCCGATAAAGATTTTGCCCAACTGGTTTCTGAAAACATTTTTATGTACCGCCCGGCACGAATGGGAAATGGTATTGAAATCTGGGGAATTCCCGAAGTGCAGAAAAAATTTGGCGTCAAACGGCCCGAACAGGTCATTGATTTTCTGGGGATGATGGGGGATGCTTCAGACAACATACCCGGACTTCCGGGAGTGGGTGAAAAAACCGCAAAAAAATTCCTTGCTGAGTTTGAAACCATGGAAGGATTACTAGCCAATACCGACAAGCTAAAAGGTAAAATGAAAGAAAAGGTGGAAGAAAATGCCGAGCTTGGTATGCTCTCTAAAGAACTTGCAAAAATTCTAATTGACTGTGACGTGACCTTTGATGCCAAAGACTACGAACTCTCCATGCCGGACGGCGAAAAAGTACAGGAAATCTTTGAAGAACTGGAATTTAGAAGACTGAAGGATCAGTTTTTACAATTGTTTAGTACTAATCCTTCTGAGGTCCTCCCCCTAACCCCCTCCAAAGGAGGGGGGACTAGTGCCGATTCTAAAACTTCCCCTCCTTCGGAGGGGGCCGGGGGGAGGACTACTGCCGGCTCCGGGCAGTTCTCGCTTTTTGATGCAGAAGGCGGTACAACAGAAAACATCACCATGACCTCCTCGCGCAAAACCATTAAGGACACAGACCATTTTTACCAGACTGTGCAACCTGGAATGGGCACCAAACTCTTTCTACAAAACCTGATGAAACAAAATTCAGTTTGTTTTGACACCGAAACCACCAGCTTGGATCCTTTGGAAGCAGAGCTTGTGGGTATTGCCTTTTCATGGGAAATCGGTAAAGGATTCTATCTCCCCTTTCCGGAGAATAAAGAAGAAGCCCAGGAAATCATAGAGCAACTTCGACCATTTTTTGAAGCTGAAACCATTGAAAAAGTGGGTCAGAATTTAAAATATGACATCAAGGTACTGGCTAAATACAACGTCACAATTAAAGGAAAACTGTTTGACACCATGCTCGCGCATTATCTCATCAATCCTGATATGCGCCACAATATGGATGTGCTGGCTGAGACCTATTTGAATTACACACCCGTTTCCATCACCGAATTGATTGGTAAAAAAGGAAAAAATCAGCAGTCGATGCGTGATGTGCCTATTGACCAGCAAACCGAATATGCCGTTGAAGATGCAGACATCACCCTGCAGCTCAAAGCCCATTTTGAAAAAGAACTGGGCGAGGCCAATACCCAAAAATTGTTTGATGAGATTGAAATCCCGTTGGTTTCTGTGTTGGCACATATGGAATTGGAAGGCATTCGGCTGGATGCCGAATTTCTAAATTCGCTTTCACAAAAGCTGGATGAAGACATTTTACATTTGGAAAAAGAAATCTACAAGGAAGCCGGCGAGACCTTTAATATCGCTTCGCCAAAACAGCTGGGTGAAATACTATTCGAAAAAATGCAACTCGTCAAAAAACCCAAAAAGACCAAAACCGGTCAATATTCCACTGCAGAAGATGTGCTATCTGTTTTGGCGAAAGACCATAAAATCATCAGGGACGTCCTGGAATACCGTGGATTGAGCAAATTGAAGAGCACTTATGTAGATGCGTTGCCCAATCAGGTAAGTAAGGTCACCGGCCGTGTTCATACCGACTATATGCAAACAGTAGCCGCCACCGGACGATTGAGCAGTAACAACCCCAACCTGCAAAACATCCCCATCAGGACAGAGCGTGGTCGCGAAGTGCGAAAAGCCTTTGTTCCCAGAAATGAAGAATACACTTTACTCGCTGCCGATTATTCTCAGATAGAACTGCGCATTATCGCTGCATTAAGCAAAGAGCCCAAAATGATGGAAGCCTTTAAAAACGGTGAAGACATTCACGCTTCCACCGCTTCAAAGGTGTTTAATGTCCCTATTGAAGAGGTTACCCGCGAGCAACGTGGCAATGCAAAAACGGTCAACTTTGGGATTATCTATGGGGTTTCGGCTTTTGGTTTAAGCAATCAAACTGACCTGAACCGCACCGAAGCCAAGGAATTGATCGACACCTATTATGAGACCTACCCCAAACTAAAAAGCTATATGGCCGAACAGGTTGATTTTGCCCGTGAAAACGGCTATGTACAAACCGTTTTGGGCAGACGGCGCTATTTAAAAGACATCAATTCGCAAAACGCCGTGGTGCGTGGTGCTGCTGAGCGCAATGCCGTGAACGCCCCCATTCAGGGAAGTGCTGCCGACATCATCAAAATAGCCATGATCAACATTTACAACAAACTTGTTGAAGGAAACTACAAAACCAAAATGCTACTTCAGGTGCATGATGAATTGGTTTTTGACGCTTATAAGCCCGAACTTGAAAAGGTTAAAACCCTCATCAAAACCGAAATGGAAAACGCTTTTAAACTGGAAGTACCCTTGGATGTGGATTTGGGTGTAGGCAATAACTGGCTGGAGGCGCACTAAAAATAAAAAGCCCGTTGAAATTTTAACGGGCTTTTTTATTTTTCAATATTCTCAAACAGTTTTACTGTTTTGTGTATTCAAGCGTTAAGGTTTCAGTTACAGTTGCAACACCATCCCCCTCTTCTACTTCAATTTCAAACCCGTTTGAAATAGCAAAAGTGAGTTTGTTTCCATCCTGAGCTCCAGTAAATGTAACACCTGAATCCGTTAAGGTAACAGTGTCCCCATTTTGAGTCCAGACAAATGCAGTAGTAGTACTTTCCGTTACACAGGCTACTGAATATTCATACTCATCAGTAGTACCGGCTACAACTTCTAGAGTAATATCAGCATATGAAGTTGATAAGTTTGCTCCTGTACCGTTTGAGTTAAATACCAGGGTTTCATTTTCATAGCAATTTGTTTGTGCCATGATATCATTTGAAATCACACCATCTCCATTTAAGTCATATGCATTTTGAGATTTAAATGCAGTCATTTTCCAGGTTCCTTCAATGGCCACAGTATTATTATTGTCATCATCTGATGAGCAACTTGCAAATAGAACTGCGAAAAGAACCAAACTAAATACTTTTTTCATAATTGAATTGATTTTTAAAATTTTGTGCAAAACAAACATAATTATTTGAATTACCAATATGATTTAACGTATTCTACAACGGTCATGAGATGTAAAATAGTATAAAAGTGATTAAATCTTCAATACAGATTCATTTCAAGCAGATTTAAAGTTCTGCGATTGGAAGAAAAAAATTCAAAATACACCATTTGTAAATCAAATATATAGTTGTACATTTGCACCCCAATTCTCGTTAGGAGAATTAATTAGGAATGTTTAACGTGCCTGTCGAGAGACGGGTTTTAAAATGAATTAGTGTGGACACATTAAGTTACAAAACAGTATCTGCAAACAAAGCGACCGTTACAAAAGAGTGGTTGCATATAGATGCTGAAGGGCAAACTTTAGGACGTCTTTCTTCAGAAGTTGCAAAACTTTTGAGAGGAAAACACAAGCCAAACTTTACTCCTCACGTTGATTGTGGTGATAACGTTGTTATTACCAACGCAGAAAAAATCAACTTAACCGGAAAAAAATGGGACGCGAAGGAATACATCCGTCACACAGGTTACCCGGGTGGACAAAGAAGCTTGACTGCTAAAGAACTTTTCGCTAAAAATCCGGAGCGATTGATCGAAAAATCGGTAAAGGGTATGTTGCCTAAAAACAAATTAGGAGCAGAACTTTTTAGAAATTTAAAGGTATATGCAGGTGCATCTCACGATCACGAAGCGCAAAAGCCTAAAACTATTAACTTAAACAAAAATTAAGTAATGGAAGTTATTCACAAAATAGGCAGAAGAAAAACTGCAGTGGCACGTGTGTATTTGTCTCCAGGAACAGGAACAATCACCGTGAACAAAAGAGAGTTTGACAACTACTTTTCCACAGATACTTTAAAGTACAAAGTGATGCAACCTTTGGCAATGACCAATAACGAGACCACTTATGATATTAAAGTAAATGTATTTGGTGGTGGAACTACCGGTCAGGCTGAAGCTATACGTCTTGCCCTTTCAAGAGCAATGTGTGAAGTTGATGCAGACAACAGAGCCACCCTTAAACCGGAAGGCTTGTTGACAAGAGATCCAAGAATGGTAGAGCGCAAGAAATTCGGTCAGAAAAAAGCGCGTAAGAAATTCCAGTTCTCTAAACGTTAATATTCCGCACTTGTTGCGGAATCTCGTCAACGCAGTAGTGTCTGTCTTGATGAAAAAGTTCTAAAAATTATTATAAACGCTGTTCTTTTTCCGCCAAAGGCGGAGAAAAAATTAGTTTAGCATCTAAATGTGCAAGACCTTATTCAAGCTACTTGAGCATTGCTAAATTACAGAACGTAAACTATTAAAAAATGGCAAAAAAAATCGAAGTAAAAGAATTACTTGATGCAGGTGTACATTTTGGTCACCTCACCAGAAAATGGAATCCGAACATGGCTCCTTACATCTATATGGAGCGTAACGGGATTCACATCATCAACCTTTACAAAACTGCTGCAAAACTTGAAGAAGCTGCTGAAGCTCTTAAGAAAATAGCAGGAAGCGGACGAAAAATCCTTTTCGTTGCTACCAAAAAACAAGCAAAAGACATTGTTGCTGAAAACGCAAAAAATGCAAACCAGCCTTACATCACAGAGAGATGGCCCGGGGGTATGCTTACCAACTTTGTTACCATCAGAAAAGCCGTTAAGAAAATGGCTGCGATTGACAAGATGAAACAAGACGGTACTTTTGAAACCCTTTCAAAAAAAGAGCGTTTACAGGTTTCACGTCAAAGAGAAAAACTTGAGAAAAACTTAGGTTCCATCTCAGACATGAGTCGTTTGCCAGCTGCACTTTTCATTGTTGATACCTTGCGTGAGCACATTGCCGTGAAGGAAGCTCAGAAGTTAAACATTCCTATTTTTGCAATGGTCGATACAAACTCTGATCCAAGAGAGATTGACTATGCAATTCCTTCAAACGACGATGCTTCAAAATCAATTGAAAAGATTTTAGGTTATGTAAGTGCTTCTATCACTGAAGCCCTTTCAGAAAGAAAAGCTGACAAAGCAGAAAAAGATGCTGCAGATGACGATCAGGAAGGTGCTAAACCCGCTAAAAAAGCTAAAAAGGAGCCAAAAGCTAAAAAAGAGGCGTTAGAAGTAGAAGTTCCTTCTACAGACCCTGAAGACAAAAAAGCAATGAAAGAAGCCAAAAAAGAGGTGAAGCTTGAGTCTAAAAAGGAAACTCTTGAAAAGGCAACTGATTCCGGTGAAGAGGAATAGAAAAACTCCCGTGAAAACGGGAGTCTCAATTCTTTAAAATTCATTACATTAAATAATATTGATTAACGAGATTCCCGTTTTCACGGGAATGCAAAAACATAAAACTATGGCAAATATCACAGCCGCAGAAGTAAATAAATTAAGACAAGCTACCGGAGCCGGTATGATGGATTGTAAAAAAGCATTGGTTGAAGCTGATGGCGATTTTGACAAAGCTATTGAACTACTCCGCAAAAAAGGACAAAAAGTTGCAGCAAACCGTGCAGATCGTGAATCAACAGAAGGTGCTGTAATCTCAAAAGTAAACGACGACAACACCAGAGGTGTGATTGTATCCTTAAATTGCGAAACTGACTTTGTTGCAAAAAATGAATCTTTTGTAAACTTTGCAACTGATCTTGCTGAAATGGCTTTAAACACATCTTCAAAAGAAGAATTGCTTGCAAAAGATTATAAAGGCATTACTGTTGCAGAAAAATTAATCGAGCAAACAGGTGTAATTGGTGAGAAAATCGAGATTGGTGACTACAGGACTTTGGAAGCTCCTTTTGTAGGACATTACATACACGCCGGTAACAAAATTGCCGTTTTAACAGGTCTTTCTAAAGGAAGTGACAATGCAGAAGAAGTTGCTAAAAACGTTTCTATGCAAGCTGCCGCAATGAACCCTGTTGCCTTAAATGAAGAAGGAGTTGATCAGGAAATTATCGATAAGGAAATCGAGATTGCCAAAGATCAATTGCGTCAGGAAGGCAAGCCTGAGGCGATGCTTGATAACATTGCAAAAGGAAAACTAAACCGTTTCTTTAAAGACAATACCCTGGTTAACCAGGACTTTATCAAGGACAGCAAACAAAGTGTTGCCGCTTATGTAAAAGCAGAAGCCGGTGCAGAAGTTGTTGGATTTGAAAGAGTAGCTTTGGGATAATTAACCCGGCTATATACTATATTAAAACCGCCTCGAGAAATTGGGGCGGTTTTTTTGTTATAAAGATTCCCTTCACCCAAAAATAATTTTCCCTATTTTTGCAACGGTTTAAAAACAATTCATCTACATAAAACTCATCACCATATTATGCAATACAAAAGAATCTTACTAAAACTTTCCGGTGAAGCCCTTATGGGCGAACGTCAATATGGTATTGACCCCGATCGGCTGGCTGAATATGCACGGGAAATCAAAACCGTAGTTGATAAAGGCGTACAGGTTGCCATTGTCATTGGAGGTGGTAATATTTTTAGAGGAGTTGCCGGTGCCAGTAAAGGGATGGATCGCGTGCAAGGCGACCATATGGGTATGCTCGCCACGGTAATCAACGGTCTGGCATTACAAGGTGCCTGTGAAGACATTGGTTTACAAACCCGTTTACAATCGGCCATACAAATCAATGAAGTGGCAGAACCTTTTATAAGACGTCGTGCCATCCGCCATCTTGAAAAAGGCCGTGTGGTTATTTTTGGTGGTGGAACAGGAAATCCTTATTTTACAACAGACTCGGCTGCAGTACTGCGGGCTATTGAAATTCATGCCGATGTAATTTTAAAAGGAACCCGGGTAGACGGAATATACACAGCAGACCCGGAAAAAGATGCAGAAGCTACAAAATTTGATTATATTACCTTTGATGATGTATTGCGCAAAGGGCTAAAAGTAATGGATACCACCGCATTTACTTTAAGTCAGGAGAACGAGTTGCCCATTATCGTATTTGATATGAACACTACAGGAAACCTTTTGAAAATTGTAAATGGCGAAAAAATAGGTACCAAAGTAAATTTATAATATTTTTGATTTTACAAAGTTTAATTTTCCATCAATAAAGAAAATAACAATGACCGAAGAGATAAAATTTTTAATGGATTCTACTGAAGAGTCAATGCTCAAAGCATTGAAGTTTCTCGAAAAACAATTGTTAAACATCAGGGCAGGTAAAGCCAGCCCCGGCATGGTAGGCGGTGTGACAGTTGATTATTACGGTACACCCACTCCCCTTTCACAAGTGGCAAACATCAATACTCCTGATGGTAGAACGCTTTCTATCCAACCCTGGGAAAAAAGCATGATTCCCGAAATTGAAAAGGGAATCTTAAAAGCAAACCTGGGTTTTAACCCTATGAACAATGGTGATAATATCATTATCAACATTCCCCCCTTAACAGAAGAACGCAGACGTGAACTGGCAAAAGTTGCTAAATCTGAGGCTGAAGATGCAAAAATAAGTATCAGGAATGATCGTAAAGTAGCAAACGGCGAAGCTAAAGAACTCGATATTTCCGAAGATTTATTAAAAATTGTAGAAACCGATATTCAGAAGCTTACAGACAGGTACATTGCAAGGGTCGATGAAATCTTAGCTGTAAAGGAAAAAGAAATCATGACGGTATAGTTAAACTTAATACAAGAAGCGACCCCAAAGGTCGCTTTTTTTATATTTTTACTGTAAACTCCGTGGTTTCACACCTATGCATAAAACATCTTTATTTCTTTTTCTATTGGTTTCATTCTGGGTTTCCGGTCAGGAAATCAGGAACGTCTCCACAGCAGATGCTACAGGTATTATTCAAAAAGTAATAATAAACACCCCGGCTAATACTCCGAAAAAAGCACTATCCTCTTTTCAGTTTAAAGAATACACCAAAGGCGTCCTGCAAAACAAAAAGAAAGATACTGATGACATTCAGCCTTCAGCAAATGATTATTTTTTTGAGAAACTTTCTTTCATTCAATTTGAAGATAAAATCCTCCAGGAAACGGTTCTGGAATCAAATTTACCGGGATTTGACAAACCTGTGTATGCCTTTTTTGAAAAAAAATTTTTCAGTAGTTCAGTATATGAAAAAGAATATATTATTCTTGACAAGCGTTTTTTTGGTCCCCTTTCAAAAAGAGGTTTTAAACAATATGACTACATTTTAGAAAAAACTGTTTCAGATGTTGAAAGGCCATATTATGTAATTCACTTTTCACCTAAAAAAGAGACCCCAGCGGCCCAAATTCAGGGCACTTTTCATATTGATTCACAAAGTTATGCCGTGCAAAAAGCAAGCATACAACATAGTGAAAATATTGAGGCCCTTATTGTGCACCAATTTCAGTATTTGGAAAAAGAATCCTTATGGTTTCCCTCAAAGACTTCTGCTTCGGTGACTTTGCTCAACTCAAATGCTTCCCTTAATTTATTCGGAAAAAGAATCCCAAACGGAAGACTGAATTTTTACGATGATTCCCGTGACACTTTTACATTGGAAACTGTGCATTATGAAATCAAACTTAATGAGACACGTACTATTAAAGAAAAAGGAATCTCTATTCAAGCCATGAAGGAAGAAAACACGGCCACACCAGAACTTTGGAATACGTATCGTGGAAAAACCCCTTCAGTGAGTGAAGCATTGATTGCAAAATTTGCAGATCGAAATGTAAGAAGCCAGGATATAGAAAAAAGAATTGAGCGCATTGCTGATCTGAACAAAGGTTTTTATCAACTCGGTTTTTTTGATCTGGATCTCAAATTCCTGGTAAAATATAATGACTATGAAGGCTTACGCTCCGGTTTGGGGGGTGTAACAAATGAACGTCTTTCCAAACATTTTACTATTGGTGGTTATGTAGTAAGGGGGTTTAAGGATGAGGAATTCAAATATCAACTTGCAACAGACTTTTTAATCCATAAAAAATCCAATACAATTCTGGGGTTGGCATATACCAAAGATGTCGCAGAAGTGGGAAGCAATTCCTATTTGACCCAAAGGCGCACGTTTTCATTATTTGAACCCCGATTGGTCAACATTTCACAGTTTTACAAACACAAAACCTGGCAAACAAACATTGAACACCGCATCAATCCAAAAATAAATACAGAGCTTCAACTTTCAAAAAGCGATATTGAACAAACCCTTCCATATCGTTTTTTAAACAATGGGAATGTGTTTTCAGATTATACTCTTAGCGAGGGAAGAGTTTCGCTTCTATGGACCCCCTTCGGTGACTATATAAAAACCCCTGATGAAGTTTATGAGTACAACGCAGGGTATCCAAGTTTTTCATTTCAAGTCACCCGTGCATTTAAAGATGCTGCCGGAGGGGATTTTGAATATTCAAAACTAGATCTGAAGGTTGATTACATATTTCAGCATCTAAACCAGTCCACTACAGAAGTTTTAATAGAAGGAAATATTGGTGTTGGAGACATCCCTTTAACACATACCTATCACGCATATCCTAACAGCCCAAATAAAGAATCTATTTTGAAACGCTTCTCTGTTGCAGGAATCAGAAGTTTTGAAACCATGTATTTTGGCGAGTTTTTCTCAGATAAAATTGCCAGTATTCAGTTGAGTCACCGTTTTAAACCTTTTCTAATTTCCTCAAATTTCAAGCCTGAGTTGGTTTTCACATCACGCCATGCCATTGGAAATTTTGACAATATAGAAAACCACCAAAACGTAAATTTCAATACCCTGGAAAAAGGGTATTCAGAGTCAGGTTTTGAAATCAATAAATTAATCTTCGGTTTTGGGGTAAGTTTTGCTTACCGTTACGGGGCTTATCATTTACCGGAAATAGAAGACAACATCTCATTTAAGTTTACTTTTAATCTGAAAATCTGAGCCGGGAGTTTAAAGTGTTAACATTCTTTCAAACTTTTGGGTTGACACGACTTACTTCTGCCATTTTACCTACCTTTGCAGCAGTTTTTTTAAAATTCCACAAACAAGCCTATGGGGCAAGGAGACAAGAGTATTTTTTGGAGCAAAACAGCCCGTTTTATCCTGAGGAACAGAACCCTGTTATTAATTTTAATTATTGTGGGAACTGTTTTTATGGCCATGCAATGGAAGCATATGCGGCTGTCAAATACCGAAGCCAATTTACTGCCTGACGACCACCCTATTAATCAGGAATACAATGCTTTTTTAGAAAAATTTGGTGAAGAAGGTAATATCATTGTCATTGGCACAAATGATTCCACTGCTTTCACCCCTGAAAAATTCAAAGCCTGGAATTTACTTTCAAATGAAATAAACAACTTTGAAGAAGTTGAGTTTATCATTTCTATGAACAACCTGAAAGAGCTTCAGAAAAATGAGGACTCCTTACGTTTTGAACTAACGCCCTTTTTAAAAGACTCAGTTTTTACAGTTGAAAATATTCAGGATTATAAAACGAAACTCTATCACACCCTTCCTTTTTATGAAGGTTTGATTTACAGTCCTAACAAAAACGGTTTCCGCACAATAGTTTACCTGGAAAAAGACATCATAAACACCCCTGCGAGAAAGGATTTTATCCTTCAGGATTTGATCCCGCTGCTGGAAAGTTTTGAGCATACATTTCAACTGGAAGTACACACGTCGGGGATGCCTTACATCCGCACCCTGAATTCAAAAAACATCATTGATGAAATTGGGCTTTTTATTGCTGCCGCCCTTATTGTCACCTCCCTTATTTTCTTTTTCTTTTTTCGCTCTTTCAGGGCAACATTTATTACGATCATAACGGTTATCATTGGGGTGATGTGGTGCTTCGGGATTTTGGGATTGTTAAACTATGAAATTACGATTCTTACGGGACTCATCCCCCCATTAATTATTGTCATTGGTGTAGCAAACTGTATTTTCCTGATCAATAAATATCAGCACGAAATCAAGAGTCACGGAAACCAGGCCAAATCGCTGCAACGTGTCATCACAAAAATAGGCAATGCCACCCTTCTTACGAATGCTACAACGGCTTCCGGTTTTGCGACCTTTATTTTGACCGAAAGCAAACTCCTTATTGAATTTGGAACGGTTGCCTCGCTGAGTATCCTGGCTGTATTTGTACTGTCATTACTCATCATCCCCATCGTTTACAGCTATATGGCTATACCCAAGTACAAGCACTTAAAGCATTTAAACAAAAAATGGGTTAGCAAACTTGTAAAATGGTTGGAACAAATGGTACGCCACCATCGTTTTGCAATTTATATTTCCACGGTGGTTTTGCTTTGTCTGAGTATTGCCGGAATCTATCAGATAAAAATATCCGGAAGTATGGTGGAGGATATGCCCAAAAATGCTGATTTCTTTCAGGACATCAGGTTTTTTGAAGAAGAATACAACGGTATCATGCCCCTTGAAATCCTCATAGACACCCAACGGAAAGAAGGTGCTTTAGCAGCAGCAACCCTGCGAAGGATGGATGAACTCCAAGAGTATATTGCAAGCATCCCGGAATATTCAAAACCACTTTCTGTGGTTGAAACAGTGAAATATGCCAAGCAAGCGTTCTACAACGGCAATCCCGATTATTACCAGTTGCCCACTTCACAGGAACGCAATTTTATACTTCCCTATGTTAAAAACAGTATACAGGAAAATAACCTTTTGGAAAACTACATAGATTCAACGGGACAATTTGCGCGCATCACTACCTTTATGAAAGATACCGAGATGGAGCGTATGGAACGCATTGAAGAAGAATTACTGGCTGAAATTGACAAGATTTTTCCGGAGGAACGATATACCGTTTCCCTTACCGGAAAAGCGGTTTTATATCAAAAAGGAACTACCTATTTGATCAAAAACCTGATTATCTCCCTCTCCCTGGCCATTTTCCTGATTGCCCTGTTTATGGCCTGGATGTTTAGAAGTTTCAGAATGATTTTGATTTCACTGATACCGAATTTATTGCCATTACTAATTACCGCAGGGATGATGGGCTTTTTGGGGGTTCCCATTAAACCATCAACCATTTTGGTGTTTAGCATTGCTTTCGGTATTTCTGTGGATGATACCATTCACTTTTTGGCAAAATACAGGCAGGAACTTATTGCCAATAACTGGAGAATAAAGCGCTCAGTCTATGCCGCGTTGAAAGAAACAGGTGTGAGTATGTTTTATACCTCCATAGTCTTGTTTTTTGGGTTTTCGGTCTTTATGATTTCCAGTTTTGGAGGCACCGTGGCTTTGGGTGGTTTGGTTTCTGCCACATTGCTTTTTGCCATGCTTGCCAATTTGCTGTTGTTACCCTCTTTGTTGCTTTCGCTGGAAAAGAGTATTGCAAACAAGAATACAATGCGCGAGCCCTCCATAGATATTATTTCTGAAGACAATGAATAATGAGATACAAGGCTGATGTTTTGTAATCTATCAAACTAAAAATTATATTTGCCAGCTAAATACTACAGGTATGCAAAAGAAAAGAATAATTGACATCATAAACTCTGAACCCTCATTGATTGAACTCAATGTAAAAGGCTGGGTAAGAAGTTTTAGAAGCAACCGTTTTATCGCTCTGAATGACGGCTCCACTATCAACAACCTGCAATGTGTGGTTGATTTTGAAAATTTTGATGAAGATATATTAAAGCGTGTTACTACAGGTGCTGCCATTTCTGTCACCGGAACCTTGGTGGAAAGCCAGGGACAAGGCCAGAAGGTTGAAGTGCAGGTGAGCAAGCTTGAAATTCTGGGTGATGCAGACACAGAAGATGTCAAACTAACCATTCTTTCACCAAAGAGGCATACACTGGAAAAGCTTAGAGAACAAGCTCATTTGAGGGTGCGCACAAACACTTTTGGGGCAGTTATGCGCGTGCGGTCAAAACTATCTTTTGCCGTTCACGAGTATTTCCAAAAAAACGGATTCTTCTATGTTCATACACCCATCATTACCGGGAGTGATGCAGAAGGAGCGGGTGAAATGTTTAAAGTAACTGCTTTAGACCTCAAAAACGTCCCTAAAAATGAGGACGGAAGCATTGATTTCAAAGAAGATTTTTTTGGAAAGGAAACCAATCTTACGGTAAGCGGACAGCTTGAAGCGGAAACCTATGCCATGGGCCTCGGTCAGGTATATACCTTTGGACCTACATTCAGGGCTGAAAACTCGAATACCTCAAGACACCTGGCAGAATTCTGGATGATTGAACCCGAGGTTGCCTTCAATGACCTTGCCGCCAATATGGACCTTGCAGAAGATTTCATCAAATATGTCATCAACTATGTCATTGAAAACTGTAAAGACGATCTGGCTTTTCTGGAAGAACGCTTAGCACAGGAAGACAAGACAAAACCCGAATCAGAAAGAAGCCCGATGCCCCTTTCAGCTAAATTAAAGTTTATATTGGAAAACAACTTTAAAAGGGTGAGTTATACAGAAGCCATTGATATTTTAAAGCAATCCAAACCCAACAAAAAGAAACAATTTAAGTATCTTATCGAAGAATGGGGAGCAGATCTTCAAAGTGAGCATGAGCGCTTTCTGGTTGAAAAGCATTTTAAGTGCCCGGTAATCCTTTTTGACTATCCTGCAAAAATCAAGGCGTTTTATATGCGTTTAAACGAAGACAAAAAAACCGTTCGGGCCATGGACATCCTGTTTCCGGGAATTGGAGAAATAGTGGGCGGTTCTCAACGGGAAGAGCGCTATGATGTTCTGAAACAAAAGATTTCCGACATGGGAATTGATGAACATGAACTTTGGTGGTATCTCGAAACGAGAAAATTTGGTACGGCCGTGCACAGTGGTTTTGGTCTTGGGTTTGAGCGCCTGGTGCTTTTTGTAACCGGAATGACCAACATCAGGGATGTGATTCCATATCCAAGAACTCCCCTTAATGCAGAGTTTTAAACCAAAATACATTGACTTTTAAAAATAAAATAAAATGTCCCAATTGCGGTTATTTCAATACTAACCGTGATTATTGTAAAGAATGTGGCGTGCTCATAAACCCCAAACTAAAACGCGAGCTGCAAGATCAAAAACGCACAGAAGAAAGAGAAGAGAAGGAGAAGTCCAGGGAAAGGAGCAAACTCGGTTTGTTTATTGAGAAAAACAGAGAGCATAAAAATGTTTTTATAAGACTGCTTTTTCAGGGGGTTTACGGCATTTGGTTTATCGTTATGGCCATCGGTGCTTTTATTGCCTGGTTGTTTGCAGCAGTTGCCGCATGATTTTACTAAAAAAACCACTCATAATTTTTATGTTTGCAGCAGCACTTGCTGTATACCTATTGCAGTGGCGGCAAGTCCCTCTACCCTCGCTTATCAATAATTACTTAAATAATTTATTATGCATGCCCGTGGTGTTGACTGTTTGTTTGGCACTTTTACAATTAATTAAGAAAAACTATACCCTAACAATCCCTATCTTTGTTATTGCAAGTGTCACCTTCTATTATAGTGTGTATTTTGAATGGTATTTGCCAAAGGTAAACACCAGATACACCGCAGACGTTATTGATGTTTTTCTGTATATACTGGGCGCAGTCATTTTTTACTATTTGCAAAAATATTGGGTTCATAAGAAGGAATAAACATATAAAACTTGTATAAATATTTAAAGTAACGTAATTTAAGGTTAGCATTAGAACAAATTAATCATGCTCAAGCAGAATTTACAATTTAAATTATCACAAAAATTATCTCCACAACAAATTCAGTTGATGAAGTTAATACAGTTGCCTACGCAACAGTTTGAGCAGCGTGTTTCTCAGGAAATGGAAGAAAATCCTGCCCTGGAAGGCGGTAAAGATGAAGTAGAAGAGTATGATGACGAATTCAAAAATGATGAGTTTGATGACGACAATGAACACATTGAGGCTGATGACATCAATATTGACGAGTATTTAAGTGATGATGATGTCCCTGAATATAAATTACAAGCCAATAATTACAGTGCCGATGATGAAGAAAAACACGTTCCTTATGCCGCTGGCACTTCTTTTACTGAATATCTCCAAAACCAGCTAAATACAGTGCACCTTGATGATGAAGAAGAGGAAATCGCTGAATTTCTCGTGGGAAGCATTGATGAAAGTGGGTATATAAGAAGACCCATTCAGGACATCATGGACGATATGGCCTTTACCCAGAACACATACACCACTGAGGAAAAAATTGAAAAAGTACTTCAAATTGTTCAGGACCTGGATCCTGCCGGTGTAGGTGCCCGAAATTTGCAGGAATGCCTGTTGCTGCAACTGGAACGCAAAACCCCTACCGCCCCGGTCACCCTGGCAATGGCAATTTTAGAAGACGCCTTTGATGCCTTTAGCAAAAAGCATTATGAAAAGCTCATGCAAAAGTTTGAAATCACTGAAGACGAATTGAGGGCTGCCATTACTGAAATCGAACGCTTAAACCCAAAACCGGGAGGCACGTATTCCGGAAACAACAGGATTGTGGAGCATATTATTCCGGATTTTGCCATTCGCATTGTTGACGGAAAACTCGACCTCACCCTCAATGGCAGAAATGCTCCTGAGCTTCACGTTTCAAGAGAGTATACTAACATGCTTAAGGGGTATAAAGAAAGTAATGAAAAGTCCAGATCGCAAAAGGATGCTGTTCAGTTCATAAAACAAAAGCTCGATGCCGCCAAATGGTTTATTGATGCCATCAGGCAACGGCAGCAAACGCTGTTTGTCACGATGAACTCCATTATGCATTATCAGGAAGAATATTTTTTAACCGGTGATGAGCGAAAGTTACGGCCCATGATCTTAAAAGATATTGCAGATGAAATCAACATGGACGTATCAACCGTTTCAAGGGTCGCTAACAGCAAATATGTAGACACGCCTTATGGAACGAAACTTATCAAAGAATTCTTCTCTGAGTCGATGAAAAACGACCAGGGGGAAGATGTCTCCACCCGGGAAATAAAAAAAATACTGGAAATCACTATTGGTGAAGAGGATAAAAGAAAACCCCTTACCGATGACAAATTAGCTAAAATTTTAAAGGAAAAAGGATATCCCATTGCCCGCCGCACCGTCGCAAAATACAGAGAACAACTTGATATTCCCGTAGCCAGGATGCGGAAGGAAATTTAATGAATGTCTTTCTAAAAATAGCTGCTTATCTCTTTCACCCTTTGTGGATACCTACCCTGGGAGTTGGTTTGTATTACCGGGTAACACCACGGCATATCATTCCTGAGCTGATGTATTCAAAACTTCTTGTTGTATTCATTCTTACTTTTTTAGTGCCCTTGTTACTCTTTTTTCTATTAAAAACCTTGAAGGTGATAAAATCCATTCATCTCAGTGAAGTAAAGGAAAGAAGGGTGCCCCTGATGATTCAGTGCTTTTTATTTGTTGTTTTGATCAAATTGGTTTTTGAATACTATCATTACCCCGAGTTATACTACTTTTTTGTTGGGGCTCTGGTATCTGCAATAACGGCTTTTATACTCGTACTCTTTAAGTTTAAAGTGAGTTTGCATATGATAGGCATTGCAGGAATTACAATGTTTATAATAGCCCTGAGCATTCATTTTAAAATAAACACCCTGGTACTTATTGGACTTTTGTTTTTTATAAATGGTTGGGTGGCGAGTTCGCGTTTACATACTGAATCTCATTCCCCGGCTGAATTGATCTTTGGATTTTTTATAGGTTTTATACCGCAGTTGATTTTTGTGAACTATTGGTTATAAAATATAAAAAATCAAACCAAGTTTAATCGTCGACAGATCTACCGGGACATTATCTATTCTGGCATCATCATTAAAGAAACCATTAATGTTGTATTGAACCTGAAAATTAAACGTATTATACCCAAAATTTAAAAAGGCAGTATACTGCAATCTGTTGAGTTCTTCAATATCAGAATTTCTGATGGTGTTCCCCTCTTGCCGGAATACTGAGTTAAAATGAAATATATAACTAAATTTAATCCCTCCATATACTCGCCAGAAACGATAGGATTCTGGAGTAGATGTGCGCCATCTAAATTCAACAGGGAGTTCAAGTTCATGTGTGACAAACTTATTTTTATCATAGGTTAAATCTCCGTCCAGAGGTATAAAAACCCCTTCACCACTCTCTTCTTTTCCAACAAACAGGTTGTGACCATAAGAATTAAAAGAATATCCCAAGCCGGCCGCAATGGCAACATTACGCCTCTTATTTATAGGCATATCCCTTAAAAAGCCAAAATGAATCCCCCCCGAAAAATTCCTGTTATCAACACCTTCAGGTTCATTAGTAAGAACATTATATGTAAAGCCAATATATATTTGATCTTCACGGTAAAGAGAATCAACCACAACAATTTCCGGGTCTTCCTGTGCATTTAAAAACAAAGGCGTTAAAAATAAGCCCGTAAAAAGAATCAATAGAGATTTCATACAATTAGATATAACAGAAAGCTAATATAAATGATTTAATGTGATAAAAAAACGCCTTGATTCAAGAATCAAGGCGTATGGTATAAACACTATTTTTATGGTTTACTGCAAGTTTGCTGCAGCATCTCCTTCCCTTGTTGTATAATTAATCTTTAGGGCATTTACCTCTCTTAACTCCTGTTTGATATCTGAAACAAGACCCATGTTGGTTTCGCCATCAACTTTTAATGCTGTTGTTAAAAAGGGAACCAATTCTTCACGCTTGCTGTCTCGTTCTGCCTGAATGAAAGATTGAATATCTTTAACATCTGCAAATTTATCATTCAATTGTATTCTTGCTTCGGTTCCATATTGATCCTGATATCGCTCACTTGGCTTTCCGGCATAGATGTACATCACAAGATCTTTTTTATCGAGCTTTTCAACTTCATCTGCGGTGGGAAGCCTGTTCTCGATCATTAAAGTATTTTGACGTAAAACGGTAACAACCATAAAGAAAAAGAGCAGCATAAATACAATATCCGGTAAGGATGCTGTTGATATACCCGGTGTTCCTCCGCCTGTTTTTTTCTTAAACTTAGACATAATGTTTTTTAAATTGTTATGAAGTTCTTTTCTTTGGTTCTGCTTCTGAAAGCTTTTGAGGATACATAGCTTTTAGCACATCCAACTGTTCTTTAAGCTTTGTTTTGTTTCCTCTCCAGTTGGGATCAGCAAAGTTTTTTTCCATCTGTCTATAGCTTTGTCCATACAAGCGCTGGGCTTCTCTGTCACGTAAATCATTATATGCCGCAACAAGCTCATTTTGAACTGCTATATACATTTTATAACTGGTCAACCTGTCATTCTGCAGAGAAATAATTGCCTTGTCTGGATTATCAGATGAATTTGGGTCACCTTCTCCTTGACAATAATCACAGGCTTCTTCTCCTACTCCACCTCCGTTATCAAGAAACTCCATAGCTCTCTCTCTGAGGTCTTCAAGTTGCGCAGTTTCACCACCTACCAGTAAATCGTCATTTTGATTTACCAATACCACAAAGATATTTTTCTCTTTAATTTTTGGTGGGTCTTCTATTTCGTCAATTGGGGGAAGTTTACGGCTAATCCCGCTGTCTGTCTCAATGGTAGTGGTTACCAAAAAGAAGATGAGCAGCAAGAAGGCAATATCTGCCATAGAGCCTGCATTCACTTCCGGTGCTGATCTTTTAGCCATAATTAGTTCTTAATTAATTTTTGTACTCCTGAATAAATCATAGATCCAATAGCAATTGCTGCCAGGATGTAAAATGTTCTCAATCCTGTACCTACCCATTTTGATCCACTTTCTGAAACAATCTCTACTCCATCTTTGGAAACCGCGCTTCCTTCAGATAGTGCATAGGATATTGCGATTATCAGTATAAAAACACCTAATGAAATAAGCGTTTTTTTCAAAGTCTCTTTATGAGTAAAAAGCTGCGTCAATGAAAACAAGAGCGTAAATAAAATAGCAACACCCAAAACAATATATGCTACAGACATATAAAGCGAGATTGTACCTTCATTTCCTGTCAAAATTGTAGCTAAAAGTGCTATTCCCGCAAGGGCTAGAATCAAAACTACAATTCTTAAAATTTTATGTAAAGCCATATTATAAGATTATGGTGTTGTTAATTATCTGTTTTTGTGCGCCACAAGAATGTCAATCAACGTGATTGATGCATCTTCCATATCGTTTACTATCCTGTCAATCTTAGCAATGATATAGTTGTAGAATATTTGTAGGATAATAGCAACGATAAGACCAAATACTGTTGTCAAAAGTGCTACTTTAATACCCCCTGCAACAAGTGATGGCTGCATATCTCCGGCTGCCTCAATTCTATCGAATGCAATAATCATACCGATTACAGTACCCATGAAACCAAGCATAGGTGCCAGGGCAATAAATAAAGACACCCAGGAAACGTTTTTCTCAAGTTGTCCCATTTGCACACCACCATAAGCTACTACAGCTTTTTCAGCGGCATCGATGCTTTCATCAGCTCTATCAAGACCTTGATAGTAGATGGAAGCAACAGGGCCTTTCGTGTTTCTGCAAACTTCTTTGGCAGCTTCAACACCACCGCTTTGAAGTGCATCTTCTACTTCCTGAGCCAATTTTTTAGTATTTGTTGTTGAAAGGTTCAAGAAGATGATTCTTTCAATAGCAATGGCCAAACCAAGAATCAAACACAAAAGAACGATTCCCATAAAGCCGGGACCACCTTCAATAAAACGCTTTTTCAATTCCTGGTGGAACCCTAAAGACTCTTCTACTTCAGGCATATCTTCCTGAAAAGAGGCAGCACTTGAACTTGTTGTTGTGATTGTCTGGATAAATTCGGGGTTTTCCGAAGTTTCGTAGAATGCATTTGCATTAACCTGTACAGTAAGCATTAATGCTGCAACTGTTAAAATAGAAAATAATCTTTTCATTGCTATGGACTTAAAGTTTGTTTTTAGTTAAGGGTTTAAAGATATAAAAATAATTAGTTAAAATACAATTAAATGTTTTGCAGAGAGGAAGGGATTCGAACCCTCGATACGCTTTTGGCGTATACACACTTTCCAGGCGTGCGCCTTCGACCACTCGGCCACCTCTCTAAAATATATCACGCTACCTGAATGGCGAATGCATTACAGCGTGCCAAATAACAAAAAAAATCTAACTTACTAAAATTTTCTCGGGTTAATTTTACATCATTTCTCCCCTTAAAGATGTTTCAAATATGGTTTTGAATACTTTAGGTGAAATATTTTGCCCCAATAAATACATAAGTTTTGTAATTGCTGCCTCAGTAGTGATATCCTTTCCGGAAATTATCCCGATTTTTTTAAGTTTAACACTGGTTTCATATTGTCCCATGGCAACGCTTCCACCTGAACATTGAGTCACATTAATTATAGGAACCTCTTTTTTAAGCAATTGTTGTAAAAGCTCAATAAACCATTTTTCGTCTGTTGCATTTCCGGCACCATAGGTTTCAATAACGAGTCCTTTCAAATCCTGATAGGATAATATGTGCATCAAAACTTCTTTTTGAATTCCCGGAAAAAGTTTTATAAGCATCACCCGGGTTTCAAGGTCAAAATGGACTTTAAATTTTTTGCGTCGATTTGCCTTGATTAATTTTTCTTCATTAAATGACAAGTAAACCCCACTCTCAGCCAAAGGCGGATAATTTAAAGAGGCAAAGGCTTCAAAATGCTCGGCATTTATTTTTGTGGTGCGGTTGGCACGATAGAGTTTGTATTCAAAATAAAGCCCCACTTCTGTAATTTTGGGTTTGCCATTCTCCTGAAAAGAGGCGATTTGAATACTGGTGATTAAATTTTCCTTTGCGTCTGTCCTGAAGTCCCCTATGGGTAATTGTGAGCCTGTAAAAATAACGGGTTTTGATAAGTTTTCAAGCATAAAACTCAATGCAGATGCAGTGTATGACATGGTATCACTACCGTGTAAAACCACAAATCCATCAAAATGGTCATAGCTATTTTTGATGATTTCAGCTACCTGAACCCAATACTCAGGTCGCATGTTTGAACTGTCAATGGGATTTTCAAAACTTACCGTTTCAATAGTGCAGTCCAGCAATTTTAATTCAGGGATATGGGACAATAATTCATCAAAATTGAAACTCTTCAATGCCCCTGATTCAAAATCTTTTATCATCCCGATGGTTCCACCGGTATATATGAGCAATATTTTTGGTTTTGTATTCAAGTGTGTTTATTTAACTGTTTCAAATTGAGAAAACTTCTTTTGAATTTTGTGTTGTAATGCGCGCTGATTCCTCAGGATTGATTTTATAAATCTGAGCAACTTTTTCGTTAACGAGTTTTAAATAGCTGCTCTCGTTTCGTTTTCCCCTGTAAGGAGCCGGCGCAAGATAGGGAGCATCTGTTTCTAAAACGATATTTTCTATTGGAATTTGATTCAGAAAGGTATCAATTTTTCCGTTTTTAAACGTCACAACACCGCCAATGCCCAGTTTCATATTATATGAAATCGCCTGGTGCGCCTGCTCAAGGGTTCCGGTAAAGCAGTGAAAAATGCCATAAAGGCTGTCACATTTTTCAGATTCCAGAACTTCAAAAATCTCATCAAAGGCATCTCTGCAATGAATCACAATGGGCAGGTTTTTTGATTTTGCCAGTTTGATTTGCCGCCTAAAAGCGTCTTGCTGAATGCTTAATGTTGATTTGTCCCAATAGAGGTCGATCCCAATTTCGCCAACGGCAAAAAAATTTCTTCCCTCAAATTGTTTTTCAACAAACTCAAGTTCATCGAGGTAATTTTCTTTAACCGATGTGGGATGCAAACCCATCATCAAAAAAACGTTTTCAGGATATTTTTTTTCAAGACTGTACATTGCCTCACTATAGCCTGAATCAATAGCGGGAATAAAAAAGCGTTTCACACCTGCTTCAAAAGCACGATTCATCATTTCATCACGGTCATCATCAAACTGTTTGCTGTATAAATGGGTGTGTGTGTCAGTTAAAATCATATTTACAAAACTAATTGTTTTTGTTAAGCTATCTTTGCATAAAAAGGAAAAAAGTGAGCAGTTTAAGGAACTTTTTAGAGTCAAAAAATTTTAAGCGTGTTGCATTAAAAAAAATAAATTCAAATCATTTTGAAGTTATAGCAAAAATAAATGGAGTTTCCGGAAACTTTATTTTGGACACCGGTGCTTCAAACAGTTGTATTGGTTCAGACAGTATAGATCATTTCAAACTAAGTGTTAACGAGAGCGAAGTCAAGGCAGCCGGAGCCGGTGCAACAAACATGCTTACTCAGATAGCTGAAGGATACACATTGGAAATAGGAGCCTGGAAACGTAAAAAAGTTGACTTTGTCGTTTTTGATTTGGTACACGTCAATGAAGCTTTACAGCTGGCTGATGCAGATGCCGTGAACGGTATCTTGGGTGCAGATGTATTAAAAGCATCACGGGCTGTAATAGATTATGGTAGAAATTGCATTTATTTAAAACAGTAAAAAACAAATATTTAAGCTTTTTTTTTATCTTTATCGGTTCAATTAATAATTGAATCAATGCCCCTGATAAGAAATATCCTACTTTCCTTATTATTTCTCTTTGTCCTTAATATCAATGCTCAGGATGAAAAGGTTTATTATGAGAGTATTTTAGACACTACTTCTTCCCGGGAAATTAAAATTACTTCGCTGGATTCACTAACAAATATAACCTGGAGAGAAGGCAATTATGATTTGTTTATAAAATACAGCATTCAATTAATTGACCTCGCTGAAAGCGCCAAAAAATATGATTTGATGGCAAAAAAAGCCATGAATTTAAATTATCCGCTAGCAACGATACACGATAAACCTAAAGAAGCCACCACTATAATTAACCGGGTCCTGGCATTTGAAAACAAATTAACAGATAGTTTTCTTAAAGGTGGATTGTATTTAAAACGCGGAGGGAACTACTTTAATTTCAATCTGCAACAAGCCATTGACGATTACACTAAAGCCATTAATCTCTATACAAAAAAAGATGCCATTTACAAGGCAGATGCCCATTTGTTCAGGGGGCAGGCATATTCAAATTTAGGGCAATTTGTCCTGGCAAGCGAGGATTACAGCAAAGCATATGATTTGTTTGAAGCTGAAGGAGATTATGAATATATGCTCCATGCTAAGAGTGGTGAGATAATCATGTTCAGCAAAAATGGCTTTTTGGAGAAATCCCTTAAGGAAAGATCGTCACTTATAGAGGAGCTTCAAAAATTGGAACTCTATGAGTATTTGAGTGTGCAACATTACAATCAGTCTCTTGATTATAAAAAAGCAGGTGATAAAACAAAACGTGAAGAAGAATTGCTCAATGCATTGAAATATGCTGACTCAACAAACAAAAAGTTCTATACAAATACATCTGTCCACAGTGGTCTGTCAGATTTCTACTCGTCAACAAACAATTTGCAAAAAGCCAAATACCATCTGGACATTGCGTCAGAAAACTTACAAAACATTCAAAATGATTTGTATGCCAAATCCACATTTTTAATGGCCTTGATCAACTATCAGTTAAAAAATAATGAGGTTGAGGAAGCCAAAAAAAATGCGCTGGAACGCCTGACAATTCTTGAGAATATTGGTCTTGATGAAGAAACCATAAATACCCATCTATTACTTTCAGAAATATATGGTGACGATGGGAATGAAACAGAGGAGTTTTATCATTTTAGAAAGCATGCTCTTTTAAAGGATTCTATTTATAACCAGAGCAAAACAAATGCGCTGGTATACTATCAGACCCTCTATGAAACAGAACGAAAGGAAAAAGAACTGGTTGAGAAAAAAAGCAATATTACCATTCTTGAAGAAAAAAACGACTCTTTAAAAAAACAATACCTTTTTGGCGGAATTGCTTTGACGATGGGTTTTGTTATGTTATTCCTTTACAAAAATCAAAAAAACCTGAAGCTCAACAAAAAATTAAACGAAAAATATACCCAGGACCTTTTACTAGCACAGGAAGAAGAAAGAAAGCGTGTTTCAAAAGACCTGCACGACAGTATTGGTCAGAGCCTGTTGCTCATTAAAAATACTGTTGTCCTAAACAAAGATGACGCTGCAAAACATCTTGTGGAAAATGCCATAGAAGAAGTGCGGTCTATTTCAAGGGCACTACACCCATTTCAGCTTCAGGAAATGGGAATTACAAAAGCCATAGAAAATATTTTATATCAAATTGATGAAACGACAGAACTCTTTATTTCTTCTGAAATTGAGAACATTGATACCCTTTTTGATATGCATCAAGAAGTAAATATATACCGTATAGTCCAGGAAAGTCTGAATAATGTTATTAAACACTCACAAGCGACAGCCGTTAAGTTTTCAATCAGTAAGTCTAATAAAGGCATTTCCATATATTTAAAAGACAATGGTGTTGGTTTTGATTTTACCGAACGATACAATGACTTTAAAAGTTTAGGTTTAAAAACATTAAAGGAACGCACGCGCTACTTAAACGGAATTATGAAAGTAAGTTCACACACCGGTAAAGGCACAACGCTTGAGTTTATAATTCCCATTAAACAATGAGTGAAAAAACGATCATAACTGCAGACGACCACCCGCTACTTTTAAAAGGTTTAAATGACTTTTTACTTGAAAAGAATTTTAATATCATTGGGAGTGCTTCAAATGGTAATGAAGCTTTTAACCTTATTAAAAAATTAGAACCTCATATAGCCATTCTTGATATACAAATGCCACAGCTCTCAGGACTTGAAATTGCTAAGCTTTGTAAAGAGCACAAACTGAAAACAAAAATTATTTTAATAACCTTTCACAAAGAGGCCTCTCTCTATTTTGAAGCAAAAGACCTGAATGTTTATGGATACTTATTAAAAGAGTTTGCCACTGAAGAAATAGAAAACTGCATTGCTTCAGTGTCTCAAAACATTCCTTATTTTAGTGTCAAAATAAAGGAGCTTTTAGACCTCAACAAACCAAAAAACAGCAACCTGAATTTACTGACTCCTTCTGAACGAAAAATATTAAAACATATCGCCAAGGATAAAACAAACAAAGAAATTGCCAAGCTTTTATTTATATCTCCCAGAACAGTTGAAAAACACAGAAGCAATATCATTAATAAATTAAACCTGGAGCCCAAAACAAACTCACTTCTTATCTGGGCAAAAGAAAATCACGATCAGTTTAACATCTAAAATACGTAGTATTACGTATTTACAATTCAATTTTCTTTATTATATTTGTAAGAAAATAAAACGCTTGTAGCTTTTTCTCCCCATGAAAAGTAACATTTAGTCGATATTTTACAATCACCTAAAATTATTTTATCATGAGAATCTCACTTCCAACACTCATTAAAGTAGCATCAATTGTTACTATTTTACTAAATCTTGTAGTTTTATTTAACATCATCTAAATACTCCGGGGGGACTAAAAAATGGACAAAAAGAAATCACATACATCACACCTCGTGATCAGCAAATCGCTTCTCATTTTTGTTTTATTCATTGCCATACTGGTAGTGGTTTTAAATGTACTCGCATTTATTTAAAATATGAACAACAGGTAGGGTAAATTGCTTAAAAATTGTTTTGTTAGTAAAAAAATGCTAACAAAATCAATATGCTCCATCCTCTAACTAGTATCCCCAGACTCATCATGTGCTTCTCATTATTATTTCTTTATGGCTCTTGTTCTAAAGAAGACAACCCCATTCAGGAAACAGCAATATATGACTTTGCTTCAAACCCGGAGGTTGAATTTGAAAAAGACCAGCAATATGAAAATGATCTTCTTCAAGCTGTCAATGAATTGCTTGTTTCAAGCGGCCAAACACCACTCATTAGAAACTATCAGGCAGATGATGTAGCTTTTGACCACACCCTTACAATGATTGAGGCAAATACTTTGCACCACAATCACTTTTCAGAAAGACAAGCCTATTTTAATTCAATTGGATTTCAGGGTGTTAGAGAAAATGTAGGAAAGGGGTATAGCAATCCATCAGATTTAATTGCTGCCTGGTTACAAAGTGATGAGCACAAATCTGCCATAGAGTCAAACAGTACCCATACCGGGATCAGCGTTTTAAAAAATGAAGATGGTGTTTACTTTATTACTCAAATTTACTTAAAATAAAAAACCCGCTTTCTCAAGCGGGTTACCAAAAATTGTAAAAAGAATATCTTTTAGTCGTGGATCACTCTTACTTGTGAAGCTACCACTCCTTTTCTTCCTTCTTCTTCAACATATTCTACCCTGTCGCCTTCATTTAATGCCTCACCATTTAAGCCTGAAGCATGAACAAAGATGTCTTTTCCTGTTTCGTCGTTAGTAATAAAACCATAACCTTTGGATTCATTAAAAAATTTTACTGTTCCTTCCATTGTAATAAATAAATAAATTAATAATGTAGTAAAGTTAAAAGAATATTGCTTTAATTGTTAAAAAAATCAAAAAAAATTTCAGATTCTATCTTGAGTAAAATATTTTAAAGCAAAAAAATTTACTGTATTGAAATTAAACGAAGCCTTTATTTTGAATGAAAAATCCTAATATTTTATTAATTACCATATGAATCCGATAACGGATTGGTACTTTAGATAAAACAATAATTTAAAACATAATCAAGATGCAAATCCAAATTAACACAGACAATAACATCAATGCAGATAAGGATATGGAAGCCTATTATGCTTCATTAATCGAAAAAGCATTGGGTCGGTTTGAAGACCACATTACCAGAATTGAAGTCCACCTAAGTGATGAGAACAGTGAAAAATTTGGAACAGATGACAAGCGATGCCTTATTGAAGCGCGTTTGAACGGGAAACAGCCTGTTGCCGTTACAAATAGTGATGAAACTTTGGAAAAATCATTCAGGGGAAGCCTTGATAAAATAAAAAAAGTGCTTGACACTACTCTTGATAAGATGCGCAAGCACTAAAAATTAAAAATATCAGAGGATTTTACGACTATATAAATAAAAGTTGTTTAGTCCTCTTTCTTATTCTTTTCTCTTTTTTCCTTGTCTCTGGATTCCTCATACTCACGCATTTTCTTAAAACTGTCTTTTGTGAGCATATAATCCTTCACATCCCTTCTGTTTCGGCGATGGTATAAAAACAGCGGCATTATTACAAAAAAAGCTCCGGCTACACCAAGCCCTATAAGAAATTCACCCCAAGAGGGGGTTTCACTTTTTACGTAAAAACCTGCGAGTACAGATCCCACACAAAGAAAAAACAATATGATAATTAACTGTTTCATTTAGAAAACACGTTTCTTTCTTTATTTACTTCAAAATTATAGATTGAGTTTAAGGTGCAACTCTTTTAGCTGACTGTCATCAATGGTTGCAGGTGCATCAATCATAATATCCCTTCCGGAATTATTTTTTGGAAATGCAATAAAATCCCTGATGGTTTCCTGGCCGCCCAAAATAGCAACTAATCTGTCAAGACCAAAAGCAATCCCGCCGTGCGGTGGTGCACCATATTGAAAAGCTTCCATTAAAAAGCCGAATTGTGCTTGTGCTTCTTCAGGAGTGAAACCCAGATAATCAAACATTTTTTCCTGAACTTCACGGTCATGGATCCTGATAGACCCCCCTCCTATTTCGTTACCATTTAAAACAAGGTCATAAGCGTTTGCTTTAACCTCACCGGGATTTGTTTTCAAAAGATCCATTTGACCGGGTTTTGGAGAAGTAAAGGGGTGATGCATTGCGTGGTAGCGGTTTGTTTCGTCATCCCATTCCAACAGTGGAAAATCAACAACCCAAAGTGGTGCAAACTCATCTTTTTTTCTCAGCCCCATTCTGGAAGCAACCTCCATGCGCAATGCACTCAGTTGTGCCCGCACTTTATTTTTTTCTCCAGAAAGAATACATATCAAATCCCCTTCTTTTGCCTGAGAAGCTTTTGCTATCTTAAACAGGTCATCCTCATCATAAAATTTATCTACAGAAGATTTATAGGTCCCGTCTTCGTTACATCGCACATACACCATCCCAAGAGCACCCACTTGCGGCCGTTTCACCCAATCAGTAAGGGCATCTATCTCTTTGCGGGTATATGTATTTCCTTTAGGAATTACAATACCAACTACGAGTTCTGCTTCACTGAACACCTTAAAATCCCTGTGTTTTGTTACTTCATTGAGTTCTTTAAATTCAAGTCCAAAACGGATATCAGGTTTGTCATTTCCATATTTACGCATCGCTTCATCATAGGTCATTCTGGGAAACTTTTTAACCTCAACCCCCTTAATTTCCTTTAACAAATGCTTTGTTAGACCTTCAAATGTATCTAAAATGTCTTCCTGTTCAACATATGCCATCTCACAGTCAATTTGGGTAAATTCAGGCTGCCTGTCTGCACGCAAATCTTCATCCCTGAAGCATTTTACAATTTGGAAATACTTGTCCATTCCGCCCACCATCAAGAGTTGCTTAAAGGTTTGAGGCGATTGCGGAAGTGCATAAAACTGCCCTTCATTCATTCTTGAAGGTACCACAAAATCACGTGCACCTTCAGGGGTTGACTTGATCAGGTAAGGCGTTTCTACGTCAATGAAGCCTTGATCAGAAAGATACTTACGCACCTCCATAGATACTTTATGCCGAAACATCAAGTTATTTCGCACAGGATTCCTGCGAATGTCAAGATAACGGTATTTCATTCGAAGGTCTTCCCCGCCGTCGGTTTTATCTTCAATGGTAAAAGGAGGTGTCAATGAAGCATTTAATACTTCAAGGTGCGTTACCAGTATTTCAATTTCGCCCGTAGGTATCTGATCGTTTTTTGATTCGCGCTCAATCACTTTTCCGGTAACTTGAATCACAAACTCACGCCCTAAATCTCTGGCCATACCCACCATTTTTTTGGGTGTGCGCTCTTCATCAAATATAAGTTGCGTGATACCATAACGGTCACGTAAATCAACCCAAACCATAAACCCTTTATCACGTGTTTTTTGAACCCATCCGGCAAGTGTAACTTCCTGCCCCACATGAGTTTCCCTAAGTTCTCCACAAGTATGAGATCTGTACATTTTTTTTATTTTAAGATGCAAATTTAGCATAAAAAAAATGCCCCACTTAGGTTGATAACGTTTTCTTAAGCTATTTTTTCAACCGGTTTTCCGTTTTTATGATTATCAAACCTGATTTTTGCGCGGTTTAATAAATAAAACATCGTTGGAACAATAACCAAAGTCAAAAAGGTTGCAAAGGTCAATCCAAAAATAATGGTCCACGACATTGGTTTCCAGAACATATTGTTATCGCCACCAATGTAGATTTGCGGGTCAAATTCTGTAAACAATGTGAAGAAATTTAAGTTTAAACCCACGGCAAGGGGAAGTAACCCAAGGATTGTGGTAATTGCTGTCAAAATAACTGGGCGCAAACGGTTTGTTCCCGCTGCGATAATAACTTCCCTGTATTGCTCCCGTGTTAAAAGTTTATCATAAGGTATGTCTAGCTCGTCCTTCTTTCGGTCAACGAGCAGTTGGGTATAATCAATTAGTACAATGGCATTGTTGACCACGATACCCGCAAGTGATATAATACCCATCATGGTCATCAACACCACAAAATCCATTTGAAAAATTACCAGCCCAAACAAAACACCAATAAAACTCAACACAATGGCCGCAAAGATCATAATGGGTTTTGAAATGGAATTGAATTGCCCCACAATAATCAATAAAATCAAAAACAAGGCAATAACCAAGGCGCCTGATAAAAACTCCATGTTTTTTGCCATTTCCTCCTGCTCGCCTGTAAATGCGTAGGTCATTTCTCTTGGCAAGGGGTAATTTGCCATTACTGCTTCAATTTTTTGAACAGTTTCCGTTGGATTGAAGCCTTCAAGCACGTTTGAGTAGATTGTTATCACACGCTTCAAGTCTTTCCGTTTGATAGAACTAAAAGTAGCCTGGCTTTTGGTTGTCACCAAAGTAGATAGCGGAATTTGCTTTAAGTTCCCTTTGTTATCCCTGAAGGTGATATTTTGATTGAACAAAGCATTTTCACTGTAGCGGCTATCTCCGTCAAAACGCACTATAATATCATGATCATCATCTCCTTCTTTAAATGTGGAGGCATCAAAACCATAAATTGCAGAACGCAATGCCTGCCCCACCTGTGCTGTGGAAACACCTAACTCTCCGGCTTTCATACGGTCAACCACGACTTCCATTTCGGGTTTATTCTGGTTGACATCCAGGTTTAAATCTTCAATACCGGGTATGTTTTGATTGTTGATATAGGTTTGTATATTTCGGGCTTCTTCAATCAATTCATAATAATCCTCCCCTTTTAACTCCAGATTGATTGCATATCCCGCGGGAGGTCCGGCCTGGTCTTTTTCAGCAATAATACTCACACCGGGATGACCATGAACAGCCTCGCGTATTTCGGTCAACACATCAGAGCTGCTTACTTTATCACCTTCTTCATTATAACGGTACTTGTATTCCCTGAAGAGGACTGTCACTTTTCCACGATGGGGCATTTCATTTTGTGAAGCACCATCGGTCATTGGGTTTCCGGCACCTTCACCCACCTGTGAGATGATGGACTCTGCCATATAGTTATAGGTTTCGCCATCTTCCTGATATTGGTATTTTTCCAAAACATCAAAAACCTGTTGCTCCACAATTTTGGTAAGCTCGTTGGTTTTTTCAATAGCAGTCCCTTCAGGATATTCAATATAAACTATGGCTTGATTGGGTTGATTTTCGGGAAAGAAAAGTTCAGCTGGAGGGAAAAGCTTGAAAACTCCATAGGCTACAAATAATAATACAATTGTTCCGAAGAAAAACCGATAGGCATTGCTCCCTTTTAAAGCAAAATCAAGAAATCTCTGGTATTTTTTTTCGATTTTGGGAAGTGTCCTATATTGAAACTTTTTTGATGCAGGTATCAGTATATATTTGAAAAACCACAACGATATGGAAACAAAAATGAATAGGTTTCCAAAGCCAACTAATGCTTTAGGCCCGCCTACAAACCCGAGGATGGTAAACAAAATACCCAAAGCAAAAATACCTAATCCTTTGCGCAAAAGTGCTGTTTTAGCGCGGTTTTTCCAACCAATAAAAATTTGAACCAGTGAAACAATTAAAATTGCAGGGCCTAAAACCTGAAATATTATATGTGTATTCAGGATACCTGAGATTAACAACAAAAGTCCAAAAACGAATAAAGCTCCGCTAATTTTTACAACGGTTGTTCGTGACATCTCCTCTTCCTGCGTTTTCATAAAGGCTGAAGTCAGTGTAGCGTTTATGACCAAGGCAACAAACAGCGATGAAAACAAAACGATGGATAATGTAAGCGGGAAAAAGATCATGAATTTTCCCATAATACCGGGCCAAAAACCCAGCGGTAAAAAGGCTGCAAGGGTTGTGGCCGTTGACGCAATAATCGGCCAGGCAATTTCGCCTACACCTTGTTTTGCAGCTTCCATTCTGGGCATTCCTTCGTCCATCAAACGGTATACATTTTCGACCACTACAATACCGTTATCTACCAGCATCCCCAAGCCCATAACTGTGGCAAAAAGCACCATGGTGTTAAGCGTAAGGTTTACTCCTGCAAAGTCACCGGCAATGGGTAATATTAAAAAAGAAAGTAAAATGGAAAGCGGAATGGCAATTCCCACAAAAAGTGCATTTCTAAACCCGAGGAAAAACATCAAAACACTTATCACCAGGATTACCCCAAAAATAATGCTGTTTTCCAGTTCAGCCACCTGGTCTTCAGTTCGTGTAGATTGATCGCTTGTGATGGTTATTTCCAAATCATCCGGCAGGTAACTACCCAAAGCTTCCGGAATATGCTCTTTTATCTTTTGCATTGCGGTAATCATATTTTCACCGCTTTTCTTTTTGATACTCAGCATCACTACAGGCTCGCCATATTCCCTGGCATAGGTAGTAGCATCCTTCGGCCTGAAGTTAATGGTGGCGATGTCACGTAAATAAACAGCGCCTTCATCTTCTTTTACCACAATATTTTCCAGCTCAGAGGGATCTTTAATTTCACCAATTACGCGAATGTTCCTGCGCATTCCGTTTTCAATGATGTTACCTCCTGAAATGGTGGTATTTTCATCTTGTATGGCGCCAATAATTTGATTAAAACTCACTTGAGCAGCCATCATTTTATACATATCGACGGCTACTTCCACTTCTTTTTCCTGAACTCCCAGTAAGGTTGCTTCTTTTACTTCGGGGAATTCTTCAAGACGGTCTTGTAAATCTTCAGCAAATTTCTTGAGTTGCTCCTGTGTGTAATCTCCTTTTAAGTTCAGCTGGGCAATGGGCATGATTTCTGAAATATTCATATCAAACACATTAGGTTCGACTTTCACGCCCCCATCAAGCGTTGGCCAGTCTTGTTCTGCTTTTACAGCATCTACCTTGTCCTTCACCAGGGTTTTTGCATTTTGAATGGTAACGGTTTCTTCAAACTCTACCGTAATCATGGAATAATCCTGCAGTGAGTTTGATGTGATTTTTACCACTCCTGAGATGTCATTAATCTCTTCTTCCAAAGGTTTGGTAACGCGACGCTCAACATCTTCTGCTGAGTTCCCCGGGAGGAGGGAGCTTACATATACTTTATTTTCAATTACTTCAGGAAAAGATTCCCTTGGCAAATTGAGGTATGACATTAGTCCGCCAAAGGTTACAATTGCGATGAGTACAAACACCGTCATACGGTTGTTTATCGACCAATTTGATAAGCCGAAATATTTAATTTTTTTATCTGCCATGGTCGATTTAGTTTTCTGATTTAATCGAAATAGTGATGCCGTCTTTTAATGTCAAGGCTCCTTCTTTCACAATTTCATCTCCCTTATTGAGCCCACTTATAACTTCAACAAATCCCTGACTTTTTCTGCCCGTTTCAATAGTTGTGCGGATTACTTTTGCTGAATTATCTTCAACTTCATCTAAAACATAAACATACTTTTCACCGGTTGCGCTTTCTTGTATCGCGTTTGCCGGAATCGTGATGGCTCCTTCTTGTGAATAATTATTGACTTGAAGGTTTGCCATCATGTTCGGTTTGATTTTACTGTCAACATTAGGAATTTTAACTTCCACCTGAAATGTCCTGTTGGTGGGATTAATATAACTTCCCACATTTGAAATTTCACCATCCACAATAGTACCGATGGAGGTTAAATTAACTTTTACAGGGGTGCCTTGATCAACACTTTGCAAATAAGATTCGGGTACTGATGCCTTGACAAACATTTTATCCAGGCTTACAATGCGCATTAAGGCCTGCCCACCCGGGCCCACCACCTGTCCTTGCTCTGTAATGATTTCATCAATCACTCCTGAAAAGGGTGCTCTTATGGTTGTCTTTCCCAATTGAGAACGTAATTGTTTCACAGAGCTTTCAGTTGATTCCATATTGGTTTTTGCCTGAAGCAGTTGGATTTCACTTCCAATTTGCTGGTCCCAGAGACGTTGTTGCCTTTCGTAAGTAGTTTTGGCCAGTTCATATTGGGTTTCAAGCTGTGCCAGTTGGCTGGAAAGTCCGCCGTCATCTATTTTAGCCAGTACTTGCCCTTTTGAGACCCGCTGTCCTTCGTTTACGTTTAACGTGGTTAAAACCCCCTGATATTCAGGATAGATGAGAATGTTTTCACGGGTATCAACGCTTCCCTGTATTGAAATAAAGCTTTGAAAAAGAGTGTCTTTTACTTTAAATGTCGTCACAAGAGGATAATTTTTTGTAGTGTCTTTCTCGGCGATAGCAACTTCCAATCTGGACAACAACTGACCAATACTGTCGTAAGAAGCGAGTACCTGCTCCCTTTTTTCTTTCATTGTGGTCAGGTCGCCTTCTTCTATGACAGCTTCAACAGAATCTGAATTTTTATCTGAACAAGCAACCAAAAAAGTGATTGCAAACAGGATATATAGGGTTTTTTTCATTTTGATATAGTTTTAATTGGTGGTATTGAGTACGCGTTCTAATTCGGCTTTTTTATTAATGACATCAAGCATTGCCTGAAGGTATTCCTGCTGTGCGGTATATAACTGCAATTGTGCCTGTCTCAAATCAAAGCTTCCGCTAAGACCTTCAAAAAATTTGATTTGATTTTTTCCCTCAATGCGTTCGGCAAGGGCGAGATTGTTTTTAGCATTTTCATATTTTTCAATGGCAAATTGATAGTCATTCTTAGCTGAGTTTACTTCCAGCTTTATATTTTGGACAGCTTCATCAAATTCTGTTTTAGCTTGATCAAAAGCAATTTCGGCCCGTTGTGTTCTTGCGGTTCTGCCCAGCGAACTAAAAATGGGAATTTGCAAACTCACCCCTGCAATAGATGACTGAAACCAGCGCTGTTCTGAATCGAGAAAGCTAAAGGTGTCGCTGTTTGCCTGTGTGCCATAATTAACAAACCCGCTAAGTGTGGGCAAAGCCTTGTATTTTTCAAGTTTTAACTCAAGACGGCGTTGCTCTGTAAAATTGTTAGCAATTCTATAGTCGATGTTTTTCTCAAGTGAAAGGTCTTCTGCCAGCAATTGCAAGTCGATATTTTTGGTAATTAATGTGTCCAGATTTTCTGTCAACTCCACCCGGGCTTCCAAATCAATTCCCAGTGTGATATTAAAAAGCTGTTGTGAAAGTTCCAAAACGCGCTTTGAATTGTTGAGTTGGGTTTCCACATTGGAGAGTGTGATTTGCAACTGCTCCACATCTTCTTCTTCCGTGAGGCCGTTTTTAAATATCTCTGTAGTCTCATTTAGGTTTTTCTCCAGTGTTTCCCTGTTCTTTTCCAGAATTTTAATATTTTCTTGCGAAAGCAACACACTCCCATAAGCATTTATCACTTCATTTCTGATAACCGATGTTGTTTTCTCTTCAAGGTTTTTTGAATATTCCAAAAACGTTTTAGACGCCTGAAGAGCAACTATATAAGAACCGTCAAACAATAACTGATTTAAGGTGGCTGTAGCTGTCATGGTTTGCGGAACCCCAAAAACAACAGGGGTAAAAGTACCGGGCTCACCTCCTGAAAATTCAGCCGGTATGAGGGTTACAGGTTGTTTTAAATTATTCCGGTAATCTACGGCAGCACTTATTTGGGGCAATCCGGTTGCGGTGGTTTCCCATTTTTGCTTGAGAGCCGCCGTTACATCACGCCTGGCATTGATAGCGGTGTAATTGCTGTCGATGGCAAAATTTACTGCTTCTTCTAAAGAAAAAGAATAAAATTCCCTTTCCTGAGCAAGGCCCAGGGCACTTATAAACAGCAATCCTGTTAAAATGATTTTGTACATGGTTAATTTTGATTGATATGTTTCATTAGTTCTTTTTCTCCTTTTGTCGTAACAATTCCACGTAAGTGATATTCCAAAAACAAATCCACCAATTCATTTGGGGTATAATTATCAAGAGGAAATAAGTCCTGATCTTTAATTCCGGTGGTGCCTACAAAATAAAACCTGGCTATAATTTCAGGTTTGACACTATCTCTGTACAACCCCATTTCTATTCCCTTTTTTAGGTTTGAAGTAACACATTCGTGTATATTTAAAAACTTATTCTCATCCAGCTTTTTATAAATCTTGGGATAATATTTTTGCAATTGATATTGTGGAGAAGCTTTTTCATTTTTTAGCAATTGCTTAATAAATGTGTTGATTTGAAAAAGCTCTGCTATGGGATTATTATTTTCTGCTCTGATACAGTCAATTCCTTCACATACAAAATGAAAAACATAATCTGTCGTGGCTTCTACAAGCTTTGTCTTGTTTTCAAAATGCTGGTATATTGTTTTTTTGGATATGCCCATTTCATTGGCAATATCATCCATGGTTACACTTTTAAACCCGAGGTTTAAAAACATTTCACTTGCTATTTCTAAAATTTTTTCTCTCATACGAACTGCAAATATAAAACGGAAACTTTATATACAAAAATAGTTTCCAAAGTTTTTATCTAAAATTAACATTAGTATTTTACAGTCATATATGCGGATTGTTTAGAAAAAAGTATTTTAGCAAAAAAAATGTGCCTTTATGATTGCATTGAACCAGTACCGGGAGTCATTTTTAGAACATCTGGACAGTATTATTATCCCAAGGGAACCTAGCTCCCTGTATGAACCCATTCACTATATTTTACATTTAGGAGGCAAACGTTTGCGTCCCATTTTTACTTTGATGACCTGTGAACTTTTTGGCACACCTCATCATAAAGCATTAAATGCTGCACTTGCAGTGGAATTGTTTCATAATTTCTCTCTAATTCACGATGATATTATGGACAATGCCCCGTTGCGCAGAGGAAAAAAAACCGTTCATGAAAAGTGGGACATCAACACCGGGATTCTTTCCGGTGATGCAACACTGATTCTGGCCTACCAACTTTTTGAAAATTACCCTCCCGAGGTATTTCACAAACTAGCAAAATTGTTCAGTACAACTGCAATTGAAGTTTGTGAAGGGCAGCAATATGACATAGATTTTGAAAACAGGGATGATGTAACCCTTGGTGAATACCTTCATATGATCACATACAAAACAGCCGTTTTGCTTGGTGCTGCCATGAAGATGGGAGCCATCATAGCAGAAGCCTCTGATTCATGTCAGGAAAAAATCTATGAGTTTGGTAAAAACCTGGGCATTGCTTTCCAGCTGCAGGATGATTATTTGGATGCTTTTGGAGACCCTGAAACGTTTGGCAAACAGGTAGGCGGTGACATTATCGAAAACAAAAAAACATTTTTATACCTCAAAGCCATTCAGAATTTAAATGAAAGGGATGCCAAAATGCTCGAACACCTCTTTAGCATTCAACCCAAACACCCTGAAGATAAAATTGAAGCTGTCAAAAAAATTTATGAATCGTCAGGAGCAAAGAAAAACAGCATAGATGAGATTAAAAAGTACACTGAAATGGCTATTCACTCGCTTGACGGAGTTAAAATTTCAGAAGAAGGAAAACAGCAATTAAAAGCATTTGCAACCGACCTTATCAACAGGACCATTTAAAATACCATCATTATTTAAGTCTTATTACTAAATGATTCATAAATCTAAAAACATTTTTCCCTATGATTTGGAAATATCGTACTTTTGTGACAATTTATTTGAAACGTTAAGTACGTACCCATATTATGGATAAATTTTCCTTCTTGAACGCTGCACACTCGCAGTATTTTGCAGACCTGTACGATCAGTATTTAGAAAACCCCGATGCCGTTGAGCCTAGCTGGCGAGCATTTTTTCAAGGGTTTGATTTTGGTCAGAATGGGAATGGAGCTGCCAGTGTTACGATTGAAAACCCTGATGAATATTGTGAGCCCCAACTTGAAAACCTTGAAAAAGAATTCAGGGTTATTAAACTCATAGAGGGTTATAGATCCCGCGGACATTTATTTACATTAACAAATCCCGTCAGGGAACGCAGAAAGTATGTGCCCACTTTAGATTTGGAAAATTTCGCTTTAAGCGAAAAAGACCTTGATACTGTTTTCAATGCCGGTGAACTTATTGGTATTGGGCCTTCCACTTTACGTGATATTGTTGACCACCTTTCAAAGATTTACTGCCAATCCATAGGGGTTGAATATGCATATATAAGAAAACCTGAAGAAATTCAGTGGATTCAAAACTGGTTGCATGTCAATGACAACCACCCACAGTTTTCCGAAAACGAAAAAAAACACATTCTTAAAAAGCTCAATGAAGCTGTTTCTTTTGAATCCTTTTTGCATACAAAATATGTAGGTCAAAAAAGGTTTTCACTGGAAGGTGGTGAAAGCTTTATCCCGGCAGTTGATGCAATTATTGAAAAAGCAGCCGATATGGGTGTTGAACAATTTGTAATGGGCATGGCACACCGTGGACGCCTTAACACTCTGGTCAATATCTTCGGTAAAAACGCTCAGGACATTTTCAGTGAGTTTGACGGTAAAGACTATGAGCAGGAAATATTTGACGGTGACGTAAAATATCACCTGGGCTGGACCTCAAACAGAAAAACAGAAAACGGTAAAGAAATAAACATCAATATTGCCCCCAACCCTTCCCACCTTGAAACGGTGGGGGCCGTGGTGCAGGGTATCACAAGGGCCAAACAAGACCGCCATTATAAAGGTGACCTCCAAAAAGTTTTGCCTATTGTCGTGCACGGTGATGCAGCCATTGCCGGTCAGGGCATTGTGTATGAAGTCGTACAGATGGCCCAACTTGACGGTTATAAAACAGGCGGAACCATTCATATTGTTATTAACAATCAGGTGGGTTTCACTACAAATTACCTTGATGGTCGCTCATCAACTTATTGTACAGACGTTGCCAAAGTAACCCTCTCACCGGTACTTCACGTCAATGCAGATGATGTTGAAGCTGTAGTACACGCCGTCACTTTTGCACTGGAATTCAGAATGGCTTTTGGTCGCGATGTTTTTATTGACTTATTAGGCTACAGGAAGTATGGTCATAATGAAGGTGATGAACCTCGCTTCACACAACCCAAACTCTACAAAGCCATAGCAAAACACCAAAATCCAAGGGATATCTATGCTGAAAAACTTATTGCACAAGGTATTATAGATAAGGATTATGTAGTTAAGCTGGAAGAAGAGTATAAAAATCTGCTTGAAGAAAAACTGGAAGTCTCAAGGCAGCAGGAAAAAACCACTGTCACTCCTTTTATGCAGGATGAATGGGAAGGTTTTGAATATGCAGACCAGCAAGAAATGAGAAAAGATGCAGATACTACTTTTGACATCGATAAACTTACAGAAATTGCAAAAGTCATCACAAAGCTTCCGAAAGGCAAAAAGTTTTTACGAAAGATAGAGCGACTCATTGAAGCCCGTGAAGCAATGTACTTCAAGGACAACAAGCTTGACTGGGCAATGGGTGAACTTCTCGCCTATGGCACATTGCTGGCAGAAGGATTTGACGTGCGCATAAGCGGTCAGGATGTAGAACGCGGCACTTTTTCTCACAGGCATGCTGTTTTGAAAGTTGAAGAAAGTGAAGAAGAAATCATACTTCACAATCAGCTTCAGGAAGACCAGGGTGATTTTTACATTTATAATTCTTTGCTTTCAGAATATGCCGTTGTAGGTTTTGATTATGGCTATTCCATGGCAACACCCAATGCACTGGCAATCTGGGAAGCACAATTTGGTGATTTCAGTAACGGAGCACAAATCATGATTGACCAATATATTTCCGCAGCTGAAGACAAGTGGAAGTTACAAAACGGTCTTGTGATGTTGTTGCCGCACGGATATGAAGGGCAAGGAGCAGAACATAGTTCAGCGCGCATGGAAAGATATTTACAATTATGTGCCCGCGACAATATGTTTGTTGCTGATGTTACCACACCTGCAAACTTGTTTCATTTGTTAAGGAGGCAGATGAAAATCAATTACAGAAAACCCCTTATCGTTTTCACACCAAAGAGTTTGTTGCGCCATCCAAAAGTTGTTTCCACCAAAGAAGAAATGGCAAACGGAAGTTTTCAGGAAATTATTGATGACCCTGCAGCAGATGTAAAGAAAGTAAAATCATTGGTGTTCTGTACCGGTAAATTTTATTATGACCTGCTGGAGGTTAAAGAAGAAAACAAAAGAGATGATGTTGCACTGGTGCGTGTGGAACAATTATTCCCGCTACCAACTGATAAAATGCGTGACATTATAAAAAAATACAAAAATGCAGACGACCTTGTATGGGCACAAGAGGAGCCCAGAAATATGGGTGCTTACAGCTTTTTACTGATGCATTTTGAGGAAACCAAAAACTTCAGAATCTGCAGTCGTAAGTTTTACAGTGCACCTGCAGCAGGAAGCGCTGTCAGGTCAAAACGCCGTCACCAGCGTGTGATTGACAGCGTGTTTGACAAAGCATTAACTATAGAAAATTAAATAAAATATCAACCCTTCCCTTAAAAAGGGAAAAAATAAGATGATTATGGTTTTAGAAATGAAAGTTCCCTCACCGGGAGAATCCATCACCGAAGTAGAAATCGCACAGTGGTTGGTAGCCGATGGCGATTATGTTGAAAAAGATCAAGCCATTGCCGAAGTTGACAGTGACAAAGCCACACTTGAGCTTCCGGCAGAGGCCAGTGGAATTATCACGCTCAAAGCGGAAGAAGGAGATGCGGTGGCCGTTGGAGAAGTGGTTTGTTTAATTGACACTTCTGCAGAAAAGCCTGCCGGTAGTGACAAGAAAGAAGTGGAAACCTATGAAAATCCAGGAGATGAAGGTTCTGCAGACCCAAGCGATGCTTCAAAAGATCTGGATGAAAAAAGCGCTCAAAAATCAAAAACAAATGAGAAAGTAAGTCCTGAAAAAAAGGAATCAGAAAACGAGAAAACCTATGCCAGCGGTACGCCTTCTCCGGCTGCTAAAAAAATACTGGATGAAAAAGGAGTTTCAGCTGCAGATGTAAAAGGATCGGGGCGTGACGGACGCATTACAAAAGACGACGCAGCACAGGCTGCAAAACCTGCAATGGGTACACCCGGACCGGGCAAGCGTGGTGAAGAACGCAAAAAACTATCTATGCTCCGCAGAAAAGTTGCAGAACGACTGGTGAGTGCAAAAAATGAAACCGCAATGTTAACCACTTTTAACGAAGTGGACATGACAGCCATCTTTGAGTTGCGTGAAAAATACAAAGAAGATTTTAAAAACAAGCATGGTGTTGGTCTGGGCTTTATGTCATTTTTTACCCTTGCTGTTGTAAGGGCACTAGAGATGTATCCAGATGTAAATTCCATGATTGACGGTGATTATAAAATTACGTATGACTTTAAGGATATCAGTATTGCTGTATCTGGACCCAAAGGATTGATGGTACCTGTCATCAGAAACGCTGAAAACTTATCTTTCAGGGGAATTGAAAACGAAGTAAAACGACTTGCAATTAGAGCTCGTGAAGGTGAAATCACTGTCGATGAAATGACCGGAGGCACCTTTACAATAACCAATGGTGGTGTTTTTGGCTCAATGCTGTCAACACCCATTATCAACCCACCTCAAAGTGCCATCTTAGGAATGCACAATATCGTTGACCGCGCCATTGTGAAAGACGGTGGAATTATTGTTGCTCCCGTAATGTATGTGGCATTGTCTTATGACCACCGCATCATTGATGGAAAGGAATCTGTTGGATTCCTTGTGGCTATAAAAGAAGCCCTTGAAAACCCTGAGGAATTATTGATGAACAATGATGTTAAGAAAGCTTTGGAGATGTAAACTCCTGTAGCATATAAAATAAAGACCCCGAAGAGACAAGATGTGTTTTCGGGTTTTTTATTTTCTAAAGTTTCCTGCTTACTTAATGATAAGACGCTTCACAATGGACTTTCCGTCTGCCTGAATCACAACAGCATAAACTGATGTTGCAAGATGGCTTACATCAACTTGTTGGAAATTTTTATCCATATCAGGTTCCACAGTATGAACCAAGCGCCCCTGCAAATCATAAATTGAAACAACTTCTATGGTATGGCCTTTGGTGTTTAAAAGGTTAAAAGCAGTACTGGCCGGATTGGGATAAACTGAAAAATATAAAGTCCCTGAAGGCGTATCACTACTCAACGTGCCTGTGACAATTATCTCAAATGTGTGTGTTGCGATATTTTGATAATCATCTGTAGCACTAAATGTAATCGTATAAATACCTTCTTCCAGTAATGTCCCGGGAAGAGGTGTTTGAGTTACATTATCAACACTCCCGGTACAATTATCAGTCACTGTTATTTGGCCTTCAGAAAAGTAATCAGGCACCGTAAAATAAGTTACTGCAGAGTCTAAATCTATTGTATGATCTTCAATTTCTGATATTTTTGGAGCAAGGATATCTTCTACTATGACCGTTGCAGTGCAAGAACATTTGTTTCCTGAAAAGTCTGTAACCGTCATTATAACTGTATTTTCTCCAATGTCAGAACAACTAAATTCTGTGATATCTAAAGAGTAATTTTCAATCCCCTCATTGTCTGTTGAGCCGTTATCAATCATTTCCGGAGTGATGGATGCATTTCCATTTTCATCCAGTTGAATTGTTATCACTCCATGACACATTGCCAAAGGTGGCTCAGTATCTGTGGCTTCTTCTGTTGTAAATGAACCTCCTTCCAAGTGAGTGGTTCCATGCTCATTTATTGCAAAAGCGCTAAAATAATAAACTGTATTTTCTTCAAGACCAGATACCATAAAGGACATTTCGCCAGTGGTCCCTCCAACAAATGTTTGGTTTTCGTTTGCGAAAGGAGATGTTCCAAAATAAAAACCACGCTCTGATATGGTTGCACCGCCATCATTCAAAACATTCGCATGGAGGGTTGCACTTTCAAAAGAAATGTCTGAAACGTTTAACTGCGAAACAGCAGGAGGCCCTTGTGAAACCAAAGATGATATTATATTGGTCAGGCCCAATTGTGGAGAAGCGCCCCCGAGGGCTTGTCCATTTAACTGGAAATTTGCTGATGCCCCGGCTAGATTTGGCGCATGAATAACATCAAGAGCAGAAGCTCCATACCTGCTTGAATAAATTTTGCCATCGGGAGCTGATTGAAGGGCACCGTTATTAACATGTGAATAGCTATAAGCAGAAGCTGCTATCTGAGACGCGGTGGTGCCTGCTTCCAGGTCATATTGCTTCAGTCCCATAGAGCTGTATGCAGAGACATAGAGAAATCTACTGTTGGGGGAAAATTCAGCACCATAAGCAGAATTAAGCGGAATGTGCAGAGTATTTGAAACAACCCCGGTGTTGTTATCAAAATCACTTATGTTGAAATGGTTTGAAATATAAGAGGTCCTTACAATTTTTGTCCCAATGTTATTGAATTTCAAAAAACCGATGTCACCTTGACTCGTTGATACAGTTCCGGTTGATGATATAACAGGGTTTTCCAAATCGATTCCATCATTTGTCAACTTAAATGCATAATAATCTGAAGTGCCACTTTTATGGGTCAGCACCCACCAGAAAGTCCTATCACCGGACAATGTTGCCTGAATATACTCCCCTGTTGCATTCAAAACAGGAATTGCTTTTGCATCAGTAACAATATCTCCCATACCATTGTTCAGGCTCATATCAACTATTGAGTACACAACATTTGAGTTTATATATGCAGATACTGTAAAAAGAAAGTATTTATCACTGTACCCGGGATAAGGAACAACAACGGCCGATTGCGAACTTGAGGAATCACCTCCCAAACCTCCGGCTCCGTTTGGCATCAAATTGTGGTTTCTATCATAGGCTTTTGTTCCGTCTGTATAAAATAAGATTTGGCCATTTGCATCTGCTATGGTCGCAGAACCTTCCAGTGTATTTATCTGACCATCTGCTATTGGGGTGGGCGGGCTGGTATTAAAATCCAACCCTGCATTTGTTCCAAAGTACCATATGCTACCTTCATTTTGCGCTGTGACGAAAAAGGAACATAATATGACAATGAAAAAGAGGACTTTTTCAAAAAGGCATTTTAGATGAGCGTATTTGTTTTTCATAAGTATAACACTAAGATTTGAATTGACATTAAATGTTCAACAAATCATCTTCAGGAATAAAATTCCAAATTATAGCTTATAGGGTAGATATAGCAAAGATGAATAAAGGATAACAAGAAGATCAGTATTAAAACTGCTCTTCAAAAAGTATCAGAAGATTTTCATGGGTTGTAGGTCTTTTACGGTTCAACATGTGTTTATTTGGGGTAAACTTATTTTTTAAATTAAATCCAACTGTCTTTTGATAAACAATTGTATTTTAATTCTTTAACAAAAGAAGGTATAAATTTTAAAATTATAGTTAAAACACAAATATTTTCGATAAAATGAATATTTCTGTAGGAATCTTTGGTGTATTCTTTAAGTTTTGTAGGAAAAAATAACTCCTTTTTAAATATTTGTAATTAATTATTAAACAGAAGAATGGAGAAAAATACCTAATTCAAGTTTCGCTTTTCAATAAAAAAGCTTTTGAGTAATTCTGAAGATTCCTTTTCCAGGATTCCACCTTCCATCTTGGTTTTGGGGTGGAGTTTTGCTCCCACTGCAATGCAACCGCGTTGTTCATCCCTTGCTCCATAGACAATCTTATCTATCTGACTCCAGAAGAGGGCCCCGGCACACATCTGGCATGGTTCGATGGTTACATAAAGTGTGCATTTTTTCAGGTATTTTCCACCAAGAAAGTCGGCAGCGGCCGTGATTGCCTGCATTTCAGCATGAGCGGTGACATCATTTAGGGTTTCGGTAAGGTTGTGAGCCCTGGCAATGATTTTATTTTCAACAACAATAACTGCCCCAATGGGAATTTCACCTTTCGCGAAAGCAAGTTCAGCTTCCTGCAAGGCGCGCTTCATAAAATATGCATCGTCAAAAGGTTCAATCATAAAATATTTCAAATTACAAATGCCAAATTCCAAATTAGCCTGAGGTGTATAGCTGTTAGAGGTAAGTGTTTAAAAAATTCAAGCATCTAATCTTCTGTAAACTTTTTGTTTGTGCTGCAGTTGCTATAAAATTAAAAACTATTGTTTAAAGTCTCCCGTCTAACAACCCCAAAAATACAACTTCAAATGTTTACTTTTGTACTATGGCAACATCTTTATTAGACCGGATAGAATTTCCTGAGGATTTGAGAAAACTCAGTCCTAAGGAATTACCCAAACTCGCGCAAGAATTGAGAAAGTTTATCATTGATATTGTTGCCACAAAAGAAGGACACCTTGGTGCGAGCCTTGGTGTGGTTGAACTCACTGTCGCTTTACATTATGTTTTTAACACTCCGGATGATATCCTGGTTTGGGATGTGGGGCATCAGGCATATGGGCATAAAGTCCTTACCGGAAGAAGAAAAGAGTTTCACACAAACCGGAGGCTGGGAGGCATCAGCGGTTTCCCGAAAAGGGATGAAAGTATATATGATGCCTTTGGTGTCGGTCACAGTTCAACGGCTATTTCGGCAACCCTGGGAATGGCTATTGCCTCCCAAATTAACGGAAACACTTCCAGACAGCACATCGCAGTAGTGGGAGATGCTTCCATAGCTTCAGGAATGGCGTTTGAAGGGCTTAACCATGCAGGTGTAACAAATACTAACCTGCTGGTGATCCTCAACGATAACGCCATTGGGATAGATCCCAGTGTGGGGGCTTTGAAAGAATACCTTACCAAAGCCACACTTCAAAAAACGCCCGCTCAGGACAATGTTTTTGAAGCCTTGAATTTTGATTATTCGGGTCCTGTAGACGGTCATAATATCACTGAACTGCTGGACGAGCTTGAGCGTCTCAAACATGTTCCCGGCCCAAAACTACTACACGTTATCACTAAAAAAGGGAAAGGTCTCCGTCAAGCGGAAGAAGATCAAATCAAATATCACGCCCCGGGAAAATTTAACAAGGACACAGGAGACTTGCTTCCAAAGACCTCTGTAATGCAACCTCCAAAATTTCAGGATGTTTTTGGAATCACACTGGTTGAGCTCGCTGAGCAAAATCCAAAAGTTATGGGTATAACACCGGCAATGCCCACGGGAAGTTCCTTAAAATATATGATGGACCGCTTTCCCAATCGTGCCTTTGATGTGGGCATTGCCGAACAACATGCAGTAACCCTTGCAGCCGGGCTTGCAAGTCAGGGTATGAGGGTATTTTGCAACGTCTATTCCACATTTTTGCAACGCGCTTATGACCAGGTGATTCATGACGTTTGTTTACAAAAGCTTCCCGTTATTTTTTGTCTTGACCGCGCCGGAATTGTGGGTGAAGACGGGGCCACACACCATGGTATTTTTGATCTTGCCTTTTTAAGATGCATCCCAAATTTGATAATCTTTGCACCCCGGAATGAAACCGAACTGCGAAACATGCTATATACGGCATCACTGGGTCTTGACCTTCCCATCGCCATAAGATACCCCAGAGGAAGAGGCAGGGTCCTGGACTGGAAACAGCCTTTTGAAAAAATTTCTATCGGTAGAGGGGAAAAATTAAAAGAAGGAAGTTCTATTGCCATACTATCAGTTGGGACGATTGTTAACAATGCGTTGGATGCTATGGATTGTATTGAGAAAGACAATGAAATTGCTGTGTATGACCTGAGGTTTGTAAAGCCACTGGATGAAGAATTACTTCAAACTATTTTAAAAATCCATCAAACCATAATTACAATTGAAGATGGAGTCACCACCGGTGGATTTGGGAGTGCCATTATTGAATTTGCAACACTGCACAATTATAAAAACACAATCCACCTGCTGGGTGTCCCTGATGTATTTCCTGAACACGGTACAGTAAACGAGCTTCAGGATGCGTGTGGTATTTCTACAAATAAAATAGTTTCTTTTGTAAATAGTCTTATATAAAAAAAGAGACTGCTTTTTCGGCAGTCTCTTTGGTCAAAACAATTAAGCTATTAAAACTATTTGACAATTAGTTTTATTGTTTGAGAATAATCTTCACCTGTAATTTGTACTAAATACAATCCTGTTACAAGATTACCGGCTTGAATATTTACGGTTCCTGTCATCATTGCTTCCTGTGTAAAGACTTTTCTTCCATTGATATCAAAGATTGAAATGGTGCTCATTCCCATATCTTGTCTGGAAGTTATGTTTATATCACCACCCGTAGGGTTAGGATAAAGCATAAAGTTATTGAATGATTGATCCTGGGTTCCAAGCACACAGTCTCCCGGAACATCAAATGCTTCTGTTTGGTCGAAGCGGTTGTTTGGACTCCCTTGGTTTGCACTAACACCTACTCCCCTGTTTGCAAAGACATTCCAGATTGTACACCTGTTAGCGCCATTATAAGCAAGGTCATCTGCCACCAGAATAGCATCCCTTCCGTCAACAAAGCCCGGGCTGCAAGGTTGCAGTTTTAATGCATCTACAACAAGTTGCAAAGCGATATTATTTCCACCATTTCCATAATATATATCTTCATCAAAACCATATTCATCAATCAGTGCCCAGGTTAAATCCCAGAGTATTGTTGACCATACAAAACCAATTCCGTGGGGCTGTGAAATACTTCCATTATTCGTAGCTCCATAAGTAAATGGGTTGACAGCAAAACTAGTACTGTAAGGTGCAGGCCTTATTCCGTTTCCGTTAGTGGGTTGACCGAGAACAAATGTACCAATTCCACGAGGCTGTTCGGGTGTGTCCCCGGGTTTCATTGTAAGAATCAAACCAAAATAATCACTCCATCCTTCACCCATTTGCTCAGCATTGGATAAACAAGATGTGTTAAAAGCACCTCCGGTAAGCCTTTTTGAAATTCCGTGCCCATACTCGTGTGCAATTATTCCATTATCCAGAGTTCCGTCTATTTGATAAGGGCCTGAGTCTTCAATGGTTGCACTTATTGTCGCTCCGCCTTCAAGTGCAGCAATTATTGCTTCACCATCAGCCTGATTTACCATCAAAGAGGGAATGGTAACACTACCCCCCACATCACCGGGTCCCATAGCTATGGGTGCACCACCAACATTATTGACAACAACAACAGCAACAGCTCCCTCATTTTCAGCAGCTAGCACTTTAAATCCAAATTGACACTCACCACGTCTTATGACGGCAATTTTTCCGGGAATCTGAGCTGCATTTGTAATATTATCACAAGCATCATTTGGATCTGTTGACACTCCTGCGTTATCATCTGTAACAAGTACCAAGTTTGCAGTAAGAGGAGATGTTGGCAGTGGCGAACCAAAGGTTGCCCCTAAACCACTGTAACCCCCTGCCAAAGGACCATTGTTTATAGTTAAGGGTTGCCCCGGAGGGCCTTGAGCACTCCATAAAAACATACTCATTCTCGGCCTGTTCCCTTCAGGTGGGGTAGCAAAAGTTGCATTGTTTAATCCTGAACCATCTTGAGCATCTGCATTTACAGAGTCATTTCCAATACCTGACCCTGAATAATTGGTTTCCTGAAAGTTTCCGCTGGCCTCATCAAAACCATATTGATAGAACACATCGTGAATGATATTGCTCCAGTAAAAGAGATTTGTTGTTGATGCATCAACATAACCAACAGGTTGCTGGTTTAGATCATAAGGAAAATCAAAGTTCAAATCGGGTCCTCCCTCTGCTGAATTTCCTTGATTGTTTCCTGCTAAATCTGCTCTTGCTCTTGCATTGTTTCCTCTGGTAACAGTAAATTCAGCTCCGGCAGCACCATTAGTGTCATGCCAGCCAAAAGGAGATGCTACAGGATCAGCGGGTTCTGAAACCAAAGACGGTGAACCGTGGTTGGGTGTTTCAATGGGCATTGCATACACCCGGTATTGTGACCCATCATTGGGTGTAAGCCTCATAGGTGAATTCTCCTCCAGAATACTTATTTGCTTTGTAGCTGCTTTGTGATTGTGTTCTGTAATGGCGGCTTCACCAAAATTACAGGTATCAACCCAATCTATGGTACTCAATAACGCTCCGTTTTGAGCGTCAATACGCACACTGTACCAATGGCTGCCATCCAGAAAATAAATATCAAGATCCCAGGCGAGTCTAAGAAATGTCTTTTCTTCATTAGGTTGAAAAACAAGTTTTACTTTAATATTTTCCTGAGATATGCCTCCGTTATTGTAAATATATCTGTTCATTTCTGGTGACTCAATAAGCTGAAGCCCGCTGGGGGTGTTGAGTCCCAAATGTGTTGCTGCCTGAAAAATTGCTTCATCAGGACTTATTGAAGGACTCACAGTATTTACTTTTTGAGTAAGCTGGGGTATAAAATCATGTTCAACATTTCGAACATTATTGTCATTTGCTATTGCAAAGTTTGCAATAGCATTGAATATTTCAATTCCTTGATAACGCTGCACAGTATAAACATGATTCACATTAGTGCTTTTGGAAAAGTGCTGATTGTAAATGTGAATGTCAGCGACATCCTCTGTTGAAAGGCCAAATTGCGAACGGTTTTCATTGAAGTATGTATCAACCACTCCTGAAAAGTCCTGGGAGTTCACAAAGCCAAAGCATAATAATGCGATGATAGGGATAATTTTTTTCATTAAATAATAGGATTAATTGTTTGATTTATAAACGATAAGGCAATAAATATAATTTAAAACTATATAACTAACAAATGTTTGTTTCGTTTTAACAATTATAAAATTTCTTAAACACTTTTTCCTGTCATTTTATTGAATATCAAAATGGCATTGCCGTCTGTGAGTCCTGCAATATATGTACAGCAATTCATTAAAAGTGTATAGATTGTGGTTGCAGATGAGTTTTTAAAATTTTGCTGTTCCAAATCCTGAAGAATGAGCTTATCATAATGCGTTAGTCTATCATTCCACAAATTTTCCACAGAGGATGTATAGCCTTCGAGAAGGGTGTTTAAAACCTTATAGCCTGCAATTTCTTTATCTACAACTTCCCTGCTCTTGTATATTTTTTCGACACTTACATTAATTATGGTGTCAATTTGTGCTTTGTATTTACTCATATCGAGCAAAGAATTTTCAAGTTCGCCTGATAAAATCAATGCTTCATTCTTGATGAATAAATCTACAGCTTCCTGAATTAAAGTATTGATTGCAAGCGACCGCAAGTAACTCACACGGTCTGCAGTGGTCTGTAAATTTGCATATTTTTTTGTATTAATAGATTCTTTAACAAGGTTGATTAAATATTCAAGAGCGAGTTCTTCAGGAATAAGGCCCAGGTTGATTCCATCTTCAAAATCTATGATGGTGTAGCAAATATCATCTGCAGCTTCCACAAGGTATGCCAGGGGGTGCCTGCAATAACTTAAATCATGTACATTGCCTTTTTTGAGGAGCCCAAGTTCTTCAGCCACTTCATCAAAGAATTTTTTTTCAGATTGAAAGACACCATATTTTTTATCGCAAATATGATTGGTGGGTTTTTTGGGCAAAGATTCTTTCGGATATTTTGTAAAAGCGCCCAGGGTTGCATACGTAAGCCTCAATCCGCCTTCCACTCCTTGTTTTGATTCTGTCAGGATTCTAAACCCGTTTGCATTTCCTTCAAAATCCACGAGGTCCTGATATTCCTTTTCAGATAATTTTTCTTTGAATCGTTTGCCGTTTCCGTTTTTGAAATAATTACCAATGGCTTTCTCACCGGAGTGCCCGAAAGGAGGGTTACCAATATCATGTGCCAAAGCTGCTGCAGCTACAATAGCGCCAAAATCATTGATTTTATAGCCTAGAGTTTCCTTCAACTGCGGATGTTTTTTCAGGATTGCCTTTCCAACCTGCCTGCCCAGTGACCTTCCCACTACAGACACCTCAAGACTATGTGTCAAACGCGTGTGTACAAAATCTGTTTTAGAAAGGGGTATTACCTGAGTTTTATCCTGCAAACTCCTGAAGGCAGATGAAAAAATAATACGGTCATAATCAACCTCAAAAGCCAGGCGGGTTTCATCTTGCTCCATGCGGATTCTTTTGGTTGCGTCACCTTGTTTTTTTAGTGACAGCAGTTGTTCCCAGTGCATCATCTCTTATTGATTTTTTGAACTGCAATATACTATTTAAACCAAAAACAATCCCACGTTAAGAAAAAGAAAGAAAATTAACGTTTAGCTAACATTGAAATGATGAACACTTAATTTTCATGTAACATCAACTTTACATAATTGGGGTTTCTTTGTACCATCAAAATTTAACCATTAAAAATACTTTTAAAACAAAAATTATGAAAAAATTCTTTTTATCCATAGCATCAGTAGCTTTGCTAAGTTTTGCTACAAGCTGTAGTAGTGATGATGACAACACACCAATCACTCAAGATGATGATGGTGGTGTTCCAATTGACAACGTATTATCTGGCGTAATGTCTGAAGACAGGGAATTGACAAATGATATTATCTGGAGAATTGAAGGCAGATATGTTGTGCCGGACGGTATTACATTAACTATTCAAGAAGGAACTATTCTTCAGGGAGGTCCCGGTCAGGGAGCAAATGCATCTGTACTTATTGTTGCCAGAGGAGGAACAATCCTTGCAGAAGGAACAGCTGATCAACCCATTATCTTTACCGCTGCCGGTGATAATATTCAGTTAGGAGAAACTGCCGGTACAAACCTTGACGAAAATGACAGAGGTCTTTGGGGTGGTGTAATTGTATTAGGAAGAGCACCAAGTTCTTTTGAAGGAGATGCTCCTGAGTGGCAAATTGAGGGTATTCCTGCAAATGATCCTAACGGTCGTTATGGTGGAGATATTCCTAATGACAATTCCGGAATATTGAAATATGTATCTATCAGACACGGTGGTACTTTAATTGGTGAAGGAAATGAAATCAACGGTCTTACCCTTGGGGGAGTTGGAAACGGAACTGTAATTGACCACATAGAAGTTGTTGCTAACGTGGATGATGGTATTGAGTGGTTTGGCGGAACAGTAAATTCTTCAAACCTAGTAGTGTGGTCTTGTGGAGATGATGCATTTGATCTAGATCAAGCGTATTCAGGTACTATTTCAAATATCTTAGGTGTTCAGGGAGATAATTCTGACCATGCTTTCGAAATTGATGGACCAGAAGGCACTTTAGAAGGATCTTTCACAATTAACGACGCAACACTAATTGGTAATCTTGATGCTGTTAATGGAGAATATGCTGACTACAGAGATGGTGCAATGGGTGCTACAAACAATGTATATGCTATTGGTTTTAAAACAGATTCTGATGTTGAATTAGACAACAATGGTGTTGCTCAAAACTTTTTAGACGGTAAGTTGACTTTTTCAAACTGGGAAATCACTCTACCTAACGGTGTAGCTAACGCTAATGATATTTTTGCAGAAAAAACAGCTGATGGTGAAAACCCTATCATCTTAAACCAACTGAATACAGAAAGAGCAGCTGACTGGTCAACTGCAGTTCCTGCCGGTGGTAACACTGTAGGTGCAGATTTATCTGTATTCAGTTGGACATATACCATGCAACGTGCTAACCTTGGATTTTAATTTTATATCCATACTATAAAACTTATAAATTGCTCGTCTCCTTTTGGGGACGGGCAATTTATCATTACTAAAAAAGATTTAAACCCACAACAATGAACCTGAAGAGTAAATTACTAATCGCATTAAGTTTTATATCATTTATTTCATTTTCGCAATCCGGTACATTATCGGGGACACTCTATGATGGTGAGTACAATGATGTTCTTTCGTTTGCAACAGTAGTAGTAAAAGACACGAATACCGGTACCACCTCAGACTTTGAAGGAGATTATTCCCTGGAGTTACAGGAAGGAGTTTATACCATAGTATATTCATTTGTTGGTTATGAAACCAAAGAAATCACAGAAGTTGAAATAAAATCTGGCGAAACTACAACTATAAATGTAACTTTAAATGCCACTGCAGGTTTATTGGATGAAGTTGTGATATCCACAACGGCCAGAAGAAACACCGAGCAATCTGTTTTGAACCTTCAAAAAAACTCTATTACCGTAATGGATGGTCTTTCTGTAGAAGGCATGAGAAAAACCGGTGCAGGTGACGTTGCAAGTGCTGTAAAAAATATCCCGGGGGTATCTGTACAAGGCGGAAAGTTTGTATATGTGAGAGGTTTAGGAGACAGATATACCAAATCTATTTTAAACGGAATGGATGTACCCGGTCTGGATCCTGACAGAAACACGCTTCAACTGGACATTTTCCCGACAAACATACTCGAAAACATTCTGGTTATAAAATCTTCATCAGCAGATTTACCGGCAGACTTTACGGGTGGGGTTGTAGATATTGTCACAAAAGATTTTTCTGGAAGAGAAGAATATTCCTTTTCTATAGGAGGCACTTATAATTCTTCAATGCACTTTAATTCAGATTATCTTACCTATGAAGGAGGTAAAACTGATTTTCTTGGTTTTGACGATGGCACAAGGGATATTCCAATTCCCACAGGAGTAGATATCCCACAACCTTTTGAAAACGATCCTGCAACTACTACCTTAACCAGGGAATTCAACCCTATAATGGCAGCAGCTCGCGAAAGAAGCCTAATGGATTACAGTTTAGGACTTACCGCTGCAAATGAATATGATTTAGGTGAAAATGGAAGTAAATTGGGTTATATAGCTTCATTATCCTATAAAAACTCAACAGACTATTTTGACGATTATCAAACCGGGGGTATTTTCAGAAAAAACAATGATAAAAGTATTTTTGAACTGGATCTGGGACGCACACAAATTGGTGAGCTGGCTACAAACAATGTATTGATAAGTGGTCTTGCCGGCATATCTTATAAAACCAACAAATCAAAATTACAATTGAACGTATTGCACATCCAAAACGGAGAGTCAAAGGCCGGTATCTTAACTCAGGATATTCGCATAACCGATGCTGTTATAATCGAAAAAGACAATCTTGAATATACAGAAAGATCCATAACAAATATATTGCTGTCAGGAAAGCACAGTAATGCTGATGGTTCCTGGAATTTAGACTGGAAATTATCTCCTACACTTTCAAAAATAAATGATAAAGACAACCGTGTTACGGCTTTTAGGGTTGAGAGCGATGGTATATCCATTGACCCTGCTTCAGGGGGAAATCCCACAAGGATTTGGAGAGAATTAGACGAAATAAGTTTAGCCGGTAAAATAGATCTTACCAAAAGGCATACATTGTTTGGTAATGATGCAAAATTAAATTTTGGTGGCGCATATACTTATAAGCAAAGGGATTTTAGGATTGACCAATATAGAATTTTGATTCGGGGTCTATTGGACCTCACCGGTGATCCAAACCAGCTATTGGCTCCTGAAAATATTTATACTCAGGAAACAGACCGAGGTACTTTCATGACCAATGATTTTAATATTTCAAACACTTTTGATTCTTATATGACCATTGGTGCTGCTTATGTTTCTGAAGATTTTAAACTCTCTGAGCGTTTCAAGGCTGTATTGGGATTACGGGCAGAAAAATTTGATCTTTTTTATACAGGGCAGGACCAGCAAGCCCAAAATGTATTTGATGAAGAGAATGTGTTTGATAAACTGGATTTATTCCCCAATGTGAATTTAATTTATTCATTAAATCCTGAAACCAATCTTAGGACCTCATACTCCAAAACAACTGCAAGGCCTTCTTTTAAAGAAGCCTCTGTAGCGCAGATATTTGATCCTTTATCAAACTCTACGTTTATTGGTAATCTGAACATTCAACCCACTTATATTGACAATTTTGACCTTCGGTTTGAAAAATTTGGGGAAGGAGCTGAATTATTTGCTGTAAGTGCATTCTACAAAAAATTTGATGACCCAATAGAATTAAGCTTTTTCCGAGCTGCGCCAGATCAGTTTGAACCAAGAAACCTTGGGGACGCTACAGTTTATGGAGCTGAATTAGAATTTAGAAAGAATTTAACCTTTATTTCGGGCCTTGAAGACTTTAGTGTAAATGTAAATGTATCTGTAATTGAGTCTCAACAGGAATATGGAGAAGAAGAAAGAGAAGCAAGAGAAGATAATTTAAGGGAAGGAGAAACCCTTGATGACTTCAGACAGTTGCAAGGACAATCACCCTATTTAATCAATGCGGGTATAAGCTATGATGGAGATGAAAACGGATTTCAGGCTGGCTTATATTATAATGTTCAGGGCAAAACACTTGAAATTGTGGGAGCAGGAAATATTCCTGATGTATTCACATTACCCTTTCATAACCTTGTCCTTAACTTCAGCAAAGCTTTCGGCAAAGAAAAGAAATCAAGTATAACTTTCAAATTTGAAAACATATTAAATGATGATATCGAAAGTGTATTTCAATCTTTCGGTGCAGAAGATCAAATTTATGCCAAAAGAAGTCCCGGTCAGCCAATCAGTATAGGCTATAGTTATAAATTTTAAATAAAAAAAGGCTTCTAAATTTAGAAGCCTTTTTTGTTTTTTGAAGTAACTATTTTTTTACTCAAAGTTACTTACAACTTCGGTTTCACTTTCTTTCCAGGTAGTAACCTTTGCAATTTTATTGTTGTTATAATTAACTTCGTGCAATACATCGCCTTGGTAAAAATACCATACGCCTACTTTTTCACCATTATTATACTTTGCAACGGCTGTCTTTTTTCCGTTAACATCATAACTTATCCACGTTCCCTGAAGTTTTCCATCCAGAGTATATTGGCCTTCCTGACTTATAATTCCATTGTCATAAAAAATCTTGGCTTCAATTAAGTCACCATTTTTCACCAGCTGTTTTTCTTGTGCCTCTTGAGCGAAACCCTGCAGCCCTATCGCTATCACTGCTAATATTAAGATTAATTTTTTCATAGCTCACATATTTAATGATTTATAAACAAATATAATCAAAAGTTTACAATTCTGACACCTTTTGGTAACATTAAATTAACATTAAGCCTGTAAAATACTGTTTATCTGTATATTAATAAAATTTTAGTGGTGAAAATTTAACATTAAAAATCAGAACGGTCAGTATTTTTGATACTTCCGTTTCCATTTAAATAATAAATTTATAGGAAACTGATAACGTTTAGGTAACATACATAAAAAAAAATAGTAAGAATTTTGCCGTAAAATTTTTACGTTCCATATGAATGATATGTATATAGTAATGCTTATTGCATTAGCACTTCTTGCGGTTGCTGATTTGGTTGTTGGTGTAGCAAATGATGCTGTAAATTTTCTTAATTCTGCTATTGGATCCAAAGCTGTATCCTTTAAAATCATTATGATCGTGGCCAGTTTAGGAATATTCCTTGGTGCTGTATCCTCGAGTGGTATGATGGAGATTGCCCGTAGCGGTATTTTTATCCCCAGTGAGTTTTATTTTAACGAAATCATGATCATCTGTATGGCAGTTATGATTGGTGATATTTTACTTCTTGGTTTCTTCAATTCCTTAGGAATGCCCACTTCTACTACTGTCTCAATTATATTCAATTTGCTTGGGGCTGCAGTCGCGGTTTCCCTGCTTAAAATATATGAGAATGATGACAGTTTTTCCACGCTGGGAAATTATATTAATAGCGCTAAAGCCCTTGAAATTATTGTTGGGATTTTAATGTCTGTTGGTATTGCTTTTGTAGTGGGCGCAATCGTTCAATACATCACCAGGCTCCTGGTGAGTTTTAATTTTGAAAAAAAACCGAAAATTGTTGCCGCATTGTTTGGAGGTGTTGGTATTACCGCCATTTTTTATTTTATTATTATAAAAGGCCTTAAAGGCACTACTATTTTGCCGGAACAATTACCTATTTGGGCAGAAAGCAATTTGTTGGTGTTCTTGTTAATAAATTTAGTGATATGGACGCTGGTGTCTCTCTTGCTCAATATTTTAATAAAACTGAATGTCTATAAATTAATAATTGTTCTGGGAACGTTTGCCCTTGCTATGGCATTTGCCGGTAATGACCTTGTAAATTTTGTGGGTGTACCTATTGCTGCGTTCCAGGGATGGGAAGCATGGTCTGCTTCCGGTATAGCAGCAAATCAATATGAAATGTCTGTTTTGGCAAATAAAGTTAGTACGCCCATATACCTGCTGCTGCTTTCAGGATTAATCATGGTACTTACATTGTGGTTTTCTGAAAAAGCCCAGCGGGTTTTAAAAACTTCGGTTGATTTATCAAGACAGGATGTGGGTAAAGAACGGTTTGATGCCAACTTGTTATCACAACAACTCGTAAGAGCTTCCATGCTTATCAATGCAGGGATTACTAAAATAATACCTAAAAGAGTCAATGAATCAATAGAAAAGAGATTTGCAAAACCTCCTGTAAATCCCATCGACCGAAAAATCGACGCCCCTGCGTTTGATATGATCAGGGCCTCTGTAAATTTAATGGCCGCTAGTTTACTTATTTCTTTTGCAACTTCTTTAAAACTCCCTTTATCAACTACCTATGTTACTTTTATGGTTGCCATGGGCACTTCGCTTGCAGACAGAGCCTGGGGAAGCGATAGTGCTGTCTACAGGGTTGCAGGCGTTCTTAATGTTATTGGAGGTTGGTTTATGACCGCAATTGCTGCGTTTTTAACGGCTGCTACCCTGGCCTTTATTATTTTTACAGTTGGGGAAGTTTCGTTGATTGTATTATTTGCCATTGCGTGTATTCTCATTCTAAGAACATACATCAGAGGTAAAAAAGCTGCCGCCGAATTTAAAGAAGATGAGCTTTTAAGAAGGGCTGAAAGCACTTCAATTAAAGGTATCATTGAAGAAAGCTCAAGTAATGTTTCCACAATAATGAAACGATCAGGGAAAGTTTACTCAGCCACGCTCGAAGGGTTGGCAAAACAAAACACCAAGAAACTCAAAAATGCTAAGAAATACACAGCAAAACTTGATGAAGAAGTAGAAGAATTAAAAGACCATATTTTCTACTATATTAAAAACCTTCAGGGTCACGACGTTGGGGCAAGTAGATTCTATTTGCTGGTACAAGACCATTTACAGGACATTACACAATCATTGGAGCTGATAACCAAAGTGAGCCTTAAACACGTTAAAAACAATCACAAGGGCCTTAAGTTTAATCAAATTAAAGACCTGAAAGAGATTGAAGCAGAACTTCTTGAGCTCTTCAACAGAACAAAAGAGGAGTTTGACAGCAAATCAATGGAAAACCTGGGTGACATTTTAAATGAAAAGCAGAATCTCTTAAATAAAGTATCTGCTCAGATTGAAAAGCAAATCGCCCGGACAAAGGACCCGGAATCAAGTTCCAAAAACACAACACTATACTTTACCTTCCTGCTGGAAACAAAAGATATCATAGTATCTACCATAGAATTGCTTGAACTTTATTATATCGAGCACAAGAAAGCAAATGTGGTAGTCAAAAAGGAAATATTCTAATATTTCAAGCACATCAAACAAAAAAAGGAGGGCAAAATGCCCTCCTTTTTTATTCATTAACACTTAAAATACCTGATTAAGAACCACACATCAGGCAATCATCTTCCTCGTCTGCATTCTTTGACTTTGCTAACATTTCCCGTAACTCACCGGGACTAAGCGGCTTATTGTTAACAGTGGTAGCATCTTCCAGAATAGCTTCTTTTGAATCAGGAAGCTCTTTTTTCACTTCTTTATTTAAGGTAAATTTGATGGCATCAACAGCAGATTTGGTTCTCAAATAATACATCCCTGTCTTCAAACCACTCTTCCATGCATAAAAGTGCATAGAAGTAAGCTTAGCCATGTTAGCATTCTCCATGAATAAGTTTAATGACTGTGATTGATCAATGAAATACCCTCTGTGGCGTGACATATCAATGATGTCTTTCATGCTCAACTCCCAAACGGTTTTATAAAGTTCTTTTAAGTCCTGTGGAATTTCATCAATATGCTGAATGGAACCGTTTGCACGCATCACTTCCTGCTTTAAATCTTCGTTCCAGAGACCTAATTCCACGAGGTCTTCAAGAAGGTGCTTGTTCACCACAATAAATTCCCCGGAAAGCACCCTTCTGGTGTATATGTTTGAAGTATAGGGTTCAAAAGCCTCGTTGTTTCCTAAAATTTGTGAGGTTGAAGCCGTAGGCATGGGTGCTACCAAGAGTGAGTTTCTTACACCATGCTTTTTAACTTCTTTACGCAGTTTTCCCCAGTCCCATCTTCCGCTGAGTTCTTCATCTTTTATCCCCCACAGGTTGTGCTGGAATTCTCCTTCTGAAATAGGTGAGCCCTTATAGGTTTGGTAAGGTCCTTCTACTTTGGCTTCTTCCATTGAGGCTGTTACAGCAGCAAAATACAGGGTTTCAAATATTTCCTGATTTAATTTTTTAGCCTCTTCGCTGGTAAATGGCAATCGCAATAAAATAAAAGCATCTGCGAGCCCTTGTACACCAAGTCCTATGGGACGGTGACGCATATTGGAGTTTTCAGCTTCAATAACGGGATAATAATTTCTGTCGATGACACGGTTTAAGTTTTTTGTTACCCTTTTTGTTACCTTGAAAAGTTCTTTGTGGTCAAACTCCCCGTTTTTAATAAACATAGGTAACGCAATGGAAGCCAGGTTACATACAGCGATTTCATCAGGCGATGTGTACTCCATAATCTCAGTACAAAGGTTTGAAGAGCGTATGGTCCCCAAATTCTTTTGATTGGATTTACGGTTTGCCGCATCTTTATAGAGCATATAGGGAGTTCCGGTTTCAATTTGAGATTCCAGGATTTTTTCCCATAGTTCTCTCGCTCTGATTGTTTTTCGGCCTTTACCTGCTTCTTCATAGGCAAGATATTTGGCATCAAACTCTTCACTATGGCAGTCATAGAGACCCGGGCACTCATTAGGACACATCAGGGTCCAGCTTCCGTCTTCCTGAACGCGTTTCATAAACAAATCAGGGATCCACATAGCATAGAACAAATCACGGGCCCTCATTTCTTCTTTACCGTGGTTTTTCTTCAAATCCAGAAAGTCAAAAATATCTGCATGCCATGGTTCTACATAAATGGCAAAAGATCCTTTACGCTTTCCACCTCCCTGGTCAACATAACGTGCTGTGTCATTAAATACGCGTAACATAGGAACGACTCCGTTTGAAGTTCCGTTTGTGCCGGCTATGTAAGATCCCGTTGCACGAATATTATGAATAGATAAACCAATTCCACCGGCTGACTGTGAAATTTTAGCGGTGTTTTTTAGGGTATCATAAATTCCGTCGATGCTGTCGTCTTTCATGGTCAAAAGAAAACAGGACGACATCTGAGGTTTTGGTGTACCTGAATTAAAAAGTGTGGGCGTAGCATGTGTAAAATACTTTTTGGACATCAATTCATAGGTCTCTTTTGCCGCTTCGAGGTCATTGAGGTGAATCCCAACTGAGACACGCATCAACATATGTTGCGGACGCTCGGCTACATTCCCGTTTATTTTCAGTAAATAAGAGCGCTCTAAGGTTTTAAACCCGAAATAATCGTAGTTAAAGTCACGGTTGTATATAATGGCAGAGTTGAGTTCGTCTGCATTTTTCTGCATTACTTCATACACCTCATCGCTAATCATGGGTGCTTTTTTACCGGTTCTGGGGTTGACATATTCATAGAGGTCTGTCATCACTTCAGAGAAGGTTTTCTTGGTATTTTTATGCAGGTTTGACACCGAAATGCGCGCAGCCAGTTTTGCATAATCAGGATGTGAAATGGTCATGGTTGCAGCGATTTCTGCTGCCAGGTTATCAAGTTCTGAAGTAGTCACTCCATCATAAAGTCCCTCGATTACTCGCATTGCGACTTTTACAGGATCAACACGCTCGTTTAATCCATAACACATTTTTTTAACACGTGATGTGATTTTATCAAACATCACGGGTTCTTTTCGGCCGTCTCTTTTTACTACATACATACTTTTACTTTTTAGTTGGGAGGTTAATTTTTTGAGAAAATAATCCTTGTGCACTTTTTAAGGCGCACCTATTTTCACTTGTAATTATTAATTTTTTATATGTTTAGCTTCTAAAAGTCTTCGTCAAAGCTAATTTTGTTGGTTTCCTTGTCTTTGTTGGTCACGCCTGCTTTCTGATATTCAGAAACGCGTTTTTCAAAGAAGTTTGTTTTTCCCTGAAGAGAAATCATGTCCATAAAGTCAAATGGATTTGTCACATTGTATTCTTTTTCACATTCAAGTTCTACCAACAATCTGTCTGTGACAAACTCGAGGTATTGAGTCATAAGTTTTGAGTTCATCCCGATAAGACTTGCCGGAAGCGATTCTGTAATAAACTCACGTTCAATATTCAAAGCGTCTATAATAATTTCGCGAATGCGTTCTTTTGAAACTTTATTTTTGAGGTGATGGTTGTGTAAATGCACAGCAAAATCACAATGCACGCCTTCATCACGGGAAATCAATTCATTGGAGAAAGTAAGTCCCGGCATCAGTCCGCGTTTTTTTAACCAGAAGATAGAGCAAAAAGCCCCGGAAAAGAAAATGCCTTCCACAGCAGCAAAAGCAATTAGACGCTCAGCAAAAGAATCAGACTCAATCCATTTTAAAGCCCAATCAGCTTTTTTCTTAATAGCAGGAAAGTTTTCAATGGCATTAAAGAGTTTGTCTTTTTCTACTTCGTCTTTCACATACGTGTCAATCAAAAGCGAATACGTTTCTGAGTGGATGTTTTCCATCATAATCTGAAAGCCATAGAAAAATTTGGCCTCCGGATACTGTACTTCGTTCACAAAGTTTTCAGCGAGATTTTCATTGACAATCCCGTCTGATGCAGCAAAAAATGCCAAAATATGTTTTATGAAGTAGCGTTCATCGTCATTCAGTTTGTTTACCCAGTCTGTCATATCCTGATGAAGGTCAATTTCTTCTGCGGTCCAGAAACTGGCTTCACTTTTTTTATACCATTCCCAAATGTCGTGATGTTGAATGGGGAATATAACAAATCGTCCTGGGTTGTCTGTTAAAATGGGCTCTGCTGCATTCATAATTTCATCTCTTTTTATGTGGTTTATCTATACTTTTTTTGCTTAGTGTCGGGACTAACAAATATGGAAAATCACTATTGATTTTGAAAGGGATTTTTGGAAACGTTGTCAACAAAGTTTTCAACATACTAACAAATAGCCGTTCATGAAGTTTTGTTAAAATTGTGTATTATAATATTGATTTTTAGTATTTTATATATTATTTACTGACTTTATCAACAGTCGAAGCGGTCGTACTGTGAACCCTTAATACAAAGGTGGTAAGCTCATTTATGAATTTTTAAAAAGGAATCGAAAATGGGTTGTTACAAACAAAAAAAGTCGCCTTTTTGGCGACTTTTTAAAGGTGATTTTTTTGAATTACTCTAAATCCTCAACATCCATTTCGTCAAGAAGGTCCCAAACTTCTTCAAGATCCATGTTAGTGCCTGTGGCTTGTATATAAAATCTTTTTTGATGCATGTATTGAACTGTCGATATACTTCTTCTTTTATCCACTTCTTCTACAGCTTTGTTTCCGTTTTTTGTGGTGCTTCTTCTCATTTTGGTTTCTGATTCTTCTTCAAAATCCTGTGAAAGGGCCATTCTCATACCGGCTGTGGCCATGGCGCCCATTTCTCCGGCACCATCAATTACTTCTATTTTAAATTTTCTGGAATTATCTTCGGCTTCATAAGTAGCTTCAAGAGATGAAATATTCATCATTCCCATGGCTCCTGCTTTATATGAGGTGCGTTTCATTCCGTCCAAATTATCGGGCAACCAGGTTTTGAGTTCCTCATTTGTAAGCGGAGTTGTTTCTGAGAGGTCTTTTATGTCATCCTGCATATTTCTGGATTCCTGAAGGGCATTTTTTGTATTTACAACATTGTCTTTGGCTTCCTTAGCTTTTTTAACTGCAGGGTTGTCTTTGCATGCCATAAAAAGAAAGGCACATAAAATAAAAATGATTGATTTTTTCATGGGTAAAATGCTTGTTTGATGGTTGATAGCTCTAAAATAAAAAATATTCACTGTGTTTGACGTATTTAATCTTATTAATTTCAATTGAAATTATATATAAAATGAGTTTAGCCCCAGTTGACCCCCTTTCGCATTATTTTGTCATCCCCAATAAAAATATTTTGAAGAGGGGTCTGGGCTAAATCTCATATTTTTTTAAACCAGTCTGAAAACTTTTCTCCTAAAAAAGGTACCGGCTCTAATTTTTGTTTGATTGCATTCATCAAACCCACAATCCACATATACAGCAAAACAATAAATCCAAGGATGTATAAAATCCAACCTATTACAGGGATTATGCTTAAGATCCCCAAAACAACACCAATTAATGTAAGCCCTAGGGACTGTTGTATATGAAAGCTTACAAACACATCTTCTTTTTGGTCATTCATCACAAAGGCAATAATAAGCCCGATAAAGGTGATATATGCAACTATTGCTATGTTGCTGGGAGCAGGAGATGATTCTTGTTGTGGTATATCTTTCTGCATGGAAGCTATTTATCTTTACATAAACTGGTAACCACTTGTGTTAAAAGAGAAATTTGTAGGCTCAAGAAGCGTACACTCCATGGTCCCGGAAGTGTTTTTCTTTCCCTTATTCTTCTTGTCTTTCATATCCATATACATCATCAATGCCCCTTCAGCACCCTCAAACTGACTTTTTACGGCATCAGGGATTCTTTCAGGATCTGTTTTGAATACATCATTAAAACTTACTTCAGCATCATTTGTATAATAAATGGTAAAGACATAATCTTCATTTTCCATCTTTTTTCCTTCACAATTGTACCCTAAAAAAGTCTTATTGGGAAGGTCTGTCACGGTGTAGTCACTCATATCATAGTCATCTGTGTCGGTCATATCTGATGCGTCAAGAGAAGTAGCTGTGCCTATTTTATTTCCTCCGGAATCCATAAACATATAATTGATGTTTTTTGCTCCATCCATTACCATAAACATTTCCATTCCCTGATTCATTTGAACGCCCAGATATGGTGCATTGGGTTTTAAAAAATAGTCCATTTCCATTTGTCCCTGGCTTGTGGTCATCGTCATCTGGTAGCGGTAATCAAAGTCAAAGGAGCCGGGCACATCTGTGGGCGTAACCTTTTCACCACTATTCATCCCTCCCAGATTAGGGTTAAAAACCTTGTCCATGGATTTACTGGTCTTTTGGGCAGCTTTATCGGCGGTCTTATTAATAACCGTTTGTTCCACTCTTTTCTCGACTTTCTTTTTGAGTTTATCAAGAAATTGCGCATTGGTATTTGGCACACAGAAAATAAAGGCAAAGCAGAGTGAAATTAAAATTTTAGTTTTCATAAAGTTTGTTTTAGATCAACAATTGATGATATCAAATATCGTCAAATACAATCCCTTAGACACGTTAAATTGTATCACACTCTTCTGAAACTTTACAAGTGGTCCATTTTAACATATAATGAGAAAATATACAGCCGGAATCAAATCTCTGCTGAAAAACAATTGATTTTTAACCATTTGTGCCTAATATAAAACTATCCATACATCTTATTACCCACAACTCATTGATTTTTTATAATTTAATGGATTAAATAAGAATCTATATGTCACTTCAAGCTATCATCATAGATGATGAACAAAAGTCCATCACCAGTTTAAAATGGGAATTGCAGAATTTTTGTGAAGAATTGGATATCAAGGCAACTTTTACAGACCCCGAGGAAGCATTGTCCTATTTAAAAAAAAATATTGTGCATTGTGTCTTTTTAGACATTGAAATGCCCAAAATGGACGGCTTCCAGTTTTTAGAACATTTTCCGGACAGGCAATTTTCAGTGATTTTCACTACCGCATATGACCAATATGCTATCAATGCCATAAAAGAGAGGGCTTTGGATTATCTCCTGAAACCAATTGATTCTGATGATTTAAAGCAAACCATTGATAAGATTAAAACACAGCAAAAATCTTATGAGATAAAAAAATCACTTGAGCAGAGTATCCTTTCCCTTTCCCAAAACAACCGGCAATCATCAAAAAAAATTGCAATTTCAATAGACGGAAAACTTATATTTTTAAAGCCTGAAGAAATTACCTACTGTGAAAGTGACGGCAACTACTGTCATATCTACTTAGAAAACAATGAGAAACTTTTTGTAACAAAAAAATTAAAAGAGATCGAAGAAATGCTTCCGGCTAAAAATTTCTACAGGGTGCATAACTCCTTTGTGGTCAATCTTGACAAGGTGCGGGAATTTGTCAAAACAGACGGGTATGTAATTTTAAACAATAAACAAAAAATACCGGTTTCAAGAAATAAGAAAAGTTCGTTTCTCGATAAAATTTAAAATCAAATGAATGGACTCATTTAAAGAAACGCTTTTCATTCTAGAAAACACAAACTACAATGGCATTGCCTGGGGCATTACATGCATTCTTTTTTACCTTTCCATTTACCATTTAATAATATTTTTTAAAGCGCGTGAACGCTATTTTCTTTTTTACAGTTTGTATGCATTTGTCAACGCCCTTAATATTTTAAAATACCTCAAAAATGTTTTCTTTGAAGAAAATCTTGAAGCAAATATTACCTTTTTTAACCACCTTCATTTTCCACTACAATTTGCCAGCTATGTTTTCTTTGCGCTGTTTATTCTAGAGATTCTCAAGTTTAAAATCAAATACCCTAAATTCTACAAAAGTGTCTATCAGTTTGTCTACGGATTAACGTTTGTCTTCCTGCTTCTGGTAATTAGCAGATATACCTTTGACGGTTATATGCTTCTCAGGGGGTTTTACTTTTATGTCTTTATGCCCATTTGTTTTTTAATCACCGTTTACTCAATTTTTTTAATCATAAAAATTGACGACCGCGTCAAACACTACATTTTACTAGGAATGTTGATTATTTCTTTTGGAGCCATAAGCGTTGCCTTATTGACTATTAACAGGGGCATTGAAGCCATTAACAAATATTATTATATTTTCTATTTATCGCTATTGGTGGAAAACCTATTGTTCACTTATGCCCTCTCCATAAAACAACGGGAAGTATTTACCGAAAAGATGAGTTTGCAAAAAAAATATTTAAACCAGTTGCTTGAAAATGAAATCATCAAAACACAACAAAATACTTTCCTGGAAGCAGAACTTGCCAAAAAGGAAAACGAGCTGAAGACTATTTCAAAAAAAGCCGAAGAAGAACGCGTTGCAAAATTAAAATCTGATTTCAACAACGAGATTCAAATCCTGCACCTCGCTTCACTGCAAAGCCAGATGAACCCTCATTTTATTTTTAATGCGCTGAATTCGATAAAAGTATTTCTCATAGAAAACAACAAAGAAAAAGCCGTTTATTACCTCAATAAATTTTCAAAATTAATCAGAAAAATACTGGAGAGCTCCCGTATAGAAAGCCACAGTCTTGAAGAAGAACTGGATATCATCTCTCTCTACCTGAGTATTGAAAACATCAGGTTTGAAGATGAAATCAACTATGTTATTGAGAAGTCACCTCATCTTAGTTTATCGACACTCAAAGTTCCTCCATTGCTTTTGCAACCCTTTGTGGAAAATGCCATCTGGCACGGTTTGATGCTGAGCCCAAATAAAAAGAAAATTACAATAAAAGTTTATGGAGAAGAAGGTGTTTTAAAAATATCGCTTATAGACAACGGCATTGGTCGAAAAGCATCACGGCAACTGAAGCAAAAGAAATCCTTTAAAAAAGATTCTGTCGGACTGAAAATGACAGAAGAACGCCTCTCGTTTTTCAATCAAAAGCACGGGTTTGATTACAGTTTTAAGTTTATTGATTTAGAAGATGAAACCCCTAATTCAAAAGGAACAGAGGTAGTATTTACATTTAAAAACAACCCGGCTTAATCAAAAACCCATACCTCATCTGAAGCAACACCACCTAAATCACCTCCCAAAACAAAAATTTTATTTAGAAAAATATTGGAAGAATGTGCATATACTTCAGACATATTGGAAATTTCTATGACCAACTCCCAATCTGAACCATTTTCTGATGACCAAATATCGTTATTTATCGTTGCGCCAAACCCTCCCATCAACCACATTCTATTATCATAATTAACGGTTGTTAATCCTACTCGTACAGAAAAATTGGCATTTGGGGTTGCCTCTACCCAGTTTATACCATCAGTGGAATACCAAACGTCATTATAAAAAAATCCGCCGCCGCCACCACCTATGACCCACATTTTATCGTCAAAAACCACTGAGCCTAAAGCGCTTCTTTCACTAAAATTAGCGGCAGAGGTAGCCTCTACCCAATTCACGCCATCAGTCGAATACCATACATCGTTTTTCAATGTGATTCCATCGTCCCCCCCAATAATCCACATTTTATTATCATATACTAAAGACGCATGGAATTTTCTGATAGAAAAATTAGCATTAGAGGTCGCTTCTGCCCAATTGGTTCCGTCACTTGAGAACCAAACGTCATTTAGTAAATTGCCAAATTCATCTTCTCCCCCAATAACCCACATTTTATTATCATATACTATTGATGTATGGACAAATCTTTTAGAAAAACCCGGATTGGATGTAGCAATATTCCAACTTGCCCCATCAGTTGAAAATCTAATTTCTTCAACTATGTTAGGAGGATATTCGAGTCCACCAATAGTCCATATTTTATCATCAAAAACAAGAGATGTGTGAGCAGCTAAATCACTAAATCCGTTAGTGTTTAGTAATGTTCCGGAACTTAAACTCCGGGTTGTAAAGTTGTATGTTTCACTGGATGTTTCACCGCCATTCCCATCTTTAGCAACAACCCTCCAATAGTATTGAGTCAATAGCTTTAACCTGTCTTCCAAAGTGATTTGGGTTTCAGACAGATTCTCTAAAAGCAAAGTTGAAGCAGCTTCATTTTCGCCTATATAAAAATCATATACCACTTCATCTCCATCCGGATCTACGGAAGCATTCCAGGAGAAAGATGGTGTAACACTCACATTGTTGGCAGTATTTGTCACGCCAATTAAATTAAAATTTCCGGGAGGTTGATTTTGAGGTTGATTTTGAGAGCTATCATCATCCCCTGAGCAAGCAAAAAAAATAACAGAACCCATTATCAGAAACAAAGCAATGTTTTTTATTCTCATGACCTTATCATTTTAAAGGAACATCAATCCCTTATATTTCAAACGATTAAATATAATAAAAACTATTGAAATAAATTGAAAATCTTGTATCGTTAGGTATAAATAAATTCTTAATTAACCATGAAACTGGCACTTCAAAAGAACAGAGGTCATATTTGTGTTTAAAGCCACAACCTTTTAATCAAAAACCCAAACTTCATCTGATGTGCCACCACCCCCTAAGCTACCGCCCAAAACAAAAATCTTATCTAGAAAAACATTTGAAGAATGTCTTGATATTTCAGGCATATTGGAATTTGAGGTGACCAATTCCCAGTCTGTCCCATTTTCTGATGACCAGATATCGTTATAAGTGGTTACTCCGTCTGATCCTCCTATAAGCCACATTTTGTTTTCATAAATTTCAATTGTAAAAAAAGCTCTTTCTGAAAAGGCAGCATTTGCAGTAGCTTCTACCCAGTTTATACCATCACTTGAGTACCAAACATCATTTATTTGAGAACTATCAGAACCACCAATGACCCACATTTTATTATCAAATACAACTGAGGTATGAAAACGCCTTGCACTAAAGTTTGCAGCTGAGGTAGCCTCGACCCAATTGGTTCCGTCACTTGAGAACCAAACATCATTTTTATTATCAGATGTTTGGCCCTCTATACCTCCAATAACCCATAATTTATTGTCAAATACTAAAGTCGTATGACCTTGTCTGGTAGAAAAATTAGCCGATGGGGTAGCCTCTGTCCAATTGATTCCGTCAGTTGAAAACCAAACATCATTAACACTGTTAAGAGCCTGCCCTTCAGTTCCTCCAATAACCCACATTTTATTGTCAAAAAAGACGGCCGTATGATTTATTCTACTTGGAAAATCAGGGCTGTCAGTAGCAATAGTCCAGTTGATACCGTCAATTGAAACCCTAATTTCTTCGTTAAAGCTACCATTTCTATTTCCACCCATAACCCAAATTTTGTCATCGAAAACAAGAGATGTATGGCCACGAAATTCTGGAAATCCGGTAGTATTAAGCAACGTCCCAGAACTTAAATTCCTGGTTGTAAAACTGTATATTTCACTCGATGTTTCACCGCCATTACCATCTTTAGCAACAACCCTCCAATAATATTGGGTAAAAAGCTTTAGTCTGTTTTCAAGTGTTAGTTGAGTTCCTGTAAGGTCCTCCAAAAATAAAGAGGATGCTGCTTCATCTTCTCCTAAATAGAAGTCATAGGTCACCTCATCGCCATCAGGATCCACAGAAGCATTCCAGGAGAAAGAAGGCATAACACTCACATTGTTTGCCGTGTTTGTTACGCCAATTAAATTAAAATTACCGGGAGGTTGATTTTGAGGTTGATTTTGGGAGCTATCATCATCCCCTGAGCAAGCAAAAAAAATAACAGAAATCGTTGTCAGAAACAAAGCAATGTTTTTTATTCTCATGACCTTATCTTTTTAAAGGAACGTCAATCCCTTATATTTCAAACGATTAAATATAATAAAAACTATTGAAAAAAATTGAGAATCTTGTTTCTACAGAAGAGTTTTAACTTTTAAGTGATTTTGAAACAGCTTCCAATTCGCTGTACCATTCCTCCCCAAATTTTCTGATCAGCGCATCTTTTACAAACTTATACACGGGTACCTGTAGTTCTTTGCCCAAAGTACAGGCATCATCACAAATGGGCCATTTGTGGTAATTTACTGCCGCAAACGAACTGTATTTTTGTATGCGCACAGGGTATAAATGACAGGAAATGGGTTTTCTGAAATGGGTTTTCCCTGCGTTATAAGCATCTTCAATGCCACAACTGGCAATGCCCTTGTCTGTAAACGTTACATAAGCACATTCAGCGCCGTTCACAAGCGGGGTTTCCAGGTCTTTGTTTTCGGTTTCAATATGGGTGCCTTGTTTTTCAATGGCTGCAATACCTTCAGGGCGTAGAAAAGGCTTCACCTCACTGTAAATCTCTTTTAAAATGCGCACTTCATCTACTTCAAGCGGTGCACCGGCCTCACCGGCAACACAGCATTCACCTTTGCAGGCGCCTAGATTACACACGAATTCCTTCTCAAGAAGGTCTTCTGAAACTATTGTTTTTCCTATTTGAAACATGCGGCAAAGATAAAGAGGTTTTTTGATTTCCTGCAAGGGTATTCCCATAGATAGTTATCTAAATTATTTTAAGAAAAAATTATTGTTTAGATAGGTTCAAATGTCTGATTTATAACTAATTTTGCACGCTCAAAAAACGCAGAATAAATTTTAATTTTGAACACTTATGTGGGGATTTGACTTAAAAGAAATGTTTACGGCAACTATGGTATTGTTTGCAGTGATTGATATCATTGGCAGCATCCCAATCATTGTGGATTTGCGCAAAAAAGTTGGTCATATTCAAAGTGAAAAAGCAACGATTGTCGCAGCAGTCTTAATGGTTGCTTTTCTCTTTGTGGGTAAGGAGATGCTCAATTTAATCGGGATTGACGTGAATTCTTTTGCCGTTGCGGGCTCGTTGATTATTTTCTTCCTCGCCATCGAAATGATTCTCGGCATTCCACTTTACCGCGATGACAGTCCTGAGACGGCTTCCATTGTACCTATAGCGTTTCCGCTGATTGCTGGAGCCGGAACTTTGACAACCATTCTGTCCTTGAGAGCAGAATTTGAAGTCATCAACATTATAATTGCTATTATTTTAAATACTATCTTTGTGTATGGCGTGCTGAAATCTTCCGGGAAAATTGAGCGCTTGTTTGGTAAAAACGGCATCAATGTGGTGCGAAAGATATTTGGGGTCATCCTGCTCGCCATCGCTGTAAAACTATTTGCCTCAAATGTTATGGGGTTGTTTCAATAAAAAAGTAAAAAATGAAAATTGCATCTATTATCCTTTCTGTTATAGCTTTGGCTTTGATTGTTTACAACATTACCATCATTGATTTTTCTGATCCTTTCGGAAAAGACAGCATTGTTGCAATCATTGGAGTGGTGGCATGTATTTGTGGGATCTTACTTCTCAGTATCTTAGCCTTATCGAAACGTGTTGAGAAAAAAATGATTGAAAAGAAAAATTCTTAGTCTTCTATTTTTAATTCCAATGCCTTTTGAATCATGGGATCATTCTGATTGATGATTTGCTGAAAATAATCCTGACTGTATAACTGCTGGGCAAGAGTTGCTTTGATGTACTTTTTAATCATCTCTTCATATCCTGAAATGTTGAAATTGGTTTCACGAAGTCTTGAGTAATCTATAAAAGAGTTCAACAATTCATTGTCAACCTCAAAGGCTTCCATAAAATCTTCTGCTTTAACATTGTCAAACATCAGGCGGTTCCCGTCAAGATATTCAAAGACAAAATAATTCAAAAACCCTGACCGCAGGACATATTCCAGAGTTTCATTTTCTTCGCTTACATCTTTGGCAACAAAAACGTCAGGGATAATCCCGCCCCCGCCATAGACTACTTTTCCTCTCGGGGTTACAAAACGCAAGGAATCAACAACTGAAATACTGTCTGCTTCAATGAGCTCCCCGTTTCGGTAGCGTGTTTGGTACTCCCTGAAATAACTGCGATCACCATTTGCATAGGGTCGCTGAATAGACCGCCCCGTGGGGGTGTAATACCTGGCAACTGTCAATCGCACAGCGCTTCCGTCACCCAGTGACATCTCCCGTTGCACGAGTCCTTTGCCATAAGTTCTTCTCCCGATAATGGTCGCCCTGTCATTATCCTGTAAGGCACCGGCAACAATCTCACTTGCTGAAGCCGAATTCTCATTTACCAGCACATAGAGATTCCCTTTTTCAAACAAGCCCCTGCGCCTTGCCGTTGTGTTTTCAGTCACGCCGGATTTGTTTTTAGTCATTAAAATAAGGGTGCCTCTTTTTAAAAATTCATCTGCCATGCGTTCTGCAGCAAAAACATAACCCCCGGGATTATTCCGTAAATCAAGTATCAGGCTTGTTATTCCGCGATCAACGAGTTTATCCAAGGCGTCTTTAAATTCGTCATGAGTCGTTTCGGCAAAGCGGTTTACTTTTATGTAACCGGTATTGTTTTCCAACGTATAAAAAGCATCCACGCTTTGAAGGGGAATTTCCTTTCGGGTAATTTTGAAATTCATCAGTTCCTTTTCGCTTTTGCGGAAAACCTGAAGTACCACTTTAGAATTCAATGCACCGCGCAGAGAAGTAGTGATACTGTCCCTGATACTGAAATCACCATAAAGTGGTGTCTCATTTGCATATAAAATGCGGTCGCCGGGTTTGATACCTGAACGCTCTGCAGGCCCCCCGGGAACGGTCGAAATAACAGAAACCGTATCATTGTAAATATAAAAACTCACGCCAATGCCCACAAACTTGCCCCGCATATCATCTGCTACAGATTCATACTCACTCACCGGGATGTAAACAGAATGCGGGTCGAGATTTTTTAAAATCCCGTTAACTGTCACATCCACAATACTATCTGTATTTATTTTATCGACATACTCATAATCAATGTAGTCAATCAGTCTGTTGAGTTTATCCTTTTTTGAGTTGGTTGCAAAAATACGCTCTGTAGTATCTCCAAAATTGAGTTTTGAACCAATAAAAATACCCACCGCAATAGCAGTACCCAAAAGCAACGGAAGATATTTAAATGATTTTCTCATATTTTATTCGTCAATAGAATCTAAATGTTTTAAAACAACGCCGGCCTTTTCTAAAAATTCTATACCGGAATTGTCTTTATAGCCTTCAAGGTATACTACACGAATAATGCCAGCCTGATGAATCAACTTACTGCACTCTTTGCAAGGTGACATCGTTATATATAATGTTGCTCCCTTGCATGACTGCGTGGAAGAGGCTACCTTTAAAATGGCATTTGCCTCGGCGTGGAGCACATACCATTTGGTATATCCCTCTTCATCTTCACAATAATTTTCAAAACCTGACGGTGTGCCGTTGTATCCGTCAGAAATAATCATTTTATCTTTTACGATAAGCGCCCCTACCTGTTTGCGCTTGCAGTGTGAAAGCTTACCCCATTCCAGGGCCATTCGCATATAGGCAATATCATACTTGCGCTGTTTTTTTTCAGACATAAATTATGTGATAGTGAAAGTGTTATATAATGATAATATATCCTGCGAAGATAAAATTTTATCAACGGATTAAATATGAATGATTCGTTAAATATTATGTATTTAAAATATCCAGTTGTTGATGAGTAAGGGAATCGCAAGGCCAAGAATCACAGATGAAATCACCAGAACCCAGTCCCTTCTATTAAAACGGAAAAGCGTTTGCACAATTGCACCCAGGATCAAAACAATTACAGCCACAATGATCTGTCCGGCCTCAACACCCAGGGCCACTTCCAGCAAGGGCAGTATTTTGCTCTTTTGACCAATGGCACCAATGAATTGTGGTGCAAATTCGAGACCTCTTAAAAGCCCCAGAAAAATAGAAAGTGCAAAGAGGAGTCCCAGTTTTTCACGTCGCTTTTCTTTTCCAGCGGTAAATATATTAAAGAGTGCGGTAAATATAATCACAAAAGCAATCAAGAAGCCCACCATCCCGAGGCCCACCCTTACTACGCCAAAGGAGACCATCAAAACAGCGAGCAAATGCCCCAGGGTAAATAGTGTAATGAGCAGCAACAATCGTTTCCACGCATTGAATTGATAGGCTACCGCAAGTAAAATGATAAATAAGATGTGGGCATAGTTGTACCAGTTAACCACGTGATCAAGGCCCATTTTAAAATAAAACCAAAACTCATTCATTGTATCTGGGGATTTTTGAGTTGGAATCAAAGTTAGCAATTGTTGTTAAAAAACAGTATGCTTAAGGCGGATTATTTTACAGATAAAATATAAAACTTATAAAAACAAAAAAACTCCCAACGTTTGTTGAGAGTTTTGTACTCAAGGTGGGAATCGAACCCACACTCCCGAAAGAACTGGATTTTGAATCCAGCGCGTCTACCAATTCCGCCACTTGAGCAATTATGGGTTACAAAATTACAATTTATCTCTTAACAATCGTAAATTTTCTTTGCCTATCCCTGACTTCCAATATTTTTCTCTTAACCTGGCCGAATTCCTATCCTCATATACTTCAGTATAAATTAACTGAAAGGGCATATACGGCTTGGTTGTCCTTTCTTTACCTGTATTATGTTCATTAAAACGCTTTTCAATATCACCGGTTAAGCCTACATAAATGTAGTTCTTAGTTAGGCTTGATATTGCGTAAACTGTAAACATAACACTTGAATCCAGCGCGCCTGCCTGCCGAAGGCAGGTCTACCAATTCCGCCCTGCCTTCGGCAGGCAGGCACTTGAGCATTTCAGGACGACAAAATTATAAAAATATTTACACATACACAGCAAATAAGAACTAATTATGCTTCCTTGAATGAAAATATTTTCTAAATTTGCACCTCGTTAAATCAAGCAGCAAGCAAAACCCTATTTTACAACACATTAGCCATGGCCATCCCAACTCCCGAACCCAAGATTTTTGCGTGCTCACAAAGTATCGTGCTCGCCGAAAAAATTGCTGAAGCATTTGGTATGCCTTTGGGCAAAGTAATCACATCGCATTACAGTGATGGTGAGTTTCAACCCTCTTTTGAAGAGTCGGTTAGAGGAAGCAGAGTCTTTTTAATTGGTTCTACTTTTCCTAACAGTGATAATTTAATGGAAATGCTGCTTATGATTGATGCTGCAAAGCGCGCTTCTGCAAGACATATTACTGCTGTGATGCCTTATTTTGGATGGGCCCGTCAAGACAGAAAAGACAAACCCAGGGTACCCATTGCTGCAAAACTGGTTGCTAAAATGCTCGAAACGGCAGGTGCCACCCGCATTATCACCATGGATTTGCACGCAGACCAGATTCAGGGGTTCTTTGAAAAACCGGTAGATCACCTTTTTGCATCTACCATTTTTTTGCCTTACCTAAGAAGCTTAAATCTAGAAGATTTAACCATCGCATCACCTGATATGGGTGGATCAAAAAGAGCCTATGCTTATTCCAAATTCCTGGAAAGTGATGTAGTGATTTGTTACAAACAACGCGAAAAAGCCAATGTAATTTCACATATGGAACTCATTGGTGATGTAACCGGGAAAAATGTAATTCTTGTAGATGATATGGTAGACACCGCCGGCACCCTCACCAAAGCGGCAGACGTGATGATGGAACGCGGTGCACTTAGTGTCAGAGCTATTTGTACGCACGCTATTCTCTCCGGAAACGCATATGAAAAAATAGAAAAATCAAAACTTGTTGAATTGATCGTGACAGATTCAATTCCGTTAAAACAGGAAAGTAAAAAAATAAGGGTACTCACGTGCTCAGAACTGGTTGCAGATGTAATGATTAGAGTCAATACAAACAGCTCCATCAGTTCAAAATTTTTAATGTAGTTTCGACTACGCTCAACTACCGCAAGTAGTTAAATTATAAAAATAAAACGCCCAAACTATAAATTTAAACTTAAGGCCAAAGTGATCAAAGGGCGTATCACCGTAACCTTAAAAAATAAAAAATAATGAAATCAATTACAATCAACGGATCTCAAAGAGAAAGCGTGGGCAAAGTAGCAACTAAGGCCTTACGTAATGCTGGAAAGGTACCTTGCGTAGTATACGGAGGAGACAAGCCAATTCACTTTTCAGCTGACACATTAGCATTTAAAGACTTGGTGTACACTCCGGATGTACACACAGTTGTAATTAAACTAGATAACGGCGATAAAATCAATGCCGTGCTTCAGGACATTCAGTTTCACCCTGTTACAGACAATATCCTCCACGTGGACTTCTATCAAATTTTTGATGACAAAGAAATCTCTATGGAAATTCCTGTAAGACTTGTCGGAAACTCCCGTGGTGTTAAAAACGGTGGGGTACTGCGTGTTCCAAAACGTAAGCTTAGAGTAAAAGCTTTACCGGCAGATTTGCCAGACTTTATCGAGGCAGATATCACTGAGCTCAGAATCGGAAGTAAATTGTATGTAACTGAACTTCCTACTGAAAACTTTACTATTATGCACCCTGACAACACTGTCGTGGCTCAAGTGAGAACATCACGTGTGGTTATCGAAGACGTTGAGGAAGATGAAGACGAAGAAGAAGGCGAAGAAGGTGCTGAAGGAGAAACATCTCAAGGCGAAGCCACTGAAGGAGAAACTCAGGCAACTGAATAAATCGCAGTCTGAAATAGATTATATGAAAAACATCCGCCGTGCGCGGATGTTTTTTTTATATTTTTACAAAAAACTTTTATGCTCGCTTTTTTTGGCAGACTATTATCGCAGAAGAAAACTGAAACCACAGAAGATGTTGATCTCATGAAGAAATTCCTTATCGTTGGCCTTGGCAACATAGGCCCTAAATATGAAAACACACGACACAACATAGGTTTTAAAATTCTCGACCGGCTTGCGCAAAAAGAAGACCTGAGTTTTGAGCCTGCAAAACTGGGAGACATCACCACTTACAAATTAAAAGGACGCACTTTTATACTGCTCAAGCCCAGTACGTATATGAACCTGAGCGGAAAAGCCGTGCTTTACTGGTTGCAAAAAGAAAAAATTCCCCTGGAAAATCTCTTGGTTATTACTGACGACCTTAACTTGCCTTTTGGCACAATTAGAGTTAAAACCAAAGGAAGTGACGGTGGTCATAACGGGCTAAAAGACATCCAGCTACAACTGGGAACAACAACATACAACCGCTTTCGGTTTGGTATTGACAACGAATTTGGAAGACGCAATCAAGTGGATTTTGTTTTGGGCGATTGGGAACCCGACGAAGAAAAACAATTGCCTGAGCGGCTGGACCTCTCTGTGGAAGTCATAAAATCATTTGCCCTTGCCGGCATCACAAATACCATGAACGCCTTTAACGGAAAATAAGCTACTATGAAAGTACACCATTCCATATCTGCTTATGAAAATGAACATGCCAGTGTGGTTACTATTGGCACTTTTGACGGCGTTCATATAGGCCACAAAAAACTTTTGGATAAACTCACTTCCGAAGCAGAAAAATCAGGGCTTGATTCCATTATCCTTACCTTTTTCCCGCACCCCAGAATGGTACTTCAAAAAGAAAGCGACATCAAATTAATCAATACCATTGAAGAGCGCACATCCATTTTTTCAAAAACAAAGCTGGACCATCTCATCATCCATCCATTTACCCATCAGTTTTCACGCCTCACGGCACTGGAATTTGTCAGGGATATTTTAGTCAACAAACTGCACGCAAAAAAAATTATTATAGGCTATGACCACCGCTTTGGACGCAACCGAAATGCAGATATCAATGATTTGAGGGAATTTGGCAAAAACTATAATTTTGAAGTTGAAGAAATCAGTGCGCAAGAACTTAACGAAGTGGCTGTAAGTTCTACAAAAATCAGGAAAGCACTTGAAAAAGGAGACTTAGAAAAGGCAAACCGTTATTTGGGATACCCATATATGCTCAATGGTACTATTGTGAAAGGAAAAGGTCTGGGAAGGAAAATGAATTATCCCACGGCAAACCTCCACATTGAACAACCTTACAAGCTAATCCCTAAAAATGGGGTTTATATCGCCAAATCTGTTATAGATAATAATAAAGTGTTTGGATTGATGAACATTGGCACAAATCCAACAGTGGGTGGTGTAAACCGGACCATAGAAACCTATTTTCTCGACATTGAAAAAGACCTTTATGGTGAAAAGCTGGAAATAGAATTGCTCGCTAAAATAAGGGAGGAAGAAAAATTTGATTCCATTGAAGCATTACAATCTGCTATAAAAAACGATGAAACATTTGCCAGAAAATATATAGAAAGCTATGCTCAATAAATTTCTTTTTAAACACATAGACAATAGCGGGCTCATCATGTTCAGGGTCTTTTTTGGTTTCCTCATCACCCTGGAGGCTTTTGGAGCTATTGCAACCGGATGGGTAAAACAAGTTTTGATCGAACCAAAGTTTACGTTTTCATTCATAGGTTTGGAATGGCTGCAACCCTTACCCGGAAATGGGATGTATATCTATTTTGCGGTTATGGGAATTTTTGGTTTGATGGTGATGCTCGGTCATAAATACCGGGTGGGGATTATTGGTTATGCCATACTGTGGGCGGGTGTTTACTTTATGCAAAAATCTGCTTACAACAATCATTATTACCTGATGTTGCTTTTACTGATATTCATGGCTGTTTTACCTGCAAACAGATGGTTCTCAGTAGACGCAAAACAAAACCCTCAAATAAAATCCCCCTCGATGCCACGATGGTGTGCTTTGGTTGTTATTTTACAGGTTTGGATTGTATATACTTATGCCGCAGTGGCAAAAATCTATCCTGACTGGCTGGATGCTTCCATGGCTCAGATATTGATGAGCGGCAAAGCAAACTATTGGCTTATTGGTGATTTTCTACAGCAGAATTGGGTTCACTGGGCTATAGCCTATACCGGTATTTTCTTTGATTTGCTCATTGTACCGTTATTGCTATGGAAACGCACCAGGATGTTAGGTTTTATTGTTTCCATTTTCTTTCATTTGTTCAACTCCATTGTATTTCAGATTGGGATTTTCCCTTATATGTCAATCGCCTTTGCGCTTTTTTTCTTTTTTCCGAAAACCATTCAAAAACGGTTTTTACCCAAAAAACCTTTTTACGACTTGGGAGAAGTCATTGTGCCCTCTTATAAAAAACCCCTCATTATATTATTTTCAGCATATTTTGTGATTCAGATTGCCTTGCCGCTGAGACATTGGTTTATTGAAGACAATGTATTGTGGACAGAAGAAGGCCACCGCCTTAGCTGGCGTATGATGTTGCGCACCAAATCAGGAACAGTAAATGTCACTGTTAAAGACAAAGTTACCGGAGAAGAAACACGGGTGAATATCTTTAAGGAGCTCACTGCAAGGCAACGCCGGTCACTTGCCACAAAACCCGACTATATGTGGCAGTATGCGCAACGGCTCAAAAAAGAATATGCCAAAGAGGGTAAAGACATAGCCGTTTATTTTGATGCAGAAGTAAGTGTTAACAGAAGGCCCAGGGCTCCTTTAATAAATCCGGAAGTCGATCTGGCCGCAGAAAAATGGTATCATTTTAAGCATCACACCTGGATTATGCCTGCACCGGAGTGGTTGAAATAATATTTATGAAAATGAATAGAATAGAACAAATAAAAAAGATAATTTTTAAACCTTTACTTTTAATATGGATACTCCACTCCTGTACTGAGCAGAGAGAGCAAGTATATATTTCTAATTATAATATTTCTGTGAACGGTGAATATTCAACAGAAACTTCTTTATTTTTAATTCATTTAAAAAATGATTCCCTTTTTTATTTTAATTCGGAAGCAGTACTATTATATCCCTATTATTTGGGGAAATTGAAAAGTAATCAATTAGAAAGCAAATTAAATGATTTAAATATTGAACATCAAAATGATTCTCTAAAGTTATACGATAATGATCTTATATGGCATTTTAAAGAATTAAAAGAAAAAACTATCAACTCTGTTTCAGTTAATAAGAATTATTTTATTGGAAAAAAATTTACGGCAAATACAAAATACGGAAATCTAATAATTCAGTTTATTGATGAAAAAAGAGGCAGTAACTTAACTCATAATTGCTTATTTGAATGGGATTTAATTGAGTTTGAGGGTTATTATTTTTTATGGAGTGTATCTGACATTGAAAGAGTTCCACTATTCATTAAAAATATCACATCAGATACTATTTATACTCAACTTTTCACCAAAGAGGAAGTGTTGGATATTATTTTTACTAAAATTAATTAAATGTGATGGAATTATTTATATATAAATTTACAGCAATAAAATAAAAGCAAAAGCTCAAAATTTAAACCTCAATCAAAAATGTTTTGTCCTTTAGTTTTTATTTGTTATTAATAAACTATGATGAATATTAGCCTTCCCTGTAACAACATCCAAATAAACTTAATAAGGAGGTTTAGATAGTGATTAATAATATCAAAAAAAAACATAAAAACTAACCGCAACCTGTAAAACAAAAAAGGAAATTTCAACACTAAAATTTGGTTCACTTCCTGACTGTAAACTCAAATTTAAAACTTCATGTTTATAGTCTGAAATTTGATTTCAATAGCAGATAAAACCGGCTTTTCAGATGTTTTATAAAAATACCCTCCGGAACAAAAACCTTTAAGCCCCCATCCCCACATTTGACAAAATTTCATGTATTTTTGCCCTTTCAAACCACCACTATGTTACAAGTTACAGACATTCGCGATAACCAGGAGGCTTACGTCGCCGCTTTGCAAAAAAGAAACATCGATGCTGCACCTCTTTTTGAAGAAGTATTGCTTACAGATGAAACCCGAAGAAGTACGCAGGCAAAACTGGACAACATCCTGGCAGAATCCAATAAAATTTCCAAAGAAATCGGGATTCTCTTTAAAAATGGTGATGTCCAAAAAGCAAATGTGTTAAAGGAAAAAACCACACAATATAAAGAAGAAACCAAAACCCTTCAGGACGCTTTAAACATGGCGGTTGAAAAATTACAACAACTGTTGTACAACATTCCCAACATACCCAACGAGCTCGTTCCTGCCGGTTCAAGTGAGGATGATAATGAAGAAGTCTTTCGCTCCGGTGAGGTTCCACAACTTGCCAAAGGCTCTATACCTCACTGGGAACTTGCCAAAAAATATGACATCATTGACTTCGAACTGGGCAATAAAATTACCGGAGCCGGCTTCCCTGTGTATAAAGGAAAAGGAGCTAAACTACAACGTGCCTTAATCACATATTTTCTCGATAAAAACACAGGTGCAGGATATACTGAGTATCAGGTTCCGCTTATGGTAAATGAAGCTTCCGGTTTTGGAACAGGGCAATTGCCCGATAAAGAAGGGCAAATGTATCATGTGACCGGAGACAATCTCTACCTAATCCCAACTGCCGAAGTGCCGGTCACTAATATGTTCCGTGACGAAATTCTACAGGCCAAAGACCTGCCTGTTTTATGCACCGGTTACACCCCTTGTTTCAGAAGGGAGGCCGGAAGTTATGGCGCTCATGTGCGTGGACTGAACCGCTTGCATCAGTTTGACAAAGTTGAGATTGTGCGTATTGAGCATCCTGTAAACTCATACAAAGCGCTGGATGAAATGGTGGAACAGGTAAAAGAAATCCTCAATGAACTCAAGCTTCCCTACCGCATTTTAAGGCTTTGTGGCGGCGATTTGGGCTTTACCTCTGCCCTGACTTACGATTTTGAGGTGTTTTCAACTGCGCAGGATCGCTGGCTGGAGATTTCTTCGGTTTCCAATTTTGAGACCTTTCAGGCAAACCGCTTAAAGTTGCGCTTTAAAGATGAAAACGGAAAAAACCAATTGGCACACACCCTTAACGGTAGTGCTTTGGCGCTACCTCGTGTTTTGGCAGGCATCCTGGAAAACTACCAGACCCCTGAGGGTATAAAAATTCCCGACGTATTGGTTCCTTACACCGGTTTTGATATCATTGATTAACATATTTTAAATACACTGGCAATGCGCATTTTGTTATATTTACAAAAAAGTAATACCATGCGCGCTTTTATTGCCCTGATTTTCTTCTGCTTTGGCTTCGTTTCATTCTCTCAAAATGAAAACCTGGCTAAAAATTATTTTGACAGAGGTGACTTTGAAAAGGCGATGCCTATTTATAAAGCGCTCTACGAAAAAAACCAAAACAGAAATGATTATTTTCTTTCCTATATAGCTTCGCTACAACAACTTGAACAATTTGGCGAAGCAGCAAAACTCCTTCAGGAAAAGCTTACGCTCACACGCAATCACCCCATTTATTTAATAGAAATGGGCCGCAATCATCTGCTTCAAAATGAAACCGAAACAGCTGAAAACTTTTTCAAGGAAGCTATAAACAGTATTGATGAAAACCCGCGGATTACTTACACTGTTGCCGGTGCTTTTGACAAATATAACCAGCTTGACCTGGCTGTAGAGGCTTATGAAAAAGGAATGGCACTCGACTCCCAGCTTGATTTCAGCGGGCAATTGGCACGCATATATGGGGAGCAGGGAAAGCTGGAGAAAATGTTTGACAGCTATTTGAGCATCATTGAAAGAAATCCATCCTTTTTAATTTCTGCACAACGCAGTTTTAGCCGCTACATCACAGATGATCCTCAAAACGAAGCCAATGATTTGTTGCGAAAAGCCCTCTTGAGGCGTTCACAGAACAATCCGGATATTTTTTACAATCAGCTTTTAAGCTGGTTATTTGTTCAGCAAAAACAATATGACAGGGCTTTCACCCAGGAAAAAGCCATTTACCGACGCACTTTTGACAGCCTGAATCAAATGATGGATTTGGCACTTATTGCAATGGATGATGCATTTTATACCATAGCAAGTGAAATATTTTTATATATCATTGAGAACAGCACTTCAGAGATGGATAAACTACAAGCATATCAATACAATGCCGATATTGACGTGCGTACAGCATCACCGGAAGCCTATCCCGGGATTGAAAAGAAATATGAAAACCTTATTCAAATGTTTGGGACAGGTCCCAAAACTTTTGAGATTCAATTGGACTACTACCGCTTTTTGGCGTTTAAAGCCGAAAAAAAGGAACGTGCTATTGAAAACCTGAAAACCCTCAGCAAAGAAAACCTGAGCAGGTACCAGGAAGCAAAAGTTTTACTCGAACTCGCAGATATTCTGGTCTTTGATGAAAAATTCAATCAGGCACTCATTTACTATTCCCAAATACAAAACAAAATAAAAAACGACCCCATTGCACAGGAAGCCCGTTTCAAAGTAGCACGAACCAGTTATTTTAAGGGAGACTTTGCATGGGCACTGACTCAACTCGATATCCTAAAAAAATCCACCTCGCAACTTATTTCAAACGATGCTATGGAACTGAGTTTGATGATCAGCGACAATTCCCTGGAAGATTCTACGCAAACAGCGCTGAAAAAATTTGCTAAAGCAGACCTTCTGGACGTGCAAAACAAACACCGGGAGGCTATTGATCTATTGACCGAAATATTACAAAACCATAAAGGTGAAGCCATAGAAGATGAAGCATTGCTAAAACAAGCTTTGGTCTTTGAGAAAACAAAACAATATGAAAAAGCCATTGCAAACTATTTGCAAATCATAGAGTTTCACAGTGATGATATTCTTACTGATAATGCTTTCTTCTACTTGGCAGAACTTTACAATAATGTGTTGGACCAACCTGAAAAGGCTAAAGAATTTTATGAGCAAATCATCTTTAACCATCAGGACAGCATCTTTTTTGTAGAAGCCCGAAAACAATACAGAAGCATCAGAGGCGACGCCATCAATTAAATCAGTACAGGCTCAAAATCTTGCACCTCATTCAAAATCCAAAAAATAAAAATTGGTCTATGCATATATACAACGTAACAATAAATATTGAAGAAGACATTCACGACCATTGGCTCCAATGGATGGAAAAAGAACATATCCCTGAAATGCTGGCCACAGGAAAATTCACAGCTGCAAAAATGTGCCGCGTGTTAGTGGAAGAAGAAATGGGAGGCTTTACTTATGCTGTGCAATATACCACAGACAGCAAAGAAACCCTGGAAAAATACTACCGTGAAGACGCTGAAAGGCTGCGGGCTCAAAGCAAACCTTTTGAAGGCAAGTTTGTCGCTTTCAGGACAGAATTGCAAATCATCAGTGAACACTAATCACGATGAGAAAGTTTTACAAAAAGGACCAGCGAGCAAAAAACACGGCAAGCACTTCAGAAAGTAATAAAGACAACGAAGTAAGTGCCAAAAAACACTTGGGCCAACACTTTTTAAAAGATGAACCAACAGCGCAAAAAATTGCAGAAACACTTACTTTAAACGGATATAAAAAGGTTATTGAAATTGGTCCCGGAATGGGCGTCCTTACAAAATACCTCATTGAGAAAGACGTCGACCTCATCGCGATGGATGTTGATACCGAATCTGTGACATACCTCAATACAACATTTATTTCACAACACAGCGAGCAACTCAAAAACATAAGTTTTCAGGTTGTTGGAGCCGACTTTTTAAAAATAGACCTCTCTGATTTTTTTGGCAGCGAACCCTTTGCCATTACGGGAAACTTCCCATATAATATCTCTACGCAAATTGTTTTTAAAATGCTGGAATGGCGCCGGCAAATTCCTGAATTTACGGGAATGTTTCAAAAAGAAGTGGCACAGCGTATCTGCGAGAAGGAAGGCAGTAAGGTTTATGGTATTCTTTCGGTGCTGGTACAGGCATTTTACACGGCAGAATATTTGTTTACAGTTCCGCCTTCGGTTTTTAACCCGCCTCCAAAAGTTGACAGTGGTGTGTTACGACTCATCAGAAAAGAAGACTTTACATTGCCTTGCAATGAAAAATTATTTTTCAATGTGGTAAAGACCGCTTTCGGTCAACGCCGGAAAACACTGAGAAACAGTTTAAAATCTTTCGCTTTAAGCGAAAATTTAAAAGAAGATATTATCTTTGACAAAAGACCTGAGCAATTGGGTTTTGAAGCTTTTATTGCGTTAACCCAAAAGATAGAAAACGATGCAGTTTCAAATTAGTCCCGAACTAATCGAAAAAATAGAAATCCTTGTCGAAGAACAAAACGACAAGGAACTTTTATTGCATCTGGAAGACCTTCACCACGCAGACATCGCCGAAATACTCGACGAGTTAAATCTTGACGAAGCTACTTACATCATCAAACTTCTCGACAGTGAAAAAACGTCAGAAGTCCTTATGGAACTTGATGAAGACGATCGTGAGAAAATTTTAAACAACCTTTCCTCCAAAGAAATTGCAGACGAGCTGGAAGAAATGGACACCGATGATGCTGCCGATATCATTGCCGAGCTCTCTGAAGAACGGCAGGAAGAAGTCATTTCAAATATTGAAGACCAGGACCACGCTGCAGATATAAAAGAACTTCTGCGTTATGATGAAGATTCTGCCGGAGGTTTGATGGCAAAAGAATTGGTTAGGGTCAGAGAGACCTGGACGGTGGGCGGTTGTGTCAGGGAAATGCGCAGGCAGGCAGAAAATGTAACCCGTGTGCACTCCATCTATGTGGTGGATGCCAAAGACAAATTAATTGGAAGGCTTTCACTTAAGGACCTTCTTACTGTTGACACCAAAACCAAAATCAAAGAAATTTATATCCCCAGGGTTGATTTTGTCAATGTGCATACTGAAGGGGAAGAAGTGGCCAGGATCATGCAAAAATATGACCTGGAAGCCATTCCTGTTGTCGATGATATAGGCCGCCTGGTGGGCCGTATCACCATTGATGATATGGTGGATTTTATCAAAGAGGAAGCCGAAAAAGATTACCAGCTTGCTGCGGGTATTTCGCAAGATGTTGAAGCAGATGATACCATCTGGCAGCTCTCCCGTGCACGCTTGCCGTGGCTTGTTTTAGGTCTTTTTGGCGGATTGGGGAGTGTTTATATTATGCAGGGTTTTGACGAAGCATTGGAGACCTTTCCAATCTTATTTTTCTTTACCCCCCTTATTGCTGCGATGGCAGGAAATGTGGGAGTACAATCAAGCGCGATTATAGTTCAGGGACTTGCCAATGACAACATCAGGGGAAGTCTTTTCCACCGTTTATTAAAAGAAGTGGGGCTAAGCCTTTTAAATGGTATCGCCCTGGCGGCCCTCGTTTTCCTTTTTGGTTTTATTGTAGGCCAAGATCAGTTAACCAGTCTGGCAATCGCACTATCCATGTTACTTGTCATCATTGTGGCAGCCCTTGTAGGGACATTTGTTCCCATTATTCTTGACAAAAGGGGCATCGATCCCGCAATTGCAACAGGCCCCTTTATAACCACCAGCAATGATATTTTTGGAATCTTTTTGTTCTTTTATATTTCCAAATTGATTCTTGGTTTTTAGACTAAACCCTTTTTAATTGAGTATTTTGAACCACTTTCAATCTGAAATAACCGTTCCGGCATCGGCTATCGATACTCTGCAACACGTGAATAACGTAGTCTACCTGCAGTGGGTTCAGGATGTCGCAGAAATGCACTGGAATGAAAGTACCGATTCTGCTTTACGCGAAAAGCTTGCCTGGGTAGTTATCAATCATTTTATTGAATACAAAGCACCGGCTTTTGAAAAGGATGTTTTAATTTTGAAAACCCGGGTGGAAAAATACAGTGGTGTGACAAGTGAACGCCATACGGAAATCATAAGAAAAGCAGACAACAAACTTTTAGCTAAAGCCAAAACACTTTGGTGCCTGCTTGACAAAACTACCGGTAAACCTCTGCGGATAACCGATAATTTAAGAGCTCTTTTCCCTTAGGAAAAATCTTTGATTGCCTCACTGAGATCAAACACTTTTACATCTTTGAAATGATTTTCTAAAATGCTGCTTCCTGAAGCTGAGCGATAGCCTCCGGCACAATGAACTACGACCGGTTTGCCTTTATGAATTTCACCGGCCCGTTCTCTTAGCTCATTCAGAGGAATTGCAACGGCTTTATCAAACAGCTTACCTTCAGCAACTTCGCTGTTATTCCTGATATCCACAATGGTATAGTTATCAGGATGCTTTTTAAAATCTGTAAGGTCAAACTCAGGGGAATGTGACTCAACTTCAGCGGCAAGCGTAAAAATACCCTTTAATTGCTTTTCATAACCAATTTTTGCTGTGCGTTCCAGAATTGTTTCCAAATCCTTAACAGAGGCGATCACAAGATAAAAAGGCTCCTCAGGTTTGATAATGGCACCAAGCCAGGTCTCAAATTTATCAGATTCAGATCGTGCCATGATGTTGATACTATTTGGCAAATGCCCTTTTTTATACTGATCGCCATCACGAACATCTACTACCACAGCGTTATCATCAATTGAATTGACTTGTAACTTCAAAGGCACGGTATATTTTGATTGCTGAACATTGACAGCTCCTTTTCGGTTTACATCCACATTAAACCCAAAATAAGAAGGAATAAACGGCTGATCTTTTAAAATTTCTTCTACAAACTCATCTTCGGTTTGCTTTTGAAATGCCCAGTTGCCTATGCGTTCATTGCCCAATGTGCTTGAAGCGGCATCACTCATATTTTTACCACATAATGATCCTGCTCCGTGAGCCGGATAAACCAAAGCTCCGTCAGGCAAATCGTTAAATTTGGTTTGCATAGTTTGATACATCGCTTTGGCGAGCTCTATGCGTTTGGCTTTCATATTTCCCGCTTTTTCACGAAGGTCCGGTCTTCCCACATTTCCAATAAACAGGGTGTCTCCAGTAAAAAGTGACATCTGACCGTTTTCTTCGGCTACAAATGTCAAACTGTCCGGTGAATGCCCGGGAGTATGCAACGCACGAATGGTTATCGCACCAATTTTCAGCTTATCCCCTTCATCAAATGGTGTATGCGGATAGTCAACACCCACCAGTTTGCTCACATAAATAGTGGCTCCTGTTTCCCGGTGGATTTGCAAATGACCACTTACAAAATCTGCATGTGGATGTGTTTCAAAAACTGCAACAATTCGGGCGTTTTGCTCTTCAGCATAGGCATAATATTGCATTGGATTTCTGCTTGGGTCTATCAAAGCCATTTCACCTTCACTTACCAGGGCATATGAATAATGAGCCAAAGGCTCGTCTTTAAATTGTTTTATCGTCATTTTTATCTAATTTTAGTGCAAAATTAAGTGTTGCAAATGTGTTATTCAGTAACTTAAGTTACTGAAGCCTTTTCCCATAAGGATATAAGGTACAAAAAATTCAAATTATTATGAGAAGTAAATATAGTAAGTGTTTCATATTATTAATTAGCGCAACCCTAGCATCAGTTTTTACCGGCTGCAAAAGCGAGACTCAAGAACCAATTACTATAAAAAACACTACGAATGTTCAGGTTTCCGGTGCAATGAAAAACGTTATGCGTCAGGGAAAACTTGAAGGTACCATTTTTCTGGACACAATTCAACCAAAAGAAAACTTGTATGGCATTGGGCCTCTTGAGTTTCTTAAAGGCGAATTATTGATCATTGATGGCGAATCCTACGTTTCAAAAGTCGTGAATGACAGCATGATGTCTGTCGAAAAATCGTATGATGTAAAGGCACCGTTTTTTGTGTATGCTACGGTTTCAGAATGGGACAAAGAAATTTTACCAGATACTATCTCAAACCTCAAGGCTTTAGAAACATATCTTGATAAAAAGTTTAAAAATCATAATGAACCTTTTACTTTTAAGCTATCAGGAAAAATAAACACTGCTAAAATTCACATCGTAAACCTTCCGGAAGGCTCTAAGGTTAGTTCTCCGGAAGAAGCCCATAAAGGCCTGACTTATTTTCCGCTAAAAAATGAAGAAGTTGAAATTATCGGGTTTTTCTCCAGAAAACACCAGACTATTTTTACACACCACGACACCTATATGCATTTGCATTTGATAACAAATGATAAACAAAAAATGGGACATTTGGATGAGGTGGAATTTGACACAAAACAAACCACATTACATTGGCAAAAAACAAAATGAAAAAATGAAAATCTTACATTTAGATAAAAACCACCCTTTACTACTTGAACAACTGGTACAGCATGGTTTTCAAAACGACGAAGACTACACTTCCTCAAAGGAAACAATTGAAGCTAAAATTGCTGACTATGAAGGCATCATCATCCGCAGCAGGTTTGACATTGATAAAACCTTTCTGGATGCCGCAAAAAATTTAAACTTTATTGCCCGTGTGGGAGCCGGCATGGAAAGCATTGATGTGGAGTATGCCGAAAGCAAAAACATCGCCCTCATTGCCGCTCCCGAAGGCAACCGCAATGCCGTGGGTGAACACGCACTTGGCATGCTGCTTTCACTGTTTAATAGCCTTAAAAAAGCTGATAACGAGGTAAAACAAGGTCTTTGGAACCGCGAGGCCAACCGCGGCACAGAACTGGACGGTAAAACCGTGGGCATTATTGGGTATGGCAATATGGGAAAAGCTTTCGCTAAAAAACTACGCGGGTTTGAAGTAGAGGTACTCTGCTATGACATCAAAGAAAATATGGGTGATCAAAACGCCAAACAGGTGTCACTGGAAGAACTTCAACAAAAAGCCGATGTATTGAGCTTACATACTCCCTTGACACCGCTTACTGATAAAATGGTTAACAAAGATTTTATCGGGAAATTTAAAAATCCGTTTTGGCTTATTAACACCGCGCGGGGAAAAAGTGTGGTTACTTCAGATTTGGTTGAATCTTTAAAATCAGGCAAAGTTTTGGGTGCAGGCCTGGATGTATTGGAATATGAAAAGGGTTCGTTTGAATCTCTTTTCACTGAAAATGATCTTCCCGAAGCTTTACAGGAATTAATCAAAATGGACAATGTGTTGTTATGTCCGCACATTGCCGGATGGACTTTTGAGAGCAAAGAGAAACTGGCGCAAGTGATTGTGTATAAAATCAAAGATTTGTATGGTTTAACTCCCAAAAAAGAAATAAAACCTGCACAAGAGTTTGGTGTTTCAGGACTTGGAGGATTTTTCTTTAAAACCAAAAACCCTGATGCCGTCAAACTGTGGTATAAAAAACACCTGGGCATGAATACCGATCAGTACGGCTGGACATTTTGGTGGAAAGACAAGGAAGGGAACGACTGCTCCACGCAATGGAGTCCGTTTAAGGAGGATACAAAATATTTCGCGCCAAGCGAAAAACCCTTTATGATGAATTTAAGGGTAAAAGATTTACACAAACTTCTCAATCAATTAAAAAAAGAAGGTGTAACTATTGTGGGTGAAGTTGAGGAATTCAGTTATGGTAAATTTGGTTGGATTCTCGATCCTGAAGGAAACAAGCTGGAACTATGGGAGCCAAACGATAGCGCATTTTTATGAGAATCCTTATATTTTTCTTGATTTTAAACCTGATTTTTCTATAAATTTCATTACATTTAGTTATTAATCAATTAACTAACCAACAAATTATTAATAAGATTATGGAAGAAAACAAAAACGCTGAGAACATCAATAATGATGCGAAGTCTACTGCGAACGAATTCAAAGAAGGCTGGAACGAATCAATGGGTCAAAACAAGGAAAACAAAAAACTTATTGCAGGTATCCTCGCTATTGTATTGGGTGGATTTGGTATTCATAAATTCATTTTGGGATATAACAAAGAAGGTATTATCCTTTTAGTTGTAACCCTGGTTTTGGGAATTATCACGTGTGGAGTTGCTGCTTCTGCAGCCTGGATAATCGGTCTTATTGAAGGTATTATCTACCTTACCAAAACTGATGAAGAGTTTTATCAAACCTATCAGGTTAACAAAAAGCCCTGGTTCTAAAAGACAAAAGGCCAAACTTTAGAACTGTTTGGCTTTTTTATTTCAACTATTTATCGTAATATTGCGATATATAAATAAACGGTCATGAAAACATCTGAATTTTTAGAATTACTTGCCTCTCACCAGGATAAATCCTTACTATTTGAATATACCCCGGGAAAATTTGTGGGTGCAAATTATCACATTACCGAAGTGAAACACATCTCCATTGACAGTGTAAATTGTGGCGGTGGAACAGAGGACTGGAATGAAACCATCATCCAATTATGGGAAAGTCCCGTTGAAAAAGAAAAAGCAGCCTATATGACTACTTACAAGGCGCTTTCCATATTAAAGAAAGTTGGGAGGACCCAACCCTATAAACCCGATGCCGAATTAAAATTTGAATATGGGAATCAAACGTTTCATACGGCACAATTGCCGGTGAGTGATTTTAAATTAAACGGCAAACAACTCATCGTTACGTTGGCTTTAGAAAAAACAGACTGTAAGGCTAAGGAAGCCTGTGGCATTCCTGAAACTACCGTTGCTGAACAAGAAGCTTGTTGTACTCCCGAATCCGGTTGTTGTTAAATCAAGCAATTAGTCTTCAGCCTCTTCGGTTTTTGTGGAAAACTTGCGCTCAAGTTCTGCCTGAAATTCTTCCATGACCGGTTTTACTGTACTCTCGGGCAAATCTGCGATGCGTATGTACATCAATCCGTCAACAGCATTGTTAAATAGTGGGTCTACATTAAAGGCCACCACCTTGGCATTTTGTTTAATATATTTTTTAATCAATACCGGCAAACGCAATTCGCCGGGTTCCAGCTCGTCTATAATTTTGTCAAATTTGTTCAAATCGGCCTCACTTTCGTCAAAAACAAAATCTTTGTCGGCATCCTTAAGCTTGACTTTATATTCTTTTTTAGGGTGAATGAATTGGGCTATGTAGGGGTCATAATAATTAGACTTCATAAACTCAATCATCAATGATTTTGAAAAATCAGAAAAGCGATCGCTGATGGTCACTCCGCCAATGAGGTATTTATGTTCAGGAAACCGAAGCGTAGTATGGACAATGCCTTTCCAAAGCAGGAACAAGGGCATGGGTTTTAGTTGGTATTCCTTAATGATAAAAGCACGTCCCATTTCTATGGACTGGCTCATCATTTTATACAATTCCGGTTCAAACCGAAAGAGGTCTTGCAAATAAAAGCCGTCAATTCCATACATTTCAAATATTTTGGACCCCAAGCCCATCCTGTATGCCCCGGCTATTTTTCTAGCTTCATTGTCCCACAAAAACATATGGTGGTAATAGGTGTCAAAAGAATCCAGGTCAATATCCTTGTTGGTGCCTTCACCCACTTCCCTGAAAGTAATTTCGCGCAAGCGCCCGATTTCCTGGAGCACGTTGGGAACCAACTCAGCATTGGCAAGAAAGACCTCATAGTTTTTACTCACCAGCAAGCGTTTATCCATGTCCCTAATGTTGTTGATTTCTTTTTCCAGGACATCTTCAGAAATGGGGGTTACAATTTTTTTTGGAGGCTTGGGTAACTTTAATTTTTTGGGTAGCCCGTCAAGTAGTTTTTTCTTTTCAAACGTATTGGCAAGCATATAGGTTTTCTTCCTCAAAAAGGCTGTATAATCCTGCAGGTTTTGTTGCTCTTTTTGGTCATTGACAGAGATTGCATTCCCTATTCTTATCTTGATAGTGCGTTCACTTTGAGTGAGTAATTCTGAAGGTAATTTTGCCGTCCGAAATGTTGGGCTCAGTTTTGCCAATTTGTAAAAAAGCAAACTGTTTTTAGCATGGAAATAAATGGGTACTACCGGCACTTCGGCTTTTTTGGCAAGTTTCATGGCTGCTTCTTCCCAGGGTCTGTCTGTGATGCGTTTATCTTCCTTGTAAGTGGAAACTTCACCTGCCGGAAAAATGCCTAAAGGATGGCCTTCCTGAAGGTGTTTTAATGCATTTTTAAATCCGCTGACGCTTGATTTAACCTCCTTTTTATTTTCAAAAGGATTCACCGGCATCACATAGGGCTTTAGCGGTTCAATGCGGTGCAGTAAAAAATTGGCGATAATCTTGTAATCGTCACGTTGTTGTAAAAGGAGCTTAAGCAATAAAATGCCATCAATACCTCCCAGAGGATGGTTGGAAACGGTTATAAAAGGACCATTTTTTGGGATGCGACGCAAATCTTCTTCGGGAATTTCAAACTTTACCTCAAATTCCTCCAAAAGGGCATTGATAAAATCAAGGCCTTCAAGATGTTTGTGTTTGTCATAAATGCGGTTGCAGGCTGAAATGCGCAACACTTTCATCATCGACCAACCCATAAAAGTACCTACGAAACCAAGTTTATCTGCGTTAAGAGCCTTTGCAATTTCTTGAGGAGTAACTAGCGGCATGGTTTTTTTGGTTTACTGAATATTGGTCAGTGTAAATATACTAATTAATATTAACTCAAAATCTGCTTTAAATCAACGCACTACAAGCTGAACGGTCTCCCTGCTTTGCTGTTTTACAAACACTTCAAATTGTTTTTCAAGGCGGTCAACTTCTTTTTCATTAAAATGCCTGATGGTGTAGAGGGTTACATTTTCATTGTAGCGCAACATGAATTTGGGCTTTAATTTGGTTAACAGCTCATCCAGTTTATTAAATTTATTGTCTACACACACCGAAAAACTAATCGCAGAATTTTGAATCAGGTTCACTTTCATTTTGTATTCGTGCAAAAGTTTGAACACATCACCAATATGGTCTTCCATCATAAATGAAAAATCAAGAGAAGAGAGGGAGATGAGCACCTGTTCTTTTTTTACAATATAGCAGGAAACTGCAGGTTCCAAATCTTTTCCTTTTGACACGGAAGTCCCTTCTTGCAAAGGATTTAAAAAGGATTTTACATAGAGCGGGATTTCCTTTCGCTGCAGTGGCTGAAGTGTTTTGGGGTGAATAACCGAGGCCCCGTAAAAAGCCATTTCAATTGCCTCCCTATATGATATTTGCTGTAAGAGTTCTGTTTCTTTAAACACTCTTGGGTCTGCATTCAAAACACCGGGCACATCTTTCCATATGGTAACACTTTCGCCTCCCAGGCAATACGCAAAAATAGCGGCGGTATAATCACTTCCTTCACGGCCCAGAGTTGTGGTAAAATTGTTTTCGTTTGAACCCAGAAATCCTTGGGTCACTGTTAATTGCCCGGGGGTTACTTTTTCCTTTATACGGTTTTGGGTTAACTCCCAGTCCACAGCCGCGTCGCGGTAATTGTTGTCTGTTTTGATACATTCCCTGCTGTCAAGCCAGGTGTTTTTAATGTTGTTTTGATTGAGAAAATGCGTAATTATTGTAGTGGAAACAAGTTCGCCATAGCAAACTACCTGATCATAAACATAAGCGTGATTTGTTGATTTATTGCTTTCCAGAAATTGTTTTAATTCGTCAAACAAAGCTTTCACATCACTATAAACAGCATGTGAATTTTCAGGAAACAAATCCTCAAGAATTGCATTATGGTAGTCAAAAACCTCATTCAACGACGTCTTTAGTTCAGGTGATTTTTTAAGGTAATTTGAGACTACAATCTCCAGGGCGTTGGTCATTTTTCCCATAGCTGAAACCACTACAACCAGATTATCAAAACCGGTGGTTTCCAGGACGGTTTTTACATTTTTGATACTTGCTGCATCTTTAACAGACGCTCCACCAAACTTAAATACACGCATTAATTAAAATCTATAAAATTTGTAATTCCTTGTTCATCCATATGCACCGTGCGCCAGTCTTTTAAAATCTTGGCACCACTGCGTTCATAGAATTTTATGGCTCCTTCATTCCAGTCAAGCACTACCCATTCAACACGTTTTACGCCTTGTGATTTGGCATATTTCAGCACTTCCTGATACAAGGCACTTCCAAGGCCTGAACCCCTCATTTTTTCTTTCACGATCAGATCTTCCAGGTGGATGGTGCGGCCTTTCCAGGTTGAAAAACGGAAATAAACCAGAGCCATCCCTACGATTTCAAGATCAACCTCGGCTACAAAACATTTGAATAACGGATGCTCGCCAAAGCCTTCTTTCTCAAGTTCCTCAACGGTAACAACCACAGCTTCGGGTTCACGCTCAAAGGTGGCCAGCTCTTTTATTAAATCGAGCACTTGAGGCATGTCTTCAGGCTTTGCTTCTCTAATCATATAATTCATAACTTGTTTAAATTGATTCCCAAATACAGTTTCATTCTTCACAAAAATATCGATATTTCCTAAGTAAAAGACAAAAGTTTGTATAATAAAAAAATACAAGTTTTTGTCTTACCTCGGGAAAGTCCTTGATTTTTTTTCATTCTCTATTAGTATAATTAAGAATGGAAAAAAATCATGTACTTTTGTATGCAAAATCACATCTTTTCCAAAAAATGGCTGATCACAACAAAACTTTAGGCGAATTTATCATTGAAAATCAAAAGGATTTTGCTTACTCATCCGGCGAACTTTCACGTTTAATCAACTCCATCAGGCTGGCTGCAAAGGTAGTAAACCACGAGGTAAACAAAGCCGGTTTGGTTGATATTTTAGGTGCCTTTGGCGATACAAATATACAAGGGGAAGAACAGCAAAAACTTGATGTGTTTGCTAATGAAGCCTTTATCAAAACACTGACAAACCGTGAAATTGTATGTGGAATAGCTTCTGAAGAAAACGATGGGTTTATCACCATTTCGGGCCGTGAAAAGAACAATCAAAATAAATATGTGGTCTTGATTGACCCGTTGGACGGTTCTTCAAACATCGATGTGAATGTTTCTGTAGGAACCATTTTTTCCATTTACAGAAGGATTACCCCTGCCGGAACACCAGTTACCCTGGAAGATTTTTTACAACCAGGTGTAAATCAGGTAGCTGCAGGGTATATTATTTACGGAACCTCAACAATGATCGTCTACACAACCGGTCACGGGGTAAATGGTTTTACGTTGAATCCTGCCATTGGAACTTACTACCTTTCTCACCCCAATATGTGCATTCCCGAGGACGGCCGCATTTATTCAGTAAACGAAGGATATTATATTCATTTCCCACAAGGTGTCAAGGATTATATAAAATACTGCCAGATGGAAGAAGATGACCGGCCTTATACTTCCAGATACATTGGCTCGCTGGTTTCAGACATCCACCGGAATATTTTAAAAGGAGGTATTTATTTTTATCCCAAAAGCTCAAAGGCCTCAAACGGGAAATTACGTTTGCTTTATGAATGCAACCCAATGGCATTTATAGTAGAACAAGCCGGAGGAAAAGCCAGTGACGGTTTTAACCGCATTATGGAAATCCAGCCCAAAGAGTTGCATCAACGCGCTCCTTTTTTCTGCGGAAGCAAAAATATGGTGGAAAAAGCCGAAGAGTTTATGAAAAATGCCCAATAAAAAACCCCGAAATTTCTTTCAGGGTTTTTATTATTGTAGTTTTATTTCTTGTTCAATAGATATTCATAATCATAAAAATTGAGCCCGCCACTAAAAATTTCTATGGAGCGGTCTATGATTCTTTTCGCTTCAGTTTCATTGAAACCCAGGACAATGGCATAGCGGTTTAAAAAAGCTGCCTCTTCCTCGTCTAATTCTTTATTGGAATAAACAATCCTAAAAATATCGTGCAATTGTTTCAATCTTATTTCCTGAGAATGCGTAGGGAAAACAGGATATTTTTTTGGATTCTTTAGTATCTCATTATATTCCAGTTCGTTGATGTCCAACTTTCTGGCAAACCGAAGCAATAAAAATTCTTCTTCAGGAGTCATGGGACCATCTACCAAAGCCACGTTTACCAATGCTGAAAAATGACCTAACTTTCTTTTGTGGCTACCACCACTGAATAAATCTTCTAATGACATGTTCTTCAAATTTTTAACAAAGATACTATTTCAGTAAGATTTTGAGAAAATTAAAGTTGCTTTTTTAAAAACTTGTTTTACCTTTAAATACAAGATTCGTCAGCATGAAAAAAACTCTGCAAGTTTTCAATGGAATTGCGTTCGTTTCCATGATATTTATAAATTATTTGTCCAACACCGGGCTCATTAACGGAAACACCAATGCGACCGTTTCTCAAGCGTATGAAAACCTGTTTACGCCTGCAGGGTATGCGTTCTCCATCTGGGGAATTATCTATTTGCTCCTTTTGGGTTTTGTAATCTATCAAGGGCTGGGTTTGTTCAGTAAAGCAAAAGACAATGATCTTGCCACCCAAGTGGGCTGGTGGTTTGTGATTTCGTGTGTGGCAAATTCAATGTGGCTCTTTGCATGGTTACACGAAGAACTCTGGCTTTCTGTGCTGATAATGCTTGTTTTATTATTCTCTCTTGCTAAAATTGTCCTGCGCACCAATATGGAACGCTGGGATGCACCTTTTAAAACTATCTTGTTTCTCTGGTGGCCGTTTTGTTTTTACATTGGGTGGATATCTGTGGCGTTGATTGCCAATATGGCTGCATACCTCACTAAAATAAACTGGGATGGATTTGGTTTGAGTGATGTAGTATGGACCATTACCATGATTATTATCGCCGGACTTTTAAATCTTTTTGTGACCTGGACGCGTAATATGCGGGAGTTTGCTTTGGTGGGGGCCTGGGCGCTGATTGCTATTGCTGCAGCAAATTGGGATGTGCAGCAAACTATTTCTTATACCGCTATAGGTGTGGCTATCGTTTTAATTTTAAGCAGTTCTGTTCATGCTATCAAGAATTGGAAGACTTTACCTTTTATTGGAAAATAGGTTATTGATAAATTAAGTAATTAACAGAGCACTTTGTTCTGTTTTGATGGAGTTTTAAAGATAGCCCGCAGATTCCGTGGATTGTCACAGATATCATTTAAGTTGATTTTAATTCATTTAGCTGTTGTAGAAAATTTCGGTTAACAGTATCTTTGCCGCCCATGAGCAAAGCCATAGTCGATTCGCTTTTTGCAAAGTCTTCGGAAACCCGAAAACTAGGGGAATCTATTGCCCGTTCCGAAAAAGAAATTCACGTGCAGGGACTTGTGGGTGCCGCAACATCGCTTGTCATTTCACAGACCTTTAAACAAACAGAGCTCCCCTACTTACTAATTTTTAACGACAAAGAAGAAGCCGCTTATCATCTCAATGATTTGGAGGCCATACTGGGTGATAAAGATGTACTTTTCTATCCCGGGAGTTACCGCCGACCTTATCAAATTGAAGAAACAGACAATGCTAATATATTGCTGCGCTCAGAAGTATTAAACCGCATCAACTCCCGAAAAAAGCCCGCGGTAATTATCACCTACCCCGATGCTCTTTTTGAAAAAGTAGTCACCAAAAAAGAACTGGAAAAAAATACACTGAAAATCAGCGTGGGCGATCAACTCTCCATCGATTTTGTGAATGAAGTTTTGTTTGAATACCAGTTCCAACGCACCGATTTTGTGACCGAACCCGGCGAATTTTCAGTCCGTGGCGGTATTTTGGATGTATTTTCATTTTCCAATGACGAACCCTACCGCATCGAGTTTTTTGGCGATGAAGTGGAAAGCATCCGTAGCTTTGATGTGGAAACGCAGCTTTCTCTTGAGCAGGTAAAAAAAATCAGCGTCATCCCCAATGTGGATGCTTCCACTTCTCAACACAATCGCATTAGTTTTTTAAAGTATATCAGTGAAAAGACCGTGGTGTTTATAAAAAGCCCCGAACTACTTTACAGTGGGATTGATGCGATGTTCGCGAAAGCGGAAGAAACTTTTTCAACAATGGGTGATGGCATCAAACAACTTGAACCCGAAACCCTGTTTTGCACATCAACCTTATTGAAAGAGGAGTTAAAGCAGTTTGTTTCTGTAATAATGCAAAAAGGCCTTTCGGTGCAAGCCATCGATTTCAAAACAAAACCCCAACCGTCCTTCAACAAGCAGTTTGATTTGCTCATTGAAAACCTCAACGACAATACCGAAAAGGGTTATAAAAATTACATCTTTTGCTCTTCAGACCAACAGGCAAAACGCTTTCACGATATTTTTGAAGACGCCCATCTGGATGTCAAACAATTTGAAACGTTGGTTTTTCCAATGCATTTGGGTTTTATTGACGATGTCCAAAAACAGGTGTGTTTTACAGACCATCAAATTTTTGAGCGTTACCACAAGTTCCAGCTTAAAAACGGCTACGCCAAAAAACAAGCCATCACATTAAAAGAATTGACCAATCTGGAAATTGGCGATTATGTCACCCACATTGATCACGGAATCGGGAAATTTGGTGGTTTGCAGAAAATTGATGTGGAAGGCAAAAAACAGGAGGCTATCAAATTAATTTACGGCGACCGGGATATTCTTTACCTCAGCATCCACTCGTTGCACAAAATCTCCAAATACAACGGGAAAGACGGTAAACCGCCCAAAATATACAAACTGGGTTCCAATGCCTGGAAAGCACTGAAGCAAAAAACCAAAACACGGGTCAAGGAAATCGCCTTCAACCTTATTGAGTTGTATGCCAAACGAAAGCTCCAAAAAGGGTTTTCTTTTGACCCCGATTCCTATTTGCAACACGAGCTGGAATCTTCCTTTATTTATGAAGATACCCCCGATCAAATCACGGCTACCGAGGATGTAAAAAAAGACATGGAACACGAGCAACCTATGGATCGTTTGGTATGTGGGGATGTTGGTTTCGGTAAGACCGAAGTTGCTATTCGCGCTGCCTTTAAAGCGGTAGACAACGGCAAGCAGGTGGCGGTTTTGGTGCCCACGACTATTTTGGCATTTCAGCATTATAAAACCTTTACCGAACGTTTGAAAGAAATGCCGGTAAACATCGATTATCTGAACCGTTTCAGAACCGCCAAAGAACGGAAAACCACCCTGGATAACCTTGCTTCGGGTAAGTTGGACATCATTATAGGCACACACCAGCTGGTGAACAAAGCCGTAAAGTTCAAAGACCTTGGTTTACTGATTATTGATGAAGAGCAGAAGTTTGGTGTAGCTGTTAAGGACAAACTAAAGCTCATTAAGGAAAATGTGGATACACTTACGTTGACTGCTACACCTATTCCACGGACATTGCAATTCAGTTTAATGGCTGCAAGGGATTTATCGGTCATAACAACACCTCCACCCAACCGCTACCCCATAGAAACCAATGTGATTCGGTTTTCAGAAGAGACGATTCGCGATGCCATTCGATATGAAATCTCGCGTGGGGGACAAGTCTTTTTTGTGCACAACCGCATTGAAAACATTAAGGAAGTAGCCGGATTGATTCAACGTGTGGTGCCAGATGCCAAAATAGGGATTGGTCACGGGCAGATGGAAGGCAAAAAACTGGAAAACCTGATGCTGTCTTTTATGAATGGCGTGTTTGATGTGCTGGTTTCCACCACCATTATTGAAAGCGGACTCGATGTACCCAATGCCAACACCATTTTTATCAACAACGCCAATAATTTTGGCTTGAGTGATTTGCACCAGATGCGCGGCCGTGTGGGCCGAAGCAACAAAAAAGCCTTTTGCTATTTCATCACACCCGAATATTCAGCCATGACGGAAGATGCCCGAAAACGCATCACCGCACTGGAGCAATTCTCAGAATTGGGCAGTGGACTCAACATTGCGATGAAAGATTTGGAGATTCGCGGTGCCGGTGATTTGCTGGGCGGTGAACAAAGCGGGTTCATCAATGAAATAGGTTTCGATACCTACCAGAAAATCCTTGCCGAAGCCATAGAAGAACTCAAAGAAAAAGAGTTTAAAGACCTCTACAAAGATGAAAAAGATAAAAAATACATCAAGGAAACTGTCATCGATACCGATTTTGAAATCCTGTTCCCCGATGATTATGTCAACAACATTACCGAAAGGCTCAATCTTTACAACAAGCTTTCCGATTTAAAAACTGAAGAAGCGTTACAGCAATTTGAAAAGGAGCTCGAAGACCGTTTTGGTGAACTTCCGGTTCAGGTGATTGATTTATTGAACAGCGTTCGGATAAAATGGATTGCCATACAAATGGGCTTGGAGCGCGTGGTGATGAAGCAAGGCAAATTTGTGGGTTACTTCATTGCCGACCAGCAATCCGGGTTTTATCAAAGTGATTCGTTTAGCAATGTTTTGCAATTTGTGCAGTCACAATCCGGTTTGGTCAAAATTAAGGAAAAACAAACCCGAAGCGGCTTACGTTTGTTGTTGAGTTTTGATCACGTAAACTCTGTGAAGCAGGCTTTAAAGGTTTTGGAAAGGTTTTAAAACTTCATTATGAACCCTTACTAAATCAGGGCTCTTTTGAAATGTCAGGTGAATGTCGGGTGAAAATCTTTTAAAAATATTGTACTTTCAGGGCACTGTTTGTAGTATTGCTTCGTCAATCAAAAATACAAATCTATGAAACAGCCGGAACTCGGTCAAATCATTCACGACCTCAGAAAACAAAAAGGACTCACCCAGGAAGAACTGGTTGAAAAATGCAACATCAGCGTGCGCACTATTCAGCGCATAGAAGCCGGTGAGGTGACACCCAGGTCTTATACAGTCAAAACCATTTTAACCGTACTGGGATATGACTATGAAAAAATCAATGAGAAAAGCACACAAACTTTCGCAGAGAAACTTGACAAAAACAGCCCTGAAGAAATTTCAGACGCTGTAAAGTCATTACGACTTGCCATCATTTTTGGTATAATATACTTTCTGCTAGGCTTTCCGGAAATGGCCGCAGACTGGAGCCGGTGGTTTGACGGGACATTAGTGTTTTCAAACCCTGTATATATAGCTTTAAAAATGGCAGTATTATTTTCCTTTACGGGTTTTGCGTTTGGGTTTATAACCTTAGGCAAACTTTTTAAAAATGACCTGTTGAAAGGGTCTGCTTTAATCTATATTATAGCTATGATGACCTATTATAGTTATGATGTGATTTCGCTATACAATGAGTTTTTACCCTTTGAATTTTTTCTGGTAATCATGTCTGTACTTCTGGGTACCGTTGGGATTGTTTTTGGGGTTGCCATCATCCAACTCAGGAAAAGTCTGGGTGATCTCGCAACTGTGGCAGGAGCAGCAGAAATTATCATGTCTGTGATGTTTGCTACCGTGATTTTAGCCTGGCTGGGCATGTTTTTCCTTACCGTAGTGCTCATTTTACAGCTCATATTGCTTTATAAAGTTCTGGAAAAACTGAAAAGGGATTAAAAAGTTCAGGCCTACAATCCGGTTTTAGAAATAATAAAACGCATCCTCATAATGTGTAATCTGCTCTATGGCTCTGTTTTTAAGTACGGCAATGATATCGAAACGGGTTTCGAGTTCAATTTCATTTTCCTCAAGATAGGCATTCATCGCTTTGACAATCTGTTTGATTTTTGAGGGGGTAACAAACGTCTGCGGATCGCCAAAAAAATCGGAGTTCCGGGTTTTGACTTCAACACACACCATCAGGTTGTCTTTTTTGGCAATAATATCCACCTCGGCCCGGTCATATTGATAATTGCGAATCAGAATCTCATAGCCGGTCGCCAGCAAATGCTGTGCCGCCAGTTCTTCGCCTATTTTTCCGAGTTCGTTGTGCTGAGCCATCGCTATAAGTTTCAAAAATCAAATTACAAATTACAAAATTTTCCGGTGAAAAGCCTCCAGTCTATAACCAGAAAAGTAACATCTATTTTCTACCTTTACGGAAATGGAACAAACAGCTTTAGAAATTCAGATTTCCACACTTCCCCCCGATTCCGGGGTATATCAGTATTACGATAAAAATGGGAAAATACTCTATGTGGGCAAGGCCAAAAACCTAAAAAAACGGGTCAGTTCTTATTTCACCAAAAGCCACGATAATGCCCGCACCCGATTGCTGGTAAAAAAAATAGTTGAAATAAAGCACATTGTGGTTTCCACTGAAACCGATGCTTTGCTACTGGAAAACAACCTCATTAAAAAGTATCAGCCACGCTACAACGTTATGCTGAAAGATGATAAATCCTATCCATGGATTTGTATTAAAAACGAGCGTTTCCCCAGAATTTTCCCCACCAGAAGGATGATTAAAGACGGTTCAGAATACTATGGCCCCTACACCAGTATGAAAACCGTACATACCCTGCTCGACCTCATCAAAGGGCTCTACCCGCTGCGCACCTGCAATTATGACCTGGCTGAACATAAAATTGAAGCCGGCAAATATAAAGTTTGTCTGGAATACCATTTAGGAAATTGTCTGGGACCTTGTGAAGACAAGCAATCGGAGGCAGACTACAACGAAAACATCAATGCCATCAGGCAAATTGTGAAAGGAAATTTTAAAGACTCGCTGCAGCGTTTTCGCAGGCAAATGAAAAACTATGCTGAAAGGCTTCAGTTTGAAGATGCGCAGCGGTTGAAAGAAAAAATTGATGTTTTGGAAAACTACCAGTCAAAGTCCACTGTGGTCAATCCAAAAATCAACAATGTAGATGTGTTTTCCATTGTTTCAGATGAGGATTATGCTTATATAAATTTCCTGCAATTGTCCTTTGGCTCCATCATCCGTTCACATACCCTGGAGATAAAGAAAAAGCTCGATGAGACTGACAAAGAACTGCTGGAACTTGCCATCGTTGAAATCAGGCAGCGCTTCCACTCACAATCAAAAGAGGTTTATGTACCCTTCAAAGTTGATTTAGGGGAAGACCTCAAGGTGCATATACCCCGGCTGGGCGACAAAAAACACATTCTCGACTTGTCTGTTCGCAACGCGAAGTTTAACCGTCTTGAACAATTAAAGCAAATAAAAATAACAGACCCTAACCGGCATGAAAACCGCATCATGGCGCAGATGAAAAAAGACCTGCGTCTGCCTGAAGAGCCCCGGCATATCGAGTGTTTTGACAACTCAAACATTCAGGGAAGCAACCCTGTGGCGGCTTGTGTGGTTTTCAAAAACGGTAAGCCAAGCAAAAAGGACTACCGCAAATACAATATAAAAACGGTAACGGGACCTGATGATTTTGCATCTATGGAAGAAGTGGTGTATCGCAGATATAAAAGATTGCTGGAAGAGAAGCAACCTTTGCCACAACTCATCATCATAGATGGAGGAAAGGGGCAGTTATCTTCGGCACTAAAAAGTTTGGACAGATTGGAGTTGCGCGGAAAAATAGCCATTGTGGGCATTGCAAAAAGATTGGAAGAATTATTTTTCCCAAGTGACCCGATTCCCTTATATTTAGATAAAAAATCTGAAACCCTGAAAATTATACAGCAATTGCGAAATGAGGCTCATCGATTTGGAATTACCTTTCACCGCAATAAGCGGAGCAACGAAGCATTAAAAACCGAACTTGAAACCATACCCGGAATTGGTGAAAAAACCATTACAGATTTGCTAAAACAATTTAAAAGTGTCAAACGCATATCAGAAGCCACAAAAGAAGAAATCGCAGCGATTGTTGGAGAAAGCAGGGCTGAAAAAATTAAAACCCACTATGACCTTTTAAAATGAAAAGAATAATTTTTTTACTTTTTTGTTTGATGCTGCCTGCATTTCTCTTTTCACAGGAGCAAGAGGACGTAAAAGTGGGCGTGGTACTTAGCGGAGGGGGCGCCAAAGGGCTCGCACACATTGGGGCATTGCAGGTTATTGAAGATTCCGGTGTGCGCATTGATTATATTGGCGGAACGAGTATGGGGGCCATCGTTGGCGCATTGTATGCTTCAGGATATACTGCAAAAGAACTGGATTCTATTTTTAAGGTGGTAGACTTTGAGGTTTTAATTCAGGACAATGTCCCAAGAAGTGCCAAGACGTTTTATGAAAAAGAAGACTCTGAAAAATATGCATTAACCTTACCCTTTGACCGGTTTAAGGTCTCTTTTCCTTCTTCATTATCAAAAGGGCAGAATGTTTATAACTTGTTGTTTCAACTCACCAGTCATGTGAGTCATATCAAAGATTTTTCAAAGCTGCCCATTCCATTTTTTTGCATCGCAACAGATGTGGAAACCGGAAAGTCTGTGATGCTCAACAAAGGGCATCTGCCCCAGGCCGTTTCTGCAAGTGGAGCTTTACCGTCGCTGTTCAGCCCTGTGGAAATTGACGGCAAGTTGCTCATTGACGGTGGTGTGACAAACAACTACCCTGTTGATGAAGTAAGAAAAATGGGAGCTGATGTAATTATTGGAATTGACGTTCAGGACTCCCTAATTTCAAGAGACAAGTTAAAGTCTGCCATTGATATTTTAGTCCAGATCAACAATTACCGGACAATTAACGATATGAGACTAAAAAAAGAAAAGACTGATATCTACATTCATCCAGATATTCAGGATTTTTCAGTTATTTCATTTGAAAGGGGCGAGGAAATTATCGCATCAGGAAGGGAAAAAACCTCTCTCTATCGCACTGAATTGGAAGCGCTTGCTTTCAAGCAGCAAAAGATTATCACTGCACCCATAAAAAAAAATATTATAGACAGCCTGGAAATACACTCAATTGACGTTTCTGGTAATCAATCCTATACTCGTGCATATGTTTTGGGTAAACTTAAATTAAAACCGCCTTTAGTTGTCTCTTATGAAGATTTTCGTGAAGGCGTTAACAACTTATCTGCTACAGGAAACTTCAAGCAAATAAACTATAATTTAACTGATTTGAACGACAATGAAAAAGAGTTGGAAATACATTTGAGTGAAAACAAAACCAGAAATCTTTTACGGCTGGGTGTTCATTATGATGATTTATATAAAAGTGCCGCGTTGGTAAATGTAACACGAAAACGGCTCTTTCAGAAAAATGACATTGCTTCTTTTGATCTGATTTTGGGAGATAACATAAGGTATAATTTTGATTATTATATAGACAAAGGTTTTTACTGGAGTGTGGGTGTAAAATCCAGGTACAATAAATTCAAAAAAAACGTAAGGTTATCACTTTTTCCTCCTGATGTAATTGACGGCTTAACTTCTGTGGCAAACATAGAAATAAAACACGAGGATGTAACCAATCAAATCTATGGTCAAACCATATTCAGACAAATTTATTCATTGGGACTGGGAGCTGAGCATAAATATTTGCGACTTCAAACAGAAACACTTCAGGATGTTGATGAAAATGCAACTACCATATTTGAGGATACCAACTATTACAGCGCTTTTGGGTTTTTAAAACTGGATAGCAGAGACAACAAATACATTCCCAAAAGCGGTGTTTATTTTGAAGGGAATTTCAACTTTTATGCTTTCGCTTCCGGTTTGAACAAAGATTTTGAACAATTTTCAATTGCAAAAGCTTCATTAGGCTATGCTTTTACCCCATTCAGAAACCTTTCTGTAAATATATCTTCAGAGGGCGGTTTTAAAATTGGTGGTGAAAACACCAGTACCCTTGACTTTTTTGTGGGTGGGTATGGTTTCAAAACCATTAATAATTTTATTCATCTATACGGCTATGATGCGGTAACTTTGAGAGGCGATACCTTTTTGAAATCAACCCTGCGACTTAATTACCGTTTTTATAAAAAAAATTATATCAGCGGTGTGGCAAATATTGCAAATGTGGGTGACCGGCTTTTTGACTCCTCTGCCTGGATTGACCAAATTCCTCACAGAGGGTATGCACTAGGTTTAAGTTCTGAGTCGTTTTTTGGACCGCTTGAGGTGTTTTACTCTTATACTACTGAGTTAAAACAAAGCCACTTTTACGTCAGTCTGGGGTTCTGGTTTTAGCGATTTCTTAATATAGTTCTGTTATTTTTTTCCGATATTTGTTAATTAAACAATGCATTATGCCATTTTATCACAAATTAGGAAAAATACCCCCCAAGCGCCATACACAGTTTAGAAAACCCAATGGTGAGTTGTACTATGAACAGCTCTTTGGAACGATAGGGTTTGACGGCATGTATTCAAATATGTACCACGTTCACAGACCTACTCAGGTCAAAGAAATTAAAAAGCAATACAGTGCTGCGCCAAAAGTGGTTAACTCAAATAATTTACAATCATACAAACTAAGAGGATTTGAGGTAAGCCCTGAAAAAGATTATTTAGAAAGCCGAAAAATCGTTATGACAAATAGCGATTGTCACATCACCTTGGCTGCACCTCAAAATAAAACACAGGATTATTTTTATAAAAATACAGATGCTGACGAGCTTTTGTTTATACACAAAGGAACGGGAACGTTAAGAACCCTGCTGGGGAATCTGGACTTTAAATATGGTGACTATCTTTTAATCCCCAGGGGAATTATTTATAAAATAGACTTTGATACTGAGGATAACAGGCTTTTCATCGTTGAATCCCGAAGTCCTATTTACACCCCAAAAAGGTATCGAAACTGGTTTGGACAATTGCTGGAGCATTCCCCCTTTTGTGAACGGGATCTTCGCAAGCCTGAAGAGCTTGAAACCCATGATGAAAAAGGTGAATTTTTAATTAAAGTCAAGAAAAGAGATGAGATTTTTGAAATGGTCTATGCTTCACATCCCTTTGATGTGGTTGGGTATGACGGGTATAATTTCCCCTATGCCTTTTCAATTCACGATTTTGAACCCATAACGGGACGCATACACCAGCCGCCACCTGTGCACCAAACTTTTGAAACAAATGCTTTTGTGGTATGTTCCTTTGTGCCGCGTCTTTATGACTACCATCCGCAGTCAATTCCGGCACCCTATAACCACAGTAATATTGACAGTGATGAAGTTTTGTATTATGTAGACGGTGACTTTATGAGCAGAACCGGTGTTTCACCCGGAAACATATCTTTGCATCCCGCCGGCATTCCACATGGTCCCCATCCCGGAACGTATGAAGGAAGTATCGGTAAGAAAGAAACAAAAGAACTGGCAGTAATGGTGGACACCTTTAAGCCGTTAATGCTTACAGACGAAGCTATGAAAATAGCAGATGAAACATATTACCAATCTTGGTTGGAAAAATAGATTTAGAAAAAAGATTAAAACAACATTACCATGAGCAAAGAAGTAAAATCAGTAGACTACGGTCTCGAAAAAATATTTGAAGGAGCACAGGATTTTTTACCCCTTCTGGGTACTGACTATGTAGAATTTTATGTAGGAAACGCAAAGCAGTCAGCCCATTTTTATAAAACTGCATTTGGATTTCAGTCCTATGCATATTCCGGTCTTGAAACCGGAAATAAAGAACGTGCATCTTATGTGTTGAAACAGGATAAAATCCGTTTGGTGCTTACCACCCCCCTTTCAAGCGACTCTCCCATAAACCAGCATATTGTAAAGCATGGTGACGGTGTAAAAGTTGTTGCATTATGGGTGGAAGATGCTACTTCTGCTTTTGAAGAAACCACAAAACGCGGTGCTAAAGCATTTATGCGCCCCACAATTGAAAAAGATGAACACGGCGAGGTAGTGCGATCAGGTATTTATACCTATGGCGAGACCGTCCATATTTTTGTGGAACGAAAAAATTACAACGGGGTTTTTCTTCCGGGGTTCAAAGCCTGGGAGTCTGATTACAATCCTGAGCCGGTGGGATTAAAATATATTGACCATATGGTCGGCAACGTGGGCTGGGGCGAAATGAACCAGTGGGTCAAGTGGTATGAAGATGTGATGGGGTTTGTAAACTTCCTCTCATTTGACGACAAGCAAATTCATACAGAGTATTCAGCTTTGATGAGTAAGGTAATGAGCAACGGCAACGGAAGGATTAAATTTCCGATAAACGAGCCCGCAAAAGCTGCCAAAAAATCACAAATTGAAGAATATCTTGATTTCTATGAAGGCCCCGGTGTTCAGCACATTGCTGTAGCCACAGATGACATTATCAAAACCGTTGCACAATTAAAAGCCAGAGGTGTTGAGTTTTTACCGCCGCCACCGCAGGCATATTATGATGATATCCCACGGCGATTGGGGGAGCATATGGAGATCATGAAAGAAGACATCAATGAATTGCAAAAACTTTCAATTCTTGTAGATGCTGATGAAGAAGGATATTTACTGCAGATTTTCACAAAGCCGGTTGAAGACAGGCCTACTCTGTTTTTTGAAATCATTCAGCGAATGGGTGCCAGAGGTTTTGGCGCAGGTAACTTTAAAGCATTGTTTGAATCCATTGAAAGAGAACAGGAAAAACGAGGCACTTTATAATTTTTTTATAAATCAATAGTTTTCAGATAGATATAAACAGTAAATATTTGTGGAATGAGAATTGCAGTTATCGTTGTGAATTAAAACGTATAGACCCCATGAAACATTTCCTTATCCTCGTTATATTGCTGCTTTCCTTTTCAGGATATTCTCAAAAAAAGGCCTTTCAGGATGGTGAGTGGTTTAAGTTTAAAATTTCATATTCCAAATTTTTTAGTGCAGGTTATGCCACACTGGAAGTAAAGGAAGCCATTTTAAACGGAAAAAAAGTTCATCACATAAGGGGCTATGGTAAAAACACAGGCCTGTCCAGAATTTTTTTTAAAGTAGAGGATATTTATGAAACGTATATGGATAAGGAAAAAGACATTCCCTATCGTTTTATAAGAAACATTGATGAAGGAGGTCACACCCGTGACATTCAGGTTGATTTTGACCAAACCAAACACGAAGCGCTGGTTTTTAACAAAAAAAGGAACACCAAGGAAACATTTTCCATGCCTAAAGATGTGCAGGATATGCTTTCAACCTTTTATTATTTGAGAAATAATGTTGATGCTTCCAAACTCAAACCGGGTGATTTTACTGATGTCGACATGTATTATGGAGAAGAAAGTTTTAAGTTTCGGTTAAAGTTTTTGCGCAGGGAAGTTATAAAAACTAAATTTGGCAACATTTCAACACTTGTATTCAGGCCTTATGTTGAATCAGGCCGTGTTTTTAAAGAGAAAGAAAGTCTGACTGTCTGGATTTCTGACGATGACAACAAAATCCCTTTAAAAATCAAGGCAGACATAGCAGTAGGTTCAATCCACGCAGATCTTGACGAATTCAAAGGGTTAAAACACTGGTTTAAAATAGAAGCAAAATAAAATATGCGTGATACCGCTAAAACAGACCGCCTTTTAGATCAATTAGAGGATAAATTCAGTGCCATTGGCCAGGACCTCAATGTTCATCTCGAAGGACTTCTACACAGTAAACCCATTACCTATTGGGACTACATTCAAACCGATGCCCTTCTAAACCTTCAGATTCAAAGAACCAATCTCCCGGATGAAATGGTATTTATCATGTACCACCAAATCAACGAACTGCTGTTCAAAATGATTCTTTGGGAAATTGAGCAGGTAGCTCACAAGAAAGATTTAACAGTAGATTTTTTCTCCGAAAAGCTGATGCGCATCAGCAGATATTTTGATATGCTCACCTCTTCTTTCAATATCATGAGAGAAGGTATGGAAGCAGAACAGTATATGAAATTCAGGACCACACTCACCCCCGCAAGCGGTTTTCAAAGTGCTCAATACAGAAAAATTGAATTTGCGTCCACCGAACTAATCAATCTTATTGACAATCGTTTCAGGGCTACCATAGACAGAAACACACCTTATGAACATGCCCTTGAACACCTTTACTGGCAAGCTGCAGGCAAAGATTATGAAACCGGGAAAAAATCACAACTTTTGAGGGCCTTTGAGGAAAAGTACCGTGTGGATTTTGTAGCCTTCACGCAAGAATACAACACGATTAACCTCTATTCAAAATTTAAGAGCCTTCCGGAAGAAGTAAAAAAAGACCCAAAACTTATCCAGGCCATGCGCCACTATGATTATACTGTAAACATTACGTGGGTAATGGCCCATTATGATGCTGCAAATTATTACCTTTCCGGCGGAAAAAAAGCAACAGCCCTGGAAGCTACCGGCGGTAGTGAATGGACAAAATATATGCACCCTAAATATCAAAAAAGAATATTCTTCCCGAGTTTGTGGTCTAAACAAGAAATAGAAAACTGGGGCGTTAATGTATAATGAACATAAAAGCTTGAAGCATTGAAAAAAATTGTATCCCTCCTTTTTTTACTCACCCTGATCCTAAGTTGCAAAGATGACACTATTGAAGATGATGCCGTTGTTGAAGTAATTGAAGCTAAAATTGTTGAAGAGTTCGGTTTTCCTCTGAATGATTTTGAAGTGGTGCGTGACACCATAAAATCAGGTGATACCTTTGGGTTTATTATGGATAGGCAAGGTGTTTCACCGGCAGAGGTTTTTTCAATAGTAAATAAGGTAAAAGATTCCTTTAATTTGGCACAATTAAGAGCCGGAAGACCTTATACCATTTTAAAATCAAAAGACTCCTTATTAAAAACAAAAGTCTTTATCTACCAGCCTTCCCGCATTGATTATGTAGTAATTGATCTGAGGGACAGTATAAAAACATACCGTGACAAGCTACCCATCACTACAAAAAGAAAAACAGCCACCGGTGTGATTACCTCATCCCTTTCACAGGCTATGGAAGAAGAAGGCCTGAGCCAGGCGTTGGTACATGAACTATCCAGCGTGTATCAATGGACCATTGACTTTTTTAAATTACAAAAAGGAGATAATTTTAAAATTATCTATAACGAAAACTATATTAACGACACAATTTATGCCGGCATTGAAAGTGTGGAGGCCACCTTACTCAATCATTATGGGAAGCCTTATTACGGTTTTCGGTATACAACAGACAGTATACAAGGTATTTCAGATTATTATGACGAAAAAGCAAACACCCTTCGAAACTTCTTTTTAAAAGCCCCACTGAACTACTCCCGCATATCTTCACGCTATACCCAACGCCGTTTCCATCCGGTGCAAAAGCGCTGGAAAGCTCATTTGGGTACAGATTATGCAGCACCTCACGGAACACCTATTATGTCCACCGCAAATGGCGTTATAGAAAAGTCAGGCTATACAGCCGGTAACGGTAATTATGTTAAAGTAAAACACAACAGCACCTATTCAACGCAATATCTGCATATGTCAAAAAGGGCAGTAAATGTAGGCCAAAGAGTAAAGCAAGGTGATGTTATTGGATATGTTGGCAGTACAGGATTGGCCACAGGACCTCATGTGTGCTATCGTTTTTGGTACCATGGCAAACAAGTTGACCCTTATGCAATCAAGCTTCCTGCTGCAGAACCTATTAAGGAAAGTCATAAAGAATCTTACTTTAAACACATTGAAAGCATTCGCCGGGAAATTGACGATCTGCCGGAGAAAGAGCTTTCAGCCCTCCAATAAATAAAGGACATAAAACTTAATAAAGCAGGCTTTTTAAATAAAAAGCCTGCTTTTCTTTTGTTACCAAACCTGATCTTAACCTTATCTTACTTTCTGTCAAATGTTTACCTCTGTAATTACCTCTCTTTAGGTGGGAAAAATTGAACTATTCTTAACCTTTAGTTAAAACCGGTTGGTTGATTTATTCATTCTTTTGTAAAAAAATTAAACTAACAAACATCATGAAAAAACAACTTCTATTTTTACTTTTATTGGTCACTTCTTATGGGTTTTCCCAGGGTGTTGTTACCGGCAAAATTATAGCCGGGGACACTGATGACCCTTTGGCAGGTGCCAACATCATTGAAGCAGGAACCACAAATGGCACAATTGCAGATTTCGATGGAAATTTCACTTTGAATGTAGGTTCAAATTCAGGATCAATTGAAATTACATATTTAGGGTTTTTAAAAACAAAAAAGCTTTATTCCTTAACCAATGGTTCTGCAGACCTTGGAACAATCATTTTAGCTCCTGATGCTGATGCCCTTGATGAAGTAGTGATTATTGGTAAAGGAATTATTGACCTTGCTGCAGACAGGAAGACTCCCGTTGCAGTATCGACAATCACCGCAGCTCAAATCCAGGCCAAAGCTACAGGAAACGTAGAATTTGGGGAAGCTATGAAAAACACTCCTTCCGTCTATGTATCCAATCAAGCAGGAGGTTTTGGTGATTCACAGATTTTTTTAAGGGGTTTTGATCAAACAAACACAGCATACCTTTTAAACGGTCAGCCCATCAACGGTATGGAAGACGGAAGAATGTACTGGTCAAACTGGTCAGGAATGTCTGATGTTGCAAATGCCATACAAATTCAAAGAGGTCTTGGTTCTTCAAAATTGGCCATTTCTTCTGTGGGGGGTACCGTAAACATCATTTCTAAAACCACAGATTCAAAAGAAGGTGGTTTTGTAAGGTTTTTAGCAGGTAACGACAGTTATTTCAAAGGAACTGCCAGCTACAACACAGGGTTGAGTGATAAAGGATGGGCATTTTCGTTCCTTCTTGATCACTGGCAAGGGCATAGAAAATATTCAGAAGGCACTGCAGGACAGGGTCAAAACTATATGTTTTCTGTGGGATATAAACCCAATGAGCAGCATGCTTTTAACCTCTTGATTACAGGTGCACCTCAATGGCATGACCAAAACTTTTCAAACTCTTTGGATACGTATGAAGAAAGAGGTGAAAAATATAACGGAAATAGTGGCTTTCTTGACGGAACCAGAAAATCTGAAAGAAGAAACTATTACCACAAGCCGGTTGCTAACTTAAACTGGGACTTTGACATCAATGAAAACCTTGACCTTTCAACTGTAGCTTATGCATCCTGGGGCCGTGGAGGCGGTACAGGACCCTTTGGAAGTGGTTCAAGACCAAGAACTGAAAATGGTCTTATCGACTGGCAGCAAATCATTGACAATAATCAGGAATCAGCCGATGCTAATGGAATCGGTAACATTGATGATTCCCGAATTTTGAGAGCTAGTGTAAACAATCACAACTGGTATGGAATGCTTTCAAACTTAGGGTATACAAAAAACAATTGGAATCTGAATGTTGGTTTTGACGGTAGATTTTATAGAGGTGACCATTACAGGCAGATTGTTGACTTTTTAGGTCTTAACGGTTTTGAAGCCAATGACAGGGTTCTTACAGAAACTTTTGAGCCAAATCCTTGGCAATCTCTTTTCAACTTTGCTGATGAATCAGACAGAATTGACTATGACTATTCTGAAAACATAAACTATCTTGGTGGATTTGGTCAAGTAGAATATGCAACAGAAAGTTTTTCAATCTTTGCCCAGGGAGCTATTTCTACCCAAAGTTACCAGAGAGAAGGTAGATTTCCTTCTGACACAGAAGGTTTAGGTGAGTCTGAAAAAGTTTCAAAAGCAGGATACAATATAAAAGGGGGTATGTCTTATACCTTTGATGATAACCACTCCATTTTTGGAAATGCAGGCTTTTATTCTCGTCAGCCATACCTTGATAACATTTTTGTTGATGTAAGAAGTTCAAATGAATTGGTTTCACCGGAAATTGACAATGAGGAAATCACCGGTTTTGAAGCAGGATATCGTTTTAAAAACAACAATATCAGAATTAACCTTGATGCTTACTGGACCAAATGGGGTAACCGTTTTCTTTCAAGAGGATTCCGCGATAATTCTGATCCTGAGAACCCGGTTTTCTTTACAGATCGTTTTACTGACGTTACCCAGTTCCACAGAGGTTTTGAATATGAAGTTGAATACCGTCCTGATTATGGAAACTGGAGAATTCGCAGTTATGGCTCTATTGGAAACTGGGAGTATGACGGTGAAACGCCATTTACAAGACAAAATGATGACACAGGTGAATTCGTAAATGAGGGGGAAATTGACTTAACCGGAACCAAAATTGGTAACGCTCCCCAAACTTCATTTGGATTTGGAGGTTCTGTAGACATTATTGCAAATACTTTATCTCTTGATGCAGACTACAATATTTATACTACACTTTATGGACAAGTTAATCCATTAGATGTCGTTGCTGCTGCAGAAATGGGAGAAGTATATCAGGCGCAAATATTATCACCTTATACACTTGCTGATGCAGGTATAACCTACAGGTTTAACTTGGGTGAAAACAGATTTGTTTTCAGAGGAAATGTGTACAATGTCTTTAATGAAGCTTATGTGGGTCAGGCTGATGCCTTCGGAGTATATTTAGGAGTGGGAAGAACTTACAATGCAAGTTTACGATACAATTTCTAATATTTATTTTAAGTTTAATTCAAAAACCACTTCTTGGAAACAAGAGGTGGTTTTTTGTTAAAATAAACACTATTTTTGTTTTTCACTAAATAACTTATTTATGGCTTTAGATAGAATTTTAGACGTTGTTCATGGGTATTGGGCATATCTTGTTTTACTTATTTTGCTTTTAGCATCTTTTAATGCAATCGTAAAGTATTTTTCAAATCAACCTTTTGGGGCAAAAGACTTCAGGGTCTCATTATTTGGGTTGATCGTCACGCATATTCAGGTGTTGGTGGGTCTGCTTCTTTATTTTGCACATCCCACACTGGGCTTTGGCTCTTTCAGAAACCCAGATTTAACTACGGCAGATATTATGGGATCTTCTGAGTTAAGGCTATATGCCGTTGAACACCCCCTCATAATGATTATTGCAGTGATTTTGATTACCATAGGCTACTCAAAACATAAAAAGCAGCTTACCTCAAAGGGGAAATTCAAAATGCTGGCAATATTCTATACCATTGCTTTTATTTTGATTTTAAGCAGGATTCCCTGGGATCATTGGCTGTATTCATAGCCTGAAGTATCAGCACTTAATAAAAAAGCACCTGTAAGTTTTACAGGTGCTTTTTTTTATGATTTCGTATTAAGCTTATTCAGATACTTCCTTGATCAACAATGCATAGACCGGGAAGTGATCACTGTAACCTCCTGTGAAACCTCCATCAGCAAAAGCCCTGTATGGATACCCTTTGTATCTTCCCCTGGGATTTGCCAGGTAAGGGGGGTTGTAGATTCCTGCTTTGTAGAATTGATATGTGGAGTAGTCTTTACTTAGAAGCCCTGCTGAGACAAGTACCTGATCAAATAAGTTCCATCCGTCCCTCCAGGCAAGCGTTCCAAACCCTTTTTTATACATATCTGCCATGGGATTGTAAATCTCTTTGATTTTAACTTTATCTCTGTCTGACTTTGCTTTCAGTACATCTTTGATGCTTTCATTGCTTGGATCATCATTAAAATCACCCATGTTGATAATTTTTGCATAAGGATCCAGGCTGTGAAGTGAGTCTATTATTTGTTTATTCAATTCTGCAGCTTTAATCCTGTTTGGTCTGCTTCGGGCTTCTCCCCCGCTTCTTGACGGCCAGTGGTTCACTATAATATGAACCTGATCACCATCAAGCAAGCCACTTACTACAAGCTGGTCTCTGGTATAAATTCTTTGGGTAACATCATTGTTGGAATACAGCTGTAACTCTCTGCTTTGTGAGTTTGTGGGCACAAAAAGCTTTTTTTGATATATCAAAGCTACGTCAATCCCACGCCTGTCTGGAGAATGATAATGAATAATGCCGTAATCACTTTTCAATAAAGGCTCCTGGTTGAGAAGATCTTCAATGACTTTTCGGTTTTCAACTTCGCAAAATCCAACGATTGCCGGCGGGTTACCGGTAACATCTGCGCCAATTTCTGAAATCACTTTTGCCAGGTTTTCCAGTTTTTTCTCATAGACTTCCTGAGAGTAAAACCCCTCTCCTCTGGGGTTTCTGTCTTGGTAAACCGTAAATTCATCATCTTCTACGGAAAAAAGATTTTCAACATTATAGAATGCCACTGTATTGACTTTGTATGTCTTCTTTTCCTGACCGTAACCATTGAAAAGATTGATAATAAGGGTAAATACTACTAGTACTTTAATGTGCTTCATTTTATAGATATATTAACTTTATGTAAACCAGAATGCAAAACTTGCGCCAAAGGTATATAATTCATTTAAATAATGTAATTTTGCCATCGAATTATAATAATTTCTTAATCTATTCAAATCAAAACCAATTTCGAATGAAAAAACACATGTTAACTTTGTTGTTATGCTTTTCAGTCTTAGGCTTTGCACAGGCACAGGAAGCTACAATAAAGGGTAGAGTGGTTGACACCAATTCAGGAGAGCCTATTCCTGATGCACAAATTAGTATTCAAGAAAGTATTCACAGTGTATCTTCAGATACTAACGGAAATTTCACTATCTCAAGTTCAGATTTGCCTCAAGGTGAGCAGGTTTTAATTGTAGAGAAAAATGGGTATACTACATTAAGGTTTCCCATTACAATTGAAAGTGGTGGCAATTTAAACTTTGATCCCATTTTAATGGAAGTTGACTTTGCAGAAGCCCAATCTCAAATTGGGGTTATCTCACTGGCTGATGATGAGTTAGACCAGGACGACGGAACTTCAACAAATGTTTCCGGGCTTTTACAAGCATCAAACGATGTTTTCTTAAACGCTGCGGCATTTGATTTCAGCGCAACATTCTTCAGGCCCCGGGGATATGATAACGCAAATGGAAAAGTTCTTATCAATGGTATTGAAATGAACAAACAGTTTGACGGAAGACCACAATGGGGGAACTGGGGTGGTTTAAACGATGCTCAAAGAAATCGTGATTTCTCAATGGGACTCTCTCCAAGTGACTACACTTTTGGAGACCTTGCAGGTACTACAAACATTGTGATGAGAGCATCACAGTACCGTTCCGGAGGACAAGTTTCATATGCTACTGCAAACAGAACATATGAAGGCAGGGTGATTGGTTCATACAACTCAGGACTTAATGAAAATGGATGGGCTTACTCAGTTTTAATTTCCCGAAGATTTGGCCAAGAAGGCTATGTTGATGGAACACTCTATGATGCCAATTCCTTTTTTGCTTCTGTTGAAAAGAAGTTAAACGATGCACATAGTTTAAACTTTTCCGCTTTTTACACGCCTAACCGAAGAGGTCGATCAACAGCTATTACCGAGGAGGTATATGACCTTAAAGGAAGACAATACAACCCATTTTGGGGAAAACAAGACGGTGAGATTAGAAATGCAAGAATCAGGGAAATAGAAGAGCCCGTCTTTATGCTTAACCATTACTGGGACATTTCTGAAAAAACCAAATTGAATACCAATTTGGGATATCAATTCGGAAAAATAGGAAACACACGCATTGATAACAATGGAACAAACCTCGTTCTTTTAAATGGACAGGAAAGTTATATTGGTGGTGCCAGAAATGCTGACCCTAATTATTACCAAAGACTTCCCAGCTACTTTTTGAGATTTGAAAACCCAAATGCGGTTGATTATCAAAATGCCTTTCTTGCTCAGCAGGAGTTCTTAAATGACGGCCAGTTTAACTGGAGCAATCTTTATCAGGCAAATCAAATAGCTTTGAATAATGGCAAGAATGCTGTATATGTTATTCAGGAAGACAGAATTGATGATACTCAAATAACTGCAAATACTATTTTAAGTTCTATTGTAAACGAAAATGTCACTATTAATGGGGGTCTAAATTTCAGATCTTTGAAAAGTGAAAATTTTGCAAACCTTAAGGACCTTTTAGGAGGTTCAGGATATTTGGACATTGATGCATTTGCTGAAGAGTCAATTGAGGTACTTGCCAGTGATATTGCTCAAAGTGATTTGAGAAACAGAAACAGAATAGTAGGTGAAGACGAGCGTTACAAATATAATTATGAAATTGATGCAACTGTAGCAGGAGGTTTTGCACAGGCACAATTCAAATACAGAACAATCGATTTTTATTTAGCGGGTCAAGCAACCCAAACATCTTACCAAAGAAACGGCCTTTTTGAAAATGGTTATTTCCCGGGAGAACGCTCTTTTGGTGAAAGTGAAAAACTTGACTTTACAGACTATGGCTTTAAGGGAGGTTTAACTTATAAACTCACCGGGCGCCATCTTTTCGACTTGAACGGTGCATATATGACAAAAGCACCTGGCATAAGAAATTCGTTTTCAAATGCACGACAAAGCAATGATGTTGTTATAGGACTTGAAAGTGAAAAAATCCAATCTGTAGATGCGAGTTATATTTATCGCTCACCCATCATCAAAGCACGATTGACAGGTTTTTATACAACTATTCAAGATGCTACTGAAATAGGGTTTTTCTTTACCCAGTCAATTCAAGGGCAAGGTTTTAATAATAATGCTGCATTCGTTCAGGAAATTTCAACCGGTGTGGATAAATTGCATATAGGAGGAGAGTTAGGAGTTGAAGCCCAGGTGACACCCACCATCAAATTAAAGGCAGCAGCCTCTGTGGGTCAGTATACATACAATAACAACCCTAATGTTTATTATACAAGTGTTGACTTTGAAAACCCGCTTACTTTTGGTGACGGAACATCAAAATTAAAAGACCTGCATCTTTCAGGAGGCCCTGAACGTGCATACCAGTTAGGCTTTGAATACCGTGATCCTGACTTTTGGTGGGTGGGAGCGACCACAAACTATTTCTCAAATGCTTATATAAACGTTAGCAAACTGAGAAGAACTGATGCCTTTACTACAGACACAGACGGTCTGCCTTTTAATGATTACAACGAAGACACTGCCAGAACACTGTTACAACAAGAACAGTTTGACGATTATATGTTGGTTAATATTGTTGGCGGAAAATCCTGGAAAATAAATGATTATTTTGTAGGTTTCTTTGCAACAATCAATAACGTTTTTAATCAGGAGTTCAGAACCGGAGGCTTTGAAGATTCCAGAAACGCAGATTACAGAAGCTTATCTGAAGAATCAAGAAGGGATACTCCTGTTTTCGGTTCCAGATATTTCTTTGGAAACGGAACAACATATTACATCAACGCATATTTCAGATTTTAAAAAAACAATATAAATTAAGCAACAATGAAAACAATAAAATTTAATAAAATAGTAATGTTACTACTCGCTTTAGTAGTAGTTACCTCGTGTGTTAAAGACGATGATTTTGACACGCCAGACCTGAACATTGAAGAGCCCAATATCAACCCGGCAGATGTAATTCAAATTCCCGCTCTTGCCGGAATTCTTGAGCAATCAGATGAATCAATCGTTAGTTTCAGCGAAACCGGAAAATATGTTTCAGGATATGTGGTTTCAAGTGACGAAGGCGGAAACTTCTTCAAGCAACTTATCATTCAGGACAATTTTGAAAACCCAACCCGAGGTGTAAAAGTTCTTGTTGATGTAAGCCCTCTTTTTGTAACTTATGAGGTGGGAAGAAAAGTATTTATAAAATTAGACGGTCTTGCTGTTGGAACTGCAAACGGTGTCCTAAGCTTAGGATTTGCTAACGGCAACTCCATTGAACGCATCTCTTTTGCAGAAAGGGAAGATTTTATCATTCGCTCTCCTCAAGTTGAAACCATTGTTCCTAAGCCATTAACTATTGCACAGTTTTCTGAAGAAAATGAAAATTTATTTATCAGACTTACTGATATGCAATTCAACAGAAATGAATTGGGTAAAACATTTGCAGCAGAAGGTGGAGACCAGTTTGATGGTGAGCGCGTTATAGAGAGCTGTGCTACCGGCAATTCTGTGGTTTTAAGCACAAGTACCTTTGCTGACTTTAAAGGCTTACAAGTGCCTGCTGAAACAGGAAGTATCGATGTCATACTTACACGTGATTTCTTTGATGATTTTTACACGGTTTACTTAAACAGTCCGGAAGGTATCAATTTTGACAGTTCTGAAAGATGTGATCCCGCCGAGATAAATTGTGGGTTGGCTCCTGCAGCAGGTCCAAATCAATTGTTCTTTGATAATTTTGAAACACAAACGATTAATACCCCAATTTCAGGGAATGGATGGACTAACTTTGTTGAAGCCGGTTCTGAGGCCTGGGAGGCTTATGAAGATAATGGTGCAAACCAATCTTTAGGAATTTCTGCACGTTGTGGTTCCTTCAATTCAGGTGATGCAAGTACAATTTCATGGTTAATAACTCCTGAAATTCCTTTGGCCAATGCAAATCAGGCTACAATTGAATTTAAAACTTCAAACAGCTTTGCTGATGCCAGTGAAATGGAAGTTCTGTTTTCTAGTGACTGGGATGGAACTCCTGAAAATATCACATCTGCTTCCTGGGATTTACTTGCTGACGCAACAATTGTTCAAAACAGCGATCCTTTCCCGGATTGGATTTTCTCCGGTATCGTAGATTTATCTTGCGTTGAAAACAATGGATATTTTGCATTTAAATACATAGGTAGCGGCGCTGCCGGTTCTGATGGTACTTATGAACTTGATGATATCATAATCAGTTCTTTCTAAGAAAAGTATTATAAAAATTATTCAAAAACACCTTCCTACCCGGGGGGTGTTTTTTTATGCTTATTAATTACATATACTACCTCTTCACTTCCTCTTTAAAAAGAATTTCCGGCTTGTCTAAATTGAATATTTACAACTACTTTACTGGCGTACACTAACCCTGATATGCCGGTTTCAGGCTTGATTATGGAAAAAGGTTTTATAGCCACGGGATTGTTTTAAACAGGGAACATACTTGTCTTAAGATACAGGAAAAAATGCTGCAGGATGAAGTAGCTGCAAACGATTCGGGCAGCTTTCGGAAAATAGAAAAAACCCTCATCTAAACAAATAGACAAGGGTTTTTGGTTGGTTAGTTAATTGATTTAACTAAGGTACTATCTTTTGGTAATTATAAACTCTGAACGTCTGTTCTCTTGGTGCTGTGCTTCTGTACAATTACTTCCGCAAGCCACTGCAGGTCGCTCTTCACCAAATCCTTCGCCGCTAATCCTGCTTTCATCTATGCCTTTTGAAATAACATATTGCACTGTGGATTGTGCTCTCCTGTTGGAAAGTTGTTTGTTGTAAGCATCAGAACCTCTGTTATCAGTATGTCCCTCAACTTTTATTTCCATATCAGGATACTTTTTCATTATCTGAACCAGTTTATCCAATTCAAGGGCAGCCTGTGGTTTGATATTGTGCTTGTCAAAATCAAATAAGATAGGATTGAGCACTACTTTATCATCCACAACAATTTCATCTATGGGTCTTAGCATAATCTCTGCCGGAACATTTTTACTTGAGGTAGAAACTGTAACTGCATTAGACTCATAACCATCAACAGAAGCTTGTACCGTGATGGTCTGATCACATTCAATTTCAAAAGAGGCACGACCGTCAGCACCGGTACTTTTTGTGGTCAACCTGTTTTGGTTTGCATCATATAAAGCTACAGTGGCACCTGATAAAGGTCTGTTAGTATTACTGTCCATTACAATGCTTTGAATGGTGGAGACACAAAGCTCTTTTATACGGTAGATGTTATCGCTGCCGGCTTCCTCACTCCCACCTCTGTTAGAAGAAACAAATCCTTCCTGCGTAGCCTGGTTCATACTGAATGAAAAGTCGTCAGAGCTACTGTTGATAGGCAATCCAAGATTTTTAACCTCTCCTGCACCTCCATTTGCTGATAAAAACACATCAAGACCTCCTAAGCCAAGGTGAGCATCACTGGAGAAATAAAGGGTTCCGTCCTGGCCTACTGATGGAAAGACTTCTTTGCCCTCTGTATTGATGTTAGTTCCTAAATTTTGAGGAGTACCAAAGGATCCGTCTGCATTGATAGAAACTTTGTAAATATCAGAGTCACCTTGTCCTCCGGGCATATCAGAGACAAAATAGAGTGTCTTCCCGTCAGGACTCAATGCAGGGTGACCCACAGAATACTCAGAATTGTTGAAAGGCACAGGCTTCACATCTCGCCACCGGCCATCCACCAATTCTGCATAATAAATATTCAATTGGTTGATTCCTTCATCATCTTTTCGGTATTTTCCGTCATAGTAATCATTTCTGTCAAAATACATTCTTTTCCCATCTGCAGTAACGGCAACAATCCCTTCGTGGTATTTGGTATTCACATCACCTTTTACCAATTGTACATTTGAAACTTTACCACCTGTAAAAGCGGCTTCATAAATATCTAAAAAGGGTTCCTGGTTTCTTCCGTAGTTTTTTCGCGTAATATTCCTTGCAGAAGAAAAGTAGATTTTATTTCCCACTTCATTTACACCAAAATCTGAATAACTACTATTTAAATCGCCCATAATGGTGGCGGTAAACTTTGGCTTTCCTTCAAGAATCTGTGGGATATAATTGGGATTATTTTTAAAATCAACGGCACGTGAATCGTTGGGCTTCATCTGGGCAAACTTATTCATCATCTCATTTGACTCGTCAAATTTGCCGTTTGCCTTTAAGGTCTGTGCATAGTTGTATACAATTTCCGGATTTACATCTGGATTTGTAACAACCCTTTTGTAAAAGGGCTCAGCTTTTTCTGTGTCATTAATTAAAAAGTAAGATTCTGCCAGTTGTGTGTAAACATAGTCGTCTGCTTTTCCTTTTTTTATCAAATCTTGATATTCTTTTGCAGCTTTGACATATTCAAATCTTTCAAAATGTTTGTCGGCTTTTTTGGTGTCTTTGTTTTGAGCAAACGTTAAGGTGGTGCTCGCTACTATAAGAAATACTATTGTATATAATTTTTTCATGTCTTTTTGCTTAGTTGGATTAGAAATATCTTGGTGAACGTAATACGCGCTTGTTAAAGAACACGTCAAATGTCAGTATAACTTCGTGGGAAGCCGGAGCTACAACATCCAGGTCTGATACTACGTGGTCATATGCATAGCCCACCCGAATATTTTCTGTAACCTGAAAACCAACGAGCCCACTAAAAGAATCGTCTAAACGATAAGATGCTCCAATTTCAAATTTGTCATAGAAAAGCGCATTTAAGTTTGCATCAAATGAAAGTGGTGACTCAAAAGCTGATTTCACCATTACGGAAGGCTTTAACTTAAAGTTGTCATTAACCTGAAACACATATCCTGTTGTAGCAAAAAAGTGCTGTGTTTCTGAGCCATACTTTAAACCGTTCTCGTCAAGATGTACAGAGTTTAAGAAATTAGGAACCGATACTCCCAGATAAAAATTATCTGTGTAGAAAAACGCCCCTGCTCCTATATTGGGATAGGTATTGTTAATATCCTGAGAAAAGAACGGGTCATTATCATCCTGAACCTCCAAACCTGCAAGACCCACATCGTGAAATGTAGCTCCTGCCTTCAAACCCAATGCAAGATTTGCTTGACCGCCGAGTTGCAAGGTGTAAGAAAAGTCAACATACACATTGGTTTCTTTAATCGGGCCCAGTTCATCTTTAATGGCTGATAAACCCAAGCCTACTTTTTCACCTATCGGGGAATGCCCTGAAAAGGTAATAGTCTCCGGGGCTCCATCCAGGCCGGACCATTGTTTTCTGTACAATGCCGTAAGGGACAGGCTTTCTTTAGATCCTGCATAGGCAGGGTTTATTACATTCATATTGTACATATATTGCGTGTACTGCGGATCTTGTTGTGCACTCAAATCCTGAAAACCAAGGATTAAAATTAAGATGAGTAATAGTGAGAATTTTTTCATTATGTATTATTTGATTGTTATGTTAGTGATTAAGTGAGATTACTTATTTAAATATAAATATCCGGTTTTGTTTTCTTCTGCTGATTTTATTACGTAGAAGTAATTCCCCACAGGCAATTCTTCCCCGTCATTTGTTTGGCCGCACCATTCATTTATATAATCATTTTGCTCGAAGACAACCCTCCCGTGACGATTTAATATAATCAACTCCAGAGGTCCTGATTCATCGCTCAAAAATTCCAGGTCAAAGCATTCGTTAAGGCCATCACCATTGGGCGAGATTCCTTGTGTAATTACACAATTCTCATTTTCATAATACTCAACTGTTATTTCATCACCTGAAACACAGCCATTATCATCAACCACTACGCTATATAAACCGGCATCAGTAATTGTAATGGTTGACCCGGTTTGGCCGGTAATAACGCCACCGTCGACAAACCACGTGTAAAGTACACCATCTGAAGCTCCATTTGATGGGGTGGCGTTCAGTGTAAGCTCATCCTGAGCACACTTTATAACATTCACACCCAGATCTACAGCCGGGAGCTCCCTGAAATTAACATTGATATCATCAGTCTCGGTACAACCCAGATAGCTGACTTCGACACTATAATTACCGGAGGTGGTTACATTGATACTAAAAGTCGTCTCACCTGTGCTCCACAAATAAGTGGCATCACCGGGGTCAATTCCTTCAACTACGGGCACAATTTCATAGATTGCTTCATCACAAGGGAAAGCATCTGCACCAAGGTCTACCGTGAAGTCTGAAATAACCACTGAAATGGTATCTGTTGCGGTACAGTCGAGTTCTGTAGTTACTTCTACTGTATAATCGCCAATTTCTGTAACCTCAAGTATTGCTTGATCAGCTCCTGCAATCAAGTCACCATTGAAAAACCATTCATAGGTAACATCCCCCAGGTCTTCAAGGTTTTCAGGGGTGGCATCAAGTTCTGCAAATATTTCATCACAAACCAGTATATCCTCGCCCAGATCAATTATTGGTGAGGCTTTGAATTCTACGGTAATTTCATCTGTTATAACACAATCAGGTGCATCCGGATTTTGAATTTCCACACCATAAAGACCGGGTTCGGTTACGGTTAATGAAGTACCTGTTTCCCCGGGGATTACATCCCCGTTAAAAAACCAGGTGATTTCACTTCCCGCAGGGGCATCTACAGAAAGTATGAGTTCTTCATCGTCACAGATGGCTGTACCATCTGCAATGGTGATATCATCTCCCAGATCTGCATCTCCTATAAAGAAACTACCTCCCTCTATAAATACTGCAGAATCCCATGAAGAGTCATTCCTGTCTGCGATAACGAGTTTCATCCTGTAGGGATTGCTGGGTGTAACATATTGCCAGGCCTGCATGAGAACAGTATGTCCGTTAAGGTTTACAGGTGCTGTAGCAGGAGGCTGACCTGTTGTGCCATAATAAACATCAAAAAACTCAGGGTTTTCAGAGCTACAAGAGCCATTGTGCGCATCATCCCTGATAGTAGTTACTGAAATGGGAGTTTCAGTAGGGGTGTCAGGAACCACAGCCATATTTACAATCTCCCCGGTTACCTGATCCTCAAGAAAAAAAGCAAAAGCATCAGAAAATGAACACTGAAATGTTCCGTACTCATTTGAACCAAAAACAAAGTTAAAACTAATGGAATCTGTCAAAGGGGTAAAGTCAAACTCCATAATCGTGGCATCGTTATAGGATGTCAAACCCGGGTCAATTCCCAAAGCTTGAATATAATCAAAGAGTTGTGTGTCGCCGGGCCATCCAGCGCCTGGCCAGGTGTTTGTTGTGTTGGGCCCGGGGGCTCCACTAATATCTCCGGTAGCCAATAGTACCCCATTTTGCATTGGAAAATTGGGATTTGTATTCTCAAAATATCCAATTCCGTTACCTGCCCCAAAATCGGTGCCGGTAGTGGTATCTATATTGTTAACTATCGCACAGGGCGAATTGATCAGTACTTCAGTAACCAGCTCCTCGTGTGTATACTCAGTAGCCGAAACTGTGATTACTTGTGCTTGTGTAAATAGGGATGCAAGCAAAAGTAAAAAAGTGGAAAATAAAGTTTTTTTCATGGTTAGTATTGTTTTAATTGGAATCTCTGTTTATATATACCCACCCTGTGGCTTCTGAGCCATATGTGGGATCATTTTCAGTAAATCTTATTACATAAAAGTAAGTTCCTGTTGGCAGTTCATCTCCATTACTACTTTGACCACACCATTCATCTGAATAGTTATCCTGCTCATACACCACAATACCATAACGATTGAAGATTGAAAGCATCGCAACGCCACTCCTGTTGTTTAAAAACTGAAGGTCAAAACAGTCATTCATGTTATCACCATTCGGGGAAATTCCCTGTGAAATGACACAGTTTAATGCTGTAGCCTCAACCTCGGCTGAACCGGAACAGTCTCCTTTTTGAATTTCAACACGATACACATCAGAAAGATTTGAAGGGGTATCAGGAAGTGTAATGGTTAAGGTGTTTGAAGTTTCGCCGTCAATTATAGTTCCATTTAAAAACCAGGTAAAGGTCACATCTGTTTCTGAAGTTTCGGCCGTAAGAATTACTTCTTCACTTTCACATCCTGAAACAGGAGCTCCCAGAGAAACTTCCAGGTCGCCAATGGGTGAAATGGTGATACTGTCTGTGCTCTCACAGTCACCTGCAGCTACTGTAACTGAATAAGTCCCATAATCCAGAACTTCAAGCTCTGGCCCGGTCTCTGCAAGAGGGTCTCCATCAAGTGACCAGGCATAGGTAACATCACCGGCTGCATAGTTTGAAGGAGTCGCATCCAGAGACACGGCATTTTCAAAACAGGTTTCAAAATTATCTCCCAACTCAATCGCCGGACTTTCATTGAATTCAAGAAAGATAGCATCTTCAACGGTGCAGTCTGCTAAAGAGACTTCCACACTATAGGTATCTGTTGTAGAAACCGTAATGGTAGGAGTGGTTTCACCTGTACTCCATAAATATGTAACATCATTGGGGTCTGCACCGGTTATTGTGGGTACAATTTCAAAACTGTCAACATCACAAAAAGACTGATCTGGCCCTAAATCAACTGAAATGGAATTATCAAGAAATATGGAAACATCATCTGTCAAAACGACCACATCACCGTTACAGCTGTTTGTATATGTAACACGTGCAGTATAAGTCTCCTCACCGTCCGGTGTAACCGTTATACTGGTATCTGTACTAACGACATTCCCGTCACTGTCAAGCCATTCAAAAACAAAGGTGGGCAATCCTTCCGGTGAAAACTGCCAGGCTTCATTGGTAGCTTCCCATGGAGAATCTGAAGTATTTCTTCCCGGCGGCACATAAGCAACTGTCCCAGCATTGTTTTGAATACCTAAGGCAGCATTACCATCATTCCAGCTAGGACAAACGGGTTTGTCTTGTATATAAATCTCAATCACGTTTGAGAACTCATAAAAAACTGCCATATGGGTTGCCAGTAAATCATTACAGGAAAACATAGGCACTTCAAAATAGGCTACCACCAATACACGATTGGGATACTCTCCCAGAACTTCATACCCTATTTCTTCAACTGTAGACACCGATGGGTCAATATCGTGAACGGGAGTAAATACATTGGCCTCAGACAGGGCATCCTGAGTGTTATTTGGTAAGTCCTGATCAAAAGACCATGCATTTGTAATATCGTCAGGGTCTACCTCAAAGCGTAAGACACCGTTGGAACCCACCTGAAATTGCTGTTCCAGATTTCCAAAAAAACAGAAGTCAAAAGGTAAATCCTCAACAACAGACCATCTGTCATCAAAATTAGGATTTAATTGATTGGCTAAACCGTCAAAAGAAAAAGGAGGGTTATAAGGAATTGTAGATACTGTATATTCTTCACTTATGGTTTCAAAAGTTTCCAAAAAATCTGCCGTCAAGGTAACACTGCTACCCACCTGATCACAGGGTATCGTTTGGTCAGATCCCGCATCAACAAATAAACTTCCCGGCCCCTGAGCGGTAGCCACAACTCCGGAGCACAAAAGCACCAGAATTAAAAAGTTTTTGTTATTTATTGATTTTAAGGGTGTTAATTTTTTTAAATTTTCAGCAAACTTAAAAAAGCTGCGTAGTTGTTTTTTCATAATGTTAAGTCGTTTTGAAGTAGAAAGCACTAAAGTAAGAAATTAAAGTAGATTAAGAAACGGTTAACTTTTCATTTCGGGTGAAATGCATATTTTGACGATGAAAAACATAATGGAGTTTGTAATAATTTTAATAAAACAAGCCTCTTCTATTTTTCGTTCCATTCTTTTCATTTTCATACAAAAAGAAATATCTATTTAGATTAAAAAGTAGAAATCATACTGCATAAATTCGTAACAAATAAATCAAATATAATTTAGAACCATTCTAAAATAGCTATACAATGCAATGCCACCCGCTAAAAGTTTAGGGACCATAAAACCTGCTTAGCCTCTCAGGGCTCATGAATTACTAAAATGACACAGATCACCCTATTGACCAAAAAAAGAGGGGTTTTCTCCCAGCCTTGTTCTAGTGAGCCTTTTAAAAATGACCACACTAAGAACTCATGTGGGAGGAATGTAAAAAAGTACAGGAAGAAGGAATGCTTTTTGAGAGTTAATCTGGCATACCTGAAGCTTCTTATTCTAATATAATGGGAATTCCCTTAACAAAATCCCAACTTTTTTATTCCTTCATTCTAATTGTGTAATTTTGCCCAACAAACAAACCTATGCTGGAAAAACTTGAAATAGAATATGAAAAAGCCATCTTAATTGGCTTGGTGACGCAACATCAAAGTGAAGAAAAAGCCATTGAGTATCTCGATGAACTTGAGTTCCTGGCTTACACTGCCGGCGCTGAAGTGGTGAAACGCTATATGCAAAAAACCGATAAACCCAACCCAAAAACCTTTATCGGTACCGGGAAAATGGAAGAAGTGCGGCAATTTGTGGAAGCCAATGATATTGGCACAGCGATTTTTGATGACGAATTATCGCCTGCGCAACAAAAAAACATCGAAAAAATATTAAAGTGCAAAATCATTGACAGAACAAACCTGATTCTGGACATTTTTGCGCAGCGTGCTCAAACAAGTTATGCCCGCACTCAGGTAGAGTTGGCACAATATGAATATTTGCTGCCGCGCCTTGCCGGGATGTGGACCCACCTGGAGCGTCAGCGAGGGGGTATCGGGATGCGCGGTCCCGGGGAAACTGAGATTGAAACAGACAGACGTATCGTAAGAGACCGCATCTCCTTGCTCAAAGACAAACTCAAAACCATTGACAAACAAATGGCGGTTCAGCGAGGCAATCGCGGTGCATTGGTGCGTGTGGCACTGGTGGGGTATACCAATGTTGGGAAATCAACCCTGATGAACACCATCAGCAAGTCTGAAGTGTTTGCTGAAAACAAATTGTTTGCAACCCTTGACACCACGGTGAGAAAAGTAGTAATTGGCAACCTACCCTTTCTGCTTACAGACACGGTGGGTTTTATCAGGAAACTTCCCACCCAGTTGGTAGAATCCTTTAAAAGTACGCTGGATGAAGTGCGTGAGGCAGACCTTCTCCTTCATGTGGTGGATATATCCCACCCAAACTTTGAAGACCATATCGATTCTGTTCATCAAACCCTTGACGAAATTAAAGGCAGGGACAAACCCATGCTTATGGTTTTTAATAAAATTGATGCATACACCCCCGAAACCATTGATGAAGATGACCTGATTACTGAAAAGACAAAAGCACATTATACACTTGAGGAATTGAAAAGTACCTGGATGAGTAAAGTAAATGGCGATGTGGTATTTATTTCGGCGACCGAAAAAATCAACCTGGAAGAATTCCGGAAAAAGGTTTATGATATGGTGCGCGAAATTAATGTACAACGCTTCCCATACAACAATTTCCTCTATCCGGACTTTAGTGAGGAAATGTAGAACCTTTAAAGTTTATGGCTTATTAAGAGTGGTTTAAAACCCACTCTTTTTTATTGATAGGTCAATATAACTTTTGATGCTTGCACCTCAAGGTTAACGTCACGTCCCATAATTAAAGCTATGTTGTTTTCCATATGCCCGGCAGGAAAGTCATAACATACCGGGAAATCATACTCTGAAACAACTTCTGAAATAATGTCTTTGGCGGTTTTCCCGAAAGGGTTATCATTTTTAAAACCAAAGGCCTCAGTATTATCCCTCATATCACTCATTCCACCGACAATCAAACCTGCCAGTTTCTCAAAATAACCGTTGCGTTTCATATTTTGCGTCATCCGGTCGATATGATATAAATATTCATCCAGGTCTTCAATAAATAAGATTTTTCCATCTGTATTAACTGCTGAAGGACTTCCGAAAAGGGAATACAATACCGAAAGGTTTCCACCGATTAATTGACCCTTGGCCCTTCCTTGTCTGGAAGAAGCATCCTGAATTTCATACTTTATAATATGTGATTTTCCAAAGAGGGCATTGCGAAGAGAACTCCTGGTCAAGCTTGTTTTTTTGGTAATCTCCCTCGCCATCTCTGCGTGTATGGTTTCATAACCCAACTTGTGAAGGTGACTGTGCAATACTGTAACATCACTATAACCCACAATCCATTTGGGATGTTTTTTAAAAGGTGTAAAGTCGAGATGGTCAATCATGCGCACGGTACCATACCCACCGCGGGCACACCAGATGGCTTTGATATCAGGGTTATCAAGCATCTCCTGAAAATCTGAAATACGGAGGGCATCACTTCCGGCAAACTGGTTCTCTGCGACGCCAATGGTTTTTCCCACAACAGCTTTCAACCCCCACGTTTTTAATAAGGCAATAGCAGGCTCGATTTCTTCTAAAGAAATTTTTCGTGCTGTGGAGACAATAGCAACAGCATCTCCTTTTTTGAGATGTTCCGGTTTAATCATTTCCTAAGTGATAAATAATATTGCCCACTCTCAAGTCCAACTCATCCATTTCTCCCTGTGTGGGTTCAATAATGCCGTCAGTATAAAATTTTGGTTTAGGCTCTATCGCCGGTTTGAGAAAAACACGCAAGTTACTGTTTTGAAGGTTTCCTCCATTCCAGTCAACTGCCCCGCTGTAATCCCAGCCAAAACCATATACTTTAATGGGTTTGCCGTTGCGTTCAACAAGCTCAGCATATGATGTGCCAACACCAATCCCCAAACTGGAAACCCAGTCACCATTTTTAGAGAAGACAACCTGATAAAGGTCTTCTCTTTTAATAGTTTCCCAGATTAAATGAATTTCATTCTTGGTTCCCGGGTATAATATAGTGTATGCGCGCTCAGCAGTTCCTTCTTCATAAAGACCAATGTCTTCCCTAAAGTCTGCATTGGGGTACCTTCTTTTAAGGGCTTCAGGTGTGGGGTCTTTTATAATATCTTCAATAATAAAAGTCTCCGCCGGGGGTTTGGAATCTACTTCAGAAACACTTTTTTTTCCTTTGCACGATACGATTAAGCATAATACTCCTATAAAGATGAACTTTTTCATAAGTTGGTTGTTTTATATAAAATTAGAGATAAATACCCGCAAACAAATTCCCTTTTGCAATAAATTAACGCTAATTATCTTTGTGTTGCTTACATTTGTAGCACTAAAATTCAGCATTTCTTTTCATGAACACACCAAAACGTTACACCATCACCGCAGCACTGCCTTATACTAACGGGCCCATTCACATTGGCCATTTGGCAGGGGTTTATGTCCCGTCAGATATTTATGCACGCTACCTGCGTATGCAAGGGAAAGATGTAGCTTTTATTTGCGGAAGCGATGAACACGGTGTGGCAATTTCTATGAAAGCGAGAAAAGAAGGCGTCACACCCCTTGAAATTACAGATAAATTTCACACCATTGTGAAAAAATCTTTTGAAGATTTTGGAATTACCTTTGACAACTATTCCCGCACTTCGGCGAAAATCCATCACGAAACAGCCTCTGAATTCTTTAAAAAACTCCACAGCGATGGAAAGTTCATTGAAGAAGTCACCGAACAATTGTATGACCCCGAAGCAGAACAGTTTTTGGCAGACCGTTTCGTCACAGGAACCTGTCCCAAATGTGGTCACGACGAAGCCTATGGCGACCAGTGCGAAAAATGTGGCACCTCGCTAAACGCTACTGATTTAATAAACCCAAAATCAACCATCACAGGAGCCGTTCCGGTACTGAAAAAGACCAAACACTGGTTCTTACCTCTGGAAAACTATGAAGATTTCCTAAAACAATGGATACTCGTTGACCATAAAAAAGACTGGAAACCCAATGTGTACGGACAAGTAAAATCGTGGATTGACGATGGCTTACGCCCGCGTGCCGTCACCCGCGATCTGGATTGGGGCATCCCCGTACCCGTCGAAGGCGCCGAAGGAAAAGTGTTGTATGTTTGGTTTGATGCCCCCATTGGTTACATTTCTTCAACTAAAGAGTGGGCTGCCCGAGAAGGAAAAGACTGGGAACCTTACTGGAAAAGTGACGATACCAAACTGGTGCATTTTATAGGGAAAGACAATATTGTGTTTCACTGTGTTATTTTCCCGGCCATGCTCAAAGCGGAAGGCAGCTATATTTTGCCTGACAATGTGCCTGCCAACGAATTCCTGAACTTAGAAGGCAGCAAATTGTCAACGTCCAAAAATTGGGCAGTATGGTTGCACGAGTATCTGGAAGATTTCCCAGGGCAAAAGGATGTATTGCGCTATACGCTTACGGCAACAGCTCCTGAAACCAAAGACAACGATTTTACCTGGAAGGATTTCCAGGCGCGGAACAATAATGAATTGGTTGCCATTTTCGGCAATTTTATCAACCGTGTGGCGGTTTTGACCCATAAATATTATGAAGGTCACGTACCCCAACCATCCGAATTAAAGGATATTGACACCCAAACCCTAAATGAAATGAAAGCTTATCCGGATGTGATAGGCAGCTCCATTGAACGGTACCGTTTTCGCGAAGCACAAGGTGAATTGATGAATCTGGCACGTTTAGGCAACAAATATTTAGCCGATGAAGAGCCTTGGAAAACCATCAAAACCGACGAAGAGCGCACTAAAACCGTAATGTATGTCGCCCTGCAAATTGCAGCTGCACTGGCAGTTTTAAGCGAACCGTTTTTGCCATTTACGTCAAAAAAATTAAAAACCATTTTAAACTATGATGCAGAAAACTGGGGTGCACTGAAGTCTCTGGAAACCGGTCATCAAATCGGTCAGGCCGAATTGCTTTTCTCCAAAATAGAAGACGAGCAAATACAGCTACAACTTGACAAATTGCAGGCCACAAAAGCCTCCAATAAAAGTGAAAAACAAACAGAAGAAAAAACGAAGCTCATGCCACAAAAAGAAACCATAAATTTTGACGATTTCACCAAACTAGATATGCGAGTAGGCACCATCATTGAAGCCGAAAAAATGCCCAAAGCCGATAAACTTTTAGTTTTAAAAGTAGATACCGGACTCGATGTGCGCACTGTAGTTTCAGGAATTGCAGAAAGTTTCACTCCTGAAGAAATCATTGGAAAACAAGTCACCATTCTCATCAACCTCGCCCCTAGAAAACTGCGTGGTGTGGAAAGCCAGGGAATGATTCTTATGACCGAAAATGCGGAAGGAAAATTGGTTTTTCTCAATCCTGATGTTGAAGGTGTTGGGAATGGAATGACTATCAATTAAGTGGTCACTCTGCAATGTCGAGCGGTCACTGAGCGGAGCCGAAGTGTAAGCGGCAGTTTTAAATCCAAAGCTTTTCTCCCGCAGATTTCGCAGATGTGCGCAGAAAAATTTATTAAAAATCTGCGAAGATCAGCGTGATCTGCGGGCTAATTTTTAATCAATCAATTTCAAAAATCATCTATGGAGCAACTCCTCCACTACATTTCCCAAAATACCCAACTGCCAGCCGGCAGCATAAAAAACACCGTTCAGTTATTGAATGAAGACTGTACTATTCCTTTCATCGCCCGTTACCGAAAGGAGCGCACCGGCAATCTGGATGAAGTACAAATTGGCGACATTGTTCAGTTTAAAGAACAGTTTGAAGCCCTTGAAAAGCGCAAAACCACCATCCTCAAAGCGCTGGAAGAACAAGAAGTCTTAACTCCGGAATTGCGCAAGAGCATAGAAAACACCATGGACCTCACCACACTTGAAGACCTCTACCTTCCCTTCAAAAAAAGCCGGAAAACCAAAGCCGAAACCGCCCGTAAAAACGGACTGGAACCCCTTGCCAAAATCATCATGGCTCAGAATGCAAACGACATAGAATCCATTGCGCAAAACTATATTGAAGGGGGTGTCGCTTCTGCGGAAGACGCTCTGGAAGGAGCCCGCCACATCATCGCAGAATGGATCAATGAACGTACAGACATCAGAAATACTTTGCGAAAGCAGTTAGAAAACTTTGCACTCATCACTACCAAAGTAGCAAAAGACAAAGCCGAAGATGAAAAAGCCCAGAAATTCCGTGACTATTTTCAATGGGAAGAATCTTTAAAAACGTGTCCGTCACACCGGTTGCTCGCTATTTTGCGCGCGGAAACCGAAGGATTTATCAAAGTAAAAATTGAAATTGACGAGGAAAAAGCCCTTTCTGCCATTGAAAGGAGGATTATCAAATCACAAAATGAATGTGCAAATCAGATTGAATTGGCCATCAAAGACAGTTTCAAACGCCTGCTCTTTCCGGCCTTGTCAAATGAACGACTGAATGCTGCCAAAGAAGCTGCAGACGATACTGCGATTTCAGTATTTGCCAAGAACCTTCAGCAGTTGTTGCTTGGCGCGCCGCTGGGTGAAAAGCGCATTATGGCCATTGACCCGGGTTTCAGGACAGGTTGTAAAGTGGTATGTCTGGACGCACAAGGCAACCTCAAGCACAACGAAACCATTTTTCCGCACGCACCTCAAAATGATGAAAAGGGTGCTATCAAAAAAATCAGTTCGCTGGCCGATGCCCATAAAACAGAAGCCATCGCCATCGGTAACGGAACCGCTTCACGCGAAACGGAACGCCTCATCAGAAAAATTCAGTTTAAAAACGATATTCAGGTGTTTGTGGTTAGCGAAGCGGGAGCTTCCATTTATTCGGCTTCCAAAATCGCCCGGGAAGAATTCCCCAATTATGATGTGACCGTGCGTGGTGCGGTATCCATCGGAAGACGACTGGCAGACCCGCTTGCTGAACTGGTAAAAATTGAGGCTAAGTCCATTGGCGTGGGACAATACCAGCACGATGTGGATCAAACCAAATTGAAAACAGCACTTGACCGTGTGGTGGAGCGTTGCGTGAATTCGGTGGGAGTGAATATCAATACGGCTAGCCGTTCGTTGTTGGCTTACGTCTCCGGCGTTGGTCCTAAGTTGGCGGAAAATATTTTTGCATACCGCGAGGAAAACGGCGCATTTACTTCCCGTGAGGAAATCAAAAAAGTACCCCGTCTGGGCGGTAAAGCTTTTGAGCAAAGCGCCGGTTTTTTACGCATTAAAAACGGAAAGAATCCCTTGGACAACTCGGCCGTGCATCCTGAAAGTTATGGCTTGGTCAAACAAATGGCCAAGGATTTAAAAATGGATGTTTCTGATTTGATTGGAAATACGGAGGTTTTAAAAAGTATTCCAAAGGAAAAATATGTAAGTGAAACTGTGGGACTCCTGACTTTGGAAGACATCATTAACGAACTTGAAAAACCCGGGCTCGACACCCGTGAACAGGCCAAAGTATTCACTTTTAACCAAAACATCAAAAACATCAATGATCTGAAAGAAGGACAATTGTTGCCGGGGATAGTAAACAATATTACTAATTTTGGATGCTTTGTGGATATTGGCATTAAAGAAAGCGGCCTCATCCACATCTCAAACCTCGCCGATGGTTTTGTAAGTGATGTAAATGCCCACGTGAGTTTGCATCAACAAATCGTAGTAAAAGTTCTGGATGTGGACATATATAGAAAACGCATACAGTTGAAATTGCATAAGTTATAAAAGAACACAGATCACACTGATTAACCCGGATTTCACGGATTTTTGTTGTGTACTAAAAAAATAAAATGCTCAAAATCGCCTACCATCATATTTACAAACACCCGCTTCCTGAGGGACACCGTTTCCCTATGGACAAATATGAATTGATACCTCAGCAATTGTTGCACGAGGGTACCTGTACTGCTGAAAATTTTTTTGAACCCGATGTTGCCGATGAAGCTCATATCTTGGCGGTACATACCCAAGAGTACATTAACGACTTAAAAAACCAAACATTAAGCAAAAGTGCAGCACGAAAAATAGGATTTCCTTTAAGCGACACTTTGGTGAAAAGGGAAAGCATCATCACACAAGGAACCATAATGGCCAGTGAATTTGCTTTGAAATATGGCATCGCAATGAATATTGCCGGAGGCACGCATCACGCTTATTCCAATCGCGGTGAAGGGTTTTGCCTGTTTAACGATCAGGCGATTGGGGCTCGTTATTTATTAAATAAAGGGTTGGCTAATAAAATACTTATCGTCGACCTCGATGTGCATCAAGGCAATGGTACTGCTGAAATATTTAAGGATGACGCTTCAGTTTTCACATTCTCTATGCACGGTGCCGGAAACTATCCGTTTCAGAAAGAAAAATCAAACTTGGACATTGCTTTACCAGATGCAACAGGAGATACAGCATATTTAAAAACCCTGAAAGAAACCCTTCCGAAGTTGATTGAAGAGCAACAACCCGATTTTATTTACTACCTCTGTGGCGTAGATATTTTGGAAAGTGACAAGCTAGGAAGGCTCAGCTGCACTATTGATGGTTGCAAAGAACGCGACCGTTATGTATTACAAACTTGCCAGGACCATAAAATTCCTGTTATGTGCAGCATGGGTGGCGGCTACTCGCCAGATCTTAAGATTATTGTAGAGGCGCACGCCAATACGTATAGGCTGGCTCAGGAGATTTATTTTTGGTAAAAAAAATGCGCCGAAATCATTTTCGACGCATTCCTTACTTATTAACAGAAAAAATATCTTTTAACTGTTTCACTACACCACCGTTTCCTGAGATAGAAATTTCACCAATCTTGTCGGCAATTTTCTCAACATACTCCATCTCTTTCAATTTGAAAAGCATGTCATTTTCTTCCATCAACTTGGCAGTGTTCAACAAACTTCTTGTTGAAGCTGTTTCTTCCCTTCTGGTAATCACATTGGCTTGTGCTTTTTTCTGGGCAACAAGAACCTGATTCATAATCTCTTTCATATCCCCGGGCAAAATCACGTCCCTGATACCTGTATTGAGAACCTCAACACCGAGATTAGAAGCTTCCCTTTTAACTTTTTCAAATACTGCTTTTGCAATACTATCCTTGTTTTCAAGAAGCTCATCCAGGGTATAAGTTCCCACATAAGCACGAATGGCTAACTGCAACACAACATACAATTGCTTTTCATAGTCTTTGTTGTCCATAAGCGCTTTTACAATATCTGTAACTTTGTACTTTGTGTAAAAGTTGATACGTATGGCTGCTTTATCTTTGGTCAGCAATTCCTGTCCGGCAATTTCAAGTTGCAACTGTCTCATATCCGCTTTTGCAATCTTGATGGTCGTGTCATTCCTCCAGAAACGGTAAGTACCACTTTCCAGGATTTTGACAAATACATCATCAACGATAAACACGGCTTTTTCATAAGCAGCTACTTCAAAGATTCGTATGTGTTTGCTCAATTCATAATTACTAAAAAGAGCTTTATCAATCTTTTCAGTAATGTATATTTTACTAAGATCTGCATAGGTAAACTGGTAGTCTACCAGCGTATTCCAGTAAATATACTTTCCGGCGGTAAGGATATTTTTAAAGTTACCTCTATCATAAACCAATACAATCTCGTTATCCTTTACCTCAATGATGTGCAGCATAGTTTTTAGTTTGCTGTCCTCAAGCAATATTTCAATTGCTACTGGAGGCACAAAAGGTCTTGAAAGGTCAAAAATCATTACGGTTTCAAACAATCCTAACCAATGAACACCACTGCTTATTGTGCGTTTGTAATCTCCTCTTTTGAAGATCATTCCTACTTTTCCCTTATTTATCCTAATTCTTTTCATTTTATTTGATTTTAAATGCTTGTATTTATACAAGCCAGATTTCACATTAAATATTAGAACAGGGTGAGAAATCACTTTTCAAGAACGGAAGTACTCTATTTTTAAATGCCAACAAACTGTTTTTTTTAATTGATATGATAAGCGTTTTCCCCACTATATGGTTTGAATTCAAATCTTCAATTTTGAAAAAAAGCCTACTTTTCTTTATAAGTAAAAGCACTTCAAAGTTCCGTCAAAGCTGTTGTTGATAGAATTACAACAACCGATTTCCACACACTATTCTTCTTTTTTGGTAATCAGTTTTAAAAGATGATCTGCTTTTTGAGTGGATTTGAGGTCCACAACCTACATAAAAAGTGTAGTGCTCTACCAACTGAGCTACAAAAACAAGAGGTATGAAACCTGGTTTTTGACCGGAATCGAACCGGCGACATCCACATCTGGTGTTCTAGCCACTGAACTATCCGTAAAACGGAGTGGGAATCGAACCCACGACCTACAGAGTCGCAACTGTTTTTTGGCTAACAGCAAAAACCTTCAAGCCAAGTTGTATATGAAAGGGTAATACAAAATTTGCAACCCCTCACACAATGGTGCTGTACAGAAACACGCAACAAGACTCCTCTTGATATTTTAAGCACGGCAAACAAGTAAACCACGGTACCTGATGATCTACCGGTTTCAACAATTTCAAATTTTTGAAATCATCTATTTCACCGACTTCTTTTTATTTTTGTTTTTGGATTTTGCTTTTGCTTTCTTATGAGGAAGCTTTTGCTTTACTCTCTTTATTTCTTCCTCAACAAAACTTATAAAAGCAGAATTACACCCCATTTTCAACGCTTTTTTGTAGGCTTTTTTTGCCTCTTTCCATTTCATTAAAACCTCTAAAAGCTGTCCCTGAATTATTTGTAAACCTGCTTTGTCAGTTCCTTTGATGCTTAAAGCAAAGTCAAGTAACTTTTGTGCTTCAAGATAATCTTCATTTTGTATCAGCACCCTTATGTAATCAGGGTAAAGCACCGGGTTTTCCATTTTTTGTGCAAGGGCTTCAGCAAAGTAACTTTTAGCGGTCTCATAATCCCCTAATTGTTCTGCAGAAAATTTTGCCATCAAACATAGCGCCTGAACATTGTTCTTGTCATAAGACAAAGCATAGTTTAAAGCTTCTATGGTTTCTTCCAGATTGTATGGATAGGCATCCATAGCTTTGAAAATGTAACTATTGTATAGTGTTGTTTCCATTACGATTTATTTTATAGTTTAAAATAAAAAGCCATTTTGGCTTTCGTTCCCGTAACGGAATGTGATGAAGGAAATTCCAACAAAAATCCGAAACGGTTAGGTGTTGCTTCGGATCTTTATCATACTCTAGAAGAGATTTAGATTCCGAAGCGTGTCTATCAGCATATCAAAATGCTTTTGACGTTCTGAGGTGTTTAATCGATACCACATAGCTTCTTTTATTTAATGAATAATTTGTTTTTGGCAATCCTTAAAAATTGCGATGCAAAGATGCGGGTATTTTTTTAATTTCCAAATAAAACTTAATTTTATTTATTTGATTTTCAGTTACTTGTGTTTATTTTAGACCATAGAAATCCTGTCCGGCTGTATGCCGAAATCTATACATCTTGCATTCAAAAACTTAACTTTCAATCTTCATATATGTGTGTCTACTTTTTCACTTTAAATTTTTTTAAAAATTGTATAAAAAAAAGCATCCGAATTAACGGACGCTCTTATATAATGGGTTTAAATTCTACTAAATGATCACTCAAATGATTTAAAATCCAAAACAAAGCATCCGAACCGCGATGGTAAATTGTCCATCCACGGATAGTTTCCATCTGCCACAGGCGATGTAAAACGAATATGTTGTCTTTGATTTTTCATAAGGGTGCAAATATAATTCAATCTTTGGATTTTTAAAGAAGTGTTTGGATTTTCATAAAGTTTTCTTTTTATTTTTTATAGAAAAACCCTATTCGCTATCTTTAAAAAAATGTTGAATTTAAAATTAACTTCAGTGCATTCAAAAGTGAATTTTAACGGTTTACTGCTATGGGCGATGGTTTTGATTTTATTATTGTCATCAGGCGTGTATGCACACTCAAATGCTATGGAAAACAAATTAAATGACAGCACCTTATTGCAAAACAAAATCATTCCTCATGCAATTCTGGAAGAAGTGAAAACAGCCCTCTCTTTTTATCCTGAGCTGGCTGATACACCCATTGAATTCAAATTCAAGAAAAAGATTAAAAAGTCATTTATGCAGGCACAGCCCAGATTTTCAGGGATATTTAAAAAAAGGAAGAACAGGGGCTATGTAATCCTGATCAGTGAAAAGCTGCAAATTGAAGACGAAGCCTTTGAAATATCCCAAATTCCTTCAGATGTTATGATTGGGTGGATTGGTCACGAACTGGGTCACATTATGGATTACAGGGACCGTAAGGGGTTTAATCTTTTGGTTTTTGGGGTGCGCTATGTTTTTTCCAGACGTTTTATTAAAGAAGCTGAGCGCGCAGCAGACACCTATGCCATCAACCATGGTATGAAGGATTATATTCTGGCAACCAAAGATTTTATCCTCAATCACGCTTCTATTTCTGAAGTTTATAAAGATCGTATCAAAAGGCTGTACTTGTCACCTGAAGAAATCATGGTACTTGTCGAAGACCTGGAAACAATCGAGACGAATTGAAAAATCACAGATTTGATTTTACAAACGCTTCCCATTCTGAAAACTTTTCCTCATCCATTACTTTTTCCATCTTGACCTGCCCACCTTTTTTCTTGTTTGCAGCACTCCACTCTTGAAAAATTTTAGGAGATATTGTTTTTACCTTTACGCCTTTCAAGGCTTTTGAGCGGGCAACCTTATAGTTTTTATTTGCTTTTTTTAACGCCTCGTCCAGGGCGTCTGCTACTTTTTCATCGTTCAGCTTGTGTTCTGTACCCAGATACCAGAAATGGTGATACTCACCATCTATTCTCACTGCTGACACTGTAAATTCCGGGATTTTACAATCATACTTTTTTTCCAGTTCCTGAACAGCATCATTCATCTTGTTGACAGATAGCTGTGAACCCACCACATTAAGGAAAAACTTGGTACGGCCGGTAATTCTGATTTCGTGTCTGCTAACATCAGTGAACTGGATGGTGTCGCCGATAAGGTATCTCCAGGCACCTGAAACCGTGCTGATAATAAGAATGTACTCTTCACCTTCTTTAACCTCAGCCAATATCAGGGCGGGCGCATCTTCGGTAATGGAGCCATCCGGATTTATGTAATCAGGATTGAAGGGGACAAACTCGAAGTAAATCCCATTATCAACCACCAGTTTCATCGCGTTGGTTTCGGGGCGCTGCTGAAAAGCCAAAAACCCTTCAGAAGCCAGATAGGTATCTATAATGGTGATGGGATGGGCGAGCAAGGCATTGAAGCTTTTTTCATAGGGCTCAAATGCTACCCCGCCCGAAGTAAAGACTTGCAGATTGGGCCAAATCTCATGGATGTTTTTGGCTTTGTGGTGGGCAATCACTTCTTTAAGCATCAATTCCATCCAGGAGGGGATGCCCGATAAGGCACCAATGTCCCACTCTTTGGCGTTTTCAGCTATTTTTTTTACGCGTTTGTCCCAGTCATCTATTTTGGAAATTTCCTCTCCGGGTTTGTAATACCCCCGAAACCAAAACGGTATGTTGCTGGCTGAAATCCCACTAATCTCTCCTTCCTGATGATCCCCCTCCTCCTGAAGGTTTGTCGAACTGCCCAGCATCATAATTTCCTTTTCAAAAAAATCAGAAGGGAGCTCAAAGTTGGCCAAAGCCCCCACCTGCTGAATTCCGGTTTTTCTGATGGCGTCCAGCATCTCTTCGGTCACGGGAATACGCTTGCTGCTTTTTCCGGTCGTGCCGGAACTCAGGGCAAAGTAAGGCGGCCTTCCCGGCCAGGTGATATCTTCTTTCCCTTGGTGCAGTTTGTGCCACCATTCCGCGTGGATTTTATTGTAATCAAAATAGGGGACTGTTGCTGCAAAAACAGCTTCGGGCTTGGAAGCATCAAGGATTTTATCAAATTGATATTGCTTTCCAAAAGCGGTATCCTTTGCTGTTTTTAAAAGTTCTTTCAACACCTGCTGCTGGGCTTCAACAGCATCGGGTTCTGAAACAACTTTGTCGCGCAAATCAATAAGGCCTTTGATAATGGAACCGATAATCGCCATGTTATTTTTTTATAAATGATGGTTATTCCTTAAAATTAAAGAAAACCATAAAACCAATCTGTCTTGTTTTAGAAATTATAACATATTTAACCTTTGCTTAAAGTATTGAGCTATAAAAAAGGTGTTAAATTTTATTTAGAATCATTACTAATAAGTATTTTTGCGCACGATTTACGCTACCGAATTGGGAAAGAAAAAAGACAAAAAACTCAAAAAAGAGAAGCTAAGCAAAGGACCAAAGTCCAAATGCTGCGAAAAGTTCAAAAAATGTGAAAGCAAACGCTGTTGCCGTTGCCCACATACCTGGCTTACCAAAGTAGCAGCGGCTTGATTTCATAAACTTTAGCCAAAATTAATTTTCTCCCAGATAAAGCGCCATTCTGATTTTCCAGTAAGGAACCTCTTCTTTCAAGTGTTCAAAAATGGGTTTGAGACTTTCTTCCTCGAGTTGCAATTCCTCTTTGGCTTTATTGACAAGTGTAATTTCTTCCTTATTGATAAAAGCAAGTAAGTCTATCGGTTTTCCCGCCTGATGCATTTTTTGAAAATGACCATAAATAGTATCTTCTTTCAGGTTTCTCTGTGATGAAATTTCAGCAACAGACATTCCTTTTTCAAACAATTCATAGCTTAATTGCTGCGTGGGTATTTTTGGTTTTTTTAGCGTCTCTTCTTCAATCTCATTTTGTATATGAGCTTTAATGGCTTCTAAAAACCGTTTGCCGTATTTTTCATTTTTAGCTTGCCCCACACCGCTCACTTGCAGAAATTCTTCTTCGGTTTCCGGTAAGAGTTTTTCCATGTCTTTTAAAGCAGCATCACTGAAAACAATGTATGCTGCCACATTTTCTTCGATGGAAATTTGACGTCGCAATTGTCTTAGTTTTTCAAACAAGCCAAACGTTTCAGGTTTTTCCACACGTTCTTTTACGGCCGGTTTTTCTTTGGTTTGCAATGAAGCGAGCTTGACTTTTCGCCCTTCAAAAAGGATTTTTTTAGCCAAAGGGGTTAACAACAAACGGCCGTTTTCATGAAAACGAATTTCAAGAATACCCTGATTCACCAGTTGAATGATGTATTGCTGTAAATCCAGCCAGGGGATATCTTTCGCCGTTCCGTAAGTCTTGATGTTTTGATAGCCTTTGTCATACACCTGTGCATTTTTGGAACCCCGCAACACGTCCACCAGCATACCCAAAGGTTCATTTTCTGAAAGGCGATATACCGCTGAACACACTTTTTGCGCCAGCACGGTGCCGTCAAAAAACTGTGGTGGCGTTTTGCAATTGTCACAATTACCGCAATCTTCAGAAATATGTTCGCCAAAATAATTCAACAACGCAATACGTCGGCAACTCAACGCCTCGGAAAACTGTTGCATGCGCTCCAGTTTGGCCAATTGGAATTCGCGATTGGGTGATTCCTCGATAAACTGCCGCAGTTTCACCACATCGGCAAAGCTGTAAAACAACAGGGTTTGTGCCGGAAGGCTGTCACGCCCGCTGCGCCCTATTTCCTGATAGTAGCCTTCAATGTTTTTGGGCATATTGTAGTGAATCACCCAGCGCACGTTGCTCTTATCGATTCCCATTCCAAAGGCGATGGTAGCCACGATAATGGGCGTGCGGTCATTGACAAAATCTTCCTGAATGCGGCTGCGCTCTTCTGTCTCCAAACCGGCGTGATAGGCCTGTGCCTGAAAGCCGTTTTCAATAAGTTTTTGGGCAAGGGTTTCGGTGCTTTTTCTGCTGAGGCAATAAATAATGCCGCTTTCTTCTTTTCTGTTTCTTAAAAAACGAAGGATTTGTGGCAAGCGGTTGGTGCCGGGGCGCACTTCCAGATAAAGATTTTTTCGGTCAAAAGAGGCCAGGTGTTTTTGTGCTTTTGGGATATGCAGTTGCTTAACAATATCATCCTGGGTAGCTACATCGGCTGTGGCGGTAAATGCAGCTACCGGGATTTCCGGAAAACGTTGTTTGAGTTTCCCAAGCTGCGTGTATGCCGGACGAAAATCGTGCCCCCAGGCCGAAATGCAGTGCGCTTCATCAATAGCAAAAAGGCTGACATTGTTTTCATTGAGGTGTGGCAACAGAAAGTTCAAACTTTCCGGGGCGACATAAAGGAGTTTTATTTTTTGTTTGTGCAGGTTTTGGAGTACCTCGTTTTGTGTCTCTGGACTTTGCGAACTGTTGTAAAAAGCCGCAGGAATACCATTGGCGTGCAGAGCGTCCACCTGGTCTTTCATCAGGGCGATAAGTGGCGAAATCACAATGGCCGTACCGGAAAGCATCAATGCCGGAAGCTGAAAACAAAGCGATTTCCCACCACCGGTGGGCATAATGGCCAAGAGGTCTTTCCCGGAAAGGAGGTCGTTGATAATGGCTTCCTGGTTGGGGCGAAAACTGTCAAAGCCAAAATGTTTTTTTAGGAGGGTGGTTGTGGTGTCTGTTGTGATCATGATGCGAAAATAAGGAATTAAAAAAAAGTAAAAAGCACCAAACTACAAGTACCAAATTCCATGGAGGTTTCCCTGCCATTTGGAATTTGGATTTTGTAATTTGGAATTTCCCCTATTTGGAGAGCATTAGCATTTCGCTACAGACTACTTCTGTGATATAACGTTTGATGCCTTCTTTATCCTCATAAGCACGGGAAGTGAGTTTGCCTTCGATGGCGATTTCCTGTCCTTTGTTGACATACTTTTCAATGATCTCGGCGGTCTTGCCCCAGGCCACGATATTGTGCCATTCGGTGTTTTCAACTTTTTCACCTTTTGCATTGGTGTAGTTTTCATTGGTGGCCAAAGAAAATTTTGCCAATTTCTTGCCACTTTCAAGATTTACGATTTCAGGCTCTTGTCCTAATCTTCCAATCAACTGTACTTTGTTTCTAAGTGCGTTCATAATAAAATAATTTAATGTTAAACAGTTAATACATTTTGTTGTTTCGACCTGTTGGTATCATTCAACGGTACAAAGATTAGACGGCCCGCAAATTTTATTCGGTTATTACATGTTTACTTTCGTTTATTTTCGTTTACAAGTGTTTGTAGTCGTTTGTATTCATTTTTATATTTGATAAACAATAACTTACAATAGTTATAAAAATTTATGAAAATATTGTTTTTTGTAAACAGAGAATACAGAAGTACTTAGACACAAGTCAAATTCATCACACAATAAAATATTTTCCTATCTTTATACTTATCCCCACACACATTAATTTATAGCTTATGGAAAGACAGTGTTTGGAATGCGGTGACAAAGTCCGTGGCCGGGCCGACAAGAAGTTTTGCTGCGACACTTGTCGCAACAGCTACAACAACAAATTCAATAAAGACAGTAAAAATCTGGTGCGCAACATCAACAACGCCCTGCGAAAAAATTACCGCATACTGGAAACCCTTAACCCCGAAGACAAAACCAAAACCACCCGCGACAAACTGCTGGCTCAGGGCTTTGACTTTAATTTATTCACGAGCATCTATACCACCAAAGCCGGAACGGTCTATTATTTTGTGTATGATCAGGGCTACCTGCCACTGGAGAATGATTTTTTTGCGCTTGTAAAGAGACAGTAGGTTTGTAACCGTTAAATTTGAGACATTAGATATAAAATATAGCGATTATGAAAAAAGAACAATTTGAAAGTTTATCCAACGAAGAGCTGGAGAAAAAAATTAAATCAGCAACTTCTGTTTTGTATGTTACGCTCACTTTATTGATTATTTATGGGGTATATATGTTTTACAAAATGTTTGAAGGCACCTGGGAACCCGGTGTACAAATAGCCATCCCCTTGTTTCTTTTTGCAGCCATGTTACCCAATTGGATCAATATCAAAAACATGAAAGAGGAGCTTCAAAAAAGAAATGGTCCCAGTTCCTAATCAATTTATTTTTTCCACTCCACAAGCCCACCTTTGGCAGAATCTACCTTGATGCTGTAATTTCCGCCACCGCTGACAATCCAGCGCACTTTGACCGTGCCCATCCCGGGAATGTTTTCGACTTCCATTCTTTGCGGATTGTGTTTTTGTTCTTTTACGATATTGAAATCGGCGTTTTCGACTACCATACCGGCAACAACGTTAGCACCATTCAGGGTGACATAATCAGGGCGTTCAATATTGTATTTTAAATCCTGGCTACTGTGGGTGGGCATCAGGCGCTCGTTGTAGATGGTTGCTGTGATTTCGCGTAAGCCGTTTCCAATATTTTTTTCTTCCACATCCAATATGCTCAGTTTTGGGGTGTGATAAGCGTGGTAAATGGTAAATGCCATATTTCTGTGGGCATCCTGCTCCAGTAAAAACCCGGGATGTGCCCGGCTGAAGTTCTTTTTAAATCCGCCAATTTCAATCGTGCCAAACTGCGGGTGGTTGTATTCTTTCCAGTCGACAAAAGCATCGCCAAAGGTGAGGTATTTGTCCACTTTCAGTTCTTCTTCCTGATTGCCACGGCCTTCATCTTTATGGAAATAGAGATAGGATACCATCAGTTCATTAGTGTAGGTATAAATACCCCTTCCGCCGTAAAACCAGTCTAACTCACCGCCAAAAACGGAATACAAATCTTTATAAACCACCAGATAACGATATCCCGGGATCATCTCCTCGCCTTTTTTCGCGATAGCGTCATAAATCCTGATGTCTTCACGGTTGTAAGTATCGAGGTCTTCTTCTGCACCGGGACCTCTTAAAATCATTCCGCCATAGTTGTGGTAGCTCTGTGCCCCGGCAATATTGGGGTGTTTCATGACAAAATCGGCCACGGCACGGGTTTCAGGCAAACTGAACGGATATTTGTATGCCCCGCGCTGCACATAATCGGGTTGCCATTTCCAGCCCCAGTCACGGTTGGGGTCATAATACCCTATACCGTCTTCATTCACGCGCCCGTCACCGTCACGATCGACACCTTCAAAACCTAAATATTCATATGCTCCCTGTTGATCCGGCTCCACCTGAATCAATCTGCGGTCATCCATAGGGTCTTTGATGTAACGTCCTGTTGGCGACTTCCTGATCATCATCGTGATGTGGTTATCATTGTTTAAGTCGTCAAACATATCTTCCCCGGCTTCTCCGTCTCCATCATTATCAAGCACCAGCATCCCGGAACGCGGGGAATGTGGCGTGTTGGGTTCTTTCATATAATTGTCACGCGCATCGGGATTGATGGTGGGGACTATGTAAAAGGTTTTGTCTTTTAAAAGTTCTGTTATAAACTCGAGGTCATCAAACATTTCGGTGAGGTACCAGGCCGTATACAGTGAAAACTCAGTTCCCTGAATCTCATTGGAATGGATGTTCCCGTCAATATACATCGCCGGTTTCCTGTCAGGATTACCGGTTTTAAAATCTGAAACGGCCAGCAACCAGATGTCTCTTCCCTCCACAGATTTGCCGATGCTTTCCAGGCGTGTCAGATTGGGATATGCCTTCGCTATTTTTTGCATGATATCCACCACACCGTCATAAGTATAATAGCGGTTCCAGCTCACTTCCACTTTAGGTTCGTGCGGGGTTCCAATCGCCCGGAAAAACTTCTCCTGAGCCGAAATTTCTGTTATGGAAAATATCGCTAATGCGAAACAAATAAAAGGGGTATATAGTTTACTATTCATCGTTTTATAATTTTACATTTAACACAGCAAACCCAGCGTGGGCTGCTCCTGCTTTGATTTCGACATTTCCGGAACCTTTTACAATCCACGACATGGTTTTGCTTTCAAAAGCATCCATTTTATCAATCAGGTTGATGGTATTTCCGGCAAGGACTTCTTCTTTGTCCTTAGTAATATCGATACGAATTTTCCGAAGCCAGCGAGATTGTTCACCCAACTCTGAATGGGTGGGCAAGGGTGCGTTATTATACAAGTCGGCCGTAATGCGGCTCAGGCCGCCACTGAGTTTTTCTACTTTTACATTGTGAAATTCCAGTTTGGGTTGCATCTTGGCAAGCTCCAGAATAAAATTAGTGTGTTCCAGTGCAATGCTGTCAACCATAGCATACGGCGGATTGTGCATCACAAAAGGTTTGATACCGCCCACTTCCACTTTTTGATTGGGAAAGTCGGGGTGATTTACAGTGGTCCAGGGCACAAAAACATCGGTCAGTCCTTCGCGGTCAGCCCAGGCCATAAAGTTGGATTCTTTGGTTACTGTAGGTTTTTCTTCAGGTTTTTTAGGTTTTTCCTCGCCTTCGCCATTTTCGGGTTTATCAGCTTTAACTTCAGGTACCCACCAACCCGGTGTGCTGAAACTCAGCCTTCCGAAATGAAAATAAGCCCATTGAAAGAAGTCACCGTCTGTACCTTGATTGTCCTGTTGAAAAGCTTTTTGCGAAATGGTTTTATTATAAAGTTCAGACACCATTTTATTGAGGGCCACGTCTTTTTCCAGCATAGAGCCCACCACTCTTTTTTTGGCTTCCTGAGCGTTGTGTTTTAAAGGTTCTGAAAGGTTGTTTGCCGGACTGAACGTCACAAAGGCAAAAATATTCCACTGGTCAAACAGGTAGTCAAGCAATGCGCGGCTTTCAGGTTGTGACACGGGATAATCACCGGCAAAAGGTTCAAAAACCGGAAATTTATAGGTCAAACTTTTGTTGAAAGCAATGCCTTCGACCGGGTCTTCGTTAAATTTCCCGTCTTTGTCATTGTCCACGCCTTCGCTGTAAACCAGATAACTTCCCACTTCGCCTTTGTTTCGGTCAGCTTTTACAAGCACACGTGCATCTTCCGGATGTGTTTTGTGATCGCCCATGGGACTTTTTACTCTTATTTGGGTAATAAAACCATCGTTGTTAAGGTCTTCATAGGGGTCTTCACTCACACTTCCGTCACGGTCGTGGTCCACTTTGGTAGCATTGCCGCGGCGTTCATATTTCAGGTTGCCGTGGTATTGTGCGTAGGCATCAGGTGACATATTGGGAAAGATATAGAATGTAGTCGTTTCCAGTGCTTCTTTGTGATCGCTGACCAGGCGCTCCGCAAATTGCAGTGCCAGTTCCACACTCAGCACGTGAAAACCTTCTGCACCGCCAACAACGGCAATGGCCGGTTTGTTGTCAATGTCACCGGTTCCTATTTTCAGCACCCGGATGTCCTGACCGGTTTCGGTTTTTACAAGCGATGTGAGGGTGGCGACCCTGTCACTGCTGAGTTGTTGAAGGCGTTGGGTAATTTGTTGATTGGTGGGGTAGTTGTTTTGTGCAGCAAGGAATAGAATCCCCATAAAGAACAAAACACCACAGAGGAGTCTTTGTTTCATATTGAAGTGTAATTTTCTAAAATCAAAAAGATGGTTGGGTACCAAAAATAAAGAAAAGCTTTCAGCAATAGGAAAGTTTAACATTTAAATTCTGTATTTTTGAAGGAATCGAAACCTTAAGATGATGAAAACCCTTTTTTTATTATTATGCCTTTTGATTGGTGTTCAAACATCTGCACAGGATAACAATCAAATCACGGCACCGGTGATTGTCGCAAAAATCCCGTTGGGAGAGACTGCAACCTTTGAAGGGGCTGCTTTTACGTTTGAAAGTGTCATGGAAGATTCCCGTTGCCCCAAAGATGTGACCTGCGTTTGGGAAGGCGAAGCAAAAGTGCGTGTCATTATTGAAACTGCTTCAGACCGAAAGGTAAAGCAAATGATTTTTAGAGGAGAGCATTTTGGTAATGAAGAAGAAAACATGCTGGTAGAAACCAAAACCAAAAAACTCATCGGGTACAGATTATCACCTTATCCGGAGACCAGCCTGCCCAAAGAAGAGCGGGTTTATCAACTTGAAGTGCTGATGCAGAATAAATAGCTTATTTTATTTCTTTTCGCTTGTCAAAACAGCAACATCTTCAAGCAGTTCTTCCATTTCCTCCCAGTTGGTCCCGTCATAAAACCCGCGAATGCGTTTTTGGGTGTCCACCAGGATAAAATTTTCGGTGTGAATCATATCATAGTCACCACCAAAAGGTTCGTCTTTAGCCACCAGGTAAGATTTCCGGGCGAGGTCATAAATTTGTTTTTTATCGCCTGTTACAAGGTTCCATTTTGCGTCGTTCACTCCTTTTTTTTCGGCGTAAGCCTTTAAAACCGAAACACTGTCAATCTCAGGTGTCACCGTGTGCGATAGCAGCAACACATCGTTTTGATCTTTGAGTTGCTCCTGCAGTTTCACCATATTGTCTGTCATAATGGGGCAAATAGTGGGACAGGTGGTAAAAAAGAAATCGGCGATGTAAATCTTGTTTTGGTAGTCTTTTTCAGTAATGGTGTCACCGTTTTGGTTTACCAGGGAAAAATCTGCTATGGTGTGGTATTTTTTAACCCATTGCTTGGTACTGTCTACCAGCTCTGCGTTCACCATATTGGGTTGATATACCGGCAACTTGGGCGTAGGTTTTAATGCATGATAGATAAATGTGATAATGATTGCCGAAAGTATGAGCATCACTACCGCAAAAAATTTGTATTTGGAAAAAAATTGAAGCATTTAGGGTAAATTTTCAGTGTACAAAAATACGGAAATAAGCAGGCATTTTAACTCTTCAAATAGTTAAAAAACATTCCCTGAAATTTAGTTTTAAAAACTTGTTCTAAAAGCGTACTTTTGCACGTTCAATGTAAATGAAATTATGGATCCGTTTTTAGTAAAAGCCATACAGCTTATTTTAAGCTTGTCAATACTGATTGTCCTGCATGAGTTGGGGCATTTTATTCCCGCTAAAATTTTCAAAACCCGCGTAGAAAAATTCTATTTGTTTTTTGATGTAAAGTATTCCCTTTTCAAAAAGAAAATTGGTGAAACCACCTATGGAATTGGCTGGCTTCCCCTGGGAGGTTATGTGAAAATTTCAGGGATGATTGATGAAAGCATGGACAAGGAGCAAATGGCAAAACCACCCGAACCATGGGAATTCAGATCTAAGCCCACCTGGCAGCGACTCATCATTATGCTGGGCGGTGTCACGGTAAACATCATTGTGGGTTTCCTGATCTATGCGTTGATTTTATTCAATTATGGAAGAGATTTTGTCACTCCCGAAACCATGCCTGACGGCTTTGCAGTGCACGAGTCGTTTAAAGCTTTTGGATTTCAGGACGGTGACCAGATTTTAAAGGTAAACGACGAGAAATTTGAAAATGTGCTCGATATCAATAAGTACCTTTTATTGCGGGATGTAAATACGGTAGAAGTATTGCATCAGGATGGCAGTACAGAAGTCCTGACAGTTCCGGAAGATATTGGAATGACCAATTTTAAGGCAGGAATTACAGAACCTTTTACCCCCATTGGTGATCCCGTAATTGACAGTGTTGTACCACAAACCCCCGCAGATCGTGCAGGTTTGCTAAAAGGGGATAAAATTGTTGAAGTGGGAGATGATAAAATTCAATACTGGCACGAGTTTACAAAAACCATTGTTTCTAACCCATCCCAATCTGTCGCAATAAAAGTTGAAAGAAATAACGCTATCATGGATTTGAACGTTACTCCTTCAGAAAATGGCACCATTGGCGTTTTTAACAGACGGAATTTTGACGCGGTACACAGAGAATATTCCCTTTGGGAAAGCATTACTCACGGGACGAGCTTTGGCTATGACATATTAAGGGATTATGCGTCCCAGTTTAAATATGTATTTACAAAAGAAGGTGCCACGCAAGTGGGTGGTTTTGGAGCTATCGGAAACCTGTTTCCCGACACCTGGGACTGGCTGAACTTCTGGCAAACCACAGCACTGATTTCCATCATTCTGGCTTTTATGAACATTTTACCCATACCGGCACTTGACGGCGGGCATGTAATGTTTCTATTATATGAAATGGTCACCGGCAGGAAACCCAATGAAAAAGTAATGGAATATGCACAGATAGCAGGGTTTTTCATAATTATTGCACTCGTTCTTTTTGCTAATGGTAATGATGTATACCGCTGGCTGTTTGGATAAAACCGTCATAAAATAATAACGAAGCTTGTTACATACAGATTTATATTGTATTTTTCGGGCAATTAAACTTAAAAACTAAATAATGAATTTTCTAGTAAAACATACCAAAAAGCTTTTTCTCGCATTTCTTATAATTGGAACTTCTGCAATTGCACAAGAAAAAGTCTCTGACACAGAACTCAACCAATTTGCCAATGCCATAAACAGCATTCAGCTAATAAATCAGGAAGCACAAAGCACCATGCTTGAGGTGGTTGAACAATCAGGTTTTGACCTTGAAAAGTTCAATGCTACTTATGAAGCAGCAATGAATAATGATACTGAAACCATGAGTCAACTCTCTGAAGAAGAAACCAAAAAGTTTGAGAGTATCATGGCACGATTTGAAGCCATGCAGGCAGTATTCCAGAAACAAATGGAGGACGCAGTTGCAAAACAGCAAATCTCTATGGACCGTTTCAACGAAATATCTGTAATGCTTGAAAATGATTTTGAATTGCAGACACGCTTACAGGCGTTGATGGAAAATTAATTTATAAACATCTCATTTAAAAGCCGGTGAATTCTCACCGGCTTTTTTTTGTAATTTACTTTAGGGTTTCTTAAAAAAGGGTTAAAGTAACACTAAACCCCCTTCTTAAATTTTGAGACTATGCTTGATTTTGTATTTTGCACCCATAACATTAAACAAAAATAATATTATGAAATTTTTTAAGAAACCTTTACACTTTATCATGGCGTTTGCTTTTCTTGCTACAACAGCATCCTTTGCACAGGATAAGGTATCTGAAACGGAACTGACAAACTTTGCAAATGCATATACTGAAATTCAGGTTGTAAATGAAAAAGCACAAACTGAAATGGTAAAAGTCATTGAAAATTCCGGAATGGAAATCCAGACTTTTAATGTGATGTACCAGGCTTCCATGAATCCCAATGCTCCTATGCCGGCAGAAGTAACTGAAGCTGACACCAAAAAGTATGAAGAAGTAGTTGTTGAAATCGAGAAAATGCAACCTGTTTTCCAAAAGGAAATGGAAACAGCTATAGCCGATAACAATTTGACCGTAGATCGCTACCAGCAGGTCGTTACTATGCTACAGACAGACCCTGAATTGCAACAAAAACTTCAATCGAAGTTGCAACAATAAAAAAGAGTTAATTTTTTATTTAAAACCTCCCTCGGGAGGTTTTTTTGTTTAAAAAATGAATTACTTTGGTAGGAGGATTATTAAGTTTAGCAAGATATGGAACAAACAATTGTTTTTGTGACCTTGGGGATTTCACTTATTCTGTTTATCTGGAACAAACTAAGGTATGATGTTGTTGCTTTTTTTGCTTTAATCACATTAGTATTATTTCAAATTATTTCTTCAGATCTGGCTTTTTCAGGTTTAAGCCACCCCGCTGTCATCACTGTTGCTGCAGTTTTGATAATCAGTAAAGGATTGCAATTTTCCGGCTTGGTAGATGTTATCGTAAACTGGATTAGCAGAGTGTCAGAACTCCTTTGGATACAAATTATTTTACTCTCGGTAATTGTGGCTTTTGCTTCTGCTTTTATAAACAACATTGGGGCCCTGGCCATCATTATGCCTGTTGCCTTGCATCTCTCAAGAAAATATAGCTTTTCACCTTCGGTGATTTTAATGCCATTAGCTTTTGCTTCCATTTTAGGCGGAATGATGACCTTGATTGGAACCCCGCCAAACATAATAATATCCACTTTCAGGGAAGAAGCTGTTGGGGAACGGTTTGGGATGTTTGATTTTGCACCTGTGGGTATTATCCTTACTGTTATTTGCTTGCTTTATGTAACCCTTATCGGATGGCGCTTCCTCCCCAAAAGACAATCTGGTGAGACCACAGGCAATATGTTTGAAATCGAAAACTATATAACCGAAGTCGTTGTTTCGGAAGATTCAGAATTATTGGGAATACCAAATTCTAAAGTAAATGAACTACTGGAAACAGATGTAAACATTCTGGGGATTTTAAGAAATGGAATACGCATGCACGTTCCATCAAAATGGGAAGAATTCCGATTAAACGATATTGTCATTTTAGAAGCAGATACAGATGAACTTAAAACCTTTCTAAAGAAATCCAAAACCACCCTGGCTGAAGGAAAACGCTTAAGAGATACGGCCAAAGGCTCTGAAGACATCCAAACATTGGAAGCAATAGTTTTACCAAATTCACCTTTGATAGGAAAAACAGTAACTGATTACCGTATAAGACGACAGTATCAAATCAATGTGCTTGCCGTGGGAAGACAAGACCGAAAAATAAACAAGAGTATTTCTAAAATGCTATTAAAATCTGGTGACGTTCTTCTATTGCAAGGAGAACGCTGGAATATTCAGGAAGCTTTGAAAAATTTGGAATGTTTACCGCTTGCACAAAGAAACCTGACTATTGGGAGAAAAGATAAGATATTTGGTGCTTTAGCAATATTTTTACTCGCAATCATGCTCGTGGTTTCAGGTATTTTAAGGGTAGAGATTGCATTTTCCATAGCAGCGGTGGCAATGGTTGTTTCAAAAATTCTCCCTTTAAAAGAAGTGTATACCAGTATTGACTGGCCGGTTATTATTCTTCTTGCTGCAATGATTCCTGTAGGTACTGCATTTGAAACCAGCGGAGGGGCAGAGACCATTACTAATTTAATACTCGCCTACGGAAGTGATCAACCGGTATGGTTACTTGCCGGAATGTTAATGGTGACCACAATCTTGCTTTCAGACATCATAAACAACTCTGCAACAGTCGTCCTTATGGCGCCCATAGCGATCCAGATTGCCAATAACCTGAACCTTTCACCAGACCCATTTTTGATGATTGTTGCGGTTGCTGGTTCCTGTGCTTTTTTAACACCCATTGGGCATCATTCCAGCACACTGGTTATGGGTCCCGGCGGATATAAATATAGTGACTACTGGAAAATGGGATTACCTCTAACTTTGGCAATTATATTTATTGGTGTACCTTTAATACTTTATTTCTGGCCGGTGTAAATTTTAGTGATGAAGAGAATTAATATCATACCCAAACCCAAGTATTTTAGAAACAGGGAAAAAATCATACTCCGTGATTTTCTGGCGATGGAGCGCACCTCATTAGCAAACGAGCGCACGTTGTTTTCCTATATCAGGGCCTCTCTTTATATGGCGATTGGTGGGGTTGCTATCCTTGAATATGAAGGCTTCGCATCCTTTAACTGGCTGAGTTATGTTGTTTTTGGACTTAGTTTTATTCTGATTTTTATTGGTATTTTCAGATACAGAAGATTGAAGAAAAAATTGGACACCTATTACCGTACCATGAATATTGTCCCGGAAAAAACACAGGAAAACCCGAAATAATTAGTGGTTTTTTGTTCTATCAATCAATCTCGAAGTGGAAGAATGCACGTTGACTTTTGAATTTCCCTGCAAAGCATCTAAAGTTCCCTTTGCCAGTTCTTTTCCCAGCTCCACACCCCATTGATCATAACTATAAATATTCCAGATTACACCCTGAACAAAAAGCTTGTGTTCATAAAGAGCAATCAGGGCGCCCAGATTTTCAGGGGTTAACTGATGTATCAAAAGGGTGTTTGATGGATGGTTGCCGTCAAACATTCGGTAAGGGCTCTCAATGTCCTCCCCCACAGTTCCATTTAAAAGGGCTTCAGATTGTGCGAAGCAATTGGCTAAAAGTATTTCCTGATGCGGGTCATCTTTGTGCAGCGCTTTCGCGAAAGCGATAAAATCAACCGGAATCAGTTTTGTCCCCTGATGCAGCAACTGAAAAAAGGCGTGTTGCGCATTGGAGCCGGTACTTCCCCATATAATATTCCCGGTTTGATAGGTTACGGGATGACCGCTTCTGTCCACTTGTTTGCCATTGCTTTCCATAAAAGCTTGTTGCAAAAAAGGAACAAACTTTGAAAGATAGTGCGAATAAGGAACCACAGCTTCGGTTTCAGACTCATAAAAATTGTTGTACCACACTGAAATCAGGGCGAGCATCACAGGCATATTTTCTTGAAATGGTGTGTCCTTAAAATGCAGGTCCATCTGGTGGGCTCCCCTTAAAATTTTTTCAAAATTGGGAAAACCCACTGCACAGCAAATGGACAAGCCTACTGCGCTCCATAACGAAAAACGACCGCCTACCCAGTCCCACATCGGGAAGATATTTTCTGGGGCGATTCCAAAATTTTCCACTTCTTTTATGTTAGTGGACACCGCAACAAAATGAGCTTCAATATCCAGCAGCGTTGCCTTTTGTAAAAACCAGTTTCTCACCGTGGAGGCATTGGTAATAGTCTCCTGAGTGGTAAATGTTTTTGAAACGATGATAAAAAGCGTGGTCTCCCTGTCCAGTTTTTTTAAAACTTCCTGAACGTGGTCACCATCCACATTGGAAATAAAATGAACCCGCAAATGATTCCTGTAATAACCAAGGGCTTCTGTGACCATTTGTGGGCCCAAATCGCTTCCGCCGATGCCAATATTTACCACATCTGTTATGGGTTTGCCGGAGTATCCTTTCCAGGTTTTATCGATAATGCGTTTTGAAAAGACCCGCATTTTTTTGAGGGTCTGTTTGACCTCTTTGGGCATAGCGTCAAAATCCCGCAACCTGGTATGACCCACCGCACGGTCTTCTGTTTGATTAATTTTTTCACCGGCAAATTGTGCTGCTATGGCCTCCTCTAATCTGACTTCTTCTGTAAGCTGAAGCAACAATTCAATCGTTTGAGGGGATATCCTGTTTTTGGAATAATCCAGGTAAAAGTCCTGCCAACTGATTGAAAAACGATTAGCACGGCCGGAGTCCTCATCAAAATAATGTTGCATTTTTTGGTCCTGTACCGTTGCAAAATGTTTCTTTAGCCCGGCCCAGGCTTTTGTGGTGACAGGATTTATAGCGGGAAAACTCATGCGTTCAATTTGTTTTTTTTGTAATATTCAATCAGTCCGTCAATGGGTCTTTGGACGACCTTGCCCGGCTCGAGGTTGTACCTTTTGAGACAATCCCGGATAATGTCTTTTGAAAAATGGGCAATAGACCCAATAAAATGAATGGGAACCTGTTGGGCTTCCTTAAAACACAATATTCTGTATTCTATGAATTTCAATACCCCTTCACTAATCAGGTTGTAAAAATAACCATTTACTTCGTCCCTTGTGAAAATAAATTCGGCAAAGGATGCCAGATAACTGTTTGGATTGGGTTTCTGGTATAAATTGGTTTTGATCACATCAGGATTCAGGTCAAATCGTTTTTCAAAATCAAACGCAATTTGTAAAGGCATTTTTTTGTAAAAGTAATCCCTTAAGAGGCGTTTGCCAAAATAGTTTCCGCTGGCTTCATCCATTAAAATAAACCCTAGGGAAGCCACTTTTGTTTTCACGGTTTTCCCATCAAAATAACAACTGTTTGAGCCGGTTCCAAAAATACAGACAATTCCCGGCTTGTCTGTCACTGCAAGGGCTGCAGCGACCATATCTTCATTTATGGTAACTGTAGCTTTTGTAAAAAGAAACTCAAGTGTTTTTTGTAAAATTGCACTGGGTGTTTTTGTACCACATCCGGCACCGTAAAAGTCCAGGACCTCAACGGTTTCAAAAACCTGTTGAAGGTTCTGGTTTTCCTGAATACGAACAATCAGTTCCTCTTCCGGAACAACAGTAGGGTTGAGCCCTGATGTGCGGGTTGAGAAAAGTTGATTGCCTGCATCGTCAAGCAGTACCCAGTCACATTTTGTAGAGCCGCCGTCTGCGATTAATGTCATAGATTACAATTTAGCAACGTGTTCTGCCAGGTCAACCAACTTGGCCGAATAGCCATACTCGTTGTCATACCACGCTACTAACTTAAAGAAATTATCGTTAAGGGCAATGCTGGCTTCGGCATCAAATGTGCAAATGTGCTCGTCTGAAACAAAGTCCTGTGAAACCACGGCTTCATCAGTATAAGCAACCAATCCTTTGTAGGCTCCATTTGCTGCCTCTTTCATCACTTTTTTAACGTCATCAAAAGAAGCCCCCTTTTCAGTTCGCACCGTTAAATCTACAACAGAAACATTGGCTGTGGGAACCCTGAAAGCCATGCCCGTGAGTTTTCCTTTAAGTTCGGGGATTACTTTGGTCACTGCTTTTGCGGCTCCTGTTGATGCCGGGATAATGTTGATTAAAGCACTGCGTCCTGCTCGGTAATCTTTTTTTGAAGGACCGTCAACGGTGAGTTGGGAGGCTGTTGTGGCATGAACCGTGGTCATCAGGCCTTCAACAATGCCAAATTCGTCGTGAATGATTTTGGCTAAAGGCGCCAGACAGTTTGTCGTACAAGAAGCATTGGACACGATGGTGTCTTCAGCTTTGGCTTCTTTGTGATTGACGCCCATCACAAACATGTGGGCATCTTTGGATGGCGCAGAGATTACCACTTTTTTTGCACCGGCTTTGATGTGTTTGTAAGCATCATCTTTAAGAGTGAAAAAACCTGTGCATTCAATGATGATGTCTGCACCGGCTTCATTCCACTTTAAGTTTTCAGGGTCGCGGTCTGCGGTAACCCTTATTTTTTTTCCATTTACGATAAGATGGCCGTCTTTGGTCGAAACCTCTCCATCAAATCTTCCGTGAACAGAGTCATATTTTAAAAGATACGCCAGGTGATTCACTTCAAGTAAATCATTGACGGCCACGACCGCTATGTCTTTTCTTTGTTCTGCAATCCTTAATACCAGTCTTCCAATGCGGCCAAAGCCGTTTATTCCTATTTTTATACTCATAAATTTTATTTTTAAATCGATGTTATATCTGCAACCCTTATAAGTTCAAGGTCTATTTTTTGTTGTGCCTTAATCGCTTCTTCAAAAGAGACGTGCACCATTTTATTGTTTTGTGTACCAATCATGATATCTCGTTTGCCGTCCAAAAGAGCATCGACGGCCGCCACTCCCATTCGGCTTGCCAGCACACGGTCATAACAGCTGGGTGAACCACCTCTTTGAACATGGCCCAATACCGTTACTCTAACGTCATAACTTTCCATATTAGTCTTGATGAATTCAGCCAATTCAAAGATGTTTTTGCCAATTTGGTCTCCTTCAGATACCACGATGATACTGGAGGTTTTTCCGGATTTTCGGCTGCGTTCAAGGGACTCAATGAGACGGTCTTTTCCCATATCTTCCTCGGGAATGAGGATTTCTTCTGCTCCCGCGCCTATTCCTGCATTCAAAGCGATATGGCCGGCATCCCGCCCCATGACTTCCACAAGAAAAAGGCGGTTATGGGAGTTTGCCGTATCCCTGATTTTATCAATGGCTTCGACAACAGTGTTTAATGCGGTGTCATACCCAATGGTGTTGTCTGTGCCGTAAATGTCATTGTCTATGGTTCCGGGAAGCCCCACTATGGGAAAATCAAATTCCTTGATAAAAATACTCGCCCCTCTGAAGGTGCCGTCACCACCAATCGCAACAAGTGCATCTATACCTTCATTGACAAGGTTTTGATGGGCTTTTTCACGACCTTCTTTTTCCATAAAGTCTTTGGAACGGGCAGATTTCAAGAACGTGCCTCCACGGTTAATCAGGTTTTTAACTGAGCGTGCGTCAAGTGTTCTGAAATCTCCTTCAATCAAACCCTGTAACCCCCTGAATACTCCCACACATTCAAGTCCGTGATAGGCACATGAACGCACAACGGCTCTGATGGCAGCATTCATTCCGGGAGAGTCACCGCCACTGGTGAGCACTGCAATTTTTTGAAGTTTTTTTGTCATTATGTAAAGCTAAAGCAATTAACTGATTCCTGCAAAAAGTTATTCAATCTCTAACGTTTTTTAGTTGATGAGATTCTATACTTCCAAAAAGAGTATTCTTTTTTTTTTTACCACTATAAGGATTCCCGTAAGGAAAGCTCATCACTTCATTATACGTTTACCAAAATTTTATGGAGCAACCCTTTTAAAATGAAAATCCCCCCGGAATCGGCAGCCGGGGGTACCCCTGCCCCATCCCACATGATTATGGGGATAGTCTTTGGGATGTCTGGCAGGGTTTTCATTTTAAAATCTTCAAATCAAGTAGTTTATTTTCTGTAATTTTACAAGCAAACTTTTTGTTATTCCTAAACTATGATTGAACTGCTGCATGAAAATTTCGGGGCCTTTTTCGAAGAATCTCTTTTAAAGGAAATTAATGAATCGGGGATTTATAAAGAAATTTCTGAGGGCGATCAACTCATCGAGATCGGCACGTATGTAACGGCTATGCCCTTGCTTATTTCCGGTGCTGTCAAGGTGATGCGTGAAGATGATGACGGCGATGAGCTACTGCTTTATTTTTTGGAAAGAGGTGACACCTGTGCCATGACCTTAAGCTGTTGTCTGGGTCAAAAAAAGAGTGAGATCAGAGCTGTTGCTGAAACAGATACACGCATTATTTTGATTCCTATACAGAAAATGGAAGAGTGGACTTCAAAATATAAAAGTTGGCGCAATTTTGTCTTTAACAGTTACCACAACCGCCTGAACGAAATGCTCGAAACCATCGATAGCATTGCTTTTCTGAATATGGATGAACGTCTTTGGAAATACCTGCAGGAAAAAGCCAGAATCTCCAAGGGGAATGTTATATATAATACCCATCAGGAGATTGCCTATGACCTGCACACCTCCAGGGTCGTTATTTCCCGTTTATTGAAAAAACTTGAAAAAAAAGGAAAGATTACATTGCAACGCAATGCGATTAAAGTAATCAACGGATCTTAGGGGGTAACTTTTGTTACTTTGAAAAGGTGGTTACCACTTTATCTTTGTGTAAAATTAAATTTTGGAATGGAGTTAATGGAAATTTTCGGCTATCTGGGTGCGCTGCTTATCGGGCTGGTTTTAGGCTTGATTGGTGGTGGCGGCTCCATCCTCACAGTTCCTGTATTGGTCTATTTTCTTGCTGTCAATCCCGTTACGGCTACTGCATATTCCCTTTTTGTTGTGGGGGTCTCGGCATTGGTAGGGGCCCTTCAGAACTTCCGTAAAGGAATGATCGATTTCAAAACGGCCATTGTGTTTTCCATCCCTGCCTTTATAGCAGTCTATATCACGCGCAGGTTTATTGTACCGGCAATCCCGGAAACTATTGCAACAGTAGGTGACTTTATACTTACCAAAGACATCGGGATTATGGTGTTTTTTGCGGTTATTATGCTGCTGGCTGCCCTGTCAATGATATACAACAAAAGACCGGAACCCGAGCCCGGCACAAAAATTAAGTATAACTATCCGCTAATTGTCATAGAAGGGTTTGTAATCGGTATACTCACCGGGGTAGTAGGTGCCGGTGGTGGCTTTCTCATCATCCCGGCCCTGGTACTGCTTGCAAAACTCCCTATGAAAAAAGCAGTGGCTACCTCCTTGTTGATTATTGCAATCAAATCGCTGATAGGGTTTGTGGGTGACATTGAGACCATGAACATTGACTGGGGCTTTCTGATTACCTTTACCCTTTTGTCGGTTTTTGGTATCTTTGCAGGAGTTTGGCTGAACCGGTTTTTCAACAATAAAAAACTTAAAAAAGGATTTGGATGGTTTGTTTTGGCAATGGCAGCTTACATCCTTTTCAAAGAGTTTACACTGATATAAACAAAATTAAAACAGGAAACAGCACAAGTGTTTTCACGAAATATACTACTATGAATAATACAACACCCTCACTACCCTCTTTGGAAGGAGTAGAACAAATCTACACAGGCTGTCTGGCTCAGGGAGCTTACTATATTCAAAGCAATGGCGAAGCCGCGATCATCGACCCCTTACGGGAAGTACAACCTTATATAGAAAAAGCATCCAAAGACAATGCAAAAATAAAATACATATTTGAAACACATTTTCATGCCGACTTCGTGAGTGGTCATATCACTTTAGCAAAAAAAACCGGTGGGACCATTGTGTTCGGTCCCACGGCAAATCCATCGTTTGAGGCCATTATAGCCAAAGACGGACAGGAATTTCAAATAGGTGACTTTACCATCGTAGCACTGCACACTCCGGGACATACCATGGAGAGCACAACCTATCTGCTTAAGGATAAAAACGGAAAAGACCTGGCTGTTTTTAGCGGGGACACCTTGTTTTTGGGAGATGTGGGCAGGCCTGATTTAGCTCAAAAAGCTGCCTCGATGACACAGGAAGAACTCGCCGGTATGCTGTATGATAGTTTGCGAACGAAAATTATGCCGCTTGCTGATGATGTTATTGTCTATCCCGCACATGGAGCGGGTTCTGCCTGCGGGAAAAATATGATGAAGGAAACCGTGGATACCCTGGGCAACCAGAAAAAAATGAATTATGCCCTGCGGGCCGATATGACCAAAGAGGAATTTGTTAAGGAAGTCACTGACGGACTCGCTCCGCCTCCGCTCTATTTTCCGTTAAACGTAAAAATGAATAAAGAAGGTTATGATGATCTTGAAGCCATACTCCAACGCGGGACCCAGGCTTTGTCTCCAGATGCTTTTGAAGCCGCTGCAAATGAAACCGGAGCCATTGTTCTGGATGTACGCCATCAAAACGAATTTGTAAAAGGACATATTCCCCGCTCCATTTTTATTGGTCTTGACGGAGGCTTTGCTCCCTGGGTGGGGGCATTGATTGCAGACACGGCTCAGCCCATTTTGCTTGTTTGCCCACCGGATAGGATCAATGAAGCCGTTACACGTCTTTCGAGAGTGGGTTTTGACAACACCCTGGGCTATCTTGCCAACGGATTTGAATCGTGGAAAGCTGCCGGAAAACAAATTGACAGCCTTACATCCATATCGGCCGAAGCATTTAAAAAAGATTTGGAGTCCAAAGAGGTTCCGGTCTTTGATGTCCGCAAAGAAGCTGAGTATCTTGCTTCTCATCTCAAAGAAGCCCACTTAACACCCCTAGACTTCCTGAATGACCACATATCGGAGTTTCCCACAGACAAAAACTTCTACCTGCATTGTGCCGGAGGCTACCGCAGCGTGATTGCCGCTTCCATTTTAAAAAGCCGGGGGATTCATAACCTGGTAGATGTAGCAGGCGGTTTTGCCCATATCAAAAAAGCAGGTATACCCGTGACCAATGAGGTGTGTCCCACAACTTTAAAATAAAAGACACGATGTAACAAAGGTTACTGTACATTGAAATACTTGCCACTATCTTTGTATTACAAATAAGCACATATAACGTAGTTTATTTTTATTTGGTTGGTTTAGTTAAAGGAAGTAGGGTGTTTTATGCTACTTCCTTTTTTTAACGTCACTTTAAAATGGAAAAACTTTATAGCTCAAAAAAAATCTAAGATATGAAACTACTCGGCATGATTGGTGGAACTTCCTGGCACTCCACCGTAGAATATTACCGTATGATCAATGAGCTTGCAGGCAACCAATTTGGCGGCAGCCAGAATCCGCCGTTATTGCTTTACAGCCTGAACATTCAATTGATGCGGGAGCAAAATATGGAAAAGATACAGGCTGCATATCTGGAAATCAGCCATAAACTGGAAACCGCCGGAGCCGAAGCCATTATCATTTGCGCCAATACGCCCCATATGATTTATGAGTATGTGCAACCACAAATCAATATCCCAATCCTTCATATCGCCGAAGCCATTGGTAAAGAAGCTCAAAAACAAGGATTGAAAAACCTGGGACTGCTGGGAACCAAACCCACCATGACGATGGATTTTATTCCCGGATACCTCGATCAAAACTTTGGTATTCAAACTGTGTATGCCGACCGAAAAGACTTTGGTGAAATTCACCGTTATATTTCTGAAGATTTAACCCAAGGAAAGTTCACCCCTGAAGCGAAAAATTATTTCATTGAACAAATGAAAAAACTGGAAGAAAATGGTGCTGACGGGATTATCTTAGGTTGTACTGAGCTGCCCATGCTACTTTCACAGGAAGACTTTCACCTGCCACTTTTGGACACTACAAAACTGCACGCACAACTGGCGGTGGATTTTATTTTGTCTTAATATCGCCTTCTTTTCATTTCTCATCTCTCGGTAACAAAGGTTACTGACCCACCTTGTTTGACAGCGTACTTTTGCCTTGTCAAATTGAGAACAACGATGAAGAAAACCATACTAGTACTACTCACCTTAGTAAGCACAACCCTGCTTGTGGCTCAGGAGCAAAAAACACTCTCTAAGGAACAAGCAATAAACAGCGTGTTGGAAAACAACCGTAACTTAAAAATAACCGAACAGGAATTCCTGCAGGCGCGAGCCGATTACCGGCAAACCAACGCCGTTTTTCTGCCTAACATCAGCGCTTCGCATACCGGAATGACCACTACCAATCCGTTGATGGCATTTGGGTCTAAACTGAATCAGGAAATCCTGACACAAAACGATTTCAACCCCGCGCTGTTAAACAACCCTGAGCGCACCGATAATTTCGCTACCCGATTTGAAATACAACAACCCCTTATCAATATAGACGGTATCTACCAACGTCAGGCAGCCAAAAGCAAAATGCAGGCCACCCAATTACAGGGACAACGCACGCAAGACTATATGCTTTTAGAAGTGGAAAAAGCCTATATGCAACTACAACTGGCACACAAGGCCGTTGACGTTTTGGAACAAGCACTTGAGGCAGCTCAGGAAAACAAGAAACTTGCCGACAACAGTTTTGACCAGGGCTACCTGCAACGGTCAGATGTGCTGGCCGTAGAAGTGCGCGTGAGCGAAGTGCACAACCAATTGCAGCAAGCCAAAAGCAATGTGCAGAACGCTTCCGATTACCTGTCGTTTTTGATGGGCGAAGAAACCAATTCCGTTTGGAATCCTACTGATACATTGGAGTCTGAGGAATTAGTTTCCATAGAAAGTACCTCATTAAATGAAAACCGCTCAGACATACAAGCAATGACTTTGGCTACTGAAGGGTATGCAAAAATGAACAAAGCCGATCAAATGGCCTTCCTCCCGCGACTGAATGCCTTTGGAAGCTATGAATTGTATGACAACGAAATGTTTCAGGGCAACGCCAACGGTTATATCGTAGGCGCACAACTCAGCTGGGACTTGTTTCAGGGTGGTAAGCGTTTTGGTAAAGCCCAAAAAAGCAAAGCAGAACTCGAGCAATCCCGTATCGAACTCGATCAGTACAAGGCACAAAGCCAACTGGAAATCAACAAGGCACAACGCCGGGTCAACGATTTACAGCAGCAGTTAAAACGCAGCGAACTGGCCGTAGAACAATCAGAAGAAGCCTTGCGCATCCGCACCAACCGTTTTGAACAAGGTCTTGAAAAAACCACTGAATTATTACAGAGTGAAACCCAATATGCCCAAAAACAACTGGAATACTTACAAACCGTATTTGAATACAATTTCGCGAAAGCGTATATAGAATTTTTAACCAAAGGAGAATAAATAATTAAAAACCACTACCCCCTCTCCACACTTCGACTCCGCTCAGTGACCGGAGAGGGTCAGGATAAACAATAGAAAATGAAAACAACGATACTAAGCACACTAGCCCTTACCGTCCTGCTCCTTAGCAGCTGTGGCAACTCAGAAAAAGAAACGGCAACGGACAGCCGAACGGCTATACAAGTCACTACCAAAGCCCCGGCAGCCGGTTCAGGTAACAATCTCACCGTTAGCGGAGAAGTTGTGGCCGTCAACAACGCCACCCTCAGCACCCGTATGATGGGTTACGTCAACAGGGTACACGTCAAGATTGGCGACAAAGTCAACCAAGGACAATTGTTGATTTCCATCAACAACAGCGACCTGCAAGCCAAACGCGCACAGGTCAATGCCGGAATCAACGAAGCACAGGTAGCATTCAACAATGCCAAAAGGGACTTTGAACGTTTCACCGCATTGTTTGCACAAAACAGTGCCTCCCAAAAAGAACTGGACGATATGACCGCAAACTACGAAATGGCCAAGGCCCGTCTTGAATCTGCCAAAGCGATGAAAGCGGAAGTGGATGCTCAGTTTGCCTATTCCAATATCACAGCACCCTTTAGCGGGGTGGTGACCAACCGCTTTGTGGAAGCAGGCGCTATGGCCAATCCCGGTATGCCGCTGCTGGCCATTGAAGCTCCGGGTAACTTTGAAGTGCGTGCCACCGTCCCTGAAATGGCCATCGGTCAGATTAAAACCGGGGAAACTGTGGAAGTACATTTCAAATCCATTGACAAAAGCATCACCGGAAAAGTGACAGAAGTAAGCAGCTCCTCGTCGATGACCGGCGGACAGTATCCGGTAAAAATAGCACTCGATAAAAATGACGCCCTTAAATCAGGGATGTATGCCACGGTGCAGTTTCCGGTAGCACAAACCAATGACACCCCACAATTGGTAACTGTACCACAGGAAGCCATTGTGACCCAAGGTGATTTGCGCGGGGTTTATACTGTAAGCCAGCAAAACACAGCGATGCTACGCTGGTTGCGCCTGGGCAGAAGCTTTGGCAACGAAGTGGAAGTCCTCTCCGGACTCAATGCTGAAGAAGCAATTATCGTGGAAGCGGAAGGAAAGCTCTATAATGGAGTGAAAGTGGAGGTGCAAAATTAGAAGTTAGAAGTACGAAGTTAGAAGATAGAAGTACGAAGTATAAATTGACTTAGGGTTAAAGGACGTAAGACTAATCTCTCTGTGTACCTCTGTGGAACCTCTGCGCAACTCTGTGGTATAGCTGTACCGCCTTGCTCCGCCAAAAGGCGAATTCAGGCGGCGAAGCTGCAAAATTGCTCAAAGAAGCGCAAAGAGCCACAAAGAAGGATGACAACAAACAAAATAAAATAGTTAAAATGAAAGAAGGTTTAGCCGGCAAAATTGCCAAATTATTTATAGACTCCAAACTCACCATCCTCTTGATGATCGTGTTTATGGTCATTGGGGTGTACAGCTCTTTTTTAATCCCACGGGAAGAAGAGCCACAAATCGACGTGCCCATGGCCGATATCTTTATCGGATATCCGGGTGCCAGTCCGCTGGAAGTGGAGTCACGGGTCATCAAGCCCATTGAAAAAATGGTGTCCAACATCAAAGGGGTCGAATATGTCTATTCCACCTCTATGCAGGAACAGGGGATGATCATCGTGCAGTTTTATGTGGGCGAAGACATTGAACGTTCCTATGTGAAACTCTACAACGAGTTGATGAAGCATATGGACGAAATGCCGGAAGGGGTTACTCCACCCCTGGTCAAAACACGCTCTATAGACGATGTGCCTATGCTGGGGCTTATGCTTTGGAGCGAAACCTATGACGACCACCAGTTGCGGCAAATTGCCAATGAGGTGAACCACGAAATACGAAAAGTGACCGATGTGGCCACCACACATAGAATTGGCGGGCGTAACCGTGAAATTCGCGTGGTGCTCGACAAAAATAAAATGGCTTCCGCCGGTGTCGATATGTTGGGCGTAGCCGAAAAAATAAAAGCCAACAACACCCAGATGACCTCCGGGGCGTTTAACCGCAACGATACCGAATTCAAAGTCAATACCGGTAGTTTTTTACAAACCTTAGACGATGTGGAGAACCTTATTATAGGAACTTCAGAGAACCAGCCGGTCTATTTAAAACAAATTGCAAAAGTACTCGATGGTCCTGAACTGCCCAATGAATATGTTAGTTTTGGGTATGGTGCCGCTCTTGAAGAAGTGGCTTCCAAATTTCCATCGGAATATCCCGCCGTGACCATTTCAGTCGCCAAACGCAAAGGGGCCGATGCGATGCAGCTTTCAGATATTATCCTGGATAAGGTAGAACACCTGCGCACTACTATCATCCCTGATGATGTACATGTGGAAGTCACCCGAAACTATGGCGAAACGGCTTCTCAAAAAGTGGGTGAACTCCTGCTTCACTTACTCGGGGCTATTATAGCCGTAACCATCGTCGTGATGCTCGCCATGGGCTGGCGCGGTGGTTTGGTGGTATTCCTTTCGGTACCCGTAACGTTTGCATTGACCTTGTTGAGTTACTATTTACTCGACTATACCCTCAACCGGATTACCCTTTTTGCCCTGGTATTTGTCACCGGTATTGTGGTGGACGACTCCATTATCATTGCTGAAAATATGCACCGCCACTTTAAGATGAAACGGCTGCCATTCAAGCAGGCCGCGCTTTATGCCATCAACGAAGTGGGGAACCCAACAATATTAGCAACTTTTACAGTAATCGCTTCGGTATTACCAATGGCGTTTGTAAGCGGACTCATGGGCCCTTATATGAGCCCAATGCCGATTGGAGCGTCGATTGCGATGATTTTATCGCTTATTGTTGCCTTGACCATCACGCCTTATCTGGGGTATATCTTCTTACGCGAAAAAGACAAAAAGAATACCGCTGGCGAAGTGGAAAAACCCATCGAAATTGAAGACACCCGCATCTATAAAATTTACAGCAGGTTTGAACGTCCCTTACTGGACAATCCCTTTAAGCGCTGGATGGCACTGGGGATTACCACATTGCTCCTTTTGGGATCTGTCGCGATGTTCTTTACGGAAACCGTGCTGGTAAAGATGCTTCCGTTTGACAACAAAAACGAGTTTCAGGTGGTGATCGATATGCCCGAAGGCACTACGCTGGAGCGCACCAATGTGGTCACTCAGGAAATTGCCCAATACCTCTCCGGTCGACCGGAAGTGGTGAACTATCAGACGTATGTGGGCACTTCGGCTCCCATTACGTTTAACGGACTCGTGCGTCATTATGATTTAAGAGGCGCTTCCAATACGGCTGATATTCAGGTGAACATCAAAGACAAAGGCGACCGCAAACTGCAAAGTCACGACGTTGCCAAATTGCTGCGTCCCGATATTCAGAGAATTGCTTCCAAATACAACGCCAACGTCAAGCTGGTAGAAGTACCGCCCGGACCTCCGGTGTTGAGTACCATTGTGGCCGAGATTTACGGACCCGATTACGAAGAGCAAATACGTGTGGCCGACTCGGTGCAAAGCATCCTGAGCAACACCACCGATGTCGTGGATATCGACTGGATGGTAGAAGCCGATCAAACCGAATTTGTCTATGACATCGACCGTGAAAAAGCGATGCGTTACGGGATTGCCCCACAACAAATTGTACATACGCTAAACATGGCATTGGGCGACCGTGCCGTCACCCATTTGTATGATGAAAATGCCACCGAGCGCGTGGGCATACTACTGACACTGGACGAACAAGAAAAAGCCAGCCCGGAAGCCATTGCACAAATTGAAATTGCTTCCCAACAAGGAAATATGGTTTCTGTGGGTGATTTGGTAACCATTAATGAAAGTTCGGTGCCGAAAAGCATTTACCGCAAAAACCAAAAACGCGTGGTCTATGTCATGGCCGATATGGCGGGTACATTGGAAAGCCCCGTGTATGCCATCCTGGGAATGGAAGAAAAATTAAAGCAAATTCCGTTACCGGAAGGATACACCATGAACGAACTCTATGCCAGCCAACCGGAACATGAGGATGACTACACCGTCAAATGGGACGGCGAATGGCAAATTACCCTTGAGGTATTCCGTGATTTGGGGATTGCATTTTTGGGCGTGATTGTGATTATCTATATGCTCATTGTGGGTTGGTTCCAAAACTTTAAAGCACCCATTGTGATGATGGTGGCCATTCCTTTATCGATGATAGGGATTGTAATAGGACACTGGTTGCTGGGTGCCTTCTTTACCGCTACTTCGTTTATCGGGATGATTGCCCTGGCGGGAATTATGGTGCGGAACTCTGTCCTGCTCATTGACTTTGTCAACCTGCGACTGGAAGAAGGCATTCCGCTGAAACAAGCCATCGTAGAAGCCGGTGCCGTGCGTACCACACCTATTCTACTCACCGCAGGAACGGTGGTCATCGGGGCCTTTGTGATCCTGTTTGACCCCATTTTTCAGGGACTCGCCATCTCGTTGATGGGTGGAACGATTGGTTCTACCTTTCTCACGCTATTGGTCGTACCGCTGGTGTATTATCTGATTATGCGGAAGCAGTATCCGGAGTCCCCCCTCAGTCCCCCCGAAGGGGGGAAGCTTCAAGTTGAGGAAGACTTGGGTGAGAAGGAATAAAAAATAAAAAACCTCAAATAGCCCCTCTCCTTGGGAGAGGAGTTGGGGTGAGGATAAAAATTAAAACAAGATGAAACTATTAATTGTAACCGCAGTAGAGGAATTCCAAAAGGACATTCTCAAGCTGTTTAAAAAAGCCGGTATCGAGGCGTTTAGTACCTCAGAAATTGACGGCTACAAGAATACCAACAACTCGGTTGTCGCCACGCAAAGCTGGTTTCCGGGAGAGAAAGGCGGCAGCGAATCACTGATGGTATTTTCGTTTGCTGAAGAAGAAAAAATCGATCCGTTTTTTGAATTGGTCATTCAGTACAACAGCACCCTGGAAACTGAAAACCCGGTGCGGGTGGTTGTGGTGCCGATTGAAAGAGCGATTTAGTAATTAGTGGTGAGAGGTGAGTAAATAAATGTTTAAAACCCTCTGTAAAACCCTGCCTGCCGGCAGGTAGGTCTGTGGTACAACTTGTATCCAGTTCTGAACATTTTAAAAATAAATAACTAAAAACAATTAACTATGTTAAACAGAATCATTAGAGCCGTTGCCGGCACGTTTATTCTTATCAGCTTGTTATTGGCTGTTTATGTCAACATTAACTGGCTTTGGTTTACCGCTTTTGTGGGTGTGAACCTTTTGCAATCATCAATCACCAAATGGTGCCTGATGGAAGATATTTTAAAGAAGCTTGGAGTGAAGGATTAATACAGATTAAAGAAAATAGAGAAGAGAAAAAAGACTCAAAAATCTTAATACTTCGGATTTTGCCACAAAATTATGTACTTTGTGGCAATGGGCAGTATCAAAAATCTTTTGTATTTTAGTAGAAATCACAAACTCACTTCGTTATGAAAGCATTTTATACCCTCTTCAGCATATTGATTACCACCACCCTGTTTTCGCAAAATATAGAAGGTGCCTGGCAGCTAACGCACGAAAACGGTGAAATGATCACTGATAAACAGGTCATCGCCATATATCAGGATGGTTATTTTGCTCTGGGTGCCAAAGAAGCGGGTACAGATACCTTCTTGTATGCCTCCGGAGGGGAGTATGAACTGAAAGGGAAGACCTATTATGAAACCCAGGACTTCAACAGCAAGAGTCCGCAACGTATCGGAAATAAAATGGCGTTTGCTTTAAAGCTAAACGAAGACCAAATGGAACTCACCTCGGGAAGCAGTAGTCAAAACTGGCAAAAACTGCCTGTACACCGTGATGCTCTCACCCGGGCCTGGGTCATTACCGGAAGGGAACGTGACGGCACTATGAATACCATGACACCCGGTGATCGCCGCACTGTTAAAATCCTCAGCGGGGGCAGGTTTCAGTGGATTGCCTTCAACTCGGCAACCAAAGAATTTAACGGTACCGGTGGCGGAACCTATGTAGCTGCTGATGGAATGTATACTGAAAACATTACCTTCTTTTCACGCGACGACAGCCGTGTAGGCGCCAGCCTTCAGTTTCACTATGAAGTCAAAGACGGAAAATGGCACCACAAAGGAAAAAGCTCAAAAGGCGACCCCATCTACGAAATCTGGAGCCCGTATCGCGAAGCATACCAAAAATAACCTTGTTTATAATCCCCCCTCTTTATAAGGTGTCCTTTTTACTAAAAATGACACCCGTTTCCGGTTTGGAAAATGCCAAAGAAAACCTAATTAAGATTTTTTTTAGGAAAAAGGGGATATTTTTTTATAGCTTACTTTCTTTAAAACAGGCCTCAGTACAGCTGTTACTGCTGCGCTGCTTTTAAAAGCATCAAAAACAATGACTAAAACAACCACACATACTACCTCAAGTATCGAATATATTATGGAATCCCTGGTGGAAGACGGCCGCGTGGAAGGCGTGCTTCCGGGGGGCGGTTTTTTACATCTGGATGAAAAACTTCCATTTGTGCTGCTTTATCGTAAGAAAGAAAGAGGGACAGACCGCGGCACCAGAAGACTCGCCAAAAGCCTGGGCTCTTATCTTATCATGGGGACTGAAAATTTTGAATTCTATCAGGAATTAATTTATAAGCTTGCGAGCTATTTTTCCAAAAAATTCAACACATACCTGCTGTTTGAAATATACAGCGGCAATACCTCAAGTGACACTTTTGTCATTAAGGGACCGGCGCACAAATTGCCCACTACCCTCGAGGTGCTGAAAGAAGAACTCTCCAAGCTACCGGAGAGACTTTACAGCCTCCCACTGAAAGCGGAAATAAAAAGAACCAAAACCCGTCAGGAAGAAGGTCAGGAACCCCTTCTCGACATTGAAGAAGCCAAAATGCAGGGAGCTGTGTGGATAGCACTGGAAATCCCACCGGTGTTCCGTGATGAGAAGGGTATTTTATACCCTGTGTTTTTCAGGCATTTCCGGGATTTGTTTGTAGAAGCACTGCAAAAGGCCATCTTTGATTACCTTCGGGTACAAACCTCATCAGGCATCAGCAACTATTTTGCGCTGGGGAAACGCAAAATCCACGACGAAGTCTTTAAAATAGACCGGCAACTCACTGAAATTGAGTCCAGCTATCAGTTCCTATTGCTGGTGTCGCCCGTGAATATGCACGAGATACGCGAAACCTATTTTGAAAGCAATTTTAAAGAATTGCATGACTATCAGTACCGTCTGCTTACCATTGACCCTGACCTGCTCAAGCGTAAACTTTTTAACCTGCGCATCGATGAGATAGACGACCCTGCCCTGTCTTTCATTTTTAAGGAAAAAAGGGAAGAGCTCGATCAACAGATTACCATGCTCAATGAGCGCGGTAACAAAAACTTCTTTTACAACAGCATCTGCCTCTACTATGTAGTGGAACAAGGACTAAAAGAAGAAGCCCTGAATATCCTCAACGACTTACAGGAAGAAACCGTTGGCCCTGCAGAAGAAAAGATTGACGCAAAAGAATTCAGTGCAATGGCCCGGAAGGAGTTTGATTACTTCCGCACCCAGGACCCTGAATTTAAAAGTATGGTACACATCAGGGAAGACGTGAACGTGATTATGGTATCGCGTGGCGAACTTTATATTCCCGCAGACTATACTATGAGCCGTCGTGAAGCCGACGCCCTCATCCAGCACGAGATAGGAACGCATGTACTTACGTATTACAACGGAAGCCGGCAACCCCTCACCCAATTGTGTTCGGGGCTTGCACATTATGACCCTTTACAGGAGGGTCTTGCCGTTCTGGCTGAGTATTTTGCAGACGGATTGACCGTCAATCGTTTGCGCCTGCTGGCCGGGCGTGTGATTGCCGGGGCGGCACTCATTGAGGGAGGTGACTTTCACAGTATTTTTAAACTGCTTCATGAAGCGCATGGCTTCTCCAAAGAACGGGCTTTTAATATTACCTGCAGGATTTTGCAGGGCGGTGGTTTTTTAAAAGACATCATCTATTTAAAAGGTCTACTGGAATTGATAGATTTTATCAGGGAAGGTGGTGACCCCGCTTCCCTGCTTGTGGGCAAATTTGCCCTGAAACACCTCAATGTCATCAAAGACCTGACTGAACGCGAGATTCTCAAAACCGCAGTCTTAAGGCCGCGCTATATGGAGTCTGAAGACTATGAACACAAATTAACAAAAATCAGAGAGGGCATGCCCCTTTCACAACTTGTAACACTATGAAAATATGCTTTGTTTTAAACGATATCGCCACTGAAAAATGCGGCTCTTCAGTACTGATGATGAAAAAAGCCCACGACCTGGGCCATGATGTTATGGTTATGGGTGTTGGCGACTTTTTTTTCAAACACGATAAACCCCTGAGCATGCACTGCATCCGCATCTCAAAAACGGCAAAATTTGACTCGGCAGAGCATTTTCTGGATCGCCTGCAAGCCGGAGATTTTAAAAGAAAAGAAATCCTGGCAACTACACTCGATGTTTTGTTTATCAGGAACAATCCCACCGAAGAGGATACCGCACGCCAGTGGGCAGAACACGCCGGGGTGGCCTTTGGAAGGATGATTCAGCAGGAAGGTGTGCTGGTCTTAAACGACGCTTTTGCCCTTTCCTATGCCTTTATTGACAAGCTTTACTTTGAAGAACTACCGTCAGAAATCAAACCCGATTCCATCATCACCCGTAAAAAAGAAGACATTCTGGAGTTCTGGGAAAAACAAAACAACAAAATGGTATTAAAACCCCTGGAAGGATCCGGTGGAAGGGACGTCTATCTCATTGACAAAAATGAGAAAAACATCAATCAGATTATCGAGAACCTCACCCAGCAGGGCTATATCATTGCACAGGAATACCTTCCGGCAGTCAAGGATGGTGATGTGCGCATCCTGCTGATGAACGGCAAGGTCATAGAAGAAAAGGGTAAGCAAGCCATTATCAGACGGGTGAGCGGTGAAGGGGAGTTTCGCAGTAATTTTGCCCTGGGGGCCACGGCAAACAGCAGCAAACTCACCAAGGCAATGCAAAAAATCGTTGACCTCACCGCACCCAAACTCATACGGGATGGTTTGTTTCTGGTGGGTCTGGATGTGGTCAAAGATAAACTTATTGAAATCAATGTACTGAGTCCCGGCGGTCTGGAGCGTTTCAGCGATATTGGTCTGCCCGATTTTTCAGAAACCATTATCAAAGCCATTGAACGCAAACTCTATTACAAAGAAAAATTTCCGGGTCAGTTCCCCAACAAAATACTGGCCACTATGGAGTAAAAAAAGATTACGATTATGGAAACTAAAACAAAAAATACATTTCCACGCATTATAGGAACCTATTCAGGCACCCAAAAAGGTCCGTTATTGTTTATTACTGCAGGCATTCACGGCAATGAGCCCAGTGGTGTCTATGCTCTTCAAAAGGTTTTTGATGAACTGCAGCTTTCCAAACCCGACATGGCAGGTACTGTGGTGGGCGTAACAGGGAACCGCAAAGCCCTTGAACAAGGCGTGCGCTATATCGACGAAGACCTCAACCGTGCGTGGACCGAGAAAAATATTGAAAATAAGCTCAAGGAAACCCACGAACAAAAAGAAATGCATGAAATTATTGAAGTGCTGGAAAGTTTTCCGGAAACCGATTATACCCGGCGCTATTTTATGGACTGCCACACCACTTCTGCAGCAACCCTTCCTTTTATATCCGTTCAGGAAGTGGGTGAGAATGACACCTGGGCACATTACTTTCCCATCCATATCGTGCGCGGGTTCAGCGATTTGGTCTATGGCTGTATTGATCATTATTTAACCCGCATCGGGATCACAGGATTTGTGCTGGAAGCAGGGCAGCACGAAAGCAAGACCGCTGTATGCAATCAGGAAGGTATGATCTGGCTTGCCATACAAGAGGCTTGCGGCCTTGATATGCATCACATCGTGAGCTACCCGGAGTGTATCGATAAACTTACGCAAAACCTCAAACCGCCACGCAAGACTTTTGAAATTGAATACCGTCACGAACTGCAAAAAGGCGATACCTTCAAAATGGAACCGGGTTTTGAAAACTTTCAAAAAATTGAAAGAGACCAGCTCCTGGCTGTACAAAACGGCAGGGAAATATACAGCCAATGGGATGCATACATCTATATGCCCCTCTATCAGGACCAGGGAAATGACGGGTTTTTTGTTGTTGCTGAAGCAGAATAGCAAACAAATATCAGCTTTAAGCTCACGACTTACTCTTTGGAACGCTTCCACTGACGTAGGACTACAGGACATAAAAAAATCCTTTGCGCTTACTTTGCGTCTAGACTTTGCGCATTTTGCGTGAAACCTTTAAATTATGAATCAGTGTACCTTTTCTAAAAAAACTTAGAAATTTGAGTCTTAGGGTTGCTGTTAACTGTAACTGACAAAAATGTATCTTTACCTTTCAAAACAGCAAACTCCATGAACTGCCCGTTATGCCACAGCCCGCTCACGACCCTGATTGATACTGATTATTTTGACTGTAGCAATTGCAGAGCATTGGTGAAAGACCCTTTACTGCTTCCAACGCCCGAAGAAGAACAAAAACGCTATGAGTCGCACAACAACGATGTGAACGATGTGCGGTATCAAAACTTTACTGCGCCCATCTGGAAATATATTCTGGAGCATTTTACGCAGAATCACCTTGGCCTGGATTATGGGTCGGGTACCGGGCCGGTGATTTCAAAAATGCTGCTGGACGCCGGGTACAACATCAAACAGTATGACCCGTTTTTTAGTCCGGACCGTGCGCTATTGAACCTGCAATACAATTACATTGCCTGTTGCGAAGTAGTGGAACACTTTTTTCACCCACGGCAAGAGTTTACTAAATTAAACGCCATGCTACTCCCCGGGGGAAAGTTTGTGGGCATGACCCTCCTCTACCACGACGACATCGACTTTAAAACCTGGTCCTACAGAAAAGACGAAACCCACGTATTCATCTACCGAAAGGAAACCCTGGAGTTTATCGCGCACCTTTTTGACTACAAACTTACCGGGCTTACGAACCGGTTTTTTGTGTTTGAAAAGAGTATTAAGTAGTGAGTACAAAGTATTAAGACTTTTAGAAAAAAAAGTAAAGACAATTGTCTCTGCTCTATTAAAACCAAAACTGAATATTGCCTCTGACTAAAACTTATCCGTCACCACCTTATAGGTAGGGTCTTCGATGACGTTGACGTCGATGATGGCTTCGGCATTTTTAAGGAGACGGCGACAGTCAGGGCTGAGGTGTTTGAGGTGTACTTTTTTACCCACTTTCAGATAGCGCTCGGTGAGTTTGTTAAGAGCTTCAATTGCCGACATATCCACCACACGGCTTTCTTCAAAATCAATGATGACTTCATCGGGGTCGTTGAGCACGTCAAACTTTTCGTTAAAGACCGTTACCGAACCGAAAAACAAGGGTCCGTATATTTGGTAATGCTTCACGCCGTTTTCATCAATATGCTTGCGTGCACGGATGCGCTTTGCATTGTCCCAGGCAAATACCAGTGCGGCAATAATCACACCCACCAGTACGGCCAGTGCCAGGTTGTGCAACACCACCGTTACCAGGGTTACCAGCACCATTACCAATACGTCTGACTTGGGCATACGGTTAAAGGTCTTTACACTTGCCCATTCAAAGGTTCCGATCGCTACCATAATCATCAGCCCCGTGAGGGCTGCCATAGGTACTTGCTCGATGAGGCTTGAGCCAAACATCACAAACACCAGCAGCATCAGGGCAGCCACGATTCCCGCCAGACGCGCACGCGAACCCGACGAGACGTTGATCAAACTCTGCCCCAGCATGGCACAACCTCCCATACCTGAAAACAGGCCTGAACAAAAATTGGCTGCTCCCTGTGCCACGGCTTCTTTGTTGCCGCGACCACGGGTTTCGGTGATTTCGTCAATAATATTCAGGGTAAGCAAGCTTTCGATAAGACCCACCCCGGCTACTATGGCCGAATAAGGTAAAATGAGCATAAAGGTATCCCAGGTAAAAGGTACCTGCGGAATATGAAACGGCGGGAAGCCTCCTTCGATGGAAGCAATATCGCCTACGGTTTTGGTATCGATTCCAAAAAAAACCACAATCCCAAATACCACAAGAATAGCCGCCAGCGTCGCAGGAACTGCTTTAGTGAGTTTGGGAAGTCCCCATATAATCAGCATCGTTAATAAAACCAGTCCCAGAATGATATAGAGAGCCTGACCCGTAAGCCAGTCACCACTTGGGTCCTTAAACTGGTCGAGTTGTGACATAAAGATGATAATGGCCAGCCCGTTTACAAAACCAAAAATCACAGGGTGCGGCACCAGGCGGATGAGTTTGCCCAGTTTTAAAAACCCGGCGAGCATTTGAATGATTCCTGCCAGGATTACAGCAGCAAACACATATTCCACACCGTGTGACAGTGCAAGTGATACAATTACAACGGCCACAGCACCTGTTGCTCCCGAAATCATCCCCGGGCGACCTCCAAAAATGGCCGTTACCAATCCCATCACAAAAGCGGCATAAAGACCGGTCAATGGCGACAGGCCGGCTATAAGTGCAAAGGCCACCGCTTCCGGGACCAGTGCCAAAGCCACGGTGAGGCCGGAAAGGATTTCGGTTTTGTAATCTACCTTTTGCGTTAGGTCAAATAAATTTAAATACTTTTTCATTTTTATTGCTTGTAATCAAATACTGTTTTACGGCAACTAAGGAATGCTTAATTGTCTTTTGTTTTTTTATTCTGTAAAGTATGGGAAATGCCCCCTGCTATGGCGGCGTAAGTTGGATAAAATGATATGTAAGATGAGTACCTTTCATTTTGAGCGGGCAAAAATAGCCTTTTATTGGTTGGAGACAATGGTTTTAGTTTAAAATTTACGTTAACTGCAGAGGAATGAGGCGTCCAACTCTAAAAAATAATGTAGGTTCAAGATTTAAAGTTCCATGTTCCTTTGCTGAAAGCTGAGAGCTGATTGCGTTTTATAAAGACGCTCAAAGGTGGGCTACTAATTGTCAAAATAATATTTCACTCCAACCCCGAAATTGTTGGAATAAAAATTCTTTAAGGTGTAAAACTCTGCATTAGCAGTAAGATAACACCAGGGGAACAAAGGAAAGCTTGCAGACCCCCGGTACCGTTGAAAAAAATCTGAAAAAGTATCAGCAAAAGCGGCAGCTTCCAGGCCAAATTCCACCTCTCCGGAAGGATTTTTATAGGCATATCGCAAACCTAAACCACCATGCAGGCGTTCTTCAATAGTCCAGTACGGAAAACCATTCGTGTTGTTGCTATTGCCCAACCTGCCGGTGGCCTCTGTAAAAGGTGCTAAGGTAGCGTTAGTGCCAATCTTATAGTTTTTTCCTATTTGTGTTGAGAGAAGTCCGTCAAGAGCATCATCACTGTAGTAATTGCCTTGCAATAAAAAGACGGCGAATAAATCGGTTAGGAATTTTTGTTCTTCATAATAAACAGTAAGATTGGTATTATAAATGCCCAAACTATATGCCGGTCCTGTAACAGCCGGTTTATGTGAAAGGGAAATTGACCTGTACAGACTGTCTTTTGACTGGGAAATGCCGGCTTGTAAACGGTAAAACAGATCATTGTATTCATCCATTTCCAAACGGGCAGTTGCCGTGTAATTTAATTTTTTAAAGCGCTCTTTGCTTTTAAAGCCATATTCAACCCCATATAAAGAGTGTGTGATATTAGCCGGGTTATCAAAATTCTGGTCTAGGGAGCGGGCAATGTATTGGGTGGCACTTACCAAATGTTTGTTTTCTTTGCCATCGTAAAAACCATAGGTGACATCTGTCCCCACTGAAGTGGGTAGTAGTCTGTTAGCCACAACAGCGTTTGAGATCTCAAGGGTATTCCCGGTTTTTAATCGCAGTTCTTTTGTTATTTTATGAAGTACTTCAGGATAAAAAAGATTTGGGTACTTGTTCAGCAATTCTTTCTGGGTGGTTCCATCTGTGTATATAACATCCCTGTTCAAGAGTCTTTGTAACGCATCTTTTCCTGAACTCTCCGGAAGAGAAGATGCGAGTATCCAGCTCTTTTTGATGTTTCCCAGGGCTGCATAAACCTCAGCCATAAATAATTTCAGGTCATCATCTTCGGGATTTTTGGCGATATGGGCTGTGTAAATTTGTTCCATAGTATCAAGTGCCTGTAATTCATAATACCATTGCAATATTTCCCTGATCTGAATATCCGGGCTGCAGCCGGCCCACTCAATCGCTTTCCGGTAAAATCCTCTATTGGCATAAGCATAAGCTATATTTGTACTTTGAGGAACTAGCTCGTCGTCACAGGGTGTAGCTTCCAGAAGCAAATTAACAGCCCTATAGGCATCATAGCGCAACAAATATTCAATGTATTTCGCGTAATCATTATTTTTCAAATAGTCCTCATTTCCATCAAGGGCATACCATTCCAATATAATTTCTCTTGAAATGTCTTTTGTACATGCAGACCATTGTATCGCGGCACCATATTGCTGATTATTAGCATACCACCAGGCAATGCTGTCTGCCAGCGGAAGCAAATAATCGTCTGTACAGGCTTTAGTGTCAGCAATAAATGATATAAAGTCATCCGGATACACATCGAGTAAGACATTGCTGTAAATCGTTTTACTTTTCGCGTCAGGTGTGGTGTTGATTAAGTCAATCAATGATTGGGGCGATAAATTTCTGGTTTCTTCATAGAAATAGGTCAGATAGGTTTGCAATAGTTGCTGATTACCGGGATATAAATCCAACTGGCGGTCCATCCAGCGTTTTCTTATTTCCAGACTGGGATAATCACTGTTTTTAACCAGTTGCAGGGAAAGCGCAACGATGTCATTTTTTTCTGAACTATTCTCATAAGCGCTTTCCATCACCGGCCAGATTTCAAATTCGCGTCCTACATACCCTAAATATGTTGCCAATTTTGCCAAATCTGAAACCATAGAGCCCGGCACTCTTTCAATCTTGCGTTTGAGGATGGAAACGGCTTCGGAAACTCTTCCTTCTGCAATGAACCATTCTATTTCCTCATCGACCGTAGCAAATGCCTTATCGGCTTTCAGATAAGCTCCATAGCCTTCCACAGCCATCAGGGCATCTTCTGTTTTAGCTGTCAAAGCCGTTTTATTTAAAAGGTTGGGAAGCGAAAGTGAGGTTCCGTTTGTTTTTATATTATATAAAAAACCATCTTGAAAAGGGGTTTTGGTATACTCAATGCGGGTCCTTCTTAAAAAAGCCTCCAAATCTAAAGAGTTATCACGGGAAGCGTAGGCAAACCACCAGGTGGTTTTGCTTTCCTGAGGTCTTGAAAGGCTCACTGTATAAAGGTCTTCTGTAGCCGTATGGGCATAACGTTCATAGCGCCAGTTTTGCGTTTCTGCAGCTGCTGTTTCCGCCTTTACAAATCGTATGTAAGGATAGGTTTTTTTTAAATCTTTAATAAAACTGGAAAAGCGGGGATACATTGCGGTTTTACCGTTGGCAGATTTACGCCAGCCTAGGTTCAACGAATTCCTGAAGTCATAGTCTCCACGGGTTTTTTCATTTGCGCCAGGTTGAATCTGGTACACATCATCAGGGTGTACAAAATGAGACCAGATACCGGTGTAGAGATATAGGGACTGCATTTCAAAACGTATTTTATCATCTAGAATAAAACCGCTTGTAATGCGTGGAAAATCAAAAAATACCCGGTTGAAGGGGTCGGGATCAAATTCGCGATTTCCTCCTTTTTCAAGATCACCCAGATACGTGCTGGCTATGTATTTAATGGAAGGCATTCCCCACTCCAGACTTGCTAGTCCTACACTGTCAATAAGATTAGAGGGGGGAACATAGGTTACAGGAAGTTTTCCATAGTTTGAAGACCTCCATTTTTTATAAGCTGTAAAAACGGCGGTTTCCATGAAGTCTTCCCGACCCCAGTCTTTCTTTAAAAGGGATATGTGATTGTAGCCGTGAAAAGCAATCTCATTTCCTGAATTGAGAACCTGGCGCATCAGCCAGTCAGCCATGATTACTTGACGCCCATTGACATTCATTTTTGTTGTTTCCCATTCCGGCATAATAAACGGGGGCTCGGTATCCACCCGATAATCAAAACATACCACCGCTGTATATTCAATATTTTCTTCCCTGGAAAGCTTCAGCATATCGGGCCACCATACCTCTGTAACAAACGATGCCATGGTGACGTTCATTTCGCTGGCGATAGGCTCTTGTTTGATGTCATACATAGGTGAGGGAAAGTCATCTAAAAAAATGACCCCCGCATTTACAACGGGATATGGAATCTTCTCTAAACCAGCCAGTATAGCCGCAAAATAAAGCCCCCGATCTGCTTTTTGGGCACCCACGGTTGTATTCAGGACGAGTGTTTGCCCAAGACCCACTTTATACCTCAGCAATGTTGGATAATTTGTATCATTTACCGCAGTTGCCAAAACCTCAACATCATCTTCAAAATTTTCGCGTTTTAATCCATTATGGTTATCCTCCAAGGGATAACTGGTGCTTTTTAAACCGGGAAGGAAATGGGTTTGGAATTTAATTCCTGTGGCTGCCGGGTCAATGGAATAAGGGGCATTGCTTTTTATACCGGCTAAAAAGCCAAAATTTACATCGTTAGATACATTGGGTATAAATATATGACCTCCATTGGCTACAAAAGTCACAAGGGTTTGCATGGCAGCCTCTGTAAGTAAATAAGTGTCTAAAACAACCACAACCCGGGTAGGTGAAGATATAGCAGGGGTTCTGTTAAAGTCTTGAATATGGGTTAGCTCAACGGGGATTTTGGCATAATTCAGTGCCTTTTTGATATTGTTGTAATATCCTGCATCATGGGGGCTCTGCGGGTTGCTCAGGTATACCACTAAAGGGGTACTGCTGTTTCCTTCAGAGACAAAGGGTAATTCGCTGCGTTCACTCACATCAACTGCACATCCCAGAAAAAGGACCGCACAAATAAGGTTGGTAAAAAATAATCTTTTAGAGTGCTTCACGCGAATTGTTTTTTGAAAGTAAATCGTTAATATTCCCGGCGCCGGGTTCATTTATTATTTCATAAACCTCAACCTCCTTACCTTTGTAAAACAAACGGACCTCTCTCTCCCGCTGTCTTAGTACAGAGAGGTTTTCACGCACCCTTTTTTGGTCCTCGGCATTAATTCCGTTTTTTATATTCAATTGGGCATCTTCACTGTAAAGAAATACGAAAGTCGTTTTAGGAAGTATCAGATGCGGATTTTCTTTCAGTAAAGCTTTATCGGTTCTGTGCTTTGCATAATTTGCATCACGGTCCAGATACCGGGTATTAAAGTATTCGTAGTTAATAAAGTAGTGACTGTCTCTGCTGATAGGTGCGCTTGAAACACTGTTTACAATAGCATAAGAATAGGGAAGGTAGTTGCTTTCAATGGTGTTATAGGCACTTAAAACGCTTTCTATAGCCAGGCTTCTTTTAGTGAGTTGCAGCGGATTTTGCTGTTGCCAGAGCCCCAGTGATCCCAGTACAAGCACAACCATGGAAAGTGTCGCCGCAAGGGGAGCTCTTTTTTTCTGTCCTAAAAGAATCTGCAACCAACAAAAAACAACCCATATAAGGATTCCAAAGGAAATGGGGATGAAAACGGTTATCAACTGGTTCAGGACATCCCTGTCAAAGAATAGGTTCTTTATATTCATTATCTGGGTCAGGCTTACCAGCAGTAGTGAAAATGCCAGCAGGGTATACCCTTTCTTTTTATTTCTGAAGAACAGCGGCAGTACCAAAACAAGACCGGATATGGCAACAATTTGAAGGAAAACAACAAACTCTGAATACGGTAAAACCAGTTGCGGCACATACGTATAAGAGCTCACCGAGTATAAATTTGAATACAGAAATTCTGAAAAAGAATCTCCGCCCGAAAACACGGCCATCGCATATATGCAAAGCACCAGTAATAATGAACACATAAAGGCCAGTAAAGCGCTTTTAAAGAAGGGTTTGACACCTTTGGGGATACTGAAGTATGCAAAAAGAAGAAAGAGGGGTGCCACCAGCAGTGATACAAACAAATCAATAAAAGCGATACCGCTAAACAGCACGGTCATTTTCAAAAAATAGGCTCTTTTATTTTTTGACAGGGTTTCAGGCCGCAAGACCATCGCAAATGCAGGTATGGCAATAGCTAAAGCCAAAAACACCGATCTGTGCTGGGTAATTGTCGCTATGTCCAGCAACATAAAACCGTACAGGAAGATAAAACCCAGAGCCGCAATTAAACCGGGAAACCAACGTGTTTGTGTAATCTTTGACGTACCCCAAAAAACAGAAACCGCGAGCAGGGAAGACTCCAGAAAACCAAATGTCTGTAAGGCCAGGGAACTGCTTATTCCGGTGAGTTGTTTGTACAAACTAATCAGTGCATAATCACCCAGGATGATCTCCCGGTTGCTGAGCCAGTTTTGGTTGCCCAGCCCTTTAACAATGATTAAATCATTGTACCAAATATTTGACAACGTATAGTTGTCAAAATGTAAAAACCAGACCCGTGACAGGTAGGCGGTAATAAAGACTGCAATGGGAATACCATAATGAATCAGCGCTTTTTTGCGAAACAGTTTCTTTACAGTCCGTTGTATTTTCGATTTCTTAAAAAATGTTGTTTTCAGCCATTCTGAAAAGGAAGCATTCCTGTCTGTCAAGTCCAGAAAAAAGAGTAATGTGTTTTCTCTTCGTTCTTTTAACTGGGTCTTTAAAGGAATACCCCAACGCAGGTCAAGTGCTGTTAAGACTATAAAACCGAAAATAACAAGAAAAACGGTGAACCGGTCAAACGAATTGATTTGAATTAGCACAAAGCACAGCAGTACAGCAGCACTGATAAAAAAGATTAAGCCGGCATAGTTTGACGTTTTTGTTTTACCGGATTTGGGTACTGCAAACCGGTATAGTATGGCAACAAAGAGCACAAACATTCCCAGCCTGAACAGGCCTAAAAATAGGGAGGGTCTGTAGAATTGTTCCATAGATTCCGGGGTTTAACAACAATTTCAGTAGTGTGGTATTTTTTGTAATTCAATTCTTCCTATAAAATAGCTCCATCCTAAATCCTTTATTCTGTCGACGATTTGGGAATGCAGCATTTTTGTATCGGCATACTCTATTAATATTATCTGAACATCATGTTCGGCTTCTATGCCGCTAAGTTCATTGACGCGATTGGTATAGGTTTTCTCATCCCGCAGGCGGTATTTTCTTCTGGTAAAATCAAAATCGGTAGCTACAGATTCAACGCCCAGCACATCCACATATTCACGTGTGTCGGCTATAATCTCAACACCCGCATTTTGCATCATAAAGATATCGGGGAAAGCCGTTTTAACACGCTTGAGAAAAGCCGTCAGTGCAGGTTTTTGATGGGGTGTGGGACCATAAATACTGAAATTATCAATATTGTCGAGAAACAACCCATCATACCCCCTCTCGGTCATATACATCTCAATGAGTTCAAAAAGGACTTCTGTGGTTTTGGGGTTTTCAAGGTCAAGGATGTTGCTGTCCCATATTTTATTCTCGCCTATGGTATGGTCGACCAGTTTTGGATAGTACCAGGAGCCTTTATCCACTTCGCCTAAACTAATGTAGGCCAGCACCTTCTTGTTGTTTTCTTTAAAAGCACGAACATCCATAGCGGTAAAATAAGCGGGTTCTACAATTAAATAATCATAGCCCGTTACCTTTTCAGGAAATAAATCACCATAGCAAAACAGAACTTCCTCGCTTTTTTGTTGCGCAGTTATCATACCCGAAAATATTACAATCGTTAGTAGTGTTATCTTTAAATTTTTAAAATGCTGCATAATAGTTATAATCAAGTTTCTTAAAAAATGCATGGACCATTCGGGTGGTTAAGACCATAAATACTACTGAGCCCGCCAGTATTCCAATCACACTGTATTCATAGGAAATAACACGACTGAACCACCACCCCACACCCAGGTTTACCACACAGGCGATCAGTAATGCTTTAAGCGGTTTTTGAGATTTATTCAACGTGAACAAAAGCAACACGTTCAACAAAGCCAGTGTTAAAAAAAGATAGGCCACACACCCCAAAATGGCCACGATAAGACTCAAGGAGCTGATCTGTTCATCAAAACCTGCCTGATAGCCCCAGGGCTGCGTGATGGTGAAGTACAACAATACCATAATGAACAGGGCATTTAGCGCAAAAACCCAGAGGTGTTTGTAATACATGCTGAGCATCTGTTTGTTAAAAAGCTTTGCATCAGTATACTTAATGGTGCGTTGTTTATGCTCCAGGGTACGGCTAAAGGATGACACACTGTATTCCAGAACGCCTGCAAGCAGGAAAAAAACCAGCATCGCCAGGTCCATACCAATTTCATAATCCTTATCGTAATAAATGATATAAGGAAGGATGCGGTCCTGCGTGGAGGACCAGGCCAGAATGCGATCGGTAAATATAAAAATATAGAAAAAGGTGCCATACAGGAAGTAGTTGTAATTCCTGGAGAGCAGTACCCCTAATTTGGGACTGCCGTTTTGAACCCCTTTTTTGGATTGCACTGTTTTCTTTAAAAAAAAGTGTAAATAAACCCATGAAATACCGGTAGCAATTGCAATACCCAGCCAGTGAATGCTGTAAATGGACCAGGACGAATAAAACAACAGCAGCCCGGCGACCCCCGTTCCCGCAAATACAGAAACAGAAATAATCCAGCGTCGCTTAATGGTATACAGCGGTGCAAAAACCAACAGCAAGGTGCCTATTAAAAAAGCGTATGCAAAAACAATAAGCAAAAACAACAAAGGATAAAGGTTGAGTACAAAGTTTACTGCCGTCACCACAACAAACAACATCAATAAAAAAGCCACGCCCCATTTTAACAGGTAGTCAACAGATTTTTTTGTCATTTCATAATCTTCGTGATACCAGTAATAAGAGACCTGCTTGCTGATCGCCTGCACAAATCCGCCGGTGGCGGTAAGCCCCATGATTAAACCGAGCACAACGGCGGTTGACTGAACGGTATTAAACCCTACAAAGGTCCACAGCGAGTAGCCAAAAAGAACGATGGCCACAATTTGAAGCGCTATGGGCAATAAGTGAAACATACCCTTACTGTAATCCTGTATCAGCAGCTTTTGCCGCACTGCAGAATATTCAGAGAGATACAGCATTTTGCTTTCCTTGCGTTCCTCCTTTATTTGTTGCTTGTTTTTTAAGGGTGGCTGAGAAGGGTTGTTCAGCAGCTCAAAAACGTGGTCAGACAAATCTGCTATACTGTCAAATCCATAATCATCCTGAACGTCAACATCACGAATGCCCAGAGATTCTATGGTAGCATATATAACACGCACATTGACGGGCTTGCCGTTGCGGTCTTTTATGGTTTCAATCAGGGTATTGTATATGTTCTTATCCGGCTGCATATTTCTTGAGGCTTAAGTCATGTTGCGGCATTACAGGCTGGGGTTTGTAATGAACTTCATGATACACCCGTTCATAGGTTTCTATGAAATTTGCCATCGTAAAGTTTTCTATAATCCGTTTGCGGGCATTTCTGCTCATTTCCTCACGCAGATGGGTATCGGTCAGCAACTGGACTACCCTGTTGCCAATATCTTCCGGATCTCTGGGTTTGCATATAAAACCCGACACCTGATGATTCAGTGCTTCTGCTGTTCCGCCCACATCGGTGGCTACCACGGGAATCCCACAACTCATAGATTCCAGTATGGTATAGGGAAATCCTTCAGATACCGATGTCAAGATGGATAGATCTCCTTCACAAAACAGCTCTTGGGGACAGTTGCGTGTACCTTTTAGCGTAAAATTATTCTGCAGCCCCAGTTCCTTGATCAGCGCTTCACATTCGGCGGTATATTCAGGAACGGAGGTCTTGTCACCATACACCAGAAATTGCACATTGGGAATTTTCCTTTTCACTACGGCACAGGACCGAATCATCGTGATAATATCTTTTAATTCAAATATCCGAGCAAGCGCCACCACGGTAGGGGTGTGGCGTAAGTGTTCCGGTTTTGGGCGCGGTTTAAACAGGGTATGGTCAATACCGTTATAGGCGACCCTCAGTTTTTCGGGAGCAGCGCCATATTGCAGTTCCCATTTTTTGTTGAATTGATTTACAGAAAGAATGATATCAGCCTTATGATACGCCAGGCGGGCGATGCTTTCCGAAAAGCAAATCAGGAATTTCTTCAGGAAAAAAGAATATCCCGAACTGTTGATAGCCAGCAGGCGTTCTCTTATAAACACCCCATGCTCTGTGAGCACGATGGGGGTATTGTACTTGTAACTGGCAATCAAAGCCGGCAACAAGGCAAAACCACTCATGGTAAGGTGCACCACATCTACTTTGGGTACCGGTACAGAAAGGGGTGTCAACAAACGGTATAACCAGCGCATGCCCGTGGTTAATTCGATAAGCTTGGGCTCCGGTTCCCCTTTCCTGACACCCATGGTACATACAAATTCACGATAGGTATTCCAGACCTGCTGTTCCAGCATCGTTTCCTTAAAGTCAAACAGCTTAAAGTAATGCCACATTTCAATGAACACCCGGTCTAAGCGGTCGGGATCATGATTGTCAGAATAGATATGCGTGAGCAGTTCCTCTAAAAGAGGTACAAATCGTAAGGATACTATGCGCGCTGTAGTCCTGTTTTTCTTACTAACGGTTGTAGCATAATTTACTCCCTCTCCGGTATAATCTCCCGGCTCGTCTGGTGACCACAGCGGAACCTGTATCACGTGTTTAACAGATTGAGGAAGCGTGTATTTGGATTTTGTATGATAATTGGCTGTAATGGCGTACAAGGTGAAATCTGCATTATCTACGCGATTGCACAAGGTATGCGCCCAGGTAGAAACACCACCGTCGCAGTAAGGATAAGTCCCCTCGAGGACAAGCATAATCTTTATTTTCCCCATAATGACATTTATTAATGACAGCCTTTTGAGCTGTTTAAAACCTTAACTGATACTGGTATTAAGGAATATGGTTTTGGGGATAATGATTGTGAAAATCAGAATAAACCTACAAATAATTTGAATATAATCAGTGTTTAAAGGATCCCTTTTCGAATAAAGGCAAATATATTAGATGAAAGCATTTTTTTTGGCTGTTTTGTCTCAAAAATGGAAAGCATTTTTAGCTGGTTTTTAATGGGTTGTATTTTGTAGGGGTTGTTTTAGTAAAATGAAGGAGTGCCATTTTAAGAATATCCCATAAAGACCTTTTCAGGGTTCCATGTTTAAAGTTTCAGGTTCCTTTGCTGATAGCTGAATTGACGTAGGACAAAATAGTATTAAGTACTAAGTATTAAGTATTAAGACTTTTGATGATAAAGCTGATTTCTAATAGTAATAGAAATTTCAAAGTGCAAGCGTTTGTATTTAAAAGCAGGAACAGCATCAGATGATGCTGAGGTCTTTTTCTAAAATTAATAAACTGTGGTGCTCATAACAGCGTTGTCTTTTACATCCCCATTTAATTATTTCCCCTTCACCAGCTGATGATGCTTGTTGATTTCAGCTTCAGTAAGCCCCAAAAACCTTGCGGCATTGTTGTAAAAGATATCAGCTTTTTCTTCCGCAGTTAAAAAATCAAGGGAATTGACACGGTCAATGGCGATTCCAATAGCATCGTGCCACACCATCTGGTCTGTCCCAAAGAGGATGCGGTCCAGCATTCCCATGTGTTTTGCCTTTTGCAGGAACGATTCCAATACGGTTTCCATTCCCGGCATCCAGTTAAGGATGCTGATATCTGTATACAATTGCGGATACATATTCATCATCTGCAGGGTATAATCTGAAAAAGGCCCTGCACCGCCGGCGTGCATCATAAAAACCTTTAGTTTCGGAAATGCAACCAACATATCTTCCAGCAACATAGGGTTGCCCAACGCAAGCCGGAATTTCGGACAGCAGACAAACGGTGTGCCCGGAAAGCTTGCCCCGGTATGAATCCCCACCGGTATGCCTTCCTCCTCTGCAATCTTATAGTAGGGATAATACCCCTGCTCTGAAGGCGAATACCCAAAATACTGGGCGGCCACTTCTCCCAGCATCCCGAGGGTTCCGTTTTGTATGCTGTTTCTGAAGGCAGCTTCGTCCATAAATTCTGAGGGCTCTCTTAATTCAATACCTCGTAAAAACATACCGGGTGCTTTGGAATGCCATTCGTTTCCTGATTGTTCAGACACGCCTGAAACAGCACCCAGCACCACATTGTACCGGCGCATAATCTTTAAAGTCTCCTCCAAATGTTCCTCAGCGGTAGCTACTGATAGTTCCCCCGTAACCGGATGGGGTGCCGGACCCCAAAAATCAGCCGATGTATAAGAGTGCAGGTGCATATCGATGATGGGCCCTGTATAGGCGTTTTGCTGGTTACTGTTGCTTTGTGCTAACAGGGGCAGCGCAGCCATTAGAAGCAGTACCATGAACAGTTTCTTGAGGCCTTTCGGTAATTTTAAAGTAGTTTCCATAGATGTTGATTCATTTAGTTTTCAAAATATGTATGGGTTTGCTGTAGTATGTTTGCTATCCTATACGGTTTCCTTCCCTGCCGCAAGTTTACTTTCAGGATGTTTCGGCAGTATCTTTATAATTCCTCAGCTTTTGGCTCTGAAGCCGGAGACACCTTTATATTTTATTGATATCAAGGATATCATTTTGACGATACTTTTATTGAGGGGGATGTTATGTAGTGGCGCACAAACAAATCGCCGGGCGGCTTGTTTCTTATTTTATTGCTGTCTGGTAATATTCAAACCACAGAACAGCACTTAAGTTCCTGATAGCTAATGTACAAAAAAAATAAAACAATTTTAAAGGGGGAAGGATTCAAGGCTTAAAGTTTAAGGTTCAATGTTCGTTTGCTAAAAGCTGATGGCTGATTGCTGATACCTGATTTGACGTAAGACCACAGGCATCGCCGTCGGCAAGCCTATGGCGGCCGATGGACGTAAGACGTAGGACGAAAAAGTATTAAGTGTTAAGTAAAAGACACGAGCGATAGCGAACTTAGCTCTGCGAAGTTTGAAACTTCGCAGTTTTCAAACGTTATTTATACTTTCCTAAATTAATGACCACCTCTGATAGTCTTCTCCACTTGATTTCCATTAGGGGAGTTTGTATTTATCCCGTATTTTTTCCATCACCATATCATGAGAATGCACCTCTTCGTCTGCACTTTGTTGTTGGCTTTTCTTCAACAACGCTTTTGCATTTTCAGGAAGATTGTCCCATACATTTTCATCAGAGGAGATTTCATTCTTAAAAAACCGTTCCACTTTCAGTAGTTGTTCATCGCTACCAATCTTCATCAACTTTTCCAATAACCGATATTTTCTGGTTGCTAAATCCATGGTATTTTATATTTATCTATCAAAGATAAGAAAAATAGTACTTGTTGGGGGATTCCGTTTAAGGTTTAAAGTACCGGATTCATTAGCTGAAGGCTGATTGCTGAATTGACGTAAGACTGCAAGACGCTTGGCCGAAGGCTGATAAGACTTATGACTAATCCTTTGCGGCTCTGCGGCCCTGCCTACCGACAGGCAGGTTTGCGAGAAACAATGAATGAGCGTTGACCCGGCACAAACAACCCCCAAACTAAAATCCATATACCTCAAAAAATATAAGCAGTATAAAAACAACAAAAATGAGCAGGTAATACAACCAGTACGGCTTTGGGCTGCGGGGGTTTTTGCCAAAAAGGGCCCGGGTGATCTTGAAGTAAAAAGGACGGTTTTTGGCAATATGGTTATAGCCGTGGTCACTGAGGTATTGAAACCAGCGGTATTTTTTATACCATTGATGCCACCTTTCAGTACCGGCATGGTACAGGCTGCGGTAAGCAGAATCGGGTCCTGAGTATATCTTGCCATCGGGCTCTATCAAACGGCTGGCTTTTTTGAATTCTTTTAAGGGGATGTCTTTAAAGTCTTCGGCAGCTTCCTGATAGGGAACAAAAGCTACGTTCCCCTCTGTAAGGAGCTCCCAGCGCAGCCTCCAGTAGTGGCAAAACCCACAGTGCTCGTCCCAATAGAGGGTGGGCCGGGAAGGTGGGTAAGCGGTTTTGTGAATTTTTTTGAACATATGATTTTTGCTGAATACTACTTAAAGTTATGAAATTTAAAAGGAATGGGCGCTGTTTGAATTCAATAAGATTCTGACAGGGCACAGCGCTATTTCAAACACTATCCATACACTATCTATGGAGTATCTATTAAGTATCTATGAAGCTGACCCGTCCTGAAATAACTAAAAGCTGAATGCTGACTGCTGATAGCTGATAGCTGACAGCTAAGAGCTGATAGCTACATTATATGGCTTTAATGAAGCTTATATGACGCTTATATGGAACCACTATGGGAGGATTATGAAACTACCATAAAGCAACTATAAAGCAACCCGTTAATAAACATACCTCCACCATAAGACTAAGAAAACAAAAGAATTGCTTCTTTTCCTGACCAAGGTTAACTTTTCAACCACATTATGAACAATTCTATTATTTGATTTGCATCTGTTTTAAAAGCTAATATTGTTACAATCAAAATGATTGCAACCTGCCACCACCTCCATTTAGGAGCAGGTATCTTTATATACTTTCTTTTACCCATAGTTATGTTTTTTATACTATATATATCATTTTCCTACTTCCCTTCGTCACATAATGGCCGGAGCGGGATTTCCTAGATCAAGTCTTTCAAGCAAAGAAAAATCAATCTTTTTAGATTTGGTGTGACGTGGAATTGAAGGTTGCGCAAAATATGGGAGAGTTTGACCCCCCAGCTTTGGTTTCCCCACAAGTGTTGGAAGACCTCAAGGATATTGGAGGCCACCAAGGGGCGTTTTTCAATAGAAACATTCCTAAAAACATTGTAACCAAGGCTAAGGTTTGGGTTGGTGGCATCGAGGTAAATGAGATCTTGTTGCCGTGAGGGAGGGATATGGGTAAGTACCTTTTGTACCAAGTCACCGTGGATGTCAATGAGGCAAAGTCCATTTCCCGCATGTAGGTCGTGGTATATTTTGGTTTCAAGCAGGGTAGATTTCCCTGTACCTGTACGCCCGAGGATATATACATGTTATTCGGGAATCTAAAAAAGGACTTGGTTTATTTTTCCGAT